>JAABUM010000177.1_pt1 | contig 131260 bp, 112 predicted proteins | sample 5559161 | NCBI WGS metagenome assembly JAABUM01 (sample SAMN10711868, study PRJNA513369) | rock metagenome | isolation source: Antarctica rocks | place: Antarctica: Victoria Land, Siegfried Peak nord
TAAGCAAATCGTGTGCATTGGGCACAAGTGTAGCCGAATTGCTTAAGCGCGACAACAAGTCGAACTTCGTTCGACACGGCTTATATCCCCGTGCCTAAAGGCAGGGGCTTTACGCCGTTTTTGGTAAGGTTCGTCCGAGCGAGCTTCTTCCATGAGCAACCGAGGACTTCCCGCCATCATCGGAGGCACAGGGCTGGACTGGAGCCAGGACTCGCCGCTGCACAGCACGCGCGACGAGCGCATCCAGACGCGCTTTGGCACTGCCCTGGTCACGCACGCCACCTTCCAGGATCGGGCTCTGGTATTCCTGCACCGCCACGCCGCGCCCTCTGGCGCAGGCCGCGTGCCGCCGCACAGCATCAACTACCGAGCCAACATCGCCGCGCTCAAGCAGCTGGGCGTGACGGCCATCTTCGCCTCAACTGCCGTGGGCTCACTGCGCCCCTCGTGGCAGCCGGGCACCCTGGTTCTGCTCGACGACTTCCTGGACATGACTTCGGGCCGCGCCAAGACCTTCTTCGACTCGCGCCCCATCCACATCGACGTGACGCAGCCTTACTGCTCGCACGCCCGCTCCTTCCTGCTCGAAGCCGCCCGCGAGCTAAACACTCTGCTGCACGATGGCGGAACTTACCTCTGCACCGATGGCCCTCGCTTCGAGACTCCCGCCGAGATCCGTCTCTTCGCGAGCTGGGGCGCTGATGTGGTCGGCATGACCGGCGTGCCCGAGGTCGTGCTGGCGCGCGAAGCCCAGATTTCCTACGCTGGCCTGAGCATTGTGACTAACTTAGCCGCCGGAATCTCGCCTGAGCCACTGACACAGGGCGAAGTACTTGAAGCCATGCGCATCGCGATGCCGCGCGTCTCGAACCTGCTCTTGCAAGCCGCCCTGAGCTACGTAGACGACCCGCAAGCGTCGGCACGGCGAGCCACGCGCGAGTTCGCCGAATCAGGCTTCGAGCCCGATTCACTTCTTGCTTGAGACAACGGGAGGCAGGGGAGATGAAGGTGCTTTACCACAGCAATGAGTTGCTGTACCAGTTGCTGCACGACGAGGACAGCGACGAGGATTTCCTCGATGTGCTGTGTGGTGGGATTGCTATGTACTCGGTCGCGTTAAAGCTGCACGGCTGGGAGGCCGCTTACTTCCAGAGCCGCGTTGAGCAGAATGAGACCGTCGAACTCGATGCGCTGGCCAAGCGGGTCTGGTCTCACTCGCGCAAGAACTTCGCTGGCCGCGAACTTTTCTTCTCCGACCCGCAGCCTTGGCTCAGAGTCTTCTAGCCAAACAGCAAAGAGATGCTCTCGACGGTGTGAACCGAGCGAATCGCGGCGCCAAACAAAGGTCAGCCCGACTCGCTCATTGTCTGAAGCTCGATCAACTGCCTCATCTGGGGCATCTCTATCTTAAAAACCGCCTTCAGCTCGCGCTCCATCATCGGTGCGGCCAGCTTTATTCTCCTTTTCTGCCTCGCGGGAGCGTTCGGCGCGGCTTCGCCTTCAGAGCGATTTCACTGCGCTCTGCCGCTTTCTTTTCTGCTCTGGGCTGGCCTCAGCGGACGAGGGCGCTGGGAAGAAGCGCGTCGGTTCGCTGTGCCAGCGCTTCTTGCCTTGGGCGTGCTGGCCTGGCTGTTTTACGCGCTGGTCCGGGTGCAAGCACGTTCTATTGGCGGACACGCTCCGCTCGGCGAAGTTGGCTGGAAGATGCTGCACGTGGCCAGCATCTTCGTTCTGTATTCCTTGTGGTCGCGCGCCTGGACTTTTGTGGCTGCCGGGCTTGGGGCATCGCTGCGGTGGATGTCGCTGGCGCGCGGGGCGGCGATTGTGTGCTTCGCACCATTCGTGTTTAGCTCCTTCAACGTGCACCGCACCAAGATCGGCAATGGGACCGATCCTCTTCGCGATCAGGACCTGGCTTTCCAGACGGTTTGGTTCCGCTCCCAGGACGGCTTGCCGCTGCACGGATGGTGGATTCCCGCAGCCGCTCCCACCTCGCGCAGCGTTGTGGTCTGCCACGGCATCGGGACCAACAGCGGGAATTTCCTGAGCGGCGCTCCGTTCCTGCACCGGGCGGGCTTCAACGTGCTGTTCTTCGACTTCCGAGGCCACGGCGACAGCGGCGGGCACACCACCTCGTTCGGCTTTTACGAAGCGAATGATGTTCACGCCGCCTGCAAGTACTTGCAGCAACAAGGGCAAAGCAAAATCGCGCTGTATGGCTTCTCGATGGGTGGCGCGGCTGTCTCGCTGGCCTTCGACAAGCGCTTCTCGTGGGACACAGCCTTCGATTCCAACGTGCGTGCGGTTGTCCTGGACTCGACGTTCGCGGCCTTTGAGCCCGTGGTGGATAATCAGCTGAGCCTGCTTCCGGCCTGGAGCGATGAAGGCCCTGGATGTGTATTCCTGGCTCGAAATAGGCGTGTCACCGCGCGGCATCCTGCCCGAGAGCGCCATCGCCCGCGTGGCGCCGCGCCCTCTGCTCATCATCCACGGGAAGGCGGATCAACTCATTGATGTGTCTCAAGCTCGGCGTTTGTTCAGCGCAGCACGTGAGCCCAGGCAACTGCGCATCATACCGAGCGCTGGCCATTGCGAGTGCCGCGCGGTGAACCCGGCCAGCTACGACAAGCTCGTGGCCGGATGGCTGAGCGGGGCGCTGAGGTGAGCTTAGCCAAACAGCGAAGAGATGCTCTCGCCCGTGTGCACCGAGCGAATCGCGGCCCCGAATAGAGGCGCCACCGAAAGGACTTGCAGGCGCTCGAACTTCTTCTCCTCGGGCACGGCGACCGTGTTCGTGACCGCGATCTTCTGCAGGGCCGAGCCCTTCAAGCGCTCAATGGCCGGGCCGCACAGGACGCCGTGCGTGGCGGCTGCGTAGACATCTTTGGCCCCGGCTTCGAGAAGCGCGTTCATGGTGGCGATGGTCGTGGAGCCCGCCGCGATTTCGTCATCCACGATCAAGCAGTTCTTGTTGCTCACGTCGCCGACCACGCTGGAAGTCTCGACTTTGGTGTCCGAGACGCGCCTCTTGTCCACGAAGGCGATGGGCAGCTTGAGGCGCTGCGCGAATTCTCCGGCTCGCTTGGCGTGGCCCGCGTCGGGCGCGACAACCACACCGTTCTCGATGCCCAGCTGCTCGAAGTACTTGGCCAGGATCGGCGTGGCCAGCAAGTGATCGGTGGGAACCGAGAAGAAGCCGTGCACCTGGGGCGAGTGCAAGGTCATCGTCATCACGCGCGAGGCTCCGGCTGTGACCAGCAAATCGGCCATCAGGCGGCCCGTGATCGAGATGCGCGGCGCGTCTTTCTTGTCGCTGCGTGCGTAGGAGAAGTAAGGAATGACGGCTGTGATGCGGCGCGCGGAGGCCGAGCGCAGGGCATCGATCATAATCATCAGTTCGATGATGCTCTGGTGCACGGGCGAGGAGAAGGACTGGAAGACGTAGACATCGGCCTCGCGCACGTTCTCCTCGATCTGCACGAAGATGTTCTCGTTGGAGAAATGCTCGATGCGCGCCGCCCCCAGCGGCTCGCCCAGCCAGTCGCACACCTGCCGCGCCAGTTCCGTCGAAGCGCTGCCGCTAAAGATTTTCAACCGCCAGTTGCGTGGCCCCAGTCCGTTCATAAGTCACCAGAATTCACCACAGATGGCCACAGAAAACCGCAGATGGTCACAGAGAATTTAGAGAGATCACGCACAAGTACTTGGAAGCACTCTCTTTTCCTACTCTGTGACTATCTGCGGTTTTCTGTGGCCATCTGTGGTGGAAGATCAAACCGCTTCCACTTCAAAGCCAGCCTCGACAATCCACGCCTTGACATCCTCGTGGCCCTGGCCAGGAGTTGTCAAGTAGCCGTCCACAAACAGCGAGTTGGCCGCGCACAGGGCATCTTTCTGGCGCTCGCCCAGCTTCTCGCGGCCCGCCGAGACACGTACTTCCTTGGTTGGATTGAGCAAGCGCATCAGGCACAGCACCTTCAGCGCGTGCTCGATGCTCACAAAAGGCCGGTTCTGCAAGCGCGTGCCTTCGATGGACAAGAGGAAGTTGACCGGGATGGACTCGATGTTCATCTCGCGCACGGCAAAGGCCAGGTCCAGCAGGTCGTCCTCGCTCTCGCCCAGGCCTATGATGCCGCCCGAGCAAGTCTTGAGTCCAGCCGCCTGCACGTGCTCCAACGTCGTCACGCGATCCTGGTAAGTGTGCGTCGAGCAGATTTTGGCGTAGTGGGACTCGCCTGTGTTGAGGTTGTGGTTCACGTAATCCACACCCGCCTGCTTGAGCGAGTCGCACTGCTCCCGCGAAACCAGGCCCAGCGAAGTGCAGATTTCCAGGCTGCAAGTACTTGCATCGGAACGAATCATCTGCACCGCCTGCGAAATCTGCTCGATGTCCTTGTCGCGAGGCCCACGCGCGGCTGTTACGATGCAGAAGCGCCGTGCCCCGGCCCCAGCCGCGCGCTGAGCATCCTGGTGAATGCGCTCAGGGGGCAAGAGCTTATATTTCTGGACGGGCGCCTCAGAGATTTTGGACTGCGAACAGTAATTGCAATCTTCGGGGCAGATTCCGCTCTGGGCGTTGAGCAGCACGCACAGCTTGACGCGCCGCCCGCAAAACGCTTCGCGCACCTTCAAGGTCGCGGCAAGCAGTTCAGGCAGGCGATCATCGGGCCAGTGCAGCACAGCACGCGCCTCCTCGCGCGACAACACAGCTCCGCTGAGGGACTTTTGAGCCAGAGCATCAGCGGAGAGCGGCTCAAGTACTTGGGGCGAGGTATCGGATTCGAGGGCGAGAGGTTCGAGAAGAGGGGATGGCACGGGAAAAGAATGGCACGCGCGGGCAGCGGCGTCAACGTGTGGGCCTTCGACTGGCGGTGAGGTGGTGAGTTTGGCGCTGTGAGTACTTGTAAGGTTCCACGACCTCACCACCAGTCGAAGGCCCACCACCTAAAATACATCGTGCTATGCCCGCTTCCTCTTCCCTGCTGCTCTTGCCGCGAGTGGCCGTCACCTGCAACACGAGCTTTGAGGTTCTCGAAGCTCCCGCGATTCACATTCAAGACGGCGCGATTTCCTACATCGGGCCGCGCCACTACGCGCCGCCTTTTGAGCCGAGCCAGACCATCGAGGGCGATCATCTGGTCGCGATGCCGGGCCTGGTGAACGCGCACACGCACGCCGCGATGACGCTCTTGCGCGGCTGGGCTGACGATATGCCTCTGGAAGCGTGGCTCCAGACCAAGATCTGGCCCTTCGAGCGGCATCTGCGCGAAGAAGATGTGGTCGCGGGCTTTGAGCTGGCCCTGCTCGAAATGCTGCGTGGCGGCACCACCTGCTTCGCTGATATGTACTTCTTCTACGAGAAAACCGCTCAAGTACTTGTCGAAAGTCACCTGCGAGCTTGTCCAGGCGGCGTTTTCCTGGGCTTCTTGCCCCAGCCTGAGCAACGTTTAGCTCAAGCCATCGCCTTCGCGCGCGATTGGCAAAACGCGGGAGAAGGGCGCATCACACCCTTCCTGGCCCCGCACTCGTTATACACCGTGGGGCGCGCGCACTGGGAGCAAATCGTGGCCGCCGCGCGCGAGCACAACTTGCTCATCCACACCCACATCGCCGAGACGACGCGCGAAATCGAAGAGGTGCGCTCGCAGTGGAACGATTCGCCGGTGCAAGTACTTGAGGAACTGGGCGCACTCGATGGCCCTCTGCTGGCCGCGCACGCCGTTTACTTAAGCGAGCAGGAGCACGAACTTGTGGCTTCCAGGCGCGGCTCGAACGGACACTCAAACTTCCGCGTCGCGCACAACCCGACCTCGAACGCCAAGCTGGGCTCAGGCGTGGCTCCCATCGCTCGGTATTTGCGCGACAACGTGACGGTGGCTCTGGGGCCGGACGGGGCGGCCTCGAACAACACGCTCGATATGTGGAGCGAGATGCGCCTGGCTGCTCTGCTCCACAAAGCCACTTCGGGCGACGCCACCCTGGTCTCGGCTCAGCAAGCCCTTCTGATGGCCACCCGAGACGGCGCGCGCGCCTTGAATTTACAAGATCGCATCGGCTCACTCGAGGCGGGCAAGCGCGCCGATGTTGTCTTAGTCAACTTCGACAAGCCGCACCTGACGCCCTGCCACTCGGTTGTCTCGCACCTCGTCTACGCCGCGCGCGCCGATGACGTGGACACGGTTCTCGTCGATGGGCGCGTTCTGGTGCGAGGAGGCCAAGTACTTGGGCTGGATGAGGAGCGCATCAAACAAACGGCTCAGGCGCGGGCGATGAAACTGGCTGGGCTGGCTCAATTGGGTGAAAGCTCATGAGGGCGCTGCCGGCTTCTGTTAACGATGAAGAGCTCAAAGCACTGGTGCGCGAATGGGTGGGTCTGTTGGGCGAAGAGGATTATCACGCGGCTTTCGATCTTCTATCGCCCGAAGTGCCGCCTGGCTCTGGCTCGCTCGGCTCGCAAGTCCCTCAGTGGACGCCCTCGCTTCTGAAAGCAGTCATTCATAACGGCGGGTTCGCTGAGCCGCTGGAAGGGATGGGAGAATGGACGTGTCGAGTTGTGCCTTTGCGTGAGCTTGAGCCGCAATCGGTGCGCGAGGAATTTGAGGCTTACCTGCGTGTTGACCGGCTCCCTTTCAGGGACATGGGCCGTTCGTACTTAGGCGGCATCCACGTTGATCTGCCGCTTGATTACTCTGGCTCCATCGTCTTGGGCGACCTCACGGCACGATTCTACCTGAGTCCACATGGCGACGAAGAAATGGCTCTGGTTCTCTTGGACATCCACATGATGTAGCCACGGCCGCAAGTACTTGCAAGAAATAATCGCGGGCGTAGGGCCTGGCCCAGCGCGCCAACTGCTGAGCGCCTTACCTCCTGTTCTTCTTGGCTCGTTCGATGAAGGGTTGCCTAATCGCGCCGATTATTGCACCTATCACCATGATGATGAGCGTGTAGACGATAGCTCCGAGAGGGTTCAGGAAGTCACGATCACCGGGCTTTGCGTAGTTGTGATCCAGCACAGCCAGCAGGATATACAGCACGAACGAGAGGATAAAGCCAAGGCTACAACCAGCCACGCAGCCGTTAAGTCGCTGATAAGCAACATCAGGCTTTGGGCTCTGCAGCTCCGCCTCGGCTTGCTTGACGAGCGCATCGAAATCCTCTTGACCCTGGTTATTGAGATCCGCATCCATTCACAGAGTTTAGTCCTTCACCGCGAAAATCCTCAGCCGCCTGTAATCCGCGAACCAGCCTTGCTCATTGCGCAGATGCGGGCGCGCCGCCTCTTCCATCGCCTGGAAGAACCTCTCGCGCCGAGCTTCGGGGACGGCTTCGATGGCCTGGGTGCGAAGCATCTGCGCCCAGTCGCGCAAGCCCGCTTCACCTTCGAGTGGTGTCGAGCGCTCGAACAACTCGGCGCGTAGGACTTGCAGGCCGCTCTCTTCGCACAGGCTCGCGTATTCGGCAACTGAGGGGAAGTAGTTCACCCTCACATCGCAATCGACTTGCACTTCGCGCAGCCCGGCCTCAATGCTTTGCAGCACGCGCTCCACATTGCTCTGGCCGCCGAACTCACCGACCAGACGGCCTCCGGGCTTGAGCACCTCGAGGGTGCACTTCAAGAAGGCTTGAGGCGGACGAACCCAATGCAGCGTCGCGTTGGAGAAGATGGCGTCCACGGGCTCGCGTAGGCCAAGAGACTTCACCGAGAAATCGCGGGCATCGCCTTCAATCCAGCGCAGATGGGGATACTCGCGGCGTGCGGTTTCGAGCATCTCGGACGAAGCGTCGAGCCCGACCACTTGAGCGCCCAGCTGAGCAATTTGAGCCGTGACGTGGCCCGTGCCGCAGCCGACATCGAGGATGGTTTCGTTGGGCTCGGCCGCGAGCCATTCCAAAATGCCTCCTGCGCTCTTCCACACAAAGGCGTGGCGCGCGTCGTAGAGGTTGGCGTTCCAGCCGCCAGCTCCAAGTACTTGCGGGCTTTCCATGATGAGTTCCAGGTGACAACGGCTTCAAAAACGAAACAGCGAGCGCTCATTGAAGAGCGCCCGCTGTTTTGTGTTGGCTAAAGCTTTCGCCTAGCGCATGGTCGAGCGGCGGTACATGTTGTGACGCTTCTTCTTCTGGTGGTGACGGTACATCATGTACCCTCCGCCAGCGATGGCAGCGCTCATCACCTTGTGACGGCGGATCCAGCCCTTGGCCTCGGCTGGCTGCGTGCTGATTCCGTTCGTGCCGATGCCGGTCATGCCCGTGGCGGTCATGGCTGCCAGAGTTCCCAGCGCAATCAGTGTGTTGCTCTTCTTCATGTTCGTGACTCCTTGTACGTTTGTCCTACGATGTACAGCAAGTTATGTAACACGCTGATGTCTACTGTGTCACGCTCGTAAAACCTAAATTCTGGAGCGCATCGCAACGGGTTACGATTTGAGGACTTGCAATTCTGCCGCCATCACTCATGCAACACTCTTCGCCTCAAGAAAATTCTGAGCCATTGCCCGAGCCCATCGAGCGCTGCTACTTGCTCTTCTGGTCTGGCCACGGCCACCGGCGGCGCAGAGCTCAGACGCGGCCCTTGACGCCCGACCAGATCCGCCAGATGCTGCACGAAGAGAAGATTTACGTCGGCGGCGAGTACTTGCACCCTGAGTTCAAGCCCTTTCTGGAAGCGGATCTCAACGAACTGAATGAAGCGATGCAGAGGACGGTGCTCAACGACGATCAGAGGGAATTCAAGCGGCTTCTGGCGCGCACCTTCGAACTTCTGTGGCGAGAAGGCGGGGGAATTTCTGATTACGGCATGATCCGGCTGGCGGGTCATAAATGGCGCTCTTGGCCTCTGGAAGAGCAGCAGGCCGTCGAGGAGTGCCTGCTGTTTCTGTGGGGCCACGCCATCCAGCAGCAGCATCTGGGCTCGGTTTATGACTTAGGACGCAACGCTGATGCGCTTGGCCTGGCCTTGGTGCCCTTCTTCGTGAGCTGGCTGGACTCGGATGCTTCGGCTCTCGTTTTGTACTTTGGGTTCGAGTGGGAATCTATGCGCTGGATGCAGGCTTCTGCGGAGCGTGACTGGCTGTGCCAGCCGCACGTCCTGGAGCGCATCCAATCCGACTTCTTCCAGGCCGAGGATGAGCAAGCTGCTGCGGACATCTCGTGGTTGTACGAGTTTGTGCTCTGGCTCTGCCGCAAGTAGAACGCGAAAGGGCCATCCCCTCGGCTCGTCCTTTGTGGTCTGCACTCAACAAAACGACTTCTGTTCTTCTTCCCACTGCGCTTTGGCTTGCTCGGCTGAATCGCTCAGAGGAACGAGTTGCTCCACTGTGACGACGAGCAGGAGCGGCAGGAAATGATGCTTCCCGCTGGCCTGCGCATCGCGGTGCGTGAGCTTGAGGCAGTGGCCGTTCAGGTGAGCCACGATGCCCCGTGCGCTCCTTGATTTGCGATGTGTCCATAGATTCTCTCCCTTCCGTCGAGTTGAGCCCGCGTTTGGAGGACAGATGCCTTTACGCTTCGGGCCGAAGACACTGCGCTTATGCGGTTGGCGTTTCTTCTTGCGATGGCGGCTGCGGGCTTTGCGCTTTCGTTCCAGGCTGCGGTAAATGTGCGGCTGCGCGAGGCTGTGACTTCGCCCGCTCTTAGCGCCGCCATTTCCTTTGGCGTGGGAGCGGTTTTCCTGTGGAGTTGCGTGGGCGCGGGCCTGCTGGGCGGCGCGGGCACGGGGGTGCGGGGCTTGGCTCAGGCGCCTCAGTGGTCGCTGTGCGGCGGCTTGCTGGGCGCGTTCTATGTGCTGTCCACGATTCTGGCCGTGCCCAGGCTGGGCGCGGCGCTGACTATTTCTGTGGCGATCCTGGGCCAGCAGTGCGCAGCCTTGCTGCTCGACTCAACGGGCTGGCTCGGTGTGCCGCGCGCTCCGCTGAGTGCGGTGCGTGTGCTGGGCGCGATGCTGGTGGTGCTGGGCGTGGCTTTGCTGCAGTGGCAGAAGAAGTGATAACAGAGGGGACAAAATGGCGTGGGCTTTGTTCGTGCGCGAGCCAAGTACTTGCGATACTTCAGGCTCTTGCGTGGCGCGCGTGGCTGGCGTGCGAGCGGCGGACACAGCATCTCTGAGGCATGAACTACCCGATTCCCCCAAACGAAGAAGCAAGGCTCGCGGCGTTGCGCGAATACAACATCCTGGACACGCTGCCCGAGCAGGCCTATGACGACATCACGCTCCTGGCCTCGCAAATCTGCCAGGCTCCCATCGCGCTGGTCTCGCTCGTAGACGACGATCGCCAGTGGTTCAAGTCGCATCACGGGCTCGAACTTCCCGAGACTGCGCGCGAGCTGTCGTTTTGCGCTCGCGCCCTCAACCGCCCGCACGAGACCCTGGTGATTCCCGACACCAGGCGCGACGAGCGCTTCCAGAACAACGCCCTGGTTACGGGAACACCCGAGATTCGCTTTTATGCAGGCGCGCCGCTGCTTACGGAAGCCGGGCACGCTCTTGGGACGCTGTGTGTGCTCGACTCGCAGCCGCGCGAGATTTCGCTGCAGCAACTCAACGCTCTGAACGCACTGTCGCGCCAGGTGATGTCGCAGCTGGAGCTGAGGCGTACGTATGCTCAAGCGGTCAACAACCTAACGTATCGCATCCAGGTCGAGGAGGCTCTGCGCGAAAGCGAGGAGAGGTTCCGTGCCTTCATGGACAACAGCCCGCTGGTGGCCTTCCTCAAGAGCTACGATGGTTGCTACACCTACGTCAACCAACCTTTCCTGCGCCGCTTCGACTTCAAGGAGGAGCAGGTCATCGGGCACGACGACACCCAATTGTGGCCCCTCATCGCGGCTGAGTTGCGCGAGCACGACCTGAGCGTGCTCAAAGGCGGCGAGATGGTCAGCCTGATCGAGACCGTGCCCACGCCCGATGGCCAGGATCGTTTCTGGCAGGTCTATAAATTCCCTCTCAAGCGCGGCGGTGGCGGCAATCGACTTCTGGCTGGCGTCGCGCTGGACGTGACCGAGAACAAGAAATACGAGCAGCAGCTGGAACAGTCTCAAGCCAAGCTTGAAGCGGCCCTGGCCCGCGTCGAGGAGCAGAGCGTGACCGATGCTCTGACCGGCCTGCGCAACAGGCGCGCCTTCGAGCAAAAGATGGCCGAAGAGTTCGAGCGCGTCACGCGCTACAACGTGCCTCTCTCGCTGCTGATGCTGGATGTGGACAAGTTCAAGAGCTTCAACGACACCTTTGGCCACCCCGCAGGCGACGACCTGCTGCAGAACCTGGCCCGACTGCTCGAAGAGAAGGCGCGAGGCGCCGACTTCCTGGCGCGCTACGGCGGCGAAGAGTTCGTGGTGATCTTGCCCAACACCGAGCGCGAGGGAGCCTTCATCCTGGCCGAGCGCTTCCGCCGCGCCATTGAGGGCGCAGCCTGGCGCCAGCGCGCGATCACCATCTCGATCGGCATCGCAACCGTGAGCGAGCACATCCAGAACGCTCAGGATCTGCTCCAGGAAGCCGACAAAGCCTTATATCAAGCCAAGAACAGCGGGCGCAACCGCGTAACGCAGGCAAATTGAGCCCGCAAGTACTTGCCCAAGCGCAAGAGCGCATTGAAGTGGACGATGCAGAATTCACACGCCCTCGCAATCATCCAATCGCTGGCCAACGGTCTGGACCCGGAAACAGGTCGCGAGTTGCCTGAGGGCAGCCCCTTCGAGCAACCCAATGTCATCCGCGCCCTGTTCGCCGCGGCTCGCGCCCTTGAAGCCGACGTTCAAAGCGAGACGAGCACGATGCCCTCGGCTCAACTCAGCGCCTGCGCGCCGCCCAGCCGGGCCACGCCTCAGCAAGAAGAGGTAAACGCAGCGAGGCCAACCCCCGAAGCGGTGCCCGAAACCGAAGACGTGGCTCCGGCGGCCTCGGCCAGCGTTGGCGCGCTGAGCACAGCGAGCTATTTCGACGGCAGGCCAGCCAACGCAGGCAAGCCCTGGAACCGCGAGGAAGACGCTCGCCTGTGCGCGGGCTTCGAGCGCGGCGTGAGTCTGGAAGTGCTGGCTCAGATCCACGCCCGCACGCTCGCCTCGATTCGATCGCGCCTGGAAAAGCTGGGCAAAATCCAGCCTTCATCTTCAAGCTCCGCCTGAAGATGAAGCATTGGCTGCTGGTTCTGTAGGAGCGAGGTCCCTCGCCCCTGCAGAACCAGCAGCCAGATCAAGGCAGCGACCCCTCAAGTACTTGAGCTATGCCCAGCCCCGTCTTTGAAACCTTCCTCACCGCCTCGCCCGAGCGCTGCTTCGACCTGGCGCGCGACATTGAACTGCACTGCCGCACTTGTTCCTGGACTCAGGAGAAGGCCATCGGTGGCGTCACCAGCGGCTTGATTGAGCTGGGGCAAAGCGTCACTTTTGAAGCCGTCCACCTGGGCGTGCGCCAGCGCTTGACCTCGCGTATTGTGCTGTTCGAGCGCCCCAGGATGTTCGTGGATCAGATGGAGCGCGGCGCCTTTGCCTCGATGCGCCACATCCACGAGTTCGAGCCCGTTGAGGGTGGCACTTTGATGCGCGACACCTTGATCTGGGTTTCGCCGCTGGGCGTTCTGGGTCGCATTGCCGATGCGCTTGTTGTGGAGCGCCACATGGCTCGCTTCGTGGAGCGTCGCAACGCGGCTCTCAGAGCTTTCGCCGAGGCCGGGTGAAGTGCTGCAAGTACTTGGCGGCGCGTATACTCGCGCCACTTTCCCCGCTATGAACATCCTGACACGTCGGTTGCCTCTGCTCGCCACGCTTGTGCTGTGCGGCTTTTCCTCGGCACGTGCTGAAGTTCCCGTTCCTCTAAGCGGCTCAGTTCCGTTGCCCATCGAGCGCGTGCGGCAAGACAATCCGTCCGTGCTGCCCCTGAAGGGCACGTGGAAGTTCCAGCTCACGCACGGCGCCGTGACAAGCGAAGGCTATCAAGGCCAGCCCGAAGGCCCGGCTACGGCTTCGAGCAGCCAGAGCGGTCACGAGCCCAACGATGCGCTTGATTTTGTGTCCGGCTTGCCTGCGCTTGCCACAACCGCCAAGGACAAGCGTTGGTGCGCCGATGGAGACACGTTTCCGCAAACCTGGGCCGTTGATCTGGGCCGAGCCGAAAACGTGTCCGCGCTCTCGATCCTGTGGGAATCGCCCGATGTGAGCTACCGCTTTCGTGTCGAGGGCAGCACGAACCGCAAGAACTGGACTCTGCTCGCCGACCGCAGCGCGCCTCCAGGAGCCGGAAACGGCGAGTTGGCGATCAAGCCCGCCACGATGCGCTACTTGCGCATCGTGATTCTGGGAGCTTCGCGCAAAGGTGCCTGGGCCTCGATTCGCCGCGTGGATGTTTCTGTGGCGCGCGGCGGGCAGCAAGTACTCTGGACGCCTCCGCCCGCCGCTCCTCAGGCCAATCAGGACAGCTTCGCGCGCCCGGATTACCAGGATGCGGGCTGGGCGAGCATGGCGGTTCCGGGCAACTGGGAGATGGCGGGATTCTCGCGCCCGACCTACGATAATCCCGACAACGCCGTGGGCCTCTATCGCCGCCAAGTACTTGTGCCCGCTTCGTTCGCGGGTAAGCGCGTGCTGTGGCACTTCGACGGCGTGTTCGACGGCGCCGAAATCTGGGTCAACGGCCAGAAGATGGGCTACCACGAAAGTGGTTACACCGCCTTCGACATCGACGTGACCTCAGCTCTCAAGCCCGGCGCGCGCAACCTTCTGGCAGTGCGCGTCAGCAAGAACACCTTCTCAGTCGATCTGGACACCGGCGACTATTGGAGCCTGGGCGGAATCTATCGCGAGAATTACTTGCTCGCCTTACCTCAAACCCACATCCAGAGCACCACCATCACCACAGACTTGGACGCGGCTTACAAGAACGCTACGCTCAACGCCACGGTCAACCTCAGCGGCGCGCCCGGCTCGAATGTGCGGCTTCAGGGCACGCTCTTCAGGCGCACGAGCGGAGGCAGCGAGCGCGTGGCGAATGTCTCGTTCGAGGGAAGCGGAACGATTGGCGCGGATGGTAGCGGGCAGGTCGCGCTGAGCACTCAAGTACTTGGGCCTCGCTTGTGGTCAGCCGAGAAGCCGAATCTGTATTATCTGGTGCTGAGCCTGGCTCGAAACAACACGCTCGTCGAGCGGGTTCAAGAGAGGTTTGGGTTCCGCAAGATCGAGATTACGAACGGCGTGCTGCGTTGGAACGGGGTGCCGATCAAGTGCGCGGGCTCGGATCGCCACGAGGAGTGGGCGGCTTACGGGCACGCTCTGGGCGAGGCTCAGTGGCGCACGGACCTGGCTTTGATGAAGGGCGCGAACATCAACGCGATTCGCACCAGCCACTACAACCACGCGGCGCGCTTCCTGGAGCTGTGCGACGAGGTCGGGATGTATGTGCTGGACGAAGTGCCCGCCTGCTGGTGCGATGTCAAAGATCCCAAGTTGCTCCCGGCCTTTTTGCTGCGCGCCCGCGAGACCCTGGCGCGCGACAAGAACAAGCCCTGCGTCATGGCCTGGAGCCTGGGCAACGAGAGCGGCTACGGCCCCAACAATGAAGCCATGCTCGACTACGTCAAGGCCAATGACCCGACGCGGCCCGCCTTGATTTCGCAGTGCGGCCCGTGGAACAACCCCAAGCTCGACTTCGCGGACTACCATTATCCCGATCTCAACGGCGTGCGCGGCATCGCGAGCGACAAGGCGCGCCAAACAGTTCCTGCGATTCTGACCGAGCAGCCGCACATCTTCTACGTTCAGGGCGGGCTCGATTACGACTTCGGCGAGAAGGACTTGTGGGGGCAAATCCTGGCGAGCAACTGGAGCGTGGTGTGGCCCACCGATTCGATCGCGGGCTCTTACATCTGGGAGTGGCAGGATCAAGGGCTGGCTGACAAGTTCCTGGACAAGAACGGCGTCGGGCCGGACGGCCTGCGCCAGAACAACCACAAGGGCATCGTGGACGGCTTCCGCAACCCCAAGCCCGAATACTGGAACATCAAGATGGTGTACTCTCCGGTCACCACAGCCGCGCGCGAGGTCAGGGCTCAAGGCAGCAAGTACTTGGTGCCGCTGCAAAACCGCTACTCGTTCACCAACCTGGATGAGCTCAGCTGTCACTGGCAAGCATTGCGAGGCGCGGCTGTTGTTGCGAGCGGATTGGCGCGCGTCCAATGCGCGCCTCGCTCTTCGGTTCAGGCTGCTTTTCCCGTCACGCCCAACGCCGACACGCTGCGATTGGAGTTCGTGCACTCGGATGGCCGCAGCGTGTACTCGACTCGCCTGCACGTCTCGGGCACGCCGCTGCGCGCGGCTCCTGCTCCTCTGCCCGCAGCCGGAACTTTGTCGTTGCTCGATGCGGGCGGGCAAGTCACGATCAGCACAGCCGGAACGCGCCTGGTTGTGGACAAGGCCAGCGGCCTGATGTCGTGGCAGCGCGGAGCCCAAGCGGTCATCGCGAGCGGGCCGATTTTGAACCTGGGCGAAGCGCGCGTCAACGAGGGCGATCACGGAGCCAGGGATTTCCTCTTCAGCAAGTCGCCGCCTCAGCTGCGCAACGCCCAGGTTTCGAGCCGGATGAGCGGTCAGAGCGCGCACATCGAAGTCACGAGCGATGTCTACTTAACGGAGTCGCCTCAGCTCAAGGCTCAGCTCAGCTACACGCTGGACGTGCGCCCAGACGCGCAGGCCGATTTCGCCTGGAAGCTCAACTGGCTCGGCGACGACGCCAACGCCTGGGAGCTGGGCCTGAAGCTCCTGCTGCCAGCGCGCTACGATCGCCTGAGATGGTCGCGCCGGGGCTTGTGGACTGAGTATCCTCAAGGCCACATCGGAGCCAATGACGGCAGCGTTACCGCGCGCGACATCAGCTTCCGCTCCACCAAGCGCGACGTGCGCTGGGCTCAGCTCTCCTCGACAATACGCGGCGCGGGCTCCGGTTTGGCTGTGCTGAGCGCCTCGGACCCGCTGCACACACGAGCACGCACCGAGGCGGAGGGAACGACCTTGTTCCTCAGCTCGCAGGTCGCGCCGCCCTACGACTTCAGCACCAACCTACGCCCCGACTTGCTCATCCATCTCAAGAAAGGCCAGCCCCAAAGCGGCAGCTTCGGCCTGCGCCTGACCAATGGCGCGGCGCAATAGTCTTCTTGGCGTGGAACAGGGTGATCAAGCTCCAGCAAGTACTTGCTGGAGCTGGCCGAGGAATAAAAATAGACGAGACGTTTCTGATCTGGAGGCTGTATGTCACCCGCGATTTTGTTCCTGGGCGAGAGCCTGCTGCTGATGGCGCTGAGCGTGCCTCTGATCCTCAAGCGAGTCAAGCCCAACCCCTTCTATGGCCTGCGCACGCCCAAAAGCCTGGCTAACCCCGACATCTGGTACCACGCCAACCAGCTCAGCGGGCGCGCTCTCTTCGCCGCGGGTGCCTTCAGCGGCGTGTTCTCGCTCGGCATCCTCACGCTGGGCTCAGGCCTGTCCCATCCCGTGCAGCTGTGGCTGCTGCTGGGCGCGATGCTGCTGGGCGTCATCTCCGCCACCGTCTATTCGTTACACGCGCTGTCCAAGATGTGAGCGCTCAACAGAACCACGAGCCGCAAGTACTTGAGGCAGCAGTTTTAGGAGCACCATGAGATTAGGCGGCCCCGCCCACAACCCCGGCGACCCAGCATCCTGGATTGCGAATGTCCAGCAACTCGGCTACCGCGCGGCTTACTGCCCGCTCAGCCCTGGCGCCGACGATGCCGAAATCGCGCTCTTCGCACGCGCGGCTCAGCAAGCCAACATCGTCATCGCCGAAGTCGGAGCCTGGAGCAACCCGCTCAGCTCAGACCAAGGCGAGCGCAAGGCCGCGCTGGATAAATGCAAGGCTGGGCTCGAACTGGCCGAGAAGATCGGGGCAGTGTGCTGCGTCAACATCGCGGGCTCGCGCTCGCCTCAGTGGGACGGGCCGCACGCGCTGAACCTAACGCCCGAAACCTTCGACATGATCGTCGCCCAAACGCGCGAGATCATCGATGACGTGGCTCCCAGATGCGCCGTCTACACCCTGGAAACCATGCCTTGGTCCTACCCTAATTCGCCTCAGAGCTACCTTGAGCTAATACAAGCCATCGACAGGCCTCAGTTCGCGGTTCACCTGGACATCGTGAACATCACCAACAGCCCTGAGCGCTTCTTCAACAGCGTGGGCTTGATTCGCGAGTGCTTCGAGCTACTCGGGCCGCGCGTCGTGGGCGTGCACGCCAAGGACATCGCTCTGGCCCCGAAGCTCACGGTTCATTTGGATGAGGTGCGGCCAGGGCTGGGAGGCTTCGACTTCCACACTCTGCTGCGCGAGATGGACAAGCTCGGCCCGGACACGCCTCTGATGCTGGAGCACTTGCCCAACGAGGAGGAATACAGGCTCGCAGCCGAGCACGTGCGCGGCGTGGCGCGCGAGGTGGGGGTTGGCTTGTGAGGCTGCAAGTACTTGCAGCTGCTTCTACGCGAACAGCCGCGCGTCCTGCTCCATCGCGAGCCGGAGGCGCTTCATGAAGCTCTTGCGCGAGACCAGGCGAGCGCCGAAGGAGGCGAACAGAGGCGTCAAAGTCTGGCAGTCGATCCAGGAAGCGCCTCGCTCGCGCAGATGCTCGGCCAGCGCGCAGACCGCGATTTTGGAGGCTCCGCTGCGCTTGTGGAACATCGACTCGCCGCCAAAATACGCGCCCAGAGTCACGCCGTATAAGCCTCCGATAAGCTCCTCACCTTCGTAAACCTCAACCGAGTGCGCGAAGCCAGCGTGGTGCATCGAGAGGAAGCCTTCGATGAGCTCGGGCACGATCCAGGTTCCCGGCTCGTCGCCTGCGGGGTCGGGGCGAGGCTGGGCGCACTGACGCACAACCGCCTCAAAGTTGTGGTCGAAGCGGATCGTCCACGGGTGCTTGCGCCTCAACTGGCGCAGCGAGTGCGAGATGTGGAACTCGTCCAAGTCGAGCAGCGCTCGTCGCGGCGGCGCGAACCACAGGGGCTCGGGAAACTCCTCGATGGGCCAGGGGAAGATGCCGTGGGTGTAGGCTTCGAGCAGCGTCTCAAGCGAGTAATCGGCTCCGTAACAAAGCAGGCCCTGAGCATCGGCAGACTCAACCGGAGGAAACATAGAGCTGACGAGACGAAGTGCCGATTTCTGCAAGTACTTGCACGGGATTGAAGTTCACGAACTTACTGCTGAGGCTGCTGCGGGCTCGGCACTCGCGCTTGAGAAAGGCGCGAGCGCAGCATCCAGAACGCCCCGATGAAGAACAGGCCCACCAGCGAGGCGAACTGAGCTTCGGTGATCCAACTGCTGCCCAGAATCGGGCGCGCCGTCGCGCCACGCCGGAAGATCTCGATCACGAAGCGCTCGCAGGCATACAACGCAAAAAACAGCAAGGTCAGCTCGCCGGGGAAGCGGTTCCACTTCGGCTGAGTCTTGGCCTTTTGCATCCAGGCGAAGAGGCACAGCGCCAGGATCGTCGAATACAGCTGAGCCGGGTGCGAGGGCGGCGTGAAGGCTCCGGGCGGCCCGCCCTCGACGGGGAAGCGCACGGCCCAGGGTAAGTCGCAGGGCTCGCCGTAGCAGCAGCCGTTGAGCAGGCAGCCCACGCGCCCGAAGGCGTAGCCCAGGAACACGCTGGGCGCGATGATGTCGGCCAGCTTCCAGAAGCCCAGCTTGTGCTTCCAGCCATAGAACGAAACTACGGCCACGGCTCCCACCAGAGCGCCGTGGAACGAAAGCCCGCCGTCCCAAATCCGAATCCACTGCGCGGGCGAGGAAAACTGCGAGCGGTTGAGCACGATGTACAAGATCCTGCACGCCACGATGCACACCAGCAGCAGCGGCAAGGCCAAGTCCAGCACAATGTTGGGGTCGTAGCCGCGCCTCTTGGCCTCAAGAGACGCGTTCCAAGCCGCAGCCACGAACCCAACAATGAGAAGCAGCCCGTAAGAGTGCAGTTTGATAGGATTGTGGCTCCACACCCAGCTCAGCGCAACCACAAACGCCCCGATGAACAGAGGCGCAAAGGGCGAATCCTCGGGCTGAGCTTGAACCTGCGCTTCTCCAGCATCAACAGCCACCGCGCCTGGAGCAGCTAAGCGGCTTGTGCGCGATAGGTTGCGGGCGGTCAGGCCGAGGCCAAGGGCAAGACTCAGCGCGGCCAGCACGCTGAACCAGAGGGACGAAAGAGGTGGCACAACGGCCAGAATGGGATACATGAGTCTGATTCTCATTTCGCGCTCCACAAGTACTTGCAGAGCACGATCTTCTACTCGATGCCCTCGGGCTCAGCCGCCAGGATGGGCACCTGATTCGGGGTGGGGCGCGGGGCGCGCGGGCGCAGGAAGTCGATGGCCAGCAGCGCCACGCCAATGGTGAGCGCAGCATCGGCCACGTTCCAGACGGGGAAGTCGCGCAGCACGCGCCACGGCGTTTCCAGGTTCACGAAATCGGTGACATATCCCTGGGCCACGCGATCCCAGAGGTTGCCTATCGCGCCGCCCAGCACCAGACCCAGGCCTGTGTTGGCCCCTCGCGAGCGAGCACCTAGGTCCCGAGCCGCGCTCGCCACGACGACGATAACCACAACCGCCATCCCGACCAGAAGCCAGCGATGCCCGGCCAGGATATTCCAGGCTGCTCCGGTGTTCTGCACGTGCGTCCAGGCCAGCCAGCCGGGAATCACCTCGCGCGACTCGTGCAGCAGCAGAGATTGGCGCACCCAGGCCTTGGCCGCCTGATCCACAAGCACCACGCTCAAAGCGCACGCCCAGAACCAACGCATTCGACTCTTCATAAAAGTAGGATGAAGCGATCTCAAATACTTGAGGCCGCCTGCTGCCTCCCCTCCTTCATCCCTTATCCCTCATCCTTGGCTGCCTTCTCCACGTGCACGCGCACCGCTTCGTCCCCGACTTTGGCCTCGGTCATCTCGGGATAATCTTCGTCCACCAGATGCAGCTCATCAGCTAAGGTCTCGGACTGGATCAGGTCGCCGTGCGCCTCGAACACCTCGGGCATCCGGCTCTGCTCAGAGTGCCACAGCAAAATCCCGATGCGATCCGAGACTTCCAAACCCGCGTCCTTGCGCGCGTTCTGCACGGCGCGGATGAAGTCGTTCGCCATGCCCTCGATTTCGAGCTCAGGCGTCAGGGTGGTGTCCATCGCTACGCTCCAGCCGTCCCGCGAGGCGAACGAGTAGCCCGAAGCCTGCTGCGTCGCGACCAGAACTTCCTCGGCTTCCAGAGTCAGCGGCTCGCCCTCGACTTCGATCTGCACGCTCTCGCCGCGCTTGACCGTTTCGCCAATAAGCCGCGCTTCCTGAGCCGAAGCGCCCTCAAGTACTTGACGCACCGCGCCCATCTTCTTGCCCAGCTTCTTGCCCAGCTTGGGTAAATTGGCGCGCAGCGAGTACGTCACCAAGTCGCCCGCATCGTCCAGCAGCACCAGAGCCTTAACGTTCAGCTCATCCAAAATGGTCTCGCGCCAGTTCTCGATCCACTGGCGCGCTTGCGAACTGGGAGCCTGCACAAGTACTTGCGAAAGTGGCTGGCGCACCCGAACCGTCGAGTTCTTGCGGGCGGCGTGGCCCAAGCTCACGCATTCCAAGACGCCCTCGACCTCGCGCACCAGAGCCTCATCGCGCAGGCCTTCATCGACTTGAGGCCAGGCGCACAGGTGCACGCTTGCGGGCGCATCTTGCAGCGGGCGCGACAGGTTGCGATACATCGCCTCGGCTGAGAAGGGAATCGAGGGCGCGACCAGCTTCGAGATGGTGAGCAGAACATGATGCAGCGTCGAGTAAGCCGCAGCCTTGTCCGCGAGTGAAGCCTCACTCGCGCTCACGTCGTTCTTGCTCCAGAAGCGACCTCGCGAGCGGCGCACGTACCACTTCGACACATCATCCACGAAGGCCTCAACACAGGATGTGACGCGCGAAGGCTCGCAGCCTTCGATGGCCTGGGTGACTTCCGCGATGACGCTTTGCAGGCGCGCCAAAATCCAGCGATCCAGGATGTTGGTGGCCTGGGGCGCGCGACCATCGAGCCTGGGCTTGTCTAAGTTGGCGTAGGTCAAGAAGAAGCCGTAGACGTTCCACAGCGTGAGCAGGCGGCTTGAAGACTCGAAGACCGGATCGCGGCGCGGCGCTTCGTCTTCCGGGATGTCGTGGCCGATGTCCTTGCCGCGCGGCCAGCGCCGAGGGTCGTAGCCGAAGCGGATGTCCTTGTTCAAGGGGTTGGACAAAAACGTCCAGCGCATCGGGTCCGCTCCGGTGACCTCGACGATCTCATCGTACTCGACGCCGTTGTTGAGGCGCTTCGAGATGCGCTCGCCGTTGGCGTTGAGCATCGTCTCATACACCATGGCCGACTCATACGGCGCGCGGCCTTCCAGAGCCACGCCCATGAACAGCATCGAGTAGAACCACAAGCGCACCTGCTCGCGCATCTCCGTAATGAACTCAGCCGGGAACCAGCGCCCAAAGTAGCCCTCGGGATCTTCCCCAAGTACTTGAGGCGGCATCCTCAAGCCCTGAAAGTTGCCGTTGTAGCCCAGAGTCGAGAAGGGCACGATGCCGGCGTCCAGCCAAGCATCGCCCACATCGGGCACGCGCGTCAGGATCTTGGAGCCGTCACTTGAACGGATCTGGATTTCGTCGATCCAGGGCACATGAAGCTCGGGCAAGGCATCGACCTTAGCCGGATCAACCGCGCGCTCCCTCAGCTCGGCTCGCGACGAGACGACCTCGAAGTTGCCCTCGGAGTCCACATAAATCGGCAGCGGCAAGCCCCAGAAGCGGCGACGAGAGATGTTCCAGTCGCCCATGTTCGAGAGCCACTCGTCCATCCTCTTGCCCGCGTATTCCGGCGTCCACTTCACCTTCGCTGCGGCCTCACGCAACTGAGCACGCGCCGGACTTGGGCCTGCATCGGCCTGGATGAACCAGCCCGTCGTGGCGTAGAAGATCAGCTCGTTCGAGCAGCGCCAGCAGTGAGGATACGAATGCTTGTAGCGCTGGATGCGATACAAGCGTCCGCGCTCTTCCAGAGCCGCGAAGATGTGGTCGATGTCGTTGAGCACGTGCCCGTCGGCGTCTTTCTCGACCACGGCGTAGGTGCCGCTCAGCTCGCCGTTGCCGGGCAGGAAGTGCGCGCCCTCGTCCACGGGAATGATGAAGCCCAGGCGCTCGCGCTGCCCCAGAGTGAAGTCCTCGGCGCCGCAGCCGGGCGCGATGTGCACGATGCCCGTTCCCTCCGCCTCGCCCACATCTTCCCAGGCGACGGAGCGGCGCGGCGTGGCTTCGTCCATCTTCTGCTGCAGCGGCGTGTCATCGAAGGGGCCTGAGTAATGGAGGCCGATCAACTCGCTGCCCTGAAGCTCCTCAAGTACTTGGTAGCCTGGCTTGAGCGCGGTGGCGAGCGTGCCTTTGCTCAGCACCAGGATTTTGCCCTCGCTCTGGACGCGGCAGTAAGTGAGTTCAGGATTCAAAGCCACGGCGACGTTGGCAGTCAGAGTCCAGGGCGTCGTGGTCCAAACCAGGAAGTATTCCCCCTCGCGCTCGACGATTGGGAGCTGGACATAGACGGAGCGGTGCGTGATTTCTTTGTAAGAATCGGCGCTTTCGTGCTGGCTTAAGCTGGTCTCGCAGCGCGGGCACCAGGGCATGACGCGGTAGTCGCGCGCGAGCCAGCCCTTCTGGTGGCACCTGCTCAGGAAGAGCCAGATGTGCTCGATGTTGGAGTCGTCAAGCGTGTAATATGAGCGCTCCCAGTCCATCCAGTAGCCCAGGCGCTTGGACTGAGTTGAGATGCGCTGCGCGAAGGTCTCGACGCGCTGGCGGCACTCGCGCGAGAAGTTTTCGAGCCCGAACTGGACGATGTCGGGCTTGCCCTTGAAGCCCAGGGCTTTTTCGACTTCGACTTCGACCCACAAGCCCTGGCCATCGAAGCCGTTCTGGTAGCGCAGCTTGCGGCCCTTCATAGCGTGGAAGCGCTGGAAGAGGTCTTTGTAGGTGCGGCCCCAGGCGTGATGCACGCCCATCGGGTTGTTGGCCGTGATCGGCCCGTCCTGGAACTTCCACGGCGTGCCGTTCTGGTTCTGCTGGCGCAGGCGGTCGAAGATATTGTGCTCGTCCCAGAAGCGCAGGATGTCGTGCTCCAGAGCGGGATAGTCGGGGATGCCCTCGAAAGGCTGGAAGAGAAGTTCAGGCATGAATCGCAATCACTGCGGGAATTTGCTCGTTAGTCTAACGTGCCCTCCGCGAAAGCCTCCTTTCCCTCAGACACTCGAAGCGCGCAAGCCGTGCGCTACAATGTGTGCGGCCACAGCACAAGCCAAGCCGCCATGAATTCTTCCTCTTCGCGACAGGGCGCTGAACCTAAGGCACCTTCCTTTGCTCCTGAAGGGGCGGGTGGCTCGGCAGGGGCCGCTTCGAGGCGGCTGGAGTCGATTGACTTCTGGCGCGGGGCCGCAGCGATGGGCGTCATGGTGGGGCACATCTTCCAGTTCCACGAGAACCTTCCGGCTGGCTTCTGGGGCCGCTTCGCCATCGGCACTCTGGACGTGGGCGCGCTCGGCGTGCCGCTCTTCTTCGTGATCTCGGGCTTCTGCATCCACCTGTCGTGGGCGCGCAAGGCCGCTGCCTCGGCTGGGCTCAGCGAGCCATTGGATGAAGCTGAGGCGCGTCGGGTCGTGGCCCAAACGCCGGCGCCTGCGTTCGGGAGCTTCTGGAAGCGGCGCTTCAGGCGGCTGTATCCGCCTTACTTGGCGGGCAAGAGCACGCTGACCATCGAGTCCTACCCCGAGCCGCGCGGGCGCTGGATGCTGTGGGACTTCGTGCTGCACCTCTTCATGCTGCACGGCTTCCACCCCAGCTTCAACTACGGAGGAGGCAACGCGGTCTATTGGACCCTGGCGCGCGAGGAGTTCTTCTACCTCGGCTACTTCCCTCTGCTGGCAGCGCGGCGACGCTGGGGACTGGTGCCGTGCTTAATTGGGCTGAGCCTCCTCTCGGTTGTGTTCCCTGTGGCGCTGGGCTTCGGGGGCACCAACAGAGAGGGAGGCGGCTGGGCCAACATCGTCCACACTTCGGTTCCCACGCTGTGGATTCAGTGGGCTCTGGGCATGGCCTCGGTGGAGGCTTACTTCGGCTTGATTAGGCTGCCCTCGTGGGCGGGCAGGCCGCGGCTGGGCGTGCTGTGGCTTGGCCTGGGCGTGGGCTCACGCTGGGGGCTTCAGCTCAACCCTCACCTGGGCCTGCAGCTGGCCGAGCCGCTGTGCATAGGCCTTGGCTTCTGGACTCTGCTCAACTGGGGCGTGCGGCGCGAGCAGGCGGGCGTGTGGCAGCCTTCCTCGCCTCGCCTGCGAGCCCTGGCCAAGTGGCTTGCGGCGACGGGCGTGATCTCCTACTCGATCTACCTGACGCACCAGCCGGCGCGGGCCGCGCTGAGGCTTCTCTCTGGAAGCATCGGAGCCAGCACGCAGCCTCTGATCTTCTTCGGTGTTTCCATAGCCTGGTGCCTGGGCGCTTATGGGGTGTGGGATCGCTTTCTTCAACCTGGTCGAGCGCCGCTTCCTCAACTCGCCGACGAAGGGCTCGTAGCGTGAAGCCCCAAGTACTTGCAGTCGCCTCAAGTTGGTGTCTGGGCCTTCGATCGGTTAAACCGGGGCGCGATTATGGCCGCCACTCTTTCTTCGCCCGCTTCCTCCCTCGAACCTCAAGCTCAGCCGCGCGAGCCCGCAGCCATCGCGGGGCTGAGCGGGCGGCTGCACTCGATTGACTTCTTGCGCGGGCTGGCGGCCATCGCGGTTCTGATCGGCCACATGGCGACTTGGGGCGACAAGCTGCCCGCAGGCATCTGGGGCTCGATTGCCGCGGGCGCGCTGGAAATCGGAGCCAGAGGAGTGCCGCTTTTCTTCGTGATCTCAGGCTTTTGCATTCACCTGGCCTGGGCTCGGGCTACGGCGCGCGATGGCTTGGCGCGCATTGCCTTCGTGCCCTTCTGGAAGCGGCGCTTCAGGCGCTTGTATCCGCCCTACTTCGTGATGCTGTGCCTGTCGATGGGATTCCTCGTCCTGGCCCTGCTGCTGCACCGCGAGGTTCCGGCTTTGCAAGCCTATCCCCAGCCACGAGCGCGCTGGATGGCGGGCGATTTTCTGGCGCACGTATTCATGCTGCACGGGCTCTATCCCGTGTTCGATAAGGGCGCGGGCAACGCCGTGTTCTGGACTCTGGCGCGCGAGGAATATTTCTACTTGCTCTATTTTCCTCTGCTCGCCTTGCGCGGACGCCTCGGCTTGTGGCCCACGCTGGGTGTCTTGGCCGTGCTCTCGATCGCGTTTCCGCTCATCTTCTTGCCTCTGGCGCCCGATCGCGAGTGGCGCAACTTGATTTATTCCTCGGCTCCCACGCTATGGATTCAGTGGGCTCTGGGCATGGCCTCGGTGGAGGCCTACTTCGGCTTGGTTAAGCTGCCCTCGGCGGCACGGGCGCTGTGGCTGGCTCCGATTTTGTTCGCAGGGGGAATCTGGGCGCACGGGCACGCGGTTCTGCTGGAACCCCTTCTGTTCGGGCTGGCTTTCTTCTTGTTGGTGAACTGGTGCGTCGCGCGCGAGAAGCAGAAGTTGTGGGCGGCTCAGCCGGGCTTGGCTCGCTCGATCATCAATTGGTTTACGGCCACGGGCGTGTTCTCGTATTCGATTTACCTCACGCATCAGCTTTCGCGCTCGGTGCTCAAGCAGGCTCTGGGGCCTCTGGGACGCTCGCACAACCCGATCTTGTACTTTGGAGTCGCCATCGTGCTCAGCGTGGCGGCTTACTTCCTGGCCCTGGCCTTTTTCCACTTGATTGAGAAGAGATTCCTCAACACGCCTTCGCGCGTGACGCCTTCGGGCGAGGTGGCTTGAGCCTCAAGTACTTGCACGGCGGCTGCGGTCAGGTGCTTTCTTTGTAGAGGCCGCGCAGATCGTTGAGGCGGACTTGCATCAGCTCGCGCATCATTTGCAGAGGCGCGACCAGGGGGTTCACACGCGAGTCTTCGGCGTGGTGCCAGGTCACGGGGATCTCGCGCACGCGCAGGCCTTTGCGCGCCGCCAGGAAGATAATCTCGGTGTCGAAGCCAAAGCCATCGACGCGTGACAGAGCGAACAGGCGGCGCGCGATGTCGCCGCGCAGGGCCTTGAAACCGCATTGCGTGTCGCGCACATCGGTGCCTATGGCCGCGCGCACGAAGAGGTTGAAGGTGCGGCCCATGGCCTCGCGGTGCCTGGGCTGGTGCACCGTTAAGTTCGAGCCCGGCAGGGCGCGGCTCGCGATGGCGATGTCGCACTCGCCGCGCGCAATCAAAGGCAGCAGCTTCTCCATTTCCTCGATGGGCGTGGACAAGTCGGCGTCCGAAAACAGCACATCACGCCCCCGAGAAGCCAGCATTCCCTGACGAACCGCGAAGCCCTTGCCCTTGTTGATGGCCTGGCCGCGCTCGTCCACATACTGCAGCAGGCGAGCCCAGTCGAAGCGCGAGCAGAACTCGCGCGCCACGTGAGCCGTGTTGTCGCGCGAGCCATCGTCCACCAAGATGAGTTCGTAGGAGAAGTCGCGCGTCGCCAAGTACTTGGCGATCAGCTCAAGGGTTCTGGGCAGCCGCTTTTCTTCGTTGAAGGCCGGCACGATGAGCGAAAGATCGGGCGTTTCCAGAGGCGCGGGCGGTGTGGAGAGGATGCGCAATGCAGGCGAGGTCAAGGGCGGAGCCAGAGGCGAGGGCGCTGAGGTCATGGGAACGAAAGTGCCTCTATTTTAACGGAGCGCGCCGTGTGCCTGGCGTGTTGGGCTGAGCCTCCTCGCACGAGCCTCCTCGCACGAGCGGCGCGTTTGCCGATTTCGCTTGCCTTGGGCTATCCTTACGGCACTCGCAGCGTCCTCGACTGCGAGCGCGCCGCGATGACCAAGCCTCCAGAAGAGGCCCTGGGCCAAGATGTTGAGGCAACCACTGCACCATCGGGGTGCGCTCCAGGTGCAGACCTGGGCTTTCACGCTTGCACCCAGGCACTTCGCCACACTTTTCAAGTTGCCCCACCCATGCCGTCGCCACTTTTCTCTTCGCGCGCTCGCCGTCGAGCGCCCCGTTCCTCTTCTGCCCACGCGCCCCGTCTGGCTCGTCTGGCCGCTCTTGTGCTTTGCGCGGCTTCTCTTGTGACCTCGACTTCCGCTCAGGCGCAGCGCGCTTCCGATGCGCTCGCCCCAAACTCGGGCGCTGGACGCTCTGGCTCCCGCTCGCTGTGGGAAGGCGAATCTCGTCCAACCCCTGGACGTTTGGCTCAGGCGCCTCAGAACCCGATCGGAGCCTCGGGCACCCCGAGCACGGGCACCGAGAAATCCGAGGGCGTCAACAATAACTCGACGGCTCTGGGCCCGTTGCCCATTGATCCCAGCCTGGTGCAGCGCGTGCGCGTGGCCGGCGTGATGGTCGATGAGGCTCCTCTGCGCGTGGGCAACCTGGATGTTCTGGCTCCCATCGCCGACAAGCTCGACGCGCTGGGAGCTTCGGCCTCGCAGGTTTCGCTGCGCAATATTCCGGGCAATCCCAACACGCCAACGGGCGAGCAGTTCTTCCAGATCAACGTCTATAACCGCCCGCCGATCGTGATGTCCGTGGGCAAGGCCGTGGCCTACGTCAATCAGGTCCAGCAGCCTCTGCGCGCGGCTCCTCTTGTGATGGGCGGCAAAATCTGGCTGCCCTTATACTCTCTGGCTCCCCTGATGGGCACGGCCTGCAGGCTCGATCCCAACGGAACATTGAATTTCAATCCCACCATCCAAAGCGTGGAGCTGTTCCAGGTGCGAGGCACCACGGTGCTCACGGTCAAGGCCTCGGCTCCCCTGCACTCGGACGCGGTTTTGATGGGCACTCTGGAATCGCCGCCCAAGATTTACCTCGACTTCCCCGGCTTCTCGATGGGCTTTGACGCCTCGAACTCAACCAACGAGAAAGTGCTGACCGGAGGCTTAGCGGAAGTGGCCAAGGTGCGCGGCGGCCTGTTCGAGAAGTTCCCCGACACCACGCGCGTCGTCCTGGACTTGAAGCAGCACGTCACGGGCCTGGCCCAATCGCTGCCCGACAAGAGCCTCTTTGCCCTGCTTTTGCAGAACCCGACGAAGCCCGAGACGCCGCTGGAGCAAGGCACCACGCCGCTGCCAACAACCATCAACGTGCCCAAGGGCTCGCTGCGTGGCTTGACGATCGTGGTGGACGCCGGGCACGGAGGACAGGACAACGGAGCCGTAGGCGCGCACTCGATGGAGAAGAACCACACGCTGGACATCGCGCGCCGCCTGGAGCATCTGCTGCAGAACCGGGGCGCGACAGTCTTGATGACGCGCGACGCGGACACCACGCTGAACCTGTACTGGCGGCCTCAGTTCGCCAACCAGAGGCACGCCGACATCTTCATCTCGGTGCACATCAACTCGTACCGCTCCACTTCCAGTGGAACCGAGACTTACTATTACACCGGCCCCTCGCTGCCCCTGGCGCGCGAGGTACATCGCGAGTTGGTCAAGGCGGTCGGGCTGCACGACAGAGGCGTGCAGGCGGCGCGCTTCGTGGTGATCCGCGACACCAATATGCCCGCCATTCTGACCGAGACAGCCTTCATCTCCAATCCCAGCGAGGAAGCGCTTTTGATGCAGGACTCGTTTCGGCAGAGGGCGGCCCAGGGCATGGCTCAGGGCATCCAGAACTACGTCGATAAGTACTTGAGGCACGCCTCAGCGGGCTGAGCACGGGCCCAAGCATCCATGAACTCCGAACCCGCGTCCAAAAACTCGAAGCCCGTGATCTGGCTGGCCCTGGCCGCAGCTGGGGCGCTGGGCATCTTCGGCCTGCTGCACCTGCAGAGCGGCCCGAACCCAACACCTTCAGCCACTCCAGAAGCCACGCCCGAAGTGCGCCTGAACCGGTCGGGCTCGCTCACGACTTCTTCGGGCAACCCGCTCTCGCCTTCGTTCTCAGAAGCTCAGCTCATCTTCTTCACGCCCGATGACAACGGGAACATGAAGAAGCGCACCATACCGCCCTCGGGAGACATCTCCAAAGACCCACAAGCGGCCAAGGAAAAGCTCTCGGCTCAGGCCGTGCAAGCCTTGATGCAGGCCGCGCCCGACATCTTCCCGCCCGGCACCACGCTGCAAGGCGTGTCGATGCAAGGCGGAGTAGCCACGCTCAACTTCAACAGCGCGTTTTCCAAGCCCGATTTCTGGCAGGGCTCGGCCCTGACCAAAGCCACGTTGGACGCCCTGGCGCTGACAGTAGCCGGCACCAAGGACCAGATCTCGGGCTCAGAAGCCGACGGCGTGCGCATCGCGGTCGAGGGCAAGCCGCTGCAAACACTGGGCGAGATGGACTTGAGCGCGCCTTACGTGCCCTCCACCAAAGCGCCTGCGGGGAGCGAGCCTTGAGCCTTCCCGCTTCGGGCCATTTGCCCTCGTCGCAAGTACTTGGGCCGCGCCCGATCATCGGCATCCGCGACAGCGGCGTCGGAGGGCTAACCGTAGCGCGCGCGATTCGTCAAGTACTTGCGGAAGCGCGGCTGCTGTATTTCGCGGACACCGCGCACGTTCCCTACGGCGACCGCGAGCCGGACGAGGTCAAGTTCTTCGCCCTGTCGATCTCGCGCTTCCTGCTCGCTCAGGGGGCCCAGACTCTGGTCTTCGCCTGCAACACGACCTCGGCTTACGCCCTGGACGATGCGCGCGCGCTCTTCCCTGTGCCCGTGATTGGCATGATCGAGCCCGGCGCGAAGGCGGCTCTGGAAGCCACGACCAGCGGGCGCATCGGAATCCTGGCGACGCAGGCCACGGTGGATTCGGGCGTTTACTCGCGCACTCTGCTGGCCTTGCGCTTGGATGCGCAGGCGCTTGAAATCGGCTGCCCACTGTTCGTGCCTCTGGTCGAGGGCGAGCGCGCCGAGGGCCCGGAAGCGCAGCACGCGGCACGCAAGTACTTGGAGCCTCTGATGCGGGCGCGCTGCGACACTGTGATCCTGGGCTGCACGCATTATCCTCTGCTGCTGCCCGTGCTGAGGGCGGTGGCGCCACAGATTCGCTTTATCGACCCAGCTCACGCCGTGGCGCGAGAAGTCGCCGAGCAGGTTCGTGCGCTTGAGCCTTGCGCTCAGCACGAGGCTCTGGAGCAGGACGAGGATGTGTTCTTCGTCTCGGGCGAGCGCGAGGGCGTGCGGCACTGGATCCAGAATTTGCTCGGCCTGCCCTCGCCCCGCCTGGAATCGGGGCCTGTGTTCGAGCGCCAACGCTGCGCAACGGCTTGCTGAGACAAGCGTTGCTGAAGCGCTGCCGCAGCGGGCCGCACGACATGGACGCCACACCACCCGACTCCAACCCAACCGACCTCAGCCCAACCGAAGCCCAACGCTTCGCGCGCCTGATCGAGCCCGTGCGCTTGGGCCCTAATCCGTCTGCAACAGACGGCGAGCCAAGCCCTGAAGCAAACACGTCGCTGCCAGCCTCGCCGGAAGACTCGCCGCCTCGTCCTCGCGATGAACTCAGGCACGGGCAGCCATTCATGGCGCGCGCGGTTTTCGATTTCGGGCGGCGCGAAGAGCCTGAGCCGCGCCCGCTCGAGGTTGTGGAACGAGCGCCTTGCCCCTTGTGCGGCGAGCCCAACCGCCTGCGCCACGCCTACTGCAAGAGATGCGGCTTCCGCTTGCCGTGGGCTTCGGAGCTTGAGGGGCTGCCCGAGCTTGAGCCGCGCCGCAACCGCCTGGATCAAGCCGTCGAGCGCGCCATCGCCGACACTTCGGGTGCGCGCTGCCGCTTCTGCGGCTCCTCCATCGCGCCTTATGACCGGCGCTGCCAGAAGTGCCGGCGCTGGCTGTCCTCCAACTGGAACCGCTCGGCCCTGGACTCGTGGCAGCCCGACTTCGACGCCTGGAACTTCTCGCAGGTGCGCGGCTTCAAGAGCGGCTGCCTATCGCCCATTGTGTTGGTGGTGGCTCTGGTTTTGTGGCGCGTGCTGGCTTAGAAAGAGGTGCAAGTACTTGCACCTCCTCATCTCCTACGCCAATCTCTTGGGATGCCTTCACCGCAGCCCTTGCGTTCCACTGCCACTCGCCCGCTGCGCCACGAGAGTCGCGCCGCTGACGCCTTGCGCCCGCTCAAGCTCTCGCCCGATTGGTCGCGTCACGCCGAGGGCTCGTGCCTGGTTGAGTGGGGCGACACCACGGTTTTGTGCACGGCCAGCGTCGAGGAGTTCGTGCCGCAGTGGCTTCGGGGCGGCGGGAGCGGCTGGGTCACAGCGGAGTACGCGATGCTGCCGCGCGCCACGCACAAGCGCAAGGAGCGCGATGGGCGGCGCGGCAAGGCCGATGGGCGAGCCATCGAGATCCAGCGCTTGATAGGCCGCTCGCTGCGCGCCGTGGTCGATCTCAAGGCCCTGGGCGAACGCTCCATCACGCTCGACTGCGACGTGCTGCAGGCCGACGGAGGCACGCGCTGCGCCTCGATTGTCGGAGCCTGGGTCGCTTTGCACCGCGCGCTCAACCGCAGCCGCCGCCCCGATGCGCGCGGGCCATTTCCCTTGAAGGCGGGCGTGGCAGCGGTTTCAGTCGGGCTCTTCGAGGGTGAGATGCTGCTCGATTTGGACTACCGCGAGGACTCGCGCGCCACGCTGGACGCCACGATCGTGATGAGCGAGAACAACAAGCTCATCGAGTTGCACGCGGGAGAAGAGGGCGCGACCTTCGAGCGCCCTCAGCTCGATGCTCTGCTCGACTTGGCTCAGGGCGGCATCGAGACGATTCTGGAGCTGCAGCGCCAAGTCGTGGCTTAGCCGTAAGTACTTGCGGCCTGCACACGAGCTGATGCGCTCCATCAAGCCTGATTTTCTGTTCGGAGCTGTGCTGGGCTCGGGGCTGTGGCTGGCCTTGTGCTGGTGCGTCAACAACCTGAGCAGCCCCTTCTTCTGGAGAAGCTTTCCCTAACGATCTATGAAGCTCGTCATCGCCACCACATCCGCTGACAAAATCCGCGAGATTCACGACCTACTCGCCGATGTGCCTGAGCTGCAAGTAATTGCGCTCAGCGACTTCGGGCCCATTGAGGAGCCCGAGGAAGACGGCGCTTCGATGGCGGGGAACGCGCGCATCAAAGCTCAATACTACGCGCGGCACACTCAGCTGCCCACGCTGGCCGACGATTCGGGCCTGGAAGTCGATGCTCTGGATGGCGCGCCCGGCGTCCACTCGGCGCGCTGGGTTCAGGGCTCCGATCAAGACCGCACGCGCGCCCTGCTCGAACGCCTACACGATGTTCCCGATGAGAAGCGCGGCGCGCGCTACCGCTGCGCCCTGTGCCTGCTGTGGCCGCAACAAGACGGCGCAAGTACTTACATCGAACTGGAAGCTTCCTGTGAAGGGCGCATCGCACGCGAGGAGCGCGGCTCCAACGGCTTCGGCTACGATCCCATCTTCGAGCTTACAGCCTCAACCGGCGCGCCCGAACTGAGCGGGCAGACCATGGCTCAAGTCGCGCCCGAAGTGAAGGCGCGCCTTTCGCATCGGGCACGCGCGGTTCGAGCGCTGGCCGCGCGCCTGCGCCAAGAACTGCCAGAGGCATCCGCTACAAGCACTTAAAGCGCCGAGTACTTGCAGCCACACAGGACAAATGGATGATGTGGCTGGCTTAGCCGGAGCCAGGGCCTGCTCTGATTCTTTCGGTGGCCACTAAGCGTTACTTCTTGGCCACCAAATATCAATCTATTCTTCAAGAGCAACCGTTTATGACGCGAGGCTGTTCCGCCTCAGCAGTTGACGTAGATAGTCGGCGACTGCACGCCACGTCCGAATCGCTCACGAACCGAGCGGTGCAAATACTTGGCGCGAACACCCGGTGGCGCGACGCGGCCCACGAACTCAACGCGGCCCTCCACGTCCTCGGCCTCACGCGTTACGTAATTGGTTGAACCGGCTGGATGCCAGGACTCGATCGCGTAAACCTCATGCACGATGCCCTGGAAGACGGCCAGCGCGAACTGCACGCCCTGGCGCCGCTCGCCCAGCACCCACACGCCGCGCGTGATCTCGTAGAGCTCGACCGGGCTCATGCCTGGGCGGAACAATTGGTTGACACGGATGAGCAGCACATGGTCGTTCGGCTCGAAGACAACCTCGTCCGGCGCGTAGTGAGCGGCGATTTCCTCAACAGTCATGCGCCCGAAGAGGCCACTGCCGTGCCCGCGGACGCGGTTGGTGAGCGCGGTCTGGCCCATGCCAAGCAAGTCGATTGCTGCGGTCTCGATGAGCAACGCGCTCGCCTCATCCAGCCCGTGCATCAAAATCTCGATGCACGGTGATATCTCTGCCTGCTCCAGCTCGCGCAGAACTCGATGCTTAGGCGCACCCCCAGCCTCGCTCAAATGCGCGAAGGTCCGGTTGCCCTGACCTTTGCCAACGTAGAAGATACGCCCATCGCGTGGGTCAGCGTAGAAGTAAACGTAGAAGCCCAACTTCTCGGCCACGCCTGCGGGGAATTCCTTCATTCAACACCTCTCAAGTACCTGCACCCACCCTGAGAGCGAGCGCGGCAGGTTCAGAATCATCGCCTAAAACAAAAACGCCCGCAAGTACGCAAGTACTTGCGGGCGCTCCTGCTGCCCTGTTACTTCTTGGCGCCGACGGCTTCCTTACCCTTGGAGGCCAGGATCTCCTCAGCCACGTTCGAGGGCACTGGCTCGTAGTGGCTGGGCTCCATCGTGTAGGTCGCGCGGCCCTGCGACAAGGTGCGCATCGTGGTCGCGTAGCCGAACATCTCGCTCAAGGGCACCTGAGCGCGCACGATCTGAGCGCCGCCCTTGTCCGGGCGCATCTCCTGGATGCGGCCACGGCGCGAGGACAGGTCGCCGATGATGTCGCCCATGTTCGACTCGGGCGTGACCACTTCGATGCTCATGATCGGCTCCAGGATCACTGGCTTGGCCTTGCGCGCGCCTTCCAGAGTACCGTTCAAACCGGCTATCTCAAAGGTCATCGCGCTGGAGTCCACGTCGTGGTAAGAGCCTCCCGTCAGCTCGACGCGCACGTTCTGCAGCGGGTAGCCCGCCAGGACGCCGCGCGCCATAGCCGCCTTCGCCCCGTCCTCGACGGCCTTCCAATATTCGCGCGGCACAACGCCGCCGACGACCTTGGACTGGAACTGGAAAGACTTCTTCTTGTCCGCCTCGCTCTCGTCCTCGGCGTGCTCCAGAGGCAAGATGTTGAGGATGATGTGCGCAAACTGGCCCGAGCCGCCCGTCTGCTTGATGTGCTTGTACTCGACATTCATCGCGGGCCTGGTGATCGTCTCGCGATAGGCAACCTGGGGCTTGCCGATGTTCGCCTCAACAGCGAACTCGCGCTTCATGCGGTCCACCATGATCTCCAGGTGCAACTCGCCCATGCCGCCGATGATGGTCTGGCCCGTCTCGGCGTCGTTGCGCACCTTGAAGGTCGGATCCTCAGCGCCCAGCTTGATGAGCGCGTTGGTCATCTTGTCCTCGTCGTTGCGCGTCTTGGGCTCGATGGCCTGGAAGATCACCGGCTCCGCGAAGTTGATGTTCTCCAGCAGAATCGGGTTGGCTTCCTCGCACATCGTGTCGCCCGTGACCGTGTTCGACAGGCCCACAGCCGCCGCGATCTCGCCCGCCTCCACGAAGTCCACGTCCTCACGCTTGTTGGCGTGCATCCGCAAAATCCTGGACACGCGCTCGCGCTTGCCCTTACCTGAGTTCAGCACATACGAGCCCTTGTTCAAGCGGCCCGAGTAGACGCGGAAGTAAGTCAGCGTGCCGAACTTGTCCGAGACGATCTTGAAGGCCAGAGCCGAAAATGGCTCCTCGGGAGAAGGCGCACGCGTCACGCTCTCGCCTGTATCGGGATTGGTGCCCACAACGGCGGGCACGTCCAGAGGTGAGGGAAGGTAGTAGATCACGGCGTCCAGCATCGGCTGCACGCCCTTGTTCTTGTAGGACGAGCCGCAGATGATGGGCACGATGTCGTTCTTGATCGTGCCCGCGCGGATGGCGCGGCGGATCTCCTCGACGCTCAGCTCTTCGCCCGCGAAGTACTTCTCCATCAACTCGTCGTCCGCTTCGGCAGCGGCTTCGAGTAGCTCGGCGCGGTACTTGTCGGCCAGCTCCTTCAAGTTGGTGGGAATCTCGGATTCGACATACACCGAGCCGTACTTCTCGCTCTCTTCGTAAGTCAGGGCCTTCATCGTGACCAGATCCACAACGCCCTTGAAGTCCGCCTCGGCCCCGATGGGAATCTGCAGCGCAATGGCACGGGCACCCAGACGGTCACGAACCTGAGACAGCACCTCGTAGAAGTTGGCTCCATCGCGGTCCATCTTGTTGACGTAGGCGATGCGCGGCACACCGTAGCGGTTGGCCTGGCGCCACACCGTTTCGGACTGAGGCTGCACGCCGCCAACAGCGCAGTACACGGCAACCAAGCCGTCCAATATACGCAGCGAGCGCTCGACCTCAACGGTGAAGTCGACGTGCCCAGGCGTGTCGATGATGTTGATGCGGTGCGTAGATTCACGCACGCGAGGGTCTTCCTTGGTCGGCTGCAGGCCCCAGTAGCAGGTCGTGGCCGCACTCGTGATGGTGATGCCGCGCTCCTGCTCCTGCGCCATCCAGTCCATGGTCGCCGCACCCTCGTGAACCTCGCCGATGGCGTGGTTCACGCCGGTGTAATACAAAATGCGCTCGGTCGTGGTCGTCTTGCCAGCATCGATGTGAGCCGCGATGCCAATGTTACGGGTGAGGGATAGGTCGGTCGCCATAAACTGTGCCTCGAATCTTGCGCTTTGCGTGCGCTCGCACACGCCTAAACAAATAGCCGCCCCTGCAAGTACTTGCGGCGTGCAAAGCAAGTACCTGGAATTATGAGGCGGCTCCAAATGGTTGGATGAAACCCGAATCTATACGCGAAAAACGCCCTCAGGTTTCCCGCCTTTATCACAAAAGGAGGGAAACCCAGGGCGTTCGCACGCTTTACCTTGCCAGCTTGGGACAAGAGAAAGCAGCGAACGCCGATGTCCCAAGGACTTGGAAGCATCCGCCCTCGCTGCTTCCCGATTTACCAGCGGAAATGAGCGAAGGCTTTGTTGGCCTCGGCCATGCGGTGCGTGTCTTCCTTTTTCTTCACCGCGCCGCCAGCGCCACGAGCCGCGTCCATCATCTCGTTGGCCAGGCGCTCGGCCATGGTCTTCTCGCCGCGCTTGCGTGAGTTGTCCAGCATCCAACGAATGGCCAGCGCAATCTTGCGCTCTGGGCGCACTTCGTTGGGCACCTGGTAGGTCGAGCCTCCCACGCGGCGCGAGCGGACTTCAACAGCCGGCATCGCGTTGCGCATCGCCTGAGCGAAGACTTCGAGAGGGTTGCGTCCGCTCTTCTCCTCAACAACAGTGAGCGCTGAGTAGAAGATGCGCTCGGCGACGGACTTCTTGCCGTCATACATCATCTTGTTGATGAAGCGCTGCATCATCACGGAATCAAAGACGGGATCGCCCGCCGGCTGCTGCTTCTTTTGTGGCCCTTTGCGGCTCATAATGTTTCTCCAATTCAACTATCAAGAACAGACTCCGAAGCCAGAACAAGTCCTTGCAGCTCCTGCTCTGGCGTCGGGATCTGTTGACTAACGCTTCTTGGCGCCGCCCTTGATGGGAGCCGCGGCCTGACCCGGCTTGGGTCGCTTGGTGCCGTACTTGGAGCGGCTGCGCTTGCGATCCGAGACGCCAGCGCAATCGAGGGCGCCGCGCACGATCTTGTACTTGATGCCCGGCATATCCTTGACACGCCCGCCGCGCACCAGCACCACGGAGTGCTCCTGCAGGTTGTGCTTCTCGCCTGGGATGTAGGCCGTGATTTCCTTGCGGTTCGACAGGCGGATGCGAGCTTTGGCGCGCAAGGCGGAGTTTGGCTTTTTGGGCTTGTCTGTCTTGACCTGTAGGCACACGCCGCGCATCAGGGGAGCCACATAGCCAGGCTTCGAGGTGCCCTGGACGGTGTTAAAGGCTTCCTTGAAAGCGGAGGTCGAGCTCTTCTTGGGGGCCGGCTTGCGCCCCTTGCGGATCAACTGCGAAATTGTCGGCATTCTGTTTCCTTACCATCGGACGACACGCGCCCGTCCTTCTCTTTTCTAAGCAGCGCCATCGCAAGCCGTTGCATCACGCACTTGCGCCCGCCTCCCAATCGCACGAAAAACCCCTCGTCCGCTATCCCGACGAGGGGCGACCGGGGGGATTATAGCAGCGGCCTTCTTCAGCCGCAACTTGAAACCAGGCCGGCAAGTACTTATGTGCAAGTACTTGCCGGCTGTTCAACTCTTAACGCCGCGCGTGCAGGACGATGCGCACGCCATCGACGTAGGTTTGCGCGTAGTAGCCGCGGAAGGGTATCAACGTCTGTGTCGGCGTCTGGGATGCGGCGCCCGGTTCCAGGGTGAACAGATTCGGGTTCAGCAAGCCCGCACCCACCGCAGCCAGCAGGTTCGGGTAGCTCTGCCCATTCGGTCCGATGACCCTCGAATCCAGCCAGTTCGCCGAAGTGTAGACAGCTGGATTGAAGGGGAAGCCGATCAGGTTGAAGCCACCGTTCTGGCTTTGGTCGCTCGGGTTGCGACGCAGCGTGACAGTGAAATCCGTCACGTTAGTCGGAATTCGAGTGCGGTCAGCAGGCGGCCGGCGCAAGCTCAGAGCCCGCGCCAGGGGCCGCAGGAAGTAGCCCTCGCCACGGCGCACTGGAGAGGAGGCCGCGAGCTGCACGTAGGAACTTGTCAGCGGGTTGTAGCGGAACAAGCGGAAGTTCTCGATTCTCGTGCTCGTCAGCGGAACATCAAAGGCCTTGGCCACGGTCGTGACCGCGGTGGGAGCCGAGGAGTCGGCATACGGGATCGAGATCATGTACTGCTGGCCCGGCTGGTAGGTCTCGTCCTGTGGCAGAGGCGTTCCAGTTGGCGTGGCCGTCGGCCTCACAGTTGGGCGCGCTGTTGGCGTTGGCGTTCCTCCGGGCGCGACGCCTCCCGGAGTGAGGGTGATGTCCGGCGCGGTCACGTTGCTGCCGCGCGAGGTGCTACCCACGTTGACCGTGACAGAGCCGCTCAAAAGCGTCGTGGTGTTCACGGCGGTGAAGGTCGCTGTGATTCTGTAAGTACCTGGCTGCACGTCGCTGAAGGTGTATTGGCCGAGGGTGTTGGTCATGACTGTCTGCACCACAGAGGTGCCACTCAGCAGCTGCACCGTGGCTCCTGCCTGGCCGCGGCCCGCTCTTAGGACGCGGCCCGAAATGGCGCTGCCGGCAGGCGGGATAGGCACATCGCCCACATCCAGGGTGGCACCTTCAGGCACGATCAGGTCGCCCTGAGCCGGAACTCCTGGCACGCGTGGGCCAGAGTAGCCGGGATCAGCCGGAATCACTCGGCGCCCGTAGTTCGGATTGCGCAGGATCAGAGCGGTCGAGGTGTTGTAGTCGATGCCGCTGCCATCTGGAATATCGCCGCCCTGCGACACGAGACCGGGCCGCGGGTTGAAGATAATCTCGATGCGCAAATCCGAGGGCACGTTGGTGAAGGCGAACTGGCCGCTCGCATCTGTCTGCACCAACTGAGTGAAGGCGCCTCCCAGCGGGAACGAAGGCGAAGGAGGAATAGAGGGATCCAGCGAACGCAGCAGAACCGGCAGGTTAGGCGCGATCTCAACCGTGGGATCCAGGTCGTCCGCCAGGTTGGTCGGAGTGCCTCGGTCGCTGATGGCACGTCCTATAACGGTGGATGGGTTGATCGGGTTGACGCTGAAGTTCTGGTCGCTGGTGGTCTGGCCCCCGATGACCGTGATCTGAGCCAGGATGTTCTGGTTGTAGTAGTAGCCTGGGTTGAGCGAGCGCAGGCGCGTGTTGGCTCCCGTTCCCACGAACTGCGAAGCGGGCGAGATTCGGTAGAAGTTGTCGCGCGAGGGCACGCCCAGGAAGGTGTAGTTGCCGTTCTGATCCGTGCGCACCAAGAAGAAGCGCGTGGCGAAGTCAGGGCTGGTCAGCTGCACCAGGAAGTTCGGGATGGGCTGACCTGTCACAGCGTTGATCACGCGGCCTGTAACACGGCCCGTGCGCAGGAAATTCGCTACGTTCTCCGCGATCTTGGCGCGGAAGTTCCGGCACAGCCCCAGGTTCGGATCTTTAGTCCATTCGCGGTTGATGTTCTCCAGACCAAAGCCGAAGAAGACAACCGCCGACTGCAAGCCGCCAGCACGTCCGCTGCGTTGGATGATCTGGCCCGCGCGTCCCATTCCATTGCCATAAGCATAAACCTCGCTTACGGTTTCGCCGGTTCCGGCTGCCACGGGCTTGATAACATCCGCGAAGGTGTCGTTGTCCGCAGCGTCGAAGTAAGTGTCGTTCAGGTCAGGAGTGACGTGAAATGGCACGTGGAGATGAATGGGAGGGTCGCCGCCCCGGTTGGAGATCTGGTTGGCGCCGTTGCCCAGGATGTCGAAGCCGTAATTGGGTGTGATCGCATCGGCAGCTCCCGTCTCGCCGTTTTGACCGTTCCAATCCGCCTTCAGCTCATCGTGCAAGAAAGCGTTGCTCGTCGTGCCCGCTTGCGACAGTGCGAAGATCACGTCCTGCCCGTTCAAGAACAGGCGTCCACCATTGTTCAAGAAGCCGGACAGGAGGCGCTGGGTATCCACATCGGAGATAGTGCCAGGGCCTGCCAGCACATCGCCCGAGTAAGGCGAGGCCCAGATGACGGCGCTTTCGGCTACCGTCACAGGAACTGTGGGCAGAGGCTCAGCTGTCCCGCCCGGCGTTGCGCCTGGCGTGGATGTCGGAAGTCCCGTGGGCTGAACGGCAGGCGTCGCTGTTGGATTCACGACGTTCTGCACTAACTCCAGCCCCGGAGCATTGGGGTCGATCTGGTTGGCGGACTGAGGACTGTACTGTTGCAGTACATTCGCGGTCAGCGGGCCTCGCGCTAATATGCGATACACATCCACGCTTGTAGGCGAAGAGCCGAACAGCCGCGTTCCTGGTGGAGAGAACGTGGTCAAGTCGGCGGGGCCGTTTCCAGTGCCTCCAGGGTAGTCAATGGCGTTACCACCAGGATTAGCCAGTTGGTAGCTCTCAACAGGAGGCAGCCCTGGGTTCTCGCCAACCGCGAAGGGGTTGAGACGGCTCACCACGTCTCCACCTACCAACTGATAGGGGAAGTCTTGCCCCGATGAGTAATCCGAGACGAAGAGCATATTGGCCTGGCGAATGAACGGCTGGGTCGAGAAGCCATACACCTTGTCATAGGTGAAGGTGTTCCCGGCCTTATCCGTCACATTCAGGTCAATGAAGAAGTCGCCCTGGGGCTGGCCCGCAAGTACTGTGGCCAGGTCAATCGAGGTCTGCGCGTAATAAACGCCGTCGCCACGAATGGCGTTGGTCTGGCGCTCGTGACCGCCTTTAGAAACCGGCCCATCGTCAAAAACGCTGAGGGGAATCTCCGGCGTAATATAAGGCGAATCCTGCTCAACGGCAGGAACAATGGCGACTCCCTCATTTGGTCGCGTTGTCCGCGTCTGGTCAAAGACGGGCTGCGACGAGCGAATGCGAATCGTGACTGAGTTGCCCCCAAACGGAGGCGTAGGAGCCGGCACGATTGGTGTCAAGGTCGCAACGGGAGTGCCGCTGGAATTCGGCGTGGCTGTGGGGCTGGCGGTGGGAACAGTGGAAGCTCCCACGTTGAGGCCGGACTCCAGATCCTGGATCACAACGCCCACGATTAGCTTCGAGTTCTGCCCCAGCCCTTCCTCAGGCGTGCGCGGGGCGAAGAACGGAGCCTGACGCCCCGGCGATAGGAACGCGTTCTTCTGGTTGCCCGTGCCCTGGGGCACCAGCAGAGGAGGTGTGAAGTCCGCCGTTGTTGTCACCCATATGTCGTGCGTTCCAGCACCCAGGTTGCCGCCTCCGGGGTTGATAACGATGGGGCGAGGGTTGGCTCCGTTGCTCCCTGGACGTGGCGAGACGCGCCGCTGAGACGCGAACACAAGGGTTGGGAGCTCATTCGAGATGCCATTGCTGCTGAAGAGACGCGAGAAGGCAGGCTCCTCATCGTTGGCGCGGTCTTCAGTTGCGCCCGCGAACAGGCCAGTTGCCGTGGAGGTCGAGAGAGCGTTGGACTCCAATTGAGCCACATTGCCCGCAGCCTGTGCGCTTCCCTCAAAGGCCGAGACCGACCCATTGGCGTTGTTCAGGATCAACGAGTTCCGCGTGCTGATGCTCAGCGACCACACGTTGAGGTCCCGTGTCCTGTCCTGAGCATCAGTCAACGAGTTGGTCTGGAAGGCCACCCGCTCACCGAAAGCTGTCTGGCTCACGCCACGCGTCAAAGTCCCCATCCTCGAAGCCGCGGGGTAGTCGTCCTCGTCTATCGCCTGGCCACCACGCGCCACAGGGTTGGTGATCTGGCGCTTGCCCGAGCCATCGAAGGCGTTCATGGCAAAGATACGACGCCCAGCAGCCAAGCGGGTCGTCGTGCCCGTTGTGGTCGTGCCGTCACTCGATAGAACCGTCTCGCGGTTGGATGAGAAATACAGCACGCCGGGGTTGACCTGCGAATACGCGGGGTGGCGGTCGTCGGTCACGTTGCCAGCCACGTCTTGGGGATCGTTGGGCGTAGTTACCGTTGACTGACGGTTATCAGGGTCGCCCGTCAAGCGTCGCACGCTAAGCGTGCTTCCGCTCGGGCTGATGGTGAAGATATCGAAGCCGCCTGCGGGATCGCCCAGGCTGCCGTTGTTGCGAGGCGCAACGTTCGAGGAAAAAGCAATGGCATCTCCGCCAGGGCTCCAGGCAGGATCGAGCTTGCGCCCAGGGAAGAAGGTGATCTGCAAAGGCAGGGGGTTGACCGTGCTGGGGCTGTTGACATCGACCGTGATCAGGTTCAACTGTGTCAGCGTGCCGCTAATCACGTCGTAATAGCAGATGCGGGTGCCATCCGGCGACCACGTGGGCGCGCGCTGATCGCGACCCGCGTCGCCGCCCGCACGCGTGTTGAAGCCCGTCACCTGGCGCACGCCCGAGCCGTCGCGCCGCATGATGAAGATGTGGTAATGACGCCCATTAGGAGGGCTGGCATCCAGGAATCCATTCCTGTTGCTGTCGATTCCGTTGGAGGAAAACGCGATGTAATCGCCTGTGGGCGAGCGGAACGAGGGCTCGCGCTCATCCGAGAGCGTGCCCGGAGTCAAGTCCACTTCGGTCAGGGGAAAGCGCTCCTCTACAAAGCCGCCCTTTCCACCAGCTCCGCCCTTGCCCCGCTTGCCAGACAGCGCTGCCAAACGGCGACGCTCGCCATATTGGCTCATCAGGCGTGGCAGGTCGTCCCACGATATGGGCTTGAGCTTGCTCCGAGCGCCCTTTGTCGTAGCTGTCGAAGCAGCAGGACGCGATGGCGAGAATGCTGGCTTCTGCGCCATCGCCCACCACGAGCCCACAGCCAAGAGCACCGTCATCAAAGACAGCAGCACGCGCGGACGCGCAAAAGCCGCCCGAGGCGATAACCCCAGGCGGCTGGATTCTCCCTCGCGCCGCGTGCTCCGCAAGCTCGCTCGAGATGAACCCAGAGGCAAACCCTTGACGCGCTTCCTTGTCCCAGGCGAGGTCTGTACCGTCTCGAAGCGATCCCCACCGCGATGGCGTTTCCAACGTCCTCTCATGAAAGTTCCTTTGCTGCCAAGCCTATCAACTCGGCCCCCTTCTCCACCCCACTCCGCACTGCCAACTCACAAATAATCGCATTGACAACCAATGTGCTCTTTGTGAGCCGGAGCGGAAGTTCCGACAGTATATCGCTGCAACAGTTGCTCCCGGCGCAAGTGGTTATCTTGTCACCGAGCATCTCCCGGCCAAAACGCAAGGCCGGACGTACCGCTCAAGCGAGCGTTCATGCGAATTGTTATTCCCCGTCAGAGCCATTTCTAACGCATGAGCCCAAGCCTCGGTCTCAAGACCTCAGCACGAACACTTGGAGCGCGAGCCACAGCGCACCGAATAGCGTAAAGGGACGCTCGCAAGCGTCCCTTCAGCAAACCTACTATAACATCCAAAACTTCATCAAGCCTGCGCTGCAAGTACTTGCAGCGTGACAGCAAGTGCTACCAGCCGCGCGTGGCCATCTTCTCTTCTTCGGGCATGGCGCGCACGTCCAGGCCGAGCATAGGCTCGCCCAGGTCCATCGAAATCTCGACGAGTTTGGCCGGGTTGTCAAAGTGCGTCACGGCGTCCACGATGGCGCGCCCTCGCTCGGCGGGGTCGCCGCTCTTGAAAATGCCCGAGCCCACGAACACGGTCTGAGCGCCCAGCTGCATCATCAAAGCCGCGTCTGCGGGTGTGGCCACGCCGCCAGCCGAGAAGTTCGGGACAGGCAGCTTGCCCGTGCGAGCCACTTCAACAACCAGATCATAAGGAGCGCCCAGGTTCTTGGCCTCGGTCATCAGCTCCTCGAACGGGGTGTTCTGCAAGCGCTTGATGGAGCCGTGAACCGAGCGCAGGTGGCGCACGGCCTCGACGATGTTGCCTGTTCCGGCCTCGCCCTTGGTGCGGATCATGGCCGCCCCCTCGCCTATGCGACGCAGAGCTTCGCCCAGGTCGCGGCAGCCGCACACGAAGGGCACGCGGAAGGCGTGCTTGTTGATGTGGAATGCTTCGTCGGCTGGCGTGAGCACTTCGCTCTCATCAATGAAATCGACTTCCAGAGCTTCCAAAATCTGGGCTTCGACGAAGTGACCGATGCGGCACTTGGCCATCACGGGAATGGTTACGGCGGCCTGGATTTCCTTGATGAGCTTGAGGCTGGTCATGCGGGCCACGCCTCCGGCCTTGCGGATGTCGGAGGGCACACGCTCCAGGGCCATGACCGCGACGGCTCCGGCCTGCTCCGCGATGACAGCCTGCTCGGGCGTGACCACGTCCATAATGACGCCGCCCTTCATCTGCTCGGCCAGCCCGACCTTGAGCCGAAAGGTCGCCTTCTGATCGTCGCTGTTGGCGTGGTCGCCGTGGTTAAAGCCATTGAGTTGTGCCTGCATAATGATTTCCTCGCGCAATTGAAGTGTCTGAACGCGCCGCAACCGAGCCGGAGCCTCGCGATGGCTGCAGAGAGCGATAAATGAAGAGCGCGCAGTCTACAAGTACTTGCAGCCTCGGCTTCTACTTCTCGACGATGGCGGCGGCACCAAGCGCGTCGTAGCTTCGCTCGCCGTCGTTGAATGGGCCGCCTATCTTGAGCGTGGCCTGACCACCTTCCGGCGTGACCTCAACCGCAGCGGTGGCTGCAGTCTCCATAGCCGCATCCTTCAGAGTCACATTCCAGTGGCCGGGCGTGAGAGGATACAGCGTCAGCCGCCCCTCCTTGTCGCTGAAGCCACGGCGCTCCATGTAAGAATCGCTCGCGAACACGAGGCTGTTCTTGGTGTTGAGGATGGCCGTCGCCACTTGGGAGGGCAGCGCCTGCCGCTTCTGGGCGAAGTCGAACTGCAGCGTGATGTAGACCTCGCGCTCGGATAGGGGCGCGCCCGCCGCGTCCACGATCTGCAAGCGCAAAGGGCATTCGAGGGGGGCTCCAGCACGAAGTCCAGCGGCGTGATGCTGCCGCCCTTGATCGAGATGGTGCGCACGGGCGTGGGCGAAGCGACTTGGTAGCCGGGCACGCTGACGGTCGCGAAGTACTGGCCGGGGCGAAGGCCGCTCATCTCCAAGAGGCCGTCGCCGTCGCGAGTGACGCGCCGCATATCATCCACGGGCACGAGCCAGTCCAGGCTCGACGAGTCGTTCCTGCTCTTCTCGTTCACCATGCCGTCGGCGTCCACGGGCACCAGGAACACGTGAGCGCCGCCCATCGGGACGTTCTTCTGGTCGCGGACGGTGACACGCACCGCGCCCTCGGGTTGCAGCCGCACCTGGACTTCCTCAACGAACCGAGGATTCTTGTGCTCAAACTCCAGCAGGGGCACAACCGCCACGCCCTGGCCCGGCGCGCGCACGTAGAGCGAGTAGCGCCCGCGCCTGGCTCGCAACTGAGTGTTCAATCGTCCTTCGTCATCTGTCTCGACGCGCCGAGCACCCGGCTTGGGGTTAGCCGGATGCACAAGCGAGGTTGAGGAGCGAGCTTCGACACCCCGTGTGCTCAACGTCAAAATCGAGATGAGGCCCCGGCGTAACGGCGTGCCATCCGGCTTGAGCACGCGAAGAGAGATAGTGAAGTCCTCGGGCACCGGAACAACCACCTGATCCGGCGGTTGAGCCATCGCGATTCGCCCGCTCACCATCCAGGCCGCACCCATCAGAGCCAGCAAGTACTTGCACACGCGCCTTCGATTCATACCTCTACGATTCCCAACAGTGCCAACAAAATAACCATGCTCAAGTCTTTGCAGGGCTACAGCTCGCGACGCCCCCGCAAAGCCCCCGCAATCGTCGCCTGATCCGCGTAATCCAGGTCGCCGCCAAAAGGAAGTCCGCGCGCGAGCTGAGTCACCTTAATCTCGCGAGGACGCAGCAGGCCCGCGAGGTAGGAGGCTGTCATCTCGCCTTCGACTGTTGGCGAAAGAGCGAGCACGGCCTCGCGGACTTTGTCTTCCGAGACGCGCTTGAGCAAGGTTTGCAGCCTCAGCTCGTCCGGCCCGATGCCGTCCAGAGGCGAGAGCAAGCCGCCCAGCACGTGATACACGCCCCTGAACTCGCCCGAGTTCTCGACTGCGAGCAAGTCGCGTGGGTCCGAGACGACGCACAAATAAAAGCCGTCGCGCCTGGGATCGGTGCAGATGTCACACAGCGGCGCATCGGCGTAGTTGCCGCACTTTTCGCAGGGGCGGATCTTCTCGCGCACTTCGCGGATAGCGCGCGCCAGCGATTCAGCATCATCGCGAGGCGCTTTCAAGACGTGGAAGGCCAGGCGCTGAGCCGTCTTGGGGCCCACACCAGGCAGCTTCTCCAACTGCTCCAGCAGCGCCAGCAGGGGCGCGGCGTAATGTCTCATCGGAAGAAGATCGTGGAAGGCAAGCGGCACGACGCGCAGCCGCAAGTACTTGTGGCTGCGCGTCGAAGAGCGAAGTTAGAAGTTGAGGCCCGGAATTTTGGGCAGGCCGCCCATGACCGAAGCCATCTTCTCGCCGTGATGATCCTGAGCCTTCTTGAGAGCATCACGCACAGCCGTCACGATCAAGTCCTGCAGCATCTCGACATCGTTGGGATCGACGACTTCGGGAGCGATGTGGATCTCCAGCATCTCGCCCATGCCCGTTGTGACCACACGCACCATGCCGCCTCCGGCTGTGGTTTCGAGCCGCTCGGCGTCCAGCTCTTCCTGCACGCGCATGGTGTCTTCCTGCATCTTCTGCAGCATCTTCTGCGGGTTCAGCCCGCCCATTCCACCAGAACCAAACATTTTAAATCTCCTTTGATCTGTCAAGCGTGCAAGTACTTGTAGCTCAGCTTCCCGAGCGGCCCACGACTTGAGCCGCGAACAGCTCGCGCGCGACTTTGATGACATCTTCTTCGTCATCATCATCGACGTCCACCACGGCTGCGGGCTCGGCGACCGGAAGAGGCTTGGGTTTGGCCGCAGCCAATCGGAAGCGCAGCTTGTGAGGCGTGGCCAGAACCTCGTTCAAGTCCACCTCGAAGGGCAAACGCTTGGCCGCCTCGCACGCCTTCTCGTAGTGGAATTCCTTGTTGAATTCCAACACAGCTTCGGTTTCCGTGAAGGCCACCGGCTTGGCATCGTTGAGGTAAGCCGCGATCGTAATGCCGTGCTTGCGCTTGAAACGCCGGAACACAGCAGGCCACAGCTCCTTGAACTCTTCCAGGTTATGAATCCGCCGCCCACGTTTGGACGAAGACTTCACCACTGAAGCCACCTCAGCTGAGCCTTCTTCAACCGCTTCCGCTTCCGTTGGAGCCTGCGCCTCAGCTTCATATTCCGCCGCGTCCTCAATCGGCTCGCGCTGCCAACTCGCGGGCACGAACTCTTCGGGCGCGGCTTCAGGAATGAAGGGCGGCGCGTCCAGAACGGGCATCTCAAGTACTTGCGCGGGCTCTTCTTCAGCCTCAGCCTCTTCAAGTTCTTCTTGATGATCTTCCTCAACCTGATCTTCAACCGGCTCATCGTGCACCAGAGCCAGAGCTTGAGGCTCAAGTACTTGAGGCCGTTCGATGGGCTTTTCAATCACGCGCGCCACGGAACGCTCAGCAGGCGTCTCAACCACGCGCTCGACAACGCGCTCCCGAACCGGCGCGGCTTCAGCCGAAAAATCCGTGGTCGCGCGCACCAGAGCCAACTCCAGCAGCAAGCGGTGATCGGTCGCTTCGCGCATTTCCTTCTCGGCGCCTCGCAGCGACTCGATGAAGCCCAGCAGACGCGCCTTGCCGATCTTGCGCGCGTGCTCGCTCATGCGCGCGCGCTCCTCGCCCTCAGCGGCCACGCGAGCGCCCATTAGCAAAAGCAGCGAATCGCGCGAGTAAGCGATCAAATCACGAGCGAGTTGCCCGAAGGCCACGCCTTCTTCCGAAGCCGTCTCCATGCTGGCCAGGGCTAAGCTCACGTCGCGTTCAGCTAAGGCGTCCATGAGCGACTTGAGCAGCTCGCGCGACACGCTGCCCAGCACCAGCCGCACATCGGCCTCGGTGACTTTGGCATCCGAGAACGCAATGACTTGCTCGAACAAGGACAGAGCATCGCGCAGCCCGCCATCAGCCACGCGCGCGATGAGCTGAGCCGCTTCGTCTTGAAGCTCAACATCTTCGCACCGAGCAACGTAATGCAGGCGGCGCGCGATGTCGCCCGGCCCCACGCGCCGAAAGTCAAAGCGGTGGCAGCGAGAGACAACCGTGGGCAGAACCTTGTGCGCGTCTGTTGTGGCCAGCACGAACACGGCGTAGGGAGGAGGCTCTTCGAGCGTCTTGAGCAAGGCGTTGAAGGCCTCGCGCGTGAGCATATGAACCTCGTCGATGATGTACACCTTGCGGTGGCCAGGCACGCTCGGCCCAAATTCAACGCTTTCGATCAAGCTCTTGGCATCCTCGATGCCTCGGTTGGAAGCGGCGTCCAGCTCGAACAAGTCCAGAATCTGCTGGTTGTCGCGCACGCGCGTGCAGAACTCGCATTTGTTGCAGGGCGTGGCCGTCGGGCCTTGCTCACAGTTGAGGCACTTGGCCAAGAGGCGAGCCGAAGTCGTCTTACCGGTGCCACGCGGCCCGCAGAAGAGGTAAGCGTGCGCCACGCGCGGCGGATGCGAGGACAGGGCGTTGCGCAAGGTCTGCGCGATGTGCTCCTGGCCCACCATGTCCTCGAAGGTCTGAGGCCGATACTTGCGATACAGCGACATAATCTCACCAACGGCGCATCAGGCTCAGCCACAAGTACTTAAGGATACCCGCGCGGCGCAGAGGCCTGCCCTTCAAATTGTGCGGAGGCACAGCACACAGCTCCCCTTTGACTGGCATCCACTGCTGGACTTCCGGCCACAAAGCAACGCCATCTTCTGCCAATCGCTCAACCACACGTAGCCCAGAGCAAATAGCTCGAACCTTCATGTAGGCTCCGATTGGACGCCGGTTCGCGTTGATCGTCACTGCTTCACGATAGATGCGGGCAATCGACAGTGCCTCTTCGATTGAAACAGCAGGAAGAGACTGAAGAAAAAGTTCCTGCACTTTATCAGGATTCAGCACATCATGCTCACGGTCAGCGCCAAAGCTGTGGATGAACTGCTGCCTGATCGACATGGCCTCTCTAACGTAGGCATGGCTTCCCCAACCCCACTCAATCTTCCAGTCCGGCCACTCATACACTTCCAAGGACACGCGCGCCCACTGCATGGAGTTCAAGTTGCGGGCATTGTCCGCCGAGAACTCAGCCATGCCGAACCAGTTAAAGTTTTTAGGCGGGTGAATCAAGCCCTTCTTCACGTCGCGTATCCACTGCAAAGTAGCCTCGGCTTGATCCGGGGCCATCATCTCGCTGAGCAGTTGGTGCTGTGGTTCCATCGTGTTGAAGCCGGAACGAGATATGAACGCACAACGCCTCTGCAAGTACTTGCAGAGGCGTTGTGGTTCGCCGAAAAGATTTGATCGCGCACCCGCGCTTTGACAACGAAGAAACGGACGGAATCGAAGATGAGGGCTACACACAGGCATCCCACGGCGCATGACGGGAAGCGCTTACCGTTGCTGCCTTCCGGCCCTGGCGGGGTTCACGCGCCGTCATCGCATGGGGCCCGTGTGCACTACCAACCTCTTCGCCCAGCTCCACCTCTTCGCGCCGGGGCGCAGGAATTCAGCCCCTGGATTCGGGTTCAGGGCACCATTAGCTCCCCGCTTAGCGCGACCAATCGGACAGGGTGGGATTCGAACCCACGAGGCTGTTACACCCACACGAGTTCCAGTCGTGCTCCTTAAACCGCTCGGACACCTGTCCAAACAACAAGTGCCGAGCCCAGAAGACTCAGCACAGTGCAACGGACAGGGAGGGATTCGAACCCCCGGTGAAGTTGCCCCCACAACGGATTTCGAATCCGCCGCCTTCGACCACTCAGCCACCTGTCCGCAGACAATTATAGCGCCCCGCCTCCAGCTCCGCAACCAAGAAGCCCAAGAAGCCTGGCTCAAGTACTTGAGCCAGGCTTCTTTTTTCTCCTCAGCGATGCACGTCCCTTCAGAACCTTCGACAGCAAGAAGGTGCGCCACACCCTTCACTTGTAAGCGATCGTCGATTCCTCGCCACTCGACTCGAACCTCGACACATCTTCCAGCGGCTTGGAGTTGCCAAACACAGGCACTGCACTCTCGCTGGGAGCGGCCCAGGCCGCGGCGTTGGCGATGACACGCAGAATCTCTTCGTTGTGATACGTAGGATACGTCTCGTGGCCAGGGCGGAAGTAGAAGATCTTGCCGCGCCCGCGCGTAAACGTCGCGCCCGAGCGGAACACTTCGCCTCCGGCGAACCAACTCACGAAGATCAGCTCGTCGGGCTGAGGGATGTCGAAGAACTCGCCATACATCTCCTCGTGCGGCAGGTCGATGTAAGGAGCCACGCCGCGAGCGATGGGATGGCCGGGCTGTACGCACCAGATGCGCTCGTTCTCGTTGACCTCGCGCCAGCGCAGGTCGCAGGTCGTGCCCATCAGCTTCTTGAAGATCTTCGAGAAGTGGCCCGAGTGCAGCACGATCAGGCCCATGCCTTCCATGACGCGCTTGTGCACGCGCTCGACGATCTCGTCCTTCACATCGCCGTGCGCCATGTGGCCCCACCAGGTCAAGACATCGGTGTTGGCCAAGACTTCTTTGGTCAAGCCGTGCTCGGGCTCATCCAAAGTCGCGGTCTGGGCTTGGAAGCCCTGAGCCTGCAAGTACTTGGCGATGGGAGCGTGCATCCCGTCCGGGTAGATTTTGGCGATGAACTCGGAGTGCTTTTCGTGGCGATATTCGCTCCACACCGTAACGCGAGGCAAAGTTGCTTGGGACATTTAGTTCTCCAGGATGTCGATGCTCTTGATCTCGTCGCCCTGACGAATGGCGTCTACGACGTTCTGACCTGAAGTGACCTGGCCGAACACGGTGTGCTTGCCGTTGAGGTGAGGCGTGGCCACGTGCGTGATGAAGAACTGGCTGCCGTTGGTGTTGGGCCCAGCGTTGGCCATCGAAAGCGAGCCGATCTTGTGCTTGTTGGGGTTGCCAAAGACCTCGTCGTGAAACTTGTAGCCCGGCCCACCAGTTCCGGTTCCGGTGGGGTCGCCGCCCTGGATCATGAAGTCCGAGATGACGCGGTGGAACTTCACCTTGTCGTAAAAGCCCTCGCGAGCCAGGAAGACAAAGTTGTTGACCGTGAAGGGCGCGTCCTTGGCGAAGAGATCGACGGTGATCTCGCCGCGTGAGGTGTGGATGGTCGCGGTGTAGTTCTTGGAGGTGTCCAGCGCCATCGCGGGAGGCGCTGCGTATTGCTTGCTCATGGGTTTCCTTGGAAATTAGGGTCCGCCAGAGTAAACCCGCGAAGAGGCCAAACGGCAACAGCCGCGCATAGAACACAGGCGCTTCGCGCACACGGAAGCGCCCGTGTTCTATAGCTCAGCTCTACTCGCCTTCTTTGAGCAGGAAGCGGTTCGAGATGGCCTTGAAGGAAAGCCTCCCAACAAGTACTTGCGACCTCATCTCGCGACGAGGCCGAATCACGATGCCCTCGCGTTCGTTCTTGGTGTTTGGGTACTTGCCCTCGGCCAAGCTCAAGAGCGAGTCCTGCGTATGCTCGAAGCTGTCGCCTTCCTCCACAACATCGACAGGTGACAAGCCGAGTTCAGCAAGTACTTGACGCGACTCGTCGTGATCCAAGTACCGGCCCGCGCGCCAATCGTAGACGTTGAAGACGAACAGGCTCAGTTCCTTCAAGCCCAACCGATTCTTCTGAATGCCCGGCCCGACGATCTCGCCCTGGATGGCCAGGTTCGGGAAGCTCTTGAGCTTCTCGGGCAGGTTGTATTTCTGAGCGATGCGCCACGGGCCGTTATCGCCCTCGCGCAGCGTGTAGTTGCGCCCGCAGGCCAAGAACTCGCCCGCCGAATCTAGCGTGAAGGTGCTGGACGTGCCATCGTATTTGAGCGTGGCGACATAAGGCTGGCCGCGCAGATCGTCCAGCACTTCCGGCACGCTCTGCACGCGCATCTCGTCAGTCTTGGGCACCCAGCCTGGAAAGTGACCCGAAATTTCGCCGCCGGACCACGCGAGCGGAGGCTCGTATTTCTCAACGCCAAGCGCTTCGGTTAAGTCGTCGCCTTCCTCAACTGCGCTCAGCTCGAACTCGCTCAAAGGCAGCAGCAAGCCTTGCGACAGCGCGCCGCGCAGCTTCATGGTGCGGATGCGAAAGCTCAGGGGCCGCTCGAACTCCCTTGGCGCGGCCTCGCCTTCGTTGGGCTTGGGCGCCCACAGAAAGCGGAAGGTCGGCGTGTCGGGCGGCACGGCATCGATTTCGAGGAACACGCCCAGGGTTCCGGGCCCGAACTCGCCTTTCTTGACCACGCACTGCCAGCCGTTGATGCGCGCGAGCTCAATCGCGTCGGCGTTTGGAATGGGCTCGATGGCGAGCACCTTTTGAACGGAAGCCAGCTTCCTTTGCATTGGCTCCACCTCTTTCTCTTCGCGCCCGCGCGGTGGGGATTTTCGCCGCTCCAAGTACTTGCAGGCCTCTCAAGACTTGAAAACGACAAAGGCCGCACGGGATTTCAACCCGCGCGGCCTGAGTGATCAATTCAGGTTTCAAGCGTTTGGAAGCGCTTGTGCAAGTCGAACATCACCGTCTGCTCTGCGTGTTGCTGCCACGTTAAAAGCGCCCTGATAGCCGCCCAAACCGGACGCGCCAATGCCTGGCTTCCCAGTCAGGTGGAAAGCCAAGCCGGACATAATCGGGTTGAGTTGCGAGAAGAGGCTCATACCGGGCTCGGCAGAGATAAACAGACAGTGATGCGAAAGCAGTGGCATTGTAGCAGCGCACAAAGCTGAAGGCAAGTACTTGAGGATCATCAAAGGCACCATGAACGACGACATTTCAAAGCGGCACCACGCGGTTTACAGCAGTGGCCAAGTCCCTGAGTTCGATTACTCCTCTGTTGGCGAGCATTTGATGGCCGGGCGCAATCCCCTCTCGGCGCGCGACATCCACATCTCGAAGGGGCTTGGCGTGACGCACCTGCTGGACCTGCGCGAAGTCGGCGAGTGGGCCGCGCCGCGCTTTGGTCTTGAGGCACTTCGAGAGGCTCAGAGCGCGGGGCTCAAGCGCGAGCACCTGCCCATTGTGGACATGGGCGCGCCCACTCAGGACGACCTGACGCGCGCCGTCGCGAGCATAGAGGAGGCGCTGAGCGAGCCTGGCGCGATTGTGTATGTGCATTGCAGGGCCGGAATGGAGCGCACGGCTGCGGTTCTCATCGCCTTCCACGCCGGGAAGCACGGGCGAAGTTACGAGCAAGCGCTGCAAGAGCTGAGGCGAGGGCGCGGCATTCTCAGGCCTCTGCCGAATCAGGAGCGTGCCGTGCGCTTGTGGCTGGCGAACAACGGCCAGGGCCAGCGTGGAAGCGCAAGTACTTGAGGTCGGATGCGCCTTCCAAGGGAATTCTCAAGGGAGTTTTTGGGAGCGTTCTCTGGCTCGCCACCAGCGCCACTCTTGCAGCGCGGCGCGCACAACAGCGTGCGAAAGCAAGCGGGCCGGGGGCTGGCGCCCGAAGGCTCCCATCACGGCCCACAGGGTGCGCGGCGAGAACGTCTTCTCGCGCGACACGGCCCAGATCGGCTCCCAGAAGTGCGGGCGCATCTTGCTCTTAAACGCTTCGAGGCCATCGAAGTTATAGAACCGCCGCGCGTGCGCCCGCACTCCGGTCAGCACCAGGCGCAGCCAGGGCGGAGCCTCATCGGGCTCCCGGCACAGTTGGCACAGGGGAGCCAGGCCCATCGTCACGAAGGTCGCGCCTTCCTCGCCTATGCTCCTCATGGCCTGGTCAATGAGCAACTCAACCGCGCCGTTGGGGGCCGAGGCCGAGCGCACGAACTGCTCCAGCAGCCAGCCGCCGCGAGCCGGAACCGGCGAGGCTACCACGAAAGCCACCACGATTTCTTCTTCCGCTCTTTCTGCTTCCTCAGGCGAGCTCAGCGCGACCCATAGCCGCCGCTGGCCCAGGTCGTCGAGCACGCGCGGCTCGACCAAGAAATGCAGCGGCGGCAGGCCGCGCGATTGAATCCACTCACGTGCGCAGGCGTGCAGGCTCTGGCTCGAACGCGCCTGCTCGGGGTTCCACTCGGCCACGCGCACGCCCTTCTTGCGCGCGCGGCGGATCTGAGAACGCAGCGAAGTGTGGCCCGCGACGATCTCAGCCCAGCCGCGAGGATCCCACACGGGCTGCGCACCCAGCACAACGTGCGAGTAAGCCGCATCATCCTTGAGCAGCTCTTCCAAGCGCTGCGACGCTCCAAAGTAACACACGCGCTCGCGCCTACGCCGTGCCGAGGCCTCGAACTCGCGCACCACTTCGGGCAATCGCGAGTGCTCGCAGATGGGCGCTCCAGCCACGATGCGCACCCGTGAGGCCAGCACATAGCCGATCACAGCAGCGCCGTTGCGCGAGAACCACAAGCGCACGCCGGGGTTGAGAATCTGGTAAGCCGTAGCGTTCCAGCCCCAGAGCATCACCATCTGGCGCGCGCGCGCGCGCGCCGCGACGTTGCGCCCGGTCCAGCGCTTACCTACGCGAGTGGCAGAAGCCTGTGATTGCGAGGCGGCCTGTGAAGTTGTCATCGCAACAGGGCGAGAGCGATCTGCAAGTACTTGCCAGTGTGCAGCATTCACTTCAGGTGCGCGCGCACCGCTGGGCGCACCGCTTCGGGAACCAGAGCGTCGAGGCTCCTGGGGTCGCGGCTCAGGCTTGATCTGGAAGAATAACTGGCCACCACAAAATGCGTCCGGCTCACGGCATCGGCCACAGCTACGCCTTCATCCAGGAGCTTCTTGTGGCTGAGCAGGCGCACCCACAGGTAGTATCTCGGGTAGCGAACCTGCGTGAGAACCGGCTCTCGGCGCAGCAGTTCGGGCTCAACCGCGACGGGGAGGCCCGTCGACTGGCGGAAGAACAAACCCAGGTCGCGCCTCAGCAGCCTGCGAAACTCAGGCGCCGAGGGCACGTTGCGCCCGATCAACTGTTGCTCCTCCTGAGCACGCCGCCCGGCCTGGACGCGCTGCCAAAGCACAAGCCCAACGCCCAGCACCCCTAGCACGCCCGCGATGGCAGCGAAACCCGATTTCTTCATGGGAGCAAAAATCTGCTGCAAGTACTTGCGCCCGCTCAGTTACTTTTCCAGGGGCTCGGGCTGAACCTGGCGCAGTTCCTCATTCTCGCGCCACGAATGCTGGGCGACCCAGGCAATAGTCTTCTCGGCCAGCTCGCTGCTGAACAGGCAGCCATCCGCAGCGACGCGGCTTTCTTCCAGCGGAACTTCGGGGTAGTGATGGCGCGCCAGCTCGCGGATGTCGTGCAGCGCGAACGAGTCGCGGGCGGCGATGATCAGGACGTGGTGGCCTTCAAGCTCAGCCGTGAGCGACAAGCGGAAGGCGCGGGCCGCGTCGCGCTCATCGACGTAGCTCCAGAAGTCCTTGGCCAGCCAGCTTCCAGCGCGCGCCAACTGCCTCTTGCGCCAGTGCAGATGCTCGTGGCCTTCGAGGTTGAGCACGGTCGTCAGGCGCAGCGAAACCGTTGTGATCCCTGCCCGGCGCGAGAAGGCTTCGGCTGTCATCTCGTTCATGCGCTTGGACAGACCGTAGACATCTTCGTTGATGCACACGTGCGACTCGTCCACGGGAAAATATTGCGGCCTGATGTCGTGGCTGGCGAAGAAAATCCCGAAGGCGCAGCACGAAGAAGCCAGCACCACGCGCTTGATCCCAGCCGCCTCCGCCGCTTCCAAGATGTTCGAGGTGCCCACCACATTACTGCTCAGCACCTTGCTGCCGTCCTGCATCGGGTGCGGAATGGCGGCCAGGTGAGCAATGCCTTCGCATCCCTCGGCGGCCTTGAGCACGGCCAGGCGATCCGTGACATCGGCATAAACCGTCTCCAGATGAGCACGCTGAGCATGGTCGCGCAGGTAGGAACGCAGCGGCGAGACATCCAGAGCACGCACCTCAAACCCATTTTCCAGCAGCTCGCGCGCGACTTGTGCTCCCACACGACCGCCCGTTCCCGTGACTAAAATCTTCTTCATCTTCTTTATTAACCCGACAATTCCAAGTACTTGCGGCCCGCTCGCTCCTTGCCGTTGACACGCGAAAAACGCAGTATGATTGCGACGCGAAGCCGGCGCCGCGCATCCCCAGAGCCCGGAGCAGACACTTCTTATCAGAGCGATGTGAAATGAGCTTGAAGAACCCAACATCTCAAGGCCTGCCTCAAGGCGAGCCCTTGGCCGCCTTCTTCGGCACGCCGGACCGCATCGAGCGCGTCTTTGGGCAGGGGCGGCGCGAGCAAGTACTTGCAGCGGCTCGGGCTCATGGCCTGGGCTGGCTCGAAGGCACCGTGGACACGAGCCGCTTCGAGGAGCGCAAGGGCGAGATGGAGCGCGTCCAGATCATCTTCTCGACGTGGGGAATGCCGGCCCTGAGCCCCACTCAAATCGAGTCGATGCCCAACCTCAAGGCCATCTTCTACGCCGCTGGCAGCGTGCAGAGCTTCGCGCGTCCCTTTCTGGAGCGAGGCATCAAAGTTGTCTCGGCTTGGGCCGCCAACGGTGTGCCCGTGGCCGAGTGGACTCTGGCGATGATCCTGCTGTCCAACAAGGGCTTCTGGCGCAACGCACGCGCGGCCTCGCGCCCCCAGACGCGAGCCGGAGCCTTCAGCGGACGAGGCAACTTCGGGGCGCGCATCTCGATTTTGGGCGTGGGCCAAATCGGAAGGCACCTCATCGAGTTGCTGCGCCCCTTCGAGCTGCAAGTACTTGTCTTCGATCCCTTTTTATCTGATCAGGCCGCGCATCAACTCAAGGCGCGCAAAGTCTCGCTGGAAGAGGCCTTCGCGCGCGGCGATGTGGTCTCGAACCACCTGGCCAACCTCCCGGCCACGTGCCAGACGCTGCGAGGCCGGCACTTCAACTCGATGAAAGAGAACGCGACCTTCATCAACACGGGCCGAGGCGCCACGGTCAACGAAGACGAGATGATCCAAATACTGCGCGAGCGCCCGGACTTAACGGCGCTCCTCGATGTGACGGACCCTGAGCCTCCGCTTGCGAACTCGCCTCTGTATGAGCTGAGCAACGTGCAACTGAGCACGCACCTCGCGGGCTCGATTGGCGACGAGGTGGTGCGCATGGCCGACTTCATGCTCCAAGAGTTCGAGCGCTGGGCGCGAGGCGAACCCCTGAAATACAGCGTCTCGCCCGCAATGCTCGAAACCATGGCCTGAGCCAAGCCGCGAACGGAGCAAGTACTTGCTATGAACCATTGGAACGACTTAAGCATCGCGATTCTGGCGGGCGGCCAATCAACGCGCATGGGCCAAGACAAGGCCGCGCTCGAAGTGCAAGGCGAAGCCATGCTGCTCAGAATCGCTCGCCTCGCGCTCCTGACAGGCGCGCCGCTTTGCATCGTGGGCCGCGAACGCCCGCTGAACGGAGCCTTCGTTAATGGAGATGAGTATGAGTTTCGTCATCGCGAAGTAAAGTTCCTACTGGACGAGGCACCCGGATTGGGGCCTTTGGGTGGCTTGCTGAGCGCGTTGAGATGGAATGCTCAGAGCATTCATCGCCGTCCGTGCCTGTTGCTCTTGCCTTGCGATTTGCCGCTGCTGGAATCTTCAGCGCTGGAGTGGATCGCGGATGCTGCAAGTACTTGCAGCGCGGCGCACGGCCTGGCCACCACGCGCGCGGGAATGCTGGAGCCGATGTTCTCGGTTTACGATGCTCGGGTTGAAGAGCACGCGCGCGAGTATTTGCAAAGTGGTCGTCGCTCGCTGCACGGGCTGATCGAGAGCGGCGACTTCGGGCGCGTCGAGTGCCCGGCTGAAGTGGCGGCTCAGCTTTTCAACTGCAACACGCCCGAGGATTTGGAAGAGGCGCGGCGGCGCTGAGCGCGTGCGCCAACTCGGGCTTACACTGAGCGCCATGACGATTCGAGTTCCCCTGGGCGAGCGATCTTACCAGGTCCTGGTTCAGCCCGGCGCGCTGCACGATTACGCTGCCCGTGAGTGGGAGCAAGCCGCCATTCTGTCCAACACTTCGGTGATGCCGCTTTATGGGCGTCAAGTACTTGAGGCTCGCTCCGCGCTGGGCCTGAGCACGATTGGGCACACGGCTCCTGATGGAGAGGCGGCCAAGAATCAGGGCGAGGTTTCGCGCGCTTACGATGCTCTGGCCGAGGCGAACTTCGAGCGGCGCGGCGTGGTGGTGGCTGTTGGAGGCGGCGTGGTGGGCGACTGGGCCGGCTTTGTGGCCGCGACCTGGATGAGGGGCGTGGACTTCGTGCAAATCCCGACCACTTTGCTGGCCATGGTCGATTCCAGCGTGGGAGGCAAGGTCGGCATCAACCACGCCCGCGCCAAGAACTTGATCGGAGCCTTCCACCAGCCCAAATTCGTGCTGGCAGATCCTCAAGTACTTGCGACCCTGCCCGCGCGAGAAATCCGTGCGGGCTTGGCCGAAGTCATCAAATACGGCGTCATCGCCGATGCCGGGTTCTTCCATTGGCTCGAAGAGAACTTGGATGCGGCTCTCGCGGGTGATGTGGAAGCCTTGACTCACATCATCGCGCGCAGCGTCGAACTCAAGGCCGAAGTGGTCGGCCAGGACGAGCGCGAAAGCGACGCTCTGGGGCGGCGCGCGACCTTGAATTATGGGCACACCCTGGGCCACGCCATCGAAGCCACCGCCAGTTACGGTCAATACTTGCACGGCGAGGCCATCGCCATGGGCATGACCTTCGCCGCTCGCCTGGCTCTGCGCCTTCAGACCATTGCTCAAGGCCAGGGCCAGGATCTGCTGCAACGCCAGACGCGTTTGTTCGAGCGCGCGGGTCTAACCACACAGGTGCCTTGCGAACTGGGCTGGGCTGAGCTGCGCGCGGCGATGGCTTTGGACAAGAAGGGACGTGGCGCCAGCTTGAACTTCATCCTGCCCACGCGCCTGGGCTGTGTCGAGTTGGTGCGCGAGGTGGACGAGGAAGCGGTGCGTCAAGTACTTCAAGCAACACAAGGCGAGGGCAGGAACACAGCCCAGGGATAGAGGTGCCCAGAGCAAGTGCAGGCGGCAAACTCAGATCATGCAATCCATCGTGCCCACGACCGAAGAGATTCCCGTTCGATTGCAGGCCCGCGACATTCTGCGCGCCGTGCGCACGCGGCAGTGGGCCAAGAATGCGCTGCTGTTGGCGGGCTTTGTCTTCGCTGGCCGCCTGCGCACGCCTCACGCGGTGCTCATCCCGGAGCTAACTCGCGTTCTGCTGGCTCTGGTTTGCTTCTGCGCCTTGTCGGGCGCGGCGTATCTGCTCAACGACTACGTGGATCTCGAACGCGACATACGGCACCCCATCAAGAAGAACAGGCCCCTGGCTTCGGGGCGCGTTTCCGTGCCGCTGGCCTTCTTCTTGTTCTGCTTGCTGTGCGGCTTCGCGGTGGGGGCGGCGTGGGCGGTGCGCTCGGGAGATGAGCAGGCCGGAGCTTTTCCCTACGCTGCGGCTTTGTATTTTGCCTTGACCCTGGCCTACTCGTTCCGCTTGAAGAACGAGGTGCTCATTGATGTGCTGTGCGTGGCCTTTGGCTTTGTGCTGCGTGTGGTGGCCGGTTGCTTAGCGGTTCCCGTGGCGATTTCGCCGTGGATTTTGCTGTGCACCTTCACGCTGGCCCTGTTCATCGCGCTGTGCAAGAGGCGCGCTGAGCTGTTGGAGATTGGGGCTGCAGCACAGACGCGCCAAGTACTTGCGGGCTACACCGTGCCGATGCTGGACACATTTATCTCGATCGCGGCCTGCCTGACAATCACGGCTTACTCGCTGTATACCTTCAACTCGCACTCGATTGCGCTGGGCCGCTTCAAGGACACGCCGCTATTGATGCTCTCGATTCCCTTTGTGGTGTATGGTATCTTCCGTTACCTGCTGCTGGCCCACTCCTCACCCGTGGGAGGCGAGCCCGAGCAAATGCTGCGCGACAAGCCGCTGATGATCAACGTCGCGCTGTGGGGCATTCTGGTGGCGACGCTCACGCTGCTGGAAAAGCTTTAGACCGCACCAAGAGACCGCAAGTACTTGGTTTCCAGACCAGCCTGAGTTGTCTGCCTGAAGGCTGTTGCTGCTGCTGCTAATTTCAACGTTGGTGTTCTGGTTGCTTATGCTGCCCTCTTCGACCTCTTCCACCCCTCCACCGCCCAACTCGAACGCGCTACGGATTTTGATCGTGGAAGACGAGCCCGACATCGCGCGCCTGATCGCGGTCACGCTGACGCCGATGAAGCTGAACCTGCACGTGGCCACGACCGGGCCGCAGGCTCTGGAAGCGTTCTACCAGCTGCAGCCGCACCTGGTTCTGCTCGACGTGATGCTACCCGAGTTGGACGGGCGCCAGGTCTGCGCCAAGATCCGCGAGACATCCACGGTTCCCGTCATTATGATGACTGCCCTGGACTCGGAAGAGGCCGAGCTAAGCGGCCTGAAGTCGGGGGCCGACGATTACATCGCCAAGCCCTTTAGCCCCAAGCTGCTGGCCGCGCGCGTGGCCGCTCACCTGCGCCGCGTCTACAAATACGATGCGCAGCCCACCCGCGAGGAAACCGAAGGCGAGCGCCGCCAGCGCTCGATGGAATCGACTCTGGGCATCGCTCCCGAGACGACCTCGCGCGGCGAGCGCACAGTACCTCCGGGCTGGGCCAGCTGCGAAGTCTGCGGCTACATGGGGCCGCGCGCCAAGTTCGACAAGGAAAACGTCATGGGCCGCATCTCAGCCGCTTGCCCCGTCTGCGGCAACAGTGACAACCTGGTCTTCTCCCTGGGCTAACTAAAGAGCGAAGGGACTCTGCAAGTACTTGCAGAGTCCCTTCGCTCTTTGGCTTTCTACGTCCCTGTACTAAAGCCCAAGGCTTAGTCAATGTGGACTTCTTTGGGGTTGAAGTGCACGTCGGGATATTTGGGGTCCATCTTCTTGAGGGTGTCGAGCACGATCTGGGCGACGGCCACGTTGCGCGCCCACTTCTTGTTGGCCGGGATCACGAACCAGGGCGCGTCTTTGGTTGAGGTGGCTTCCAGAGCGTCCTCGTAAGCCGCCATGTAGTCGTGCCACAGGGCGCGCTCCTTGAGGTCGCCCTCGTTGAACTTCCAGTGCTTGGAAGGATCATCCAATCGCGCCTGGAGGCGCTGCTTCTGCTCGTCCAGATCGATGTGCAGATAGAACTTCACGATGGAGGTGCCCGTGTCCACCAGCAGCTTCTCGAAGGCCGCGATGTCTTTGTAGCGCGACTCCCAGACCTCTTTGTCGATGATCTTGTGGACGCGCGTGACCAGAACATCCTCGTAGTGCGAGCGGTTCCAGACGCCGATCATGCCGCGCGCGGGCGTGTGGTGGTGGATGCGCCACAGAAAGTCATGCGCCAAATCCTCCGCTGAGGGCACCTTGAAGCTGGTGACGGTGATGCCTTCGGGGTTGACTCCAGTGAGCAGGCTGCGCACGGCTCCGTCCTTGCCTCCTGTGTCCATGGCCTGGAAGACCAGCAGCAGCGAGCGCTTACCCTCGGCATACAGCTTGTCTTGCTGCAGAGCGATCTGCCCGCGTGTGGCCTGGAGCTGCTCGACGGCGCTGTTCTTGTCGTGCGCGGCCCCGATGTCGTCTGGGTCGATCTTCGAGAGGTTCAGCTTGCCCTCGACGCGCACGGCTGAGCTTTTAGCAGAAGTTTTCATAGCTCTTTCCAAACCACATCGCGCCCCTGGGCGCAAGTACTTGGGGCTGGACTTCGCTGTGAGCGACCTTCAGGAGCTGGACTTTGCGCGCCAAAAATTGCGAGCTTGGGCGCGGGCAGGTAAAAATGCCTTGCAACTTCATGGAAACCACTATGCGACGGCGCGACTTCGATCTCCTCCCGGCTTTTCCCGACACATTCTTCGACTCAGGCCCGCGCCACGTTCATTTCATCGGGCTCGGCGGCATCGGCATGAGCGCGCTGGCTCAAGTACTTGTGGCGCGAGGCCACACCGTCTCGGGCTCCGACGAATCGAGCCGCGATGTCTTAGCCCAGCTCCAGACTCAAGGCATCCAGACTTTTCCCTCCCACGAGGCCGCCCAGATTCAAGATGCCGAAGCCGTCATCTATTCCTCGGCCATCATCGAGAGCAACGCGGAAAAACAGGCGGCTCAAGAAAAGGGCATCCCCTGCTTCCACCGCGCTCAGCTCTTGGCTCACTTTGTCAACCGCGCCCGCTTCTCGATTGCGGTCTCGGGCACGCACGGCAAGAGCACCACTTCAGCGCTCATCGCCCACATTCTGGATCGGCTGGGCCACAACCCGACCGCAATTTTGGGCGCCGTTTATCCTGGCTTTGGCTCGGAAGCAGCGGGCGGCTCCAACGTGCGCCTGGGCGATGAAGACCTGATTGTGGTCGAGGCCGATGAATCGGACGGCTCGTTTACGCTGTGCCACCCCACGGTGGCTGTTGTGCTCAATGTCGAGGCCGAGCACCTGGAGAACTACCAAGACTCGGAAGAAGCCTTGTGGCAGGCCTTCGAGGAGTTCGCGAGCAACGCCGATGAGATCGTGCTGAACGCCGATGACGTGCTGTTGTGCGACCGCCTGGACGATGAGCGCGGAGAGTGGGCGTTGCGCTACGCGATCCAGGCCGAGGCCAACCTGAGCGTGGACGACATCCGCACCCAGGAAGGCAAGCAGGAGTTCGACCTGACCGCCGACAACAAGCCTATGGGCACCTTCAGCTTGCCTCTGCCGGGGCGCCACAACATCTCGAACGCCCTGGCTGCCATCGGAGCCGCCTGGCTCTTCTGGCTCGATGGGCAGCAGGGCGACGATGTGCAGTTTCGCGAGGAAGACGTGAGTGTGATCGCGCGCCACCTCGAGACTTTCCAGGGCATCAAGCGCCGCTTCGAGAAGGTCGGTCAGGCGGCTGATGTGCTGGTTTATAACGATTATGCGCATCACCCAACCGAAGTCGCGGCGACTTTGCAGGGCGCGCGCGAGTTCCTGAAGCGGCCCCTGACGGTTGTGTTCCAGCCGCACCGCTTTTCGCGCACAGCTCAGATGGGCAGCGCTTTCGGGCCTTCGTTCGAGCGCGCCCGCACGGTCATCATCACCGAGTTATACAGCGCCTTCGAGGAGCCGATTGAGGGCATCAGCGGGCGCATCGTGTTCGAGGCCGTGCAAGCTCAGTGGCCCGACAAGCGCGTGCTGTGGGCTCAGAACAACGAGGAAGCCGCGCGCCTGGCCCTGGAAGAAACTCGCTCGGGTGAAGCCATTATTACGATGGGCGCGGGCGACATCACGCACGCGGCGCACTTGATTCTGGCCGGGCTGCAGCAGCGAGCGCAGGGCTAAGTGCTTGCAGAGCCCGCTTCATGTTTTGATTCCGATGCTTGATTCCACAACTGCTTGCACGCCACCAGGCTTGAACTGGAAGAGCGGCGAGTCTTTCGCGCGCCACACCACGATGCGCGTGGGCGGCCCCATTCGCTTCTGGGCCGAGCCCGCTTCGCTGGACGATCTCGCCTCCACGCTGCGCGAAGTCCAGAAGCGCGGGCTTCCTCTGCAAGTACTTGGGGCGGGCTCCAACGTGGTGGCTCCTCAAAGCGGCTTCGAGGGCGTGGTGCTGCACCTGGGCGCGGCCTTTGACTGGGCTCGCGTCGAGGGCTCGCACTTAGTTACCGGAGGCGCGACGTTTTTGCCCAAGCTGACCAAGATCACGCTGGGCCACCGGCTGGGAAATTTCGAGTGGACCTGCGGCGTGCCGGGCTCGGCTGGAGGCTCGATCTGGGGCAACGCCGGGGCGCGCGGCTTCAATGGCCACGACTTCGAGAGCCGTGACTGCGCCGCCGATCTGCACTCGCTGCTCGCCTTTGACCGCTCGGGCCATCGAGTTGAGTTGCAGAGGAAGGACATTGAGTTCTCCTACCGCAAGTCGAGCCTGGGCGAGCTGATCGTGGTCGAGGCGCGCTTTGCGCTCAAGCCCCTGAGCGAAGCCCAAGCTCGAAGGCACACCGAGGCGAAGAATGAACTGCTGGCGCGCAGGCGCGAGACGCAACCCGTGAACGTTCCCTCGGCTGGCTGCATCTGGAAGAACCCGAACCGCGAGGCGTGCGAGGCCACGGGTTGCAGGGGCACCGGCGAGCTACTGGAAAAGCTGAGGCTCAAGGGGCTCAGCTTTGGCGGCGCACGCATCTCGGAAGTGCACGGCAACTTCATCGTGAGCGACGGCTCGGGCAGCGGCGACGATGTAAGGGTTCTGGCGAGTGAGGTCGAGCGCCAGGTTCTGCAAAAAACGGGCGTGCACCTGGAGCGAGAAGTGCGCTTCTGGGAATTTTAGGGCCTCAAGTACTTGAGGCTCAGAAGAAGCAAAATGCAGACATTGAAGATCATAGGCGCAGCTGTGTTCGCGCTGTTCGCCGTGGGCAGCCTGTTCTCCTTGCTGGGCGGAAGCGCGGCTCCAAATGCAGCAGGCAGCTCGGCTTATGCCGCGGGCTACATGATGGGACGCATCTTTTTCGTCCTGTTGTGCGCGGCCATCGCCTCAGCCTTGTGGCGCAGCGGCAACAAGCGCAACCCTCCGCGCGTTTAAGTAGTTCATCCTTTTGATATGGCACAACACATTGAAGCACCTGAACGAATCAAAGTCGCGCTGCTTACGGGAGGAGATTCCTCGGAGCGTCCCGTGGCGTTTTTGAGCGCGCGCGCCATGGCCGAGGCACTGAGCCGCGACAAGTTTTCGGTCGCGATCTTCGACGTGTCCGAGCCTGAGACGCGGGCGGCCAACCCTTCGCTGGGCGAGGATGTGCTGGGTAAGAAGCCCCAGCACGTCATCGTGGGGGTTGAGTGGAACACCCTGGTCACGCAGCTGTACACAACGGGCTTCGATGTGGTCTTGCCCGCTCTGCACGGGGGGCGCGGCGAAGACGGCACGCTGCAGGCATTGCTCGAAGTTGCGGGCATTCCTTACGCAGGCTCGAATGGCCACACCTCGGCCATCACCATCGACAAGGCCGTGACCAAGGCCTTTCTCGCCTCGCTTGGCATCACCACGCCACGCGGCCAGGTTTTCAATTCGTGGCACGAGGCTGAAGCCGAGGGCGGCGAGTTGACTCAGGGCGCTTGCGTGGTCAAGCCAAACGCTGGAGGTTCAAGCGTGGCCACTACGATCTTCCACGCCGCTCCTCACGAAGACGAGCTGAGGCAAGCGGTTGAAGTGGCCCTGGCCGATGGCAGCGGCGCGCTGATCGAGGAGCTAATCGAGGGCATTGAGGTGACGGCTGCGGTTCTGGGCGAGGGCTCGGGGGCGCGCGTGCTGCCTTTGCTGGAGATCGTGCCGCGCGGCGAGTTCTACGACTTCGCTTCCAAGTATGAGGATGGCGGCTCGCAGCACATCACGCCGCCGCGCCTGAGCCAAGAAATCCAGAGCCGAATTGAGGTCACGGCTCTGCGCGCGCACCGTGCTCTGGGTTGCAGGGGCGTGGCGCGCTCGGACTTCATCGTCACGCCCGAGGGCAAGGTGTTCCTGCTCGAAGTCAACACGCTGCCGGGCATGACCCAAACTTCCTTGGTGCCTGATGCCGCGCGCGCCGCCGGCATCGAGTTCCACGAATTGGTCGAGAGGCTGGTGCTCTCGGCCCTGGATCGCACGAATATATGAGGCGCAATCGAGAAGAAAAGTGCCTGCCCCAAGTACTTACTGGTGGCGTGGGGCGGGCGTTAGGGTATCATCTTCAACCGCAGCACCACTTCTGCATCGATTCAGCCCCAGGGCCATCGCATTAGCGAAGTCTCAGCGTTCGAGTACCGTCTGCTGTCATTGAGAAGGGAGCTATACAACCTGCAGAATCCCCGTGGGGAACGCTTCTTCTCTCAGCGGGGGATTCTTCAGGTCGCATAGCTCCCTTCTCAATGACAGCAGACGGAAGAAAACTCCTAATGAGATGGCCCTGCTTCAGCCCTGCGTGAACCTCATGCGCGACGAACCCCGCCGCCCTTCTCCTCACCCCGCCTCCAGCCGCCCCACCGAAACCTCGCCCCAGAGCCCGTCCATACCCGCTGCACCTCGCTCCAGCCGTCATCCCGCGCTGCGCCCTCGGCTGGGCGATGTGCCGGAGGACGACCTGCGCGCCTTCTCTTCGCGGCCTCGCGAAGACAAAGCGCCTGCGCCAGATCCAAGCCCAACCCAACCGCCAGGCGAACCTCAGCCTCAGCCACGCTCCACTCGTTCTCGTGGCGCGGGTTCTATGGAATCGCCCGTGTCCGGTGCTGCGGTTGAGGCTGCGGGGGCTTCGGTCGGGGCTTTGGGGAGCAAGCCTTTCAAGAAAGTGAAGCGGCATGGGCGCTCGTTTGGCTCGCGGCTGAGGCAGTTCACGCTGTTGATACTGCTGCCTGGGGCTTTGGTGGGCGGAGGGGCGTGGGCCATGACCTCGTCTCGGCTGAGGGTGGCGAGCGTGGAAATCGCGGGCGTGGCTTCGACGCCGGATGCTATGGTGCGTCCGGTTTCGGATGCTCTGCTGGGGCAGAACTGGCTGCGCGCGGACATGGCCGCTGCGCGCTCGCGGCTGGCCAAGCTGCCCACGGTTCAGGCCGCGACGGTTTCTCGGGCCTGGAACCACTGGCCTCCGCGCCTGAGAGTCAGCATCCAAGAGCGCCAGCCTTGGCTCAGGTTGGGAGGGGGCGCGGCCTGGTGGGTCGTGGACAAGTCGGGTGTCGCCTTTCGGCGCGCCACGCACCAGGATCGCGAGCTGTATGCCATCACCTCCACCTCCTTTGATCCCGAAGCCCTGCGCGCAGGCCAGATGGTGCCGCCTAAAGTCTGGGACGGCGTGCGACGCCTGGCGAGCGCTCTGGATGAATCATCGGGCCAGGGCGGGCCGTGGCAGCTGAGGCGCGCCTACTTGGATCACGACAACATGGCCTCGCTGCGCTTGCGAGGCGGCGCTCAAGATGGCCTGCTGGTGCGGTTGGGCGACGGGATGTGGCCTCAAAAAATGAGCCGCGCCCGCCGCGCGCTGCTCTTCTTCGAGGCCGCAGGGCGCCGCGCCCAAAGCCTTAACTTAGTATCCTTCTCGATGCCGACCTGGACTCCGCTCCACACATCCCCGAACACTCCAGAAGCCAATTCCAAAGCCAGCGCGGGTACCTCGCACAAGAATTCCGCGCCTGCCGAAGACGCTTCCGCCAAAGACGCTTCCACCACAGACGACACTTCTGCTCCCACCACACCACCAGATACTTCCCATTTGGATTCCGGCACTTCTGAGGACGCTTCTGCAAGTACTTCGGGTGCAAAGGCAGAAGGTAAGCAAAGCGAGGCTGCGGGTAGCCTGGGTGCGCGCCACACGCGAAGGAAACGCTCTAAACGAAGCGCCTCCAAACAGCGTGCTCAGCCGGATGGAGCCCAACCCGCAGCCTGACGTTGAAGAACCACGCTGCCAATCGTTCGCGTGGCTGAAGTGCAGTGTCAATTAATTGATCAAGGTGGTGGCCTTATGCAGAATATTGCGAGACAGGGTTCTTCCCCTCGGGGCGAGATGAGTTCGGTGGTCGGCGAGCCGGGAGAGAGGGGCGTGGTTCGGCGCCGCACTTCGTGGCTGCTGACGCTTTCGGGCGTGTGCTTTGTGTTCGGCGGCCTGCTGGCGGTTCAGCTTCGTGCGATCACGGCGGTGCGATCGAGCCGTGAGCAGGTGAAGAGGAACGTGGTTCTGGCTCAGGAGCAGGCGTCCAAGCTGCGCGGCCAGATGGTGGCCGAGGAAAAGAAGCGTGAGGCCAGCGAAGCCCAGGTTCAAGACCTGACCAAGAAGCTGTTCTCGACGGGCACGCTGTCGCAGACGCAGAAGAGCCAGATCAGCAAGCTGGACTCTCAGATCAAGGAGTTGCAGGGGCTGGCCGGGCTGACCGAGTTGCGCGGGCCGGGCGTGCGCCTGACCATCACGGACAACCCACAGGCGCGCCAATACACCGATCCCAGCGGCTTCGGGCCGGGCATGGTGCACGACTTCGACCTGCAGCAAATCGTCAACGAGCTGCGCGTGGCCAAGGCCGAGGCCATCTCGATCCGAGGCGCTGGCGGGCCGCGCATTCGAGTCACGGGCTTTACGCCGATCCGCTGCGTTGGGCCGGTCATCCAGATCAATTACGAGCCCGTGGCCACACCCTTTGTGCTGGAGGCCATCGGTGAGCAAGGCACCCTGGAAAGCGCCTTGAACCTGCCCGATGGCGTCGTGGATGGTCTGCGCGCGCCCAAAGGCGGTATGCCAGCTCTGCCCATTAAGATCGAGCGTATCAACGAGCTAAACCTGCCCGCAGGCGAGAACGTGCCCAAGTTCCGCGTGGCCAAAGTCTCGTAGGCCCACACGCTCCAGGCTCAAGCAACTACACGCTCAAGCAGCCAAAGGCTCAAGTACTTGCCCCAAGTACTTGAGCCGCTTTTCCCTCCGGCCATCTCCGCCTTTTCAACAACTATGATCGTGCTGCCTCTGCTGGCGATTCTGCTGGGCTTCCTCTTGTTCTGGGGCTGGGGGCCGACGAGCGGCTTCTCGGCCAACGAGACTTTCGCGCGTTACGGGGCCATCGCCGTGCTGGCCGGGCTGGACACCATTTTGGGCGGCCTGCGCGCCTGGGGCGATGAAGTCTTCGATGACGTGGTGTTTTTGTCGGGCTTTATCTCGAATGTGCTGCTGGCGGCTGGGCTGGTGGCTCTGGGCGAGAAGTTCGGGCTGGAAACAGGAATCGGCGAGGGGCGCATCTCGGTGATGATGGTGGGAGCTGTGGTTGTGTTCTCGCTGCGCATCTTCAACAACCTGGCTGTGCTGAGGCGCATGATTATCGACCGCTTCCGTGCCAACCACGAGCGTCGCCGGGCACGCCGGGCTCAGGCCATGGGTACGGTTGCAAGTGCTGCGGGCGCCGGGGGAGCGGCTTCGGGCTCAGTGGCTTCGAGCTCGGCGGCTCTGGGTGGCTCACTGCCTCCGGCTTCGGAAAGATAACGTGAGAGGAAGGCTAATTGGGGCGCTTCAATTGGTTAAGATAAGGAGGCGTCCCGGGCTGTTCTCATGGCAAGTACTTGAGGCAGTGGGAAAGCCGGAGCGAGCGCGAGGATTTATGGGAACCGAGGAGGGTCGGAGCAGTGCCGCGTGAGAACATCGTGGTCGGGCTGGACATTGGAACCACGAAGGTGTGCACCGTGGTTGGTCACGGAGATCCGCGCGGCAAGCTGTCCATCGCGGGCGTTGGCACCGTGCCTTCGCGTGGCATCAAGAAGGGCGTGGTCATCGATGTCGAGGACACCGTGGCGGCCATACGCGAGTCCGTTGAGCGCGCGCGCCACATGGCAGGCATCGAGTTCAGCGAGGCCGTGGTTGGAGTCACGGGCGAGCACATCCACTCCTCGAACCGGCGCGGAACCGTTTCCGTCGCGGGTCAGGGAGGCATGATTACAGCCGAGGACGTAGACCGCGCGCTGCAGGCAGCTGTGATGGATGTGCCTTCGGACCGCGAGATCATTCATTCGCTGCCTCGCTTCTTCGCCGTAGACGGACACAAGGGCGTGAGGCGGCCCATCGGGATGTGCGGGCAGAGGCTCGAAGTCGAGACGCACGTGGTTACGGGAACCGCTTCGTTTTTACAGAACGTGGTGCAGTGCGCCGAGCGAGCCGGCCTGCGTTGCTCGGGCCTGGTTCTGGAGCCCATCGCGACCAGCGAGGCCGTCGCGACCTCAGATGAGCGCGAGCTGGGCGTAGCTCTGATCGACATCGGCGGCGGCACCAGCGACATCGCGGTCTTCACCGATGGGACGATCATGCACTCGTCCGTGATTCCCGTGGGAGGCAACCACGTCACGCGCGACATTTCGATTGGGCTACGCACGCCCTTCGACCTGGCCGAGCGCTTGAAGATCGAGAGCGGCGTGGCCTCGTCCTCCATGATTCCTCACGGCGAGGCGCTGGAAGTGATGACGGCTGGCAGCGGCGAGAGGCAGCGTCTGCCGCGCGCGATCCTGGGCGAGATCATCGAGGCGCGCATGAGCGAGCTGCTCGAAATGGCGCGCGAGGGCATCGGCACCTTCCGCTTGCCTGCGGGCGTCATCCTGACGGGAGGCGGCGCGATGCTGCCCGGAGCCGTGGAGCTGGCGCAGGAAATTTTCCAGCTTCCCGTGCGCCTGGGCCGCCCGATCAACCTGGCGGGCTGGGGCGAGCAGGTCGAGACGCCTCAGTATGCGACAGCTGTTGGGCTGCTGAGATTTGCCCTGCGCCAGCGCGAGGCGATCGGCAACCCGACCATCGGCAGCGAGAGCGCGTCCATGATGAACCCGGCTCCTCTGCTGCACAACAACGGCGAGGCCAGACGCGTGTGGAGCGAGCCCAATGTGCCTCTCGTGGCTTCAGTGGCTGTTGGAGCGGCTTCATCAGGCCTGGGCATGGTGCACGGAGGCCTGGCAAGTACTTCGCCCGCAGCAGCTTCATCAACCGCTCCTTTATCCAACACCGATCCGGCAGCAGAATCCGAAGAAGCGGCTCAGGACGAAGGCTACACGCCCTTCGACCGCATTGAGCACGACGAGGACTACGGCGAGGGAGACAACGAGCCCAACCGCGATGTCCGAGACAGAGATGAGGACGAGCGCGAGGAAGTGCCGCTTTCATGGTGGCAGAAGTTGATAGATCGGCTGCGCCAGGTGATTGGCTTCGAGTAAAGCGGCCAGAGCAGATCTTGTTGCGACTCAACAGTGGCGAGGCGAGCAAGATCAACAGACGCCTGCTGCAATTTTGAAAGCCCGTCGCGAAAGCGGCGGGTTTGTTGCTTTGTGATTCGGGGCAAGTACAGGGGCAAGTACTTGCAGCGCGCCTCTTGGCTTCCCGGCATAATTGAATTGGCAGGGCCGCAGGCTCAGCGGACGTGCTGATTTTCATCCTCCTACGCCCTTGTGATCTCGCTTATGTCCAACGCGCCTTATTCGCCTCCGCCCTACTCGGCTCCTCCGGCCTTGGGTCCGGCGCCCATCGAGGTTGCCTTCGCGCCTTTGCCTCTGCGCCCGAGGAGCGTGCTGGAGAACCTGGACCTGGCCTTTAAGCTGTTCAAGCAGTATTGGAAGCCTCTGCTGGCCTGGGCTGCGGTCGCCAATGTGCTGATGACCGTGGTCGTTTACCTTGGCGTCTTGATCGCGCCGCCGTTCATCGTGGCTCCAACGTGCTGCGTTCTGGCCGCTGCGGTGCGTGGGCAGCACGTGAGCTTCAAGCAATGCTGGGGCTTTGCCAGGCCGCGCATCTGGAACCTGCTCGCGGTTCATGTACTTTCAGGCGTGGTGGCGGCTCTTGTGGTCGGGACGCTCTGCATGGGCCTGTTCGCCCTCAGCGTGTGGATCAGTTCGAGCCTGCCCCCCGGCTCTGGCATCGCGAGCTTCTTGATAGGCGTCGTGGTCATCCTGGCGATGTCGGTTGTGCTGAGCATGGCGCTGGCCTGGCAGGGCATGGTGGGCATGGTGGCCTGCATGGAGGATGAGAACCGCGACACGAGCGCCATGAAGCGAGCCTGGGTTCTGCTGCGCGGGCGTTGGAAGGCAGCTCTTGGCCTGCTCACGATTCTGAACCTGGCTCTGCTGGTCTTGTGGGGCACGCTGTGGGGCGTGGTGGCCCTCATCATGGGCATTGACGGGTTTAGCCGCGCCCTGGAAGGCGGCGGCAATGGCCTGCCTTCCTTCCAACTGCTGGGCACCCTCACGGCTTCCTCATGGATGCTCTTCACCTTGTATATGCCGCTCTATTATCTCGCACAGGCCCTGTTCTACCTCGATGCTCGCGTGCGTCACGAGGCCCTGGATCTGGAGTGGGACGCTCATCGCAGCGAAGTTCAGGCGCCCGCGCCTCACTACAGGCAGGCGAACGCGCCGCAAACCTTCTTCGAGCCCATCGCAACTCCAGGCGCCAATACTTCCCCTGCTTGGGCCTCCAACCCCTTCGCGTCTCAGCCTCCGCACGATTTGGCTCTTCCCGCCACTTCGCCTGAGCAAAAGCCTGAGCCGAGCCAAGAGCAGAGCTCAGCCGAAGCCATCGCGCCCCAGGACACCTGGAGCAGCAATTCGCCGTTCGCGCCGCGCTGAAGCCTGTACTTGCCAACACCTTTATGAGCCACAAGTACTTGCTGCGCGCCCTGGTGTTGCTGTCGATGGCGGGAGCCTCACTGCTGGCCTCGCCTCAGATAACGAGCGCGCAGTTCGCCACGCCAACTCCCACGGCTTCTGGCCCGACGCCAACGCCGCTGCCCTTGAGCGCCCGCGAGCACGCCGATGAACTGCTCAAGGCCGAGTCGCAACTGCGCGCTGTGGAAGGCGCGAGCCGGCGCTCCCTGAAGCCGTTGCAGCCATTGGAAAACCCGCGCCTGGTCACCAGGCCCAACGGCGACAAGATACAAGTCGGCGGCGACGAGTGGAAGCAGAGGCGCGAAGACGCGGCTTCGCACGATGAAAGAGGCAAGCCTTTGACAGTCTCGCGCCCGCAAGTACTTGAGGCGCGCCAGGCCGTGCAAGAGCGGCGCGAAGCCTTGCAAGAATGGGCCTTCCCGCCCGGCGGCAAGTACTTCCAGGCCGACGCTTCGGCCCGCGATGCTGTTGTGGGCTGGCAAAAGCAGAAGCTCATTGAGACGGGGCCCTCGGCCTTGCAGCAGCAGTGGCTGGCCTTTGTGCGCTGGGTTTATGGCCTGCTGGACAGCGCGAGCAAATGGCTCAACAGCCTGCTCTCACGCTCGCCCAGAAGTCAGCCGATGCACGTCGACACCAAAAAGGCCGAGCTGTTCTTCTACCTCATCCTGGCCGCGATCTTGGCTGGAGCGGCCTGGCTGACCTGGCGCGCTCTGGGAGGGCGTGTGCGTCGCGGGCTCAGGACGGCGCACCACAGCCTGCTCGAAGGCGAGGATGCGGCTCTGCTGCGCCTGCCTCCCGATGAGCTGCTGGATCGTGCGGCTCAGTTCGCGCGCGAAGGCAATTTCCGCGAGGCCCTGCGCCACCGTTACCTGTCGCTGCTGCTGCTGCTGGACGCGCGCGGCGTGTGGCGCTACGACAGGAGGCGCACCAACTGGGAGCACATCGCCCGCCTCAAGGGAGCTCAGGCCCCGCGCGAAGGTGTGGATGCCCTTTCCAACCTGACGCTGCACTTCGATCGCGTACGCTACGGCAACCAAAGCTGCGAGCAAAATGCCTGGCTCCTCTTCGATTCTGACGCCAACACCACGCTCGACTTACTGTCGCGCGGGCTCAACACCCGTGCACACGAAGCAGCGTCTTCGGGAGCGCGAGGATGAAGAAGAGAGTTCAACCTCTGCCCTGGCTGGGCGGCCTGCTGGCCCTGATTCTCATCGTGGTGAGCGCGGCCTTGCGCTCGGGCGGAAGCAGCGGCTGGCTGCCTCTGGCGCGCCCGGACGACAAGTCTGCGCTGGGCGGCAAGGCCCTGAGCCTGCTGCTGGAGCGCCAAAGCCTGCGCGTGCAAGTCCAAAAGGCGCCGCTGCAGAAGATGCCGGACGCCAGGCTGTGGATTCTGCTCGACCCCTCGGCGCACTTCTCCCAGGCCGAGGTCAAGCTGCTGCTGGGCTGGGTGAAGGCGGGCAACACCTTGATCTGGGCTGATGCTTCCGACGCCGACCGCTTGACGGTCTCGAACGGCGCGGGGCGCGGGCCGTGGCTCGATGTGCTGCGCAAAGCGGTGGGCGAAGAGCGCTCCGCAGGCCCCTTCTTCCGCGCGCGTATGGGCCTGCCCTTGCCTACGCTGAGCCCTCTAAGTCCGGGAGCGGCCTCGATTTACCGCACGAGTGTGCAGAAGGCCAGCGCTTCGGGCGATGCCTTGAACCTGTCAGTTCCTCACTTAGCCGTACTTGCCGACGCTGTCGGGACGCAACTGGCACGCGTGGATCTTGGCAAGGGCCACATCTTCATCACGCCCGATGCGCTGGGCTGGACCAACTACGCGCTCGCCAACGACGACAATGCGATTCTGGCCCTGAACATTGTGCGTGCTCACACCAAGCGCGGCGATTTAGTCGTATGGGATCAGCGCGCGCACGATGAGGCTGGCGAGAAGAAGATCACGCCGGGCCTACTCTATTTCCTGTGGCGTCCTCCGCTGCGCTGGGCCGTGCTGCAAGTACTTGTGGCGGGCCTGCTGCTGGGCTTGTTCTGGGGCCGGAGGCTGGGCCGCCCAGTTCCGCTGGCCAGCCCGCCAAACGCGCTGCGTGCTTCGCAGTGGGCCTTGGCGATGTCGTCTCTGTTCCAGAAGGTCGAGCGCCCACACGTCGCGGCCCTGACTTCAGGCGAGCACTTCAGGCGCTCACTCGCTCGCCGCGTCGGGCTGTCGCCGGGCGAAAGCGACGAGGTTCTGGCCCAACGAGCCGCTCAAGTCGGCGAAGTTCCGTATGAGACGATTGATCACTTGCTCATCCGTGCCCGCAAGCCCTCACAGAACCCAACCGAAATGCTGCGCGACGTGCAGCAAATGGAGATGCTGCTGCGAAAGCTCTCACCTCAAAGGTGAGGTGCAAGTGCCTGCAAGATGAAGAAGAGACTCAAGAATCAGCGGCGGGCAGGGCACACAGAGACTCTTCCTGGCTGCGCGGCCTTGCTGCTCAGCATCGTCTTCACGGCTCGTCTGTTCAGGATCCCTGGCCTCAAGCCCGCTTTGAAGGCGCTGAATTTTGGTGCCGCGCGGCTGGCCTTGATTCTTCTCTGGGGGTTGAGCCTGTTCGCCAGCATTGTTCTACTCGTCTTGCTCAACTGGCTTTACACCAAGTGCGCACGTAAAAAGTAAGCTAAAGCCCGCCCAAGTACTTGCACTATGAACACGCCCTATTCTCAGGCCAACACTCCGCCTGCTCCTCAACCTGCGCCACCTCAAGCCACGCCTCCAACGTCACCACAAGCCGCGCCACAAGGACTTGCGCCACCCGCGCCCAACTTGGCCGGAGAAGTCTCGCCTGGAGCCACACGTGGCGTGCAGGCCTTGGCTCAGGCGATTCGTCGCGAGGTCGCGAAGGCCGTGGTTGGGCAAGACGAGATCATCACTCAGTTCTTGATCGCTCTGCTGGCCAACGGGCACGTCTTGCTCGAAGGCGTGCCCGGCGTAGCCAAAACTCTGGCGGCACGGGCCATGGCGCGCTCGATCGGTGGCGACTTCAAGCGCATCCAGTTCACACCCGACTTGATGCCCTCAGATGTAGTCGGCACCAACATCTTCAACGCGCGCACCTCAGACTTCCAGTTGCGACGCGGCCCGATCTTTACCGACATCCTACTCGCGGATGAGATCAACCGCACGCCGCCCAAGACGCAGGCCGCTCTGCTCGAAGCGATGCAGGAGCGCCAGGTCACAATCGACGGCGAAACGCACCCGCTGTCCTCGCTCTTCCTGGTCTTCGCCACGCAGAACCCCATCGACTTCGAGGGCACGTACCCCTTGCCCGAAGCTCAACTGGATCGCTTCTTGATGAAGGTCCTGGTGCCCTACCCTTCGCCAGAAGCCGAGATCGAGCTCTTGCAGCGCGTGCATCAGGGCTTCGACGCGGGAAATTTAGAAGCGGCTGGCGTGCAGGCCGTAGCTAACGCAAGCATCATTGCTCAGGCGAGAGCGGCCACCAAGCGAACCACGGTGAGCGATGGAATGCTGCGCTACATCGCCCTGATCGTGAGCCGCACGCGCAACCTGCCGAGCTTAACCCTGGGAGCCGGGCCACGCGCGGGAATTGCCTTGCTGGAGTGCTCGAAGGCGTTCGCGGCTCTGGAAGGGCGCGATTACATCCGGCCCGAGGACATCAAGGCGGTGGCGCCTCCCGTCCTGCGCCACCGCATCATCTTGCGCGCCGAAGCCGAAATGGAGAACCTGCGTGCCGACGACATCGTGCGCTCGGTTGTGGATTCGGTTGAGGTGCCGCGCTGAATCTCAAGCCGGTTCGTAAGCCAGCGAGAGCAAATGAAAACACTTCATCGTGGCTTAGACCGCTTGTGCCTCAGCTTCCTGCTGGGTTCATGGGCCATCGTTGACGCTACAGTGGCTTCCTCTCGGGCGCAGATGAGGCCTCAGCACATCCCGGCGCCCTCCGTAGACCAACAGAGGCTGCCTGCTCAACCCAGCGAGTGCGGTGCGCCTTTTCGCGTGGACTTGATGTCCCTGGGAACGGCGCTGCCGCAAACCGATGCCGCCGCTTTAAACAACCTCCAAGTACTCCAGCCCGTCGCCGGACACGAAGCTCACAACCTGTGGACAAGTCTCAGCAACACGACCAAGCCTTCGTTTCTGCTGCTCAACAGGTTCGATGATAGAGGCAAAATCAAGACAGCCGCATTTCCGGTCATCAAGCCAACAATTAGTTCTGATGCCGATTCTTTTGACGCACGAGCTCTGCAAGGCCGCAGTGTTACTGACCCACAGTTCTCACCGGATGGGCGCTATCTCGTGGTCAAGTTCGGCGAGATCGCGTCTCCTGGAGTATTCCGGCTCTACGTAGTGGACGTAGAGACGGGGCAAGCGAAGCTGGCATCATCACTGTACCTGGACTACTACGCGGTTACGTGGTCGCCCGACGGCAACTTCCTGGCTTTCGCAAGATCCAGCGCGCCCAACCCTCGCTTCTACGACTTCGGGCGCAACGTGGGCGGCGATTTACAACTCTTCATCTGCAACTGGCGCACAGGCCAGACGCTCCACGTGGCCAGCAGCCCAAGCTTGCGTGGCCCATGGGCCTGGCGAAGTGGGCACAACCTTCTGTTTAGCTCGCTATCGCCCCAGAACGAGAAGTTCTTCCACGATCCCAGGCGCGAAACTGGCGTTGAATTCGTCCGAGGCGCGCCTGTTGCGTGGGAGAGGCTGCGCGGCGGCCCCAAGTGTCGGCCCATTACGCCCGGCACCTACGAATACTCTGTGGAAACCCGAAGCTCCCGCTTAATCAGGCGCGACGCTTTCCTTCCGGTTTCTTCGCCTGACGGGAAGCGCCTCGCCTTCTTTAGCTCGGGCGATGCCCAGCGTCCACGAGTCCTCAATGAATACTGGAGCGACAGCCCTTCAAGTACTTATGTGGCTGTGGACCCAAGCAGCAACAGCGATGAGGTGCGGTACGGCTCGGCGCGTAGCCGACGCATCGTGCTCAGCGAGCACAAGGGCGCTTACCCCACGCTGCTCTGGCTGCCAGACGGTAAGCTGCTCGTTCTGGAACAGATGGCCAAGAGCGCAAACACAAAGCTGAAGATCAAGGAGTGGAACACGAACACACGCCGCTCGCGTCTTGTGGCCACGCTCGATGCCCGCGATCCAGAGGCCGCGCGCTCACCGAGCGATCCTGTGTTCCAGGCGCTTTCGCTGAGCAAGGACGCAAAGCACCTGATGATTCTCGTCGACGAATATTACTCGCTGGGGCACAACAAAGGCGTTCTGAATCAGGACACGCTGGAAGATGTCGATCTCGGAACAGGCCAAGTGACACCTGCTGGCAAAGTCCGGGCGGCACGAGGAATCGCCTGGAGCTACGAAACTCGCAGCCCATAGCCAACCCACAGCGTGCAAGTACTTGGCTCGCGAACATCACGTCTCACGCCCCGCAACATCCTTCAAAATGCACGTTCTCCTCACCGGCTCGCACGGCTTGATCGGCTCGGCCCTGGTTCCTCGGCTCGAAGCGCGAGGCCACCAGGTCACGCGCCTGGTTCGCTCGCGGCCTCAGCTGCCTAACGAAGCGTTGTGGGATCCTGAGCGCGGCGAGTTGGATGCGGAACTGGTGGCTCGCGCCGAGGCCATCATCCACCTCAGCGGCGAAAGCGTGGCCGGGCGTTGGACGGAAGCGAAGCGCCAAGCCATCGTAGCCTCGCGCGCGCGCTCGACGCGGCTGCTCGCCGAATCTGTCGCGCGCAATGGGGGGCAGCAAGCGTTGGTGTCTGCCTCGGCGATCGGCTTCTACGGCGACCAAGGAGACAGAATTCTGCGCGAGCACGCAAGTTCAGGAGACGGCTTCCTGGCGCGTGTGTGCCGCGAGTGGGAAGAAGCCGCCGAGCCAGCCAGGGTTGCTGGAGCCCGTGTTGTGCACGCGCGCATCGGAGTTGTGCTCTCGACTGAAGGCGGTGCGCTGAAGGCCTTGCTGCCGCCGTTCCGTCTTGGCCTGGGCGGGCCGCTGGGCTCAGGCCGCCAGTGGCTGAGCTGGATTTCACTTCAAGATGCCGCCCGCGCTCTGGTTCATCTCGTCGAGGCGCCAAGCATCAGCGGAGCGGTGAACTTAGCCTCGCCCAACCCCACACGCAACAAAGACTTCGCTCGTGCTCTGGGCCGCGTGCTGCATCGTCCGGCTTTGATTCCCGCGCCTCGGCTCGCCTTGAGACTGATGCTTGGCGACGCGGCTGATGAAATGCTGCTCTTCTCGCAGCGTGTGCAGCCCCAAGTACTTGAGGCCTCGGGCTTCCATTTCGAGCACGCGCATCTTGACCAGGCGCTGCGTTCTCTGCTCTGAAGTGGTTTCTTCAGCACAGCCAGCTCAGAGCGTAAACGCCAGTCACAGCGAACAGCAGCGAGTCGCAACGGTCGAAGATTCCGCCGTGGCCGGGCAAAATCGAGCCCAGGTCTTTGGCTCCCAGCTCGCGCTTCCACAGCGACTCAGCTAAATCGCCCAGTGGAGCTAAGATTCCCACGCCCAGCCCGCAAGCCGCGCCCGTCACGAGCCCAATCGAGGTGAAGGCTCCCAGACAAGTACTGGCCGCGACGCAGGCGACGAGCCCGCCCACGAAGCCTTCCCACGATTTGCCCGGCGAGAGTGGCGACATTTTGCGCTTGCCCCAGGCGCGGCCCGCGAAGAAGGCCGCGATGTCGCTGCTCCACACGCCCACAAGCGCGAGCCACATCCACGCTTCGCCGCGCCCGCGCAGCAGAATCGCGAAGCTCCACAGGCTCAGGTGAGCCAGAGCCGCCAGCGAAATCGAAAGCGACAACAGCAACCGAGCCTTTTGCCCGCCGTGGCGCCCGAAGCTCGCGATGCTCCACGACCACAGCCCGATCACAATCGCGCCGCCCAGGATGAACAGCGGGGACATTCCTGGCGAGCCGCCGATGAGGACAAGCCTGGGAAGCGTGTGCCAGTGTGCAGCCAGCAGAATCAAGGCGAGCGAAACCGCGCAGGGCCACCACAGCAGGCGCAGCTCTATGGTGATCGTGCCCGTTGCCCAGGCGACTTCAAGAGCCGACTTCAGCTCGTGCAGGCACATCAACGCCAGCGCCACGGCGATGACAAAAAACAGCCAGCCGCCGCTGTGAACCACCAGAGCAGCTAAGGGGATCGCGGCCAGAGCCGTTAGAACGCGTGCTTTCATACAAAGGAAACTGCACTCATCTTACCGCTTTGAGGCCAGGACAACGCCATCCTCCGACGCAACCCACTGCACGGGAACATCGTGCTCCTCCACTGGCAGCGCGTCCACGATCTGGCAGTTAAAGGCCACACCAACCAGAACAGCGCGCGAATCTTCAAGCGCGCGGTCGAACCAGCCTCCGCCCTGGCCCAGCCGCGAGCCGTCACGCCCGAAAGCTAATCCAGGCAGCAGGACAACAGCAAGATCTTCCGCATCAACCTCCTCGCCCTGTGCTTGACGCCAAGATTGGCTTGTGCTTGGTGCGCAAGTACTTGAAGTGCTCACTTGCGCGAAGCCTTCTGCGCCTGGGGCGGCGATGCGCACGCCGCGCGCTTGGAGCGGCTCGATCAGCACATCCAGATTTACTTCGAGTGGTGAGGCGAGGTAGAGCGCAAGAGTCGAAGGCAGCTCATCAAGAGCATCGAGCCAGAGCAGGATGTTCTCGACGATGCGCGCGGAAAGCGCCTCGCGCTGTGCGGGCTCAAGGGAGTGGCGCGCCTGCCGAAAATGTGCGCGTAGAGCGGCTTTGGCTGGGTTGGGAAAGGTCGTTGGGTGTGGCATCGGAGCGGGGCGTGTGTTAATCTTCGGGTGTAGCAACTTGCGGGACCGGAGCGGATGGTTCGCGCCGATGAGCAAGGTGCTGCGCTGCCGACCGAGAATCCCACTGGGGTCTCGGTTTTTTTGTTGATTCGAGGCGGGTTTGGGCGGCGCAAGTACTTGAGCAACAACCAAAGGATTGGAGATATTATGGCCGGACGTGGCGAAAATTGCTTAATTGTGGTCGCGGGCGGAGTTGGAGCTGTCACCAACTCGATCATCGCGGGCATTCTGGACGAAGCGGGCAAGGGCGACCTCTTCGCCGAAGTGTATGGCGCGACTCACGGAGCCGGAGGCCTGCTCGAAAACAAGTTCGCGGACCTGGGCGCGCAGAAACGCAAGACCATCGAGAGCCTGCGCCGCACGCCGGGCTCCATCCTCTCGGGCCGCGCGCGCTCCGACCTGGACGCCTCAACTCTGGTGCCCTTCCTGCGCGCGCAGAACGTGGGCACGCTCTTCATCGTGGGCGGGCTGCCCATGGTACGGCTGCTGCAAAGCGTCACGCAGGCCGGCATCGACGCGGGCCTGAGCCTGCAAGTACTTGGCGTGCCCTCGTCTTCCGAGAATGAGGTCGAGGCCGGAGATCACACGCCTGGCTTTGGCTCGGCGGCTCGCTTCGTGGCCTCAGCCGCCCGTGACGCCGGTCGCGCCGCGGATTCAGGCGATGAGCCCGTGGCGGTTCTGGAAGTGCCGGGCGCTCACGGCGGCTGGCTGGCTGCAGCCTCGGCTCTGGCGCGCGATAAGGAGAGCACGCGCGAGAACTCGGCGCCTCACGCCATCGTGCTGCCCGAGCGCCCCGCCGACGTGGAAGCCGTGGCCGATGAAGTGCGCCGCGCCTACCAGAAGCACGGCTACGCGCTGGCCGTAACGACCGAAAGCTCCAAGGCCACGGACGGCTCAGCTCTGGACGGCCCGGCTCTCTCAGCTCTGCTCAGCGAGAAGATCGGCGTCAGCACGCGCTACGACCGGCCCGGCTCCCTGACGCGCCTGAGCCAGAACTCGATTGCGCGCGGCGATTCGGACGAGGCTTACAACCTGGGCTCGCTGTGCGTGCGCCTGGCAGGAGACGACTGCTCGGGCTACTACGTCCTGGTGGCTCGTGACCAGCATTCGCAGGATCGCGGCGAGAAGGGCTACCGCGCCGTGGATGCCACGACGCGTTTAGATCAAGTCTCTGACAAACCGCGTGCTGTACCAGCCGAGTACATCGCGGAGAACGGACTAAACGTATCGCCCGCGTTCCTGGAATGGGCGCGCCCCTTAGTTGGCGGCGCTTTGCCCGAATACACCAGCCTGTCGGGTGACTGAGATTGCAGGCAACGAGAAGCGGCAAGTACTTGAACCAAGTACTTGCCGCTTTTGCGTCTGTTGTCTACTCGTAGATCTTGCCGCAATACAAGAACTCTGCGAATGCTTTCCACGAGGGCTCGCGAAGGAAATCATTCTGCGGAGTTTGAGCCTCGACGCAGCGTAAAGCGGCCTCAAAATAGGACTCGATCGAGTCATTCTGCCAGCCGAAAGCGCCGTATCCTCGTTGCGACGCAGGAGCTTGCTCTTCTCGGGCCGAGGCTTCCTGCCTGTCCCAGATCAAGGCCCGCACGAATAGAAGGAAAGTCTCACGGTTGCCGACACTTTCCAGGTAATCCTCCACAGCCTTGGGTTCCTGGTTCATCGGGAATTCTAAGAGAGCTGCAACTTCGTCTTGTGACCTAAAAATTAAAAGCTCTCGACTCAGCTCGGGTGCTTTTAATACGCGACGCCGTGGGCAGCGACCTTGATGAGCTCAAGGTCTGCCTCGGTCATCCTCTTGACCGTGGACAGCTCGGAGCCGAGCAGAACCTTGACCGCGAGGAAGTAAGGGTCCCACTTGACGGGCACCTGATGAGCCCAGGGCAGGCCGTTGCCGTCCACGATGCGCAACTCCCTGTCGAATTGATAAGGGCCGAGCACGGCTCCCTTGCGCACAATCTTGGGGCCTTCCTTGACGTAGATGGTGTCGCCTTCCTTCATCTCGTAGGCCACGGCGCCCAGGCTGGACTTCTGCGCCGACCTCAGCTTGTCCCACAATTCCTTGGGTTCATAGGGCTCGTGCTGAGACAGATCGACCTCGGCCAGAGGCGCGTAAGTGATCGCCGCCACGCCCAGCGACCAGCAATGGGGCCACATCTCATCGCCGTTAACTCCCATCCGAAACGCCATTCTCCACATTGCCATCGCATCTCCTCCAACTTACCTGCGCACCTTGCGCGGAAAAACATCCGTTTGCAAATTCGCCACACGGTCCAAGAACAGGATACCGTCCAGGTGATCCAGCTCGTGCTGCAGCACAACCGACTCGAAGCCCTCAGCCTCGATGCGCTGCTCGGTTCCATGCTCGTCCTGATACTCAACAGCCACGCGCTCAAAGCGGCGCACATTGGCCGTGAAGTCGGGCAGCGAAAGGCAGCCTTCGCGCCCCACCTCTTCGCCTTGACTTTTCACCAGCCTGGGATTCACCAGTACTTTATAACCCTGCGAGGCCACTCCGTGCTTCTTATGACCCGAAGTGTCCACAATAGCGATGCGCCACATCGCTCCGATCTGCGGCGCCGCGATGCCAACGCAGCCCGCACTCGAAGCCCGAGTGTCTTCCAAATCGCGGATCAGCTCGCACAGAGCCTCATCGAAGACCTCGACGCAGGCGCACGCTTGCTTTAAGCGAGTATCGGGAACGAGCAGGACAGAACGGGCAGGCATTGGGAGAAGAAGCAGTCGGCAGTGGCAAAACGTGTGGCTCAAGTACTTGAGAGGCGCAGGGCTTAGAGAACGTCCTCTTCCAGCGCCCGCACTGTGGCCGAGACGCCAATTTCCTGCGCCGCCCGGTTCACCCCGGCGCGCAGAACATCTTCGCTGAACTCGGGAGGCGCTTCAACCTCGAAGAGCATCACATAGGCCTCTCCAGCCACGCGCGTTTGCACATCGGTCAGGTTAACGCCGTGCTGAGCAAACGCTCCAGCCATGTGCGCCAGCAAGCCCGTATTGTCCGGCCCATAAGCCGTCACGATGAAGCGCGAGGTGGCGGCTTGGCTCGCCTCATCTTCATCGGCCACCTGGCGCAGCGAAACCCACAGGCCATGCGAGGCTTCGAGCGAACTCAGCTTGTGCTGCAGCTCGCTCAGCTCAAGGCCCAGCGGCGGCGACACGATGAGAATCATGGCGAACTCACCAGAGAGCCGCGTCATCGTGGTGTCTTCCAGGTTGCAGCCCGCCTCAAAGAGCGTCTGCGCCAGGGCGTGCGCCATGCCAGGCCGGTCGCGGCCCACGGCTGAGATGATGAACATGATGCTGAGTTAATCGCCGCAAGTACTTGAGTCGCGCGTCTCACGCTCGGGCTGTGGCTTGAGGTCACGAAGTTTCTTAGCGTGTAGGAGGAAGAAACTGATGAAAAACAGGGCGTAGAGCATGAACACTACGCTGAAGAACAGTTCGCCGCCTCGTAGTGCCTCAGCTGGCGTGGTCATCCGTGCGAGAGCGCCTGTGCGTCCACCAGCTCCCTTAGACAGAAGATCGTAATACAACGTGTGCGACGAGCCGCTGCTGCGCGCCACCCACAGCGCCCGCAACACTCGCTCAGCGCCAACGTAGAAAATGTTCGCGCACGCGAACAGCGTAAGCCAATACTCCCAACGGGTAAAGCGCTTGCCGGAACGAGTTGTGCCACGACTTGCCTTATCTCTCATAGAGCCTTCAAGTACTTGAGCCTTCAAATCACCCTCCGCTCAAGAGCGAGCGCAGCAAATCGTTCACGAGCGCGGGGTTGGCGCGGCCCTTGGTCTCCTTCATCACGCCGCCGACCAGAGCGCCGAAGCTCTTCTCCTTGCCGCCCTTGAAGTCCGCCACGATCTTCGCGTTCGCCTCGATGACGCGCTTGCAGATGGCTTCGAGTTCCGTACTGTCGCTCATCTGGGTCAGGCCCTTCTCGGCCACCACCGCGCTGGCTCCCTTGCCGCTCGCGAACATCTCCTCGAACACTCCCTTGGCGATCTTGTTCGAGATCGTGCCCGCATCGACCAAGCGCACCAAATCGCGCAGCATTGAGGGCGAAACCTTCGATTCCGCGAGGCTCGATCCCGCCGCGTTGAGCTTGCCCAGCAGCTCGTTGGCGATCCAGTTCGAGAGCGTCTTGGCGGCCTCGGGCTTGTCGTAGCCTTGCAGAGCGGCCTCGAAATACTCCGCGACCTCGCGCTGAGAGGTCAGCACGCCCGCTTCGTAGGCCGTGAGCCCAAGCTCCTGGAACCTCAAGTACTTGACGCGCGGCAGCTCCGGCATCTCGCCCTGCACGCGCGCGAGCCAGGCGTCGTCGATGTCGATGGGCACCAGGTCCGGCTCGGGAAAGTAGCGGTAATCGTGCGCCTGCTCCTTCGAGCGCATCGGCTGCGTCGTGCCCGAAACCTCGTCCCACAGCATCGTCTGCTGCAGAACCGTTCCGCCCGCATCCAGAATCTTGGTCTGGCGCACGACCTCGGCCTTGAGCGAATCGCGCACGGCCTTCATCGAGTTCAGGTTCTTGACTTCGACGCGCGTGCCGTATTCCTGCTGCCCGAAAGGTCGTAGGCTCAAGCTGGCCTCGAAGCGCAGCCTGCCCGCTTCCATCTTGCAATCCGAAACCTCAAGATAAAGCAGCAGCTGGCGCAGAGCGTTCATATACGCATCGGCTTCTTCAACCGAGCGCATATCGGGGTTGGACACGATTTCGAGCAAGGGCACGCCTGAACGGTTGAAGTCGATCAAGCTCGAATCAGGATCGCCCACAGCTTCTCCGTGCGACGACTTGCCGGTGTCTTCCTCGATGTGGATGTCGTGCATCGACACGCGCCGAGTCTGCGCGCTGCCATTGGAATCGGTGTAGTCGATGTCAATGTAGCCGCCTTCGCCCAGAGGCAGAAGGCGCTGCGAGATTTGATAGGCCTTGGGCAAGTCGGGGTAGAAGTAGTTCTTGCGCTCGAAGATGCAGCGCCGGTTCAGCGTGGCGTCGAAGGCCAGAGCCGCTCGCAGCGACAAATCCACGCTCTTGGCGTTGAGCACGGGCAGCGAACCGGGGAAGCCCAGGCACACGGGGCAGACGTGCGTGTTGGGCGCATCCAGAGGCTCGTTGCGGCACGAACAGAACTGCTTTGTCTGGGTCAGCAGCTCGGTGTGCACTTCCATCCCGATCACAATTTCGTATTTCGACATACTTTTCAAAACTCACCACAGATAGACACCCATAAACGCGATGGATGTCGATGCGGAGCAAGTACTTGAGCTTCTATATCAACATCCATCTGCGTTCATGGGTGTCTATCTGTGGTTAAAAATCAAAGGGCGGCGCGCCTCTTGTGCCACTCGGTGCTCTGCTCATAAGCGTGAGCCGCGCGCAGCAAGGTGCTCTCCTGCAAGACGTTGCCGATGAGCTGAAGGCCAATGGGCAAGCCCTCGTGGAAGCCGCACGGCAGCGATAGAGCCGGCAACCCAGCCATGTTCACCGGAATCGTGCACACATCAGCCAGCTTCATCGAAAACGGGTCGCTCGTCTTCTCGCCGATCTTAAAGGCCACGCTCGGCGCGGTGGGCGTGGCGAGCACATCGCACTGCTCGAAGGCGGCGTCGAACTCGCGGCGTATGAGCGTGCGCACCTTCTGCGCCTTGAGGTAATAGGCGTCATAAAAGCCCGAGCTCAAGGCGTGCGTGCCGATCAGAATCCTGTGCTGAACCTCGTGCCCGAAGCCCGCAGCGCGTGTCTTCGAGTACATCTCGACGATGTTGTCGCCCGGCTCAGCCACGCGCAAGCCGTATTGAACGCCATCGTAACGCGCCAGATTCGAGCTGGCCTCGCTGGGAGCGATGATGTAATAAGTCGCCAGAGCATACTCAACTGAGGGCATCGAGACTTCCATAATGCTTGCTCCCAGCGCCTCGTATTGCTGGATGGCCGCGTGGACGGCTTCGATTACATACGGCTCGACGCCCTGGTCGAAGAACTCACGCGGCACTCCGACGCGCAGGCCCTTGATGTCGCCTGTAAGCGCGTCCAAGTACTTGGGCACGGGCTGAGCAATCGAGGTCGAGTCGCGCTTGTCGTGGCCCGCGATGCTCGAAAGCAACAGGGCGCAGTCACGCACATCGTTGGCGATGGGCCCGATCTGATCCAGGCTCGAAGCGAAGGCGATCAGGCCGTAGCGCGAGACCAAGCCGTAGGTCGGCTTGAGACCAACGCAGCCGCAATAGGCCGCAGGCTGGCGAATCGAGCCGCCTGTGTCGCTTCCCAACGAAAGCGGCGCTTCCAGAGCAGCCACCGCTGCGGTCGAGCCGCCGCTGGAGCCTCCGGGCACGCGGCTCAAGTCCCAAGGGTTGCGCGTGGGGAAGAAGGCCGAGTTCTCGGTCGAGGAGCCCATGGCGAACTCATCCATGTTGGCCTTGCCCAGCGAAATCGCGCCGTCCACCGTCAGGCGCTCAACGACGTGAGCATCGTAGGGCGGCACGAAGTGTTCGAGCATCTTCGATGAGCAGGTTGTCTTGACGCCGCGCGTGCACAGCAAGTCCTTGAGCGCGATAGGCACGCCGCCCAGAGGCCCGATGTCCTCGCCTGAAGCCAGGTGGCGATCCAGAGCCGAAGCCCTCTTACGCGCTTCCTCGGGCGTCAGCGTGACGAAGGCCTTGACGCGATCCTCAACAGCGTCGATGCGCGCCATGAACTCATCCACGACCTCAAGGCACGAGACGGCTCTGGACTTGACCTGAGCCGCGATCTGGAAAGCGGAAAGTTGAATAAGAGACATAAAAAACGTTGGTGCCTGGTGCTGAGCCCTCGCCCAGCCGACAAGTACTTGCAGAGCTGGATTCTACAAAGCACTCGGCGCTATCTACTCGGCTTCGACCACGCGCGGCACCTGGAACATTCCGCCCGCGCTTTCGGGCGCGTTTTGCAAGGCCGCCTCGCGAGACAGCGAAGGCCGCGGCGTGTCCGCCCTCAAGACGTTGACGACGGGAAACACGTGATCCGTGGGCGGCACATCGGAAGTGTCCAGCGCCCCCAGCTGCTCGAAGTGATCCAGAATCTGCGACAGCTCGCCTCCGGCCCGCTCCTTCTCTTCATCCGAAAGCTGCAGCCGCGCTAAGAGCGCGATGTGCTCGACCTGCTCGGTTGTTAATCGCATACGGTTTCTGTTGCTCCAACAGCACAAGTACTTTACCGCGAAGGCCGCGTCTCAAGTACTTGAGCCCTCAGCGCAGCGACTGATACAGACGCGCCATCACGCGCGCTTCCTCCCCCGCCTCGTCGATCGTGACCAGAGGAACCGCCAATTCCTTGCCTTCGAGCTTGTCCCAGAACAGCTCAAACGCGTGAGGGCCGCCCGAAGGCAGCTTGCTCCACTCGCCCCCATCCGCGCCCTCGACAAGCTCCGAGTAGTAGAAGACCTTGCCATCGCGAACCTGAATCTGACCCTTGTTGCCGTTGACTTCAATCGGTGCGCTCAGCTTGGGATCGACCCAGCTGGCCTCGACTTCCCCTATGGCTCCGCTCTGGAATTGCAGCAGGCCCGCGCCATACTCGTCGATGTCGCCGTAGCGCTTGGTGGCCGTGCCGACCATGCCCGCCACGTGCTGAACCGAGCCGCAAGTCGAGCGCAAGGCCCACAATACAATATCCAGGGCGTGCGCTCCCAAATCCGCGAAGCCTCCGCCTCCGGCCAGCTCCTTGTCCGCGATCCAGCGCCACTCCTCATCGAACCAGCCGCCCAGAGCGCCTGAGTGACAGTTCGTGTAGCGCATCCTCGTGATCGTGCCCAGATTCCCGGCTTCAATTTCCTGCTTCAAGAAGCGGACAGTCGGGCTCGAACGCAGGAAGAAGCCGGTCTGGAAGACCAGGCCCGCCTTCTCGATGCTTTGCTGCATCGCGTCGGCTTCCTCGACTGAGTTGGACAAGGGCTTCTCAACGAACAGGTTCTTGCCTGCGGCCACGGCGCGCGGCACAAGCTCGGCGTGAAACTTGGTCTCGGAGCAGATCACAACCGAGGTGACTTCAGGGTTCTGGAGAACCGCGTCGATGTCGGGCGTGAACTGAGCGCCCAGCTCAGCCGCGCGCTTCTCGCCGCGCGTTGAATTGTGGTCGTAGACGAGCTTGGCCTGAACATCCGGGCGCTTGTTGATGGTGCTGATGAAGCCGGGCGTGTGGATGTGGGCCACGCCCAGAAACGCTGTTGTCTGCATAATGTGCTTGATTTGAAGGAGCGGAAGAGACGCGAAAATCCGTTCAACCTTAACACGATTCCAATGCTTAACTCAACCGAAGCCCCGCCGATCCAGACCATCACGCCCGACCTGCTGCGCTCGCGCCGCCTCAAGCAGTTCGGCGACGAGGCCAGCAAAGCCGACTACGGCAAGCTGCTCGTCATAGGCGGCAGCGCGCGCCTGCCGGGAGCGATTCTGCTCGCGGCCCGGGCCGCCCTGCGCTTGGGCTGCGGCACGGTTCGCGTGGCCGCTCCCGAATCCATCGCCACAGCTCTTGGCATCGCGGTTCCTGAGCTGATGGTGATTCCTCTTCCCGAAACGCCGCGCGGGACGATCGCTCTGGAGGCTTGGCAAGTACTTGAAGCGCAGTTCGAGGCGTGCGACGCCGCCGTGATCGGGCCGGGAATGGACGAGGACGACGAGACCGCTGAGCTGGCCACGCGCTTCGTCGAGCGCTGCCCTCTGCCCTGCGTGGTCGATGCGAGCGCTCTGCAAGGGGCAAGTACTTGTGAGTTCGCCGCTCCGCGCATCCTGACGCCGCACCCCGGCGAGATGAAGCTGTTGGTGCCCGACTTCAAGCCCAAGCGAGGCGAGGAAACCGCGCGCGCTTGGGCTCGCGAGCACCAGGCGGTTCTGGTTCTCAAAGGCCGCGCCACCATCATCGCCAGCCCAGATGGAGCCGCCTGGAAGAACACTGCTGGCACGCGAGGCCTGGGCACGGCGGGCTCGGGAGATGTGTTGGCTGGCTGCATTGGCTCGCTCTTGGCGCAGGGAAATGAGCCTGAGCTGGCCGCGCTGTACGGAGTTCACCTGCACGCCCTGGCTGGAGAAGACGCGGCCAGCGAGCGCGGCGACGATGGCCTGATGGCCAGTGACTTCCTGGAGCGCCTGCCCTTCGTGCGGCGCGAGCTGGAGCGGGAATTGAGGCGGGCCTCAAGTACTTGAGGGCGCTGTGCTTGAACTATGAGCCGATTTGAGACTTTGGACTCGCCAACTTTCCGGCGTCGAACGGGCGTGCAGAGCCGTGGCTTGGGAAGACATACGCTCAGGCTTATCTTGCTCCACGCCCTGCGAACCGGGGCGCCTGTAGTTCACGTTGCGCCACTTGAAGTTGGCAGCGCCGTGAGCATTCGTTCGATGAGCGTTGTCTTTGAAGCAGGCCAGGAGCCGTCCCACACTTGGGCAGCTCCTGGCTTGGACGCTCTGCTCGGCGAGCTTGAGACACTGCCCTCGCTCTTCGTCGCCGACCTGAACAACTTGCTTGATGAGCAAGAGCAGGAATTCGAGCCAACCAACGACCTGGCACGCGAGCAGATGGCGTGGTTTCGCGCGGCAGGAGATGTCCGGCGCCAAGTCCACGTTGAGATCGACAAGGCGCAACGCAAGGCCACCTTCACCTTCTCGAAGGCACAGGATGCGACGATCTTGGCGGAGCGGGGCTGACGCCCTCTTCCAATCAAACAGGATTGCCCGCCGTCTTGATTGGAAGAGGGCGTCAGCCCCGCTCCGCCAAGATGCCTTTCACACAACAAGACGCGCCGCCACAATCCATCGTGGCGGCGCGTCTTGCCTGCAAGTACTTGCGGCTCTCTACTCGCTCGCGGGCGCGTCCTGTACGCTCAGGCGCATCTCGTCTGAGGTGCCGCGCGCTTCGGGGGCATACATCGCGTAGCCGTTGGTGGGCAGGGCGTGGAAGCGGCCTGGGATTTCGACGCGCATCCGATACCTCAAGACGCGCCGACCCTGCGGCAGCTTGTCCACGAAGAAGGCGACTTTGTCATCGCGCAGCTCCACGTTCGAGCTGAGCCCATCGCCCCACGACTCGCCCGAGCGCACGTCTTGGGGCTCCAGGCCAGCCGCTTTCATGTCCTCGAAGACCACGTATTCGTAATCGTTCTTGGCCTCGACCGCCAGCTCGACCTCGACTTCCTGGCCGCTTTGCAGCTGAGCGCCGTCCACGATCTCGGAGCGCGTGTACTCGCCTGGGTTCTGATCTCCTGTGGGAACCAGAACGCCTGAGGTTTCCTTGCTTTGAGCCAGCTTCTTGGGCGAAAGCTTGAAGAAGCGGCGCTTGATCGAGAGGCCGTTGCCCGAGCCCTTGATCGAGTCTTCGAGCGAGAAATACTCCGAGTAGGCGCTCCAATACACGTTGCCGCGGCCCTTCTTCTCGATACTCAAGGTGTTGGCTCCGTCCTGCAAGAACAGGTCATTCGTGATGAAGCGGTTGTCGAAGAACAGCGCGTTGTCGCGGTTGACGCGGTAGGTGCGAGCCAGCTTGCCGTTGAGCGAGACGCGAACTGTGTAATCCACGTCCAGCTCGTGGTTGATGCGCACGTAGTCGCTCAAGGCGTAGACCGCCAGAGCCGTGTCGCGCGTCGAGTCCCAGCGGCTTGCCCTCGACTGAGCCACGAGCCACTTCACAACGGGCTGCACCAGAGCGTTCCTGGGCTCGATGAGCAAGAAGGCGCGCAGGGCCGTGGCGTTGGACTCGTTGTCGTTGTTCCACCAGCGCCACCAATCGTGGCCCGTGGCCCAGTGCGCCGTCTGGTTCGCGGCGTCCACCTTGATGGTGTTCTCCAGGTTGTGCACAAGTACTTGAGCGCTGTTCTTCTCGCCGATGTTCCACAGCGCCATGGCCAGCAGCGACTTGGAGTAAGTCGTGAGCCGAGCGCGCTGCTCGAACAAGCGCCCCGCAAGTACTTGACGCGCTTCTTTGGAAACCTTGCCACGCCCGATGACCTCGCGCATCGAGAGCGCCTGGCCGATCTGCGTCAGAAGATGGATGTCGTCCTCGACGCGGATCTTCTTTTCCAGGTAAGCGAAGCCGCGATCCAGCACGCTGCCGGGCACCTTGACATCAGCGTCCTGAGCTAAGGAGAGCGCATAGACGACGTAAGCCGACATCCACTCGTCGCTTTCGCCATCGCCGGGCCACCAGCCCCAGCCGCCGTCGGAGCGCTGCATCGAGACCAGGCGCGCCAGCCCGTCCGCGATCATCTTGTCCAGCGTCGCGGGGTTGAAGATCGGGTTGCGGCCACGGCCTTCCGTATACCAGAGGTTGCTCGCCATCGCGCTCAAGTCGCGCGACTCGGGCATTCCCTTGGGGAACGAGTAGCCCGAGTGCTGCACTCGCGCTTCGGGCGCGACGGCCTGCGATTCGGCCTCATAGGCGCGCGCGCGCTGTGCAAGTACTTGCAGGTTGAGGCCCGAGTCGCGCAGCGTCTTGGCGACCAGAACCGAGGGCACGAAGCGCGAGGCCGTCTGCTCGACACAGCCGTAAGGGTAGTCGGCCAGGTAAGGCAGAGCGTCCAGCATCACAGCCGCCATCGAGGGGTTGAGCTGCACGTTGAGCTGGCTCGCGCCGGCCTTACGCTGCTTGGGGAAGTTCAGGCTCAAGCGCTGCGTGCCATCCGCGCGCAGCACTCCGTTCTGGCCCGCGAAGCGCGGCGCGCCGTGGACCAAGATCGGGAAGCTCATCTCAACGGCGTCGGCGTCCTCGTCGCTCTGGGCGGTCATGCGGATCTTGGCGCTTCCGGCGCGCTTGGCGTCGATGATCCAGTTGACGCGCTTCTCCTCGCCCGGCGCGACCTCGATGAAGTCCGAAAGTGAGGACAGATTCTCGCCCGACAAGCCCAGAGTACTTGCAGGCGTCGTGGACAGCGCGAGCCCATCGCCCGCCGCGAGCGAGACCTTGATGCGCTTGGCCGTCTTGAGGTAGTTGTGCACGTTGGCCGTGAGCGCAACCTGATCGCGCTCGACGAAGAAGCGCGGCGCCTGCAAGCGCACCAGCAGATTCTTCTTGGTTTCGGTATCGGCCTCGCCGCTTCCAACCTGAGCCGAAGGCGTCAGCCCGCGCGCCGTGGCGTGCCATTGCGTCAGCGAGTCGGGGAACTCAACCTTGACCGTGGCGCTCCCGTTCTCGGTCACAACGGCGGGCGACCAGAACGCGGTCTCGGCGAAGTTGGTGCGCACCCTGGCTTCTTGCAACTGCGGCTCGGCTGCGGCCTTCATTGCCCCAACGCGGTGCGGCATCGACCTGGGCGCGGGAACCGCAGCCATCGCCATCGGAGCCATCGCGCCGCCAGTGCTGGCTGAGGCCGAATCCATCGCTCCAGCGGAGTCGGCGAGCATTGCGCCCGGAGGCCCGGATGGACCGTTTTCATCGCGTGCGTACAAGCCACCTCTGCGGTTCATGCCGTAGCGGAACTGCCAGATGTTGCCGCCGCTCGGATCTAAGTTGAGCTGGCCTAAGTTGTCAGGCAGCGTCCACTGGTGCGTCTCGAACTTGGGGTAGTTGGTGGTGTCCTCGGTTCTCTCCTCGCCCTGGCCCGAGCGATACGAGTCCAGGTTGATGTTGATGTTGCGACGATCCGAGTAGAAAGCCGTGCGGATGTCGGGCGTGGTGTCGCGCTGGATGTAGAACAGCGAAGCATCAATCAAGGCCAGCGACACTTCCGCGCGAGCCGGGCGCCCCGCGCTGTCCACAGCCGAGACCTCGAAAGTGCCGCTTTCGCCCGGCTTATACTGCGCCTTATCGCCCTTGACCGCAACCTTGAGCAGCGACTTCACAGGCGGCACGAACACTTCGGCCTGAGCCTGCATCACCTCGAAGTCCTTGACCACAGCCGCTGCGATGGCGAAGTTGGGCACGTGCTCCGGTCCGATCACAATCGGGATCGTGCGGCTCTTGCCCTCGATGTGGATGACATCGCGCTTCAAGATCTCGCCGTCAGCCTCCTGTGTGAGCAAGACATTGGTGTCGGGCTTATCGGCCACCACAAGTACTTGCACGGTGTCGCCTTCCTCATACACGCGCTTGTCGAGCACAAGCGTCACGCCGCGCGAGCGGAAGGCGACCTGGTTCAGCTGTGGCCCGTTGATCCAGATGTTGGTCGAGGCCGTGACCTTGTTGTTCGCGGCGTCCACGCCCTCCCAGGCGATGCGAAACTCGCCCGCGACATCGGCTTCCCAGCGCCAGAACAGCACGCCCGAGGCATCAGTTGAGACGGCTTCCTCGTGGACTTTTTCTTCCTTGTCGTTGGGAAGCTGGCGATACACGACCATCTTGCCGCTCTGGGGCAGCGGCTTGTCGTTGGCGCTCTGGGTGCGCACTTCGACCTCGACGCGGTCGCCGATCTCGCCGAAGCCGCGCTGCGTGTTGAGGAACGCGAAGTAATCCTGGTTGGCCACCTTGACGCTGCCCGCGCCCTCGATGGTGCGCCGCGAGGCATCCGTCACTTCGACCTCGATGGCGTAAAGCGGGTTCGAGTAGCGCTGCCACCAGTTGTTGTCGTCGATGACTTGGGGCTCCAGCGTCTTGAAGCTCACCTCGGCGTTGCCCTGAGCATCGGTCTTGACCGTGCCCTGCTTGATGATCTCGCCCGAGCCCTCGCCTCCGATGTTGCGGCGTTGGTTGTCCCACGGGTTCCAGGACACGTTCCAGGTGTCGAGCAGCCAGTCGTAAGGCGTCGGGAATTTGTAGCCCGCCCACCACGTCCTCTTGCGAACCGTGTATTTCACGGTGGCGTTGGCCACAGGCGAGCCGAAGTAATACTTGGCGTTGATCTTAGCCGCCACGGTTTCTCCGGCGCGAACGGCGTTGTTGGGCGCATCTACCGAAACGTTGAACTCGGGGCGCTTGTATTCCTCGACGCGGAAGCTGGCGTTACCGCCGCCTTCGGCCTGGCCCGCGTCCGCAAGTACTTGCACCGAGAGGCTGAAGGCGCCCAGAGGAACATCAGCCGGCAGCTTTAGCTCGCCGTTGACGGTGCCGAACTCGCTCGTTGTGAACTCTTTGGCCAGCAGCTCGCGGTTGCGCGTGTCACGAATCGTGACCTTGACCTTGCGATTGGGAGCGGCTGTCTGCTGTCCGCCCTTGGCCTGGCGCGTGACCACGGCGCGCCAGAACACGCTCTGGCCGGGGCGATAAACGGGCCTGTCGGTGTAGCCCAGCACGCGGATGCGGTTGGCGGGCTCATCTCCCCACCAGCCGTTGCTCCAGTTGCCTGTCAGGGCGTAGCGCGCGCCGCTCCAGGCAAGTACTTGCACGTTCGAGTTGTAGTTGTTGCGTCGCGCAGGCCTTACCTTGTCGAAGAAGCCCGCGTCATCGCTTTGCCCGCGCCCGACATCGACGCGCTGAATGTCGTCCGCGGTGTCTTGATACACCTCTTTGATCGCCACGTTGACGCGGCCTTCGCCCGCTCCACTCGCGGCGTTAGCCGTGAAGGCGAAGGCGTTCTTGCGGTCGATCTTCTTCAAGATCGCCAGATCCGAGAGTATCATCAGCCGAGCCGAGCGTAGGTTCTTCGCACCGCGCGGCGTCGCGACGATGATGTAGGCGCCGGTCTTGGTGAGCGGCGTGTCGATGGTCGCGCTCACGCCGACGTAGTTCTTCTTGTCGAGCGTCTTGGCGCTCCAGCGCGCGACGGGCGCGCCCCGTTCACGTGTGATCTGGTCGATGGAGCCGAAGTTCTGCGTGAACTGCGTAAAGGCCACGCTTCCGGCGTTGAGGTTGTCGGGCTTGAGCAAGTACTTCTCAAGCGCGATCGAGTAGGCCACGAAATCCAGAGTCTCGATGTTGCGCGCGGTGTAGCTCAGCTTGGTGGCTCGGCCCGGCTGCTGCGAGCCCAGGGTGTCCAGGCTCACCTCGCGCTTCTCGATGTCCTGCAGCCGCGAGCGTGCATCAGAAGCCCACTTCGACCTGGGATACAGGCGGACCAGCGTCTGATATTCGCGCCTGGATTTAACCAGAGCATCATCGCCCGAGTAGTCGCCCGCGATGAGCAGCAGGGCTTGAGGAGCCAAGTCTGAGTTCGGGAAGTTATCGGCCAGGGCGCGCCACGAGTCGCGGGCTTCGCGCTTGTTGAAGGGGTAAGGCTTGGGCGAAAGCGGCTTGCCCTTGTCATCGACGCGCTGCGCCCACTGATCCATTCGGTCGCGGTAGGGGCGCAGGAAGAGGCCCTCGCTCAAGAGAGACAAGGCTGAGGCGCGCTTGCCGGGCGAGCGATCCAGCTGGCGGATGTCCTGATACAGCCACAGCACCTTCTTGGGCATGGACCAGCCAGGCTCATATTGCTGGGCTGAGCTCAGGTTCTCATCGAACTTGCTCGTGTCATCGGGCTTGCGCTTGTCCAGCGTCGCGGTCAGCTGGTTGGAATCGCGAGCGGCCAGAGTCGCGGCCAAGTCGAAGTTGAGGTCCGTCTCCTCGTTGCTCCTGAGGGCCAGAGGATCGAGGCGGCGCAGCGTGCGGTCGCGCTGAGCGGCGATCTTGGCTTGCTGCAAGTACTTGAGCGAGATCTCGCCGTTGTCCTGATACTCCTGGACGGGCTTGGCCGCGCCCTTGACCTCGGGGAAGTTGTCGCCATAAGCAATGATCTTCCCGTTCAGCTTGTAGACGCTCGAAGGCAGCTTGGTGTACAAGCGGCCCAGAAAATACAGCGCACGAGCCCGGCCCAGATCCTCGCGCGAGAGCTTCTCGCCCTCGGCTACGGCCTGGGGCCAGTCTTCGGTGTGAAGATACGACTCCGCGATACGGTGCTCCACTTCGAGCCGAGCCGAGCCCTCGGGCGTGTTCGCAAGCACTTGCTTATAGAGCTGAAGGGCGCGCGCGTAAGACTGCTCGCCAAAGGCTTTGTCGGCCTGAGCGCGCACATCTTGAGCGTTCGAGGTTCGGGACATAACAAGCAGCAGAAGCAGCAGCGAGGCCAGGCGGCAAAAGGTTTTCATCGTTTTCTTTCCAAAGCGCGCCTGATGACCCGAGCCAGCGCAATTGTGTTCCCCCAAGTACTTGAGCTTCTCTTTGGCAGCAGCCACGCACGAGACGGCGCAAACGCAAAAGCGGCAAGTACTTGCATCAAGTACTTGCCGCTTTTCTTTTGGCTCTTACGGCTTGGACTGCGCGGGAGCCGGATTCGCGCGGGCCTGTTGTTTGGAGGCGGGCTGTGGGGGGATGGTGATGACCTTGCTGCCGTTGCCGACCTTGACGTTGCCCATGTTGATCGTCTGGCCTCCGGGCTTGCCGTGGAGGCTTGACTTCGGGATGTTGATGACCTGGCTGCCACCGGCTCCGCTGCTCATCTGGATGCCGCCTGGTCCGCCCATCGACATTCCGGGCGGCATTCCCGCAGGCGCGGCGGGCTTGACCTTGGCGCGCTCCTTGGCCGCCAGTGCCTTGTTGCCCAGCTGCTCGAACAGGCCCGCGATCTGGAAGCGCATCGAATCATCCGGCCCGCCCTGAGCGCCTCCAAAAGAGAACTGAGGCGGCGGAGAGGGGTTCTTGTCGATGTCAGCTGAGATGTCCTGGGCCAGCTTGATCGCCTCGTCCTTCTTGTTTGCTCCGGCCAGGGCGCGCGCGTATTCGAGCCTGACCGCGCGGTCGTGCGAGCCCTCAGTCGCGGCCTTGAGCGTGGCGAGCTGCTTGTCCGGCTGCCCGGCCATGCCGTACAGCTGAGCCAGGTGGAAGCGCACAGCCGTGGCCTCACTGCCTCCCAAGTACTCCAGGGCCTTCTCGTAGTTGGCGATGGCCTGTTCGCGCAACACTTTCTGCTGCTCGGGCGAGGCTGCTGCGAGCTGCTTGTTCTGGATGTCGTAGGCGACCAGGGCCGGGTCCTCGATCTGGGGCTTGTTGGCCTCGGCCAGCTTGGTCGCGAAGGCGTTCCAGGCCGTGCTCTTCTGCTGATCCTCGAAGTCCTTGAGCAGCTTGGCCTTGTTCTTGGCGTAGTCCTTGGGCAAGTCGAGCTTGCGCCCCGAGACGAAGAACAGGTAGAAGTCCTTCGCGGTCGGGTCTTGCAGCGGCCCGACGAAAGTGCCCGTGCTCTTTGTCAGTGGAGTGCGCACTTCATCGCCAAAGGGAAGCTCAGCGGGCGACTTGAGGCCCAGGTCGCCGCCCTTGGCCTTGGTCGCGATGTCGTCCGATTCCTTCTTGGCGGCTGCGACGAACTGGCTCAGCGGAGCGGCCTTGAGCGAAGCGGCCAGCTTGTCGGCGCGGGCCTTGGCGTCAGCTTCGCCTCGTGCGGTGTCGGCCTTGGGGTCTTTGGCTCCGGGCGCGGCTGCCTTGGGCGAGACCTTGATCTGGTGCAGGGCCAGCTTGGTGTTGGCGCGCTTGTAATCGTCTTCCGTGACTTTGGTCTCGTCCTTGACGGCCTTTTCGAGCTTTTGCAGCAGCACGGCGCGCCCGGCTATGTCGCGGTCCGCGTTCTTGAGGGCGGCGGCGCGCACCTGCTCCACGGTCTTGCCCTGACTCTCGATCTCACGGCGTATGCTGGCCTCGCTCTGACCGCTCTGGGGCTTGAGCTGCTTGTCCAGATCATCGTTGATGTACTTGTCGATGTCGGCGTCGCTGACCGTGAGCCCACGCCTCTTGGCCTCGGCGACCTGAGCGGCGTCGCTGGCCAGAGAGTCCATGGCGCGCTGGCGGATGTCCATCAGGCCGGTGGCTCCCGTGTCGCCCATGCCGAAGCGCTGCGCCATTTCCACCTGCTGCAAGTACGAGCGCCGGAACATAGCGCGCGAGATGGCTTCGTCCCCCACGCGAGCCACCACGTCGGGGCCTCCGTTGGGATCACCAGCCGCAGGATTCGAGCCCGTGCCCAGGTTGGTGGCAGGCCCGATGGACTGCAAGGCAAAGCCCACGGCGAAGATCAAAATCAGGCCGCCCAGCAGAATCTTCATGCCCAGCGAGTGCAGCAAGCCGGTGCGAATGCCCGTCATCGAAAGCGGCCCGCTGTCATCGGCCACGGAACTGCGCCGCACATAAGGTGCGTTCGAGCGCCCCGAAGCGCTGCCGGGAGCCCGGTTCGGACGGCCCCCATTGCTGGAGCTGTTGAGGTCTTTAGGTTCTTTCACTGCCATAAATTAAAACTCAAGGCTGGACTTCTCCAGCGTTTCCTTCTCCTGTTGAATTGCAAAGCCGCCAGCCACAGCTCAAGACAGAGCATTCAGATGATCGCAGCCATTGATGCCTGCAATCGAAACTCGGCCTTCGAAGGCCAGCACGGTGGATATGCTGCAGTTTCGCACGATGAGCGTGCGGTAGGAACCAAGCGGCGCCTGCAAGAGCCCCAGCAGCAAGAGGCGGATCGTGCCTTGGTGAGCCACAACAGCCACGTTCTCCTCCTGGTTGGCCTCGTGGCGACTGACGATATTGTGCCACGCGGGCTGCACCCTGTTCCACACGTCGCGCAAATTCTCTCCGTCCGGAGGACGCACGTTCTCGGGATCGGCCTGCCTCTGGCGCCATAGCTCGGGCCACTTCGCGAGCAGATCGGACTCGTCCGCGCCGCTCCAAGCCCCGAAGTTGATCTCGCACCAGGCCGCGTCCTCAAGTACTTGCAGGCCGTGCGGAGCCGCGATTTCCTGCGCCGTGCGCCGCGCCCGCTGCAAGTCCGAGCAATACACGGCCTTGAACTGGACAGGGCTCAAGTACTTGGAAACCAGGCGCGCCTGCTCCAGACCGCGCTCATTGAGAGGCACATCGTCCCAGCCCGAGAAGAAGAGCCGCCCGCCCGCGTTGCCCGCGACTTCGCCGTGCCGGATCAGAATAATCTTCGCCATAACGTGCTTTTAAATTGAAAATCAGGAGAGGCGAGGCAACCTCGCCCCTACCAGGCCAAAATTCTCCCTGCCAGTCGATTCTAAAAACGGCTTTAGATTCGCGCCAATTCCAGCGCACGCCTCGCATTAAGCCGCGCCAACTCGCTGAGTTCACGCCGCTTCTCCTCGCTTAGAGCACGCGCTTCCAGGACGGCTTGGCTCAGCCTGGCTGCGTCCTCCAGATCCTCCAAACAGGGGGCGCCGATGATTTGGGCCAGGGCCTCGACTTTGGGATCGTAGTTGACGGCGATGCACGGAATGCCGCGCGAGGCCGCGAAGATCAAGGCGTGCAGCCTCATCGCGATCATCAGGCCGCCGTGCTCGGCCAGGCTCACCATCTCACGAGGCGGCAGGCCACGCGCCGGCAGCACCTGATCCAGGTTGGCGTCGCCGTGCTCTTGCAAGTACTTGAGGCACACGGGCTCGTCGTGCTCGGGCTGCATCGGCAAGAAATTCAAGCGGGCTCCATTCGCACGCGCGACCTGAGCCAGAGCAGCGCCGAAGCCACGAGACTCAAAATCCCCAACCCACGAGCGCAGGCTCACGATCCACGCATCAGCTTGAGGCGCGGGCACAGGGGTTGAGCCCAGGCCCCACACGGGGTCGGCTGTGACCTCGATAGGTTTGGAGACGCCGATCTGTTGCAGCAGCGAGGCCGAAGCCTGGTCGCGCACCGTGATGCAGCGCGCCTTTTGAAGAGCGGCTCGGGCCAGCTTGCGCGACAGCGAGCGGCGCAGAGGACCGATGCCCTGAGCATAGATCATCACCGGCTTGCGCGACAGAGCGGCCAGGCGAATCAGGCCGGTGTAATAGATCACGTTGCGCAGGCTCGTCACGTCCTGCAACAGCGAGCCTCCGCCCGAGAGAAACACATCACTGGCCCGGATGCCCTCGACAAGCTCGCGCGGGTTCTGGCGGCCTATGGGCTTGAGCTCGTAGCTCGATGAAGCATTCGGTGAAGCGTGGGGCGCGGCGTGCCAGCGGCTGGTGAGGGCCGCGTCGCCCGAGGTAACGATGAACTGAGCCTTCTGGCCGCGCTCTTGAAGCCCGCCCGACAGGTGTTCGAGGATGGCGGCCAGCACGGCTTCGTCGCCCGCGTTGGCATAGCCGTAGTAGCCCGAGAGAAAGATACGCACGCTTTCATTTAACCAGAGCCCGAATAGAAAGGCGCTTGCAGGCAAAGGCCCAGCTGCAAGTACTTGCAGCCGCACCACGAACAGGCGTCATAGATCAAGCCGCGCCCGTATAGAAGCGGCGCAGCAAAGTCAGCACATGAGCCGTCAGCAGGTGCGCTTCCTCGGGCCGCGACAGCATCTCTTCCACATTTATCCACTCGCTCAAGGCCACCGCGCTCAGAGCAGCAGAAGGCAAGGAGGACGCACTGTCGTCGCTCTTGTGAGCGGAAGTGAGGAGTAGGATCGGCACGTTGGAGTGGCTGCGGATGGAGCGGCACATCGCGGTCGCGTTCATGTGCTGCGAGGTGGCGTCGAGCAAGATAAGGTGCGGCTCAAAGCTCTCGGACAGTTCCAGAGCTGAGCGCGCATCCACCGCGATGCGCGTCTCGATGCCCGCGCGCCACATATTCAAAGCCATCAAGTGCGAGACGGCGGGCTGATCCTGAGCCAGCAGAACACGCCGCTTTTCCAAAGAATCACGGCCCGCCTCGAGCGGCAAGGCTCCCAAATCCCGCGTCTGAGGCAGCGGAGGCGCGACGGGCTGGCTTCGAGGGGCAACAACTTCTCTTTGGGCGCTCTGGGGCGCGTGCGACACCAGAAGAGGCGCGTAAGTACTTGATGTAGAGCTTGAAGCTCCAGCAGCTATCGCAGCCGGTTGAACTAAAGCCCGCTGAGTGGAAGCTCGCTGAGCTGAGGCCTGAGCGGAAGCGCTGCACTCTTGGGCCAGGAAGGGTTCGAGCAGGGGCAGCAGCTTCTGGCCGAAGTCGGACTTGGAGACAAAGCCGTCCGCGTGCGCCTGCTCTGCGGCCTGACGGTACTCCTCGGTATCGTGTAGCGTTAGGATAATGACGTGCGGCGGGTGGGGCGAGGCCTTGAGGCGGCGCGTGGCTTCCAAGCCGCTCATGCCCGGCATAGTCAGGTCCATCAGCACCAGAGCGGGCTGCAAGCGCTCGACTTCATCCAGCGCCTCCTGAGCCGACAATGCCATGCCCACGATTTCGATGCGCTCATCAGACGAGAGAAAGCGCGCCGCCGATTGCAGGAACGAAGGGCTGTCGTCAACCAGAAATGTAGAGGTCGGTGCCATGAACCAGATTGGCGCATCGCTGTGCGCACCTCGCATCGCCCGCCCGGTGCTTTCAATGCCTCCAAAAGCACCAGCTAAACCCAGAGGAACCGAACCCGACACAGCGGAACCCGGCGTGCTCGCGAGAGCTTGAGGCGAAGCAGACCACGCATCCCACGCCCACAGCTCGCGCGCCTCGCCTCTGGGGTCGCGAGGCGTACTCAGCACAGGACCTGGAACCGCGCGAGAACACGAGGAGCCGTTGGGCAATAAGGGGAGGCTGTGTGGCAACTGGTTGTGTTCGTCCTTGTTCAAAGCTCCCATTCTCGCAACACCTCAGCTCCGCTCGTCGCCTGGCTTAGATCAACTGGGCTCAGATCAACGATTTGGAGGAACTGCTCTTCTCCAGGAAGAAACTCCGGCCCTCATGGTGCCCCTATAATACACGATTTCCGGGGCAACTCTTCTTCTGCGCCAAAAAATTAGAAAATATTTAACGGCACGAAAAGAGGCCGGCTCAAGAATCTGAGTCGGCCTCGAAAGCGCGATCTAAGGCGCGCAAGTACTTGGAGCGCCTACAAGGGCTCGATAAAGCCGTGGCGTACGGCGTAGCGAACCAGCCCCACGATGTCGAAGATGTTGAGGCGGCCCATCAGCTGCGCTCGATGCGTCTCGACGGTCTTGATGGAGATCAAGAGGCGCTTGGCGATCTGCCCATTCGAGAGGCCCTGAGCCAGCAGACGCAGAATCTCCTGCTGGCGCGGCGTCAGCACAACCGCCTCGCTGTTCGAACGTGTCTCTTCCGGCGGTGCTGCGCCCTTTTGAGCGAGTGGAAGCGCCTGGGCAGGAGAAGCGAGCGGCAAGTCGGGGTTCAGGCGGCTGACGTAAGCCGAGACAAGGTGGCACGAGACTGCGGGCGAGAGGTAAATTTCGCCTCTGGCCACAGCACGTACCGCGATTTCCAGCTCGTTAAAGCCCGAGTCCTTGAGCAAGTAGCCCGCTGCCCCGGCGCGTAGGGCCTGCAAAACATACTCTTCGGAATCGTGCATCGAGAGCATGACCACGCGAGTCCGGGCATGAAGGCGCGTGATTTGGGCCGCGGCTTCAAGCCCGTTCATGCCTCGCATCGAGATGTCCAGAAGCGCGACATCGACTTCCATTACGCCAGTAGCTGGAGAAGAGGAAGAGGTGGCCTGGGCCGAGCCCCGCTTTTCCAGCAGGCGCAGCGCTTCGTGACCATTGGAAGCCTGGGCCACAACTTCAACACCTTCCAGGCCTTGCAGCAGGGCACAGATGCCCGCACGCACCAGAACATGATCCTCGGCCAGCAACACGCGGATAGGCGCGCTCGCTTCAGGATCGTTCTCGCTTCTCCCAATGTCGTCCACCTTCATATCATGCAGGAAGAACCTGCTCAATGCTCCATCGCTCTGAACACCATTCACAAACACGGTTTCTACAACCACACACGACAGTCCGCAGCCATCAATCACCGCACGAAGGCTCAGGCGAGCGCCGGATGCCCTGGCCCGCACCTCGTTCACTTCGCACCCGAACAAGCTCCGACAAACCTGAGCGCCCGAGGTTTTACCTGGATGCGAGGATAAACACGAAATATTCGCCACGCTCATCTTCATCCTGCAAATATCTGGCTGAGCGCTGCTCAGAGGAAATGATAGCCTCAAGTACTTGCGCAAGCATTTGGCTGAAAATTGTTTAGTAGGCCTCTGGCTCGCTGGGATTCCACGCGTTATCCAGGGGGAAGAAGGCGTGCAGTGTGGTGCCTCGGCCCGGAGCCGAGTCGATGGAAAGGCGGCCTCCGACCAGCACGGCGCGCTCTTCCATGCCCGGGAGCCCCAGGCTGGAGCCTCCAGCCGCGCGCGCGCGCGCCTGGCGCACATCGAAGCCCTGCCCGTCGTCGCGTATGAGCAGTTCGACCCACCTGTCCTGCTGCCCGATCACGATCTCGATGTGGCGGGCCTTGGCGTGGCGCGTGGCATTGGTCAGCGCTTCCTGAGCCACACGGAAGCAAGCCGTCTCGACTCCCGAAGGCAGGCGGCCCGGCGCCAGTTGAATCTCAAGCTGCACCTGAACCGAGGTTCTGGAAATCAGGCGGTCCACGTACCAGCGCATCGCGGGACCAAGGCCCAGATCGTCCAGCAGCGAGGGCCGCAGGTTCAGCGACAGGTCACGCACCTGGCCCAGCGCGTGCTCAACGATCTCGACGCTCTCGCTCAGCCTCACGCGCATCCCCTGCGCCTCACGCCCGATGGATTCCTCGGCCTCTGCGCCCAGGCCCCAAGTACTTGCAGAGGCCTGACCGCGCCCGATCCAGCGCTCGGTGAGCTTGGAAACGCCCTGCAAGTTGAGCTTGACCGCCGTGAGCACCTGCCCGATTTCATCGTGCAGCTCGCGCGCGAGATGGCGCCTCTCGGCCTCCTGCGCCTCGATCAAGCGGTGCGAAAGCGCCTGCAGCTGGCTTCTTCCGGCCCGAACCTGCTCAAATAGACGCGCCTGCTGAATCGCGATGGCCAGCTGGTCGGCTACTTCGCGCGCGATGATCCACCTCTCCTCGGGCATAGGCCCGTCCGCAGATTCCACATCCAGCGCTCCGACCAGCTCGCCCCCTGCAATGAGAGGCAGCGAGCGCCGCCTCTGGTTGGCAGGGTCGCTGTTCAAGCCCTCGTCGCGGTGCCTCTGCCAGAACACAGGCGCGCGCGCTTCTTCAACAGCCACAGCAGCGGAAGCATCTTGTTCAACGAACGGATTCGTCAAGCGCTGGGCCACGGAAGAGGGACTGGGCGTGAGCAACAGGCCGCGCGGCTGGGTGCGCTCGCCTGCAAGAGTCATCGAGTCCAGGTCCCGCACCACCAGAGGCGCCAGCATCGCCACGATCTCATCCAGGGGATAACGCTCGCCCGCCATCAAAGCGTTAAACACCCGCTGAGGCGCCTCAGCTTGCTCCTGGACATTCTGCTGTGCTGAGCTTGGCTGAGCTTGGCAGGGGCCGCTGTTCTTGCCAAGGGCGGCTAAGACCGTGGCCTCGCCAGCCTCGAAGTTGAAGACCGTGACTGCGGCGTGGCAGCAGTTGAGCTGAGCGCACAAGCGCGACAGCGCGGCCTGTGCGATGTCGGTGGGCGAGCGCGCGGCGCGGATGGCGCGGTCGATTTCGAGCAGGTTCTCCAGCCTGTCAATGGTCTGGGCCAGGGCTTCCTCGGCTCGCCTGCGCTCGGTGATGTCCACGGCCACGCCCAGGCTGCCCGTGATTTCGCCACGCGCGTTGAAGAGAGGCTTATGCCTGCACTGCAGCGTCATCTCGCTGAGCGCCAGGTCGCCGTGGAACTCCTCGCCGCCCAGCACGCGGCGCACCGAGTCCAGCACCTCGGGATAATTGGCGTACACATCAAAGGCCGAGCGCCCCACGACCTGGCCAGCCTTGAGCCCCATCGCTTGCAGCCCCTGCCCTTCGCTCGTCGTGAAGAAGCCGTCGCGATCCAGGGTCCACAGCACCAGGGGAGCCGAGTTAATCACCGTGGAAAGCCTGTGCTCCGAGCGCGACAGAGCCGCCTCGAACTCGCGCCTCTCAGTGATGTCGATGGCCACGCCGCCGACCGAAGTGTTGCCAGCAGCGTCGCGCAACGGGAACTTGAAGGTCAGCCACGAGCGCTCGCGGCCCCTGGGATCGGGGATGACTTCGAGAAATTCGTGCGGCTGGCCCGTCTCAAGTACTTGCAGGTCGTTGGCGCGCAGCTTCGAAGCCACGGATAGCGGCAGGCGGTCGAAGTTGGTCAGGCCGAGCATCTGCTCCAGAGGAGCGTTGTAGATTTTTTGAGCCGCGCTGTTCAGGTACAAGTAGCGTCCCTCGGCGTCCTTGATGAAGGTCATGGCCGGCGTGTTGTCCATGAACAGCCGGAACCTCTCGTCGCTCTCGCGTTGCGCGGCCTCGGCCCGGCGCCGCGCCGAAACATCACGAGCCGAAAACTGCACCTCAGAAATGCTACCGTCCGCGCTCGTGATGCGCCGCGACACCACTTCCAGCCACACCCACTCGCCCTGTGCGTTCAAGGCCCTCAGCTCGCGCCGCGCCGTCTCGCCATCGTCTTCTTCTAAGCTGCGGCTGTTTCCCGTGTGGAAAGGGTCTTCTTGTGCCTGGGACTCGGTACTCGGGGGCAGGTCCAAAACCGTGGAGCCGGCCAGGTCTTCGGGGTGAATCAGATCCAGGACGGAGCGGCCAATCAGCGCGGCAGGATCGTAGGATAGGACGGCTTGGCAGGAAGGCGAGAGGTATAAAATCCGTCCGTCCGTGGTGACGCGCCCGACCAGATCGGTGGCGTTCTCGGCCAGCAGGCGCAGGCGCGTCTCGCTTTCGCGCAGGGCCTCCTCGACTCTCTTGCGCTCGATGATCGAGCCCAGCAGCGAGCAGTAGACATCCACCAGCTCCTGCTGCGTGCGATCCAGGGGCGAGTGGCTCCAGGCGCAATCGTTGTGGAAGGTGCCTATGATGCCTTGGGACGAGCGTATCAGCGTGACCGCGATCCAGCCCTTTTCGTTCAGCAACACGCTGCGCCCGCCCTCCCACTCCTTGAGCTCGCCGTGCGAGACCACCCAGCGCTGCCCAGGCTGTTTGGGAGTCGAGTCGTCCAGCCACTGTTGCAGATTGGGGTGAGCCTCATCGCGATGATCCATGGCCTGGCCCGCCTGGTTCAGAGCGTAGGTGCCGCGCATCACGCCCGCCTCGCAGTCGGCTAAGTAGATGGCGCACCGCTCCAGCCCGAGCCTTTCGCGGCTCAGTTCCACGGCTCGGCGCAGCAAGTCGTTGAAGGGCAGGTGGAGTAGCTCGTCCGCCCCGGCCAGCACGCCCTGCAAACCCTGTGAAATCAGGGCCGAGCGCGCCTGCTCGCGACGCCGCTCGGTCACGTCGTGGATGATCGAGCACAGCAGCAGACGCCCACCACAATCAACGGGCGAAGGCGAAACCTCGATGTCGCGCAGGCTTCCATCGGCCAGGCGATGCTGGAAGAGCGCGATCTGATCCGACTCCTGACCCAAAGGCGACGCGTACAAATCCAGCGCGGCCTTCACCTCAGCGTGCGGGGCCGTGTTGATGTCGAAGACCGTGCGAGATAGCAGCTCGTCGCGGCTCCAGCCGTAGAAGCGCTCGGCCACCTCGTTGGCGTCCACGATGGCTCCACTTGCGACATCCACCAGCAGAATCGTGACCCTGTGGCAACGCAGCTCCTCGGACAATATGGGAGCCACAGTGCGAGCGCCCTCTCGACTCAGCACGCTGACAGAAGGCACACCCGCGCCATCCAACGCACCATCCAAGCGTGACGCGCGCGAGGTGAAGCCCGGCTCGGCGGCGTCGAAGCCGTCAGCCGAAGGAAAAGCGGGCCCCGAAGCAGGAGAATCGAGATGTCTCATGGACGCGTGTGAAACCTAGGCTGAACCCGAAGGCAGTTGAAGCGCAGCAGCCAAGCCGGAACAAGAAGTAATAGAAGTCTTACCAGAAGCACGGAAAACTATAGCTCGCGGCCACACCATCCTCCTGACTTCGGCTATGGAGACCGCTGGCCTTGTCATTCGAGAACTGAGCGTTGCTCTGCCCTCTCAGATTGCTCTTCTTGTTGCCTGAGCCACTTCTGTATTGACAACACCAGCTCATGCCATGCCGACCCTTGATGCAGTTCCTCACCGTGAAGCTGTGCGTGAAGAGCCCGAACCTCTTCTGAGCTTGGTTGCTCATCCAACAAGAGCAATCGAACCCAGCCTCTGGCCAGTTCAAGATTCCGTTGCCAATGCCCTGTCTGCGTCACCAAGTTCTCGTAGTACTTAACCAAGGTCCTGGCAAGAGGAAGGAAGGTAGCGGATGTAGCGTCTGACTTCACAATTTGACTCCCACTGAAGAAAAAAGTAAAACAGCGCGATGATTTTCGATCATCGCGCTGTCTTTGTCTTTCTGTGGCCTCAAGTACTTGCAGCTTACCGCCTGGCATCGGGCGGTGCTTCTGTGGAGGCGCGAGTCGAAGCCGTGCCGAACACACTCGGCTCGTCTTCGTGGTGCGTGGTGCCGTTGGTGGGAGCGTTGGGTGTGCCCTTGGAAGGCACAGCGTTCCAGGTGCGCGAGGCCTCGGCCATGGCCGCAGTGGAGGCATTGGACGCAACCGGAGCCTTGACGCGAGGCGCCAGGACGAGGGGCTTCATGCGCCCGAAGAGGCGGCGCTCGACGAGCATCCAGACCCACAGAGCGGCGCCTCCCAGTAGGGCGCCGATCCAGATGCCGTGCACGGTGCGCAGCAGCGAGTAGAACAGAGGCGTCCAGAAGTGGCAGAAGGTGTCGAGGGCGTCCGCGATGCCGACACTCGCCGCCACAGCCGCTCCCAGAGCGGGCAGGGGCTGCTTGCGCAGCGCGAAGTAGGCCGCGAAAATCATCGCGGGCATCCCGAAGAACATTTCCTTGGTGCGCGGGCGGGTCAGGAAGATCTTCTCCATCAGGGCGCGGAAGTTCCACTCCAGCTGCGAGATGTCCATCCCCGAATCGTTGCCCGTGCGCGCAATGAAGAGGTTGCCCACCATGGCCAGCACTATCGCCACGAGCACAATGCGAAACGTGAAGGGCTGAGCCAGCACGTTCATCAAGCGCTTCCAGGCCTGGGTGCGCGCCAGCGTCGCTCCGTGTGGCCCCTCGCGGATCACGCGCGCCGGGAAGACGCGGCCCGCGAAAGCGAGCGCCATTAAGAACGGTGGCATCAGAAGCGTGGTCTTGGCGTGTAGGAACTCATCGGTGTGCGACAAGTACTTCCAGTGGTTAAAGGCACTAATCAGGAAAAGCACGCCGACCAGAGTGATGGCGCACGTGGTCATAAGTACTTGAGTGCCCTTCCAGAAGGCCGTCTTGAACGGCACGTGCACGTCCCTGTTGCCGTAGCCGTCCGGGAAGACTTCGTCGTCGATTTTCTCCCACAGAGCAGGCAAGCCGCCCCACAAAATCGCGACGGGAACCACCGTACTGCCAGCCAGCAACCCGATCATCTTGGTGCCCATATTGTCCGAGCGAGAAAGCCCGGCCATCACAACCAGGCCCAGGATCAGCAAGAAGGTCTTGGTGCCCACGCTCAGGTCAAAGAACAGGTTCAGCAAGAGCCACGCGGCTCCCAGAGCACCCAGGGCCGCGCCGAACTGCGTTAGGAGATGCAGGCCTTGCTGCGCGGGATAATCGCCAAAGCCCACGGCCTCGCCCATTCGCAAGGAAGGAAAGGGCGCTTCCTCAATGCTGTTTTTGATCTGAGACACGAACTCCAGGTTCTGATCCAGCGCGCTCCTGTTAGGCAGGGGCTGCTTGGTCTCGGGGTCGAGCTCGCCCTTGAACTGGCGGATCAGGCGGATGTAAACCACGCGAACGTTGCGCTCCTTGACTGCTCGCGCGTAGCGATCGACCAGCAGAGGCACCTTGGCCTTGACCGCCTCCTCAGCCGCGACCGAGTGCACGCGCACTACGTCGCCCTGAGTGCGCTTGGCGAACTCTTCCCAGCCGCGCTGCTTCGAGAACTCGATGTTGCCAAACAGCAAGCCTCGATCGTGCATCATCTGCGCCACTAAGGGCTGCAGCGTATCGTAGCCCAGCACTTCGTCCTCGGAAAAGATGACGACATGGGCTCCGCTGCTCTTGCACTCGTCCATCAAGCGCGTCAGGCGCTGGGTGTTCAGGTTGAGCGCGTTCGAGACGCGGGCGGTGGGAATCAGGCCCGCGTCGCGCACCGTCTTGAGCGCGACGGGATCAAAACCCAGCTGAGCCTCACCCCTGAGCAGCTGCGAGGACGCGATCAGCAGCCCCTCGCGCCCATTCTGAGCCGAGCCCGCCAGCGAGCGCAGAGGCAGAGGAATGGGGCGCACCTTGAGCGTGGGCTGCTGCTGCTCGATCAGGTGCTGCTTGACTTGCTCGAAGAGGACGCCGTTTTGCGGCGGCGCCATCACGAGGTAGCGGTAGCCCACGGGAATCCTTGCCCAGTCAATCTTGGGGAAGACCAGCTCGGCTTCGTCACGCGAGATGAGGGTCAGGCGCCCGGTGCCGACCAGGTTGGTCAGCGTGGTGTTGTAAACGCCCACGCTGCGCACGCCGCGATCTCTCAGTTCCTTGAGCAGCGTGAGGTGCGGAATCTGGTAGGCATCGGCCAGAGCGCGCGTGTCCTCGTAATCCACGGTGAGCTGAACATCGCGCAGGCCGCTCTCGAAGCGCCAGCGCCCAACAGTTGCGATCAGAGACAGCACGGCTCCCACAACAAACAGCATCCAGCCCAGGCGAAAGCGAGGCGCGGTAAACGTATTCAACTTCTTCTCTTCCTTGAGCGCCCCACCCGCGACAATCTCCGGCGGCTGCGCTCCAAATGTGCGATTCCATTGTCGCGAACTTTGACCTCAGCGTCAAACTTCAGCGGCTCTTTTCGGGAGCCCGCCACCAAGATCTTCCGCAATACTGCTCCACCCCTTGATCCGCCGCGCCGAATTCCACTCGCGAAAACGCGCCGCGAGCCCTGGAATCTCTCCAAGTACTTGCAGCGCGCTTTCCACACTCTTCCCGCGCCCGCCTGGTTTGGGATTACGACCCAGGCGGCGGCCCCCAAGGATGGTTTGGGTCGGTGCCCGGAGGCGGCGGGCTGCTGGGCGCATCGTGGTTGGGCAGGATGCTGGTTCCGTAGTTGGGGTTGTAGGCCGGAGGGCTGGGCGCGTGCGGAGGGTTCAGAGCTCCGGGCGGCGGGGGCGTAGGTGGCTGAGCCTGCGCTCCCGGCGCTGGAGGTGCCAGAGGAGGCGCTCCTGTGGAAGCCTGCTGAGCCGCGTGAGCCGCCTGCGCTTCCTGGATGGCCTGGATCTGACCTTCGGCCTCGGAATACTGGCGATCCAGCTCCTCGATCTCGTGGCACAGCTGACCCACATCGGGCGGCACAGCGCCCGAGACGACCAGGTTGCCGCCGCGATACCAGTCGAAGGTGCGCTTGCCCAGCTCGTGCACATGCTTGGCCCGCTCGATCTGCAGCTTCTTCAAGTTCATCTGGAGCTGCGCCACCTGCGACAGCGCCTTGCTCTGATCCAGCACGCTGCCCGCCACGTCCGAGAGCGTCTGCTTTACGTTGTCAAACAAACTCATAGTTCGTCTTCCTCCTGAAGCAAGCACCCCAAGTACTTGCGCTTGCACTTCTTCAAAGCATAACCCGAAAGCATCACCCGCCACGCATAAAAAAGCGGCAAGCCCCCGAAGGACTTGCCGCTTTTGCACGTTCTTACTGCGTCGAGGGCCGCACGCCAACGGGCGTATATTCGGGGTCGGTGCAGAGGAAGAACTCATCGACCCGCACGCCTGTCTCGCGGTTCTTGAGCACGAGCACGTTCTGGCCCGCCTTGAGCGCGACCTTGGCCTTGCCTCCGACCCAGTGCCACTTGTCGTAGTTGCCGTCTTGGCCCAGAATCTTGGGCGAGCCGCCGTTGACAACAGTCAAGATCGAGTTGCCGCAGCCGTTGGCCCAATACACCCGAGCCCACAGTGTGTACACGCCAGTTCTGGGCGCCTTGAAGTGAATCGTCGCACTGCCGATGCCCTTGGTCTTGTTCTGATCCCAGGGGATCTCCATGTAGCCCCGGCCCGAGTAAGGCTTGAGGCCCGAGCCCAGCACCTTGCGCAAGGGCGACTGCACCGAACTCGCGCTCTCGGCCTCGAAGCACACCTTGGTGTTCTCGGCCCGCGCCGTCTGGCCCGCCACACCCGAAACAACAGCAGCCACCGCAGCCAGCATCATCTTATTCATTGTATTCCTCCGCACCGATCGCGGGCCTTCGACATCAGCCGACCCGCCAGGGTGCATTTCGCGCCCTTAAACGCCCGCAACACGCCCGGCGTTCGAGCTGAATTCGCCCACTCTCGACGCAGCTGCCGCTTCTTCCTCTTCGCCCTCACCCACACGGCTCAGGGCCACCGCTCCCAGAGCGCACACAAAGGCGAGCACCAGGCCCGTCCCGCGCACGATCGAGGCGTGAAAAATGTTGACCAGCCCCCACGAAACCAGCGAGCCCAGCACGCCCAGAGGCAGCCAGGCGTCGCGGTTGCGCACCTGCAAGTACTTGCGGGCATCGTTGGCCAGGCGCGCGAAGTGAGCGATGGTCCACAGCAGAGCCGTCAGGCCCAGCAACCCAAGCGAGACAGCTTGCACCGTGTACAGGTTGTTCGAGTCGGGCGGCAGCTTCGATTCGTTGGGCAAACTCGAGTAATAGGTGCCGATGTTGAGCTGGTAGTTGCCAGGCCCCACTCCGTTAGTGAAAGCCCGCTCGCGCGGCTCGGCCCAACCCGCAGCCGCATACCACTCCAAGTACTGCTTCTTCACCTTTTCCTTCGCTGAACTCACCTGCACAAACGGCTGCCTGCGCGCATCGCGCGGGCTCTGCGCCCATTGCACGCCCACAAACAAGGCTAGCAGCAAGGTCAGCACGCCCAGGCGCACGCGCTTAACTCCCTTGGCCAGCAACACCATCGCGATCAAGCCGCCCAGCAGAGCCAGGTGCGACCACAAAGACATCACAACCACCACGCCCACCACAGCCGCAGGCAAGCCCAACCGCCGCATCCAGCCCAGCCCTCCGCTCCTCACACCACGGCTCGCTGAGTCTTGCGAGGCCTGGTTGCTGTCGCTCTGAGACCAGGCGAAGAGTAAAGGCATCGCGATGGCGAACCAGGCCGCGAAAGCGTTGGGCGAGCCGAACATGGCGTGCGGCGCCTCCTTGGTGATGCGCATATCCTGGAACAAAGCCAGAGCCAGCATCAGGAGCGCACCCGCGCCAAAGACGCGCAGCGCAAACTCGCGCCTGTCGGTGAGGAGGCCTTCCTCGCGCTGATCCCACAGCGTATTGACCAGCAAGAGAGGCGCGATCAGAAAGTACAAGCCGAACTGGAACGTCACGGCCAGGCCTTCCTTGACAGCCTGTGACGCGCCCTTGTCCTTCATCACAGCGGACAGCGTTTGCTTCAAGCCGGGAGCTTTGCCGCCCAAATTTCCCACCACATCGGCGGCCTTGCTCCAGATCGAAGGGGAGTGGATCAGGGCCAGCATCATGGCGAATATCAGCGCCCAGGCTGGCAGGGGCGGCCACCACAAGCGCTTCCAGCCCCGAGCCATCGTGGTGCGCAAGGCGAACCAGGCCACGTTGAGCAGCAGGGCGATGTCAGGCAGCGAGATCTTGAGCGTCTTGGTGACGTAGCCCTCGGCCTTGTAGGTGTCGTGCCCAATATCGCCCACGTTGATCTGCGACGACATTGCGATCAGTAGAATCCCCAGGAACACGTAGTCCCACCACGCCCCGCTCGACAGGTCAAGCCTTTTCTTCATACGATCCGTATTCCGGTGCGCGCTGCAAGTACTTAAGGTGTCCCTTCCACTCTTCCGCTGCTCTTTTACTGTTCCTGTACGGGCGGAGGCAGTGTGTGCTGGCGCGCCCACACCAGTAACAAAACCACGATCATCGCTCCCAGCACCATACGCCGCCCACGCGGGTGCGAACTCGCGGCGCGGCACAACAGAACCAGCGCGCCCCACTCGACGATCTGCTGCAGCAGATACACCAGAGGCGTGGGATCGACCTCCGCCGTTGGGCTCACCTGGTAGAAACGGCCCAAAAACCAGAACGAGCCCACGCCCATAATGGCCACGATCGCCAACGTCAGCACGCTGGCTCGCACCACGCCCGAGCCCAGGCGCATCGTCGAAGGCCAGGTCAGCAGGGCGCCAACCACGGCGATGACGGCGGCCAGCGAGATGGGAAAGGGATTATCAGCCCATGAAAAATGCAGCCCCAGATGAGCAAAGGGCGCATAGTGATAGTAGCGCGCCAGGGGAAAGAGCACGCTCATGGCGCACAGCAAGGCGAAGGTCGCGGCGTTGCGCGCGCGCGGCTCATCGCGTTCGTCGGCGGGGAAGAAGATGTTCCTCAGCGGCGAGAGCAGGACAACGGCTCCGCTGAGGGCCACGAAGAGCAGCGAGACGCTGTCACCGCCCTGAGCGCGCACGCCGGGAGCCGCGGCGAGCAGCCCTATGAGCACGCAGCACACGCCAGCCAGCATCGAAGGCCAGGCGGCTACAGAAGACGGCGCGGCAGGAACTGGAAGCGAGGCGCGCGAGGTCGAAGCGAGCGGGGAAGCCGGGCGCATGATGGGCTGGGGAGGCGTGAGGCAAGCGGAAGTAGCACGAGGATAACGCCGGGCCACCAGAAAAGCAACGCAAAGGCGCGCAAGTACTTGCGCGCCTTTGCGTCCATCATTTCGACAGGGCTGCGCGAAGGTCGTTGCGCGAGCTATTATTCATCGTCGCCAAGAACTGCCGCCGCGCTTTTGAACCGCTTCAGGAGGCCGCAGCAGGCCAAAAGCGTGGCGGAAGATTTGCCGTCGCGCGCCCCTTGGAATCAAGGAAAATAAAGACGGATTTTCCTGTTGCCTCTCTTCAATTCAGTCACTTCAGCAAGCTTCTTCATGGCCACTTCCACCTCGACTTCCACCGACTCAACCTCAAGTACTTCAAGCCCCTCGCCCGCGCCCCTGAAGTCCACGAGCCGCGTGCCGCACGTGGTCATCGTGGGCGGCGGTTTCGCCGGGCTGTATGCCGCGCGCGTGCTGGGCAAGTCCAAGGTGCGCACGCGCGTCACGCTGCTCGATCGGCGCAACCACCACCTCTTCCAGCCGCTCTTGTATCAGGTTGCCACAGCCGCTCTTTCAGCCGGAGAGATCGCGATTCCGATCCGCGCCGTGATGTCGCGCTACAACAACGTCCAGGTCTTCTTGGCCGAAGTCACCGGCATCGACGTGGATCAGAAGAAAATCAAGCTGGCCGACGGCGAGATGGATTACGACTATCTCATCCTGGCCGCAGGAGCCCAGACCGCTTACTTCGGCCACGACGCCTGGGCCAAGATCGCGCCCGGCCTGAAGTCCGTCGAAGACGCCCTGGACATCAGGCGCCGCATTCTGTGCGCCTTTGAAGCCGCCGAGCGAATGCCCACCGACTGCGAAGAAAGGCGCGAGCTGCTGACCTTCGTGGTTGTGGGAGGCGGGCCGACGGGCGTTGAGCTGGCCGGAGCCATCGCCGAGATCGCGCGCCAGACCTTGAAGCACGACTTCCGCACCATCGACCCCACACACACCCGCGTCGTGCTGGTGCAGAGCGGCGACCGCGTGCTCGGCGAATATCCCGCAGCCCTCTCGGCCTCGGCCAAGAAGCAGCTCGAAAACATTGGTGTTGAGGTCAAGCTCGGGCCTCGCGTCACCGACATCGAAAGCGACAAGGTCGTGATGGGCACCGAGACGATCCCGACGCGCACCATCATCTGGACAGCCGGCGTCTCGGCCTCGCCCCTGGGCAAGACCTTGAACGCTTCGGTCGATAAAGCAGGCCGCGTTTCAGTTGAGCCCGACCTCTCGATCGCGGGCCATCCCGAGGTCTTCGTGACAGGTGACCTGTCTTCGTTCACGCACCAGACGGGGCAGCCTCTGCCCGGCCTGTCGCCCGTGGCCATCAAGCAGGGCGAGCGCGCGGCCAAAAACATTCTGGCGGACGTGGCTCACAAGCCGCGCCAGAAGTTCAAGTTCCTGGACAAAGGCGCCATGGCCACGATCGGGCGCGGCGCGGCGGTCGCGAATATGTTCAACCGCGTGCAGCTGAGCGGCTTCCTGGCCTGGCTGAGCTGGCTGCTGGTGCACATTTACTTCCTGATCGGCTTCTACAACCGCATCATCGTGATGTTCCGCTGGGGCTGGGCTTACGTGGGCAAGAACAGAGGCGCTCGCATCATCACCGGAGGCGCCTGCGACCTCAGCGACAGCCCCGACACCACAATCCCCGTCGAACGCGTGGCTTCGAGCGATGCCAAGCCCTTCGACTCCTCAGCCAATAGCCACGCTCTGCCCACGCCTGCCAGCGGCACCATCCAGGGGCCTCAAGGCGCTCCAGCCTAAGCCCAGCACTAGAAAAACAAAGCGGCAAGTACTTGCATCCAAGTACTTGCCGCTTTTGTTCTGCTGCCTTTCTTACTTGGCGGCCAGCGAGCGAGGCACGACGTGGCACGAAGCGCGGCCTGTCTTGGTCAGGTATTGCTGGTGATACTCTTCGGCGCGGTAGAAGGTCTGGGCCGGGGCGATTTCGGTGGCGATGGGCTTGCGGAACTGGCCGCTCGCATCCAGCTCGCTCTTGAGGCTCTGAGCCGTCGCTTGCTGCTCGGGCGAGTGAAAGAAGATGGCCGAGCGATATTGGGTTCCAAAATCCGGCCCCTGGCGGTTGACCTGAGTCGGGTCGTGCAGCTCGAAGAAGAAGCGCGCGAGTTGCTCGAACGAGACCTTGGAAGGATCGAAGTCGATCTCGACGACCTCGGCGTGGTTGGTGCGTCCCGAGCACACATCCCGGTAAGTCGGGTTGTCCAGATTGCCGCCTTCGTAACCTACGGCGACATCGCTTACACCCTCGATCTCGCGAAAGGCGGTCTCGACGCCCCAGAAGCAGCCGGCTCCAAAAGTTGCTTTTTCAGTTGCCATTGTGTTTCTCCTTGCCCTCAAGTACTTGAGGTCTCTTCGGGACGCACCGTTGGCGCACGGTTCCGCCGAGTTGATGCCTCGGCAGGTTACAATGACTGGCTCAAGTACTTGAGCTTCACTTTTATGACCTGGCAAATCTGGGCGTTGGGAAGCGCCTTCTTCGCGGCCCTGACCGCTGTGCTGGCCAAGATCGGCGTGAGCGGCGTGGACTCCAACCTGGCGATGGCCATACGCTCCATCGTGATTCTGCTCGCGGCCTGGAGCCTGGCTCTGGCCACCAACAGTACCGAGGGCATCAAGTCGCTCAGCTCGAAGACGTGGCTGTTCCTGTGCTTATCCGGCCTGGCCACGGGAGCGTCCTGGGCGTGTTACTTCCACGCGCTCAAGCTTGGCCCGGCTTCCAAAGTCGCGCCCATCGACAAGCTCAGCGTGCCCCTGGTGCTGGTTCTGGCTGCCCTATTCCTGCACGAGAAGCTGGATTGGAAGACCGCTCTGGGAGCCGTCCTCATCACTATGGGCGCCCTCGTCATCGCGTGGCCCTCAGCGCCCAAGTAAGCACGCCGAGGTCGCTGCAAGTACTTGCATCACTTAGTTCAGCCCGGCTCAATTCAGCCCCACGATGCGCCCTTCCTCGTCAATATCCACCTTCAGGCCGCCGGGGGATGAGCTGAGGCCCGGCATGGTGTTCATCTGGCCGATCAGCGGATACAAGAAACCCGCTCCTGTCGAAGCGCGCACGTCGTGCACGTGGAGCGAGAAGTCGCGCGGGCGGCCCACGAGCGCCGCGTCGCCCGAAAGCGAGAGGTGCGTCTTGGCCATGCAGATGGGCAGCTTGTCGAAGCCAAGCCGAGTCCAGCTCGCGATGGCGCGCTCAGCTAAAGGGCCGTATTCTACTTGCGAAGCGCCGTAGACACGCGTGGCGATGGCCGCGATCTTGTCCTTGATCGGCAAGTCCAGCTCGTATAGGGGCTTGAACTGAGCCCCTTTAGCGGCCACGCGCACCACAGCCTGGGCCATCTCCACTCCGCCCTCGCCCCCGCGCGCCCACACATCGCTCTCGACGGCTTCATCCGCTCCAGCTGCCAAAGCAGCCGCTTTGACCAGCTCGATCTCAGCATCGGTGTCGCCGGGGAAGCGGTTGACAGCGACCACAACCGGCACGCCGTGCAGACGCACGTTCTCGATTTGCTTTTCCAGGTTGGGCAACCCGGCGCGCAAGGCTTCCAGATTCTCTTCGAGCAGTTCAGGCGGCAGAGGATGGCCCGCCACCACGCGAAAGCGGCCTGAGTGCGCCTTCAGAGCGCGGATCGTGGCCACCAGAACAGCAGCGTCGGGCTTGAGGCCAGAAGCGCGGCACTTGATGTTGAAGAACTTCTCCGCGCCCAGGTCGGCTCCGAAACCGGCTTCGGTCACCAAGTACTCGCCCAGCTTGATGCCGATCAAGTCGGCCAGCACCGAAGAGTTGCCGCGCGCGATGTTGCCAAAGGGCCCGGCGTGCACCAGGGCGGGCGTGTTCTCCAGCGTCTGCAGGAGGTTGGGAGCCAGGGCGTCGCGCATCAAGACGGTCATCAGGCCAGCCACGCCGATGCCCTCGGCTGTGACGGGCTCGCCGCTGCGGGTTTGGGCCAGGAAGATACGGCCCATGCGAGCGCGCAGGTCAGGCAGCGAAGTCGAAAGCGCCAGGATCGCCATGACTTCGGAAGCCGCCGTGATGTCGAAGCCCGTCTCACGGCGGAGCTCGTTCTCTTCGCCAAGTCCCTGCTCGATGCGTCTCAGGCCGCGGTCGTTGACATCCAGGACGCGGCGCCAAGTGATGGTCGCCGCGTCGATATCCAATCCGCCGCGCAGCAGAGCGTTGTCCAGGAAGGAGGCGCACTCGTTGTGAGCGGCGGCCACGGCGTGGAAGTCGCCGGTCAGGTGCAGGTTGAGATCTTCCATGGGCACGACCTGAGCCATGCCTCCGCCAGCCGCCCCGCCCTTGATGCCAAAGACAGGCCCCTGCGAAGCCTGACGAATCGCGATCACGCCGCGCTTGCCGATCTTGTTCAGAGCCTGGCCCAGCCCCACAACTGTTGTGCTCTTGCCCTCACCCAGAGAAGTGGGCGTGATGGCCGTAACGACGATGTATTTCGCGTTGGGGCGCCCGCGCAGCCGCTGCAAAACGTCCAGGTGAATCTTGGCCTTGAAGCGCCCATACAGTTCCAGATCGTCCGCTTCGAGCCCAAGTCCAGCGGCGACTTCGGTGATGGGCTTAAGCTGCGCCCGCTGTGCAATTGCCAGATCCGATTCCATAATTCTCCTCGCTTCCCGATTACGCAAGTACTTGCAGGCCCTACACTCGGCCTCTAAAGGGTATCCTGCCCTTCAAGCTGATGGGTAAGCAGAGCCTTTGCAGCCCCAAGTACTTGCACACACTTCCGACCTTGCGCGCAAACTGGTCGCTCCGCCCAGAGCCAGCGCTTCTTGATGTTCTTTTGACCCAACTCATGAACCAACCCAACCCCTTCCATCGCTCCTGCGCGCTTTGCCTCGCCCTGGCTCTCTCCTCGACCTCAGCGGCTCGGGCCGCGACTTGGAACTTGCCCTCGCCTGATGGCACGCTCAGCATCCAGATCGAGCAGCCCGAGCTGGACGAGATCACGGCTCCCGTGGGCTCGCTGCGCTACACCGTGCGGCGCGGCGGCAGAGATGTCGTGCTGCCTTCGCCTCTGGGCCTGAACCTCTCGGGCGCGGACGGCGACTTGAGCACAGGCCTGCGCTTCCTGGGCGCTTCCACGCGCGTGGTGCGTGACAATTACACGCTGATCTCGGGCAAGGCGCGCAACATTCGGGGTGCGGCCAACGAGGAGACGCTGCTCTTCACCAATCCCATGGGCCGCCAGATCGCTGTGGTGGCGCGCGCTTACAACGACGGCGTGGCCTTCCGCTACCGCCTCCCTGCGCAGAGCAAGGCAACGGTCAAGGCTTCGGTTGAGAGCGAGGGCACGGGATTCCACATCGCGAGGGGCTCGAAGGGCTGGGTCGCCAACTACGTCCCCAACTACGAGGAGTTCTACCCCGAAGGCACCGTGGGCGCTCAGTGGAACTCAGGCGAGCAGGCCATGCCGGCTCTGTTCGACGTGGGCTCCAATCAGTTCGTGCTGCTGGCCGAGTCCGATGTGCGCGACGCTTACTGCAGCAGCCACCTGGCGGGCAGCAGCGAGGGCGTGTTCGGGATCAGGCTCGCGGAGGGCGGGGCTGCGGGCACGCTGCCCTGGGCCACGCCGTGGCGCGTGATTATCACCGGCAGCCTGGCTCAGATGATGCAATCAACCCTAGTTGACACGCTGGCGGCTCCTCCAATCGCGGGCGATGCGAGCTGGGTTCGGCCTGGCCGCGTGACCTGGTCCTGGTGGAGCCAGGGCACGGGCGACCTGGCGTTGCACAAGCACTACGTGGACTTCGCGCAGAGCATGGGCTGGGAATACAGCCTGGTTGATGAGGGCTGGGCCAAATGGAACAACAACAACCCCGGCCCTGCCGTGACCGAACTGGTCAACTACGGGCGCGAGCGCGGCGTTGGAATCCTGCTGTGGGCGCACTACAACGATCTGAACACTCCTGAAAAGCGTGCTTCCAGGCTGCCGCTGTGGAAGAGCTGGGGCATCGCCGGCGTCAAGATCGACTTCTTCGACTCGGACTCGCAGCGCACCATGGGCATCCGCGAGGCGATTCTGCGCGCGACCTGGGACAACAAGCTGATGGTCAACTTCCACGGCGACCAGTCTCCGCGCGGCCAGAACCGCACCTGGCCGCACTTCCTGACCCGCGAGGGCGTGCGCGGAGCCGAGAACTTCCGCAACTCGCCGCCCCAGCTTTCGGCCTACAACGCCACGCTGCCCTTCACGCGCAACCTGATCGGGCCGATGGACTACACGCCCGTCACCTTCTCCGTGCGCAACCGCACCACAACCGCCGCCCACGAGTTGGCCTTAGCGGTTGTGTTCCAGTCTGGCTGGCAGCACCTGGCCGACTCGCCCGAAAGCTACAACGCCCTGCCCGTGGGCCGCGACTTCCTCAAGCAAGTGCCCGCCGACTGGGACGAGACGCGCTTCCTGGGCGGCTACCCGGCTCAGTTCACCTGCCTGGCGCGGCGTAAAGGCAGCGCCTGGTTCATCGGCATGAACAACGCAGGCACGCCGCGCTCGCTCAAGGTGCCGCTGGGCTTCCTGAGCGCGGGCCAGTATCAACTGGAGCTGTATCACGATGGCGACAGCTCGAACGCAATCGTGATGTCGAAGCAGAAGGTCACCTCACGCGATGTGATCTCGGTCGATGTCCCGGCCAACGGCGGCTTCGCGGCGCGTCTGGTGCCAGAAGGCAGGCAGCAGTAACCATGAGGCAATGGGCGGAGTCGCAGCGTCGAGGTGCTGCCGCAAGTACTTGCAGCCTGAAGCGAAAGACTGACAACTTCCTCCTGGCTACTGACGACTGCTGTTGTTCTTATGAACCTTGAACTGATCGCGCCTCGCCTGGATCTCGAAGCCGAGTTCATGGCTTTAGTCGAGGAGTTCCGCGACTTGGGCGAGCGCCGCTTTGAGGGCGAGCCCGGCCTGCGCGACAATGACTTCGCGGCTTACGTGCGCTGGCTCCAAGACGGCGAGCGCGGCCAGGCACACGACGACTGGTTCGGCGGCGAGTTGGTGCCGTGGAGCTCTTACTGGCTCGTCGAGAAAGGGAGCAATGTTCCTCTGAGCGTGGCTTCCTTGCGCCACCGGCTGACGCCTTTTCTGCTGCGCCAGGGCGGGCACATTGGCTACGCCGTTCGGCCCTCGGCTCGGGGTCGCGGCCTGGGCTCAGCGATTTTAAAGCTGACGCTCGACAGGGCGCGCGAGATGAAGCTTGAGCGCGTCTTGCTGGTGTGCTCCTCAGCGAACTTATCTTCGGCGCGCATCATCGAAAAGAGCGGCGGCAAGATGGAGGATCAAATCACCATCGAAGTAGGGCACGGCGAGGGGACGCGGCAAGTGCTGCTCTCGCGCTACTGGATCGAGCTGGGCTAAGGAACCGCTAAGTACTTGAGTGTTTGGGAGCGGCCCGTTGCGGGTAACGTGTGAGAGACAGTTGAGACAGAGCCGCTGCGGGCCAAAGCGAGCGGCTCAATCAGGAGAGCCATGCAATACAAGAATTCGTTGCCACTTCCCGTGCTGGTCATTGGCGGAGCCGTGCTGGGCTTCGTCGGCGCCATGCTGCTGCTGGCCCTGGCCAAGAGCCTGGCCTTGATCGTCGGCCCGCTGCTGGGCGCGATATGGGGCCTGAGCTTATACAAGCGGCCCGTTCGCTGAGCTGGCTACTGGACAGCGCCCACACGGGCCTGCAAAGCGTACTCCTTGAGGGCGCGGCTCAGGTTAGGCGTGCGAATCAGGAAGTCGTCGATGATGGTGGTCGCCTCAGCGTAGTCGATACTCCAGTGGCCCAAGCCATGTAGAGCACTTTCGCGGCAGGCGCTGGAGTTCAGGTTGAGAGTGCGTCTCATCACGTCCAGAAACTTAGAATCGACCTCGGCTCGTGCTGGGTCTTGAGGCTGCCCGTAAGCTGGGAATCTGTCCCACCACATATAACACACGCTGTTCAGCGGGTTGGCGCTGCGCTCATCCAAGTGCGACAAGTGAGGCGAGCACCGGGGCGCGAAGCAATGCTCAAATAAGGTGTAGATCGAGCGGATGCAGCGTTTCCTGTCTGGCCACAGTACGCTTCCGTCCAGCACGTTGAACCAGTATTCGTCGATGAACAAGAACCTCCAACCTTGATTGACCTGAGCGTCCGAGAAGGCACGCAGGACTTCACCCGAGCGCTCGCAGGTCTGCGTAAGGAGATCAACGCTGAGGGCAGGCGTCCACGCCTTCCACTCTGCTTCCGTCCACAAGTCCACATCGTCGTCCCAATACCATTCCAGTTCAGTAACGGGATGATCGAAGACGGCCTTGATCCAACGCTCGAATGTAATGCTGCTGTTCATCACCAATACGCCTCCAGATTCCTCAGTGCAAGTACTTGATACCCAAAACGCCCGCCATCTTCTTCGATGGCGGGCGCTTCAATTGAGCTGAACTCAGCGAGCCACGCGTCAATGCACGACGATCAGGCCGACATCGGCGATCTGGCCGCCTGTGGTCTGGTGGACGTGGAAGGCCAGTGTGTTCGTGCCGTCCTTTATGGCGGCGCGGCCTTCGGGCATGAGCTCCATTTCCTCGTAACCGTTGTTGTTGCCGCTGGCTTTGGCCGCCAGAACGCCATTGATGTAGATCTCGATGTCCTCGTCGTGGCGCACCGAGAACACGGGCTCGCCCTTGGCTCCACTCCACTCGAAGGAGCGGCGCGCCCAGATGTCTGAAGTACTCCACTCGGTTCCGACTTTTGAGTTCGGCGTCGCAGCCGTCCCGAAGCCGCCCGGCCCGCTCTTCCAGGCCGCGTCATCGAAGGCGGGCGAGGCCCAGTTGTCAGCGGGCTTGCCGAAGGTGTAGCGCCAAGTCTGTGGCATCGTTTCGGAAGTCGGCACAAGTACTTGGGGCGGCACGATCGGCCCGAACTGGAAGCGGTTGGCAGCGGCAACACGTGATGCATCGGGCTTGATGACAGCGCGGTCGTAGGACAGCAGGCCGTTCGCCTCGATCTCCACATCGGTGAGCTGGGTGTAAACCGCCGCGCTCAAGCCGGGATCATCGCGCAGCTGCCTGACCATGCGCTGATATTTCTCGTAGCGCCGCGTGAGCTGGCCTCCGTTGGAGAACAGGCCCTGGTAGCCCCACGACTCGCCCTTCCACATATGCCCCTCGGCGCGCATCCCGAGCCCGCCGAACTCGCCCAGAACAGCGGCGCGCATCGGCTCGGGCCGGGGCGACTTGGGCGGCGGGTAAGTGTGCATATCCGTGAAGTCGCCCACGCCCTTGTCCGTCCAGCCCGAGGCGTTGTTGACGAGCCGAGTCGAGTCCAGCGAGCGCAGGTAAGACACCAGCGATTCGGTATCGTGCTGCCCCCAGCCCTCGTTGAACAGCGTCCACACGATAATCGAGGGGAAGGAGCCGAAGTTGCGCACCATCTGGGCCAGCTCGGTTTTGAACTGGGCCTTAGCGGGCTCGGGCAGGTTCGGGTTGTAGCCCTGGGGCATATCCTGCCACACCAGCATGCCCAGGCGGTCGCAGTAGTAATACCAGCGCGCGGGCTCGACCTTGGCGTGCTTGCGCAGCAGGTTGAAGCCCAGCTTCTTGGCGATCTCGATGTCGTATTTCAAGGCCTCATCGGTCGGAGCCGTGTACAAACCATCGGGCCAGTAGCCCTGATCGAGCACGCCCATCTGGAAGACGAACTTGCCGTTGAGCATCGGGCGCAGCACACGGCCATCGCTCCTCAGCTCGATCTTGCGCATCGCGAAATACGAATCCACGCGATCCACGATCTTCTTGCCCTGCCTCAGAGTCACGCGCAGGCCATACAAGTTGGGCTGATCCGGCGTCCACAGCCGAGCGTTGGGAACGGGAACCAGGAGCGGCTTGCTCACGCTTCCGCTCGCCTCGCGCCCGGCCCGCCTGCCGTTTCGCATCGCCACCGCCGAGATGGTCTGGCCCGCAGCCAGGCCTCGGCCTTCGGCGCGCACGAAAAGCACGCCGTTATCCACATCGGGCGTGAGCTGAAGTGATTCAAGCGAAGAAGTCGGCACAGGCTCCAGCCACACGCTCTGCCAGATGCCCGAGACCGGCGTGTAGAAGATGCCTTCGGGCTTAAGCGTCTGCTTGCCGCGCGGGATGTCGGCGCGGTCCGTTGGATCCCACACGCCGACGATGATCTCCTGCTCGCCCCCCGGCTTCAAGGCGTCCGTGATGTCGAAGGTAAAGGGGTCGTAGCCGCCCCGGTGCGTGCCGACCTCCTGGCCGTTGACTAAGACGCGCGTCTCCCAGTCCACCGCTCCGAAGTGCAGCAGCAAACGCCCGCCGCGCCAGTTGGAAGGCACGGAGAAGCTGCGGCGATACCACAGGTGCTCGGCGTGGCGCCCGATGCCCGAAAGCTGCGACTCCATCGCGAAGGGCACCAGAATCTTCTCGCTCAGGGTCTGGCCCACGGGAGCGGGCTGGCCATCGAGCCCCTCCTGGAACTGCCACGGACCGTTCAGGCTGCGCCACTCGCGCCGCACCATCTGAGGCCGTGGATACTCGGGCAAAGGAGCCGTGGGCGAGACAAGCGAGGCCCAGCGCGTCTTGAGCGGCGCGTGGTCGCGCAAGATCTTGGTCGAAGCCGCGTTGCGCGTGGCTTCATCTGGATTCTGAACCGGGTCTGGAGCCGGGGCCGGAGCCTGGGCGCGAACCGGAAGAGCAACAGCAGCCAGAGCAGCCGCCAGCAAGAAGTGCAAGTACTTGGGGATAGGCATAAAGAGTTTCGAGTTCTGCAATCAAGTCAACTACCCTACGGCGAAAGCCGAGGGCTTGTAACTAACCCCAGTGGGGCTGCTACAGGAGGCCGATTGACTGCGGCCCTCCGCGAGATGTTGATGGAGGCATTGAAATCAGCATTGGATTCATGCCCGCAAGCGAGACACTGGAAATGCGGCTGCGACTTCCGATTGCCCTTCTCACAACATCCGCACACGCTACAAGTGCGGCTGGTCATAGCCGAGTTAACGATAATTACGGCTATCCCAGCCTGCTTCGACTTGTAGGTTACGAACTGCCTCAACTGAGCGAAGGCCCAGTTTCCCATCTGCCAACGCATCTCTTTGTTCAGCCGTGCCCGCTGTCGGATTCCTGTCAAATCCTCCAGACCGAGTGCCTTCTTGGATGCTCTGGCGTCGCGCACCAACTCTTTGCTGATGCAATGATTCGTGTTGCAAACGAACCGCTCCTGCTTCTTCGACGCTTTCTTCAAGCGGCGCTTGGCGCTCTTCGTGCCGCGCTTTTGCAAGCGCGAGCGATAGGCTTTCATCTTGCGGCGCAACGCTTTCACTTTCTCGCCAGAATACGACTTGCCCTCCGAAGTGGTCGCGATTTCTGCGATACCGAAGTCCACTCCGATGACGCCATCGCCGCTATCGGTTTCCGGCTCTTCGACTTCGCAAGTCGCCAGCAAAAACCACTTGCCCTTGATGAGAGCGAGGTCGCTCTCTCCTTGCCGGGATTCAAGCAGCTTGCGCTGCCGGTCTCCACAGACAAAGGGAATCTCCAGACGGCCATCAACGGTCCAGATGCTCACGGTTCCCTGCGACAGCTTGTAGCGCAGGATGCGGTCATCGTAAGCGATACTGCCCACAGGCTTGAAGGTGCGTTGAACCTTCTTGTCCAGCTTGTAAGCGTCGGCGACTTTGGCGATGCAGCGAATCACCACCTGCGCCGTCAGCTCAAACCTGTCCTTGACCACGCGGTAGCCCAACGTCTGCAAGCCAAATTTTCCAAACTCCTGATGCTCCCACGCCAGCGCCGACAGGAAGTCACAGGCGGCATTAGCTGTCTTCAGGGTGTTCTGAAGAGCCGCGGCTTGCTCTGGCGTGGGCTTCAGTTGGAGTTGGGCGATCAGCTTCATCTCTTCGATTCTGGACGCGAATCAGACAAGGGCGTTCCTCGTTCTTCAGCCGGACGGCCTTCCTCCCCGCGCATAAATGTGGGGGCATCCTGCCTACTCATGGTGAAGAGAAGGCTACTGAGGAAAGTCCAGGCTCAAAACGGAGAAGGCTCATGCGTATCTTGCGCCCCCTTCCAATCGCTTGTTTCGGCGGGGCCTGGCAGCGTGCAAGTACTTGCAATCTACAGAACCTCGGAGCACGAAGCAATTGGAAGAGGGCGCAAGATACGCATGAGCCTCTCGACCTTCAACCAAATTCTTCTCAACAGCCGCAGCGCGTTCAAGTCCTTCTGGAGCTTCGGCACGCCGAGCTTAACCCACCTAAGCCGCTCGTGCTTTGGGCGCGGCCTCGGCGGGAGTTGGCTTGACGGCCTTGGTCTGAGCGGCCCGGTTCTTGAGCAGCTGGTCGGCCAGCACGCCGATCAGAATGACGGCTCCGATCACGGCGAACTCCAGCGAGGACTCGATGCCCAGCAGGTTAATCAGGTTCGACAGCACACGCAGCAAAGCCACGCCGATCAAGATGCCCAGGATCGAGCCCTCGCCTCCGCGCAGCGAGCAGCCGCCCAGCACGCAGGCCGCGATGGCATACAGCTCGTAGCTCTGCCCCGCGCTCACGGGCGACAGCGAGTTGGTGTAAAAGGCATCCAGAATGGCGGCCAGAGCCGTTAGCGTCGTGCAGGCGATGTAAGCCTGCATTACCACGCGCCGCGAGTTGATGCCCGAGTAGCGAGCCGCGTCCTCGTTGCGCCCCACCGCGAACAGGTGACGCCCCCAGACACTGCGGTGCAGCAGCACACCCACCACAGCCGCCACCACTAGCAGCAGCAGGAAGTTCATGGGGATGCCGTTTTCAGAGCCCGGAGTCAAATGCACGGTGCGCGTGGCGAAGTTCCTCAGCGCGCCGAAGCTCTGGGCCTGCGGCGAATCGGCGTCGCCAAAGCCCTTGGTCTGGTCTCCGGCCACAAAGCGCGCCACGCCGCGGTAGAACAAAAATCCGCACAGCGTCACGATGAACGGCTGTAGGCGCACGCGCGTGATCAAGAGCCCATTCACGGCTCCCAGAGCCGCTCCCAGCAGCAGCACGCCAATCACGGCCAGCGGCCACGGGATGTGGTTCTCGGTCAGGGCCATGGCCAGGATCACGCCCAGCAGAGCCACGATCGAGCCGATCGAAAGGTCGATGCCTCCGGTAATGATAACCAGAGCAACTCCGATGGCCATGATGCCGTCGCGCCCAATGAGCCGCGCCTGGTTGGACAGGTTGTCAGGCGAGAGGAACAACCCGTGGCTCTTGATCGACACCACCACGCACAGCAGGGCCAGGATGACGAAGATGCCCGTTTCTTTTTTCATTCGCTTCTAACTTCCAGGATTCTGTGCCTCAAGTACTTGTCGCCCCGCCCACGCCGACTCCACTCGCCCCCGCCTCATCGTGATGCTCACTGCCTCCGACGGCCAGGCGCATGATCGCTTCCTCGCTGCTCTGCTCGCGCGTCAAGAAGCCCGTGATGGCGCCCTCGTGCATCACGGCCACACGATCCGACACGTTGAGCACCTCTTCCATGTCGCTCGAAATCATCACGATGGCCACGCCGCTCTTGGCCAGGTTTTCCATCAGGGTGTAGATCTCGGCCTTGGCGCCGACATCAATGCCGCGCGTGGGCTCGTCGAAGATCAAGAGCTTGGGCTCCAGCGAAAGCCACTTGGCCAGCACGACCTTCTGCTGATTGCCTCCGCTCAGGTTGCCCGCGCGCACCTCGACGCTGGGCGTCTTCACACCCAGAGCTGCGGACTGAGCCTGCGCATTCTCGCGCTCAAGCACCAGATTGATGATGCCGCCCTTCGAGTAGCGCTCCAGAGCAGGCAGCGAAATGTTCTCGCGGATGCTCATGTCCACCAAGAGCCCCGAGTGCCGCCGATCCTCGGGCACCAGGTAAATCCCCTCGTGAATCGCATCCGAAGCACGCCGAATCGGCAGCACCTTGCCATCGAGCGCAACCGTTCCGCCCAGAGGAGGCTCCACGCCAAACACGGCCTGCGCCATCTCAGAGCGGCCCGCGCCAACCAAGCCGGCGAAGCCCAGAATCTCGCCGCGCGCCACAGAAAAGGAAATCTCCTTGTTCGGGTAGCGCCGCGTGCGCAGGCCGCGCGCCTCGAAGTAAGCGCCGCCCTGAGAAGCCGATTGGTGAGCCCGGAAGCGGTCGATGTCGCGCCCGACCATCAGGCGCACCATACGCTCGTGGTCGATCTCGCTCCTCACCAAACCACCCGCGTTCTTGCCGTCGCGCAGGCCGACCACGCGATCCGCCACCTCGACCACTTCACCTAAGCGGTGCGAGATGTACAAAATCCCCACGCCGTCCTCGCGCAACTCCTTGATGATCTGCAGCAGGCGCTGCGTTTCGGTCATGGTCAGGCTCGAAGTGGGCTCGTCCATGATGACCACGCGCGCCTGCTGCGACAGCACCTTGGCGATCTCGACCATCTGCTGCTCGGCAATAGAAAGCTGAGACAGCGGCGTGCGCGGCCCGATGTTCAGCCCCAGGCGCTGCAAGTACTTGGCGGTCTCCTCTTCCATGGGCGCGCGGTCGATCAAGCGCAGCACCCTCAGTGGCCCCTTCTGTAAGGGTTCGCGGCCCAGAAACACATTGGCCGCAACATCCAGGTTGTCCAGCACATTGAGCTCCTGGTGGATGAACCCCACGCCCAGTCTGGTCGCCGTAGCCGGATTGTTAATCACGACGGGCTGGCCATCGACGATGATCTGCCCCTCGTCGGGCTGATACACGCCGCCCATGATCTTCATCAAGGTCGACTTGCCCGCGCCGTTCTCGCCGATGATCGCGATTATTTCGCCCGCGTGCACTTCCAACGAAACCTGATCCAGAGCAATCACGCCCGGAAACCGCTTCGAGATGCCGCGCATCGCCAGGATCGGCGCGCCCGAAACGCCCGAAGTACTTGGGGAAGTACTTACGGGCGCTTCGATGTTGGCGGAGGCGAGATTATTTTCCACGGAGCTTTTTGAGTTCAGCACGGAAGTTCTCCACGTTGCTCTTGTCGATGGTGCGTGTGGGCACGAAGATCTGCTTGGAAGTGGGCACAACGCTCTTGTCGCCGTTCAAGTACTTGCTCATGTTGACGATGGCGCGGTAGCCGAACTCGAACGGCTGCTGCACAACCGTGCCGATGATCGCGCCCTTGGTCACGCCGTCCAGGGTGTCGTCTTCCTCGTCGAAGGCGATGATCTGCACCTTGCCGATCTTGCCCGCATCCTTGACCGCCGAGAGAATCGCGGGAGCGTTGTAGCTCCACAGCCCGACGCATCCAGCCAGGTCGGGGTTGGCGACCAGAGCATCGGTCACGTTGACCTTGGCCTTGCCGTGATCGGCGTCGTCGGTGCGCACGCCCAGGATCTGGATCTTGGTGCCCTTGAGCTCATCCTTGAGCCCCTGGAAGCGATCCTTGGCGTTCTGAGCGTCGATCTTGCCCACGAAGGCCATGATCTTGCCGCCGTTGGGCAACGCCTTCTTGACCAGCTTGCCGGCCATGTGGCCTGCGTCCACGTTGTTGGTGCCGATGTAGCAGACGCGGTTCGAGGTCGGAGCATCCGAGTCCTGGGTGAAGACCAGGGTCTTCTTGGCGGCTGCGTTCAGGGTGTCGCCCTGGTTGGCCGCATCGACCGGAGAGATGGCCATACCGTCCACACCCGTGGCCACCAGATCGTTGACGAGCTGAGTCTGCTCGGCGGCGGTGCCAGCGGCAGGCATTTTAAAGTCGACCGTGACGTTTGGCATCTCAGCCGTGGCCTTCTCGGTTCCCTTGCGCGCGATGGTCCAGTAGTCCGAAGCATTGTTGCACACGAAGGCCAGCTTGAGCGGCTTCCCGCTCGCGCCTGCCTTCCCTCCCGCTCCACTGGCGTCTGCGCCCTTGTTGTTGGTGGTGCCGCCAGTCGAGGCGGGGGCGGTTCCGGAGTCTGTGTTTTCGGCGCCCTTGTTGCCGCAGCCCGCGAAGAGCAAGGCTCCGGCGCAAGAGGCGAGGACGGCCAGGGGAGCCAGGGCGCGAGGCGCAAGGGCGCGCGGGGCCGGGGTTGAGTGTAAGAACTTCATGCGGTGATCTGTTCCTTATGCTGAGTTTTGGGAGCGGGCAGGATGTTTAACATCTTTTAACATCCCTGTGCCTGCTCCTTCGCTTGATGGTGCGCTTCTATGGTTCCCACGAAACCGCGAAATCCATCACGCAAGCTCAAGAATCTGCTCAAGTACTTGCGACCGCACCTACGCCTCCACGCGCTCCAGCCGCGCCCACTCCACGCTGGGCCCCACTTCCGAGCCGCCAGGAGCCAGCTCGACCGCTTGCGGGCCGCCCTTGAGCTGCCACTGCCCGCCATCCACAACGCCGAACTCGCCCGCTTCGGGAGCCGCCTCCAGGATGCGCTCCTCGCCCGCGATGCGCACCCGCAGCTGCGCGCCCTCCGCGCCGGCAGTGGAAAGCGAGAGCCGGTAAACACCCTGGCCTGGCAGCACGATTGTCCAGCGTGCGCTGTCGCCCGCAGCCCACGAGCCCAGGCAAGAGCGCCCGTCGCGCGTCTCCACTGCGACGCCCTTTCCTTCGAGAGTCGCCACTTCGGGGGCCAGGCTCAGGCTGCCGTCGCGCTCAGGGTAGCTGGCTCCGTCCCACTTCAAATTGCTCAGACCCTCGATGGCAAACGACATCGCCCCGCTCTGCTCGGCCCCGTCCGGCAGCAGAATCTTCAGCCCGTCCTCGCCGCGCTCGAACTTCAACTCGCCCTCGAAGCCCAGCAGCCGCACGCGCGATACTTCGCCCTCAACCGAAGCCGCGCCTTGATAAAGCGTTTCTATGAGCAGAGTGTCGCCCGGAGGCGCCAGCACGGTGGCGTAAAGTACTTGCACGCCGCCTTGCTCGCCTACCGTGAAGCGGATGTCGCGCGGGGTGTAGGGCTCGCGCTTGGAGTCGGTGAAAGCGCCGCCTCCGATGCGCGTCGGGCCTTCGCCGAAGGTCTTGAAGGGGCGCGTGTTGTAGATCGACTCGCCGTTGACCTTGAGCCAGGCCCCGATCTGCCTGAGCAGCGCGACCTCGGGCTCGGGAATGGAGCCATCGGCGCGCGGGCCGATGTTGAGCAGCAGAGCGCCGTTCTTGGCCGTGATGTCGATCAGGTCGCCCAGGATTTCCTCGGCGGGCTTATAAACGTGGCCCTCGATAAAGCCCCACGAAGTGCGCGCCACGCTGGTGTCGGTCTGCCAGAACAAAGGGCGAATCGCGGCCAGTTGCCCGCGCTCGATGTCCAGAACCGCGCTGCCTTCGGGGAACGAGCCGTATTTATAATTGATCGCCACGCCAGGCGCTTCGTGCGGGAACTCGCGCGCCCACTGCTCGCTTCGGTTGTAGTAGAAGGCCGCGAATTGGCGCCGGTAAGGCTCGAACTCAGGCCGCTCAATCCACCAATCGAACCAAACAATGCGCGGGCGCAGGTTATCGATCAGCTCCACGCAGCGGGCGAGCCAGTTGCGCAAGTACTCCTCCGAAACCACATCCGCTTCTTCTTGAGCCGGGCCGTACAGATCAGCCAGCTCAGGGTCTTGGACATCGCTTGGGAAGGCGCGGCCCCCGTTCATGAACCACCAGTGTTCGGCTCGGTGCGAAGACAGGCCAAAGGTGATGTTCTGAGCGCGAGAAGCCTGAGCCAGCTCAGCCGTCACGTCGCGCATCGGGCCGACATGAGTAGAGTTCCAGCGCGAGAGCTCGGTCGAATACATCGCGAAGCCGTCGTGGTGCTCGGCCACGGGAACCACGAAGCGAGCGCCCGCTTGATGGAACAGCTCGGCCCATTGATTGGGGTCAAAGCGCTCGGCCCCAAGCTGAGGCAGGAGATCCTTGTAGCCGAACTTGTCCTGCGTCCCGAAGGTCTCGGCGTGGTGCTGGAAGGTCGAGTCGCTGGGCAAGTACATATTGCGCGGATACCACTCGCCACCAAAGGCTGGAACCGCGTAGCCGCCCCAGTGGATGAAGATGCCGAACTTGGCATCCTGATACCACTGCGGAATTTCATACCTCTTGAGCGAATCCCACTCAGCTTTGAACGGGCCTTGAGCAATAGTTAACCTGCACAGTAGTAGACGAGACTACTTCTAAACACGGCTGCCATGGCCCCTGAGCGCCCCGTGAAGCGGCGCTGACAGTCGCAGGTATGGTTTTGAGTGTCGCGACGGGCTCTGCGGCCCTTAAAACGGCTCTATTCACTACTGTGCAGGTTAACTAAT
>JAABUM010000178.1_pt1 | contig 130992 bp, 75 predicted proteins | sample 5559161 | NCBI WGS metagenome assembly JAABUM01 (sample SAMN10711868, study PRJNA513369) | rock metagenome | isolation source: Antarctica rocks | place: Antarctica: Victoria Land, Siegfried Peak nord
GGTAATGGATATGGTAGATGAGGGTGGTAAAGATGGGGAGGGGGGGAAGGGGGGGAGATAGGTGAGGGGATAGATATGTAGGGGACTTGGAATCGGATATATTTATTATTGAGAGCAGGTGTGTTGTTGCCTTTGGAGACGTGTGAATTGTATTTGCCATGACTTTTGACTTGGAAGGGACTACCTAGGTCCAACATACTTCCATCACTTCATTTCTCCCGAAGCGAGTTCTTTGGACTCTCTAACGCGAGGCGATCTACAGGTCCGACGATAAAAATTGACGAGACTACCCCACTCGTAGAAACGAAATATCCAATCCTCATCGTCATCGTCAACTAACTCCCTAAAACCTTCATTCATATTTCCAGGCTCTTGCTGCGAGACAGAATACCTACATATAACAATCATCAAGTCGAATCAAAGACGACGACCACCTTATCAGCCCGAGTTCCTATTCCCCATCTTTCTTGCCTTTCAAACAAGAAAATTTCCATACGGAGTGGACACTATCCCCAATCGTACGTATTCTTGGGTGTAGATTTAGGAGTGGAAGGTAGGATGTAGATAGATACATGCATAGTATGGGGGAAGGTGGAAGAACGGGTTGATAAATCGATAGCATACAGCGAGATGTAAAAGCCATTGATCCTCGACTCTTTCAAGGTGTTAGAACTAGATACAGTTTAGCTCGAGTTCGTGAGAGGATATACGGTACGGTCTATTTGTTAATTGTGGCGGATATCTTTAACTATGTACGTAGGATGATAATAGGCATGTCTAGTAGTACCGAACGATTTGTTAGAGAACCCTACTCGGGTTGAACTTTCTGGTATACGAATTCATAGCATGCATGCATGGCTTTTTCAATGATCTTTAGTTGATGGTGAGTAGTGAGTGGTGGAGATAGGGGTCGGGTGGGAAGGAGTGGAACATTCGCAGAAGAAGGAAGGAATGATTTGGTTGATTTCTATATAAAGATTATGGCGTTCGTTGCTCTTTTGGCGGTAGATTGTTATGTATAGCGGCCTTGGGGTATCATGCAACTCCTCCTCCGACTGGACCCAATGTACGAGATGTAAGGTAGGGAAAGGGGTTCTATGATGCAGGGCGTGTTTTTCTCTATCTGGTAGCAGTGCTCCAGAAGATACCGCAAAACGATGCGAAAATGTACTCATCGCTGCCTCAATATCTCTAGGTAATCCAATTAGCACATGGCATCTCAAATAAAAATCAAACCTACCCGTCAAAAACTCCTCAAAACTCAGCGTGATATATCCATCTCGGTCATCGTCGTACTTTTTGAACACATCCGTCATCCGCTTCAGGATGATGCAACTCTGCACAAAGAGATCGAAACTCATCTTCCCTTCGCCACTCTTGTCGTACGTCGTGTAGAGCAGGTTGACGAAAGGGGAGGAGAGTCGGTAGCCGAAGGCGACGAGGGCTTTTGCGTATTCGTCGAAAGATATGTGTCCGCTCTCGTCCTCGTCGAATCGGTCGAAGAGGGCGCGCCATGCGGCGAGGAAGCCCCATAGTCCGCTACACACAATATCTCAGCCTAGATTGTAGAGGTTATAGGGAGAGAGGAACGTACCAGAATTCATCAAAATTGATACTCCCACTTTTGTCCACATCGAACATCCGTATCATCATTTTAACCGTATGTAAATCGAAACTTGTAAAATCCCCATTCACAAGGGCCTTCCCCAATTCCCTCTCCGTCAACTGCCCTGTCCCGCTCTTGTCGACCGCTTTGAAGAGCGGAAAGAGCGACGCATTGGCGCTGCTGCTGGTGCCGCCTGGAGCAGGGGTAGGTGGCGGGCGAGACTGAGGAGGTGGGCGCCCGTGGTGTACTTGTGGAGGCGGGCCAAAGCCGTAATTTGAGGGCGGGGGTGTGGTCTGATTGTGGATTTGGGCGTGAGATTGGGCGTATGGTTGTTGATTCTGGTAATGTTGCTGTTGGCTTTGAGCATACTGCTGCTGGTTTGGTGGATATTGGGGCCGATTTGCTGACGAGGGTTGTTGATTCTGGGTGTACTGCGGCTGATTGGTGGAAAGATCATGTGGGGAGGCTTGAGGAGGCGGGCGACCTTGCGGCTGCTGAGCTGGTCGGGGGAGGGGAGGTTGTGGCTTGGACTGATAGCCTGGAGAAGGAGGAGCGAATGGTTGTGAATTGGAGTTGGAGTAGGGCCGGGATTGGAGTGGAAGGGAAGGGTTCGATTGCTTGCGTTGTTGCTGAGTTGAGAGAAGCTGGGCTGCCTGGTAGATTCGCTTCAGTAGTTGTACCCTTAGTGGAAGAAAGTGTTGGGCATGTGTACCTGTTCGGGTTCTGCGTGTCTGTATACGCGAGGGTCAGTAGTGAGGCCGATGTCGGGGGTTGTTACTTACGCAGGAAGTGCATCCGGGTTGTAACCGCTATTGTAGGCCATGGCAGAAGAGTGTGATTGAGTCAAAGTGCAGAGTGACAGAGAGGATAGGTGAATGGGGGCTGCGGTCAATTGTGATATTCTAGTTGTCTAAGTAGGTAGGAGCCGCAATGGAAGGGTGGGTGCTTGCGCCACCAAACGAGGGGCGTTCGTTGCCTTTCACTTCATCCTCTGCGTCCTTTAATCGGGCGTACGATCAATCCAGTCATACTGAAGCCTGTTCGCTATTGCTGGCAATGGTGTGTCACAAGAATCGCCGCTCTACTGCGTACAGCCAGACCCTTGCTGACTTCCACCTAAAGGTGCTATCCTGGGGCCTTCATATGTAATCTACTATTCCCCATCGTTGGGACACTGTCTTCCTGAGCTTTGCATCGAACTTAAGATAATCGAGTTCAATAGGTTTCGATTGGTATCAATTTATCAGTATGTAGTGATTGTTTTCGTGACGACGATGCCATTATTGACTTCGTTATACTAAGACCCTCATCTGATGATCCATAGCATTTCATATATATTTTACATGCGTCAAGTCACAGTTTACGAGAACATGGTCACGTTCTTTCTCAAACCTCATTTCTCTATCTTAAGGAGTTCTTGAGCATACTGCTCTCTTGGTGAGGGCACTGGTTGGTATTCATTTGGGATAGCAGGAGAAAATGCCCAATCACGTTCTTGACTTCTGCAGGCCTTCCTCTACATAAAGTATTCAAATGGAAAGGCAATCGCTAAGAGCGCATGCGAAGGCCCGACGCGCTGTCACAGCTGCAGCGGCTTTTGACAGTCTCATCCGCAATGGAAAAGGTATCAGGTATCGAAAGATCCTACTCTCTACCATACTCTTCATCCAGCTCTGCTTCGTTCTCATTCCGAGCAATGCATAGCTGTAATATTGTCTGCTATCTACTAGCGGTGCCTTTGGCGTACGCAACACCACTCCATCTCCTTTCTCCACCCCAAGCTCCCTCCATCCTAACTTCTCCCCCTTTCATTGTCAACACCACCACTTCCATCCCAGACCAATGCTACGAACCCAAGCCCGGGCGCCTCCCCACCACGTTCAGAGACTGTCAGCACGCCGCATCGCAAATCAACCCAGATCACGAAACCAAGTCTTTCACATTCGGTCGTCCGTTCAGCTTACTTCCAAATTATATCGAGCTCCCTAAAAGCTATCGTCACGGCACATGCATCGTCTATCTCGATATGGCGCATGATACGGATCAAGATTCGTTGACGCTTTTGGAGGTAGGGCGAGGGACACTTCATCTGGCCCAGGAGTGCATCGGTCAGCAAGCCGAAAGTGCTCTTCGTCTTGGTGGAATTATGAGCGTAGGGCCAAGGAAGCTACTGTATATCGTTATGTTTGGTAGGCAAGACCAGGTTGCAGCTGCGGATGCGTAGCGATGCGTCGATGCGTGAGTACGTTGGAAGGCTTATTCCACAGGCGACGTTATGCGCTGAAAACTTATGAATATATGATATTTCGCATCTTCATCCTCTACTCGACTGTTGCGTTCACATTAGCAGTCTTTGTGGCGGCACCTCCAGATCTGTTTTGCTTCCGTGATACATCATGCATATCACTCTCTTTCTCAGCCTAAACATCGCACTCGCAGTCACCTCAACTCCACTCACCATAGCTCCCCCTTCCCAACCACCAAACCCTCCATCCCTCACCCTCACCCACAACACCACCGCCCTAAAAACCATCCTCGGCTGCTTCCCCTTCAAACCCAGCACCCAACCCCCCCTCCTCCCCACCACAAAATCCGACTGCGAAGCCGCCATGGACCACTACATCCACGGCCAAAACCTAACCCACCCCCGAAACTTCGGTCGAAGTCCCCGCTCACACGTCGACGACGTCCTGCTTCCTGTCCGGTTCACGAGCGGCTCTTGTTATGTGGAACTGAACATGATCGATGGGGATGACGAGGATAGGCTGACGTTGGCGGAGGTTTATGCGCAGGTGATGGGGCCGGATGGGGTTGTGAAGGGGTGTTTGGGACCGGGGAGGCCGCCGTCGCTGGGGGGGAGGATGTCGTTGGGGCCGAGGGAGCTGTTGAAGGTTATGGTTACTGGGATTAAGAGTAGGGAGGGGAGTTCGTCATCTTGATCGGGTTTTGGATGCGATTGATTGATCCGGCCACATTGATGGTCCATAAAATAGGTATTATCGACAAAAGTATCCTCCTGTTTTAAGCCGAGCATATTCCAAGAACTCTTCGGGATCTGCTATAAAGCGCAGCCAAGTTCGATATTTTTTTGAGTGCATGTGCTCCCCGGCCGAGGACTACCATACATATCACATTACCCTGTTCGAATCAGTCCAATTGCGCGGCAACGACCTCGCTTCTTCGTTACTCCTTGACTTATCTCATTTTTGTTTTACTCCTGTAACGTGCTGAGGATGATTGCAAGGGACGCTACTGAGATGATGTGCCATTCCAGGAGGTTGGCCACCAGGCGCAAAATTATCGGAGCGCTGTTCAGGTGTGATGCATATATAACACCTAGCTGCTATCTCTTCTGCTTCTTTAAAAGATGATGTTGCTATCGTGAATGTCTTCATGTAGAGAAAGTAAGATATGTACAAAAAACATATGCTACAAAGAATCCGGCCCTTGAGGATCGCGGCTACCTTTCCGACTTCGATCAGAAAAGAATCAATCAATTCGGAACAGTTGCATTGCTAGCACTCTGCAGATCCTTCTCGCATCCAGTAGTCTGCCATACGCTCCCAGGTAGCTGCGCCAGCGTCTGTCCTGGTGGGTTATACACTGGCCCCCCAATATTGCCCCAACTCAACGCCGGCCCCTCCACTCTAGGCGCAAAGCCAGGTCTCGGAGGGGGATTCACGTAATACACATCCTCGAAGACGGGTGCGACTTTCGAGCCCAGACCGATAGAGGCGACGTAGCCGTTCGAAGTGAAGCCTTTGACGTGGAAGTTCCCATTGTTCTCAGTGCTAATGGTTGTGAAAGAGTTTGTAACGACTTGCATAGTGATGACATATCCCTTTTTGATTGCAGAGCGGGAGGCGATTGAGGCTGTAAAGGTTCTTTTGCTGTCCAATGCGTCGAAGTTGTAGTCATTGACGTACCAAAAATTACAGGCCGGTCGGGTGAAATGGTTGGCATCGCTGTCGTCAACACAGCCTTGGTTGCGCGGGCCGGCCGCACGCCAAGCGCTGAAGTTGTAGCCTTGTTCGACCTCCATCGTGGCGATTTGATTGCCTTGACTATCTGCAGTGCCGACAGAGGTGACACGCGCCTGTGTCCATATCTCGCCTTGATCAATCCACACGGTACCACCCAGGATGGTAAAGTCCTCGGATTGATTGATATATATCATATCACCGGGACGCTGGTTCTGGTTCTCGGGTGTGATATCAACGTAGAAAGTTACGCCGCGCAGATCGAGCGTCCAGCCACCAGTCATGAAGTAGATAGCGATACCTTCCCCAACCACATTATTTGGATCTGTGCCAGTTGGCATCACGGGGCCAGGTGCGTAGCGATAGACTCCAGCTGCTACTACCATCCATTTAGAGGCGAGATTGGCCTCCTTCTGTTGTTTCATCCAGGCCGCGAAATCCGTGTTATTGAATATGCCGGCTGTGGGTGGCGTGTAGGTTGCCGCTCCTGCGGGCACCGAGTCCTTTGCAACAGGGGCGCTGAGATGTTCGTTACTAATTGGGATGGGTGCGGAGCCGTCTGGTCGAGCAGGCAGGTCAAGAACGGAGGATCTATCGGAGGTAGAAGACGGCAAGCCGCCAACGGCAGCTGGCGCTACTATTGAAGCTGGAGAGCTTTGGAAAGTCGTCGATGATGACGTTGTTGAAGAAGCGTCCCCAGCTTGGTTTTGGGCCCCAGAAGCCAGCGCGACTTTGTTCATCATTGCGACCTCTTCGTTAATTCCAGCCTCCTTGGCTACTGATGCCGAAGAACTAGCAACCGAGAACTTTGTAGCGCTGCTCGAGCTTTCGCCTGGGTAGCTAGTCGATTGATCTGCCGTCGTTATAGTAGCTGGTCCATCGCCATAAACTGTCACCCAAACCATTTCACAACCATCATCATCATCATGAGTCTCTCTGTCAAGAAGCTGAGGAGCCGTAGAGACAACTGTAGCCAGCAAAGCGAAAGCGAGAAGGCCCTTCATATCAGTATTTTTGGACTCGGGTTTAGTCAACCAACGGCCAAAGCTTCAGGGAAATTTCAATCTTATGCTACCAGAGCTGAAAATAATGTCTGCAAAGGAACGTGACGGGAACTTGCCCAAGCAACAACAAAGATGAGCGTAAAGAAAGAGAGTCTCGTTGCACAGCACAGTACGAGAATCAGAAGAGTGACAAGGAAAGCTAGGGAACTGGTCGAGCATGTAATGTTGGAAGATTGGCAAATTTGCCTATTCTATGTGACCATCACCCCACATGTTTCACCCGAACGGCATCACTCGCTTGGCCACACAAATGAGAACCGGGACTCCATTCTTCAAGCATGGTGTGGCATCTGGGAGATTGACACCACGGGATGGAAATTGAGGCTCAGGAGCCTGAAGTTTGAAACGAGGTATCGCTTTACCCGCTCCAGTGATTGCGTTAGCCGCCGAGAGGCTCATTACAGCAACCATTTGGCATGTGTTAGATGAACCGATCTTGGTTTTATGACGGAATTGACAATGTCGAAGACGCTGATAGTGATAGGAAAAAGGATTTAGTCTGATGTTGAACTTGCCGAATAGAACTAAGCCAAGCCATCCTTGGCGCTCAACCTTATTACCGTGTGCAGAATCAATGTCATTGGTGTGCTGCAAGACCCTGACCCCGACCCCGCGAATTACAGCAAAGTTGCTGACTTTATTACGCCTATATAACTACGCTACCTAACATTCAACGCTTATAATATATAACTAAATAGGCTAAAAGATACGCATTTATCTAATGTATTTAGTACTTTAAAAATTATAGAAATCTATCCGTTAGCGATAAAGATATGACTGATCCTATAAAAATACCTACTAAATCTATAGGTCTTGGTAGTCTTAGCACCACTTTGCCCGCTATGCCTGTGCTTATACCTTCCCGACGTACCCTACTAGTAATAACGACTTATAATAATTATCTAAGTCGGCTAAAAGATACGTATTTATCTAAGGTATCTAATGCTTTAAAAATTATAGAAATCCGTCTACGTACGTGGAAGATATAACTGATTTTATGAGTATGTCGAGCCTATATTTTTGCTGCAATTCGTGGGGTTGGGGTCAGGGTCTTGTAGCACACCAATGACATTGATTTTGCACACGGTAATACCACAATCGTCAACATTTCCGCGCACTCTATTGTACCGTACATATCCAACAACAATGCCCCAACCCCACCCTCAAGAACCTACAACCGTACACCCAAATCCCGAAGAAGGTCTATGGCTCTTCGGCTACGGGTAAGCCGAATTATCTCCACTAAACTTCATGTACCCTACCTACGATATGATTTCCCCTATTCTACCTACCTTATCTTGCCAGTAAATAGTGACTGAAACACCTTTACTTTCTCCGTAGAAGTCTGATATGGAAGCCACCACCGCATTATGGTATGACTTTTTCCTTTTGTATCCGTGCTTTTGTCAATTCCTAAGGGATATATTCATACAACCTCTTTTATTTTACTTTAAGAAGGATTTGTACATCATTATTAGGTTCGAGGAAATCTTGCACGCTTTGATATCAAAAAATACCTATCTACTACAACCAATACACCAACTCACCACCATCCAATCCCCCAGATCGCCGCATACCCGGTTACATAACAGGCTACGTCCGTCGATTCTGGCAAGCCAGGTCCGTCTTTCATCTCCTCTTTCTCCACCCCTTCGACCCTTCCACCTATTCCATCCCCATTCCCACCCAACCCAATCCAACCCAACACTAATCAAACCGTCCAAACCAGCGAAGACCACCGCGGCACGCCCTCATCCCCCGGTCGTGTCGTAACTCTCATCTCGCATTCCTTCTGGTCAACACTGGGTGAAGAGGTAAGATGCTGCAACCCCTATATTCCAATTCTTCCACATCCACCCCCTATCTCCATTCCCCCAAACCCCCATACTCTCACCCCCCCCCTCACAAACCCCCCATATCCTCTCCCCATTCCCCATACTCCCATCCCACTCCACCCCACCCCACCACAAACCATCTAACCACCCACCCCACCCCCCCACAGCCCACCGAACCCACCCCCCCACAAATCTACGGCGCCGCCTACCACATCCCCCACCCCCACATAAAAGCCGTAAAGGCCTACCTCGACATCCGCGAAATAAACGGCTACAGCATCCACTACACCCCCTTCATCCCCGTCCCTGTTCCTATCCCCAATCCAACAGTCACCACCATCTCTCCCACCATCTCTCCCACCATCTCTCCCACAAATCCAAACCCAAACCCAGATCCTCCCACCACAATCCAAAACTGCATGGTCTACATCGGTCTCCCCACCAACCCGCAATTCCTCGGCCGGCAAGACCCACAACAAGTGGCGGACGTGATAGCGAGGAGTACGGGCCCGAGCGGGAAGAACAGCGAGTATTTATTCATGCTGGAGGAGGCGCTGGACGGGTTGGCGCCTGAGAGTGGGGATGGGCACGTGAGCGATTTGGCGAGGAGAGTTAGGCTGCTGATGGGGGAGGGGGAGGGCAAGGGAGGAGACCAGCTTGTTGAACGTGCGGTGGAGAGTGAGGTGGAGAGAACGAGGAGTGGGGAGGGCGGGCAGCCGGTTGAGGAGACGGAGAGGGTCACATGATCATGTTGTAAGTACCTACGATGGCCTTATTACGATAGCCTTATCACGATGCAGACACATATCAAAGGCAACGGCGTTACATGGAAAGTCTTTGTAGGAGCATGCTATCTGTGAATACTATCATGTAGACGTAGGCTAGACCCTTTGTCTTTCAATCGTGACTGATCGTGAATTTCGAGCCATTCTGAGGAATTGAAGTGAAAGAAATCGTGCTGAGGTGGTACTTTTGATTTCGGATGTCGTGTGCTGGAGTGAGTCGTTCATATGTTTGTGGTGATGATGGACTTGAAAAGATTGAAGCAAAGAAAATTCTTTCTGCCCCCACGCCCTTTGCGCCTGCGCGATAGATTGCTGCGATTAACAGACAACCTCAAGGTCTGAAAAGAGAAAGTATCCAGGGAAGCTCCTTCAATAGATGCTGGTCCAACTGCTGATGCGTGGATGGTCCAACATTAGATGATCGAGGCTGCCAAATATTTTCGCACAATCGTATCCTCTCTGCTGCTGTCGGTCGATCTCGTCTGCTTGATTATTCGTCGGTCCGTTGATTGACATTGTCGTGCGCAAATGTAGGTCGTGTGAGGCTCGAGGCGAGTTTACCAGCCGCCTCCACCTCCTCCACCCTGCTGCTGATCATAGCCACCTGAGCGGCCTGATCCACCGCCGCCGTAGGACTGCCCTCCTCCTGAGTAGTGTTGACCACCACTACCACCATAGCCTGCATGAAGTGTCAGCGCATGTGGACAGTGAATAAGATCCAACGTACCACCACGGCCACCGCCGCCGCTATAGCCTCCACCTTCGCGCCCTCCGTAGCCTCCACCACCACCATCTAGGCAGGTTAGTATGAGAATGTAAGACAAGGAATATTCACATACTGTATCCGCCTCCACCTCCACCATAGCTTCCTCCTCCTCCACCAGCGTTGTAGCCACCACGACCCCCGCCGTAGCTACCTCCGCCTCCTCCACCACCGCCGGAGCCACGCTCAGATGCTTTGTCAACACGGATGGTACGACCATCGAATCTGGGAAAGTTTAGCATTAGGTTCCGGCGTGAATTGGATTTGACACTAATACTGACTCGATGTTATTCATCTGCTGGATTGCAGCATCGGCATCCTGGTCTTGGCTGTAGCGAACGAAGCCGAAGCCACGGCTTCGACCAGTATCACGGTCCTTGACAACGATCTGTGAAACAAACAGTCAGATTGAAGTCTAGGTGGGAGGAGCGAGGGACTGTAGCTTACAGCTTCCTCAACCTGACCAAATTCTTCGAACTTTTGACGCAGTGCACCGTCGTCGGTGTGCCATGCAAGGCCACTGGGAACACATCAATGCTGAGCACTGTAGAACCAGACCCTGAAGACACTTACCCAATAAAGAGCTTCGACATGATGTGATGAGATTTCGATCAGATGATCGGCTAACACATTCTCAATCTCAGGCCTTTCACGCAAATCGCACCTCCTCTGATGGAACACAAGATGCAGGAGAACTTTTTAACACGGAAACATCGATGTGGTACATGACCGGCGAGCAGGAACAAGAGCAAGGGGAGTTGTGTTTGAGCATTGCAGAGTCAGTGTAAGAGCAGCGGACGAACATGGCAGGATCCTTCTGAGGGGGTGTTGTTGTTGTCTGTTTCGGACTGCGTTTGGTTGTTGTCGCAGATTTGCGGGCGACAGGTAATGAGATGATGAACTGATCAGCAAGATGCGATCAGATGTTGGTTGAAGATTAGGGAAGGTGGGAGAATGTAAGGTAGGTAGGAAGAGAAGAGGTTGGAAGAGGGTGGGATGTTGTCGAAAGAAAATGAATCTGGCCCCACTACCACGTCACGCTAAAGGATTGGGTGATTGGATGATTGGCTAACAGGCGACTTCACGCTAACGGCCCTGTCACTTCCCCGTTTCTTTGGTGAGATCATTTCTAATTACGACCGTCACATCACTTTACCGAGCAGCAGCTGCCATGATTGGAAATCTCCTAATCAACGCATATCAGTTCGCCATCGGCGATGAAGTTGCAGGTCTCATCATGCCGTCTACCTTGCGAGTTATTGCACAGAGATCAGGATCACTCAATGGGGCCAATAGCACGCCGACCATGCAACCTGCCGCTCCGAATTACTCACTTTAGCTTCGATTCGAAGAGGGTCCGGCCGATGATGTTCATCACCTTAGCTGGACCCTTCATCGGCCTCATCAGAAAAGCGGGTTTTGTTCCGTGGAATAAGTGTACTTGCTCATATGCCTACTTCGAGTTATTCGAAATGTACCCGCAAACCCATGGGTAAGGTAATGCTTAGCCCACGCCAACGGATATCCCTTATACGTTGGTAAAGGCGGAGTATGGAGTAGTGATGCGCTCTAGAGAATACATGAGAGGTTGTATTCTACAGCACAGGCTTCGGGGTAAGCATATGTTGCATGCGTCTTGGTTGGTGGCCCGGAGTCAAGGGATGGGTTGAGGCCCTACCGATCAATCTCTTGCACTGACAGATCATCAACCACCTGAATACCAGAATGTAGTACATCCCAAATTCACACTCTATCAGCATTATGAAAATTCGGCAACTTGGATTCGCATCTGTTGCACCTGCTCCAGCTCATGATTTCTCCATGTCCATCGCTCCTTTCCAAATGACTAGTAAAATGGAGTTTCCGAACAGTGTCATAGTAATTTCCCTATCCCATTTCTGCACGGATACTTGCACAGTCTACAGGCAAAGAGCTGCGTCCCAATCACTACGCTCAAGACATCCCGTCGAACGACTGAAACATGTCTAGTAACGAACGCGAGTCGCCAAGAGCTGCTATCCGGAGCTGGCTTCACGATACGGAGACAAAGTCACCAATGCCAAGGCAAATACGACTAAGTGTACAACGAGAGCAACGCCAGCATGATCGTAAAGCGAAACAGGATTCAACACACCATGGTCCGAAGACGAAAGGCATTGAGTTGCAGCGAGCAGCAAAACCTAAGACTCAGGATGCTGATCGCCGCGAAGACCAGAGTCGGAGGAATTATAGGGACAATATGGAGGACTCGGAGCATGGACCCGCCAGGGATAAGACATTCAAGTCGAACGAAGCACGAACTCACAGGCATACCAAAGCGCGTACTGTGCAGAGACCAGATGGACCTGGCCTTGCCGAGAAACTAGGATTACACGCACCATTTCGCACCTTTAGAGACCGGAGCGAGGACGAGGATATGAATTTGGACCCCTTAAGTCGGCCACGAAAACGAAGGTGCCGCAGGTCCTCTACGGAGTCCTATCTGGAACCTGCTGAGATCCGGGAGCAAACTGATCTCGAGAGCGATGCCGATCTTCCCATGAAGAAAGGGGAGTGTGGGAATAGCGAGCGGACATACCCTGAAAGTCATTCAGAGCACGTTTTGGAGAGCCCTGCGACGATGTCCAAATTACCGGAAAAGCCTGCGGCATCCTACATGAGGCGGCCGAGGCACAAGACACGGGATGACCACTATCAGCTCAAAGAAGGCACTAATGAGGGAAGAAAGAAGAAGATTAAGTCGAGTGAACACGAGGGCAAGGATAGGAAGTGCAAGAAGCACAAGCGGAAGGCTAAGTTGGGGGCAGCCATCATGGATGACTTTTCTGCACAGAATGTTTCGCATGACCGCTTGACGGTATGACTTGGCGATGCACTGCGCGTATCTTTGGACTACGCTGACAGAACTTCAGTTGCAATCATCAAAATCGTTGGGCCTTTTTGGTAAAGGCAGGGCGTCTTCGCCAATCAGAAGAAGAGGCTGTGAGCAGCATCTGCCCCTTATATGCTTGACCTCCACTGATCCCTTCTGTCCTTAGTGCCTGACCTTGCCTTCTCTGAAATGTCGTTCCTCAATTCACGTCAACGAAAGCCCACTGAAATCGCCAAATCTATAGATACTCGGCCAGCGAAGAAGTGCAAAACACGAAAGTCCACTCAGCCAGCAGATACCGAGGCTGAGATATCGAGATACTTCACGTCGACAAAGATCCCGAACAAATATCCATCAGACCGCGCAGACGGGCCAAAGCAACGAGAGTCACACAGGAGAGCCCGAACACGTGACTCACCATCATATTTTGTCGATTTGCCCGGCACGCCGTTTCTCGGCTTTGGAAGCTGCGGTGCCGTCTCTACGTCCCCCTGCAAAAAATTGGGTAGTCCAGCTATCAGAGATCTTGAAAGAAGGCTGACTCGATCACCGACTCGGTCGACAAGCTACTTCTCCTGGTCTCAAAGCGGAGCTCTCTCGCAAGGGTCGACTCAGCTGAACAGGCATAATCTCTCCCCTATGGAGCCATCTAGGTGCTTGAATCCTATATCTCGTGAGGCTGATCGGTCTTGTCAAGCTCTTTCTACGTCGCATGTTGAGCAGAATCTGCTTGAGAAGCATCGTACTAGGATTAGTGATACTTCAGAGCGAATTGCTCAGAGCAGATCTGGCCAATGTCAAGGTCACTCCCCGCTACTAAAAGCCAAATGCAGTGGCAAGATTGAGCAGAAAAACCAGGATCGGGAGATCATAGGGACTGGACAGGATTCGGGACACAATACCCCTGGTATAGTAGAAGACATATCGCATAGGACACAGACTCATAGGTCCCCAGATCTACATCGTGGCAGTCTAGCATCTCCTACTATGGATGGTATGCTGGTAGACAGGGCCGAGTCCGACGCAAAGGCTATCGCACTTCCACGACCCTCGGATATGCTCATTGAAACCGAAAAGAATCCGCTTGATACTGCTCTTGAAGCTTTACTCTACGATGCGAGACCGATGGACTGTAAAGCCGAAATGGTAGCCCCTGGGATGACAGATTCCTTGCCCAACCATACTAAACATGTCGAAATTGAGCCTGCAGATCAAACGCGCCATGCTTCAGGTACTGCATCTGGGCACGGTGCTTTACCGCCCATGATAGCAGCAGGGCCCCACACTGGAGATAACATGCCATGCCTTCAGTCTGATCATGGAATCGAGGTATCGAAGGGTCAAAGGTCAATGCTTTTCACGTCTGGATCCGGTAGTCACTCTACAAAGCGACCGCAATGCGGAGATTACACCCCAGAGCTACCGTTAAGTCCTCACAGTAGGACTGTGAACTCGAGAAGCGAATGGAATGGATACGGTGATATCTACGAAAGACAGCAATTAGGAACGCCTATTGCAAACAACCACGACCAATACTTGGCGGAGAACAATAGTGTGACCGACGGTGAATACAGGAAGCCTGAAGATTCTCGGCCACCCTCTCGTCAAGACCCTTCAAGATACCTTGACGATCACACAGGCTCTGCGTACTACGCGAAGCATGGCATGTCGCCACCCGTTAATTCCAGATTCCAAGAGGAAGCTTATCTAGACGATGACGGCTGGGGTGAGGCTGGAGAGAACACATTCGCGGAGCACGATACAACATATCCAGCCGAAATACCTGCTCATGGTCATGAAGAGTCTTATCAAGGTTATGATACTTCCCAGGAGCCACAATACCGGGAGGACCCTGCGACTGTCACCCGCAGGCCGGTACTGCTATCTTTTACGCCGACTATTGAAGAAATGGCACCGTCTAGATTCTGGACGCCACATAAGCTGTACTAAGTCACTCTTGTATCACATTGAATCGAAGGAGCGGTTTTTGGACGTTATGTAACAGGATGCAATTGAGCCCCTGTATACCACATATAAGGCATCATCGATACCTATATCGACCATTCGTGGCAATGCAACCAGCTCTCGATGTAGGTGGATGTATCTCTTTAACGGTCGTCTTAGTCCAGTTGGCCCTTTGTCTTGGGAGTGTGTTTACTCCCCTGCGGAACCCTGACGTAGGCGAGATGCTTGGTGGAGTATTCGTCCACCACATACTCGCCTCACTCACTTCAATTTATCTCGACACTCGATCCGTAAACCGGGTATAACAGCTCTACAGTAGAGTGTGGCGTAGGCTGTTGATCTTTCGGAAACACTTGGGATACCCATCTCGGTGTGGAATTCTCGGACCACGGCTACTTTGCAAGGACTCCAATCACCAGGTCTGTGCTCTCCTCTCCTCTACACCATCATCCAATTCCTTTTGCGTCGGACATTTCTGCTTCTCCTTCAACCACTTTCCTACCTACGTCTTCGGCGTAATTTTCCGGCGCTTTTGTGGTTGATTCGGTTGTCTTCTCTTCTCTTGTTGGGTCGGCTTCGTGGCTTCTTGGGACTACTCTTGTCATACCCCTGTCAAGATGTGCGGCCCCGTATCATCGGTGAGTGCATGCTCGGATCCGCGAAGGGAATTTTTGGGGGTTTCGGATGCGGGAGGGATGGGTCTGAAGGTTGAGAGTAGGTAGTGTTGGTATATATAATATACTGATTGGGTTGATGGTGGGGGTTTTGCTTATGCATCTCCATCTCGTGTCCTCGTCCTTGGCAACGATTTCGCGATCCGCTCGGTATCTTGCACTGCACAATCGCACTGTCGTTGGCGTAGGACATGAAGAATTGAAGGCAAGGTGCTTTCGGCTATAGAGCGGACCGGGGACACATCTTTTCGACGGCCTGAGCAGTTTTACTTGCCCGTTTTCTGATATTCTAAGGGTTGGTTGTGAGAAGGGGAGCTTGTGCGCCTGTTGCTTTTGGGGGACCATATCGTCGAGGTGGAGAATCAGAGGTTGGGGACAATTGAAGCTGGGGATGGAAGCACGTTTCGTTTTAGAATTAGAATATGCGAGGCCGACAGCGGTGTTCTATGGATGGTAGTTTTGCGAATCTTGCGTTGAGGAGATAAAAGCAATGGTTTTGGAAAGGGAAGGATGGGAGGATGGGAAGGTATTGATTTCGATGATGTTCGATGATTTATTCGAAAGCTGAGACTTTTCGACGTGGATTCGTGGATTCGCCCGCGTGAAATTAGCGTGTGCAAGTTCAATACGATTGGCGTGTTACAACACCCTGACCCCGACCCCACGATTTGCAGCCAAAATTTGGGTTCAATATACTCATTAAATCCGTCATATCTTCCACGTACGTAGACGGATTTCTATTATTTTTAAAGTATTAGATACCGTAGATAAATATATATCTTTTAGCCTACTTAGATATTTATTATAAGTCGGTAGGGTACGTTAGGAAGGTAAGGTACAGGCTTAGCGGGTAAAGCGGTACTAAGATATATAGATTTAGTAGGTAAACCTATTAAATTAGTTATATCTTCTACGTACGTAGACGGATTTCTATAATTTTTAGAGTATTAGATACCGTAGATAAATACGTATCTTTTAACCTACTTAGATATTTATTATAAGTCGTTATTACTAGTAGGGTACGTTAGGAAGGTATTAGTACAGGTAAAGCGGGTAAAGCGGTACTAAGATACATAGATTTAGTAGGTAAACCTATTAAATTAGTTATATCTTCTATATACGTAGACGGATTTCTATAACTTTTAGAGTATTAGATACTATAGATAAATGCGTATCTTTTAACCTACTTAGTTATAGATTATAAGTATTAAATATTAAGTAGTATAGTAATATAGGCGTAGTAAAATTAATAATTAATTAATTATATCTATAGCTTAGTAGGGTTAGGGTTAGAGTCTTATAGCACGCTAATCGTATTAGAACTATATATATTAAAACCCGACCTTTTAGCATATATAATTCCAATATTATTAGCCTATTATAAGACCCTAACCCTAACCCCACGCTAAACCTACTTAATTTTATTAGTAAAACCCTACTAAATCTAAGTAACTCTTATATTAATAATATTTTTTTATTATAATATTACTTAAAACCCTTACTATTATCTAAGACTCTTATATAGCCTATATACTTAGTTATTAGTATTTCTAATACCCTAAAGTACTTACTAGGTAGCCTCTACTACTAGTACCTCTTACTATATCTCCTTTACTAATAAATAGGGTAATACTATTACCGCTACTACTACTAGTAAGAAGGAGATTAAGAAGTAGAAGAAGGCTAAGGAGTAAGCTTATATTTAGGCTTAGAAGAAGGTGGAGTAAGAGGAGTAAATAGTTATAAAATAGGTATAAAAAGAGGAGGCTTATTATTATAAAGAGGAGGAATAATATATTACTAAAATAGAGGTTAAATTAGCCTAGCTATATTATAAAAAGGAGCTTTTTAAGCTTAAAAAAGAGATATAATATTATTAGGCTAATAAGGATAAATATAAGGAGTAGCAGGTAAGGATAATAATTAAAGAGCTCTTTAATAAGACTAATTTTATTTATAAGCTATACTTACCTAAAACCCTTAAGGTAATAAAGAGGGATAAGGAGTAGAAGAATAGAACTTATAATTATTCTATTAGTACTTATTTAAGGGTAGAGTCTAGTTTATATATTTAATATATATAGGTTAATAAGATTAGTAGATTATTTAAGAAAGGAAACTTTAATAGCTATCTATTAAATATTAAGATTAATAAGGTAATAGCTAATAAAGGTATTACTAAAATAGCTAATATTTTAGGCTAGGTTAAATTAGTATACTTTAAAGCGACTTATTAATACTTTAATCTAAAAGACTTAACTATTAATAAATAGGAGTCGCGTATTAAGACTATAACTATAAAGTAATAAAAGAAGTACTATAGTTACATTCTAGATATATCTCTTATAATTACTAGTTAAGCTAATTTAATAAGGAGTATTTAGGAGGTTAATAGCCCTACTTAGTTACTATCTTATTAGCGTACTAGGACTAATAATCTAGAATAAGTATTATAATTATAAATTATAAGGGTTATATAGTAATATAAAACCAGTCTATTTTCATTATAAGACTAATTCTTAAGAAATCTAAGAATTATTCTATAGGGGATCTAATAAACCCCTTAAAGAGAACTAGTAAGCCTTATATATTATTTCCCCTTACAGGTTAATATAAGGGCGTAATATATACTAAGTATATATATTATATAGCCTATTAAGTAGGTTATAATAATTACCTCCTCTCTTAAAGAAACTCGCCCTTAAGTTTAATATAAATAGCCTATTTAATTAAGTTTAATAAAAACCTTTAAACCTAGTATAAGATATAAGGAAAAGAACTTAATAAAGTAAGATTAATCTATATTATAATTATAATATATAGTACTTATAACTTTATATTATAATATAACTATCTATTATAAGTAGATATTATAATCTAAGGTATATATATTATATATAATAAATCTATATAAATAGTAATAATAGTTATACTAATATAGTCTTAACGCCTTAGTATTATTATTATAATACCTAAAATTTTCCTTAATACTTTCTCTTTTATAACTATTATTAATATTCTTCTAGGTACTTAGCGCCCTCTCTTCTTATATATATATAATATATATAATATATATAATATATATAATAATAGTTAATTATATAATATAATATCTAATATCTTAATATCTTAGGTATTACTTATAAACTAGTTTACTAGCTCTTTATATAAATATAACTAATATAATATAACTTAATCTAATATAAAATATATATAATACGCCTAGCTTTTATAATAAAAATAGAAGTAGATCTTAATACCTAGTTAAGTAATTTAATTATTAAGAATCTTATAAAAACTCCTATTATAAATCCTATAAAGATTCCTATTAAAGATCCTATTAAGGAGCCTACTCCTCTATTATATAAGCTTATTCCTAAGCCTACTTCTTACCTTAACTCTACTATAAGTATTAATAACCTATTTAGCCTAGATAATAATCTAGTTATACCTACTTATTATCCCTCTTTTATAGATATAAGTACTTAGGTATATTTTAACTATATAGTTAATATAAAGTAGTATATTATTCTTACCCCTACTTCCCTAGCTATATATTTCTAGGGAGCTCCCTATCTAAAATAAAATATATATAAGAGGTATATTTATTATATTAATAAAGGACTTATAAAGTATAGGTATTTATAATTATATTATACTTAATATATATATTAATAGTATAGGTAATACTATATTTATAATTATTAATAGAAAGAAAATAATACTTAAGTAGTATAACTATTATTTAAAAGTCTATTATAACTATAAACTAGTAGGTTTTCCCTATATTCTTAAGTTACTTTTATAGTTATAGCGTATACTAATTACTTAACTTCTAGATTCCTAATAATATAATCCTAGTTTATAATAAAGTAATTAAGCTCTATTAATTAATTAATAATATAGATTATTTAAATACTCTAGAGGATAAATTAAAGCTTTAAGTAGCGAGTATTATCCTTATAAATATTATAATTACTATCTACTTTAAGCTAGCTTTTTATAACTATATTATAGTACGTCTTAGTAGTAAAAAGAAACTAATAAGTATATTAAAAGTATAGATTATAATTCTTTAAATAATAAAATATATTAGTAAAACCCTTATAAGTATTTATAATATTAAGTAAGCTAAGGTATACTCCCCTACGCTTTTATTATATTTATTACTTATTATAACTATTACTTATATATCTTTAAGTAGGCCTTAAGCCCTTAGCTTCTAGCTTAGAGGATAAGATAGATATAGATAATAAAGAGTAGGTACCTAATATATTAATATTATATTACCTATACTTATATAAGTAGCTAAGTAAGCTTTAACTACTTAATACTAGGTTTCCTTCTTCTAATTTAATTAGATAGTTTTTTATTTCTTTCCTAAGTTATCCTTATATACTAGCGCCCCTAGGGCGTTTTACCTACTCCTAATAAGTAAGATAAAAGAGATTAATACTCTTTATATTTATTTTTAAGTAACTAATTAAATATCCTTTATTATATTCTTTAATTCTATTTTAATATTTATAACTCTTATTTATAATAATAGTACTTTTACTTCTTATTAAAGTCTTCGCGTATTTCTTATATATCTTCTAGATTTTCTTCTAGAACCTATTAATTATATTAGGAAGGATATCCCTTCTACTTAATAAGATACTAGAGTTTACCCTTCTTTATCTTCTTATCTAAAATCTCTTTTAACTCCTACTACTTATTATTATTAATAAGTTCTAGAGGTAGTAGCTTAGGTATAAAGGTATTACCTTACCTACGCGTATATAACTCTAAAAGAGAAATATAAAAAATAGGATAGATTATATATATTAATAGTAATACTAGGTAATACGCCTACTTATTAATAGGTCTAAGGATATAGAATAGACTAATAAACTTATAAAATAGCTTCCTATTTAATTACTTTTACTTTAAGTTCTTTATATTTAGTATAACTAAGTCTCTTTAATTAAAAGATATTAACTTATACTTCTTATTATAAAACTTTACTTATATTTCTAATATATCTTACTATTAACTTAATAGGTCTTTATATAATTTATAAAGTTTTTAGATATATTATCTTATATCTAGTACCTCCTCTTAATAAGTTCTATCTTTAGAATATATAAGAATCTTAGGCTAATAATTATAATAAAGCTTAAAAGGATTATAGCCTATTATTATATTCTTTATATTATAATATATAAATTTAGCTAGGGGTAATAACCCTACCTAATCTTTTTATTTATTATTATAGTAAGTTCTTAAATAATATTCTAATATCTAATTCTAATATTCTATTTAGCTATTAGTCTATAAATAGAAGGTTATACTTAGCCTATAATTTAACTTTAAATAGTAGTATAAGTTAGATTAATAAATACTTATAAATAGACTCCTTTAATCTAATATAATATTATTAGATATATTATACTTTAGGAAGACTTCCTTAAATAAGATATTTATAAGATTAGTTACCTTATAATCCTTTTATATAAGAAGGTAGTAAAGTATCTTTATATACCTATTAATAATTATAAGGATAGTATTATAAATACCTTTATACTATTTATATAGGGGAAGATTTATAATAAAATCTATTATAATTAACCTTTATAACCTAATTAGCTTAGAAAGTATAGTTAAGTTATTATATAGTTAATATTATTTTACCTTAATTCTTTAATAAATATTATAAGAATTAATATATTCTTTAATATCCGCCTTTATACCTATCTAGGTATATTTTTAGTAAAGGAGACTAAGCGTCTTATTAAGCCTAAAATGCCCTACTAAGGGGTTATTATAATAGTATTTTAATAGCTCTTTATAAACTAATAAGTCTTTAGGAATATATAACTTCTTATTATATCTAAGTAAACCTTAACTATTAAATATCTATTAACTAGCTCTCTTAACTTATCTATCTATTATTTTACTTATATATTACTAGCTAATAAAAATATCTTCTTATTAAAGTACTTTAATTAATTTAATTATAGACTTTAAAGTTATAGTATATACTATTTTATTCTCTACTATTATACTAACTAGAAAATATAGAATAAGTTATTTATAATTAATAGTATTAGTAATAGGGTTAAGCTATTTCTTAGCTATATTATAAGTATATTAAGGTAGTATCTTACTTATACTCCTTATATTACTAGGTTAAGGGTCCCTACGCCTTAATAGATATACTTTATCTAAAACTATTATTCTAATAGCTATATTAATAATTCCTAGTACTACTAATCTTATAACTAGTACTAGTATCTATAACTACCTTATATATATATTATATATTATAGTAAGTTCACCTTTATTACTAGAGGGTTATAAGCCCTATCCTAGTATAGGAAATATATAGGCCTTAGTTATAATATAGAAAATAGGGTTTAATAAACCTACTACTATTAATAGCTTTTATTATAATATAAGGATAAGTTTATTTATTACCTTATCTTTACTTCTATAATTAGAGCGCCTTAATAGTATATTAGCTAGGTTAGTCTTACCTAGTTTATACTTAATAATAAGGTTATAAGTTAAGAGTCTTATTACCTATCTTAGCCGGCGACGAGATCTACCTGTACGTGGTGCCGGCTAAGAACCTTCTAGTATCTCGGTACTAGGAGAGCTGAGAGATCTCACGGTATTTTAGAAGTACCGTCTAGGGTTACCTAGTTATTACGGAATCGATACGCAGGTAGAGTATAGTAATAATAAGAATAGGAACGCTAACGCGATAGAAAAACAGAGAAGATAGAAGGAGAACTCTTAGAAGATTACGGTAAAAGATATAACGCGATAGAATATATAGATATAGACGAAAAATATATACTATATAAATACCCTTCTACCTCTCCCTAATATAGCCTCCGCTTCCCTACGCGTGTTATAAACGCGATATACTAGTAATACTAGTAATACTAGTATAAGATAATAGAAATACTACCGATATAAAACCTCTATAGTATTATAGAATATATATGGTACTTCTATACCTATACCCGCTACAGGGTCTCTTACGAGGCCACGTCTTTATACTCCAGCCGATTCCGCTCCGCGCGGTCTAGGTAGCCTAAGTCTACCTACCTCAGGGTAGTTATAATATACACAGATAATAACAGTATAATAAAAAGATAGTAATACTATAAAGCTAGCCCTTCCTTCCTCTTAATAATCGAGCGTAAGCCAGATAGTATACCGGGTATATACTACCGCCATTACTGCCGTACGGCGGCGAGGATACTCCAGTCCCCTTCCTAGGTAGTCCTTACGGTACGGCTACAGGTAGTAGGCACCTAACCCGAAACAGGACGTAGGTATTAGACTCCTTACCTAATAGCTTATAAGCGCGATAGGGCCGCCGGTCTAGTTAACTAACGGTGCCTATTATCTTCTATACGCATATACCTTAATAGTAGCGGCCGATATAACCGCGGTAAATATACCGGGTATCCGCTACCTTACTATTATACGGCGGGGGGATACTTAGCCGTACCTAGGTAGTCCCTACGGTATAGTAGTAGGTAGTAGAGGCCTAACCCGTATAGAGATACGTGGATATTAGCCTTCCTACCTAATAGTCTATAAGCACGCCAGGGCCGCTGGCCTTCTTACCTAGTAGTGCCTGGCACTAATAGACTAGTAGGTAAGTACTAGTTCTATTACCTCCCTTTACGTATACACCCTCCCTATCACGGACGTTATAACCGGGATTATAAGGAATTATCCGTTATAAGGATTCATCCGTTACGTTAAACGGATTAGATTAAGAATAGCCGGTAGAGATAGAAAAGAGAAAGGGGCTAGGCCCTAGATAAGGAAAAGAAGTTTTACCTACAGACGAAACTTTAGTGTAATAGGTAGTAAACCCGACCCCTCTACTACCTCCCTAGTAGTAGGCCTGCTAGGGGCGGGAGGGAAGGAGCTATAAATGGTTAAGAGAACCGTAATTATCAGGTAGAGTTTTTATCCTTATAGTAGGGTTTCTCCCCGAATAACATGTACGTAATACGTACCCCTGAATAGCCTACCCTTATTAGCTTTTTAGCTAGTATAGGAGTATAATTAATTAATTAATTATTACCTATCTTACCTATTAACTATTTAAAGCCTTTATATTTATAAAACCCCTTAAGTTATTATAATTAATAAGTACTTTAACTAGATAGAAACTACCTTCTAGGTAGTATCTCTACTACTTAAAGATTATAAGTATTATAAATAACTCCTTATTATAAGTTTTATAATATTCTTTAACTAAGTTTATTTTCTTACTTTAAAAGGTTATAAGATACTACTAATCTAATTCCTAGAGTTATAATAGAATATTAGCTAGTCTAAAATCTAATATATTAGTCTTAACTTATATAGGTAATATAAGACTAAAATATCTTAATATTAGTATATTAAGGAATACTTAATAGAGTATATTAAACGTATACTCCGCTCTATTAGACTAATTAAAAGGACTTATCTTAATACCTTTTATACTACCCTTTAATAGCCCTATTAAGGGTAATATAATTTATAAATATTAATAAATAAAATAATAATAAAAATTTATAAATCTAAGAAAAATCTATACTTTATAAAAGCTCTTTAGCTTAGGCTATAATTAAATAGTATCTACCCTACGCTAATCTATTATAACGCCTTTAATTAAGATAATAAATCCTAAGAACTCTACTTTAATTATAAAGAATTAATATTTCTTTAAGTTAGTAAATAATTTATATTACTAAAGCCGCTTAAGTACTTTATATATATAATCCCTATACTTCGTATATAATTCTAAATAGATAAGAATATTATTAAGATAGATAATATAGAATTTATCTAGTAACCCTATTAAGGACTTATTAATATAAGCTTAAAAGGTTACTAGAGTATTTATAAGACTAAATAGTATTACTAAATACTTAAAATAACTATATTATATATAAAATATAGTCTTCTACTTATCTCCCTTTTAAATATAAATATAATAATATATATCTTTAAGATTAAGTTTTATAAAGACCTTTACTCTATTTAAGTAATCTAATATTTTACTAATTAAGGGTAAAGGATACCTATTCTTAATAGTTACCTTATTTAACTTATAATAATTAATATATAAATATAGGCCTCTATCCTTCTTTAGGATAAATAGGATAGGTAATCCCGCGGGACTCTTAAAATACTTAATTTATCCTTTTACTAAGGCTTTATCTAGATAGTATCTTAATTTTATTAACTTTATATTTAATAGGTTATATAAGGGTTTATAAAGCGGGTTACTAGTTATATTAATAATATAATTACTTCCTTAATAAGATAGTAGATATCTAGCTTCTTTAACTAAGAATATATCTAAGAACTTATTAAATTCTAGAGGTAATATATATAAATTAACTATATATTCTTTATCTAGATTACTTTTACCTACTACTTTAAGTCTTAATAATATAGGTTCTAAATTAATAATATTAGAAATAAGAAGTATATAAATAATAGGCTATTTCTTTAAGAATTTTATAAACTATTATAAATTATTTAGTTAGAATAATAACTTATTAATTCTAAAATACTACTTCCTTATACTTATATTAACCTTAATACCTATTATATACTATATAAATCTACTAATAACTAGTAGTAGTCCTACCTTATCTATTATATAGAAGATATAGGTATATTAATAAGAAGAACCTTAACTATTAATAGTTTAATATATTATATTATATATACTATAATAAAAGATAGGCTTATTATTTATAAAGCTTAAATATAGTAATTTAGTATCTTTAATATATTTTAAACTTACTTTAATAGTATAAGCTTATAAGATAATATTTAACTAGGAATTATAATTAAGATATCTCTTATACTTAAGAGGCTTATACTTTAGTATTACCTTAACTTTATATTAATATAGTATTAAAGGTTTAACCTCTACTCCTTATAATCTCTCCTCTAATAATTTAGAGTCCTTAATAGGGTCTAGCCTTTTCCCTACTCCTTACTTATATATTAGCCCTATTTACTTATTATAATAAGGTTTAAGTATCTTCCTTTTTATTAGAATCCGCCTTATTTTAATAAATTAAGATAACTTATAGTATAGTAGCCCTTCTTATTATAATTGTAATAAGTAATATCTAATAAGTCGCGTAATTTAAGCTTATTATAACTACTCTTATTATTATAACTACCTATTCCTTATCCTCTTATAATATTATCCCTATTTATTTATAGTTTTTTACCTTTCTCGCGATCCGTGTACTTATATAATATATTTTACTAGCCTTTATTATAAAAAGGCCTCTAATCTTATTAATATTAGCCTTAAGGCGTACTACTAATAATAAGAGTTTATCTCTTATATTAAGTAGGGACCCCTAATTTATAAGGGTAATTTAAAGCTCTTTAATAATTTTAGTATATAAATTTATTACCTACTTACTTTTAACTTTTTTAGGAAGTTAGGCTTCTAAAGATATTAAGTATATTTTAAATTTATAAATTATTTATATTAGGTGTTAATATATATTAATATACTATTAATATATACTTAACTCCCTATTTATAAGATCCTTAATATAATTTAGTAAAAAGTTTATAAAATCCTTCTAACTTAATATTTCTAATAAATAAGAATATAAATAAGTAGCCTAAAATTATTCTAGGTTACTCTTAAGCGCTAGTATTATAAATAGAATACGTGATATCTATATAATAAAATTAAATAGAGTTTATAAAAAAGATCTATTATATTATTATATCTAGTCTTAATATTTATAGATATTCTTATTATAATAGTTAGGAATAGGGGTTAGCTTTAATATACTTTAAAAGGGACTTAAGTACTCCTTAGCTTTACTATATATATACTTCTAACTTATACTATTATTATTATAAAGAGAAATCTATTCCCCTAATTCTAAGGTAGTAATATCTACTTTAACTTCTTTAAGTTATTAAATTTATAATAACTCTTCTTACTTATACCTTACCTATATAAGGTATTTTATTATAAGGGGAATACTTTCTTTATAATTCTCTAAATCTTCCTTAAAGGTATTTTTAATATTATTAGGTTTATTTATATCCCTTATATAACTTTCCTATTCCCTTTCCTATTAGCTAGGATTATTATTAAAAGTATTTAATAAACTACTTTTATCTTAACTCTACTATAATAGTATATTACTTATAATACTATTAGAGCGAGTTATATTTACTATAACTAATAATAGATTACTACCCTTAAATAGGTAGAAGAGTTAGAATTATTATAATTATAAATTATAGGGGTTATATAATACTATAAAATTAGTCTATTTTTATTATAAGACTAATTCTTAAGAAATCTAAGAATTATTCTATAAGGGATCTAATAAACCCTTTAAAGAGAACTAGTAAGCCTTATATATTATTTCCCCTTACGGGTTAATATAAGGGCGTGACGTATACTAAGTATATACGTCGTATAGCCTATTAAGTAGGTTATAATAATAAGCCTATACTATTATCTATAATTATAACGAGTCCCTTAGCGATAATAGTAAGAAGCTTATTATAAGGTAGAAGTACCGCGATATAACTTATAGTTATAAGGGCTACTACTAGATTAATAATAATAGTAAATATTACTAGTTAAATACTATATAGTATAAGAGGTAGGCGAGTATAATTATCTCTAGTAAGACTATTAAATATAAACCGCCGTATCTTATTATTAAGTCGCTACTTAGTTAAGGCTAAGAGGGGGAGGATAAAAAGCCTAGTAAAAAGAAGTTAGTAATAGATTAGATAAAAGAGATAATAGCCTAGTAGATAGAGTTTAATACTATTAAGAGTATAAAGTCTATAATAAGTAAGGGTTATTAATAGTCTATATAATAAGTACTTATATAGCTATAGCTTCCTCCTCCTTTAATATACTTATATCTACTATTATATCCTTCCTTATACTAGTCTCTATTATATAACCGTCCTTACTCGCCTACGCCTAACTAATAGTTATAATCTACTCTATTTATAGCGAGAGCTTAAGACCCTTACGGGTATTTGTTAGGCTTAGGTATATATACGCCTTACGCGCCACCTTATAACCTACTTCAGGTAACCTTCCTTAGAAATATAGGGTAATATCCTAGTAATAGGAGGCCTAGATTAAGCTTATATTTAGTAGATATATATCTTCCTAGCTATCCCCTATTATTCTTCTAAGTTCCTTAGAGATTAATTTTACTATTATAATAGGCCTACTACCTAATCTATTAGTAGACTTATACTTATTATTAAACCTTATAATATAACTTTATATCTTTTATTACCTAATACGCCGTTATAGAGCTAGCGGGTATAAACCTTATAATTTTAATCTCTCTCCCTTTTTAAAGGAAAAGGCTTAGAGTTATTATTATATTAGGTTTACCCTATAATAATTAATAGGCTAAAAGTAATAACTAAGTAGAACTACTATTATATAAAATATTATTAGAACGCCGTTATAATACCTTAGTAGAAGGAAGACTCTTTACTCCTTCTACTCTAGATAAGCTAGAATAGCTACTAGAGGAGGCCTAGAATAAAAATTATTATCTTAAATAATAAAATAAATTAGTAATATTACTAGCTTATAATAAAGCCCTTTATAATCCTTAGGTTAGTATTAACCTAGGAGTTTAGAATACTATTATCTTAGCGCCGTCTTAATATACTTATATATATATACTTCGCCCTAAAAGGATAAGACCTTATAAAGGATCCTTTAAAGGGGAGTACTTATATTAGTTTTATAAAGTTAATATTAAATTTATTATAAGTCTAAAGTACTTTATTATAAATAAGTCCTATATAACCTATTATATAGACTCCTTAGAAGGGGACCTTAAAGCTTAATAGTATACCTATTTTAGGAGTTATAATCTTATTAATATTATATTTAAATTCTTTAAGAGGTTTCTACTAGACTTAGTTATAGATCTAGTAAGCCGCCGTCTCCTTATTTATAAAAAGTAGGAGTAGGTATATTAATATAATAATTAAAAGGTCTTAAATTTTAAGGCCTTTTTAAAGGAGTTAGAGTCTTATTTACTACCTTTTAATAAGAAGTATAAGGCTTATATTTTCCTTATAAAACTTTATAATAAGCTAAAGAATAAAATTCTTAGTACTAGTAATATTACTAAGTAGTATAAGGAGATATTTACTTAGGCTATTATACTAGAGAATACTCTAGAATATAGGCGCTATATAAGCGGCTTAGGTTCTTAAGGAAAATCTTAGGGTAGGTCTTAGCGAAAATTAAAAGGTAGTAATAAGTCCTTAGAAGACTAGGTTATAAAGCCTAAGGGTTCTAATAATAATAGTAGTAAGTAGTCGCGCTTTAAGGATAATACCTTAAAAAGGAAGGCTAGGCCTAATATTAGGATAGATTTTATAATCTATTTCTATTATAATAAAGAAGGTTATATCTAACTAAATTATATTAATCTTAATAAGCCTTAGGCTTATTTTAGTATTAATATAATATTAGTAAAAAAAGAACTAGCCCCTTAACCGCCTTAAAAGAGGGGTAAGAAGACTAATTAATAGAGGTAATATTATTAATCCTTATAAAGGGTTAAGTAGAGTTATAAGGTAACTAGTATTAAGTTATAATACTTTTAAACTTTAAGTTATACCTAAATTTAATTTTATAAAAGTTTATAATTTAATAGGATTTAAAGCCTTATAAAGCTATCTTATTATAAGTATAAGTACTTAATAGAAGTAGTATATATATCTATAAAGCCTACTAGTTATATTATTAGTTAGTAGGTAGCAAGGGTTATAAAAAGGAGTATACTACTCTTTTTTATATAGTAAATTAAAAGGGCCCTAATATTATTTTAGGTATATTAGGATTAAAATAATAGTATATACTATTAGATCTAGAGGCGGATTACTAGCGCTTTAAAGTTAATTCTAATATATTATAAGTTAATAAGCCCTAAGCGTTCGCTTAAAATATTAGAAAAGAGCTAAATATATTTACTATTATATATACTAGTATAATATCTAGTAAATAAGAAGTCCCCTAACTCTTTAGGGAATTAGAGGCCTTTACTAATATCTTTTTTAGTAAGAAAGTAGGTACCTTACCTATTTTTAAAGAGGGTAACTATATTATAGATCTTATAAAAGGTAAAGAACTACCTTATAAGCTACTTTATAATTTATCTTAAACTAAGCTAGTAGAGCTACGGCGCTACCTTAAGGATTTACTTTAAAAGGGTATTATTTACTACTTTATCTTATTAGCTAGAGTACTTATTCTCTTTGTACTAAAGAAGGATAGTAGGCTACGTCTATATATAGATTATAAGGGGTTAAATATTATAACTTTAAAGAATAGATACCTATTACCTCTTATTATTAAGATATTAGATTACCTATATAATTCTAAGGTTTTTATAGAGTTAGATTTAAAGGATACCTATTATTAAATTTATATTAAGGGAGGTAATAAATAGAAAACTACTTTTTAAACTTATTATAACTACTTTAAATATTTAATTATACTTTTTAAGCTTATTAATATACTAGCTATATTTTAAGCCTATATTAATAGGGCCTTAGTTAGTTTAGTTAATATAACTTATATAATATATCTAGATAATATCCTTATTTATAGCTCTAATCTAGTAGATTACTAGTAATATATTTAGTAAGTACTAGAATAGTTATATTAGTTTTCCCTATATACTAATCTAAAAAAGTACTAATTTAGTACTAAAAGGGTTAAATTTTTAGGGTTTATTATCTTAACTAATAGTATTAAGATAGATCTAGAGCGTATAATAATAATTAGGGACTAGCTTAAGCCTAAGACCTATTAGGATATATAAGTCTTTTTAAGCTTTATAAATTTTTATTATTAGTTTATTTATAGCTACTCTTATATAATTAAGCTACTTACTAGCCTACTTAAGGGTAGTAAGGATAGTAAGAAAATAGGTCTTTTCAATTAGATTATTACTATTAATAGAGTATTTTAATTATTATAAGATACCTTTATATTAGCGCCGTTTCTACGCTACTATAACCTTATAAAGGCCTTAAGGATAGAAATAGATACCTTAAATTTTACTATAAATACTATCCTATCTTAATAGGATAAAGATAGTAACTAGTAACCTATTACATTCTAGTCTTAGAAGATAACTAACCTAGAATAAAATTATAAAACCTATAATTAGGAGCTACTTACTATTATAGTAGTAATAAAATAGTAGTAATACTACCTAGAAGGAAGTACTTTTATAATTAAAGTATAAATTAATTATAATAACTTAAAAGGCTTTATAAAATAAAAGGAATTAAACTCTAAGTAAGCTAGATAGGCGCTTAAGCTTACTACTTATAACTTTAAGATATTCTATTACCTAGAGAAGTTAAACCCTACTAACACGCCGTCATATTAACCTAATTATAAGGGAAAATTACCCCTAAATATAAAGCTCTTATTAATACTATAAAATAAGCTTACTTTATAGAAGAATAATAGTTCTAAAGAAATATAAGCTATTATTATAGTTATAGCGCCTGTATTTAGAATTATAGGTATTTAAGTTATTATCCCTAGAAAGGATATTATAAATATTTTAGACTTAGCTTATAAAGATACTTAAAGGCTTATAGAGACCTTAATTTATAACTTATAAAAGTATAATAATTAGGTAAAGTCCTTCTTAGAAGTACCTACTATATAGTATTATTATAAATATTTTAAGGCCTAGAGTTTAGACTTTAATAGGCTATCAATCTTTAAAGGTTATCCCTATATTCTAAGGGATAAAGCCCTATATAGTAAACTAATTAGTCGCTATTATAATAATCCTTTATTAGGATATTTTAGTACTAAGAAGATATATAATCTTCTTATATATAAATACTATTAGAATAGTAGTATAAAATAAGTTACTAAGTATTATTAAACTTATAATATTTATTAAAGAACTAAGTTACTACGCTATTATACTTATAATAAATTAAGTTTATTACCTATTACTACTTAATTATAGAAGGAAATATCTATAGACTTTATTATAAGGTTACTCCTAAGTAAGGCTAAGGGAATTATTTATAATTTTATCCTTATAATTATTAATTATTTTATAAAAATAGTTAGGTATATATCTATTATAATAATAATTAATACTACTAAGCTAGTAGATATATTTTATAATAAAATTATTTACTACTATAATATACCTAATAGTATTATAAGTAATAGGGGTTTTATCTTTATAAGTACCTTCTAGTTAGCGGTTTATTTTTACTTAAAGATAAAATGCTACCTAAATATAGCCTTTTACTTATAAATTAATAAGTAGATTAAGTATTAGAATTAGGTATTAGAATATTACTTATATATATTTACTAATAATAAGTAAATTAATTAGGCTAGGTAACTATTTATAGTTAAATTTATATATATAAATAGTATTTATTTCTCTATTAGAATAATACTATTTTTTCTTATATATAGTTATTACCTAGAAGTTTGTTAGAAACTTAAGGATAAGTCCCTAAAAGGGAGGATACCTATTATAAATAATAGAGTTAGAATATTATAACTTATAAAGGATAAAGCTATAAAACGTCTTTAGGCCGCCTAAGCGTCTTAAGAAAAGTATTATAATTAGAATTATAAGCTATAAATATATAATATTAGTAATTTAATAATATTAATTATAAAGAACCTAAAGTAATAACGCCTAAGTAAGAAGTTAGCTTATAAGTATGTAGGACTATTCTAGGTTATTAATAAGGTCGGTTTATAGGTGTATTATCTACTATTACTACTATTATATAGGATCTATAATATATTTTATATAATACTAATTAAACCTTACTATTAAAGAGACTACTCTCCTATAGTAGATATCTTTATATAAGTACCTAAAATTATTAATAATAAAGAATAATAGGAGGTAGAAGAAATTATTAATAAGGTTAATAATAAATAAGGTATCTAGTATAAAGTTAAGTAGACTAGTTAGGGTAGTAAATATAATTAATAGGTACTAGATAAGGACCTTAATAAGTCTTATAAACTAATAAGAGCCTATAATATATTAGTATAATTAAAGTATAAATAAAATATTAAATATATTCTTATATTAAATAAGTAGTAATAATATAATAAGTTATAATATAAGTTAAGACTATTATCTTTATATATATTATATAATAATTAATCTCTTATATATAAGTATACTTATAAGTATAGTAATATAGTTTAAAAATATTCTTTTTATAATATTATTAAGTTAAAGTAAGTACTTATAAGAGAGGCTAAGGGAGTTATAAGAAGTTTTAAATATTAGGATAAGAATCTATTAATATCTTATAGTACTATCTTAGCGTAGTTTCCTTTAAAGCTATTTAAATTATAATAATAATAATAAAGGTTCTATTTAATTTTATAATAGATATGTTAGAGTAACGTATTACTTATTATATCTTATATTTATAAATATTTAGTCTATTATTAATAATAAAGTATATACGCCTACTAGTTAATATTACCTTCTTATTTCTATATTATTATTAATATATATTACTAATACCTATACCTAATAAGTTATTCCCTATTAGTATATAATAATATTAATTATATGAAAATATTATATACCTTAAGACTTAAAGTTAATAAGTTATATATCTAACTATATATTAACGGTATTTAGAATAATTCTAAATTATATTATATATTATCTTAATATAATTAAAAGATATAAATAGTTTAGAAGTATATATATACTATCTAGATAATTTATTAATATACTCTATTACTAACTATTATATAATATTATTACTACCTTATAAAAGGTTTTAATATATATATCTATCCTAGCTAATATTAATACTATATTAGTAGTAGTATATTAAATAACTCTTTTCCCTTATTTTTCCTACGTAGTTTTAAGGTTTTTTAATAAGTATTCTAGTTAATCTAACTAGCCCTAGGGACTAGGGCCTAGGAGGGGAGGTACTTATTAGGCTTAGGTATATATACGCCTTACGCGCTACCTTATAACCTACATTAGGTAACCTTCCTTAGAAATACGGGGTAACGTCCTAGTAACGGGAGGCCTAGACTAAGCTTATACTTAGTAGATATATATCTTCCTAGCTATCCCCTATTATTCTTCTAAGTTCCTTAGAGATTAGTTCTACTACTATAGTAGGCCTACTACCTAATCTATTAATAGACTTATACCTATTATTAAACCTTATAACGTGACTCTATATCTTTTATTACCTGATACGCCGCTATAGAGCTAGCGGGTACAGACCTTATAGTATTCTAGTCCTATTAGTAAACTAAATAAGGATAATAATATTCTAGAAGTATTCTAATAGTAGAAGAAGGATAGGATAGATTATTAGGACTAAAAGCTATAATATTATTAGATTTAGGCTAAGATTACCTATAAAGGTTAGGGTATTAATAATATTAAGAGTATAAAGGATACCTTATTATATATCTATACTAGATCTATTACTACTAGGCTTCCTAACGGTATTATTTAGAAGCTAAAAGGCGAACTAAGTTAGTTTAAAAAGCTTTAAAGGGAGGAGTATTAGTACGCCCGTAAGCTAGCTAGTATAAGAGGAGGTAGATATTAAGGAGGTAGATAGTAAGTAGGAGGTTTTTAAGAAGTATAGTATCTTTAGCTATCTATTAATATAAATAATAAAACTAAGACCTCTACTACTAGGCTATTTCTTATTTAAATACTTCTACCTTATTATTAAATATATACCTAGTATTATTATATATAAAGTACTCCTTTATAAACCTATTATATCTACTATACTTAATAGTATACCTTAAGAAGCCCTTAAAGTCATTCTAAAAGATAGGGTAAAAGCTCTTAAAATAATATCTTATCTAGGCCTTAAGTATACTAAATATAAGCTTAATAGGGTTATAGTCTAGTAAGTAGGAAGGTAAGTACTTAATAAGATAGCCCTTCTATTTAATAGCCTTAATAATTTAAATATTAATATAAATACTAATATTATCTAGGATAATAATACTTTACTTCTAAGGATATTTATTATATAATAGTAGTAGCTTATTAATTAGCTAGTTAATAATTTCCTCCTTTAAATACTAGCCCTTCTTAATACTAGTATATAGAAGGTAACCCTTAGTAGTATATATAGGTAGAATACTATATATATTACCTCGTCTTATATTACTATAATAGCGAGTAGGATTACTTATAAGCGTATATACTATAGATTACTATATTATCTAGAGCTTAAATAAAGACTTATTAATAAAGATAAGCTACTCTACTTTTACCTTACTAGTAAAGGCTTACTAGGTAACTTAAAGCTCTTAACTCTAAGGGCCTATATATTAACTAGTCTTATAAGATATCTTTATATCTTTTAGAGCTTATAAGATAGTAGATTAGTAAATAGATATATCCTATTCCTCTACTAAGTAACGGGCTAGCTCTTCCTAAAATAGCTATAATTTTTAATACTAATAATTAAGTAGAGTATTAAGAGTAGTAGGTATTATTAAGTAACTTTAGCCTAGATAGTATAAATAATAAGTGTCACGGTTCTAGTATATATTAGCTAGGTGTAGCCTAATAGGGTTTAGTACTATTTAGGCTTAGTACCTATATATACTAGATTTATTCTATATAGCTAGAATACTATAGTTAATATTCTATTTATACTAATAATATTATTACTATTTAGGTCTATATCAGGTCCCTAATATAATATTAACTATCCTTATTAGTAGTAAGCTTACTTTTATAACTATAAGCCTACTACCCTACTACTAGACCTACTACTAGCCTACCTTACCTACTAACTACCAGACCTACTACTAGCCTACCTACCTACCTACCTACCGCCAGACCTACTACTAGCCTACCTACCTACCTACTAATTACTAGACCTACTACTAGCCTATCTAGTCACCTACTATTTAACTAGCTACGACGGATTTCTAAGAAAAGTTGACTTTTTTAATATAATAACAGATTTTCACGACTTAGACTAAGAGACTAGAATATTACTCTAGTAACTTAAGAATAATAATATACGCTTACGTAATCTACGTAATATTTACTATATAAAATATAAAGAAACTCTTATAGTAAATATAAAGCTATAATAGAAAAATTAAGAGCTAGAGAAGAAAATTTAAGATCTAACTATTAAGGAGTTTTAGTTCCCTAAATAGGATATACTACTAGATTCTAACGACGAGGTCCTAGTTAAGAGGTCTACCTTAGTTAAGAGGTCTCTAGCTCCCTCCGAGGTCGCTACTACTAGTAGTAGTAATAATAAGAAATACCTAGATATTCTATACTTTTATAGAGTTACTAAGGATTAGGAGTTATAGCGACTATATCTAGAAGTAAAATTTAACGCTAGCGCTATACTATTCCCCTTTAAGAAAAATAAGATAAACTGTATCTATAATTATTATAAATCTATAGTCTTTAATATTATTAAGGCTAGATTTATAAAGGGCGGCGTCCTATTTAAGACTTTTAATAAGATTATTAACCTCCTTAATAATAATTTTAAAGCTTTTAATCCTATTAGTAATACTAAGGCTACTATCTATAACCTAGATTTTATTATAAAGGAAGGTGAAAAATTTAATATATTCTTAGCGAGATTTTCTAGTACTATTACCCTATTAGGGTATTCGGAGTTTATAAAGATTTTAACCCTTAAACAGATAATTATATTTAAATTATAGGATAGAGTTATAGATAGTCTAAACTTAAAGGTTTATAAAGAATTTATCTAGTATCTACGGCTAGTTAATACTTAGATATATTAGTATAGCTAGTCTTAGGAAGATAATAAGATACTTAAAGTCCCTATACCTTCTACCTATTATAAGACCTACCCTGTAGAGTTCCTAATAGAGCTAAAGAAAGATAGTCGTTATTTCTAGTACCTTCTTATTAGATATTAACCGGGTCTAGATACTCCTTATTAGGATGATCTATATCTAAGCTATCTATAGGTAAAGAAGCTATTAGGAAAGCTAAGGGTAGTAGAACTAGATTAAAGGAGAAGAGCTTAGAGAATAATAGTAGTATTAATAGATAATATAGCCATCTTATCTCTAGAGTCTCCTGTAATAATAATGTCTATAGGGGTAAGGATAATAATAATAATAAAATGTTATTAATAGGGATATAGATTTTTCTTTTTCTTTTATAGATTTTCTAGTAAATAGCTCTACACGTCTATAAGAGCTACGAGATATAAAGATAATATAATATTATATAATATTTATTATAAGATATAAATATAGGTTTAATTAATTCCTTTTTATAAGTTAAGATATTAAGAGTTTTTCTAAAAAGCGCTAAGACTACGTTAACGGTTTTTTTATTAACGCCTACCTTAAGCGGTTAATATACTATAACCCTACGTCCGTTTAATATACTTATTACATCGGTAAACTAGGAAGAAGAACAGAATATTAGGATCTATACTACCCGTATTTTCCGCTTTTTCTATACCTTATATAGGTTTATTAAACCGTTATATACAGCCTAAGCGGTTATTATATATTTAGCACGTTTAAAGAACCCTTAACCTTTATAAATTATCTAGCTAGTACTCGCGCATAGGTTACTATATATATCTAGGCGAGAATATTAGGTAGTAAACCCTTCCTATTAGTTTATCCTATTTTATTTAGTTATATAATTAAATTATTTTATAAAGTATATATTCTATATAGCCGCTATAGACTTATGGCGTTTAATATACATGGTATTAACTTATAATATATAAAGATATCTTAGAATAATCTTACTATATTATAATATTATTATATTCTATTTCTATTTAATTTATTCCTACTTAGCTCGCTATTACTTATTACCTTAGAAGGATTCTATACGCGTATACTATCTCTATATTATTAGCTAATAATCTAACCTTCCTTATTAAGTAGATTACCTTTATTATTAATATTCTTATCTATAGTTATATCCTCCTCTAATACCTCGCGACTACTATCTATTAGATCTATTATAGCTTTAACTAATTTATATATCTTAGGTTAAGTAGTTTTCATATTAGATATAACCTTTTTAAGTTCTAAGGAGTTATTTATAAGTTTAAGTAATATTATTTCCTTATCTTAACTAATTTAGTTAACCCGCGTAATACCCTATATTTTATTCCTTTATAACTACTTAGGGTTAAAGATAGTAGTAAATTTTACTACTATATATATATATCCTATAAATAGAAGTATATTAGACCTAATAAGGATCTATAAGACGTTATTAGTATATAAACTCTTCTTACTATCTTTACCTTCCTAGAAGAGTTTAATAATTTTAGTAACCTTATACTTAGTTAGGCTTAAATAGATTAGGGTAATAGGTTTCTTTTATATATCGCGGATTACTTATATACTAATTAGCGCTTTAACCCTAAGGTAATTATTAATATAAAGTAATAGCCTATTAAGAATATATACCTAGTAAATAATAAGGGCTAATATAGGCCCTATTATTAAGATAAGGAACTTTTCTTTATTTCCCTATATACTATTTAAGGTAACCTTTAGTACTAGTATCTTTAAGTAATTTAAAACCCTAGCGATCTAATATATTAACCACTTATAAGGTAAGCCTTATTATTCTAGTTTATATAGTTTCCTAGGCATAGTTCTAAGCTACTTATTAGTTATTAGTTCCCCTAATATAAAAGCTAGCGCCTTAGTCTCTTTTTAGAATAATAATTTAGGGAATAATAATATAATCCTAGGGCGACGCGCGGCTATTAGTTATATTTTTACTTTTACTACTAGTATAATAACTATCTTATACTATTTATAGAGTTTAAGTTAGTTTAAATATATCTTCCTAACTTCCTTAATTACCCCTTTAAACCCCTAGTCTAGCACGTCTTTATATTATTCTAGGTATATTACGCGGTATTTATAATAGTAGTTAGGTTAGAGGTCTATTAATAGATACCCTAGAAACTTCGAGTTACTAGTATAACGTAGTTATAATATTTAGATAATAATAGTTATTATATCCCTATACTTATAATACGCCTCCGCCGTTATATTTCTAGCCTTATATTAATTAATTAAGGATATTATATATCTTACTAAATTTATTAAGCTCTGACTTTATATAGTACTTTAAGTTTTAGTAATAGTTATTTATCTAAGGGTAGTTTAGTATTATAAGATATAGCGCCTACCTTATATTACTATCCTAGAGTGTACCTACCTAGCCCGCTATATATACGGGTAACGCTTTAAATAGAGTTCTAGTAAGGAAGAGCTTCTAAGGTATCTAACCCTTTATAGTCGTATTAAGTGCCTAAACTCTACTAATTATCCTAGTATACTTATTAGATTTAGTATATACTTTATTAAGTATAATATAGCCCTATCCTATTATCTATTATTACTATTAAGCCGTAATATTAGGCTACCTACCTAGCTTTATAACCTCTAGAATATAATCTAATAGCTTCTTCTTTACCTATCTATTATATAATACTCTAGTAGTAAAGTAAAGTATATATAACTTATTATTCAAGTTATTAAAGTAAAGGATAGCCCTAGAGGGTACTATAGATTAGTAGTCCTCTTTATCTAGTTTTAGTATATATACTTTTAATTTAGTATCGCTATATATATATTATAAAGTCTACTTATACTTCTAGTCCTTTATATTTAGGAAATACTTTATCTATCCTAATTAATAGGATAGTAAAGCCGGAGGTATAAGTATAAGGGTTAGGCTATAGCTTAGCTTTAACTTTTAGGATATTCTAGCGTTAATACACGTATATTAAATATTAAAGGGGTTATTAGATAGGTATTTAATATTAGGCGGCTAAGGGTCCTTTTATATTCCCTTTAAGAGGTATAGGTTATATCTCCCTTTAGACCTAGCTTCTTTAATACTATTAATAACTAATATAAGGGTCTAGTTTAAGATAATTACCCTAATAGCCTTAATAGTCTATAGCCCTTATTAGCTAATAGTCTTAAGTAGAGTACCTTAGTTTATTACCTTCCTAAGTCCTATTATATTTATAAGGTATCCGCCGTTCTAGAATACCTCTATCTTAAAGTAGATAAATACCCTAAATATCTAAAATAGCTTAAGATCTAATAATAACTTAAGTAACCTAATAGTCTTATTAGGTTAATAATATATATTAGGATTAAAGTAAAATAGATAAGTATAGTCCTCCTACCTCTTATCCTATTAATAAAGCTATTTAATTATTATAATTAGATAGTTTTCGGCTAGTTTTATTATTATATCCCCCTCTCCTTCTTCCGTAATATCTATTATCTTATATAATTCTACGTCCTTAATATCTAGCTCTATAGTAAGACTAATAGCTACGCCTTACTTAGTAACTTTTTATTTATATACTACCTTAGTATTATTAAAACCCTGCCTTAGTATAGCTTATAACTCCCGTCTACTTAATACTCTAGCGCTTTCTAATAATTACTAGTTATCTACTACGACTTAGCCTTTAGATTTAGATTCCTATATTAAATTAATTACTTTATTTAATTTAATAGTAGGTAGAGAATTATTCTTCTCTAGTAAGGTACTAGGCTAAGTATAGACTTCAGCCTTTTTAATTAATCTATTAAATGGTACTATAATATCAGGAGTATTAACTTTAGCCTTTCTAATTAGTTTAGTAGATATAACTATATTATTAGCCGGAGTATAAGCTTTAGCTAGTTTAATAGATATAACTAGGTTATTAGCTAGACTATAGGCTTTAGCTAGTTTAGTAGACGTAACTATATTATTAGCTAGAGTATAGGCTTTAGCTTCTTTAGTTAGTTTAATAGATATAACTAGGTTATTAGCTAGAGTATAAGCTTTAGCTTCTTTAATTAGTTTAGTAGATATAACTATATTATCGGCTAGAGTATAGGCTTTAGCTTCTTTAGTTAATTTAGTAGATATAATTATATTATCGGCTAGAGTATAGGCTTTAACTAGTTTAGTAGATATAACTAGGTTATTAGTTAGAGTATAGGCTTTAACTTCTTTAGTTAATTTAGTAAGGGTAATTAGGTCGGAAGATTTATATAATAAGAGGATAACTAATAACCCTATCTATATTAGATAAATACTTCTATCCTTCACTAGTATTCTATTAGGTACCTCCCCCTTTTAGTCTAGCTCTACCTCTTAGTTATAATCTATTAGTATTATAGTATTTAGTATTATATTATCTTTATCTTTACTATATAGCTTAATACTCTTATTCTTAGATAATTAGCTAAAGTATAGTTAACTTATAATAGTAGTTTTTAATCGCTTCTAAGTAGGTAATATATTATATCCTATTTAAAACCCTAATATTTAATTAGCTATTACTATAGCCTTTACTACGCCTTTAGCCTACTATAATTATATCCTTTTATTATACTTTATCTCCGTTTTACGCTTCTTAGTATTAGGCTATAAATATCCTATTTAAATTTAGGCCCTAGTTATAATAGCGGACGTTAATTATATAATTTTTATTACTATAGTAGATAGAGAAGGTAGTTACTTACCTAGAGTCTCTAATAGAGTAATTAATAGAATAGAGGCCTACTAAGCGGAATTATCCTATCCTACTATAAACTTAAATATAGGGTTAATACCTACGCCGTTAATAACCTCCCTTATAGCCCTATAAAGTTAGCGATTATTAGTTAATTTAGTTAGAAACTAAGCTCCTTTATACTTAAACCGTAGCATTACTTCTAAGGGCTTTAGCTCAAGGTCTTTATTATAATACTAAATAAACCGGTCTAAGGTTAAGTATATTAGTAGGCTTCTTATATCTAATAAAGGGTTAGGTAACTAGATAATATCTAATAAAAGAAGCCTAGTAATTTTCCTATTATATATCGCCTTTAAATTAATATCCCTTATATCTTAATCCTATATAGCCTCTTATTCTATTTATTATTTCAGGGCTAGTAATATAGCCGTACTATCTTCTATTATTAAGTTATCTAAACTTATATCTTAGAGGGGTAATTATTATTATTCTTTATATCCTTCCTTCTCCCTCTTAATTTTTCATTTAGTCTTATAATCCTATTATCTAATATTTAAGTAAACCTATTATACTACCTTAGAGAGTATACTAAGTTCACCCTCTCTATTTAGACTACCTAGTAGGTATAATTTATTATACTTATACTTTCAGCCTAGCTATGTAATAAAATCCTACTCCTTTACCTAGGATTCTTTACCTTTAAAGTCTTTAATACCTACCTTTCTATACTATTCTTTAGTATCCTCTCTTACTAGCTCCTAATCCGCGTCTATTATAGCGGTCTTATTATATACTTTAGTTATATTTATATAAAGAGGGTCCTCTATCTTATTATAAGACTCGTTATATTTTATTAATAGTATTATATTATTAAATTTAAATAGGTAATATAGATCTTATCCCTTACTATTAAGGTAATATTTTCTTTAGCTTAATAGTAATTATAGCTTATATAAAGGTAGTAATTCTAAACGCGAGTTCTATTTATAATTAGTTAATTATACTTATTATAAATAAGGTTTATTAGTAGGGCTACGTACCTTTACTTACCTTATTAAGTATAACCTTACTAAGTCTAACCTTACTAGTTTAGACTAATAGCTACTATACTTAGTATATATAAATAATTATTTATATATTATTATAAGGAGCTACTACTTAGTATATCTTAAGTCTAATATATAGGAATATTTCCTGTAGTTAATAAAGTATATAAAGGTAATAAGATAAAAACTTATTTAGGTAAAGATAATAAGATAAAAACTTATTTAGATATTAAGTAAAGTAGAATATAATATATTACTTTCTACCGCTAAATATACCTTAATAATTACTTAGGCTACTTATATTAATTTAGATAGGGGTATATATTTCTTTTTAAGTAAATAGCTTATACTAGGTAAGGGTAGGTAATATAATAGTTAGTCTATAAGTTATACTTACTCCTATAAAAGGGGGCCTAAGAAAGGGATTTAATTTAATATATAATCTACTAACTTATAATTAAAGCTTATTATATAAAATACTAACTTATAACCTAGTCTTATATAACCGCGTGCTTATTAGTTTATTAGATTATACTAGGTTTAATTTAATTTTTTTTAATTAATTAATTATACTCCTATGCTAGCTAAAGCTAATAAGGGTAGACTTTTCGGGGGGTACGCCTAGCGTACCTATCGTTCGGGGAGAAACCTAGCTAAGGGATAAAAACTCCACCTACTATCCGCAGGCTATACTATTATTCGGCTCCTTCCCTCCCCCCCCTAATAGGCCTGCCATCGGGGCGGTATATCGAGGGGTCGGGTCTACCGTCTATAATACTAAGGTTTCGTCGACTATATTCTCTTCTCTTTAGTTAGGGCGGAGCCCTTCCTCTCTATCGGTTCTCGCTAATATCTCTTTTACTAGTATAAACTAGTAGAGGGCGCCTAACCTAATTAACTACCTCGCCGCTACCCTTATCCCTATTAGTAATAAGAGAATAGTACTATAGTCTTCCGACCCAGCCTTTAGTAATATCTAACTCCTACTAGTATAATAGTCGGGATAGAATAGTAGGACGTGTTTACCGGTCTACCTCGCCGCCCCGCACGGGTAGCTAGGACTTAGGATCCCAGGTACCTTCCTAATAAATAAGAAGTAGTTAAACCTAATCTTGTCCGTGCGTAACTAGACCGTTATAGAGCTCTCCGGCTTCTTTAGGCCCTTATAGAGGTCCTATCTCCCCCCTACTAGGTCACCCTTCTATGCTAGGCTCTTGTATCGGCTCTCTAATCCCCGCTGGTAGTGGCGCTACCGGCCCTACTACCGGCCTTCCTACTAGGTTAGCATCCTTTTCTATAGCGTCGGGCTATTAAGTACCCCGTTTAGCGACCGCTTCACCTAAGACTCCTTCTTAGCTGACGGGGGTAGCGGAGGGCGCAGCCTCCTACCCCTTCTTAGTTATAACTAAGACTTAATCTTCGCGTTTCCTTTCAGGACCGTCTTATATATCCCTTAAAGGATCTTACTCCGTAGTAGGGCCTTATTAAGGAAGTCTCTTACCGACGGGATTCCCGCCTCTACTTCGAGGACTGGAATTGAAGTGGCCTTATACGCCCCCAGTACTTTACGCAGTCCTTTATTCTAGATCGTCGTCAGGGTCTTCACGTGCTTCCCTACTACTCCGGGGATACTAGGTTTATTTAACCTACTCTACTAATTATAATTAATTTTAATGCCCTCTAGGCCCCTACTACCTATTAGCGGGTACTTTAGCTAGGGTTAAGTTATTAGCGCTAGCAGCTACGTTTTTATTATATCCCTCTCCCTTTACTAGTTTAATTAGGATTATATTATTAGCCCTAGCTTCGCCCTAGTCCCCTACCTCTTCCTATTCGCTTATATTTAAATCCGCTCCTTTATTATCTAACTCTATATTATAGTTATATATACTAAGATTTAAAAATAGTAGTTTAATATTATATATAATATAGTTACCTACTCTAATTAAATATTAAAGTATTTTATATTAGGGTTATACGCGAGGCTAATTACCTATTTAAATTCCTATATAGTTTATAATAATTACTAAGACATCGCTTATATAAGAGACCCCGGAAAGGAGGCGGGAAGGGAGGGCTATAAAGCCTAGTATATATAATACTATTATATAAAGGATTATTATAGACTTCTTATCTCCTTAATAGCTATTAATAGTTATAGACTCTATATTATATAATCTATCCTCTAGTTTTAATATTTATTTAGTAAGGTTAACTTATATAAGGTACCTTATAAGGATAATAATATTCTTACTTTTAATTCCTTATCTAATATAATATTAATAGAGCTTTATAATAACTTATAACTTATATTTATTTTAACTAGATTAGAAGAATCCTATCTTAATTACTTTACTATTAGTCTTAATCTATATAAGTATAGTATTCTAATTAAATATATCCTAATATAATTATATGGCTTTACTATAATTAGGGCGGTTTACTAGATCTACTATAGAGATAATAGAACCCTTATACTAGATTTTTAAAATAATATTACTAATAACTAGAATAGTTTAGTATTACTTAGTAAGTTCGTATTTAGGGTAGCTTAAGGTTACCTAGCGCTTATATATACTCTTATTAGTTAGTTAGGTAAATAGATTATATTATATATCCTATTTCTAGGGTAGTAGCTACTAATTATTACTGGAAAGATATATACTATTCTCGTATTCTACTAGGGTAATAAAAAGATCCCTATTCTCTACCTTACTAGCTTCCTAAATGATTATATAGTCCCCTTTAAAGGAAGTTTTAATAATTATATAGCCCGTATTTATAAGGGTTATAGTAAGTATAATAACGTTATTTTAAAGAATATCCTCGGATAGTAAACGTTTAAATAATCTAAATACCCCCTACTCTTCCTTTATTTTAAAGGGGATACTAAGTAAGGCCTAGAGGAATATCTTATAAAAGTATATATAAAGCCTCTTATAATAGGATATACTATTAGCTTCGCTTAGTTTATAATTAGTTATCTCTTATACTACCTTTTATAGCTTTATAACTACTGGAGTATCTATATTATTCTACTTAGGCCTAACCTCGCGTTTATAGTCTTTATTATTATCTTTAAAGGGTGCGGCTTATATAGATTCATAATCTTAGGTAGTTTTATTCTTATTTAGTACTATCTAAATATTATAGTCTTCTAGTCTACTAATATTAACAGCGTTAGGGTTTAGTACTTCGCTAGTATTAACGACGTTCTATATTAGAGTTAGATTAGCGCTTAGATTAGGCTGATTAATAACACCTATAATTTAGAGTAGTAGTATACTAAAACTCGTATTATAAAGTTAATATTAGTAATCTAAGACGCTATATAAGCGCTCACGAGATTTCTTAATAATATCCGCCGTAAGTTTATTATAGATAGAAATAGGGATTAAAGAGATAGAGTCCTATTATAAGTCGCCGGTATTACGAGTTATATTACGCTAGGTATCTACTTAAATAACTACTTATTCTATTATAAGTAAATAAAAGCGGACTACGTTCTTATTAGTAATTATAATTCTAGCCTCCTTAAGCTAAGTAAGCTTAATATTTAGTTTTATAATAAAAGAGTTTATTACTCTATTTATAGGGCTTAGTACCTTTATCTTTTTACTAGCTGATATAAGTAGTAATGTAATAACTATATTAACCTTTATTTTTCCTATTCCTTATAGTCCCTTAATAAGTCTAAGGTTATTAGGCGAGTATACTAAGTACTCTAATATACCTATCTAGGAATAATCTAGCTTAATACCCTAGGCTATAAGCTTCTCCTTATACTTAATTCTATAGAAGAGATTACTTATAATATATATCTAGATGTCTTGTCTAAGGATAAGTTATTACTATCTAGGGTTATAGACGTGCTTTCTATCCCCTTTATATATAGGATTTAGGGTCTTAATAGCCGCTAACTGGAACTTATATAACATATTAGATAGGACTAGTCTAATATTAACTATAATCGCCCGTTTATAGAAATAGTAGTATTAAATTACAGCTGATAGTATCTTAGTAGTATTTATTAGATTAAAGACTAACCTTAATTATAAGTTACTCTAGACCCTTTTATTAATAGGATAACAAAGTATAATAGTATAATTAATAGAACTAGTAAAAGGAAATAGCTCTAGGAGAATATACGCTAACTACTCCTTATCTTTAAATTTAATAAGAAAGGAGTCTTTAACTAAGAACTAATATTTAAACTTAGAGGGTAATTAGAGAAGGCTTATATAGATATAATTACTCCTAGGTATAACTTTTAAGACATATAATTAGTATTCCCGGATCTAATATTATATGATTTCTTTAATATTATTTTCTTCCTAGTAGATAATTAATATACCTTCTATAGTCTAGTACTTATTACTATTCCTATATATATAGGATATTAGTATTTTAATAGGTAGACGGTTTATATATAGCGTAGTCTAACTCTTTTAGACTTTATATTTCGTATTAGCTAGTCTATTAAACTAGTAAGTATAAGGTAGAAAGGCTTTCTTAAGTATAAATACCCTTATAATTCTATTATAAGATATAAAAAATAAATTAGGCTCTAAAGTAAAAAATAACACGGATAGCTTAACTATTATATTATTAGATATATTAAATATCTTAAGTAGTTAGTCTTAAATATATTAGTAATTACCTAGAGTTCTAGCTTCTTAGAGGATTCCTTTAGTATATACCTTTACGGGGTAGAATATTAGGGATAGGAAACCTAACCTACCCTTTTAATAATAGGTAATTACTTCTTAATTACATGTTATAATATAGAAGTCTTTAAATACTTTCTTAATATAGTTTCTATTTATATTACTTACTATAAATCCTATATAGGCCGTAGGATATATATAAATAACTAGCTAGTCTAAGATATTATATATAGTATTAAGTTAGATTACCTAAGTATAAAGTAATTCCTCTACGCGAGTATATTCTAGAGTAGGTATATCCTTATTTATTAAGGCCTTAATTTTAATCTTTACGCTTAATAACTAATTTTTATATTTAATTATAAAGATCCTAGATATTACTTAATTACTATTATCTTTAAATTAGCTAATAGGGGACTTCTAGCCTAGAAAGAGGAGCTTTACTTTATATATAGGTAATTTTTTAGTTTTTACTACGGCCTTATTACCTACTATATCTTTAGTAGGCTTATAGTCGCCCTTAGAGCGGTTATCCTTATAACGCTAGTAAGTATTAGGATCTATATAGACCTTGCCGCTAGCTAAACTTAGGTCCTTATCTTATATATAAGTAGTTATAGTATTTTAGTAAGAAGGTATCTTAGGTCTAGAGTAAAAGCCTATAGGAATATTAGATAAAGTATATTATATAGGTAAGAGTAAACTTATAAATAAAGTAAGTTTACCCGCTACTATTTATAACTTAAAACCTAGTATTATCTTAATATTAGAATGATTAGAAGCGGATACCCTAAGGCTAAATATTTAAAGTAAGAGGTCTATAGTAAGGCTATAAGTCTATTTATTAGTAAGTAATATTATTTTATAGTAAGGAGTATTTATATATATAAACCATAAATACTTACTTACTACTACTTTAGTTCCTAAGGGTCGAGGAGAAATAATAAGTAATATATTATTAACGAGAGGTTAGTATTATATAGGTTAATTCTAGGTAATATTCGCGTAACCGCGTTATACGCTAGTTAAGTAAAGTAAAATAATAAGACTATTTATTATTAGCGTGACTTATTTTACTAAGGCTTTTATTACTAAGTTCTAAATAATAGTAAGTTTACTTAAGGATATTTTAAAGGTATAGAGGCTATCTTTTATTATTAAGTTTAAGTATTAGTATTAGATAAGCTTTTATTAGGTAAGGGTAGGTAATTAGTAGAAATTCTAACGTAGAGGATAGATTATTAAGTTTCTATAAGTAGTAATTAATTTATAATCCCTAATATAAGTAAATATAGGGTAGATACTAGCTATATTAACGTGGTATTAGGAGTCAAGTATTAATAATACTAAACCGGCGCTTATTTAATCTATTATATCTAAAGGCTTTAAATAGGTTTTACTTCTATAATCTTTTATTAGTTAGTCTTTCCTTATATATATTATAGCATAGGTATAAGTATATAAGTAGAATAGTTATATTCACCTAGCTACTATATATTAAGGCTATTCTTCTAGAAATATCTAACTAGAATAGGTTTAGTAAACCCTGCCCTAATATAACTTAAGCCTGAGTTTAAGCTCTAATAGCGACTATTATACGTGCGACTAACTAACTTCTACTACTAAGATAATAGATATATAAATCTCTTTTAAAGTTTACTATCTATATTACTATTATTAGAGGCTTTTAAGTTTTCTAGGAGTTTATAATAAGTATAATAGTAGTAGGTCTAGTAAGGGATAGATAATAATAACTACTTAGCTATATTATATAGTTAATTAGTAAAAGAACGCGCTTTATAATAATAGAATTACTAAAGTATTTAACTTACTACTAGTTATAATATATTTCTAGAAATTAAGAAGTATAACCTAGCGCTTATATTCTACTACGCGCTTCTAAGAGATACCCGCTCCCTAAGTAAAAATTATACCACGTCAATATATTTACTATATAGTAATTATAGTAGTACTAGATACTATACTTATATAAAGTACTAAACCTACTTAGGTAGATATAAGGCTATAGATTTATTAGTATATCTATCCTATCCTAGCCCTATTTACGCGGTAGACTTAAGACTTAATAGTTATATTTATTATAAAGCGACTCTCCGCTAATATTAATAGATTTCTTATCTTCCTTAATACTATACTTAAAAATTCCTACTATTATATAATTATAAAGTAAGCCTTAAAGGTTAAACCGCTTACTAGGAATATAAGAGAGGCTAATATAAAGTATTAGGATACTAGTACGCGGATAAGAGGTAATAAAAAAGAGCTAGCGACGCTCTTAAATATTAAAGATAAAATACTTAGCCCTTCTACTACCTATTATATACTACTACTTAGCTAAATTACTTTTATAAATATATACCCCCTACCTATATTAATACTATTATATATACTATCCTTAGCTTAAAGTATATAGATTCACCGTTATCTATTCTAGGTTAAGGAGTAAAGGAGCTTATTTAAGCTATCTAAGTATTATATTACCTAGGTATAGAAGATTTAGATCTACTACTCCTAAAGATAGTTATAGTTAGTAATTAAAGTACGGGAAAGAGTTCTCTTATTAAGGGAATAAGTAGAATTAAAGCTCTATAAAGTATAGGTATATATACTTAGTACCTACTAGAGATTAATCTAATAGAGGATACTAATCTAGAAGGCTAATAGAGCTATAAAGTCTTCCTTTATACTAAGTATATCTATTAGAGTAGCCTAAAAGAGCGTATAATAAAGGCTTAGCCTTTAGGTCCTTAAGTAGATATAGATAGCGAGGATTATCCTTTTATATATATTACCTTAAAGGATAATATAGTAAACGCCCTAAAGCGTGCTTAACTAGTAATACTTAATCTAAGTAGCTCTTATAAAAAGTATAAGCTAGGAAACCCTCTTATAAACTATATATATTAGGTTAAATTCTTACTAAATATTATCTATCTTAATATCTCTAGTCCTAGCCTCCTAAACTTATCCTTTTTTAATCTACTAGGTATTATTAATATATTTAAAATCCTAAATAAAGCCTATCTTATAAATCTTATCTAGAACTTAATTAAGGAGTATATTAAAGCTTTAAACTATATTAATCTTCTTATACTTACTATAACCTATAATATAACTAATTCTAGCGCCTTTAAATTAATCTAAGAAATAAAGGCGGAACTAAGGACTATTAGTTACTTAACTAACCCTAATTAGATAATAGGAGATAATATACTCGATTAATAGGCTTAGTTTCTTAGTAGTAAAGCCTTTTAGCTTAATTTCAGGGTCTCTCCTTCCTCTTATTACCTATCTATCTATTCTTAATAAGAGAAGACTAATACCTCTAGCTTCTTAAGAAATTATTTTCTAAAACTACTCTACCTAAGATATATTAATTAACCTTACTAATTAGTAATAATAGCTAAGCGTATACTACTTAATAAGTTTAAGTTCCTTTTATAAGAGAAGTAGGTAGAAGTTAAGGTTAGCCTTATAATTTACCCTAAGACTAATAATATCTAATAACCTCGCTACTAAATAATAAAGATATCTTTAACTAGAATATAGCCCTTCTTATTATTAACCCCGATTTAATATACTATAGTAGCTACTTTAGAGCTAAAATAACCTTCTCTACTAATTACCCTTACTTACTACTAACTTTCTAGTTTAACTACCTAGTCTACTATCTAAATATCTACTTAGACGGTAAGCTTTATATCTCTATCCTCTATATTCTAGGTAATAATAAGATATCTAGTAAATCTACTAGTAAATACTAGTCCTTAACTTAACGCGCTAAGTCTATACTTATTAGTATATTATAGTAGCTACTTTAGAGCTAAAATAATATTCCCTAGTAATTACCCCTACTTACTATCTACTTTTTAGGTTAAGTACCTAGTCTACTATCTAAATATCTACTTAGACGGTAAGCTCTATATCTCTATCCTCTACGCTCTAGGTAATAATAAGATATCTAGTAATTTTACTAGTAAGCGCTAGTCCTTAGCTTAACGCGCTAAGTCTATCCTTATTAGTATTATCTTACTAGGGGGTTTTAGACTTTTCTATAATAAGGAAAGGAATAAGGGGAGGGATAATAAAGAATAAGAAGATAAGAAAGGGATAGAATAAGTAGGAGACGTAGAAGGATTAGGAGGAATAGAAGTAGTAGAAGGGATAGAAGGAATAAAAGGGATAGAAGATATTAATAAATAAAGGTTTATATAATAAAATAATAGGAATATATTATTATAAAATATATATACTAATTTTAGTACTAGATAAATAGAAAGTAGCTTTATAAGAGAAGATAGCTAGGATTATATAATTAACTCCTATATACTAGGTATAAAATAATATTAATACTATTATAAGTACCTAATTGTTATAACTATTAGGTAGAATAAATTATAATACTATATAGAATATAAAATATATCTATAAACATTCTCTAGTTCTCTATTAGGATACTTATAAAAGAGGATTTAAGTAGCTAATAATAGTAATATAGATATCTACTACTATTAAGTATACGTATCTAGGACTTAGCGCGGGCTTAGATATATAGATATTATATTAATAACGCGTATATATACTATAAGATAATAATTAAATTATAATAACCGTTATACTAATATAATTAATAGTATTTATCCCTATATCTTATATACCTCTATCTCTAAGTTATATAAAATAATATTATAGTAAGAGGAAAATATCTTCCTAATAGTAATATAATATATATAAAAGAATAGTACTTTAAATTATATAAAAGGAACGCTAGCTCTACTATTAAGTACTTATCCTACTATAATTAATCTAGGTATATAAGTTTAATTCCTATTTAATTCTAAATTTTACTATATAAGAGGATGATATTATATAAGGTAATTAGCTCTAGAGTAGTATATATATATCCTACGTATATACCTATATTAATAACGACTATATACTTAAGAGAAAATATCTAATTTATATATAAATATATTAAATTAAATATATATAATATAGAGGCCTAGTTATCTATTAATATAATGCTAGGATAGGAGTTTCTCTTACTTATTTTAATATTTTAAAGCCTTAATATCTACTTATATAGGTAATTAGGAGTTTAGGAGTAATAAATTTAGAAGGGATATTAAATAGTAGATATTAATAGTAACCTATTATAAGAGTAATATTTAACTAATTTAAGAACTAAACCCCCTTATTATTATAAGAATACTATTATATCCTCCTTATAAAATCTTAAAAGTATAGATATTATAATTAGTAGGTACTAAGGTTAATTCCTTCTAAAGAAGTTTAGTATTTCTTTTTAGGAATAGAATAGTCTAAACTCTCTACTACTTGATAATATTAAATATTTCTCGCCTATAAATATAGATATAGGTATAATACTATATAAATACTATAATAGATTTAAGAGGGGAGGGAGAGAAGATATTATATAATATTATATTAGGTCTCTACTTATAACTTACTAATATATTCTATATTATTACCCCCTTATAATAGCGTTATAAGTAGAGGTAATATTAATACTTCTACTAAGCGATTTTTCTTTCCTACTAGGTATTTTATAAGCCTTAACCTTATTATCTTCCTAAAATTAATAGGTAGTTATAAAGGCGTGCCTATACCTACCTTTATAACTTAATTTTATAAAGTAATATCTTTACTATCTAGCTTATAGTAGTAACTATAAATTATAAGATACTAGCTAGTAGGATTTAGATAGTAAGGCTATAAGTATTTCTAAACCTTAATAAGTAGTAGCTCTTCCTATTCCTTTATATTAATAACCGGTGTACCCTTAGAAAAAGTCCCCCCTATATTAATAATAGGTATTTTACCCTTAAAAGAAGCTCGCTTAGTAATTTTATTAAGGGCCGTCGCCTTTAGAGCTATATTCCTAGTAGGATTTCTATAATAGGTAGGCGTCTTTCTACCTATCTTTAGAGTAGACTTTAGGGTAGGCCCTAGGGGGGGCGAGAGGTTCTTCTATATTAGTAGGGTATTATTAGGGAGGGAATTTAATATTTAAGTACTAACTCTATATATATATACTCCTAAGTTAGCTCTAGGTATACTAATCTATAGCCTTATAATTACCTATTTAGGCTAGATATAAGATAGGAATATAGTCTCTTAGAGTAATATAAGTTCTACCTCTACTTAAGGCGGTTTTTTACTAGGGGAGCGGGTAACTTTTATATTAGCGGTTTTAATCCTACGCGGAAGCTAATCTATTAAGGCTTAATACTTAGATTATCCTACTCTAGAGAAGCTAGCTTATTTAATTAAACTAAATATACCTAATATAGTTTATAATCTAATTATATACTAGCGTTTAATAAATACTTTTAATATTTATTAAACCCTATTATACTTAACCTTTATTCTCTAAGCGGATAGTTATAGATAGTAAGCTTAAAATAGGATATCTATCTAGATCTCCCTATTAATACGACGTACGTTAAAGCTAAACCATAATTAATTTATTATGATAAAAAGGGGTAATAGGGCTACGTATATATAAATACTATAGGGAAGGGTTTAAGAATAGTAGCGGATTTAATAGATATATCCCGTACTATAAGGTTTATATTTATAACTACCTACGGAAAATTCTATAAAGCTTATCCTTACCCCCTCCCTCCTCCTAATAATAGTAACTATTATAACTAGTTATAGAGAGTTAAGAGGATATTAAGGATATAGATATTAATATTATAGTAGAAATTAATAAAGACCTACTCGCTCCTATTCTAGGAGATACTAATATCTATACAGGGACCTTATTATAAAGCCCGCCTAATATTAATATTACTAGGAGTAGGGAGGAAGAGGAGTTAATATACCTATTACCTAATCTTACGCGTTTAGGCTAGTAGTTAATATCCTTATATATTTAAGTTAAGATATTTATAAAGGCTACTAGTTATTATATAGGTATAAGCTATAAGCTTATAAAAGAGGACGAAGATCCTTTAAAGCTTAGCGAAGATTTAGACTATACTAATAAAGATAGAGGAGTATATTACCTATTCTTAAGTACGTATAACTATATATTTATATAATAGTTATATAAGGAAAAGGTAATTAAAGGTAGTATTAATAGGTTTTTTTATAATAATTAACTTAAATATATATATAACCTCTTAAGTTATAAGAATACTACTATTATAATAGAGTTATAGGATAAGATTATACTAGGTATTAATAGGGATAAATAGAATAAATAAACCTTTAAGGTTATATCTAATATTAATAGTATAGAACTAAGAGAATATAATATTATCTATTAAGATATTATTAGGACCCTTAGATTCCTATTAGGCTATTACCTATTTAAGGAGGATATAATATTTAAACCTATACGCTAGTTTAACGGCGATAAAAGGCGTATATATACTAAGATATATATTAGCAACTAGTAGTAGGAGATATAAGAGAAGCTTCCTATTAGAGCTATTATAATACCACTATTAATTTCCTTAGATAAAACGGTATTTATATAGTATAAAGGCGATCTAGCCGTATAGCCAGTCTATATTACTATAGGAAATCTAAAGGTATAAGTACGCTGAGCTTAAAAGTAACTAGGATTAGTACTCCTAGTATTTCTACCTATTATACCTAATAACAGCGACTATATTAAATCTAATATATAATATAAGTCTATATTAATTATCTTAAAATATAAGTATATAAGTAGTATATCTAGTATAAGCCTATAATATTAATACCTTCTTAGTAATTTAAGATGTTACTATTATAAGTCTTAAGATTTTATATATAGATTAGATAATATAATACTACTATCTAGTTATTATAGGCTTTATAATAGACTATAAAGAATAAGTATTAATTACTAGTATTAAGAAGGGCTAATAGTATATAATTTATATAGTACTACTAAATTAATAATAGAACCTTAGCGCTAAGTAGCCCCCTTAAACCTACTCCTCTACCCGTTCCTAAATCTAGCGCTAGAAGGCTAAGGATATACTAGAAAATAATAATATATAAGTATATCTAATATAAAACTTCGCCTAATTATATATAATAGTAGATATATATATAGGAATACTTATTAATATATTATACTAACTCCTAAAGGGCGCGGTTAACTATTTACTTAAATAGGTTAATCTCGCTATTAAGGGTAGCGTACCTAGTACTAGGAAAATAAAGGGGTCTAAAGGGATATTAAAGGAGGTACTAGGGAAGGTATAATTAGATAAAAGATTCCGTAATATTCCTCCCTTCTATAACCTAAAGATTTTTCAGTATTATAGCGCTATTATATAGTAGATAGGTAAGGACTAACAAGCTATTATATAATAACTTATACTAGTAATTACTCTACTATTTATAAATTTATATAGTTTAAAAATTAAATATACCTAGGTACTAATAGACTTTATCCTAATTACTTAATACTAGTTATATAATAATAAAATACTAGGATATCTTAAAGACGCGCTATACTAATTTAATAAATTTAAGACCTATTTTAACTAATATAGGCTAGTTAATAAGGTAAACCTAGGTAGCTATTTTAATATACTAAAGCTCTATATAATAATATATTACGCGGAGTAGATTTAGTAATTTAATATTATAGATAATTATAATAGTAAATATAAAGAGGTAGTATATTACTATCTAATTAAGGCTTTCTTTAATTTAACTAATAAGCGAGAAAACTTTTAAGAATAACTTATACGCTATACTACCCGCTACTTATAAATACTAGCTATAGAGGATAACCTATTTTAGTCTATAATAAGGCTATCTACCCTAAAAAGGGTAGACCTTATAATTAAGGTACTAATACTTAGTCGCGAAGTTAAATTATCGCGTTTTTAATATAAACCTAATAAGTAGTAAATATAGATAGTTTTAACTACTAGACTAGATAATAGGGTCTAGTATATACTATCTATAATATAATAGTATCTATAAGTAGAGGGCCTTATCAAGATACTAACCGTCTTTATACGCTAATACTAAGAAGAGATAGATAGGAGGACTATAATTAATAGAAATATAGATAGAAGGGAATATAATCCTAAGTAGGTAGATATATACTTTATCTACCTATATCTATTAATAAGATACTAGAAACTAGATAGGAAAGATCTAGAAGATATAAATAATCTTGTTATTAATAATATAATATATATAGTAAACTAGTAAAATTAAGGAAAGTAGAGACGCGACTATGTCCTAATATAGGAATTAAGGCCTTAGGCGCGTATAATATTACTTTATAACTAAAGGCCTACTAAGCTTTAGCTTCTTATAATAGTATTAGATATAGGGCGTCTAACTACTAAGGGTTAACTATTAAAGTATAGCGGAGCCCTTATAAATTTCTTAAGAATTTATAAAGGGGGGCTCTATATAAGATCTATAGAATAGTAGAAGTAGAATTATAGCTAATTAGTATAACTATTAATTTAAGGATACTTAGAGCGCGTCGACTTATCCCCTTAATAGGAATTATAAGGAGTATATATATTATATTAGCGTATACGGGAAAGGGTATAAGAAATAATAATATAGCTTATATTAATAATTATACTAATTAGGACTTATATAATATAATATATAACGAGAATTCTCTCTAATAGACTAGATAGGTAATAAATAGAAGGCTATTCTCTTTAAGCTAATAAAAGATAGCGGATTATTTATTAGATAGATGAAAATATAATCTAAGTATTTCTCTTCTCTTAACTACTAGATATAATAAGGCTTAATAAATAATATAATAACTATAATATAATAATATCCTACCTTTTATTCTTCTTTATTAAGGATGTAGAATATAGTATTCTATATTATAATACTAGAGTAGCCCTAGCTATAAAGTAATATAGTAGATGCTTTAAATATTATAATAGGGAAGTAGTAAATAATACTTAAATAATAATGTATTTAATATTTATATTTATAGTCTACCTAGAGGTAGGGATAAAATATAAGTAATAGGCTTTCTATAGCGTATATATTACCGCGTATACTACGTAGGTTTACTAATAATTAATACCTTAATATTAATGTATATACGACTATTTATTAAGCCTATAAAAGACGGCTACCTAGACTAGACTTAGTAGGAATAAACCCTAGGGATTTTAATAACGTGGGATAGTCTGCTAAGATTATAAAGGATATACTAGAAATTAATAAAACCGCCTATATACTTCTTCTCGCCTAATTATAAAAGTAATTAGAATCTATAGGACTACTAGGTTAAAGATTAAATACTAAGAAGGTAAGAGACTACTTATAATCTAGGTTCGCTAATATATATAAAGAGTTTACCTATATATTTAGTAATATCCCTAAATAGTAGAAGGATTAATACCTCCTCTTCCTCGCCTAATAAAATAATTATAATTAGAGGAGATAGATAAGGGCTAAATAACGCCGTAGGGATAGTAGAGAAGATTATAAAATATTAAGCGCTAAATTATCTAGGGATTTAGATAAGAGACTATAATCTATATACTTAGTTAGGGAACCTAATTAATATATAGGTTCTATTTACTATACTATATTATATATTAATAATAATATAGATTAAAGTATAATATATATAACTTAGGATATCTAGAAGAGTATAATATATACGGAACTACTAGATATAAATAACCTTAACTTTAAAAAGTTTAAGGCCCTAATTAAGTCTAACCTAGGTTATAATAAGATAAAGGATACTATTATTTACGCCTACCCTAGGTTAACTTAAGTATTATTATTACTAATAAATAGGAATAGAGGGTAGCGCTAGTAGAAATATATACTTAAGATACTAAGTACTTTACTTTTAATATATAGGGTTTAGTAGCTACTAGAAAACGTATAGTATATATTAGAATAAGTCCTATACGTAGTATTAATAAGTAGTTTTAACTAACTAGAGTCTAGATAGTATTTATAACGAGGCGCCCTACGCCTAAATATAATAAAGACATCGTATTTAAGAGTAATAGTAGATGTTACTAGTAATGGTTTTCCTTATAAATAAGTAGTATAGGTTACTAGTACTAATATACTTAATATAGATTAAAGCGATATTAGTTAGTTTATTAAACCCTATCTAGTTTAATTAACTTAGCTTAGCTCCCTAACGCTATATAAAATAGGTTAATTTCCTAATAATTTAGGGGATTTCCCCTTCCCCCGTTATTTTTAAATTTACTAATAATATGATCTACTACTTCTTCCTTCTATCTACCTATAGGAATATAATACCTATTCTCTATATAATACTAATATAGTATATAAGATAGTAAGACTACTAGCCCTAGACGCGTAGTACTTAGTTACTAATATAACCTAACTCTAGAACTATAAGATAGATAAAGGACGCGATTATAGTAGGCGGAATAATAGGTAGTCTACTAAGTTATTAATATCTACTAAGGACGACGACCGTAAGTAATTAAGTAATAAGGAGAATAAGTGACCTTTAATTAGAGAGAAGTGAAAACGCGTAATATCCTCTATTAATAATAGATATATAGAGATAGGGGTATTTATTCTATACTACTCTATAACTATCTACTAATACGGTCTAAGGAGAAATTAACTATTAATAAGTCCTCTTATAGGAAATCTAGTAGGGGGAGTAAGTAGTAAGATAAGTAATATCCTGTTAAGCCCTAATACTAATAAGGATTATTATAGTAGTAATAGAACGGGACTATATCTCTAGGATAGCATTTATTACTATTCTAAGGTACTCTCTTATAAGATATATACTATTATCGTTCCTAACTATATAAAGTATCTAAAGGTAATAATTCTTTCTAGTACTATTAAGAGCCTAGGGAAGGGAAGAGAGATATAGCTAGAAGATAACCCTATATAATTAAATGGTTAAATAAAAGTTATATAGGATAAGGTAACTAAAAGGTTAGGGCTTAAGATTAGAAGTAAGTTAAATAGGGTTAATAGTATACCTATTATACTTAAAGCCTAAAAGGTTAGTATAATATCTATAATTACCTCCTATCCTAACTAAACTAAGTACTAGTTATTTAACTTATTTAGAGAATAGCGCTTATACTCTTTAACTATTATACGAGTTATAGTATTATCTATATATAAATAGGATAGCTTATAAGTAGATATAATAGCGTAAGCTAATATATTATTAGACTACCTGACTTTTATATATAATAATATAAATTACCTCTCTATCTAACGTTGCTTCTAATTAAATATTAGGTTTATAAGATAAAGGCTAAATAGTTAAATCCTATCCTAATAAAAGTACTTATAAATATAATATTTAAACTAATAAAGACTAGTTTTACTAATAAGGAAAGTATAAGGAAGTTTTTTAACCCCCTACCTAATATCCTATTAATCTATACTGCGATGATAGTAGGATATTATATATCTAAATATAAATATAGCGTTCACCGTATTAAGAAATTTAAGGGTAAAAAGGCCTAGGGTATATAACTAACTATCTTACTATTATATATAAATACGTAACTAAGAGCTAATTATATACTATTATAAGGCGCTAGTAAATGATATAGTATACGTAGGATAACTTAGAGTCTAACCTTTATAAGAGGCGTATCCATAAGCTTTATCTAAAAGGGGTAAGGGATATACTCCGTAATATTATAGTTATAAATAAAAATAATAATAAGGTAAATAGAATAGATATTAATACTAGTTAATTAGATAACCTACCGCTATTAGATAATTTAGATGATAATAAACACGCTAGTCCTTTAGGTATTTAGGGTAGGTATTCCTATCTAACTAATATAAAGAGAGACGTAATAGCTAACTTAAAAACTAATTAAGGTAATAATTCTAGTATTAATTAAATATTATAGAATAGCTCTTTAGGGTACGAGTATTAAACCTTGATAATATTATCCTTATATACTAGTAAGGCTCGAGAGGAAACGGCTAATAGTATAATTCTACTTACTCTATTTATTTATATATAGCTAACCTTTTAAATTAGGTAGGATAATAACCTCCCTCCTAACCCTTATTCTACCTTTATACGCGGACGTACATCGCTAAGTATACTAAAGATAGATAGTAGGTAGTAACCTATAAGACGCTACATATTATATATAATAGAAGGAGAAGATCTACCTATAAACTAAAGCGCTTATAGGTCCTAGTTAATAGAGGATTTCTAGGATATATTTAGGCTAGTATAACTGGAACAGATATAATATAAGACGTTAAAGGGTAGTAATATAATTATAATAAATAGTAATAAGGTTAAATATATAGGGTTTAAGAAGTAGGTTAGAAAAAAGCCACGCGTGGAAATTTAACTAGAAAGTAGTAAGATCTAAGAAGAGAATCTATAATATAGGGAGGTCGAATAGGTAGGAATAGTCTTATTAGAAGGTAGATTATAAATACTAAGTAAATAGCCTAATAAATACGTATTAAGTACTATAAGTATAGTTTTATATATTATTAATAATAGTACCGGTATTAATATAGGCGATAAATTAGGGTAGCGCGGATAGACTACTATAGTTAGAATAGATAGATAAGTAGTAATTCCTAATAATAATACTACTTATAATAATAGTATAAACGGCGCTCTCTAAGGAATATATAGGATAGGTAGATATAGTAATAATACCGCCTAGTAAGATTATAATAATAATGGCGTAAATTTTAAGAAAGATATATTTATTAAATACGTATAAGTAGGTAGCGGAAATATTAGCTATAATATTTAATAAACCTTTTCTAGGAATATTATATAAATTATAATATCTAATTTATATATAGTAATAAATAATTAGAAAACTAAGCGCGCTTTTAGTATTATAGAGGTATAAATAGTAGCTTATAGTAATTAGAGGTATTAAAATAAGCCCTAGGGCTAATATATAAGCGCGCCTGTTATATATAGAAAATACGCATTTTTCTGCGGTTTACAGGCTTCCTAGTTTACTAATATACCGTTATTACTTAATATAGCTATTAGCTAGCCCTAATAAAGGAAGGAATAGTTTAAGCGTATTATAAACGCTACTATTTAGAAGAGGGGGTAGTATTACAGTTCTAGTATATATTAGCTAGGTGTAGCCTAATAGGGTTTAGCGCTATTTAGGCTTAGTACCTATATATACTAGATTCGTTCTATATAGCTAGAATACTATAGTTAATATTCTATTTATACTAATAATATTATTACTATTTAGGTCTATATTAGATTCTTAATATAAGGGACCGTTATCTAACTATATATATAAAGATTCCTTTCTTATTAGAAGCCTATTCTTATCAACGTACAAGCGTCTTTTATAACTACTTTAGGGTACTAACGTAATTTAAATAGGAGGTAGGCACGCTTATAAATAGATAAGTCTTTTCTAAACGGTAGTATAGCTCTAGGGTGATAAGGGTGATAAGGGCGATAAGGGCGATAAGATAGGTAGGGAGGTAGGGAGGTAGGGAGGTAGGGAGGTAGATCTAGAGCTATTACGCCAATTAATTAATAAGGTACTAAATACTAATAGCTTTATAATTACCTAATTAAGTCGTGTTCTAATAATTATAAGACGATATTCGGTGCTAATATAAGAGTTACTTAGATTTAGTAGGGTTTTGCTAACAAAATTAAGCAGGTTTGGCGCGGGGTCGGGGTCAGGGTCTTGTAGCAGGCCAATGACATTGGAATTGCACACGCTAATTAGCGTATGCAAGACCAATGCGAAACCTTGGCGCTGAAAATAAACCCCCCCCCCCTCTTTCTTGAATGTAAATCCATTCTAACAGATGATTATTGTTGTTAAGAACGAATATTAACGAATCTATCCCTAGCATGTACAGTTGTACGCTAAATTCGGCCTATTCTAATCAGGGGGCTTTTTTGGAGACCACAATGGGGCTTTCTACCTTAAGGTACATTCTAGACTGTCTCAGCCTTGCACGAGATACCTGAAATCCTCTGTTCTAACATAGAGACAGAATAACTGTATCAGCTTTCGGCCTTAGGGTGAATACAATAGGTGGTTCTAGAAGAAAGCATGTGCTATGTGAATCGGCGCACGTTTGAAAATGTCTCCAACTCCATACGCTTTTCTCCTCGGAGTTCCATCTTTCGCATTCCCCTCTAGGCTGCTAGCCACGCCAGCCTCGAGCGGATGGAGTTTACGGCTTTCTTAGAGAAGAGATCGACGTTTTGGTGGTGATCCTACAGCATATTCGGAGCACAATCTGACAGACATGCACTGCGCCCCCACCTAAACAGCCTTGTGTGTTTCGCATCTTTAGCTTTCTCTATGTAACATGCTCAGCGCCTATCGTATGATACTATTTGTACCCCTCAACTAGTATATTGTCTCTAAAATTCGGCATTCTGATGATTTCTCTTCTGCTTCCTCGATGAGCTCGACCGCTTCCTTTTGATATTCTCATTGCCCCTATCTTGATCTCGACTCGGATGAACTGATCCTAGAAACTCAAGGCAGCGAATTGAGCAGATTACCATATATTGTTCCTTTCGCAGTCTCAATGCTTGCCGTCGCCTCCATGCTCTTTCATCTTGCCGTCTTCTCTTTTCTCCCTTCTATAATCTTGGCTCAGAATACGTGGCTGTACCCTGATCCAAAGACAAACCCTATCTATAATTACATCGACGTCCTGAACGCGTCCTGGACCACCATATTTGTTTCGCCAAATCTGGTACTGTGGTGCTCAGCGAATGGTGGTGGTGCATACGGTCAACGTGAGTAATCAAGTCCCATGTGCCTTTCCGTTCAACGGCCCTCTGACAGCCGCATAGGGTACAACGAGTCCGTACCTCCTATCGGGAATCGCCTGTTTGGCCTGAATTTCAGTAACACAGTGCCTCAAGAATGCCACTTCAACATCGGTGCTCAAAAAGATTGGGCGAAGAACAACTCGAACAGTCCCCAGTTCACCATTCAGATCGAATCTAGTAGCAGTACTGTGACCTGGAGTCCGCCAAACCCAACTTCCTCAGTGACGAATTTGGGAACGACACGCGCAACAACCTCAGCTACGAGTTCGAGCACTACGGGCTCAGCAGCCTCTCAGACATCCAGTCCGGCGGTCTCCACATCTGCACCGCCGCCAAATACAGAGAAATCGAGTAGTGGGCTCAGCCCTGCTGCCAAAGCAGGTATCGGAATCGGGACCGCAGCTGGGTTCATCGCACTTGTATCTTGCCTACTCTTGGGGCTGCGGACCCGGAAAAGGCGGCGACTGACTCAGCTGGACAAACATACCGGTTCAATGCCAAAACAACTCAAATACCACGCGAGCGAAATGACAGCCTCCGATACCCCCATTGGGACAGACGGCAACATTCTGCGTCATGAGATGTCCGGTAATCCGATTGCGCAGGCGAGGTAGGTTGAAGAGCTGGAGGGAAGTGGGGTCACAGAAGGACACATAGGAACGGCTCGATGATAAAGACATATGGTTATGGGGAGGAAGAACAAGCTGATTATATCCGAACCATATCTGTGCTACCTCGCGAGCATGCGTCAATCAACCATACATTACCCCTCAAAGACCATTCAAGACGCTGCTCCGGATTTACTATTTATTGTCTCTCACCGAGTAATCTCTACCGCCCTCTCCCAAGAGACTTATACAATACGCCTCCAAATCCATTCTGCATCTCTGCAGAACCGCAAATACGATTCTCTAAGCCTTTGGGTTGTAGTCCACCGGCAAGTACGACCCCACTCCAGTCTCCAGCCTAGCCCACGCCACGGATTGAGTTTCCATCTGCAGACAAGATGACACACTCTTGCGCGCTACAGGTTCAGCCATACTTCTTTTGGGCGGTTGTCCTATCGGTCTCTAGCCAAATCAGTTCTCCTCTCCTGAGAGCCGCTGGCCTGATAAAAGAAACACCGTCTCAGTCGATAACAATTTCAATACGAGGCGCAAGATACAGCAAGTCCGCGTACCACACTCTCTGATCCTCTCCAAGAACGAAGCAACTTTCGCCATCTTCCACAAAGACACTCACTCCCCAAAGAAGAGAACCTGCAGCCTAGAACCAGAGCATGTCTGACCTGGTCAGTGACTTGACTTTCCCCATCCTATCATCGATATATCAACTCTCAAAACCAAACCCAGCCTCTTCCAACATCCACCTCAAGAAAATACTACAGGTGTCAGAACCTAGTATGCATAGCTATACAACATAGTCTTCAAGATAAGAAAGATAAGACCTCTGGTCCAGAGAAGAGGAACGCGAGAGGGTAGGTGGTTGGCGTTGCGCTATCTATGAGTGGTCGTGTGGGTTTTATATTTTGTGTGGATCTGGGTTTGGGTTTGGGTTTGGGTTTGGGTGGTATATAGAGAGTTGGTTCTAGATATAGAATAGTGGTTGTTCGTTCGATGTGTCTGTTTTTGATGATGATGGGTATGTTGAGTAAGGGGGGGGGGGAATTGGTAGGGGGTGGGATTTTCGTGGATATTGGACTGGACTGGTGGGTTGAGATGGTATTGTAGTCACGGTATGGCAGGATATCGGTCCGGGCCCTGTTGACCGTGCATGAATTAAAAACCTGAAGTGAGAAGGAACGATCATGATATTTCTCGATCATTTTGCACTGGGGGGCACAGTTGGTGCTCTCAAGTCGTTCCAGCATTTATTATTTTTATCCCCCTACTTCCCCCCTACTGCCCCCCTACCTCCCCTTCCCCATCCCCCTCCTCATCCTCTTCGCCTCCCCATCCCCAACCTCCTCCCTCCAAATCTCCTCCGCGCTCTCTCCCTTCCTTTTGCTCTCCTTCCCCTCCTTCTTCACACTCACAGTCAAACTCCCATCTCCACCCGTACCAGCACCCCCACCCCCACCCCTCTTATGCGCCTTACTAACCTGCTTCTCCGCCTCCTCCCACCCCACCACGCCTCCGTTCTCAATTTCGTATTTATCGAGCGGTAACGCGTCAATGAGCGCGCGCTGTTTTTCTTTCAGTTCGGCGTTTATGGCGAGGGCGCCGGCGTGGAGTTCGTCGGCTAGGGGGGTGGTGAGGGGGGTGTAGGGGTTAGTTGGCGGGTTGTTGTTGTCGTCGCCTTCGGCTGTTGTTGTTGGGGGTGGAGGGGGTGGTTGGGGTAGAGTTTCCATGACGGCGCCTTCGAGCAGATGTCTGAAATGTGCAGAGACTTTCCTGACGATCTTGACGAACATGGCGAGGAGCTGGCTGGTTGGCAGACCTAGCTCGCGCTCCACGTGATCTAGGGACTTTTTCTGCAGGCCGATGGAGAGGAGGATGCTGGACTGGACGCCTGTCATTGAGACGGCAGGGGCGAGACGGCCGCCGAAGTACCATTCGGCGATCTTGGGGACCATGTCGAGGATGACGTGGTAGTCGAGAATGTTGTTTGCGTAGGTTTCGAGCCGTTTGAGGTCGTGGGAGATGAATTCGGCATCGAGGTCGGATTTGGTGAGGGGTGAGGGCGTGGTGGCGGTGTCGAGTTTCGCGCCTGCGTTTGCGGATTCGATGATGGAGAGGGCGAGGATGGAGGGGAAGGCGGCGAATTGTTCGAAGGAGACGAGTTTTAGGAATCGGTTGTGGAAGTCTCGGGCGAAGGCGCCGAGCCAGGCGTTGTCTGTGTTGGTGCTGTTGGAGACGAGGGTGCGGATCATGATGCAGGAATGTTCGCCTGTGAGCTCGTTTGGGGTTTGGCGGAGGTAGACGGGGGCGAAGGAGGCGCGTTTCCAGAATTTGTGGAGGGGAGGGGTGAGGCCGAAGGAGACGCCGAGGTAATCTAGAATCTGGGGGCGGCGCTCTGAGAGGCGGGAGAAGAGAGGAGGCATGGTGTTTATGTCGCGGACTTTGATGTTGTCGGAATGAAGGGTGTTGGCTTCCAGTTCGGCGTCTGTCACACGGACGAGTGAGTCCGCTTGCGTGGGCTCCGTTTCGGAAAGATTGGCGAATTTGCCTTCGTAAAAATCGGTGAGGAGACTGATGGCACGGCTGCCGTAGCCCATGTTAGTGTATTCAGGGTTCGTGGCGATGCGGACGATTCGAGCTCCGGATAGGCCGGCAAATTCTTCGTCTTGGAATTGCTGGCTGACGGTCCATGGGATCATGTCTCCACTGGCTCTTTGGCCGCGGCTGAGGCCACTCAGCACGCTTTGCTTGCTGATCTGGCCTTCGAGAGCAACCTGAATGACACAAAGTGGCTCCGGTAGTCGAGTGCTGTCATCTTCGACTGGTGGAACAAGGACGAAGAGTTGATGAGCGGGTGCGTCACTCATCAGTTGAAGGTCGTTCGGAGAATTTTTGTAGTGGCTGGCAACGTACAACGCAATCATTTGTTGTAGGAACTTCTCGGAAACGGGATGGAAAGAAAAAAGGGTATCTCTGTTAACGTGTACTAATTCGCATTTCGAAGGATGAGGACAACCTTGATTGTTGAGTCTTGAACTGGGTAAGGTAGCATCGAGGCACAGGACTTTGTTCAGCCACTTCTCAACCAAGTCTCCTTGTGCATACCTGATCGGCTCCGAGAGCGTGATCTCTCGCAGCGACCGACCTCGCGCAGGCGTAGAGTCTCCGTTGGTTGCAGCCTTGCCACTTGATCGATCAGTTACCTGAGCGTCGCCTGCACCTACTGGCTTAGGCATTCCTCGCGATTGATCTCGGAGTTGCTGTATCAATTTCAGAGATAATGATCTACCTGTCCCTTCGTAGCCGTTGATGGTCGAAGCCATGAAGACGAGATATGGACCCATCAGCTTCCGGACAAGAGGTAGCGGTATAGCTGCAGCTTCATCGATGACGACCAGCTCAGCTTGTTCTAATTTGTTAGCGTCTTGCGGTTGGATATATTGAATCGTTTGCCTGTGCTGGCGGTGGACGTTGACTCGGACTATCGCCTTGTTAAAGTCTGGGTTGGTCGACTGGATGATAGTATAGTCAACATGATCGAGATACTTGAGTACATCAAATCCCTTGAAGACGAAGTCAAACAACGTTTTCAAATTTTCAGGACTAGGAGATGTGATGAAAATATTACTATATCCATGCGCTATAGCAGCTGCGATTGCTACTCCTAGAGCGGCGGACTTCCCTCTCCCTCTTGCCGCTGTCAGGGTGACAGTACTTCGCAGTGTTTCCTCAGCGATTGCATCAACAAAGGTCAGAAGCGCCTTTGCCTGATCTACTGTCTTTGCGATCTGTATTAGGGAGCCCACAGGCTGCGAGTCGACCAAACTCTCTTTGATCCCATCAAGCTCTTTTCTCGCCTTTGTCTTTCCTTCATCGTCTATGTCTGGAGGCGGCAGTGGAGTTACATTCTTTCCTCCTGATATCGGCAGGACGTTCAGTTCATCATCAACGAACAAACATGAATCGCAGCTACCAAGTGACAGCACGAAGCGTTCATTGAAGCGAGCCACTACATCATCGTGGGCTTCCGTTCGATATCTTGAGTGAACGTCCATTGATAAGGTGTAGAGCTGTTTCAGACTGTTCATGCCCTTCAGGAGCAGAAGGACCATTCCTCCACCTTCGACAGTCTCTATAGTCCTCGCAAGAAGGTTCGGAGTAATTGCCTCGAAGTCTTGCAATATGCACATGCCATAAGTGTTACCTAAGATCTTTTCGGTTTCTTTGTAGTAGACATAACGTATATTATGTAACGTAAGGAAAAGCTCAAATGGATCCTCAGTGTTGGCCTCGCGAATACCACGCCTGATCTCTTTCCTAATTTTGGTCTCTCGCTTCTTCCGATGACTGGTGAATCCCAAGAGATCTTTCTTGTATGCCCACAATACCGACTTATTCTGCTTGATGTCGACGCTTGACATGATATAATGGAGATGGACGATGACATCTTTGGCTCTATCTCCCACCACGATAAAGAAGCTCCGTTTTTTCTCCTATGGGCATGCTGGATTAGTACAGCTTTGGCTCTGTTCGGTATCAATGTCTTACCTGGACCGCATTGCGTATGAGGGTAGGTATCCTCGCGTCACTGCGAGACAATCAGCTTTGAAGCGTCCATGCCTGCATCGGAAGATAATCTACACACACTGCTTTTTTCGGCATGGTTACCTGGCGAATGCCCCAGTATTCACACTGATACTACTGGCTGTACAGACAGGTAGCGGAAGCAAGTCTCGACCATCATCTGAGCGTACATTCATGCATTGATCCCACGCACTATGTCCGTTGAATTCGTCAAACTGTGCATTCGGGAAAAGTTTCCTCTGATGACTGGCTGTCGGGCCGACATTGATCCTGCAGATCAAATAGAATAGCCGCCGCATGGCATGTTTCAGCCTCAGGGGATCTCCTTGCGTGTTTGATGCCAAGGTTTTGCCAAGTATCCAGATCCAGCAATCCAGCAGGAATGCTGCAGCGGAATAGCGCAGAGTACTGATAAGGGTCTGAAACCTGTCCAATGCTGAGCAGACTTGCTTTGGTCTCTCATGGGTGCGTGCGCCGATACCGAGACCGTTAACGTAGAGTAGTCTCAACCGCTGATAACTGGTCAGCGTCCTTCTCATCGCTACGAGCATTACCACGGTAACATATGAAAGGTCACAGCTTCCAGGTATGAATGAATTATTCGAGGGGTAAAACATGTATTGACGAACAACAGGCCGACCGACGCAGTCGGCGACTTTGATTCTCTTTTTGTCTGGGATCAGCATTTTATTCTTCCACAATAAGATATCACGTTCCTTTGCTTCTTCGGGTACTCTCCACAAGGGATCAAATCTGCCACTTCGAGATATATTGGATTTACACAAAGTCTCTGATTATGCATTTGCGCAACAGTCGGATTCCACTCAACCTTTTAGTGTCCGACACAGGAAATTACTGTTGATCTCCGTGGCCGTTGCTATCTGGCTGCGAATTAGCTGCTTTAGTGTGACCCTGCTAAATAGACAATGCGTACGATCAGGTTATGAGGTAGGGTCATTCTGGTGTCAAAGATCGTATGTCGGCTGAACAATGTTTAGGGATATGTGCCGTCAATTCTAGCTGTTTTCGACTACTGGTATAGAAAGTGCAGGCGAGCAAGTGCTGACAATCTTTCCGAAAGCAATGGAGACTCAGTAGAAACTCGTTTCGGCTTTTTCGGTCGTGAAAATTCCCTCGTACCGGCAGTTTGCCTGACTTTCGCAAATGTTCTCCAATCTTCGGCGCTGGCAGCTCCAAGATCAACATATATCTGCCCACTGTCCTCAACTACGCGAGCTAATACGTTGCTGGTTCAATTACTGGCCGTTCTTATCGATTGCTATATACTATTCAGCTCCCACAAGATCTTCAATCCATCAGGTTTAGTTAAACCTGTGGAAGATGGAGGTGCGGTAGCTCCCATTGGGCACACTTTTCTCGTAAGTTCAATGACGTTTATGAGCCTTAAGACATGTGGCATTGACTATATGCAGCTTTCCTCTGGTCTGTGTTTCACCGGTGGAACCATCGCACTTGTTGTGAACTCTGTTTACTGGGTGGAGCTCTCCGAGATTGGTTGGTCATACGCAGGTAGCATAGCATGGGCTTCTATGATTTTTACGGTTTCCGTCCTTGCTGCACTTCACGTTGTAAGTCATCGGATTATAAGCCAAGCCACGACACTAATGGGAAAGCAGTCCGTATACCACAGCGTTATCCACCTCTCGATGTTTGTGCTTAGCGTTCACATCTTTACTGCTGGTTTCAGCCTTTCATGGACAGATCCCCAGCTATTACCTGTTCCAACTCCTATCTTAGCAGCCGCCTCCCTTGTACTTTTCTTCGTTGGTGCTGCAGTATGTACGCATACGGTGTTACACTCAATGCATGGGCCACGACAACCTTCAAAGCACCTCGCCCCACGACTACCAGTCTTGATCTATGGCTTTCTGGTAATGATGCTAGTCTTCCTTGGGTGGTTTCAATTCCCGCAACCAAGGACAACATTACCTACTCATCCTGTTGAGATGCTCATGGACGAAGCTTCCAAACAAGCAAAGGATTGGCTTGATCAAGCCTCCCGCAGCGAAACACTGGCTGAGACTGTCCAAGAATACCGACGGCGATATCAGCATTACCCACCTCCTGGTTTCGACGCATGGTATCGATATGCCACCGAGAGATCTTCGATCGTTATTGACGACTTTGACAGCATGATGGACGACTTGAAGCCGTTCTGGGGCATATCGCCTGGTCGAATACGAGAGCTCACACGAGAAGTCATCTCTGATCCTTGGAATGAGGTTTCCGAAGTGAAAGTACGCAATGGCCATGCAAGACTAGGGCCCAACTTCTTACCGACCCACCGATGGATGCTTGATGGTGTCATTGCATTGGTAGAAGGCTTTTCTCACTTTCTGCCTGATATGGATGTGGCATTCAATCTCAACGATGAGCCACGGGTTGCAGTTCCATTCAGGGACTTGCAGAAGCTTCGAGCAGTCCACCCATTTGCGGATAACGTCCATCATCGGTGGAGTCCCAAACGAGCCATGGGTTGGGAGATGCCAGAGGACTCCCAACCCTCAAGGCTATTCGAAGACCACTCACGCACCAACGCTTTTGATGAAGGATCATTGGCCTGCCCACCCAGTTCCTACGCCCAGAAAGCCCATACATGGGACTCTTCTGCTCTCTGCACCTCCTGTGCCGCGCCGCATTCTCATGGCGTCTTCCTCAGCAATTGGACACTATCCGCTTCGCCATGCCATCAACCAGATCTCCGCCATCTCCATGGCTTCTACCTCAGCCCCGCCGCCTTCAAGCCCTCCCACGAGCTCCTACCCATCTTCTCCCAAAGCAAAGTCGAAGGCTATGCTGACATACTCTATCCGTCCCCATGGAACTACATGGACAAGATCAAGTACGACCCAGATCCAGATTCGAGCCCCGACCTACCTTTCGCCCAGAAGGATAGCACTCTCTTCTGGCGCGGCGCCACATCCGAAGGCGTGTCTCGAGCAGGGACGTGGAAAGGCATGACACGTCAGCGTCTCGTCCATCTAGCCAACAACCTAACCATGGACCCATACAGCCCCACTCTCCCTATCCTCCTCCCCCATCCCTCCATCCCAGGCAGATACGCCTACCAAACCCTCACCTCCAACCCCATATCCGCCCTAAACCTCAGCCTCGACATCTCCATCGTCAACGGCATAGCCCGCGCCTGGGACAACGACGGCGCCGCCCAAGATGCCGAATTCGGCTTCGCGCCTCCGACCGATTTCCAAGAGCACTGGCGCTACCGCTACCTCTTCGATATGGACGGCGCCGGTTTCAGTGGGCGTTTCCTGCCCTTCCTGCAGTCACGGAGCCTGCCGTTCCGCACCGGCATCTTCAGATCGTGGTGGGACGGCCGCTTGACGGCGTGGAAGCACTTTGTCCCCGTGGACGTGAGGTTGCATGGTCTGTTCAGCACGCTGATCTACTTCATGGGCGCGGCTAGCACGTCGGGATCTGTGGAGGGTATCATGAAGGAGAATGTTGCTGCTGGAGAGGAGATAGCGGAGGCTGGGCGGTTGTGGTCGGAGAGGGTGCTGCGGAAGGAAGATATGGAGATTTATATGTTTCGATTGTTGTTGGAGTGGGGACGATTGACGGATGATGATAGGGACAAGATTGGATTTACTGGTTGAGGATATGTACGATATGGTTTTGATACGCTTGCTTATATTAACGATACGTACGTCCAAATCTTGTAGGCTACTACTCCGTAAAATTACAAGATTATCATCACGAGCCTTTATTCTACATAGTACATATCTACCTGGAAATCTAATAATGCAAACCACATCCATCTACAACATAAAATCGCTTGAATTTGACAAGGTAATAAACCGACCAAACTCACACGAGACGAGTAATGCTTACCGTACCCTCCACCATCCACCTAGCGCCTCCACAACTCTCATAACCCCAACCCCAAAAACAGTAAGAAATTCGCCAATAATCACCCCTTCCAGCCCGACCCCGTATCCACGTCAGCCACATCTTGGCACCACCCACGTTCTACTACTAAGCGGATGTAAGCCCAGATCACGAGTCGTTTGTATTTTTACTTACACTTTACGAGCCATGGTTCTTCCGTGTCGTGAAAGCCACCGAATGGATATTCAGTGGGTGGATACGACAGAAGAGGCATACGGAGTACGCGTGCTGACTCCACGAGCGTAGGTATATAAGACTGCATTCTTCCTCCCAGTTGATCGAAGTCTGAAGTTACCACCCCTAGCACTAAAATTAATCAAGAGAACCTCCTTAAAAGGCCTCATACAACAACTAAAACCCCTTTCCCAATCATCCCGACACTTCAACCCGCAATGATCTCCCCAACCACAGCGCCCTTCCCCTTCCTCCTCCTCGCACAACTCCTCACCCTCACCCACGCCCTTCCTTCCCCCTCCCCTGCCCTGGACACCCGCGCCCACTGCGCAAACTACACCCATCTCGAATCCCCCTTCGCCCTCTTCCAAATCTTCCAAGAACCCTCCCGCCAGTCCGAAACCCTCCAAACCGGCCCCCGCTGCGCCACCGGCCCCCCTTACTGCGCCGAAATCCACTCCGACTTCAGCCTTAGCCAAGCTGCCGACGCCGCCTCCCAGCACGACCTCGTGGCCACCTTCGAAAACCTCGCCGGTCCCGCCGACACCCGCTGCAGCGGACAATCCGTCACGGGGGCCTATACGTTGGAGTTTGCCTTCGATCCCAAAGACGTCTATAGCGTGTTGGGGGGCAACAAGCGGGTGGATGTTTTCAATATCGATGGGGATATACCGCAGAAGTTCGATGGGCATCGGGAGTATTATTCGGATCCGAATTGGAATAATATTGGGCCGTTGACCGGGGCGTTGGTGGGGGGGTTTGAGGTGCCGAAGGTGGGGGGAAAGGAGAAGGTCGTGGCGGTTGTGAAGGGCGTGTCGCCGGTTTGCAAGTTGCAGTATAATTTCCGCTTGAGCTTTTCGGGTTCTAGCAAGGCGGCTGGGAGCATGGATTATACGCAGGCGAACACGACCGGGTTGAGGATGCGATTTGGGTGTTGATTCGGGGGGAAAGCAGGCACGGCTTTGGTGATAGCAGAGGAATGAATTGAATCTGTTATTGCGACAACAGGAAGGCGAAGGCAATTTATCTGCTTCACTAAGTATTAGAGTGAAGACTGTTGTCCATGTTGTTCATTACGGAAACGTTGGCACTAACGACTCGAAAATGTCACTATGTGTGAGATCTCGACCAAGAACTCACTGGATTCCGCTGGGTAGCTGCTGCAGTCGTGCTCGCCCAGCGCCAGGATAGATGATCCATTGAAGCAAATACCGGCTCTAATTGTTGTTTGCGGGTAAGGCTCAAGAAATGGATAATTATCGGATCTGATCCTACCTATCTCCAAGAAAGTACTTCTTTTGCGTCTATGGTTATCATAAAGAACTTTTTCCAACAACGCCCAGAGTCGTTGCGATATTAGAGTCACAAGCGTGCAAGAGGTCATAAAGGCGGACTTCCAGCACTACCAGCCTTTGGTTTCCCTAGCTTCAATTTGATCGTCAATTTCGGTACGTCGCTTTGTGAGGCTGACGTCGGACTGGGCGGTACACTTTGCACGGCAGCAGGAGTGAAAGGTCCACTTGGCACCACAGGTTTTTTGGGCCCGCCAAGTCTGATTTTCAAAGGTGCGTGGCCTTGCGGCGGGGCCATGGCTGTGTTTGGATTACTGTTTTCGCGCTTGATGTTCGGAGATGAGTTGTGGATGATGGAAGATGGCGTTGGACGTTCTGGCATTCGTACTGTTCGAATTCGGGAGGAGCGGCAGAACAGGAGTTTGCCTTTGCCGACTTTTGTGCATCTCCAGTAGCGGGGATATCTGAGAGCGACGATCATGGAGGTCTCGGGAGTATAGAGAATGTCACAGATATCGAGCAGTTCACTCATCTGTCGCAGTGAGAGTGCGGGTGATGTGATGGCGTTCCACATTCCGGATTCCAGCACCGGATTAGTAGTTAATTCAGACTTCAACGCACCGAGAGCGCCTTCGACGGTCTGCTTCCGTGCTAGGTCGGCTGCCCGGGCTTCAGTGCTTGCCTCCTGCTCAATCACAAGGCCGTCTTGTTGTGCTGCTTGCGCCTTGGCGGCATCTAGTTGCTCGCCAATGGCGATGGAGCCCAAAGTCCTGCTGAGAATGCGTAGCATTTGATCTCGGACATAATGTGAGGGATCAGTACCCAACACGAATAAGAACCACCGGAGAATTGCATCCTGTTGAATCAAGCCCAATCCCATAAGGTTCTCGAAAGCTTTAAGACGAAGATATTCCGAGGTCTCATCTGGCGTGTACTGCAAAAAATCCACTGGCCTAGGAGTAAGCACACCCGCTTTGGCGAGTGTCTGTTTACAATCCAAGGCGGTGGTTGACAAGATATTGTGATAAGATGGGATCCACTCATCAATGCGTCGGTATCGGTCGATTTCATCGAGACATGCGTTGTGGAAAGCTTCGTCGTCCCGATCATCCTCACTTTCTTCGAAAGCCGATGTGGGACGCTTTGCCGCCAAAGCTTCGGCCAGTGCTTTCATAAGAGTCGCAAGGTAATAGCAGTCGGAAACCTGGTGAGCATGAGAGACGAAGTGCTGTTAAAATCGACTGCGCAACTTACTTCGTTGGTTGAGTTGTCATTGAACTTAAGTTTCTCGTACAAAAAATTCCGGACTTCGAAAGGGGTATGACCATTCGCGTTCCTGATCTTTGAGACAGCTTTGGGTATCGCGCACTGGATGTAGTACGACGCCCTGTCAGAGAAATCATTCGAGCGAGTCATTGGCGAGTCAGTGTAACAGAAGAGTTCCTGAAAAGCTTTTTCGAGGTGGACTCGACCAACCCACTGAATTTCCTCCCTTGCGTTCTTAGCGAGGATCTCACTTGCAGCTGTGCGAATACCATGGAAATATCGGCGATCCATCAACGTACGGGTGAGGATTGTGGAGACTAGGCGATGTGGCTGAACCATTGCTATGTATTGAAGAGACTGGCGAATATTAGAGGGCACAGCCATCGTAGTACACCGTAAACATACCGCTAGTTGGGCTACAACATCCCTGTCTTGCTGTAGTTGAGATACCCACATCCAAGCCGGCATAGATATCGACATCTTGCAGATCCACTCGAAGTCCGCATCCATACGAATCCACTCGTATGATTCTTGGCTCATTTTTTCTTCCTCTTCCTTGCTCCAGTCATCAAGCCCCCACTCTTTGACTTCCTCTTCCGTTTGTAGGATGTCACCTAGCGAATACAGGAGAACATCGTCACCGCCACCTCCGAACGAGTCCATACCTGTAGTAGCCGCGGTTCTTTCCTTCTGCCGCCGACTTCGTTTCAAACGCTTATATTTGGTATTGTATGGTATGTCAAACGTTGTTGTCTTCTCCTTAATTTCGATGATATGCTCATAGGGTGTGCCATCGGCTTCATGGATACGTATGGTCATCGGACCCTGCCATTGTCAGCCCCAGCCTTGATGATCTGCACGAGAAGCTCACGGTAAATGCAGGTTGGATGGGGCCAGCGTAGACAGCGTTCCGATCCTCTTTGACGTCCCGCATGAACGTGCTGCTCTCCAAATTTGGATCTCTGACATCTTCGGACTGCTTCTGCTGGATGAGCATCTCCACTACAAGTTTCTTCTTGTTGAATCGTTGCGTGACTAAGAACTTTGGGCATCCAGCACCCTCAACCCACTGAGCGTTAAAGCTATCAAGCTTCAGATGGCCCAGCTTCTCACATGTCTTGATGAAGTAAGGGGCATCGAGAGCACCATTAGGTAGGTCACCCACTTTGGCATTCAAAAATATTCTGGAAATGATTCGAGAAAGTCCAGAGGATCCGCCAGCTTTCGTGAGCCTCCGATCCAAGATAAAAAGCACGAGAGGGGCTTTGAGCTCCATGAACTCAAGCTCGGAAGAATCGAGAGTGACGAGAGCCCCAAGGTCATACAAAGACGGACGATTGACGTCAAGATCGACCACTCGGTCTGCCGCTCGCTTCTGATTGTATCGGTACTCGTTATTCCCAGTTAGCTTCTTCATGAAGATGTCGGTGATAAAAAATGCTATGCCCACAACCACCCAAAAGTCAGAAGGGTCTTTCGGCACAATGTTGATACCGATCCATTGGGCAGCAAGAGCACGGACAAGCTGGCGGGTTACCTGGTCCAGAGGTTCAATGATCTCTTCTGGGAACAATAGCCGGTTACTACATATTGACAGAGATCCAGTATCAAGAATATCTGCAGATAGATCGTCAACGAAGCAGAGCTTGTAGTCCGAAAACGGATAAGCCCCGTAGCTCATGGTGAAGAAATCTATAGCCTAGATTATTGTTAGTTGGCCGTGGTAAAACGTTATTCGAAGGCTTCTACCTTCGCCATAGGCAGGCAAGTATTTTTGACATCGTCAACTCGGCCCGGCAAGCAAAATCCATGCACGGGGACGGCGTTCTGTCCAAGCCTATCGTCTTCGTCGCTTTCACGAAACTCTACCAAGTCCACATGCTCAAAAGGGCCAATGGCAAAGCCAATGTGCTGCACCGAGATCGCTGTAGCGCATATGAAAGATGTAGTCTTCTTCGTAGGGTCCAGGGGATCAATTATCTATGGTAATCAGCAATATCCGACGACACATCTGTTGCCTTACTTCATCGGTTGTATCTCCAGTGCAGATGACCGCGAGATCTAGAGCTTGATCTTCCTCGCTGAAATTGGCGTACTGATTCCTCACGCCAGATAAAGCATGTGAGCTATTTCCGGCGTTCGGCGAACCTTTTACACTATGCACCAATGGCTGAGTTTTCGAGCTTCTGAGAGCATCGCCAACCGTTCGCTGACATTTGACAGAGATCTCCCACGTAGACCGGGAGGTGAGATCGTCTGTGCAGGGAAAGAGACAGCATGCAGTGCCAGGAGACAAAGAATTAGTTGTGTAAGCATGAGGATATCGGAGATCTTCGTCTTCCCAGCCCACAAATTGCATGCCATCTCGAATGTTCTTAACTATGAACTCTATATTGACCTGTATTGGGACGAAGCGATTGCTTTGTAGAAGCTCGGGAATAGTAGCTGACCCATCACCTTTGCTACTACCGACACCTTTGGACAAGAACGTCGTCTGTGCCTCCTCCGAGAAAGGGTCCAGTTCCTCTATCTTGAGACTTTTGGGCAGATTGATGATCAATTCCTCCTCAGGCGGACTTTTTAGCTGTCCCTCAATCCTTTGCTGTAGCATATGGTACTGATGAGCTCCCGCCTTCCACGGCAATGTCGTGCGGCTGTAGGGATCCCTGTACATAAGACCAGAGGATGATTTTCCATTTACGGTGAGGTGCTTGAGCTCACATTGCCGGCAGTTTAGGCGGACTGATCTTAGATCCTTCGAGTGGGGCCTGATTGTCATCTCTGTTCGACCCCGAAGGCTTCGACTTGGCAGATCGATGTCAAGCTCAACCTTCTGGTGGGAGACTGAGAACCCCAACTCAGGCACCTGGGGGCTTAGGATTTCAAAGAACGGCGCCATAGGAATAGACCGCTGGAGTATGAGATCTGGGAAGGTGTCGATCTTTGCCTTAGTAGACAGGTCTTTTGAGGAAGCTGCGCTTCATCGTGCTTTACTCCGTGCTACCGGCGCAAAGAGCGAGGCGGCCCTTTACTCCGAGCTCGATGTGGTAGATTGAGACTGGGTGGCTTCTACAGCTCCTCTGATACCTGATGTTGTGGTCCTTAAAAGGTGTGTCGGGCAACGGACTGTAGGTGAGAAGTGAACGATGTTGTCGAAGATGCTTCACGGGTACTACCTGGCGTTTAGAAGCTTCGCGAAACAGCCGCTTATAATGTCTGTGCAATCATGGTTTCTTCTCACAGCAGGAGATATCTAGAGCAGCTCCAGCAGAGTAACTCCGGTATAAGAGCGGAATTTCTATGGCAGATCATCGCAAACGATACTACTGATGGTCAATAATTGCTCATCGTTGTCCTAGAGGTAAACCACATTTGCTACTGCCCAGATTGATGACATTAGTTGATACCTAACTGGACCGATTCCCCCTCTCCAACGTCAAACATGGCTCTCGCTCCAAGATTCGCAGGCCAAGCATATTCCGCCAATGTGTCCCCCAAAGCAATTCACACAGTTGAATTATACCTCGACTACGTCTGCCCATTCTCCGCAAAAATGTTCGATACCATCTACACCAAGGTGCTTCCGGACGTGCCCACAAAATACCCCTCAAAAGTGCGATTCCTCTTCCGCCAGCAGATCCAACCATGGCACCCTTCCAGTACCCTAGTTCACGAAGCTGGTGCAGCGGTGCTACGTCTTTCACCAGATAAATTCTGGGATTTCAGCAAAGCGCTCTTCGACAGACAGAAAGAGTTTTTCGACGTGAATGTAGTGAACGAAGCGAGGAATGATACCTATAAACGATTGGCGAACATCGCTGCGAGTGTGGGGTTGGACCAGGGAGAGGTGTATGGGCTGCTGGAGATCTCAAACAAGCCAGGCGAAGACGGAACTTTAAATGACGGTAATCAAGTGACGAACGATATCAAGTCAATGGTCAAGGTAGGAAACCCAACTCCCGCTAGTAATAGGACCTTCCCTAAAGCCATCACCTCTCCTCTAGTCATATATCCCACTTTAGCCTTCTCTCTCCCGTCTCTTTGTCCGTGAAGAGACTAAGTGCTGATCTGACATGTAGTTCAACCGACGGCTAGGCGTCCATGTAACACCGACTGTGCTTTTCAATGGCATCGAGGAGGGGAGCATATCCAGCAGCTTCACAGGGGAGCAGTGGAGGGAATGGCTGGTTAAAAACATCAGTTAGGCATGGCAAAGTGTCAATCCTGGCACTCTGAGCCTGGTCTTGGTCGTTCTCCAATAGCTGCAGTTGATTCGTGGACGGCTAGATACAGAGTAGAGTTAACAACGTAACACATGGCTCCCTCGCCAACCCTCCCCAAAACGCCCGATGTTGAAGTCTCTCTTCTCAATGAGAGGACTAGGTATGTACGACCCGTCAATGCATACCGTCGTAACTGAGATGTTGCACTGATGGAAGGCCGTAGTCACGCTGTAAAGTGGCGGCTCCAACCCGTTCTAAAGCTTAAGATTCTGCAAGGCAGTATATGAGGACGACTCTCAGTGGCGATACTAACGCGCTCAAGTAGAAAGAACTTAGGCTTGAAGTATACGAATATACCTCAGTATGGCAATTGCAATTCATCAAATCGAAAGACTACTGCTCAGTGTTGTGCCAGCTGTGGTTGGAAGTCGATGGGTCGCCTACATCGTCAGACAGATCCTGTCAGGCTCGCAGCAGGGTTTCTTACTTGAAAAGGAGGATATGCGGTTCGGGCTCATGTACTTCATAGTGTTCCCATCCTAAGCTCTGCGAGCCCAATCAGTATATGTCATGGCCATCGCATCTTCTTCGAAGCACATGCCTGGGTGATCCCCAACCCTCTCCACTCTTCCTCCCATAGTAGCTTCAATGTACCTTTGGAAGGATCAAAGTAGTCTTTTGGGATCTTCTTGATCATATCTTTTGGTAACTGTACATGTCGGTACTCGTAATCGTCATCGGAGTATCTTAGGATCAGAAAAGTAAGAAAAGCCGTAATATACAGGGTAAGGTGCACTGAAAGCCTACCGCGACGAGTAGTGTATTGAGTCTAGAAACTCTTCCAGACGATTCCTTTCCTGCTCTGTGAGCAGCCTGGGAACTTTGTTCCTTCTATCGTGATCCATAGACGTCGTCCTGATTGCTGACATATATTAAGCTGCCCACACGTGTCAAACTCCACTAATAGAGAGTCAGAGTCCACTGATTGCAGCCTCGTGAGGCGTCCCCACGTTTCAGCACGGAACGTCGCAGACTTTGAAAGCCGTAGCTTCCTATGATTGAAGTAAGCGGGCTCTTGCGAGTACATGTACTGTGGTGGTGGGTATGTGGATGCTGCGGACAGGAAAGGATTGTGACTTGGGCACAAAGATCATGCATGGGAAGGTGCAGGGCCCAGAAAATGGTAAACAATACCCAATGGCTTCGGAGATTTCGGCGCGCTGCCCCGCTAGGATAATCGCTTGGCATCCGGCTAGGCTACATTGGGTATGATCTCTCAAAACAGCGATTGATGGGCTTCAGGTCTTGGTGAGAGTCTGCTACATTCTGCGCTCGATCGCGACTTGAATCTACAATATCTGCTTAATTGACTTTCGAATTTGGTTCGAACTCTTTTGTTGGGTCTACAAAACGATATCGCGTTGCTGGACAATCCAGTGGAGACACACCCCCAAACACGCTCAAGGGCGAAGGCCCGCCACTCACGAATCAGCTACACTCATCGCTCAGGAGGGCGCATGTTCGAAGTTGAGCTGATATTTCGATTGGCGTCCTCAGGTTCAGCGCAGGTGGTGCTATTCGCCCAGGCCTAAGGTTACCCATAATCTCCTGTGACCCTGCGACCGTCAGTCATCCAAGATGACCTCGAAGCGCAAAATGGCGGCGCTCTCCCAAGCGGAAGCCGAACACGATCATGCTCCTGCTTCAAAGCGAAGAAAAGTGCCGGTATGTAACATTGCGTGGTTGTTGCTTTGCTGTTGGGTAGGGTGGTGGGAAGTGAAAGGTTGTGAGGTCGAGGGGTCACAAAGCTGGCATGGTCACTGCCTTTCGCTAGGGCCATGAATCTTGAGGACCTCACTTGTCACATTTTAAGTGCCGTGCTTCATTCGTTCCTTTGCTCCGCCCTCTCCTAGCGACATTGATAGCAAGGCACAAAGCAGTATCATGACTGACATAGTAATGCCTAAAGGTCACCGAAGCGGAGACAGCGGAGGGGACCACGGAGGAGGGTCTTGCTTTGATCAAGCAGCTAAAGAATGCCCGCGACAAGTCGTCAGTGCTCTCCAAGCGATCTGCGCATGAACAGGCCTAGGAACCTTCCGCTGACAGAGCTTTGCAATAGGGATTGGGCCATTGCTACACACTTCCTGACATTACCTGACCGGGTACGATACATATATCTCAATGTTAGGGCACTGGCTAAGATCCTCGTCTGGTCCTATAGAATAAGGTTCCTGAATATTATCGGCAGATTGGTCTTCCAATGGCCTTAGAAACAATCGAGGTAGGTCGTCTTTTGTATAACCCTGTGCGAAGCGTTTCTCTACTTTCGCCAACGGAACCCTGGTCGCATAGCCTTGCTAGGCAGCTCCTCTCATATCACACAATGAGATAATGCTGATAAGTGCGGTAGGCCAAATTGAAAAATCACGAGTACCCAAGCATGACAACTCTGGAGGGTGACTTCCGACGCATGATTGCCAATGCCAAATCATTCAACAAGAAAAGTTCCCAAATCTTCTCCGACTCGGAGAAAATCCGAAAGATACTTTCACTAACTATGAGAGAGCGGAATTCTGCATATAGAATGCAAGACTACCAGGCCTATACTACTCCCGTACCCGACGATTGGAAAGAGAAGCTAGAGCAGGAGGCAGCTGAAGAGTTGGATGCTGACGGCGATGACGACCCAGATGCAGTGTTAGACACCAAAACCCCTGTCAAACGGACCCGGCTTGTCACGCATGTAGGTTCATCATCGGCTGCGACTGACCGCAGGGCTAGTTCAACGCCGGCGGTACAGGACGCTGAGGGGGCTTTTCAAGGCTTCGAAGGCAATACATTCCAAGAGGCGCAAGAAAAGATAATGACCGAGTTGATGAATTACAAGGATGACCCGTGAGTTCTCCTGAACGACGGAGTCTTTCATCTGCTGACCGTCTACGTAGCGATGAAAGTCCAATCTTCGAACCGTTCATACCATTCCCTCCCCGAAGTAATGTCGCGTACTATAAAGTCATCAAGAACCCAGTATCTCTTAAGAGCGTACAGAAAGCTGTCCGTGGAACCAGAGGCAGAGAGAAACCCACCGGGGCAACCTTCTTCAAGAGTTGGGCAGCCTTTGCAGAGGAGGTTAGCAAAATCTGGGGGAACGCGCGCGTCTATAACGAAGACGGTAGCCCTATATTTGAGCTAGCTGGAGAGCTTGAGGACTATTTCCACCGTCGTCTCGCAGAAGCGAAGCGTGTGGTCGCCGAGCCTCCACAGCCAAGGGTGAAGCTTAGAATGCCTGCAAAGTCTCCAGAACCTTCAAAGATCACTCTCAAATTCGGTGGACATAAGGGAGCCGGTACGCCAGCGATGTCAGTAGATAATGCAGCTCTCAAACGGCAGCAAGACCTCGTCAGAGCTGGCGCCAATGGTCACGCAACGGCTTCAGGTTCAACATCAAAAGCCCTGCATGGACCATTCAATGAGAGCGGTGTTTCTATAGGTCAATCAATTGGCCTTAAAGATGAAGCTATTCATGGCGAGACACCGGCACTGAACGCAATCCAACTTAATGGCCTTTCTGAATCCCAGCAAAGTCAGGGTGCGTCAAACGTTCATATGCCTCCGCCGATGAGCCTATCTTCAGGACTACCAAGCGGCAGCCCTCATCCTCAGATACTTGCCAATGGTGTTGGTACTGCAAGTACTAGTTCCCCTACACCATTCAATTCACGCCTTAGGCAGTCTGGAAAAGGTGAGGAGCACGCCTTCCCACTACTTCGGAAATGGCTAATTCACTCAGGTATTTCTGATGCTCTCATTACCATACTCAATGTCCGAAGTCATAATGGTCTCAACATCAAGGATCACTTCAGCCTTGACATACTCGCATCCGCAAGACGCACTCAGCAGTCCGTTACCATCACCATCCCGTCCACACATTATTTCCTAAAAATTACCCCTACCCTATCATCAAGTCTCATGCATCGGCCAAGCAAGACCGTTGTCTCGTGTAGCACTTTGAGCAATCCAAGGCTGCAGCCACTCCCTCAGAGAGGAGAGCCCGACATGAGGCGGCCAGTATACGAAACTCGGGTCCTCCCGGGCGTCAGTGCAATCGATGTGGAGGTTATTGCGGGACCACCGAGAGGTGCACCCAAGGTGGGTTCTGGACAAGAGATTGACTTTGAGAAGTTTACAGTACTCGTTCATCTCCAGAAAACATAAGCGGTGCGACTCTGATCGCTCATCCCACAGTTGCGATTAGGACCTTGTCTGATACAGCAATATTTGACGCATACAGCGTGGAGTTGGATGATAGATGCCATACCCAGGGATTCGGAAATTGATGGGTCACAGCGTTGTCGGTTGACGTGTTTTATGCTTCTTCTGTATGATATGAAGGCATCGATTCATAAGTCTTCATGATCAAGCTCCTTGAGGGTATATTGGTAGACTAGCTTGTTCCAGACGTGGGTTACTACCAAGGTAGTACAGTATTATTGGTGTGCTGTACAGAATCGAAGCTATATTCTGTACTCTATAGGTATTGCTCCGCAAAGATTTCCTGGAAGGAAGGTAGCTAATAGGACCACATAGGGCTAGGGGATTACAGCTTACTCGTCCCTAACCACCTCCAGTTAGCCCCAAGATCATACTAGATAGCGCGCTAGTGTCCCGGAGAGATCGCCCACGAAATTTTTGCGATTCACCGACACATAATTGACTTGAGCTCTTCTCACTACAAGCCCTCCTCCCTCACTTTACACACTCTTCCCTCGATCAGAACACCTCGACACCCAACTATGGCAGACGAAGTCTATGAGGGAGCCATTGGCATCGACCTGGGTAGGAAGTCCTGGTTCTATACGAGCCTTTAACTTTACTAAACATTCTCTAGGTACTACATACTCTTGCGTAGCAAATTATGAAGGCACCAATGTCGAGATCAGTACGTCCCATGTTGCTGCGTTTAATGCTATGACGAAGCTGAGCGACCTATGATACAGTTGCCAATGAGCAGGGTAGCTTTACAACACCGTCATTCGTCTCATTTACAAACGAGGAACGGTTAATTGGCGAGTCGGCAAAAAATCAGGCTGCCATGAACCCAGCAAATACCATTTTTGATATCAAGTACGCAATCACCCAGTGAGCGAAGACCGATCGCTGTCTGCTAAATCTTCATCAGGCGACTTATTGGACGGAGGTTCGACGATCCAACCGTGAAGAAAGATATCGAGTCATGGCCATTCAAGGTCGTCGACCGAGGAGGAAGCCCAATGGTACAGGTTGAGTACCTGAAAGAGACCAAGACTTTCTCCCCACAAGAGATCTCGTCCATGGTGTTGATGAAGGTATGCTCGATGCCTTTCTGCTCGGCTTGCACATACTGAGATGTCCGTAGATGAAAGAAGTGGCAGAGACCAAGCTTGGCAAGAAGGTTAAGAAGGCAGTCATTACTGTACCGGCTTATTTCAACGACAACCAACGCCAGGCAACGAAAGATGCTGGAGCTATCGCAGACCTACAAGTCCTCCGGATTATCAACGAACCTACCGCTGCAGCTATCGCGTATGGTCTCGGCTCCGGAAAGTCGGAGAAGGAGAGGAATGTGCTCATTTACGATCTTGGCGGAGGAACATTTGATGTTTCCCTTCTACATATTCAGGGCGGTGTTTTCACCGTCAAGGCTACGGCTGGCGATACGCATCTCGGCGGCCAAGATTTCGACACCAATCTCCTAGACCATTTCAAGAAGGAGTTTCAAAGGAAGACGAAAAAGGATCTCTCGGGAGACGCTCGCGCTCTTCGCCGTTTACGGACAGCATGCGAGCGGGCGAAGCGGACACTATCTAATGGTACGCAAACCACGGTAGAGATCGACTCTCTGTTCGACGGCGAGGACTTCAACGCCAACATAACCCGTGCTCGATTTGAAGACTTGAATGCTAAAGCTTTCAATGGCACCATCGACCCAGTACAGCAAGTGCTTAAGGATGCCAACCTGGACAAGAGTAAGGTCGATGAGATCGTGCTTGTTGGCGGTTCTACCCGAATCCCAAGGATACAAAAACTACTAAGCGACTTCTTTGATGGCAAAAAGCTAGAGAAGAGCATAAACCCTGATGAGGCTGTCGCCTATGGTGCCGCTGTTCAAGCTGGTATCCTATCAGGGAAGGCAACCTCGGCCGATACTGCTGATCTTCTCCTCTTAGATGTCGTTCCTCTCTCACTTGGTGTTGCCATGGAAGGTAATATCTTTGCACCGGTTGTTCCTCGTGGTAATAGCGTACCAACGCTGAAAAAAAGGTTAGATAAGATACATTTCATATCATTCCCTTCCTTTGTTCCTTTCCCAATGGACCGGGCAAGTGCACCTGCCATTGCCTTGCTGGACGGAGCTCTGGATCTTATTGGGATCGCGGACCTCAAACAGTCGTTAGAAAGGACACATTTCACTCCATCCCCTTCCCCGGTTTCTTTCCTAATGGACCGGGTAAGTGTACCTGCTATTGCCATGCTGGACGGAGCTCTGGATCTTATTGGGACTGGAAACCTCAAAATGTCGTCCGATAAGATACGCTCCCTTTCAATCCCTCTCCCTGTTTTTTTCCAATCACACGCAGTGAGCCAAATAATTCGGGACACTTTTAACGGAGATCCCTACCAAAGTGTCCGGTCGTGCCGGTTTATCTTGCTCACCGCGTGCCAATGGACCGGGCAAGTACACCTACCCGTGCCAAGCCGGCTCATCTGGAAACGCACAAGCTCGGTTCGACCTTAGCAGAATTCATCAGCTCACCAATGTGGGACTTTCATCGGCATTTCATTACTCACTATGGGCAGATACTAATACATTCGATAGAACGTTCACCACAGTGGCCGATTCTCAACAGACAGTTCAGTTCCCTGTGTTCCAAGGCGAGCGTGTGAATTGTGAAGATAATACTTCTCTTGGAGAGTTCACTCTCGCACCAATTCCTCCAATGAAAGCAGGGGATGCTGTGCTTGAGGTGGTTTTCGAAGTTGACGTCAACGGTATACTTAAAGTCACTGCGACCGAGAAGACCTCTGGAAGGAGTGCCAATATCACAATTTCCAACTCTGTCGGCAAGCTATCATCTTCCGAAATCGAAAACATGATCAGCGGTGAGTGATCGCATCTCTAAGCTAGATTACCTTCTCGTCCTGATGGCTGCACAGACGCCGCCAAATTCAAGAGCACCGACGATGCTTTTAGCAAGAAGTTTGAAGCCCGGCAACAACTCGAATCATACATCTCCCGCGTCGAAGAAATAACCTCGGATCCTACCATGTCCCTCAAGTTAAAGCGCGGCACGAAGGAGAAGATCGAAACTGCTCTTAGCGATGCCATGGCTCAATTGGAAGTTGAGGACTCCAGTTCCGACGACCTCAAGAAGAAAGAATTGGCACTGAAGCGGTTGGTAACCAAGGCCATGTCAACCCGCTAAGGAGTACGTAATATATGCTGGAGAAGAGGGGACTTAGCCTGAATTTGGTGGCGACGATATCCACGATCTGTTCTAGCGCGTTGCCAGCATCTTCTCAAGGTGCTTAAAAGCGTAGTGCCAGCCCATAGAGGATTGCTGGAAGAGCCGTTGTTGATCTGCTGGCGTTTCAATTCGACAGGGCTTCAAGTCCTATTGACACCAACCTCTTGCCATCCTTATCTGTTCCTGAGCTAGAGAGAAATAGATAGGAGGATACATGCCGTCATAGGTTTTGATTGTCGTTCTAGTTAAACCCCTTTGTCCTTTTCAGATACTTCGTAGACTTCCACTAATCTTCACTCTAAAACAAGAAGGGTGTTTTCATCTCCGCTCTCCCAAATCCCTATACATAGAAACATCCCCACACCCAACCCGTTTCCCCCCGTATCGACCTCACCCCACCCCCCCCTCCAACCCCCTCCTACACCCCTCCACCGCCCTCTTCGCCTCCCCCACCGCCTCCCCATTCACCCTCTCCACCTCCTTCTCCGCCCTCCTCAGCTCGTCCGGCCCCACCAGCCTCCCCAACCCCAGCCCCCGATGCCTCTTCCTCTGCGCCCCTCTCGCCTGCCTCAGTGCAAACAGCGCTTCTTCGCCCTTCTTGCTCGCGACGGCTTGCGCTGCGCGACGCGATTCCTGCGTCGTGGGTGGGATGGGGATGAGGAGGGTGAGGGGGTCCGTGGGGGAGGGGTTGGGGGAGAGGTTTGTGGGGGGGGAGTGGAGGGCTGAGAGGATGGGTTTGATGTGCTGTTGGTTGTTTTTTTAGTTGGGGGTTTGGATAGGTAGGAATATTAGGTTAGAGGGCAATGGGGGAGGGGAGAGGAGGGGGTGCATACATCTTTCTCCCCAACTAATACACACACGTTTCTTCCACGGACGAGTACGGATGCTACATCTCCCACCTTCACCGTCGTATTTGCATCTCTCTTCTCGCCTTTCACCAACTGCACGCGTACGTTTTCGACGGTTTCGGGACTCAGGCCGCCGGCTTTGATGGTCGCGAGGTCGGATTTGAGGGTTGAGTGGGCGCGGGCGATGGAGGCGGAGTAGTCTGTGAATTCGAAGGCGTTGGGGGGGGGAGGTTTGGATGGGTTGTGTAGGGTGGTGTGTTTGGATTCTTGCTTGTGGCCTTTTTTTAGGGGGTGGGGTGTTGTGGTGAAGGTGTGGTTGAGTAGGGTGGGTTGGAGGGGTGGTGTTGGGGGGGTGGCGCGGCGGAAAATCGGTGATGAGGTGGTGGAGGGGAGTGGGAGGGGAGTGTGAGGGCGTCGAAGAGTGTCAATGAGTGTGGTGAGCAGCTTAGGGCGCATAGCTGGTCGAGAAGGGATGTTGTAGGAATAGTTCGGACGTTGGTTTATGTTAGGGTTACGCTATGCCATTTTGGGTCCTCGGCGTAGACCACATGATAAAGCTGTGGGAATAGGTTCAATGGCTTTCTGAGTATTGCTAGAGGACCTCTGCTGAGCTTAGCAAGTGGCAGTGAAGCGTGGGGATTCGCCAGGCAGGACATCAAAATCAATAGCATTATGTTACGCTGGTCTGGTTCTGGGCTACCTATGTATTGGAAGCTGCATCAAAGCACCTCCTTCGCCATGAATTCGCTTTCCAAAGCTACAATGTCTGGTGATATCGAGATCGTTACTCCCCAAAAGTACCGTCTATGATGACAGATCGCCCTACATTCGGACCGAGTACTGCTTCCCGTATGTTAACCGGTAGAAGAATTCACCTACTTCTGGTCCACACTTACTTCTGGTTCGCGCCCTCCACTTCCGTAACGAACAGTTTTAACAACTTATTTTTACTATAAGAGTTATAGAGCATTTAAGTCTAAGTAGTTCTCAACGCGAAATATTTCTTATAACTGGCCTAGTTATTAATCTATAAAGGCGACAGTATCCTGGCCTAAGAGACCCCAGACGAGGGTCGGGAGTACGGAAATGGCCCCTTAGGGCTGGACCAGAAGTAAGTTTGGACCAGAAGTAGGTGAATTCTTCTTCTAGTGGGCGAGAGGAGGGAAGACGTATATATCAATCAAATATCCATCTTCGATTATGCTAAGCTCACAAGTCAACACTCTCGACAGATTAAGGTAAGAAGAATTTCAAATGCCTCTGATATCGATGCCGACATACTTCTAATCGCTGTTGTGTATCTAAGTCATCTTTCCCTCCTTGAGGTTATCTTTGAGTCTTCATCCCGAATTATCTTGGTCACGTTCGAGCTGCTGTCACAGCACTTGGATGCTCTCTTCGTCAGTAAGATCTCTGAGTATTTTGCTCTTCTCGTAGTCTTTGCAGCTTTCCTATCCTAACCGGAGCTCTAATAACTTTCCGTAAGATTCATGAGAATGGCAAGGGCCAAGGCCCCGAAGGACCGTTGCTGGTTTGGCCAGAACTTCCTACATCTCAGGATGTTCTGCCTTCTATATCCATTCTTTGAAAGCTGCCCGAGACATGTCATCCCAATATACGGTATATATGATACAAAAGAAATCCGTTGTGCCTCTAAAGCGGGCTCGACCACGTCCCCATACTTTCGCGCTCCTTCTTCAACTTCGCAAGCCTTGCCACCTTGCTGTTCGTGTTGGCCCCCTTATTGGGATCGCTGTTTTCGTCCCCACTGCTCATACTCTCATCCCCACTGCTCTTGTCTTCCTCCATCCAAGCATCATTCATATACTTCAGCCAGGTATCCAGGGTTTCCTCTGCCCTAGCCCTCGCCGTCTCTGCCCGGGCTTTCATGAAGCTGTCCCAGGCAGCCTTGAGACCAATCTTGGTGTATGTCTTGTCCTTCTTCTTTATCTCGTCTTCTAAGCGATTCATGACAGCAGCGACGCGGTCGCTTTGCTTCTTGAGAATATCCTTCGTCGTTTTGTCCTGGTGATATTTCCAGGCGGAGATGATGTCTCTCATCTTCTTGAAAGCTTTATTGTTCTGGGCGTTGTCGTCGATAAATTTCTTCATTTTGCCCTCGTCAACGAGCTGTTTATCGCTCCACATCTGCACGTCAAGTAAGCGGGCATTATCCAGGGAGTTGGGAACACAAGCTACTCACCCGCTCTTTCATCCCATTTACGTATTTCTCCAGAACCACGAATTCGGAAGCAAAGGAGTTGTCCTTGCCTGGAAATACTTTTGGAAGCAGGTCAATTGGCTTCCCTATTTCGCCATCCACACTGAGCTCGGTATCGCCTGCCCAATAAGCTTCCATGTAAGCACACAAGTCAACTACTTCTCCATCTGGGTTGTTCCATTTGCGTCCCTCCTTATCGCTCTTGGCCTCAAGAAAGATCTTGAGCATTTGAAATTCAAGAATATGTTCGGTCGCATATTTGCTAGTATCAGTAGGGGTGTCAACCAACGTAAATTCGTAATCATCACATTGGTCAGGATTCTTGTACCCGTAGGTCTTTATGCTTTTCTGTTTCTGGACAATTTCACCAGAGGATTCATACTTGGGGGATGTAAATTTCAGTCCGCCAGAACAAAATTTGATATTTTTCTCGGCTCGCTTCTCGATGAGATGATTATCCAGGAGTCCCGAAATAGCTCGCCTGGACACACTGCTTGGATCGTCAAGTACATCAGACTCATCGATGCCATCAGCGCATACAACCTCCGCATCGGTCGCTGGAGGACAGAAGAAACAAGAGGGTGGAAGTTTAATGAGCGGGCCTGAAATGATTTCAGGTTATCAGCTACCATGCTTCGAAAGGGCGGAACCGCTAAATCATCGTTATAATCTTCAATGGTAAAGAACTTACCGAAAACCTCACCTCGTTTCCCCCATTGGTGCCCGATGCTATCGTTGATACTTTGGCCACCTGCTAAATACCGTGGGGGAACCTCGACAAGAGACAAGTCTTCGACATAGTTCAATGCGTCGAGACCGCGTTTCCCTATTTGCGGGCATGTCCCACCCTTCTTTGCAGCCACCGGGTTAACAGCTGCAATGGGAAATCGACTTGGCTTCCAGCCGAAGGCTTTTGGTGCCTCTACTGTTGCATAAAGGTCGGCACCGAGATCGATACCGTAGGTGAAGGGACAATTGCCTTGGCTCGATACTCCAGCGGCTGCCATGAGCCGAACCCAGCCATCGGCGACCACTGCAACTTTTGCATCATCTACCTTCCACATCTTGTCAAAGACGATACCAAATTCAAAAGTAGGTTTCAGGTGGGCGGTTATTTCACCTCTGGCGGTGACAGAGAAGTCAAAGGAAGGCTGTTTTAAACCTTCAAAGTTTCCCGTCCCATCTCTATTTGGATCGCTCAGAGCTTTGGAACCCGCGTCTGTACCTTGATCCGGATACGTCTGCTGAACATCCCATTTGGCGATATCAACTCTTGATTCCAGATGACCAGCTAACGTTACTGACGCCTCAACAGCACCAAAGAGCTTGAAATTCGGGCCTACAGTCAGGAGCTTTGGTATTCCAAACGTTGCGCCAGGGAAATTCTGTAATCCAAGGAGTTCCTTGTCTCCCGTCTCGAATTTGGCCCGGCCGACAGCATCGAGTGTGAATGTTGCAGACACCTCGCCCTTATTCTTGAAATAAAGATATGATTGGCTAAGATCCAAGGGAGTCCCGAGTTTAGTGATAATGGTAAGACCGAAGCTTGTTGAGACCTTCACATTCGTCTTCGCCTGAGCAAGGAGATTCGCTTGAACGTCAGCACCTTTCACTTTACAGGGGCCCCATTCCTCCTTTACCAAGATTGCGGTGAAAGTCGTGTCAATATCATGGGTGAACTGCGGCTTGATACCTCCATTAAAGAGTCCCTTGACCCACTCGAGGGCGTCTTTGCCAAACCATCGCTTGTGGAGCTCCTCATGACTTAAAGCTCCATGATGGACATCGTCCCGCCATTCTTCCTCAAGCCATCTTTTGTGATTGCCGCCAACGTCTTCGAGGGAACGTTTGCGCTTTGTCTTTGCAGCTTTAGCAACGATGTTATCCCAGTAACCCTAGAATACTACTGTCAGCACGAACTACCGTCGGCATACCTAACAATGCACATAGCTTTGCCTGATAGCTTCTGTCATCCCAGTCACTTACCACTTCGTTACTAAAGTCAACTCTCATCTGCGTTTCACCAAGGTCGCGGCGCACGCGGTGCCACTCGAAATCAAATGTTAGGTCGTAGACTGTAGGCTGATGGCGGTAATTCCGCTTTGCCAGATGCTCTGGCAGACTTTGATCGGCGGCAGGAGCCATAGACTTCGCCACCGCGTATTTGCTCGGACCACAACCAGGTGGCATTTCCAATATCGTGCCAGCAACAAATCCTCCGGAGCTGATCTTGTGGCAGTTGCTGTTCTCAGAGACATCAGTACAGAACATCTGTATGGTCTGTTCATCTTCGCTGACGGCGTCGTTGCAATTGAAGAGCTCCCAGTGGGATCCATCTCGTTTGTCTAATGAAGTCTGCAACTTCTCAGGAGACGTGAGAACGACAAAACCGAATGAGGCATCGTTAGGCTCCTTGTCTGCTGTGTCAGCTTTCCCATCTCCCCAGGTGTTATCAACTTCCAATTTGTAATCTGAATCGACGTTCTCTCCTTTTGGCGGATGTGGGAATAAGTGATCCAGGGGTACAGGCAAGAATGGCGATTTGTTATTCGAAGGATCGCAGCAGAACACTCGATCACGTTCAAAGCGAGGCCAGCAAGTCTCCCCACGCCCGTAAGCGTTTGTTGCCAATTGGACTGAATGGCCGAGTGGGCATTGATTGTCGTTGCAGCTGCCAGGGTTGCCGTGCCATCCGCAATTTTTCCACTTCTTCATTTCATCAGGAGGACAGCAGAAACGCTTCATCATATCCATCTTCTTCGTCCAGAAGTTTATTAAGTGCTGCCCCCACCAGCGAAGGGGGGAAAAGACTTGCAACGGTTTCGGCAGCGGCTTCCAGAAAAGTCCCGGCGAATGTGAGAGGCTCATCGCCTTTCTTGCATTGGTCGCCAACTCCAGTCCAATAACATTTATTCTCTTCATCAGCAGTTTGTTCACAGCAATATACTTTCTGGCCGGTTTCACAATACTTGCCATCTCCCCACTTGTTGTACTCCAGTGTGACTTCGCCCGTATGACAGCGACCATCGCACCAAGGTTCATTCCCACGCCATGCACATCTTTTCGGATCAGGAGCACTACTGAGTGGACAGCAAAGACTGCTGTCCTTCTCTTTTGAATGCCGGCTCCCTGTGGAAAAGGAATTAATAGGGTTTCCTTGACTGCGACTCAAACATTCAGGACAATCGCTCAGCCGCGCTCAGTAGCGAGCCCGGATACATCAAACAAGAGTAAAAGTCGATCATCGAGTGGAATTTCATTCACATCTTGCGGCTTCAATGAAGAGATGTAGGATGAGCACAAAGATTCGGGTACGACAAAGAAGCTCACACATGCTTTTCGCAAAGACGTACCTGGTTTCGCGCCACCGCAGGGTTGATGGGTAAGAGGAATGAAGCCGGTTTTGCATATGCCCCCGCAATTTGTAGTGTAGCAATCTGCGGCGGTTCCATCCTGTTTCAGTCAGTCGAAGTCGATCGTGCCTGCTCCGATCCGGGTCCCACTTGCCTCCCAATAGGATGGATCCTTCCCCTTGTCTGCGAAAGAATTGATTTTCTTCGGAGCTAGAACCGCTTGCAAGGCTTTCAAATCAGGGGTGTCCAAGTCGACCTTTGACTATGTCAGTAATTAGAGCTCAGGATAGGCTACGAAGCGCCAATCTAAATTCTTAGTCCGGGGAAAATGGGTCAGGAGAGATTACGTACCGCCCATATAAGTAAACCACCCAAGCCCATTTTGTTTGCAAAGTCGATCTTCTGCTTGAAGGTTTCTTCATCGTCATACGAGACCCACTGGTCCTGGTTCCATACGATATACTTGACGGCATCTTTCTTGTCGTATATAGGCTTGAGCTTTTTCTGGTCGATGATCTCAGTGATTTCTTTGTATGACAGTGTGCCGGAATTTTTTGTACAAGATCCAGGTGATGCTCCAGCTTTGAAGTTGCATCCCGGCTTCGAGCACCCTGGGTCGGCCAATTGAAATGAGCGGCCATAGAAACCCAGACCAAGATTGAGCTTTTTAGCAGGTACATCGTTCCTCCATAGCAGATCAAGAGCGTCTTTGATCTCAGACATGTTTGTGTGAGCCAGGACATGGCTCCCGATTGGATTGGTGCTGTCCCAAACACCATGTAGATCATAGCCTATCAAGTCTTATTAGCTTTACGATCATATGAAATCAGCTAAAGCTTCCATACTCATGACATTGATGAAGTCAACATGCTCGACAGCTCTCAAATCAAACCCTTTTAAATACCAATAGCTGGTAGGGATTGTGAACGAAGCCTCATAGTGGCTGCCGTCTTTGATGAATGCGTCTTTGAGTTCTTTCAGAAACGTAGTAAAATTCGGGCCGTCTTTTTCATGACCACCTCGATCTGGTGCGCCCGGGTATTCCTGGTGGAAGACTAATTAGTACACAGCAGTTGCAAAGACCTCAGGATACGCACCCAGTCAAAGTCTACACCATCAAAAGCATTCTCTCGTAGAAAACTTAACAGATTACTTATAAACTTGGCTCTATTGCTGACCGAGCTGACCATATCGCTAAAGACTGGTTGGTAGTCGGTGCCATTGTCGTTGAAAGTCCAACCTCCAACAGCAACCACAGTCTTCAAGGCACGATTCTTCCTTTTGAGATCCGTCAGGTCTGCGAAGAGCGATTTTTTCTGATTGTCCATGGGAATGATCTGAAAACCACTCGGGGAGATGTAACCGAAGGAGAAGTAGAGGTGTGTCAAGCCCTCGACTGGGATCTTGTCAAACGGCATGCCGCGGCACTCACTATCGTGTGCCCACGATTCGTAGTATCCAATGACTCGACTCTGTACGTCTCCGCCCGACGCGCCAGAGCCAGGTTGCTCGCACCCACTCTGGCAGCCTTCGTCCTTATCTGAGAAGAGATCACTTAGCTATACTTGAAGGATTCGAATGCTGCAGGAAACGCTGCAAGTGCTAAGCACCCAGGAAAAGCTTACCTTTGCCTTTCTTGCAGAAATCCTCAGTCATGCCGCAGAAGCCAAACTGACTGCAACACACATTGAGAGGGCATTTTTTGTCATGCTCTTTCGCGAAGCGGCCACATTCTGCATAGGCATCGCAGTTGCTCCAGCACTTGTCGTTCGGTGATTTGCCATCAGTCCCACAAGCTTCGGGGCCGTAATTACAATAGCCGGTTTTCTTTGAGCAGCAGGCTCCATTCTTGCAAGATTTTGATTCCGAGCAAGAGTAGTCATCTTCTTTGCCGTCTCTAGCGAACAGGTTTCCGGCCACAGCAGGGCACCAATGCGTGTCGGCATCTCGTTTGACTTTCACAGAATAGTCAAAAGGTCTGCGACGAGTTCCGCCTGGACGTCAGACAAGCCTCAACCAAGAAAACATAAGACCCAAGGTCCATCCACAACGTTCAGATTCCATGTGTGGCAAGATAACTCACGAGATGTCCGAGTTGTAACAAAGTTGCGACTCGTCGCTTTCACCAACGTTTCCGAACTTGACGGCACTTGAAGCAGATGTTGAATGGCGTTGATGCCTGTGCAATTGAGGGTGACCTGATACAGATGACTGAAAGATGCAAAGCAGAAAGAAAAGAACCAGAAAGGATTGCCCACGTTGGACTCCACCACTTCTGATAGCAGTGCCATAACAGAAAGTCATGCTACTCGCTAGGTAATAGAACCCGTGTATATTGACGATATGAGAGTAACCGAGATCCTTGGAAAGTTTTTCAGAACGGAAATGTTAACCCATGGAAAGGCTTATATTTAATGCTGTACGCGCTGAATCGTAGGTTGTGATAAGATAAAGGTGCTCAGTAGTTTTAATGAGTATTTCCTGAACGATATCGGGGGCGTCCATGGGTTACTCTAGTCCAAAAACAGAGGCGTCTCTAGTGATCTCACCAATCAACATGGGGGGGTGAATGAATCTGCTCCAAGAGCCACGATTTACACAGTTCGTCAGCGCCAATATGGTCAAAGGAGCGGATGACCGTCGACGCAATCTTTGTGTAATCCACTACTCTCACAAGCAAAGCTGAATGAGGCGCCGCATTGGAAGTGAAATATGTTCTTCGCCGTACTAGTTTCAGCATTCTGCAGTGTTCCTGCATATGTGCAGTCAAATGGGTGGTAGGCTGGAAGGTCAGGGATGCGGTCAAAATCCTCACGCACTGAAGGTAATTGGTAGGTGAACCGCCTGACCAGGACCGAAGGATTCAACCAACCGCCGTCAACTAGCTCTAGTCCACAGAACAGTAGTTGTAGCCAGGGGCCGAGCTGTCAGCTGAATGTACCGTTAAGGAACTCGATCCCGACACAGGAAGGGATGGATGCAGCAGCCTCATGGCACAGCACGTGGAATTCTTATCCTTTCAGCAGCCACCTTTGGACGCCCGAATAGCAGGAGATTATGACGACCCGATCAACTGCTTACACATTCGCTCTACTCTTAGTAGAGGTCGTTGTTGCTGCATATTCATCGCCTTGCTAGTATCCAAGGTGAGCTATCACTTTCGCAGTAGGAAATTGACCTGAAACGTGCGGCAAGCCGGCAGCTACTTAAGGTCTAGCGTAGACTATTTTAACGCAGCTGAACTGGAGGGCGGCACGGGCTTAGCGTGCGATAAACGAGTATACCTTACCTAGAACATATAAGGCTGGCGCTTAGCTCGTGGGGGTACACGTGCTTTCGCCAGCCATCAATTGTCTCCTAAGTTCACGGCCAATATAGGGTCTGGGTCACATATGACTCAAGAATTTGTTCTGCAAGCTCTAAATAAGGTTGCAATGTCTTTCTCTCGGCTCAGCTGGGAATCCTGTCGGTAATGAAGCAACCTGCCGATTTGACATCCTGTTATGAGGAATCCTTGATCAGACCGACAAGAGATATGGTATATCCAACTCCTTCATGGTGCTCATAGCCTTGCCACTCCAATCTTCGTGTGGGAGTATCATTCGATTGATTGGAGAATCTAGCCAGCGGCAAGGCCACCATGTGGTCCTTACCTCATTTAATGCATCTCAGCGCTGTATGTTCTACAATGCAAGTCCGTAGCTCTTATGCTCAATGTCTGACTTCAAGTCTGCAGTACTCTACATTTCTTTCCATCTTTTCTGTCTTTGGTGTGACATGTCTTGCTTTTCTGTGCGACGTTGCCAGATTACCAGATGGCTTATTATTGTATTGATGCTCATTGATACATCAAATACATTTCGTGCTCTTACCAATAATTCATTTCCTTCTAGCAATCTCACTGTTCCTTGTGTCGGTGCTTTATTCGGAGATATCGCTTGTAGTCCAGCCGTTGCAGGGCTCCGCCTAGGCGAGTACTATCCAGAAGAGACGTTGTATAGGACTTGTACTGCCGATTGTGGACAAGCGCTTGCACAGTATGCCAACAATGTCGCTACAGCATGCGATAAACAAATATGGCGGGGCTACGAGGACACAGACATGCCTCTCACCATCATACCGGACATGCTGCGGTACCACTACAACTTAACCTGTTTAACAGACTCTGGCCGCTATTGTAATGCGCTTGCGGCGAAGGCAGCAGCAGCACTACGCCTAGAAGGTACCGAAAAGTCATTCGAGGTGATAATAATCAAGTGCAATTGCATGAAGCTGACCAAAATTTGACCAACAGAGAGACAGGACTTAATTGGTAGATCAATGGGTGTCAACAACTCCACAAATCCGACAAATTCTTCAGATTCCTGCGATCTGTGCTTCATCAAGAATCTCCAGTTCCAGGCCAGCTCCCCATACTTTAGTGGACCCGAGCTTCAGGAGCGATCAGTCTATCAGTCTAAAACATCAAGTTGCGGAGTCACAGGCTATCCATTGGCCACGAGTACTATCCCTTCTTCTTTGTAAGTGAATTCCCTCTGCCATGTTCACGTACAGCACAGTTGCTGATCGGACATGTTGACCAGCTACTACAGCTCGCAAGCATCTGCCGCTCCGTCATCTCCTACAAACACCACGGGATCAAACGTCACTTCCTGTAGAGGCACGACTTACAATATCCAGCCTACTGATGACTGCTATTCCATATCGACGAACCAGAGAATCGGTACAGGCTGGCTTCTGACCGATAATAACCTGCAGGCCTACTGTGCTGATTTTCCTAAGAGCGGATCCCTGTGCCTGGTCAATCGATGCGATGTGTACACCTTGCGCCAAAATGATACATGTTCAAAGGTGGCCAAAGATCAAAGCCTCACGGAAACGCAGCTAAAAGCGTGGAATCCAGTAAGTCCTTGTCGCCACAGCTCTGAATCATGTATACTAAGTTCAGCTCAGATCATTGATGGCGGCTGCTATAATCTGAGAAGGATGCACGGGACCCAGATCTGTGTCAGCTCACCAGGAAAGCCATCCCTAGCGCAAGATACAACAGGAATACAGACGGCGACGGCTCTTTACTCCAACCGCACGTCGACTACCACTTCGGCGCCAGTCGCTGCACTGCCCACCAACGTCGCGCAGCATGTGAACCCGCGCTGTGGTCAATACTACACAACGGTCGAAGGCGAATATTGCAACTTGCTTGTCATGAGATACGCCATATCCTTGGCCGACTTTCTCTTCTTAAATCAAGACGTCAATGCAAATTGCACTAATCTGCTCGCTCAATATAGCTACTGTGTAAAGCCGATTGGAGATAGTAAGTTGGCGTCCATCATGTATAGTGACACTCTCTGATGCGGTGTAGTCGATACGTATAGCGGTCGTCCTGGATATGCTAGTACGGCGTCGATTGATGTCACCCCAACGCTCAAATACGCCGACCTGCCCGAGGCTACCTACACTAAGAAGAACAGCACGACCACGGTGTTTCCGTTAGCCAGTGGGACGCGCGATGGCTGCGGCTCCTACTTCAACGGTGATCGCTTCCAAGAAAATGTGCAAGGAGATTGGTATCCTTCTCAGTGTGCATTCGTCGCCGACGTTTACGGTGTCGACCTGGATGATTTTGCAAACTGGAATTATGGTATGATGTGCTGAGAGATCATGTGTAGTCACGAGCTTACCGCAACAGGACTGGGCGATGTCCGTGCTCTGCAGTGCTCCTTCCAGAAGGGCGTCCAGTATTGTGGTAAATACTACTGGGGTGAAGCAGGTGCCACGACTAAGGTTTCTGCGCTGGTGACCGCCGCAGCGGGTGCCGCAGGATCAGGAGCTTCCTTTGCAGGAGCTCCGATGACATCCACCGCTGCTCCAGACGGTACGCCAACCCCTGCAGCCTCTTCCGACGCCACACGGACCACTGCGGCCCCTACGAATGCCTCTACTTCAGGCGATGCTGCCCCATCAAGTCCCACCTCATCGGGAAATAGCAAGTCATCCTTGCCAGTAAGAGTAAGTCTCTCAGCACACACTACATTTCCCCCTCCTACCACTCTCCTCACCCCAACCTTCATTCCTCGATTGTCAATGCTCACATCCCTCTAGGAGGGTGGTACCAAATCCTGCACCCGCTATGTCGACGTTGCCGAGGGTGAGAAATGCGAGGACGTCCTCAAGAAAAGTTCCCTCAAGATCGAGCAGTTCTACAAGCTGAACCCGGAAGTCAAGCAGGATTGCTCAAATCTATGGCCGAGTAAGTATCGACCACTATGGTAGGATTTTGGGGGCGGACTTTGCTGACCTCTGGTGGTCAGAATATCAGTATTGTATTCAGGCTTCCGAGTAGTGAATCTTGACAGGTTTTGAGAACGGAAGGGAGGGAAGGTCAAAGTTCATGATCTCTGTATAGTATCATTGTCACTTGTGGGCCAACTGGGCTTACTAGGATAGCGTCCTGAGACGTCGATGCCAAGGCCGGGATGAGGGTGTCTTCATGGCTGATGTCGACATCGTTGTTGGTGCTGAGAGAATGGAGTCGGAAGGACTGGACTCTCTTGCAGGACACTGGCATTCGACGCGTGGAATCTGTGGCCCCATATACGTATTTGTATTTAATCCCTACAAATAAGTACGGCATCTATCCGTACAACTCGATGATAACCTAAAACACCGATGTCCCGGTTCCCAATTCCCAACATCAGGAGACATTGAATCTTGTATAATCTAAGTTTACATGGACGAAAACATGTCATTTCAGAAGTATAATGATATAGTTAGATGAGTTCCATAATCTGCACTCCTCAGAATCCTGATATCTGTATACTGGGCATAGGGTTTCAATGTTATGAGCTGTGGTATCTGAGAAGGCGTGGCGCAAAAGGAAGCGGCAAAGGACAATATAGACGTGCTGTAGGTACAATATGTATATCGCTGAGTGCGAGCTTTTGCCGGTGATTAGCTGGAAAGCAACCGCCTTAGTCCTAGGCTAATAGTGCACAGCATCACGTTCATCTAACGGCTTAGATTAGAAAATGTTCTAGATTTTCTTTATCGCTTGAATATTTGCTGTAGATAATTCGCACTCTTAGTAGTTTCGATTCAAGGATACCAAGAATGGCGAATTGATGTTTTGGTTGTTGGGGTTTTGGGTTATCATAGAAATGTACGGATAAATGCCGTACAATGGGTCGCACTCCCTTACCGCTCCGTCACACTCTGCATGACCTGCCCCTTTGCCTGCCTCCAAATGTCCAGGATCGACTCCACAGGCTCGTACCCGGACGGACCAATGCTCCAGTCGAGCCTCGGCATGTCAAAATCCCTTGCCCCAGCACCCTCCCATGTCCGTTCGCCAGGAGCGTGATACCTCATCGCAAAAGTGAACCACCGACGACTTCTGACCTGCGTTCTGAGGGTCATGCGTTGCAGTCGCGGCATTTTGGCGGCAGCCTGCGCGGCCGCTTCGAAAAGAGGGTTGAGCTTGTCGGGGTCTGCTCTCCTGCGGAAGGGGCGTGACGGCTCGTCACCCACAGCGATGGCCACGTTCCTCTCGTTGTAGGTGTCTGGGGTGTTGGGGTCAGGACTCTGCTCTGTGGTGGCTTCGTCGGCTTCAGAACTCGAATCGTCGGTCTCGACGCCGTCGTTGTCCTCTGATGAGACACTCGCGTTGTCATCTTGCGTGAAGTACCAGTCGCCGTTGGCTGCGTTCATGCTGAATGCGACTTTGACCGAGACGAGATTTGGCCAAGATGGTGGCTTGGTTTGGGTGCCTGGCCAGAAAAGTGACGGCGAGATCACGATTCCACCATCCAGGTCAAGATGGGTCAGCTTCTCGGACTGTGAAAGCGAGTGGATAGCAAGGCTCAAGTGGTCGGTTGTGGGGAAAGATGGCAGGAGGGCGCTCAGGGGTTTCATCTCGTGGTTGTCCGGGGGATTGTAGGAGATATGCAATGCTAGTTGCTTCAGTGAGCCTTGAGGGATCATTGGTAGGGCTTCAGCGAAGTCTGTGAGTATCGATAGGCTCTGTCAGCCAGAACCCATGTTGCAGTGTCCGTTGCGCTCAAAAGATGGAATAATGACCCACTGAAACGGGTCTGCTGCCTCAATCGAGGATCCCTCTTCTCTTTATCATTAAGTCTCCAGCGAAGGTTGTCCAAGTTAGGGAATTTACTAGCGATCATTGCAAGTGAGCGAGGCTCAATGCTGCGCAAACCCGAGGATACAAGGAAACACGATATCTGTGGTATTTTCTGAATCCCTTCAGCCGAGTCAAGCTGGAGAAGAGAAGACTCATATCGGTGCTCAAAAAGATCGTGACGGCGGTTGTCCTCCCGTTGGCGGCGATGCTCCTGGTACTTTTCCCAACCTCGGTATCGACCGTCCATGGGAGAATAGCAGTCGACGATGCACAGAAGTAATGAAGATTCAATGGGAGCATTACTATCGTCCCCAGTCGCTTGAAGTTCATCGTGCCAAGACCGAAGCAAAGCAAGAAGGTCTTTGATGGCGTTGGTGAACGTCTTGTTGTTAGCTTGCTTGTCAATCTCGGTCTCGAACTTTGCACAAGCCAAATCGGGATATGTAGGAAGTACGACGTTGAATTCAAGCCGTCTAAGCTGTCTTCGGCGATGTTTGACCATGATTCGAGAGAAATCCTCTATTTCTGTACTTTTGATAGAAAGTTTGCGGAAAGTATGATATTCTATCGCATGTTGCCATGACTGTGAAATAGTAGCGTAAGTTGGAAGCAAAGCCCGACCTGTTTGCGGGCTAAAGCTTTCGTCTTCATGCTCCCAACGTTGTAAGTATGAAGCGACGAGATTTATTATCTCTTGGGAAAGGTCGGTCATGTCCACAGACATGGCCTTGGCCGAAGATGACCAGGGCTGGTGCAAATGAAGGATCGTCAAGGTCAGAGTGTCTTCACCTCATCAGTATTCCATGGAATTGAACAGACAATTCTGCAACAGTATCAAACAACCGCGTAGAAGAGTTCACCTAGTAATCGTCCACACTTAGTAATCGTCCGGCCTTATAGGGTTAGTACCCTATAAGGCTACCCTAGAGCTTCAGATTTTATCATTTATAACTTCTCATGACCTGAATTCTGTAAAATTACTATCTATAAATCTATTTAGTATGTTAAACGTACCGCTACCGTCTATTCCTCTATCATGCGAGACCGAACTAGGCAGGGAAGATCGTATAGAACTAGCCTACACGGCCTGGATCGAGGCTAGGGGACACGGTAATAGAATCCTATTAATCACGAAGGCAGCTAAGTAATATAGTATACTAAAGAGTATACTCACCGATAGGATTAGGGGCCGTAAACTAATATCTAATACTTATAAAGGCTAACAGCGAATTACTCCTAGAGAAGAAGTAGTACTTCTAGCCTAGGTTCTCCGTCTTTATATATAAGGTTAGCTACTAAGGATAGAGTAAATACGCTTTATAACGAACGAAATCCTTCTTATAAAGGATAATAAAACCCTAATTAGACTGAACTAGCCCTAGAAATTTATATCACGACACCCGGAGGTAAAGATAGCTTATATTCTACTACTCGATAAGGAACGTGTTATAATACAGGATCCTAAGGTACTATTAGGCTAGTTTAATCTCTACCTACGTATTAAGATAGAGTACGAGGTAGATAAGAGGGATATTTATAATATAGATAAGAAAGGTTTTATATAAGGGGTAATCGCCAAGCTTAAAGTTATAATACCTAAGTATAATAAAAAGAAGGCTTATATAATATAATATAGGAATCGTGAATAGGTATTACTTATTAAGTACGTCTTAATAGATAGTAGATCTCTACCCCCCTAGATCATCTTTAAAGGTAAATTAATCTAGAAATCTTGGAAAGAAGCTCTTAAATCAGGCGAAATTTATATTAGCAAGAATAGTTAGACTAATAATACGATCGGGTTTAAATGGCTTTAAAGGGGATTTAATTAAGAGACACGAGCGTACTAAAAAGGAGAATATTAAATGCTACTAGTTAATAGCCATGCTTCTTATATTACGATTATAGCGATTTAGTACTATATAGATTATAAGATTATTCTTCTTTACTTACCGCTATATATAATATATCTACTTCAGCTATTAGACGTTAGTGTTTTTTCTCCCTTAGCGACAGCCTATAAATCCCACGTCTAGCGAGTTACACGTCTAGGGGCAAGCTACTATATCGATAAGGTAGACTTCTTAGATATCTATTAATAGGCCTAGTAAGAAGCGATAATAGTAGTTAATATAAAGAAGGCCTAGGCTATAGTAGGACTATTACTATTCAGGCCTGAATTAATTCTATAATATTTTCCTACGACTCAGCTACCTTAATAGTATAATATTAAGATCCGCCCTACTATACCTCCTAAGGTAATAATCACCTTAATTAGCTTTAATAGGAAATTTCACCTCGTATTAACGCTAGCTAATGCTCTATATATTTAATAAATCCTATAATATATCACGTAGACCGGAGTTAAGACGTAATAACCTAATCTATTAAATATTCTATAAAAAGTAGGTAAAGCGGCTATTTAAGTAATAGCTAAGTCTATAATCCAGGGCGTTATTAATACAGAACTTATAGAACTTAATAGACGGAAGTAATAGAAATCTAATTATTTAAAGGGGAATTATAAGGCTACTAGATTTATAAATAAAGCGGTACTTATAGAATAATAGACTAATTAGGCTAATAAAGCGTGGAAAGCTGTCGTTACTACCCTGAATAGACTCGGTCTAGAAATCTTTAAACCGAAGGAAAAACCCGGTCCCAAATCACGTCCTACTCCTAGGAAGAAGCCATTACCCCCGGTAATCAGGCTAGTAGTTATTACCCCTTTCAGGTCCCTTATAACCACGTCCGTAACAGCGATCCTATATAGAACTAGAGTACCCCCGACGACGGCGATATAGGAAGAAATACTAAGTAAAGGGGACTATACTATCGCCCGTATAACGACTAAGCGACTAAAAAGACTTATTATCAGGTTACCTATTAGAATAACTACGGCGGAGTTAGAACGGGGCCTACGATAGCAAAATAGCCAGCAAGGATAGGAAGGATAGGAAGGACAGGAAGGACACGTGATCAGAGGAATCAGCTAATTAGGACGAGGTATGCGAATAAGAAAACCTCGTAAAGGATAATTTAAATAGCTTAGAAACAGTCGCTTTATAGATTTATAGCATAAAGTGGACGTTATAGACTATATTTATAATGTTCTAGGGTACGCTTATAGGGGTTCAGCCCTATAAGGCCGGACGATTACTAAGTGTAGACGGTTACTAGGTGAACTCTTCTATTAAATAAAAGAATTACACCTAGGATCTAGCATGAGTGTTTATGCCCTTAACGCGCGTTCCGCATATTCGTGATTGATGCTCGCTTATAATTGGTCCCTGAGTAACGAGGTAGGAGTGAGTGGAGGCTAAGGTAGGCCAAAGTTCTAGTTAGCCAACAGCTGAGAAACGAAAGGACATGAGTGCTGTCTTTGATACGAAACGATCAGGATTACGGAGTATTAACTACGGATTGCCTCGTTATTCTCCTTCGTATCGCACTTACGGAGTACCCTTCTGTCATCGATGCTAACTCTGAACCGAATCGGCAAAAAGCTAGGATTCACCTACTTCCAGTCTAGCCCTAACGGGTTAGCGTTCCGGAGCTTTATATGTCCGTACTCCGGGGTCTTATCCCAGGGTTCCTTTAGGCCAGATTACTGTCGCTTTATAGACCTATAGTCAGACCAATTATAAGAAATACTTTGCTACAAGACCTGTTTAGTTTTTGACGCTCTATAATGCTTGCAGCGAAAACCAGTAATCAAAATCGATATTTATGGTAGGAGAGGGCGTGAACTAGAAGTAACTTTGGACCACTGGAAGTAGGTGAATTCTTCTCTCGGCTACAATGGTAGGGTTCGACAAGTGTTACCTTCAAAATACTGTCCCAGCCACAGCAACGGTTTTGGCAGGCAGGGGAGTATGGCTGAGTCTCACCTCGGATTTATGCATACTTTACTGTGTAATGCATCGGCACTTCGCGTAGACCTGCCGCATCATCTCCACATCCTGCCGCCAGAACCGCCAAAAAACAGGTTTTACCATTTACGATTTGAAAATGAGATCCTTTTACCATGATGTCGCACGTGTATTGCGGAAAGTGGATTGTGGCTTCCATTACGGATTATCGCCAAGTCAGAATCAGCATGGCATTTCATTCAGCGCTCACGATGCCTGGGGCTTCGTGGCCATGTGTATTTATGGTGAAGGCCAGATTCAACACCACCTCATCCATCTGTCATATCGGCCATGTCTGCGCCTTGATCCTGATAGGCTGCTTCTTTCCATAGTAGTAGTCCCTGTTAAGCGGCACTCGAGTGGCCCCAATCAGGCTAGAGTCATTTCCGAGGCAAACGGACATCAGAACGATTGGTCCAAATCGACGATCCCAAAGACCATAAAGGCCTGGTCAGCCTTCTCCGGTAGACTCTCATTGGTCAGCGACATGGTGAAACCCAATGAAACCGGGGGTTTGTGACGCAATGCTCCAATTGTCCCCACTGGCGCCTGAGAGCAATCCCAGCCCCGCCTGGATTTCTTGTTTTGAAGCCACACTTTGAGGCGCTCTGCCCCCAATTCAACTGTCGTTGCTACAGGTGACCGCATGACGTCGCGACAGTGTCCAAGTGGCGGAGAATTACATTAAATGAGTGAAAATCCCAGCCCCCTTTTATACACGCAACAACGTACAAACTGTAAAACCCTTTCAACACCCTTCCTCCCTTGCTTGATCATACTGCTCCGTTTATGACAAGCGACCGACCACGCTCCTCTGCCTCTTACGCCTATTACTCCTTTCCCCCAACTCCCGATCGTCATTCTCCAAAGGAGAGCTCCAAATCATCTTCGAAAACTCCATCCCCTCAAACAGCTCGTTCCTCTAAAAGTATGGCACCTTCACCAGCAGCGGGTAAGACTCCCGCGAAGGCGCCAACAACACCCACCAAATCTGGCAAGAACCCAGCATCACAGTCGACCTCAAAGCTTGGTCAGTCACAGACCGCCAAAGACTCACCGAAAGGAGCCGCATCATCAGCGACTAATACGCCTAAAGGTGCTGCTGGTGGCGCCGCGGACAAAGCTAAGGGTACTGCTTCAGGAGATACCAAATCTCCTAAACTCCCACCAAGGCCCAAGTCCGGTCAACAATCCAAGGGCAACACACCAAAACCACCAAAGCTAGACAAGAAGCCAGCAGACGACACCAAAAAGCAGGCTGAAGACACCGCCAAGGACACAACCGATGATTCGGAGAAGAAGATAGATATGAAAGATAACGACCCAGCTGATGAAGCGGATAACGAAGATACTGACGCCCCTGTGGGCAAAGTCAGCCAAACTGGAAATGAAACTGGCGAAGACGTAAGCTCCGCTGTCTCAACTGCTGAAGGCGAGGGAGACGACGCTGTAGGCGGTGCCAAGGAGGCTGGTGAAGGCGCAGGTGAAGACACAGAGACTGGTGATACCGAAGGTGCCGAAGACACTGCTGAAGAAACTGCTGAAGAGACTGCCGACGAAGCTGGCGGGGCTATCGATGCTGCCAAAGGTGCCGCTGGCGGTCTTGCTGGCAAAGGCAAAGAGGCCGCGAATGGTGCTCAAGAGAAAGCCAGTGGTGCCCAAGACAAAGCTGGTGAAGCTAAGGATGCTGCTGGCAATAAGGCTAAGGATGCTCAAGGAAAAGCTGGTGATGCCAAAGATACTGCCGACGACACAGCTGAGGCTGGTCAAGAGAAAGCTGGTGATGCTAAGGACACTGCCGACGACGCAGCCGAGGGTGCCGAAGGCAAAGTTGGTGATGCTAAAGATACCGCCGACGACGCAGCTGAGGGTGCTGAAGAGAAGGCCGGTGAGGCCAAAGACACTACCGAAGACACGGTCGAAGGTGCCAAGGAAAAGACCGGTGATGTCAAAGACACTGCCGAGGATGCGGCAGACGAAGCTGGTGAAGCTGCACCCGATGCTGAAGATGTTGAGGATGGCGTTGAAGATGCCAAGGACACGGCCGAAGACGCTGCCGAAGAGCTTCCAGTTGATCTCTCAGTACTCAAGGGTCTTGAAGTTGGTGAAGGCGGAGAGATCCTTGGTGCCGACGGAGAGCCCATAGGTAAGATCGAGGAAGGTGATCCGGAAGACCTGATTGGCAAAACTGTGGATGAGAACGGGGAAATCCTTGACGAAGATGGCGACGTCATTGGACGCGCCACCGTCCTTCCAGGAAAGGCCAAAGAGCTTGCAGACAAGGCAAAAGGTGGTCTTCCCAATATCAACGTTCTTGATGGTCTTGAGGTTGGTGAAGGTGGAGATATCATGGGCCCTGACGGGACACCACTTGGTAAGATCACTGAAGGCAATCCAGACGATCTCATTGGCATGACTCTCAATGAAAATGGGGAGATCGTTGATGAAGATGGAGACGTCATTGGTAGAGCAGAGGTTGTCCCTGGAGAAGCCGCCGATAAACTAAAGGAGGGTGCCGAAGGTGCTGAGGATGCCGCGAAAGATACCGCAGAGGATGCTGGTGAGAAGGCGGATGAACCTACCGAAGGCCTTCGTGACATCGACGACATCGCCGGAGGTCTCAAACCAGATCTCGCAATCCTGCAGGGAAAGAGAATCAACAAGAAGGGCAAGATTCTCGACGAAGAGGGCGAGCCGATCGGTCAACTTACTGAAAACTCCGACGTCAAACAATGCGCTGGCAAGATGCCCAATGAAAAGGGAGAAATCCTCGATGACAAGGGCAATGTCATCGGCAAGGTCGAGGTTGTTCCTGGGGAGGCCGCCGATCAGGCTATGAGAGATCTTCATCCAGAGTTGGTACAAGAGCTTGAAGAAGCAGAAGCCGCTCAAGAGGCCCCACAGCTGCCCGACCTCGACATCTTGGACGGTTTAAAGGTCAACAAGAAAGGTGAAGTCCTCAATGAAGATGGCGAGCCAATCGCTAGGCTCTCCGAGGGTGAGATAACCGAATGTGCCGGCAAGAAGATCAATGGCCAGGGCGAAGTTCTTGACAAAGAGGGTAACGTCATCGGAAAGGTCGAGTTGATTCCTGAAGCGTTCGATGTCCCTGAGGCCGAAGAGGGCGAAGAAGAGGGCGAAGGCGAAGGCGAAGGTGAGGCAGAAGAGGCTCCTAAGCTCCCAGGCCTTGACATTCTAGATGGCCTGAAGGTCAACAAGAAGGGAGAAGTCGTCAACGAGGATGGCGATACTATTGCCCGCGTTTCCGAGGGCGAGCTGGCTGATCTGGTAGGCAAGAAGATCAACGCCAATGGAGAGGTCCTCGATAAAGACGGCAATGTTATTGGTAAGGTGGAGCTCATCCCCGAAGCTTTCCCTGATGGTGTTGCCGAAGAAGCAGCAGATACTGGCCCAGACTTCACTGTACTAGAAGGATACAAAGTCAACAAGAATGGTGATGTTGTCAACGAGGATGGCGAAACTCTTGCCAAACTTGTGGAGGGAGACCTCGAAGCTTGCAAGGGAAAGAAGATTAACCCCCAGGGTGAAGTCCTTGATGCCGAAGGAAACGTCATTGGCAAAGTCGAGCTCGTTCCTGCCGAGGGTGAAGCAGAGGAGACCGGCCCCGAGCTTCCACCACTGTCAATCCTGGAAGGTTGCAAATGCAACAAGCAAGGAAAAGTTGTTGATGCCGATGGCAACCCACTTGGTGAGCTTATTGAAGGTGACGCCAAAAAGCTTGCAAAGATGGGCGCCGAATGTGACGCTGAAGGCCAGTTCTGGGACGGAAAGGGACGTGTTATCGGCAGAGCACAAACTCTACCCCAAGAGGACGACGATGAGGAAGCTCCATTCGCAGGTCTCGAGGGTCTAATCGTTGTTCCTGATGGATGGGTCGAAGACGAAAACCAGAACAAGGTTGGTATTTTGACTGAAGGTGACCCCAAGAAGTTGGTTGGCAGAGCCGTGGACGAGGATGGAGACGTTCTTGACAAGCGTGGTAACACTGTCGGTCATGCCGACCGCTACGAAGAGCCTGACGTGGAGGAAGAAGCTCCTCTCGATACTTCAATACTCGAAGGTCTCCCAGTCAACAAGCAAGGCAATGTCGTTGGTCCTGAGGGCGTCCCGATCGGCCGTCTTGTCGAGGGCAACGCAAAAGAGCTAGCGGGCAGGAAGTGCGACAAGGATGGCCAGATCTGGAACGATCAAGGCAGTGTTGTCGGCCGTTGTGAAGTTATCCCTCCAAACGAGCGCGAGGCTAAGCCGGAAGGTCCTTTCGCCGGCCTCGAAGGATGTGTCGTGGTCAAAGATGGCATGGTTGAAGATGAAGATGGAAACACCGTCGGCGTTGTTGTCGAGGGCGACGCGAAGCGACTTGTTGGCCGTGCTGTTGATGAGGATGGAGATATCATTGACAAGTATGGTAACGTCAAAGGCCACGCCGAGCCATATGATGAGCCTGTAGAAGAGGATGTGGATCTTTCTTCGCTCGATGGCAAGGTCGTCAACAAGGCTGGTAATGTCGTTGATGAGCATGGCACGATCTTCGGACGTATTGCGGAAGGCGACCCAGCTGAGCTAGCTGGCCGTAAGGTCGACGGTGAAGGTCATATCTGGAGCGACAACGGGAAGATTATCGGCCAAGCAGAGCTCCTTCCCGGCGGTGGCACACAAGCTCCTGAAGGGGCGTTTGCTGGATGGGAGAACCTTGTTGTGGCCAAAGACGGTATGGTCACAGACGCTGCAGGCCAAATCGTCGGCAAGCTTGACGAGGAATCCATGCCCAACGCCGAAAAGCTTCTAGGCCGCAAGGTCGACGAAGACGGCGAGATTCTTGACAAAGCTGGAAACAGCATTGGCAAGGCCATTCGATGGTCCCCAGAAGAGAAGGAGCGAAATGTCAACCCAATGTCAGGCCACAAAGTCAACAAAGACGGCGAGGTCCGAGATGAGAACGGTGAGCTGCTCGGAATGGTCACAGACGGTCATCTTCCAACACTGGTCGGCCTTGAGGTCGATGACAACGGCTACGTAGTTGACAACGACGGCAACAAGGTTGGCGAGTGTACCCTGATGGCCAATCTCCAAGAAGATGATGGGCCTACGGAAGAAGAGATCCAGGCGGCACACCGCGCCGACATCGCGAAGAAGATGAACAACATCGTCGTACAAACCATAGAGAAAATGGAGCCCGTATGCAAAAACATCACAGAAGTAAGTACCATCGTATCCTATCATCATTACCTACACGAGAAACCAAAAACCAAACTAACACCCCTCCCCCCCACAGCGCCTCGACAAAGCCGAACGCACCCCAAAAGAAGAGCTCGACGAAGAAGAAGTCGTCAAAGACGTCAAACCCATGATCGAAGAAGGCAACCGCATCCTCCAAGAATGCAACGGCGCCCTCCGCGGCCTCGACCCGGACGGCTCCATCGCCGCCACCGCCAAAGCCCGCTCCCAGTCCGGCGAAGCCACGTCCGAAGAGCATGCCCTTGCCAACTCCCTCAAAGAACTGACGTCGAATATCGTCAAGACGATCGAGAACGCGAAGAAGAAGCTCAACGATATGCCGCATGCCAAGAAGGAACTCAACCCGCTGTGGGGCCTCCTCACCGAACCCCTCTTCCAGATCCTAGCTGCTGTTGGGCTGCTGCTCAGCGGTGTCCTCGGCCTCGTTGGCAAACTCCTCGGCGGACTGGGTCTGGGCGGTATCGTCAACGGTCTACTCGGCGGATTGGGCATCGACAAGTTACTCGGTGGACTGGGTCTGGGGAGTATCACGAAGTCATTGGGTTTTGGTGGCGGGAAGAAGAAGTAGGTTGGGGGTTGCGATCGATGGAAGTGTGCTCTTTTGGTTAGAAATTGTCGTCATATATTGTTATGTGCGTGCCTGCATTGGAAAAAGCGGGTATATTTAGCATGCGTGTGGATACCTTTATGTAATTAATATAATTCCATTTCATTTCACTCTTCTTTATATGCTGTGGTATGCTTTCGTTGAACTGTTTGTGCTTGCGATTGATAAGTTGCATTGATCCCAGCGGCAACGCGGGCTGGAGATCATATCACTATAGGATCAAATAGGGAACAATGTTGAATTCTGTACTGAATTTGGAAAGCGCAACCCAACGTACATATTCAAAGTCTCGGAACCTGCTCTTCCCAAATAATTCCTTCTAACATTTCGTCAAGACTCTCACACTGTTGGAAATAGGAAGGTCGATAGCGAAATGGTATCTACATTCATCATGACTATATGCAAGCTTCTGGCTTGTCACCCTTACTGAACACTGTACTTTTGTAAGACTTCCATGATGCCTTGACTTGGTTACCCGCCCATACTCTTTGGTCACAGTATGCCTACATGAGCGTCGACCGCTGTAGATCTCACAGAGATTGTCAATACATCTAGTCGCCCTTTCGCGGGACACTTCCCGGCAACGCCTGCTTCTCCCCTACGAACCCATTGCTGGAAGTCTTAGCCGAGGCCAGATTTTGGCCAGGCGCAGGCTTCTTCGTGATCGTGAGACAGTTGATGCCAAGATAGGCACAGATGCTATTGATGACCAGAAGCGCCCACCGGAAGTAGACTACTAGAGCGAACACGAAATAGGCCCTCAGGTACCATAGTTCGACGCCAACGCTCACTGCTGGGAGGCCAAGACGGGGTAGATTGCCCAGGATGGCGCCTCCGATTAAGGGTATTAGCATGACGGTCCAGTATGGGAACGGCTGACGAGTCAGATGGGCCAGGATGATCTTTGTGGTCATGCGGCCGAAAACGAAGGACATGGTTAGGCAGAACAAGACTAGCCTGTTCTCACGCATTAGGGTCGAGTAAGGCGAGTAGAGCCAGGCGCCAGTAGACCCCACGAAGACGAAGATTGGCGTCCACTCCAGAAAGACCGGTGCTACAGGAAGACCGTTTGCACGACGGGCCTTGACAACGTTGTATACACAGGCCGGCAAGTGAGCGATGAAGAAAGTTGCTAGGAGCATGGGGATCCATACGTCGATCACGGTCGATTGGCCGAATATCTCAGGATGGCCGAGCAGTTCTGCCATGGGACGTTGCCATATCTGAGGGCCCCAGTACCCTGACGAGATCATGAACGTACAGGCCAGTATGAGTCCCTCTGTCAGTTGGTTAGCGAAAATCAGCCGATCGCACCGTGAATTTACCAGTCGGGCCGTTGAAGTATCCCAGGTAGAGAGTATGAGTATGGTAAGTCTCCCATGTCGAGAAGAACATGGGCAAAACGGGTATCAGAGCGGTGAAGACGCCTTTAGGTGTAGACCCTAAGCCCATCGCTGCTGTCTCACATAAACTTGCTAGAGTACAATTCAGAGAATCAATTCCGTGGCTAACTGCAGGTTAGCACCTTTTCGCCCCAACACATTCCAGACACACTCAAAGAGCTCGCCTAGGCCACTGGACTGTCCTGTTCTGCGAGCCTGCTTTCCGTCCACATTGTCCATGGTCGAATACCTAGCCCGCAACCCATTATCAGCTCTCCATGTGTGCAATGTCTCTCTTGAACCCCAGCTCACATCCACAGCCCAACAGCAAAACTATAATACACCCATGAGGAACCCTAGGGCTTGTTCAGCATCCTAGGTATATGACCCATCATGAGGTACCAATTGAAAGGGCGTCCTCGTACCGGTCCAACCAGATCTGGTATGAAGATCTCCAGGCAGATGACATTGGCTAGGATGAAGAAGAACCCCAAAAGAGTCACCATATTGGGAGCGAGCCATAGTGGAAGTAATTCAACAAAGGCCGTCCACTGTCGTGAGGAATAAGCAATTGATCATTTGACGCTCTATTGTATGGACATACATAGTATGATAATATGTATTTCGATATCAGGGATTTGTCGACGCTGGAGTACTTGTAGGATTTGAGGTGCACAAGGGCATCTTCGGAAACACATTCATGTGCAGCTCCGCCTAGAAGGTCTCAGAGTTTAGTATTGATCTTATAGCCAGCGAAAACAACAACGCAAGCTGCTGAAGGTCAATACTTGCTTTTTTCCATGCTTCCCATTCCCTCAATCGAAATTGTCTCTTCGTGATCTTGGTAGAGAGGGAGAAGGGACATGGAAAAGCGAAAGCAGCGCCGGATCACCGCATGTTCTATAGTGAACCAATTCGTTACATAAAGCCGAAGATATGAGTATTAAAAAGTTCGTGGGGGTAGCAGCTGTTAAATGATATGATGATTAATAAGTCATCTATACGTGGTTTAGGTGTAGTATAATAGTATTATAATAACTAATGGATAGATATAGCTATATAGAATGGAATAACCATTATAAGAAATCTCTATTAGTCTACTAAGGCCCCCTAACTAGTCCTAATTAGTAACTACCGAGGTTAACCCAGCCTAAATTCTAATACTCCCTCTTAGATCGGTAATAATAAGGTAGGGTCCCTATTATTAACTACTATATCTAAATACCCTTATACTTTACCTAGAGCTAGTCCTAACTATTATCTAGCTAGGCTAAAGTTAATAGGACTAATAGGTTTTATAAGGGGGTCCGTATATTAAGCTTTAATATTAACCTATTTAAGATAGATTTCTTTAATTTTAGAAATTAGTTAATAAATTAAATAGTATGTTATTTAGATATATTTTATAATAATATAATTAATTAGGTTAGTAGCTAATTTTATAGCTACCTAGTTATTAATATTTAGGAGTACTAGTACTACTCCCTTATTATACCCTAGCTCTTTAAGTATAAGGCCTAGATATAGAGCTTCTTTATATACCTTTATTATAATAATATATTTAAACTTATATATAGATATTACTACTAGCTTTTATAATTTAGATTATTAGGTAATAGGGCTATTAAATAGTTTATAGATATATACTTTAGTAGAGCGAGACGTCTTATAGTTATTATAATAGGACGCGTTAGTAAAACCTACTAGGCCGTTATTCTTACCTAATTAGTAGATTAGGCTATTATTAATTATCTTAGCTAGGTAATATAATACCCTTTTCGCCGTATTTATATATTATAGAGAAGGGTTATAAAGAGAATAACTTAGGGTATTAATAGTATAAGTAATATTAGGCCTAGTTATAATACTTAATTAACTAAGTACTTCTATAAGGGACTAATAAGCCTCCCTATTAGATAAGGGAGTTATATAGCTATTAGGGGTAATATTAATATACGCCTATTTTATAAGCGACTTTACTAGTAAATAATTCTTTATATTAAGCTATCTTAATAATTATATAATATATTTTATCTAATTAACTTAAATAGACTATTTATCTAGATTCCTAATAATATTTATACCTAGATAGTCTTTTAAATCTCTTATATACTTAAAGTTAAACCTCTTATTAAGTTTATTTTTTATATAGGTAATTAGGTCTTAATTATATACTATAAATAGTAAGTCGTTTATATACGCCGTAATAATAACTTTTATTATAGGGTTAATAAATATATAATAATTATATTTAAGGTAATTAAATCCTAGTAACTTAAGTACCTTATAAAGGGTCTTATACTATTTATAGGATACTTACTTAAGGCTATATAAAGCCTTATTTAATTAATAGGCGTATCCTTACTAGCTATTAATAAAGTAATATAGTTACTCTACCTAGATTTCTTCCTAAATAAGTAATTCTAGGAACGCCGCGATAACGTCTAAATACTTAATAACTAGCTTATACTTAATAATTAGGGTAAGAATAAGATATTATTATAATACCTTTAAGATTAATAAAAAGGTCTTATTAAAATTAATCCCCTTAATTTAGTAGAAGCCCTTAACTACCTACTAGGCCTTATACCTACTTATTTCGCCTATTAGCCTATATTTATAGGATAGGACCTATCTTCCTAATAAGATATATACCTTTTAGGGTAGCTTATATAGTATTCTCTATATCTCCTACTTAATATAGTTAGCTAATTCTTCTTTAGTAATAGCGAGCTATTTCTTATTATTAGGCCCTTAAAGGGCCTTATTAATTAATATTAGATAGGGACGCTCTTTATTAATAGTAATAACGTAGGTAAGTATAGCCTTAAACCTATTAGGGTTATTAGAAGACTTTAGGCCTCGCTTATTAGTCTAGTTATAGTTAATTTATAGTTTATTATAACTAGAATAATATAATAAATTAGGAATAATCTTTTAGGATTTACTATTCCTAGCTAATATCTTATTAATAATAGCTAATAGTATTCTAGTAGTAATTTAGCGTATCTAACTATTATAACTATTCTAATTTTAAATATTTAATATTTCTAACTCCGCTTAACTAATTCTTATAATCTAATTATTTAACTTATATTAATTTAACTTAGGTAGATTATCCTAATTATATCTATTTAAACTAGTCGGCCTACTTATATTATTAGTTAGGCCTAATACTAATTAGCTATTAGGAAGAGTTATTACTAATCTATTACTAGAGTTACTAGTATTATTAGTATTTTTAGTATTTTTAGTACTATCTAATACTCCCTTAACACCCTATTAATTAGGAGGGGGTACTCCCTCTAAGACCTTACTATTATAATCTAATTAGTCTAACTAGAGGTAGCTTAGGAGGTCTATAACATAGTTATTACTATCTTCTCTATCTACTAGAAGCTTATTATCTTCTATTAATAGTATAACGGCCTTTTTATTAAATATAATATATATTAACCTAATAAGATATTATCCCTTAATATCTTATACGCGGTAGATACTCTTATTATTATAGCTAAGGAAGTAATATTTAATAGCCTTATTATCTAGTTTCTTTTTATTTAGTAATATATTAAATAAATAGTACTAATATTTAAAAGGCTTTAAGTATATTAATAGGGGTTTAAAGCCGTACTATTTCTTAAAGGGGGACTTCCCGTCTTTACTAGGTATAAGGTTCTTAATATAATTAATATAATAGATAGCCTTACCCTAGAACTCTTAAGGTAGTCTAGTATTAATAAGAACTATTCTAACTTTATTAAATAGTATCTAGTTCTTTCTCTTAATAATCCTATTCTAATATAAATTATATAGTACTAACGCGGTTAATTATATCCTATTCTCTTTATAGATCTATTAATATTTATAGCCCTAGGCGAGTTTATTATTACTCTAGATAAAGGCTAGTTAATACCCCTAATTCTTCTAGTATTTTATTCTAAAGGCGAGTTTTATTAGTAATTCTCCCCTACTAGATATATAGTTTATAAGAGAAAATCCTAATGCCTTATATATAGATATTATTATATTAGTATATCCCTTAAAGGTAGTTATATATCTAGCTAATACTAGGTTAATATACTAGTATTATCTAGGGATAATAACTCTATATATAGGTATTTATAAGGGTATTTAAGTAATTTTCCCTAATATATAACTTTTATATAATTCTTATAACTCGTATTTTTATAGGCGATTAGCGGCCTTATAATTAATATTAGTAGTACGTACTATTACTTTAGTAGCTTTTATACTAATATAATTATATTACTTATACTATTAAGTTTATAACGCGTTATTCTTAGCTAGTATAAATAATTTAAGGTGAAAGGCTCTTATTTATTATATCTATATTATTTCTAGCTAGTATATCCTATTATATAAGAAGGCTTATAATACCTCCTACCCTTATTTATTATAAAATATCTCTTTTCTATTACTACCGACGTACTTATATCCTTATAAGTCTAGCTAGGTAGTTAATAAGAAATTAAACTCTATATTAGGGACGTAGTAAATATTAGTTAATAGAAAATTATTAACTCTATTATTAATAACTACTAGGATTAATATTATCCTAATACCCTTAACTTTTATTAGCCTACCCCTAGTAGGTCTTAATACCGTATAATTCTAGACTAGTAAATAGTCGGTAAACTTAGAGTAGTCCTAGAAGGTATACTCTTAGTCCCCTAAGTTAATAATAATCTTATAGGACTTATTTTATTATAGGTTATACTTAAAGTAAGTGGTATAGGATTTATCTTATTTTTATTTATCTAAAAGATTTTACTTACTCTACTAGTAACTAGGTGTTACGACCCGTAACCTTTAGAGGTAGTTAGGGTCTAAGGTAGATCTCGTAGAGAGGAGTATTAAGGAGGAGGCAAGCAGGCTTCGTATTAAACTAGTCTGGTATAGAATTATATTTAGTATCTAGGAGATTAGTCTAGTAGATAATATAAGTTAAGCACGAAGCTCCTATCTAAAGGGAAAGTAACGCTATCTATATAGATATAGGAAATCTATACTCGCGCTAGTCGCTAGCGATCGACCTATATTAACTAAAGTAATTAGTCGAGCGATCGCTCGACTCGTTATACTAAGGTATATTCGACTTTAATAAGCGCTTATAATATCCGCTAAGGCTCTAGTACCTAAGGTCGTAATATTACCCCTTATCCCCTAAACCTTTATCTTAAAGGTTAGATAAATACTTATATTATCTCGTCCGTAGTAACGTCGTATTAAACTATTAGATCGAGTGACTTATAAGGGAGTAATTATAATAGTATCATGTCTGCGATACGCAAGATCTTAAAAGGAGTATTAGGTATCTTCTCTTTCTCGGAGGTACGCGGAGTATATTCGGCTCGGAAAATAGTATAAACCGGCCGTACCTGTTATCTACTTCTCTAGTATTAATAAGGCTATAGAGAGGCTCGAACGTAAGGAGGTGGAGATAGAGGTAGCGTAGGAGGCCGCTAATGAAATCGCTTATAAAAAATAGATGAAGCTGAAACGCCTTCGTTAATAAAAGCGTTTCCTAAAAGAGCGGGAATAACGGATATTTAATAAGGGTCTTAATAATATTAAGGAGTTAGAACGTCTAGAAGAACTTAAGAAGGCTAGTAAAGTCGAAAGGGCACTTAAAGAGTATCCTACTTTCTTAGAGTTCGAGGGTTCTAGAACTCTTTCGCCTAGAGCTCTCGAGTGGATCGCTTAGGGTATATCTAGGTTTAATAATACTATCGGAGGAGCTCTTAGTAGTTAATGAGATTCGTAACTAGTTCCTAGGTATTTTCTAATTCCTCGTATCCTTTCTATTTTACTAGGTAACTCTAACCTTTTTATACTAGAATCTTTTCGGCTTTAAATTCATTCTCTTCTTCTATTTTAAAATAGAAGGTTTCTTATAAGGGAGTATTAGAGTCTACTTATTCTAATATAGAGATATAGAATACTAGATAGATTTTAGTATTAGGTGGAAGCTATAACTTATAATTAACAGGTCCCTTCTCTTAAATTACTATAAATGGTCCGACTTTAATATAGTCTAGTTTCTTACTTAGTCTTATACTCTTTAAGTTTTTCGTAAGGAGGTATACTTTATCCCCCTTCTTTAGCTAAGGGCCATTTTTTCTTTTCTTATTAGCCGTCGTTTCCGTAGATTCATTTCTTTTTCGGATTTCACCTTGCATTTCCCTATGCAGGTGTTTCAGGTCTAATATTAGCACCAAAGCTTTTTCGGTATCTAGTCCTTGCCTTAGATCTAGAAATAAATTCGCGTGTCTTCCGTAGTTAGCGAAGAATAGTGAAAGCTTTATAATATTAGATCTTTTATCGTTATATACTAATTATACTATTAGGAGTAGTGAAACCTAATTATTTTGTCTTTTATTAATATAGTATCTAAGATACGTTTCTATTATCTAATTCGTACGTTTAGTTTACCTATTAGTTTACGGATAATACGCAGTTAATATTCGTAATTTCGTTCTAATTAATGCGATCAAGGTCTTCTAATAATTTAACGTGAAGAGCTTGTCTCTATCTAAGGTTATTAATTCTAGTATATTATAATCTCTAATAAGTCTATCTAATAATATAAACCTAAGCTAACTAGCATCGTAGGTTTCTTTATATAGAATTATAATAGTATACTTAGTAAGTTTATTAATAATTACTATTATTAAATCATACTTGTCGTTTATTACCGGGTCAACTAACTAAGGTAGTTTCACGACGAAGTCCATTATAACATCCTTTTATAAGGTGTCTAGGACTTTAGTAAACTAGATTTATCCGTATTTAGCGTGTCTTATAAACTTATTCTACTAGTAATATATATATTCCTTAATATATTACTCGACTAATACTCGCAGGTTCGGCGTAGTATATATTCTCTAAATGAGTTCTAAGGTTTTTAAAACTCCTAGATATCCTATTAAAGGATTATCGTAGTGATCTCTAATTACTTCCTTAACCGCTTTTAGTAGTAAGTATAGCTTCTACTTATATAATAAGAAGTCTCAGCTAGGCTATTACTTCCTAAGCTCTTTAGCTAAGGTATCTCCAATATATGCTTCCTTTAAGTCAGGAACTACATATATTATAACTTAAATAGTCGTAGCTAAACCCCTTATTAGCACTAATAATCCATCGTTCTCTTATTTCAAGATAGGTTTTATTATAATATCTTTTATCTATATATAGTCAGATCGTCTACTTAAAGCGTCTGCTCTTCTATTATCTTTGCCTAGGGTGTACTAAATTTTAAATTTATATTATCCGAGAAGCTCAGCCTATCTAACTTGTCGTCGATTTAATTCTTTAGTTATTATGAATCCGACTAAGTTCTTATAATCGGTAAAGATAGTAAGCTTAGAATAACTTTCGGCATATACTCTCTAATACTATAAAGAATAGATAATTACTAAGAGTTCTTTGTCGTATATATCGTAGTTTTATTCTATAGCTGTCATTTTTCGTGAATAGTAAGCTACTAGATACTATTTACCATTGCTCTATTAATATAAGCAGGCTCTAATTATAAGGTCCGAAGCATCCGTTTTAATATATACGGGTTCTCCGTTATAAAACGTATAAAGTACGGGTAGATCTATATAAGCTTGCTTTAATTCAGTAAATACTTTCTTTTAGTTAGTATCCCATCGAAATCCCGTATCTTTCTTCGTGATTTCTATTAGTGGTAAGGCTTTCTTGGAATAGCCTTCTATAAAACGTCTGTTAAAGTTAGCGAATCCTAAGAATCCTTATACTAATTTAATATTATATAGTATAGGCCAGTCCTATATAGCCTGAATTTTTTCAGGGCTTATACGAACTCCTTCCGTTATTACTATAAATCCTAAGAACTTAACTAAGGTCTTGTAAAACTCGTACTTCTCTAGCTTTAAAAGGAGTCCCGCTTATAATAAACATGTTAATACATCTTATATATAAAGGATATATTCCTTAAGAGTCTTAGAGTAGATTAATATATTATCGAGGTATACGATCGCTATTTAATCTAAATATACTTATATAATATTATTAACTAGTACCTAGCAGGTTACTAGTACGTTAGTAAGGCTAAACGGCATGACTAGGTATTCGTAATATCTATACCGAGTTCTAAATACTATTTTCTATTCGTTACCTTCTTTTATTTAAATTAAGTTATAAGCTCCTCTAAGATCTAACTTTGTAAAGATCTTTATATTAGCTAGCCGGTCCTGCAGCTCGCTAACGTTAGGTAGCGGGTAACGATTTTTTATTATTATATTATTTAACTTTCGATAGTCTACGTATAGTCGTAGTAATCTGTCTTTCTTTTTTATAAAGAGTATCGGATACCCTGCTAGTAATTTGGATTCTCGAATAAATCCCTTTTTAAGGTTCTCTTCTAGGCACCCGCGAAGTACTAAGAGTTCCTTTTTAGATAACGTATAAATAGGTCTAAATATTAGTTCCTTCCCTAGTTTAAGTTCGATCTTATAATCCTAAGGTTAGTATTTAGGTAGAGCTTTTACTATTATCTCTTTTATAAAGAGGCGTTTCTATCTTTAATACTCTTATAAGATATTAGGAGTGCTGTTAGTTACTCTAAGAACTCTAACTTATTAACCCTACGGACCTTTACTAGTATCTATTAAGCCGGATCCTTATTCTTTAAGGCTATCCTTCTTTAAAATTAAGGTAATACACGCCTCGACCGTCTTTTAGTTTAATTTCTTATCTACCGTCGTCCTCTATCGGCGTGTAGGGTGGAATCTAGCGATATTACCAGTTCGCTTAAACTTAAGTACTTTTCTTTTCCAGTTAATTACTAGGTTATGCTTCTCTAACTAAGGCATGCCTAGTATAATATAATAAGTAGCCATCCTAACTATATCAAAGGATATTTCCTTATAATACCGTTAAATTATAAATAGTAGCGAGGTTATCTCCTCGTCTATACTTCCTGTTAATAGTTTTAACCCGTCGGCCATCTATAAGTTATATAGGTCCTTCTTCCTTCGTATTAGTAGGCCTACTAACCGTACTAACGCTTCGGAAATAAAGTTTCCAGATGCCCTAGAATCTATTATTACTATGGTTCTCTAACTATTAATTCTAACCGGTATATTCACGTGTATTATATACTCTATTAAGTATAACTATCGTGTTTTAAGGATCATGATATTAATCTCCTTATACTTCCCCGTAGCGCAAGGGATTACTCTTTTCCCGATTCGGGGAGAAATCCGGTAATTCTTTTTTATCGCATATGTTTCTTACACTTGTTATAGAAACATGCGTACTATTCCGATAAGTAATACTCCTTTACGTTGGTATCGTACTTAAGGTGTTTATAGAGACTATTATACTACCTTTAATTATAATTTAGAAACTATTTACAACTTCTTTTTATTACTAAGTACTAATTATAGCTTAGGTCGTTATAAGCCGTCTAAACTTTTCTATACGTGCGTATCCTAATTACTTTTCCTAAGTTTCTCTTTACTTAATTATAGATTAGGTACGTCGTATTAATATAAGCCGTCTAATATATTACCCTATATTATAGATATATTAAGTCGTTCCTAAATTCTTTCTATAGGAGTCCATCTAATACTTTGTCTTAGTAGAATTCTATTCTTTTCTTAAGTTCTGTCTATAGATCTTTTAACGTGGAGGCGCGAGATTCTTTAAGGTATTTCCCCTTGCTCTTCGTGGGTTTATAGCTGAGATCTTCCCAGTCTAAATCATTATTTTCTCGGCCTTACTCAGGATATTCCTTCTAAGCCTAACCACCGTTACTATTATTATTAGAACCTAGTTCTTTTAACTATTCGTGAATTCGCGTGAGTCTTCCTTCGATTCTTCCGATATTTCTTTCTTTCCTAGTAATCTCTTCGCGTAATTCCTCTTCTCTAACTTTTAGTTCCTTAATACTTTTATCTATTAGCCTATTAATAAGTGCTAGTAAATCTTCTATAATCGTATCTAGCTCTTCGTCGTTATACTCTACCTCTAGTTAATCCCTTAGAGGTCTAGTCGTTTTAATTAGTATTCTCTCTAATACATTTAACTATAGTCGTTTCACTATATTTTTCAACCTATAGTCTTTAGCGATGTGGCCCGGTTTACTATAACTATAGCATTTTATTACTTTTCTATCCCCTTACTACTTCTTACCCCTGAGTTTTCCCTTTTTCTAAGTGAAGTCTAATTCTATTAGCATAGGTCTATAAGGATTATACTATACATGTTTCTTATTATAATATCCTCCGGAATAGATCCCTACTCGTCTAAGTCTAGCGATACTACTATTATAGCGTAATTCTATCGCAAGCTCGTAGAGTTAGTTATTAATTCTTACTACGGCTTTAATAAGTATATCTAGCGTATTATATACTACTCCGTCTTATATAAGTTCTTTCTTAACGTTATCCTTTAATCCTCTTTAATATATTATTATAAGTGCGTTATTATCCTAGTTTATCCTCGTAGAGTATTATTAAAACTAAGTTAAATACTCTAATACTAACTTCTTTTATATTAAATACTAGATAACTCGTATAGCCATACTTTCTTTATTTAAAGGTCTAAATATTCGTCTTATCTTAACACGGAAGCGTGTAAAGCTTTCTATCTATACTTTAATAGCGACGTTATTACTATTATCAGGGCCTTCTATATATCGCTTAAGATATAAGGCGGACTACCTCTAGGCCCGTCCTCTTATATAAGTTATTATAAATAGCGGTTACTTACCTAACTTAATAGCGTCCCGGTTAAAGGAGAAGTATAACTATATCTATACTAACTACTCTTCTAACTTGTCCCAGTCGCTATAATACAGGTCCGGTTTAGTAATCTTAATACCATCCTTTACTTCAGCTATTATTAACTGTCGTGAACCGCGTTTACTTTAGGTGGGGTTCCTTTCTCCTAAGGTACTTATCTTAAGGGTACTTAAAGTATTACGACCCGTGACCTTTAGAGGTAGTTAGGGTCTAAGGTAGATCTTATAAAGAGGAGTATTAAGGAGGAGGCAAGTAGGCTTCGTACTAAACTAGTCTGGTATAGAATTATATTTAGTATCTAGGAGATTAGTCTAGTAGATAATATAAGTTAAGCACGAAGCTCCTATCTAGAGGGAAAGTAACGCTATTTATATAGATATAGGAAATCTATACTCGCGCTAGTCGCCAGCGATCGACCTATATCGACTAAAGCGATTAGTCGAGCGATTGCTCGACTCGCTATACTAAGGTATATTCGACTTTGGTGAGCGCTTATAGCGTCCGCCAAGGCTCCAGCACCTAAGGTCGTAATACTAGGACCTTTCCTATTTTATTAATAATTATTTTATACTTCTAGCTCTTTCTTTATTTTAGAGGTAAATCCCGCTAGTATAAGGTCTAGATAAGCGTAAAAATAGGTATTAATATTATAATTATTATTATAAAAGGTATACTTCTTGCTATTACCGCCTTAATATCTATTATTTTAATATTAGCCTACTTTTAATTATTTATTAAAATTACTAGTAAAAGCCTTAATATTCTTAGTCTTATTAGCTAGGTCTCTATTAGTAAGTAATATAGTATTATATTTAAAGTTAATATCTTCCTTCCTAGAATAAGAGATCTTAGTAAGAGTATAAACTATTTATTTTATATACTCCGGTAGACCTTTCTTAAAGATAGAGGCTAGAGAATCTTAATATAAGGGAGTCCCTATTTACTCTAGCTAGTTCTTATACTTACTAAACTTAGCGAGGTAGGCGTAAAGGTCTTTAAACTAATTAAATTAGAGGGCTATTAAGGTAAAGAAGATTACTCTTCTTATTATATAAGACTCTATCCCGTATAATAACTTTAATTTTACCTATATATCCTTAGCTATTATAATCTTCTTAATTATAATATAAATAGCTAGCGTATAAGTAATCTAAATAGTAGTAAGGGCTATCTTTTCCTTCTTAATATATTTATCTTATAATTTATTAATAAGTAGTACGCCTCCTTTAATAGGCTTAATTTAAATTAAAGGTAGGTATTTAGGGTTAATAATAAGATCTAGGTTATTAATAATAAGATAGTTTTAAACTACTACTTCTTATTACTTATAGTTCTCCTTACCTTTAAGCTTCTAGATTTTATAATAGTTAGCTATTATACTATTAATAATAAATAGTCTAGGGAATAATACTTCTAAGACTATCTTAAGACTTATTAAAAAGCTTATTATATAAATTACGCGGTTCCTAGGTTACGTTAAACCTAGGCTTATAACTTATTAAATAATATAATAATTAATAAGTTATTTATATATAGTTTAGGTATAGTATAATAGTATTATAATAACTAATGGATAGATATAGCTATATAGAATGGAATAACCATTACGAGAAATCTCTATTAGTCTACCAAGGCCCCCTGACTAGTCCTGATTAGTAACTACCGAGGTTGACCCGGCCTGAGTTCCAACAGCAGCGAGGACCCTTTAACTTGGCGCTAGCCAGCTCAACCGTCGCTAGCTTCACGTTATTCCTGAATGCTCGCTTGCTCTCCGCTTAGATTCCTCCCCAAGCCGTTTATACACGCTTCAGAGTTAGAGAATCTGCAATGCAGGCCTAATTTCTCTCTACATGCTCCAAATACCTTCCGTGACGCAGGTCCGTCCCCCATCCTGCCCGCAACATCAAACACAGCTAATGTGCGATGCTAAGGATGATCTCAACGCTTTTCACATTCGACATTTCGGGTCTGCTGTGACTGCAGCCCAAATTGTGCCTACAGACCATAGGTCGGACGATGCAGCAGCGCAAGAGACAGTGTTCGAGGAGGAGGACGATCTTGGCTACTATCCTGACGGCATCAAGCGAACCCTGACAGACGACCAAATTGCGATGTTCAGAGACAGCGAGATCTATTCTATACTTCGGGAAAGACAGGTTCGCCAGGAGAATGCGGAGGCTGACGGGGATGATCCATCAGATCATTCAGTCTCCGGTGCTGCCGCAACACCAGAAGCTGTAATACCCTACGAGACAGAGATGGACGACCAAGGACGGGCTGACAGGCATCAACCCGGAAACAGCCCCGTTGATCCTCAAGGGACTTCTCAGACCTCAGCGCCGATTTTCAAACGCAAGCGAGATTTCAAAGACTTGGGTGACAGATCTGGGAAGATATCCACTCGCCGGCTTGTGCGAGAGCTCGACTCTGCCACGGTTGAAGATCAAGTGTTGGACTACGGCGATGAGCCGGCTGAACAGCTCTTGTCTACACACGCTCACCCTGAAATAGCAAGTGCCGATGATGGTGCGGACCACCACGGCGAGAGTGCTTCTGTCCCGGGGAAGAAAATATGGTGGCCGGTCATCCAGGCTACTTGAACGCCGCTACAAATCACGTCGCAGTTATCGGTCAATGTAAGACCTTCTATATACTTGGCTTTCTTTGCCCGGTCTTCGCATGACATGATGAAACACCAATATCGTCATCCTTAGGCGGACATCCTGCGGATTCCCGTTCAACCCTGGCTGCGTTTTGGCTTTAGCACATAACCTTTCAAGGGGGATAAAGCAGCACATGGCGAACACAATCTTCTCTCTGAAACTAAATTGCTTACCATCTTATACATCCGCTTTCTTGTTGAAATGCATCAGCTAATTGTTCTTTGGATCAGGGACTCCCCCTTTGCGTTCGCCCACTGCGGACTGGCAAATCTTCCACTCTCCAGTGTTGTATTAGGTATATCATAAGGTGAGCTCGGTGGCACTCTTGATTTTCATTTACTAGTTCCTATCTCTCCCATCAGTTTTACACCTCTACACCCGGCAGGTTTCAAGCCAAACAGTCCATAAGCTAATCATTGTGCTAGTGCTAAGTGCACTATAGAATCTTTTTCCGGAACATAGACCAGATATTCTCACTGCCTTTGCGAAATTATACAGCAAGGAGACGAGACTGGAAATCGACACCTACGTCGACACAATCTGTACGCAGTCAAGTGTGGGAGTAGTTCTGCTTTGAACGCGGTCGAAAAGCAGAGATGCGACGATTGTGGCCAGTGGTCTGAAGATGGAAGCTCTACCTATGCTGAGCGGCTACGGAGGGAGACACATTCGTATGGGTACGCGAAATAAGGAGTGTTATTTACTCAAGGGAGCTGTGGCTATTGGCCGAGATAGACACATGGCGACTGAGATATGCGACAAGCTTGCGGAGAGAGGACATCTGACTTAGGTATGTCGATGGCACATGAAGGGTGGTTGCCATCGGTCTGTACCGCTCCGTTTTCCCTCGTCGAAAGTTGGTAGCAGTAGCATTTTCTCTGGGGAATCGACGAGAACTGGCCATCTGCAAAGACCGAGATCTAGTCTAAGAAGTCACGCTGACATAACCCGAAGACGGGGCATGCAAAGCATTGGAGAGGTAGTATCGAAAGGCCACAAATCTCAGAGCCATTCTGGATCAGACAAGGTAAGAGTGGGTGCGCTGGTGGGGAATAGTGGGCAAAGATCAGGAGTCATAGGTGCGCAAGGTCTTCAGCGATCGAAATATCGTACGCGTGTCCTACGGCGTCAAAATCTGTGGTCTGGTCGAGCTATTCTCTATTGACGTTCAAGAGTAGAGTTTCGCCGCAGTGGGATTTGTATGAGGCTAGACTACGAGCAAATGGCCATCTCGATGTCAAGCACGGATACTCCATAGAGCTTTCGTAGACACAAGAGGTGCGCAAGCTCTATCAAAGAATTGGACTCTACGGTGTGTAGTGCAGCACCAAACACCCGAGGTCGCTTACAGGAAGCGAGCATGATCATTGTCCAGTACAGCAAGGATTTCTGGTACTTTATCTTCCGAACCTAGCATACCATTGTTGGTGCAGATTTCGGTGTGATGTTGGAGACTCAACAATGGTCGCTGGCGAGAAGGCAGGAAGCGTCGATACTGTAGGGAAATACAATGACAACATCACAACCTCTTCGGCGGCCGGTGGGAGCTCGAGCGTCGACGATTGCGTACCAGTCTCGGCACGATCCATCACTCACGCTGCGCTACTCGATGAATGTGTGAATTCTCCGACGGAAGCACTTGACCGACGTGGGTCTCGTTCATCGAAAGGATGAATCGGTGTTTTATGGCCTTGCATGAGCTTAGGGATAGCTGCATAGGATTCAATATTACTAGGGAAATGATCTCCGCTGTGCGTCAAGTTGTGGATCAAAGAGGAGAAGATGGAAAAGATGCCGTCCCAAGGATTGACCAATCAAGTATCAGTATTGATGCCCCTGGTGCGCTTGAAGCTATCACGCCTCTCAATACGGTCTAGCTGACCACGCTATTGGCTTGGTGGAGCGAGCATGATGACAGATATGGTTAGCCTCAACGGTAGCTTCTCCTTCCGATCTTTGGAAGATTGCCGATCTATGCCTAGTCGGGATCTCGATGACGCCACAAGTTCGTTGAATTTCTGAGTGATCCACGTTCTCCATCCACTCTCCACACCGACGAAACCAGCTAAGAGAGCTCCGCGATTTGCTATGTACTGTCGACTTCCCCTCTCGAGGAAATCCTGGCGTCGTACAACTCCTCGACTTTTCTCCAATTCTCCAATAAGCTGCAGCATTAACATAACAGCTCACAAAACCCACTGTTCTTCCTTTAGTTTACTCAGCGGCGCGTCTGGACGCATCGCTCTTGGACATGTCTACGAGATCACGGTCCCGTTCAACCCTACGGCCAGCCCCGAGGCAAGGATCGTCTGAACGATGTAACAAAATTACCAAACTTGATCCAGCCAGCAGGGGCTCTTCTCCAGGCAATATCAGTCGGCGAGTTGCGAAATTGAGTCTCTACTCGTCGAAGTCCGGGAGAACGTCGATAGATCAACTGAAACGTCCAATCTCGATAACTCATGAGATTCCTCGAAATACCAGCATCAAACGATGGGATGGCAATCGAAGAATGACTGTCAAATGGGATTCGATACGCAGAGTAAGCACATCTATGACATGTCGGATATCCCTCACAGCTCGATGGTAACCTAACGCTACCTTAGGATCCCGAGCTATGGTTCGCAAGTGGAGACTGTCTTGTTCATTTCTATGAGCGAGGCCACTCCAGAAGGGGAGCTTCTGTTCGAGTCTCACATGCAGATATCGAGTCCAGCAATTGCGGGCCTCTACTGACTCGCTACCTCACCAATTTGGTGCCTGTCATACCCTCATCGATCTCAGAGTACGACAATTTTGTGGATGCTCCTGGATATTTCGAGGACCCTTCACCGCCTGCGAAGTATGAGCTCTATATCCCAGCCCCAACAGATCTGAGCCGAGAAGAGGCCTTCCGCTACCACCTCACTACACGTAATTTCTTCGCCTGGATGTTTGACAAGCCCGTTGTTGGGGATTACTTGGGTGGCGCCCTAATTGCGTTGTATGAGCGGATGAATGAGTTCAGACCGAATGAAGAGCAGAACGAGGACGACATCCTGGCCTTCATTGACAGCCAGGGTTATACGGACTTCCGAGACTGTTGCGATCATGCTCTGGGCGTTCTTCAATTTGCGGAAGAGCTTGAACTTACAGAACTTTGGACTGACGCTTTTGTGCATTGCGCTGGAATGTGGGGAACACTGGATAAGAGTGCAGAGTTCGCAGTAAGTGTCCTACTACACAAAACGCGTTTCACCTTTATTGTCCCTGACATATTTTCAGCACATATCTCGTACCTCACAGGCTCTCATCTCGAGGGCTCACCTAGAAATGGATCTACGATTGGAACGTGCCGGGGCTTCACTTTGCAACTTCTTGGAAAACGATCTATCGGGTGCCTACCTTGGACTTAGCAAAGAGGCTCACCTACATCTGGAGCGTTTCAGGTCCTTCCTTCATACTTTCTATATCAATAAGCATGGTTACTGGCCGCCCACCTCGGGAAGCCGCAATAGTGGCTCCCTGCCCAGGGCCGTCTACTGTTCCATGTATTTCGAATTTCGCAACCTATACGAATACTTAGTGGACGCAACGTCTGGGGTCGCTATTCAGGACAACAAGCCGGTCGATGGCGGCATCTGCGTTTACCAGAACATATTAGCTTTCGACAGGCGAAACAAATATTCGTCTCTACCGCACCCTTTGCCCCTAGTACCCAAGCTTCCTGCTCAGCTGAATCGCCCGAAATCATTCGGCAGGCTTTTCGGCAATCGGCAAGCAAAACTGGATAGACGGATTCGAGCCGTAGATGCTCTATCTGCGGCAAGAAATATGGAAGAAGACGAAGTGATGAGTTGCAGCCTGGTCCGCGAGTATCAATCTTTCGAGAAGTCCTGGACCATGAGAGAGGATTCAAACGTGTCTTGCGCTGACGCCCGCAAAGTCCGATGGATACTAGTATATGCAATTTTGCAGACGCTAATCTCGGTCACTCGCGCACCAAAAGAAGTCCGGGACACAGAGGGGGTGGCATATCCTTTGTGTTGCCAGATCGGCGGCACGCCCCCATGGGTGCCAGGGCAGAAGAGAAAGGTCAAACACATCCTTCAGCCACTCAGGACCTCGCTTCGGGATTCGATTCTCGAGCTCGGACCCGACATGGACATGAACATCACCAGCGCCAAACCAAGTCCACTCAATGTTGTCCCGGCTAAGAGCAACTCATTCACCTTCCGTCGCAAGATCTCCATCCCCCACAATATTTCCGTCAAATCTCCACAACCGATCAGGGCTTCATCGTGGGAAATTCTCAACAATAAAAGTTACAACGATGTCAGTCCGATCGACATGAGCAACATTAGCCCGTCTCAAAACGATACTACTATCCAGCCAAATCATCACAACATCAGCCCCGTCTCAGATCCCACCACGCCATCGACGAGCGAAGGTGCTGGAAGCGGAGGTTGGAGTCCAAGCTCCAGCGAAAACGACATGGATCATCCTAGCGTCAACGGCAGCGACGGTAGCAACTATGGTGACGATGAAGCCGAGGAGGCTCCCAAAGCTCCTGTCAAGCCTGCCATTCCCATCAGGAAGAGACCTTCGGAAAGCAGTTTTGTTCTTGCGAGCTGGAATCCAGAGGTCGATCAGTATATTCGGTCATGATTCGTTCGAGTGATAATTTCGCAATTGCGTAAGCTATGGCGTAATTGGCTGTATTCCGTACGGACTTAGGAGCGTTGCTGCATCGCTCGATTTCGAGATCTTTTGTGATATCCCATCTAGCGATTCGTTCTACGTTCATATAATCTACGCTAACTAATTAGTTGAAAATGAGTCAGACATGGCCCACTGTTCACCATCACCACTCTCTCCATTGTACCTGTCCAACGGTCTATCCAACCTGGACGATCATAGTGCCACTCCACCCCTCTTCATCACTCACTTCGCACATGCAAATGGAAATGCAAATAGGAATGGATATATGATTCCTTCACTTGATTTCGACAGAAACATACGGTAGAATAGCTCACGTGCGTAGACGGACGTTATCTATCTATTCATCTATAACCTAATCCCAGCCAGCCAGCCAGCCAGACGGCCTCGACAGCCAGCTGCATACGGCCTATTCTGGGAGTATTTGTTTTTTGGGGGGTTTTTTTGGTGGGCGACCGATTATTAAATTAGACTAGACTAGACTAGACTCGATTATCTTGGGAAGGGGAGGGAAAGGTTGGTGAAAGGTGGAGGATGAGATGGGATGGGATGGTGTTATAGGTGGTGTTGTAAGTGTAGTGGAGGCTGGAGATTGGAGAGCGTGCGGGTCTTTTTGTGAAGGGGGGAGGAGGATGGGATGGTGTTATAGGTGGTGTTGTAAGTGTAGTGGAGGCTGGAGATTGGAGAGCGTGCGGGTCTTTTTGGGAAGGGGGGAGGAGGATGGGTTGGGTGGTTTTGGTGGGGGGGGAAGGGGATGGGGATGGGGATGGGGATGGGGATGGGGATGGGGATGGGGATGGGGATGGGGATGGGGATGGGGATGGGGAGGGGGATGGGG
>JAABUM010000179.1_pt1 | contig 130399 bp, 103 predicted proteins | sample 5559161 | NCBI WGS metagenome assembly JAABUM01 (sample SAMN10711868, study PRJNA513369) | rock metagenome | isolation source: Antarctica rocks | place: Antarctica: Victoria Land, Siegfried Peak nord
TTAAACCCCACCCCCACACCCCCCCCCCCACCACACCCCCCCCACCCCCCCCCCCCCCCAACCCACCCCCCCCCCCACCCACCCCCCCACCCCCCCCCCCCCCCCCCCCCCCCAAAAAAGAGCAGAGCACAGAATACACCTCCCAAACAGAGCATTTAGCGAACAATACCCCAATGTCACGTTCCTAGACGAACCACCACCTCCCGGAAATCCCATTTACCAGCCAGGATTCAGTTGGCGACGCGATATCCATCCCAGCACATATATCGGACGGACGGACGGGAGGGATGGATATCTGGATGATGTTGTTGACGAAGAATGAGGCTGGCTACAAGGCATGAAAAATTCGTCGTCGACATGGAAGGCTGGTTGGTATGTAATGGGGTATGAGGATGTGGTCAGCGATCAGCTCGCAGCTCTGACGACGTCCAGCCTCGATCTTCCGGTCTCGACCTTCGTCTTGCACGCACTCCTTATCAAGGAGCGGAACTATAATACCATTTAATTCGCTACCATCCGTATGTCACGTCATCTGAGGAGTTACGACAGTAAAGTCTCGCCTCGAGTTTCTTTCCCTGCGAGGATTCTGAGGTGCATACGATAATATGGGGTGGGGAGGGGGGATTGGGATTGGGATTTGGTGAGATTTGGGCAGATATGATGGTTGAATATCTGAATATATTGTGGGAGACGGAAGGTTATTGGTGTTGTTGTTCAGTTGTTTCATATAACTAGCCGTTTTATTCATATACTTCAATCTTTCACCATTTCTCGACGCCGGGCCTGATGTCAAGCTCCCATGTAAAAGCCGTGTTGGGCTGTGTGTGGAGATGCCAGTACGCGTCCGCGATCTGTGTCGCCGTGATTGGAATTAGCAAACCATCTAGTAAACCTTCAATCCTCACTAGTCCCTCTCCCACAGCCAAGCTGCCCATATCTGAAGTAGCAAAAGGAAGAAGCACTCACAGCAACGGGATCAATCTTTCCCCCCTCCCCCATATCCCACCCCTTGGTGCCCGGGGTGTCAATCACCCCATCCACAACCACATGCGCGACATGCACCCCCCTCGGACCCATCTCCCTAGCCAAACTCTGCGCCATGGCGCGAAGGGCGAATTTCATCGTCGCAAAGGCGGCGAAGAGCGCGGAACCCTTGACCGAGGCGGTGGCGCCGGTGAAGATGAGGGTTGGTGGGTGGGCGTCTGCGTTGGTGGATGCTGCGAGGAGAGGAGGGAGGGTGACTTGGGAGAAGTTGAAGGCGCCTTTGCTGTGGGGTTTGGGAGGGACGTTAGTTTTAGCTCCACTAGAATATTGGTATGCACGTACGGGGGAGGTATCTAGAAGGATGAGGGCACCCACACAGTCCCAGCATAACTCGCATCCAACGCCTCCTCCGTCAATTCGAGAAATGGCTTCCTCACAAACGGCCCACTCGCATTGAAAACCGCCGCTTGGAGTCGTACATCTCTCCCCCACACCTCCTTGACCTTCTCCGCCATCGCCTTCAGGCTGGCGGAGTCCGACACATCCGTCGATATCCCGATAGCCGTTCCACCACTCTTATTGATCTCAGCGACGATGGGGTCGTAGGTGGAGGGGCTGCGTGAGAGGAGCACGACGGGGTAGGTTTGGGCGAATTTACGGGCGATGGCGGCGCCGGTCTGGGGGGGTGGAAGGTCAGCTTGTTGGTCGCGGCATGATGAGGGGTGGGGTGAGGGAGGGGCGTACTCCGGGGCCTACGCCGGCTATGATGGCGAAGGGTTTGGACATGGTGCTGAGGTTGGATGCGACGGAGAATAGTCGGGAGGTGGCGTTCATGGGGTTGCGGAGGAGAGCGGAGATGGAAGTGGATGGCCGCTGTTGTATATAGTTGTGGAGAACAGAATTATTCAGCCCATTGAGAAGTTGAGTAATCAATGTCGAGGACCTATTAATATGCTCGAAGTGTCATCTCATTGTTATGTTGAGGTGCCTTCGGCTTCTCGGGCCTCGGGCTTGTGGAATTGGTCAGATCGTGACTTGGACTGGGTATCTGCTAAAACGACTCTTTGGGGTCGATCATGATTTCCCAGATCGCGCGTGGATATTGCAATGTTGAAAAAAGACCTTGGTCTGTTCATTATATGATCCTCGCTTAAGAAGAATGGTTGTATTCCTATGTACAAGACGCCATGATAACCGCGACCACTTGCACTCTGCCACAACGAAAACGCAACAATCCCCGGCCCCTGTCTAGGCAATCTGAATCCTTCATTTCTTCACGGGAAAACCACCTTCCCTCTCCAACCAATCACCAAAACTCATTAACCCCGGATTCATGCTCTTCAAATTTGGTATATCGACTTTGTAGCCCTCTTCATCAAACCACCTGAACATCACATTGATCTCCGTCAACATCCATTTCATCAACCGCCCCACGAACTCGTATGTAGTCGGCAATTCGTAGCCTTGCTTCTCCCTGAAAACCTGCTGTAGCTCCTTCATCGTCAGCTCATCACCTGCCAGGCTGATGGCTTTCCGCTTATATTCCGGACTATCGGGTTGCAGGAAGGCTTGGGCAGCGAAGAAGCCAATGTCCGAGGTGGCGACGAAGGCGAGCTTTCGCGAAGGCCGAAGCCCGACTTGGATGATCGTTGCGAAGCCCTTGCCCATGAAGTCGGGCGTCAGAGTATCCATGAATGCTGTTGGGCGCAGTATTGTCCAAGTCATTTTCCCCTCCGCCTTCTCTTTCAAGTACAGTTCGATGTAATGTTTGCTGGCGAAGTGAGGTACAAATGTTGGGTTTGTGTCGGATTTCTCGCCGTGTCTATCGACCGAAGTATAGACGAACACTGTGGTAAACGTCAGTAATCAGTGTCAGATAGATAGGAGAGGTTTTGCAAAGCAAGCCGGGAGACTCGCAGATAGGCCGAAAATACAACTTGCGCCCAGAACATATTGCATAGCTCAGGACTGGGCCAGGTCATGGCTAATTGGCATTGGAAGCGCATACCTTGAACATCATTGGCGACGGCACCATCAACCATATCCTTTCCCTGCTTCACCTCTCTGTCTTGCGTAGTGCTATTCTGAGCCGGTAGCAGCACACAAAAGACGCCCCATATCTTTTCCCCATTGGTAGCTTCAAGAGCTGCATTGAAGACCGCCGGTACGTCGTCGAGGTCACCCTTGATGAGCTTGATGGTAGACGATTTGGCAGCGAGTGATTTCGCAGAGGCAGATTCCGGGTTCCGCGTAAGGGCAAGGATGGTGAAGGAGTCTTTCGAGGAAGAGGCAAGGATGGTACTGATGAGCTTTTTACCTTGCTTTCCGGTTGCGCCGAGCACAAGAAGAGGCTTAGGATTGGTCATGGTTTCGCAATTGGTGCCTTGAGGGGAAAGACTTGTTGGGAATGAAGCTGCGTTCGATCTGCGCGACCATCTCTTCTATAATATACCTTATGGTTGAGGGGATCCCGCGTAAAGCACTCGGCAATGCTGATCAAGAACGAATCTTGCAACGTTCAAGGTTGGCTCCATCAGGACGGTTGAGTAAGCTTCTATCCCTCGGATCTCTTCCTTCGCTGTAGCCGACAGCTAGGACTGGACTGGTAGCAATGTCACCGAGTGCGCTAGGTTGAATAAGAAGCAGACGGCGCATTGCTCGCATCTCGATGTTCAGTAAAACAAATGCCGACAGATGGTCTTATCCCCTAAAGTACTGGCTTACTAACGATCACGCTTAGGGCAAGGGTTCTCTCGCCTGAGTATCTTCGCGAGATGCAGCGGCTTACCGAATCATCGCAGAGAATTGGAATGAATGGTAATAGCATATAAAGATTTACAGCAAACATCAGTCAGGCCTCAAGAAGGTTCCGGGCCTTGCACTTAGCCGGTCTTGCTGTCTTCGAACACGGCCATTGTATCGCCAAAAGTCGTCCGATCCCTTTTGATGCCTTGGGTGTTCAAGAGTGTAAGTCATTGAATAGATATGTATGGTATCAAAGCAGTATAGACTCATCAAGTCCTGAAATCAGACCACTATGTACTCCCCATCGACCCTTTCCATTGCCTTTCGCCACTTGAACCCATTCCCGCCAGTCGTAGAGAACTCATTAGAAGGAAGTGCGAGATTCGCGCTCATGCCAAGGGTGAGCTCATCGTTCGATTCATCTTCGCGCCATATCTTCTCCAAAAGGTCCAACCCTGAGATGTTGTTGAAGAACCCCGAATCTTTCTGGATGTCCAGACACCGCTCACGGATCATATACCGTCCCTGCTCACTCACGCACTCCGTGCCAGTGATAAAGAGCGGCCACAAGAGAAAGACGTCAGACTTGACATTCGAAATGTGGAACAGCGCTTGCGTGACAAGATTCTGAAAGTTCGGATGGGCCGATGGCAAATGGGGATACGCCAATCTCTCGGTATACAGGAGAGCAGAGTACCGGAATGACTCGGAGATGTGGTAGATATCTCGACGATCGCCTTCCGGTGGCGGCGTTGTAGAGTTATCAAGTTGCCAGTCGTGGAGTCTCCTTCGAATATCCGTCCACTCTTTCCAGAATTGCGCCCTGTCGGTCTCCGGCGGCTCGTCGTCAATGAGTGAGGACCACCCATTGCCGTCGAAGCGGTTGTAATTCATGCTGTAGTAATCTTGGCTCTTAGGCCCAGGACTTGGAAGCTGCTGCGCCTTCGCTGTGGGTGAAATCGAGTTTCGCGGGGAGCCCTCCGATACAGGCCTATTCTGGCTGAGCAGGTTCAGGCGGCCAAGTTTCGCAATGGTCCTGAAGAGTTGGCCATCACAGCCCGCGAGATTCTCCAATGCCCACTCGTCGCCATTCAGGGTGCTCATGTCGAGATCATCGCCGTCCAGCTGACCCTCTCGATCGTTCACAGACGCAGTCATGGCGTCAAACCATGTGAACATGATTGTGAGCCAGTTCGACGCTTTCGAGTTATCGCCTTTAGTGCCCCCACGAAGAGCAAGGATCTTCTTGACTCCTGCGAATTGAGTCTTGAACTTACCAACCCCGGTATCACAGATATGGTAAAGACACAACACGAGAAGGGTGGCCAAGATCGAATCACCCTTTCGCTGTAGTGGATCCGCCAGTTGTTCGTTCAGAGCTTTGATGGACGCGCCTTTATAAAAGAGCTCCTCGTGTGAGGGTTCATTGGTCGAAGTCTGTGGCAGCCGGTCCATACCGTCATCCATCAAGCTGTGAGCGATGGAAGATTTCCTCACAGAGTGATCATGCGACGAAGGGACAAGGCTTTGGGTGCTCCTGTTGGTTGAAAGGGGGTTATGTCCTCTTCTCATCCGAAGATTACTCGCCGACAGAGCAGCGATTGCGTGTTGCAACGTTTCGCTTTCAACAGCAAGGCTCAATATGTGTGAACGATACGGGTTGCTGGGACCATCGAATGCAACGATGACAGGTGAGATGACTTTGTCATAATAGTCGATGAGGAATTGAAGCTTCGGAGTATTCCCGATGGAAAGCGACGGCAATGATCTTGGGATTGTAAATGATGGATGATCTCCAACGTCGTCAGCAACCAACGACGTTGATTGGTTTGTGAAGGTCGGAAACTTGATATCTACAGCAAGGGCAGTAGCGCCTGAGCTACCAGAGATATCAAGATCATGGCGCTGGTAGTTCTGACTTGTCGATAGTGCGTTGTCTACGATAGAGCTTGCGGCTGTCATATCTGCAAAGAAGAGATCTTGGTGCATGTAGTCTTGGCCACCTTGACCGTCGCCACCCGAAGAGCTTATGGTGTCGCGTGGCCACCCGATTTCGTGATTGGTGAGAAAATTTGTCTCTCCAGGACTCTGAACTATGGAGGTGTAATCTTTATATATAGGTGAGGCTATACTATGGCCAGTGAAGCTTGGAACCATGGGCGATATCTGGGACGAGAGTCCAAAGTCGTGGTGACCATAGCCGCCAACGACGCTAGCAGTCATTGGCATTGTGCCATAGTCTCTCGCAGGATGCATTGCAGGAACTTGAAGTGGCTGTAGGGTATGCCTCCTTTGCTTTCTCCGAGGCGATTGAACAATTCTGCTCTGAGGGAGTGCCTGGGAGCCATGCCACTCAAAGCTTGGTGGGGCTTGCATCGGTGAGGTAGTAGACGACGCTGAGTTCGGGTCCATATTCACGAAGTTATAGGTTGTGGGCGTGATGGTACTGGTGGCGATCGTATTGGTTGATGGACTGCGAAGTGGTTTGCCCAATGAATCTGATCCTTTGCGTGTGGCGCCAAGCTTGGCCAGCTTGTTCGGACCGCTTGCACTCTTTTCGTCGTCCTCGTCCATGCTTTGGACAGCTCTTTTGGACTTTGCAATTGGTAGTGCCAGACCTCTCAGCTTTCCTCGACTTGCAACTCCAACTCCCCATGTCAACGTCGTCTTGTAGCCGGAGCAGTCTTTCCCCAGCTCCAAACAGGGAGAGCAATAGGGTCGCCGCCTATCACATTTGCTCTGTCGATCCTGGCACGCAAAGCAGTCGTCGGCAGCCCCGGTTGCAGGCGCCCTTCTGCGACGTTTTCGAGGTGATGTGGCTGGCTGTTCAGGTTGCTCAGGTTGCTCGGGCTGCTCGGATTGCTCTAGCTGTGGCTGCGGCTGTGGTTGTGGTTCTGGCTCTGGCTCTGGCCCTGGCTCTGTGGGCTCGACCTTCGATGTCTGAGCTTCTGCAGCCATGATGCGCAGAATATCTGGCGTTTGTTTGTAGGATACCCAACCGATGAAATGGGATGGTGAGACGGGTGTGGTGGATGATACCGTGGTACCGGACAGCACCAAGGAGGTTGATAGACGAGGTAACAGTGGGTCAAGGCACTGGATGTAGAAGCAATTGGGGGAAGGTCGAATATGCTCGTGACAAATGCGGGAGTATGTGAGGGTGGGTATCGAAGTACCGAGCAGCTCTTATTATAATGACGAGAGGGGCTTCTCGTGCTGCATGCTTGGCTCTGGGACCGATGCAGGGCCGTTCGTGAGAGGATGGCGGCCTGCACGAACAGGACGAGGCGGGATTCGTTTCACTGGGGGGCCAAAGACGATTGTGTGTGCTGGAGGATGTTGTGAGAGCTATGCTGTAGCCGAGGAGAGTGTGCTCGTAGCATGTCTGCTCCGTCGAACGGGTGAGCCAGCTTGTGAGGGCCGAAGAAGCTTCTTAGTTCTTCGTCTAGAGGGGAGCAGGGGAGCAACCGTCGAGCCGATAAGGATAATCCCACCGATTGAGGCAGATCCTGGTCGGCCGCTGAACAAGGGCCAGGGGCAACAGCCATTGGTTGAAGCAGCATTCAGAAGTACTGTTAGCCCAGTACTAGCTGCGCCCTTCTCATCACCCAACTGCAGATAAGGTGTGCGATCTGCCGGTCGGTTGGGGGGCAGTTGACCATGTACTGTCTAGTACTAGTACTATGGTAAAGTAGCAGTACCTTACCACATTAAGGTACTAGTTGGTAGTGTGGATGCGGGTGTGGAGGCCGACGGGAACCAATCACCAATCACGGCAGTGAACCCCTCTTTCGTGCAGGTCGAGGCGGCGATGGCCGGTGAGAGCTAGACTGTTTTAGCGTGTCTAGCGTGTCTAGCGTCCCTAGCGCGTCCCTAGCGAGCGGAAGTTGGAGACGAACGCTGGCGATTGCGCAAAAGGTGGCTCTTGATTCGCGTGAGAGACCAACGTTATTGACTAACAGCAGTACTTGACGACCATGCAATCGTACCTAGTACAGTAAGGTACTTCCAATGTATGCTGCATTGTGCTACTGTTACTTGGTGCAGCGCCATGTATGCAGAGAAGCTTTGGAGATGCTGCATGGAAGCTTGACACTGACCTGCCGACCGCTGTCCCCCCAAACTTCATTGAGAGCCTCGCACAGCGTCTCGGCGCCTTCTTGCCATCTTTCGACGAGGAAGTCAGCAGTGAGAGCCTTGAGATGCCATCACGGGAACTGATGAACGGCATCTGACCTTGACTTCCGCGGGACATTGAGAATGACTTCCAATGAATTCGGAGAGAATGCATTTACCCATCCCTTGCTGATCCATTCCGTCGTCGTGCACGCAAATGACAAAGGGATTGTGAGCACAAACGGTATATCCTCCGAAACACCAAGTTTGCCATCAAGGCAGTTTGGCAATAATAGATCGGTGGGAGGCGATATACGATGGAACGGATATCAAGATGCCTGATAGGCTAATTGTCCCTCACCTCGGCACATTGTGTGGACCCCCACTCTCGCCCCTCCCATCTCAATCCTCGACTGGTCTGTTGATGGCTCACGGAGACCACCTCGGTGCCTTGCAGATCAATGGCATCCAGCTAGTTAGTTCATCTATCTCTACGCCTCCACACACAGGGCTCCGATGTCAGAATCTCAATCGAAATCAAAATCATTGGACCGCTGTCCCTTCCCCATGACCAATGGACTACCTGGTCAGACTATGATGGTGCTTTCAGAATATAGGTAGCTTCGGAAGAACGAAAGCTTGGACTCAGGGAGCGCCTGATGCACCTGAATCGATCAGATGCTGGCCCTTTGGATGGCAGCTACTACTACTTCTTCTATCAATCACCGTCCTTGTCGCGGACCGCACCCTTAATCTTATATGAGCTTGACTAGATGCCTTTCTTATTTTTATCTCAGCTCCCGCAGTGAGAAGTCCGACCATCAGTCCGGCGAGATTGTTTGTCATGATAAATGACTACCACGGTTGATCTTATCACCACTTGTGGACGCTTAGGATGCAAGTGTTGTTGGCTTGCAGGCGTCAAGTTTCGAAGCCCCTGTACCTGGTTATGAGCTTCTTGACACTCTTCTAGAAGGCCTAGGACTTGCACTACTGCTGCAATATGATCCAATATCACACAGTAGCGTCTGAATTGACCACGAGTACCCCGCCTTCCAAAGCAGGATACAACCTCTATCACTCGCTTCCCACACCCTCCAATATCAGTTTGAAGAGGGGCATGGTGTATGCGCATTGACTCTGCTCGGTTTAGCATCCCTCTATGACAAGCGATATGACAACAGCTCGATCGACATTGTCGAATTTGGGCTCGATACTCGAGGCGAGGAAAGTAAGGCTCGCCTGTGATTGGCTGATGGGCACACGACCTTCCACCTTTGGTAGGATTCGAAATTGATCTCAAACATAATAGTATATCGGTAAATTGGGCAAGTCTGCCAAGATATCTTCGGCCGTCCTGTGACTCTACTGGAGACAGCTTCTCTTACTGGAAGCGTTGCGTTGGGTGCGATTTTGGGCGAAGCACTGTTCATGTGTGGACAACATGACTCTCTTGATAGGTAAGGCAAACAGATGGTAGAGGCTGCCAAGCATGGCAAGGAACAACTCCATCATATGATTCCACCGTAGACTGCGATGAAAGATCGCACATGATCGAAGAAAGGGAAGTGTGAGCAGGCATGTAAGCGATGGAACGGTAATGCGCAGTGCTCGAAACGTTCCTATCCAACACTCAGCACTGTTTCACGATTGTTTTAGGTGCCGTTCCATAGCCTGAAGGAAGCAGCCTTACTTTGCATAAAGTATCTACCTTAGAGAACGATGGAAGAAGGCAGCCTTGTTGAGCAGGAGCGGATGCCCGCCAAGGAAAATTTTGCCGCACTGAGGCTGAGCGCAAGCGCGGCACGACGCAAGGCGCTGTCCAGACGACAACATCGCGAGTCTTATGGAGCCATTTCGATCCCTCCTTCTTCAGCAAAGGCAGCCAGCAGCTTTCAGTGCAGCTTCCGGAGGGCGTATGCCCGCCACAGGAGCTGGTGGCCAGATAAGACTTCTGATCGAAGCTAAGAGACATTGATTATCAAAAGACAGACGACTAGACTACATGCTAAATCAGGTCTCCTCCTTGTACGGACCGGCATGCAAACAAAGAGCTAAATGAGTGTATCAAGCCATAAGATAACAAGATCCTGTAACCGCCATTGCTGAGTTGCGAAAGAGCAAATAAGACTATTAAGCCAAAAAAGGTCTCCCACACAAGTCCACCGAGTGTATTCGCAATATATGAGCAAATAACCAACATGTATTTCATTCTTGACGTTCGTGAGAACCTTTCTCTTTGGGACTGCCAATCAGCCTCCGTGTCGAGGGAGTGGCAGCAGCTCAACCTCTCATTCGTGATCCAGGAGGACTCTATCGTTATCCGAGTCCTGATCACTCTCTTCAAAAGGCCCCTCCATCGCATGTATATCCTGGACTGTACCAATCGAACTGGAAGCTGGAAGTGGGCGACCTTCTTTCTGTGGGATGTTAATTTCTGTGACTACTTTCAAAAGGGTCCTGGCGTGGATTGAGCGTCTTACAATGCACATGGGGCACAAGGCTCTTGGTGATTTTACCTTCAGTGTGCAATCATATTTATCCTTGTTTGGGCACGGATACTTGGTGTAAGTGATTGGCATGTCGCTTGGCAAAAGGTCATTCGAGCTATGAGTGGGTCCACGTCCTCCACGTCCTCCATTCTGCATAGAGTGTTATTGGTCAAGACATGGATGAGATTTGACCGGGAGTGTAAAGGTATAAGGGGCTGACTCACTATGCACGCACCACACTTCAGTCTTGCTCCTCTCACTTTCACCTCACTAGTGCAAAGTCCACCATACGCCACTTTATCATTTATGCAAGGGTATTTGGCATATCCTGGTCTGGAAGTGAAACCAAGACCAGATGCCGATAGTGATGGCGATAGCAGTGCGCTTTCTGTGGCATCCTCACAGACAGAGGTCGCGAACGAGACGTCATTGGCCCCAAGTCCCTATCGAAACCCCTTGGGTCAGTTATGGATGGCCAATATACGAAGAAGGGCCCTTTACCATGTTCTCAAGATGAGAAAGGTCCGTGATGTCAGAGGCCATATGGGAGCCACCATGCTCATTGACCCACTCGACAGAATTACATGTGAGGTGAAGTCCTACCATGATGCTAATAGGAGGATCGATAGCGAAAGGTTCAGTATTATATCAATCACAAGGCGGAGAATGGTTCTGAAGCAGCAATATCTGATTGAAAGAGTTTTATGGGGAGCAGGAACGAGCTTTAAGTAATGGAAAGCAAATTTAAAGGAGTCATGAAGAACACATGTGCAATAGAGGATCAATGACGGGGCTGAGGGACTTCAATCATGGCTGATTATTCATCTCTAGGTCCATGGTGATCCATGGCATATTGTTTGGAAGTTCGGGGCACGACTTACGATTGGGCTCTTCCAACATTGCAAACTACCTTGGTGTGGGAGGCGTTGCGGCTGCCTGTGCACCTCGACGAACCATACTTCGTGAACTCTTCATGAACGAGTCTAGGAATACGATTACCTCCGCTGACAGCGGGGTCTTTTGGCGTCCCGATCCTTGACTAGGCATGGTCATGACTCTCTACGCAGTCTCTTGGTCATCTTGGGAACTTGGCCCTTGACCATCTTGCCGTGCCGCAGAGCTGAGTATTGCCGCCGCCCATAGTGAGTATCCAAGCCCCATTGGGAATGACTCTTCTCCCTCACTGCCGAATCAAGCCTCTCATTAGCAACATCGGATGTCGTCAAGAAGATACATATACTTGTAACCGCCCGGCAATATTTTCCGCAGAAGCCGCAATACAGACGCGAAGCCAGTAAGAGCCTGGGGATCATAATGATAAGGTGTATGAGTTGCAGCCTGGGCTATCTCGTCAAGTCGACTGAAATTGATAGGTCAGGACGAAGGGAGGGAACAAGGGTTTGACAGCTTGACGACGTTGCCGCTTCCGCAAGCGCAGTATCTGATCAATCCTACAGGACAGTGGGACGCCTTCACGACAGGGCTGAGCTGCAGCCTGACATCCTGTGATTCAATGGCTGATCCTGAAGGATGCGTAGGTGTCGAAAGGAGAAGTCGTTTGACCGAGCCGGCGGGAAGGCGCATCGACTTCCGATCACGTGACCCTTCCTTGCTTGTCTCTTATACCCGAGGGTGTGATAATAGAGAGCATGACTGAAAGGGAAGACGAACTGCATTAGCGGTTGTGATGGGCTCCCTTGAGTTGAAGGTTGGGCATGAAGGATTTTCGGATTTATCGATCTCCGCACAAGACCTGGGCAGATCACAGAAACATTCTGAAGCCGATGCAAATGAACAACCGGCTTAGCTTGAAGGAATGTAAGGTTATGAGGATCACTTCCCTACGTCGACAAACAAGACATCAACAACCAAGCGTAATGCCCACTAGTCACCTCGCACAGACTCAGCCGACCGAGTCATCCCCAGGCAAACACGAAGTAGCCGCCTTGCAGGTGTCCCAGAAGTCTCGATATCATTGGCACGGTCATTTCGGAACCCTGCAACAGTGCACGGACGTTTCCCATGTTCGCATTGGGTAGTGGGAGCTTCGTACCATCCAAGGAACCTCGACCACTCCTCAGCCCGTGCCCCACGAACATGGCGCTCAGGAAGTAATGTAACACGGATCAACAGAGCATCATATCGATCGGTGTCCAAGCGGGAGGTAGAACTTGATTCGTACAGCGTTCTGGCCCAGTACCGCAATGCCAAACTCTATAGCCTTCTCATTGGTCCGAGAATTTGACTATTTGCAAACCACAACACCCCTCTAAAAACAGCCATCACCCACACGGAAAAATTCCTGCTATCCAACAACCAGCCCCAATTCCCAAGCACGGCAAGGATTCATTTGTGACAATGCCACATCTCCCCTTCCCACGCACCACATCACCGGAAATTACATTACATCACACACGATGAATCAAACCAAACCAACCAATATAAATGAAGTGCAGATGAACTGGAATTGAGATGGAATGTCCCTCACCATCAAACCCCAACCAATCAGAGCTCTTGCGTATGGCGCAGTCTGCAGGCGAGATAGAATCTGTGATTTGTTCTGCGCGAGCCGTATACCTCCGTTGTATTTTCTTTTTTTTCAACCATGGGAATGGGTTGCGGAGGAGATAAGTTCTCGCGGTGTTGTGGGCGAGTGGGAGATATGGGTGGGGATCATGAGATTGACGAGGGATTTTGTCGGGGGGAGGGACTTGAGAGGATTCATAGAGATGACATACGGATATCTGCTCTTCATGGCATCTTTGCACTTGCGTATCGTATGCTCCCATCACTCGTTGAAGCTGGCCTTCCGCAGCAAAGCAACCCCATAGCTCCATCCTCGCTACCATTCACCCACTCTCCCTCACAACCCTCACTCACTTCTCCCCCTCCATCTCCCCCCTCCCCTTCTTCGCCTCCCTCCCCCTCGCGATCCTCTCCAAAATCCGCTCCCGATCCTTATCGATCTTCAGCTTCGTAATCATGACTTTACTCGGCGCGATGCCCAGCGGCACGCTCTGCCCGTTGCTCTTCTCGCGCGCGACGCGCTCGACGCGGATGTGGTATTTGAGGCGGTATACCGAGGTGACTTTTCCTTCGCGACCTTTGTTGGAGCCTCGCGTTATGATGACTTCGTCGTCTTTGCGGATGGGGATTGAGCGGACCTGTTGGGGGGAGGGAGGGTTAGTGAGGGGTGGATTGGGGGGTAGGGATTTCGGAGGGGAGGGGAGAGGGAGGGAGGGGAGGGGAGAGGGAGGGAGGAGAGGGGAGAAGGAGGGAGGAGAAGGAGGGAGGAGAGGAGGAGGTACGTTGTGTTTTTCTCGTAGTTCTTTGTTGAGGGGTGCACTCATTATTACTCGTCGGACGCTGGAGGGGGCGCTGAAGTGTGCTTTGCGGGATTTCCTCCGCGAGGAGTGGAGGGCTGGGAGTCATTTTGTCAGTTGCTTGGGGACCTGGATCTGTAGTAAGAGCCACATACAAGTATTTATCTTCGTCATGATGGCGGTGGGTTGTATTGTCGCTCACTGTCAGTCAAAGATGTAGACTGGGTTTCCTAAGGAATTGTTGTGCGCCAGTGCGCAAAGCCAGAGATATAGCGCTAATCCTGTTATGGCTGGCTTAGCGAAGAGCTCCAAATCGCGGAGTCGATGAGCAGCGCGCCTTATGATACGTTGTGCATGTTTTTCGTACTTTAGATATATCGCGTAATTGGACGCTCATATTGTGTTCATAATTGACTTTTTGAGATTCAGCTACCTCGATGACACTGAGGCGATAGGTTGCCCGTATCTTTGACGGAGGTACAAGATCTTGGGAACTCTGCGCTCCAGTCAGGATTAGCACTGTCTACCATATTCGGAATGTCATACAATGGCTATTCAAAGCTGAACCACACCTACTCACCATACTATCAACAAGCGCCGGGCCAAGATGGGCGCACACCATATACCGACCATGCAAGGGGAAATAAAGGCTATCAATCCAACTCATATCAGCCTCTGAGCGCCTATCAGAACAGTCACTCTCAACAGTCAGCTCCAGCTCAGTCGAGCAACGCGGGCATGGCATACAATGATACAGGGTATGGTGGTGGGCCTTCCAGCGGAGGACAAGACTCGAGAGCAGCGTACAGCAATAGCCGTTCGTCAGTAGATACCACGGCTCTGGGCAATCTGGCATATGCGTCAAGCTTGGGTCGGGATAACACCGATCTTCAGCAAACTATGAGCTACAATCGCTCGCAAAACCCAGCGAGCTATAGCATGCCGAGTTCATATGGAATCAATCACAGCAATACTCTGCAGTACGGAGGTGACCATCAACGAAGGGATAGCACTGCTTCCCCAGCGACTGCAAGGGAAGATCTCAGGGTACGGCCTTCTATATCATCCCCTTCGCTTGGTTACCCTCCGGATAGCGGTAACACTGGGTATCAATCGCCACAGATTCAAGCTGGGCCAGCTCAAGCCCAGTATACCGGGACGAACTATGGTGAGCCATACCAGGCCAGTCAGTACAGCAATCCCTCAAGACCAGCTAGCGGCCAAGCCGTACATCGCCCTTCAACGATAACGGGCTCGCAGGCTGCGTCGCCAGTCGTGGCTCCTGACCCGAATCCACGCCTTCACTCAGACGGAAATTACAGAAGAGTCAGTACAGGCGGACGGCCAGAAAAGCCACGAGTGTCCACTCCACAGCAGCAATCCTATGGGGGAACGTCTGCTGGACCCCAAGCTGGAAACTTCACCAAAAATTCGCAGCCAAAGAAGGCTGCTAGTAGTTCAGCTCCCATTAAAGCAACACGGATTGCTACTCCGACATCTGCAAACAACACCGCTTCGCAGCCATCGAATGGTTTCCGAAAGTCGACAGATCATCAGAGCAACGATCATGTAAGCCAGAGATCGACGCCTACAAACCCTCAATTCCCCACTACAGTCAACCCGTCTCAAGTATTCAACGATGCGGAGTATCAACGCAGACAAGCAGCCGCGGCTACTGAAGCAGAAAACACAAGAAAGAAAGCAGAAGATGTTCGGGCTACCGCACTACCTAAGGATACATCACCCAGCATCCCTCCGAGCGCCGGTACCGATGTAGATGCTGCGAAGAAGGAGCAAATGGAGCTGGAGATGAAACAGATGATCGAGAAAATGCGGGATTACAAGTCAAAAGACCCATCATTATTCTCGCAGATTTGGGAACAGGTCAAGAAGGGAAAGCCCGCTCAGCGGACTTCACAGGTCGTGGCCCACGAATCTTCGGCTTCTCCAGTCGTTATGAACGACCAAGCACCAAACCCTCTTGTTCAGTTGCCTCCGGAGTCTGAATTGTCAGCCGCTGATGGCGAGTCACTTCCACCCAATTTTGACCGTGGTCGCTTTCCGGCCCAGCGCCGTAGACGTGGCGGGGCGACTTACACACCAGAGAAGAAACAGGCCACTCCAAAAGGTTCGGCAAAGTCTGCATCCGCGAAATCCAATGTGGAAGGAAATCAACCGATGCAGAAGGCTGTGAGGGACTCTCATAGGAAATCCGATTCTTCGATGCCCCCAGCTCAGACTACGAATCGGAGTGTGGGACATCAGGTAGAGGAGCTGCAGTCTCAAGCAACGCCAACCAGCATACCTGCGTCAACTTCAGGACTGTCGGCTATACCCACACCTTCTGCAACTTCCAAGGCACAGGCCAAGCCACCGACTCCTAAAGCCTATGGGACATACTGGCCAGAGCATAAGAAAAAACAGCTAGCAGATGCCGCCAGGGTTGCATTGACCACCACGCCGCAGAACACCGGCAAGGAGATCACGCCGGATGAAATTCACAAGCTCCTTGACCAGAATCCTAGCTACATCCAGCTATGTGAGATATTAGAAAACAGAGGGTTTGTGATCGATCGAGGTCAATTCGCTCGCCTTCTCCTCTCTGCGGTTCCCGATTTGGCTCAAGGAAGTTCACCGAGAAGTCCTGCGGCTTCTTCCTCTCATCATGGCTTGCCCACGCCATCTACAGCTCCACCGCAAGGTGGTCTGTCAGCAACCTCTAAACCCAATTCGATACCTCCAAATCAACAGACGAATAGATATGTCACGCCGTACGGGATTCCAAATCAACCAGGAAATCATCCCGCTCCTCAGGCCCAGATGACCCCAGCCTCTGGACCATCCAGAGACTACCGCTATATGGATCCTAGCAATCCAATGAGCATAGACAAGCGACGGCAATATCCTGTTGCCCCGCCACCGCCTAGCATGTATAATAGCCATGGGGTACTGTATCCAACTGGGCCGATCCCACCGTCACCTCAATCTGATCACAGTTCAGCTAGAAACCATGTGCGATGGCAAAATCGTCCTGCTACTTCGGTCCAGCCTGCCTTTAGTACCAAGCAGGATCTGGCGAGAAAGAGAAGCTTTGGGGAAATCGTCGATCTAACTCAGGCCATGTCCGAGGATGAAGACAATGAGCCTCCCAGCCAGCGCCCGCGGGTCGACGATACTACACTGAAGGTATATACCGCCGGGAGAAGCGTTAATAGCGGCACGGCTACTCCATCATCCGTCAAGGATACCACGAACCTCGAGGAATTCAGACACAAGCCTACGGGAAAAGAGGCGTACCTACGAGCCCCAAATATCATAAGCCCCATGAACAAACGGCAAGACGCATTACGACGCTCCAGCTATAACCCAAAGACCATCTCCCGGGATGTTCTGCTCGCTGTAGGAAAGCATCCAACGATGGCTCCTCTCAATTCGCACCTTGATGTTCTGAGGGACAGATTTACAGCGGTCAATAATGACTCAGATCTGAGTACGTTCCGGTGGGATCTTGTAGATCCAGGTGGACCGCCCCCCGTACAACATACCACAGTAGATGAGGTCTCTCATCAGTCCCGTCGATCTTCTGGCAAGCATGTCCGCCCGCGCATTGCAGTCGTTGTTGGGGGCAGTGGGCCCATTGAAGTAGAGCCAGGTAAGTGTAACGTCTTCAATACCGGCCTCATTACTGACATCCTACTTCAGGTCAAGGTCGGCGCCGGAATACAGCCTTCAAACCTACCAGAGGAGGACGTTTTGCTTCTAGCAGTCGCCCAAAATCTGCCACCATTCCCGACCCAATCCACCCAGAGACGCCCCAGAAAGACGTTGTTAGCTCCCAGGGTGGCATTACACGGACCAGTCTCAGCGACTCAGGCTTCTCGCGGTTCGTACACAACGATCTTCCGGTAATGCTCAACAACATCACGGGAGCTAGCGTCAGAACGCCTATCGCTCAGCTGTCACAGGCACATACCCCAGCGAGTGGCTCTTCGGGGAAAGTGAGGGTTCCAGGACGTAGAGGTAGACCTCCAGGGGCCAAAAACCGAAATACGCGTCCTGATAAAGGCACCCCAAAGAAAAATAAAGCCCCTCTGGCTCAGCCTCAGCCTCAAGGGCAGTCACCTCAAGATACAGCTATGGCCGACACTCAGGATCCTTCAGCGCTGCTTGATATTGTGATACCTATAGAAACACATGCGGCTCCGGTACGGACCCCCAGTAGCTCACTGCAAGACCGTCCTCGCATCAGCACCACACCGGCAGGGCCAAGTGGCCTTGGACAAGCGATGAGCCCATCGGTAGGGGGTATAGCTGTAGTCATTCCCTCACGTTCACCCAGTGTCATGGAAGGCTCTCCCGTCAAATCTGTTAGCTTATCGGCAAACAAGGCTCCACCGAATCCAGCGCCGAAGACAAGTATGAAGCAATCACCTGCGCCTTCGTACAAGGTCTACCAGTGCCGCTGGGACCGATGTCCAGCAGAGCTACACAACATCGACACACTCAGGAAACATGTTCGCAAGCATCGCCACGTGAGGGACTTCGATGTAGCATTCATTCCTTGTCTGTGGGGAACGTGTGGCGATAGCGGGCGGGATCCTGCAACGTTCGACTCGGCGGCAGCTTTGGACGAGCATGTTGCAAGGCATATCAATGCGGTTGCCCGGGCGTCGGCAGTTCCGTAAGGTACGCCGTGTGGACAGCTGTTGCATTCTTGTGCTGGCCCGTCTACAGAAGACGAGGCTTCTGAGGAGATGAACGATTCGGACGATTGACTGGCGATACATAGTGCAGCGACCACACACCCTGGACGCTCCATGAAGCTCATGGCCGGTCTCCCGCGAGGGAGAAATCGGACACGTGTTTCATGAGATGGATCAGCGGGACTAGTATCGATTGGATGTCGAGGAAAGGAACCACCGGATTCCTATGGGTCTTGAGCTTACCTACCTCACGATGACTCCAGAGACAAGCTCTACCGATCTGAGGTATATCAAAAGTGGGCTCAGGGCTGAGACATATGCGTCCATACTTTCTTCCTACGATGTTTTTAGCTATCTTGATACTGATACCATTACCGATCTCAAGTCGAGCGAGCTTCGAGGTTTGAAAATATTGTCGCTGTAATATAGAAGGATTTTACAACATACAATTGAACGATGCTTGGGAACGTCACTCTGATTATTAGTTTCCGTGCTCTCTAATTCATCAGCCATCTCATACGCTTCTATTCGACGCTTATGCTTTCGAACAAAAGCATTATTCGACGCTGAAGTATCACAAACGCACACTCTACCACCCGCGTTCAACATACAGACCCGCTCGTCCATCTACCCTCTCTCCGATTCCCTAAAACTACACTCTCTCCCCACTCTTCCCCTACCTATTCAACATATCCCCCATTCCATTCCATACCCCCATACCCGCCACCTCACCACTCTCTCACACCACACCCTACCTCCTTCCCACCATTTCCCCACCAAAATCTAGCATCCAGCCCCAGCCCCAGATACGATCATCAATCCTTATCGTCAATCCTCATCCTCATCATCATATCACTTCCTCCCCCCTCCTGCAAAAAACAGCACAGGGTGGCAACAGCGTATGTGTAATCTAATAACTTGCTTTATTGTGCCAAGGGCCTGAGGCATGTTTTTACTATTTTACTAATTGGGGGGGGGATGTGTATGGTGGCTTCATGGGGGGTTTTTGCTTTGGGGAGGGTAGGTGATAGATAGGTGTTTGTGTTGGTTAGAATAGGCTTTGAGGTATGAGTTGGGATTGTGGAGTGGGATTGTGGAGTGGGAGATGTTTGGTGTGTGATTTGGGTGGGGGCGGGCGGAGGGCGGGTAGTTGTATGGTAGACTGCGAATATGAATCAATGTACCTGCAGTATCAAGTACAGCGTTGTGTGTTGGATATCTTTGCACTATGACAGCTACATCGTAAGATTTGGTGGAAATGGGATTTTGAAATTTTGATTACCGAACGAATTTTCTACTGCGCACTAGATGGGAGATTAATGGGAGATTGCTGGAGACTTGGTACGTTGATGTTGAGGTTGCGCATTTGAGGGTATACTGTTGTACTGTTGTACGAGGGTGGAGCATGTAGGGTGGGTGTAGGGTGGAGTGGAGTACTCTATGATGTGGCTTGGGAAGGTTTATGGGGTTTTCTGGGATGAGGATGGAGAGTGTATGTGTTGTAGAGTAGAATAGGAGAATTGAACAGAGATGGTGATTATCTGGGGATGTGTTGTAAGTATACATGGTTTTGTGTAGATCATTGTTTAAGATAGTAGGGGAAACACAGCTGCTCGTAAGACCATGGAAATTCAAGGGAGTGGCGAAAAAGGCTGGGGGCGATGAGGGTTGGAGAGTATATATTGATACGATGGAGCAAGGAGGACGTTTGATAGCGTAGCATTCCGAATTGATAAATGAAAATCGTAGCAATAATAAAAATGTATTACAGTTCCTCCTGATCCCTCAATAAGTAAATTCAGAAACACCCTCCCTCCTCCCTCAATCATACAACCCAAAGTCCAAGTTAAGCCCTTGCGATAGTCATGGATAAGTAGCTAGTATGAGGGAATAGGCGTGGCTGTTGGCTCTAGTATTCGGTTCACGACCGGTTGCACTTCTCTCCTTTCTTTCGGACGGGGCGTCTCGCAAATCCGGGGTTTGCCATCAATTTGACAGAAGCAGAAGTTTGTGCAGGCAAAATTCCCATTGGGAAGGGGCGTTTCTGGACTATCCCTCTTGGTACTTGTGCTGCACGTCACTGTGGGTTTATGAGCGTCAGGTGTGCCCTGCACACATCGCGATACTGTAGCAGCGGTCGTCTTCGCTGGCACGGGTCCAGCAGCAATAACAGGTGGTTTCGTCGCTTCTGGTGGGACACCTTTGGGAAGGCCTCCGGTCTGGCACCATGAGTATGTTGTCCCACTGACTGTTCCGCTGCCGATGCCGGCGATCGTGCCACCCCGGCACGAGCACTCTAGCTGAGGAGCAGTGATTCCTTCGCTTGGAATTGGAGCCACCCTGGAACGATAATTAGTGAAGATCATGGGAATTCCTTGTCTACGACAGTGTTGAGGAAACTCACGTAGCGATGAAGCAGCCCGGAATTGCCACGACGGTGTTCGCTGATGTTGAGCTTGTATCCTTACAGTCTACTTCATCGCCGTCTCTGAAACCAGGAGGTATGTCGGGTGGGCATGTACCTGAGTTGGCAAGATTGTGCAGGGAACAAATCTTAGGAGTCCTGTGGATGCAGCTACCTGTTTGTAATTTATCCTTCAATTTCTTGACTCTTTTCTTCGGATCGTCGTCGTGAAGAGAATTTGCAAGACTCGACAGCCCTAAGAAGTATGCACCGAGCCCCGCGATAGTTCCAGAAGCTAGTGTAACAAAAATTGGTATATAAATAAGCCCAAGCAAACCTGGGGGTAGAATTATTTTGCATACCATACGAGGTGCCTTCAACCTCAGCAGGTGCTCTATAACCCCCAGTAATGGCATTCGGAACCGTGAGATCATTGCAAGGGGCGTATACTTTGATAACGTCCACTTCATTTGGTGGATCCACCTTGCTTCTTGGCCATAGGCCTCCATCTATATCGACGCCGCCAACGACCATCATATCGGGTATATCGGGAGGGTTTCCGTAGGCAAAGAGCTGTGGATACTCGTCTACAGCCTGTCATAGTAATATCGTTAGTACCCAAGTCGTGACACCGATATAGGTACCTACCACGTTAGGAGGGCCGAAATTAGGACTATTACCAGAAGGTGTAATAGGCTAAATAGTGGTCAGTGTCTCTATACCGTGGTTGATTGCAGAGTGGTTGCAAAGCTAGTTACCATCAGACCAATAGCGATGCAGGCGTTGAGGTATCTCCTCAGCTCTAAAATCCAATCGAGCTGCCGTCTGCTGTCATATTTCACTTTTAAGAAAGCCTGCCTATTCCAACCCCAGGACATATTCAAGATTCCGGTCGCGGTTGTCTCCTGTTATATGTTTAGCTGCTTCCCCAAATTGAAGCAGATGCAATATCACAGACATGTCCAATATAATGATTGGTTCTCCAGTCGTTGTAGGCCTTGATCACACCATCCAGGTATGCCGCTGGGTCCCCCAAGTAATTGACTCGCACTACTACTGGATTACTTCTTTTCGCAATGCCGTGTTTCCACCCTGCGGCCTTTGCAAGGATTCCTGTGCCATGGCCGACGCCTCTAATGTCATTCTCGGTGGCATCTCGAGGACGGGAACCTGAAGCATGCAGCCATCGGACATTCGTCCGAACATGTCTCGAGAATTCCTGTGGTCTGCGTCAACTGTACCCTTTTGGTCATCTGGAACGTAGAGAACACACGTCATCATTACGCAAATCAGCGCCAGTGTCAACGATATATACCATGATGTCTCTTCCTGCGGATCTGTCGTACACAAAGTCTTCATGATTACTGACTTTTGCTCCGTCTGGCAGAGAGACAAAAACCATTTCCGGGTCTATCTTGTGGGAATTTACGTATCCATCATCGCGCTTCACGAGGACTTTATCTTTATGGACGACTGTGCCACCAGAACGCTTTGTTGGGGGAGTGCCAGCACCTAAGGCGTTGGAACTAGTGGGGTCGGGACAATCTTGGGTGCATTCTTCGACAATTGAGCTGACCTGGACCATCATCAGTCCGCAAAGGCTACCATTTCAGGTGGAGAGGCTTTCTCACATTTGGATCTGCTTCAACTTTCTTGGCTTGATCAGGTGTTAAGGAAACGCTCCAGAAGGCCACCCCAAGATCGCTACCATGAGCAGATACAGACTTCGGATCAGAGGCTACGTCTCCTAAGAGCTTGCTGATTGCTGTCTCTCGGTCTTTGTTGGTGGAATCCTTAGAGTATATGACATAATAGCTCCTGTCTTCGCGTGTACCTATCGACAGACCATCATCGGTGGTTGATCCTGCCTGAGGCATGCCTTGGGATATGGTGGCTAGCAAAGAGATCACTACCAACAGCGGTAAAGTCAGCCGTTGCTGGAGCTGCATATTCAAGGAAAATCAGAGGGTAATGTAAGATAAAATCAACGGAGTACACGAATTCACAGTGTTACTGCGAGAGTCAAATACAGATGATGTTCGCTATTCTTTGGCTGGGAAGAGGCCTTTTTATATCTGTCTCTAGGACTTTAGATTGACTGAAAATCCCAGAAACCAACTTGCGATATGCCCAAGCTGAGCTCTGACACAGCCTTGTCCGAGGATATGAATTATGGAAGGCGCCACCCTGAATCTCCCCACCTTAGTCCTAGTATCAAGACAGTAGAAGCTCTAGACTTGTCGACCTTGATGCTGATTTGGTAGTTCATCTACATAGCCTTGTAGAGGAAGGGGTGTTGCGCAGCAAAACGCAGATGTTGGATTGTTGATGAAACGCACTGGAGGCAAGATATGGCGGTTCGATTGCACGAGATCCAGGGACCACGCCATATGTTTGACCTCACCGCATACGCCTCATACAGCATACTGAGCCACGTCCACAGGAGACCAGACATCGCAGCACTTACCGCATGCGAGCTTAATGATGGAAAAACGTCGACACTGTTCGGTGAAATACAGACATGCGTAGGGTTCTAATCATAACGTCCCTTACCTCTTTATATATATATGTATATTATCGCCCAACGCTGTCCCGAAGGCTAGTAGCCACCAGTAACACACACGCAGTCTCGTGTGATCTCGTTGTGTAATATCACTTCATTGGCTGCAGGAACATGAGTGGTGATGTGCTGATAGATCTTGGACGTTGCACCTCAGATCCTGTGTTTCAATAATAGATGAAGGGGGTGAGCGATTGGATACCAAGAAGCCCACGTTGCGTCTGAAGTAGACGGTAAATTCAGATGAGGAGTAGGATTTTTGATCTGTTTCGTGAGCAGATACGGCGCTTAGCAGAACTTGAGACAGCTAGGCAGTGTGGCAGTGAATGCGTCAATTCTCCCATCTCTAACATATCAGCCTCACATGTGTCAGATACCCTCGCGCCAGCCCTTTGGACATAGAGACAAGTCCGTATATTTTCCGGAGATTATCGTCGATGTATATGACTTTTGGAGCGTGGTGAGTTACGTAAAGTAGTTCGGCTATGGACTTGGGCTTATGATGTTCGGGGCGTGCGCTTAGGTTCCCGGGGCCGACGGCCCGCGGAACTCAGGCGCGTATAGGTATGCGGATGTTGCCGGTGAAGTGTGCAGGATACACGCGGCTACGGGCTCACTTACTTTAGATATGTCTGCCTCATCTAAATACTCTAGATTACCAACTTAACCATGTAATTGGAATTCTTCGATGACGAGGACGACCAACGACCAGTTCCGGAGGAGATCATTCAGCCCGTGCCTACTCACCCATTCCCTTTCCTGAGGCTTCCTCGCGAGATACGCAACCTCATATACGGGCACGCCCTTGTTCGTCCTGGTGTTGGACATTACGTTGAGCCTGCTCGCACCTGTTTTATGCATCACAAGGGAGGTTATCCCAGCAGCTGGACCTCATATTGGGGAAAGGAGAAATCGACGCGCCTTTTCCGTGTGAGCCATCAAGTCTCGAGCGAAGCGACCGAGATCTTCTACTCGACAGTCCCATTCCATTTCCCAGTGACAATAGATGTCGCCTTGGTTCACGACACGCTTCGAGATACCTTACCGCTTAGAGCTAGGAGACTCATTCGTGAAATAGGTTTCATGATCCTGATCAGAGGTATCCAACACTCATTTACTGCCCAAGACGATGAGGAGCCGCGACTAGCTATCGAAGCTGCGGTGGGATTGTTACCCAACATACAGCGCGTCGAAGTAACTATAGCATGTGTCGGCCATGACGTACCGGAATATCAGGTCATGGAAGTAGTCGACCGGGTCCTGAAAAAGCTGGGTCCGCTGAGAGACATGCCGGGTCTGATCATCTGGGAAAGTCCAAATGAAACTAAGCAGTGTGCTCATATTATAAACGAGGTTCGGAAAGCTCTTGGGCGCCGATGAGCAGAGGAGCGGAAGCTACAGACATTCATTGGCCTCTACGTCACGGACATACATAAAGGAGGATCTGTGTCTGAGATTTCGACAAATTCTTGAATTAAAGATTCTCCATGGAACAAAGACAATACTTCGATGACCTCACCCAGGATTGGAAAGCATCCAATGAACTCATTTCCTGACGATCAGCGAGATATGGCAATATGAAATTGAAAGGGGCATGTGGAATATCAATACCTGAAATATAGGGAATCGATATACGACATCTATGCAACAAGCGACTAAGGCTAAGGTCTACATACTGCCCAAGTACAACATAGGCAACATTTCGCGAAATCCTCGCCCCAAGGCAATATCTACAGTGAGCAACGAGCGGATCCAGCAGCACACGAACGCAATCCCCCCCCGCTCCTCCATGCTCCGCCTTACTCCGCCTTCAACCCATCACCCCTTTGGCTCTTTCTTGCTGCCCTGCTTCACTTTCCACCTTCTCTTCCCATACTCCACTTTCCTCCCCATTCATCCGCGCTCCCCCGACTCCTCCCTCCTCCCTCATCCTCCCTACCTCCCCTGCCTCCGCTCTTCCCCGCGGACGCTCCCTCAACACAGCGTTCCTCCCCTTCCCCTCGAACATCGGAAAGAGCACGGCATATCCCAGCCTCGTGCCATCATTGTGAAAATATCGACCGTCAAACCATCGATCATCGCGCCTCAATATAACAAGTATGCCTTTGGCTGAAGAGTTGGATAGGGGTTTAAGGGTAAGTAGTGAGTTTGAGGTTGTGTGGAGGGTTTGGGAGGTATGAAGTGTGGATAGGAGGTGAATGGAATCTACGTTGTGGAGAGCGGTGAGTAGATGGGAGTTGTGGAATACGGAACGTGATGATTTAAAGAGGTTTGGCTCGGGGAGTTGGATATGGAGGATGATTTTGGGAGAGTGAGGTGTGTAGAGGGTATGCAGCACATATGTCTTCAATTTTCGTTGTGTGGTCGAGTAGGGAGGGAGAGTGAAGAGGATGGAACTAGGTATTAGAGAAGCTATAAGGGAAGAAAAAGTTCGAGCGTTTGGGTGATGGGGTGTAGATGTCTTCAAATTGCAATGGTGTGACAAGGTCGTTCTATCGAGCGAGAGAGGGCGAAATCGTGATAGGCTGGGTGAATATAGTTGTCCCGGTCTGGAGGCGATGATACTTTGACTCTTCGGTCAAGGTGTGATCAATCTATGAGTCTTTGCGTGTACTGAGTGCTTTGATATATCGTTGCCGAAACACATTGTTTGTTCCGGAAAGGACAGGACAAAATGTAGATATACTACAATGCAACTCCCAAAGCGAGAACAGGGTTGAAACCATAACAGCACTCAAACAGCTTCAGCTTACAAGAGTATATATCCACCATTTGGCCGATTCTTCACGAGGTACTCGTATCACCCCCATCGACCCCAGAGGGATTCATCGTTCCACCCATGGCCCCACTCCCAATCTTAGTCCGCCCTTCACTCGTCACTGTCCAGATCTGGAATTCCATTTCCCGAAACACGTCGTACTGCGTCATGAATTCTCCCACCCCTCTGAGCGTCGTTGTCAGATCTGCGTAGGTGTGATGGCGTGTCACGGTGGGGTTTAGATCTTGGATATGCACAAAGGCGAGCTGTTTGTAGTTGAAGGTGTTGAGTTCTGGGATGGTGTCTGTGGGTGACTATATGGATGATTGGAATTAGTTCATTCCCTGTCATATTCCATTGTATATTATATAGATGTATGTGCAGGAACGAATACATGTGGTGCATTGAACACGACCTGAGATGACTTGGAAGAGACAGAAAGTACAGAGGAAGGGTAACTGACTTTGCCGCATATTACGGAGAGACCCTCAACGATGGCCATGAGGGCGTGTACGCGGATGATGGTTCTCATGGTGGTGTAGTAGTAGAAGTCAAGGACAATTGACGAACCCGGAACGGGGTAGCGCCTTGAGTCATTGAGGAGTGTCCTGAGTGTATAGTGTGGTCAGTCGCTAGCCGTGAACGGAGATAATGGGTCACAGAGATAGTTTACTGAACAGAAGATGCTGATGGAACGGTGGCAATCGTCAAATTAGGCTGTGAATTTGTATGAACGTCGCTCGAAGATTGAAGCGTAGCTCCGAAGGTAAGAGATATTTGCAGAACAAAAGAGATGAGCGATAAGGATCGAAGCTTCTTCATCGCATGAATTGTAGCATGGATATTGTAGTCACTGAACAAACTCGAGTCCTCAGATTTAACAGGTGGAGCCAAGGAGCAGAGGCATGCGGGATCTGGAGCAGATGACCTTAGGCTATATATGAACATTGAATTCGTAGAGAGACTTTTCCCGCGTTTCAATGTAACGTGGAGATGCGACTTGCGCGAGGCCAAGAGCGAAGCGTCACGAATAGTCGCTTGAATCTCAACCTATACAGCTCTTCTCGTTCGAACAGCTATACATACACTTCTCGCCTGTTTATAAGTCTCCCAGATCGTCCCAATTATCTAGGTCCTGGACGGACTTTGAACCTCGCTCGGTCTTGCTGCCCAAATTTCGATTTTTCTTCCACTAAACATCTTCTATTATCACGATGGTATGGAATCGCTATGATTTCGACGTGGTTCTGCCGTGTGCCTGAGGTGCTGCTTTCGAGGAGACCTTCTCGCTAGGTGCTGTTGGGTCTTCATGTATGGCATTGACCTCGAGGAAGTGGTATAGGACGATGAGGAGCATAGCTAGCGAGCCAAGGAAGATGGCGAGAGTGTAGAGATCATCGTCGGAAATCATCGTTGTGGTTGTAGATGGGGTGCCTCAGCAATGACGGTCCTTGCTGCAGAAGGGTGGAAGGGGATTCTGGGAAGGATCTGGGGATCAAGAGATTTAGCTGGGCTCAAAGCGAGTGCACGGTAGAGTCTTACAGCCTTGGGTGCTTTGCATTAGCACCAACTTTGGGCCTTTGGGCGGGGGAGGATAATTTCAAGGATAATGAAGGTGGTGTTGGGAGGGAAGTGTAGGTAGCCGCAAGATGGCGCTAGTGTTCTCAGCCCTGTGAGTCCGCGATTCCCCACCACAAGTTCAATATCCTTGTCCGGCCAGTACATGAGCAGGACGAAGTGAGAGCCTCTCTGGCCTTGCTGGTATCTTCAACATCTACCCCCACGATTTCGGTACGCAATTAAAACTTCCATCTACGCCGTTTGACCCGCAAGGGATACCCTAACGTCATCCTCCTCCTAGCCCCCAGACTCCAGTCATGCCTCCGAAAAAAGAGGAGAAGAAGGCGAAGCCTTCGTCGACAAAGATCGTTCAGGATAAGGTCATGTTTGCCCCCGTCTGCTACCTGGGTGTAATACTAACGCCATTTCCAGACCTTTGGCATGAAAAACGTCAGTCGATCTTACCCTTTAGTCAAGGCGCCCCTCGGTCTACAGGGATTACTGTTGACTGCCATTATGGTTTGCTAATGAGGTTGGTGGTCAGAAAAAAGGAGCTCAAGCCCAAAAGTACGTCCAACAAGTCCAATCGCAAGCCGCCCAAGCCAAAACTCCAGAGCAAAAGAAGAAAGAAGCCGAGAAAGCGCAGCGAGAGAAGGAGAAGGCCACCTCGGAAGCATTGGCGCGAGAGACAGCGGATCTATTCAAGCCTGTACAGGTTCAAAAAGTGGCATTTGGCGTGGATCCAAAGACGGTGTTGTGCATATTTTACAAGCAGGGTAATTGTGAGAAAGGAAGGAAGTGTAAATTTAGCCATGATTCAGCAGTGGAGCGAAAAGGAGAGAAGAAAAATCTGTATCAGGATACACGGGAAGATCAAGACGAGGCCAAGAAGAAGGATGATATGGCTGATTGGGATGAGGGTGGGTCGCAGCAAGAAACGCTCCCATATTTTCTTGATTGTGTTGAAAGTGATACTAACACGTTAAATGCGTATAGAAAAGCTCCGACAAGTCGTAATGAGCAAACACGGCAACCCAAAAACCACAACCGACAAAGTCTGCAAATTCTTCGTCAACGCCGTCGAAGAGGGCAAATACGGCTGGTTCTGGACCTGTCCCAACGGCGGCGACAAATGCATGTACAGACACAGCCTACCGCCCGGCTTCGTACTCAAAACGAAAGAGCAGCGCGCGGCCGAGAAAGCGCTGATGGACAAATCGCCCCTCAAAACACTGACGCTGGAAGATTTCCTGGAGAGCGAGCGACATAAACTCACCGGGACGCTGACGCCGGTGACGCCGGAATCGTTCGCGAAGTGGAAAAAGGAGAGGCTGGATAAGAAGGCGGCGGAGGATCAGGCGCGGGAGGCGAAGGAGGCGACGGGGAGGGCTATGTTTGAGAAGGGTGGGTGGGAGGATGATAGCGAGGAGGAGGAGGAGAGCGAGGAGGAGGGCGGAGTGGATGATGATGATGCTGATTGGGATATGGAGAGTATGAGGCGGGAGACGGAACGGATCCGAGAAGAGAATGAGAAGAGGCGGCTGGAGGGTGTGGGTGGGCAGGTGGCTATCGAGACCAATGGGCATGAGGATGAGGATGGTGCTGTGGGTGTTGATGAGGTGGAGGCGGAGACGAATGGCGTCAATGGGCATTCTGAGGATACATGATTGCGGCGCATTTGATATATAGGTATCTGATTTAGCGGCATTTTAGGATAACGACCGAGGAAGACATTTTTGGACTTGTGGACATTTCATGAATCTATGATGCTATGAGTCTGTGATACTATAATGCTATGATGTGAGACCTCATCCAGATAGCCAAGTAAGTACTCGTCTACAGTAAAGCAGGTAGCTAGCTGCCGTTCATCTCCTTGACGGACCTTTAGTCGCTTCCTTCCTCCTAATCTTATCGACCGTCCTCTGCAGCGCATTCTTCACCTCACCTTTCGAGAACGTCGAGATGTCGAAATAATTCGGTGCGATATCCTATTTTGGATCAGTACATCTACTAATGAGAGTCAACGTATACGAGCAAGACTTACCAGCAACCATTCAGGCTTGACGCTAGTGACAGTTCTTATATAGTTCTTGGTCGTAAGCACGAATTCATTGTACACCAACCATTCGCTATCCTGCTGTAATACCGTGCTCGGGTGTAGGATGACGTTCTGGTTATCCTTGACCGTAACGTAGGTCTTGCTGCTCCCTTCTTTCTTAGCTACTTGCATGAAAAACCCGGCGACGAGCGCGCGGCGGATGTTACTGTAGTAATTCTTGTCTTCGAATGGAACACTGACGAGTTCTAATTCGTGGGTTTCCATGATACGGCGGAGTTGCAGACGGACGTTGTCGGCGGACTGGAGGGCTCGGAGTGATAGGAAGTGGTCGTGGCACCATTGTTTGGGGTTTGCTAATGCTTCGGGAGATTTGAATGCGTGGTAGACGTTTAGCATTGTGAGATGGTCACCGTCGGGATGTGCGAAGAGCGCTTTCATTTCGTCGGCGCGTTTGCGGGCTGAAGCGGGGCGGACGAAGATCTGAGGGACGGAGAGGAGAGCGGTGAGGGAGAGGACTTCGTTTGAGCAGTAGAATTCTGGGGATGAGATGAGCATGACGGCGAGTGTTGGGTCGAGAGGGAATTCCGAGGCGAGTTTGCCCAGGTGGGTGAGATTGCCGTCGTCATCTAGGCAGGCTAGGTAGTTGAGCTCCTCCAAAGCACGCATCATGGTCTCAGGCGCTGGGGGATCCATGAGATCGAAGTGAACGAGGTCATCGATGCCAAGCTTTTTAAGGTCGAGAACGGTGGATGAGAGATTGGAGCGGAGAACTTCAGGGTAAGTGGTTTCGATGAGCTCTTTCTTAAACGCTGTTTCGGTGTATAGCCGGAAGCATTTCCCTGGCCGCGTTCGACCGGCTCGACCGGCTCGCTGTTGCGCAGATGCTTTGGATATTGCAGATACGAGTAAAGACTCGACTCGAATACGAGGATTGTAGACCTTTTGCTTGCTGAAGCCGGGGTCGACAACATACACGATACCGTCGATAGTAAGGGATGTCTCGGCGATGTTCGTCGAAACAATGCACTTCCGCCCCGGAGCTCCTCCTGGTCTCCTCGGCGGCGGTGCAGGATCGAAGATACGTTGCTGTTGGTTTGGAGGGAGCGTGCCGTAGAGAGGATAGACTTTCAACGGACCGGCATCGGCTTCGCGAATCATCTCGTCTGCTTCGAGGCTGATCTTGCGGCAGGCATCCTCGATCTCCTCCTCGCCCGTAAGAAACAACAGGATATCGCCTTCTGGCTCGCCGGCATGTATTTGCAGTACGGTTCGCAAGGAAGCTTCAACGTAGTCCCGCTCCGGCTCCGACGTGTAGAAAATCTCGACGGGATGAGTACGACCAGGCACAGCTAGCAGAGGTGCGTCGTTGAAGTAACTCTGGAACTTTTGTGCATCTAGTGTAGCAGACATGATCACGATTTTCAAGTCTGGTCTTCGCTTCGCTACTTCCTTGAGCAAGCCCATAAGCGTGTCGGTCGCAAGCGTGCGTTCATGTGCTTCGTCAAGGATGATGGTGCTGTATTGATTCAGATTGTTGTCATTCATTGCCTCTCGAAGCAGCATACCATCCGTCATATATTTGAGGATCGTCTTCTGATTGGTGACATTCTCAAAACGAATATTGTAGCCAACCTCGTCTCCCAGAGTAACATCCATCTCATTGGCTACACGCTGTGCCACAGACATGGCCGCGACTCGACGTGGCTGCGTGCAGGCTACGAGCTTGCGCTGTATGTGCGGCTGATCATCAAACAGGATGAACTGCGGTATTTGAGTGGTCTTTCCGGAACCGGTCTCTCCGACGAACACCTATTTCTTGTCAGGGCAGGGAAAGCCATCTACAGCTGAGCGTGCTCTTACTAGGAACTGTGACTTTTGATACAGCTTCAGGAATTCGTCCCTCTGCTGGTGCACTGGCAGGTTCCGCCTCGTTTTGAGAATGTTAAAATACTGCTTCGATAGTGGCTGCCCACTGAAGGGGTTATTGGGCCCATTCTCTGCATTTGTCGCCATTGCCGCTGTGGTCTTATGCCTAGGCAGCCTTGCCAATGTGGAGCTATCTGATACGCCATTCGTCCTGCTCGTCCCCTTTCCGTAACCGTTACTATAGCCATTGTAGCCAACGTCCCCTTCGTCTTCTTCTTTTTCTTCATACATATGAGCCAGGTAGGGATTCGACCTTGGATCCTTCTCTTTCTTCGTAAATTCCTGATGGGCGTGATCAGCAGGGCCAACATCCTCCTCTTTCTTCTGACGTTTTCTGCTCTTTGACTCGCCGCTCGTCCCCTCTTCTAGCTTGACGGTAGTTGGCAAACCATTGGTCTGTTCGACTTTGACGCCTCCGGACCTGGGCATGTTCATCGTATATGGATCTTCATCAGAGTCCATATCTTCGACCCTTTGCCGCTTCACGCGACTGTGCTCCTGGTCTCCGAGTTTTCGCGCCGCCATCTGTTTACAGTTGATGACCGCTAGGTTCAGCCCATCTCCTGGTGATGCACTAGTAATATTTTGGCTCTGTGGAGCTAAATGTGATATCGCGCTAACCCGATTGGAATCAATGCAGGGCAAGGGCAAAATGGTTGGAGGATATCGCAGCGCAAGGTACAGCAATCTCAATTGCAGCTCTTTAATGGTATCATCCTCCATTCCGTTCTCTTGTTCGCTATCTCTTCTTTGACGGATGCGCTACTCTCGTCAGACCGAAGAGGGGTATTGATTGCAATGTGATTGTTGTGCTGACCACTAACTCATTGTGGGCGAGATGGATTCCCCAGAGTCTGATGATTACGTTCCAACCTTCTATATTGGCCAACATGAAAGTGATCGCGTCCGTGTCACTCCAGAACTCTTACATCAAGCTCAAGACTGCAATGTGAGTAATGAAGAACCTGCGCCATCACTTAATGGCGGGCTGACTTGTCCAACATACAGTATGATATGCTAACAACTCCCATTACGACTCCCATCTTTCGCGCTCGTGTCTTGACATTGGTATCGAATCATTTGGAGGAATTGGAAAACAATCCTAATGAGACTATATCAATACCGACCATATACTCCTTTTCGCCCTTCGATACTCCCCTGGCCCCCAGCGAAACCGTGTCCCAACTGCTTGCCGTGGCCAGTCCATGGATCGATCTTTCCTCTCCGGATCCCGTGATCTACAACATATCCCGTCAGGTCCTCGAGCTCGAAGTAGCCTACGCTGCGTTCTGTGGGGTAGGGAACATCATCTTGCCAAGTCCCAAACTACAACACGGTAGGCTACATGGCGAAGGTATCGCTCGGTACGCCTATGCCATCAAGGAGGCTCTGAATGTTGGGCAATATACACAGCTTTCTGTGTCCCTGTCAATGATGGACAACCCCGTAGATGAAGAGGACGATGACAACAGCAGTCTTGCGGCGTTGGCTCGTGGTAGGTACATGGGGCTTTCCGAAGAAGGCTACGGGAAGACCTCAATGGAAGAAGGCGCAGAGGCTGGTGATCCAGAGACTGGCAGTCGTTCGTCTAGAAAGTCTGCGACTTTTGACTTTTTTGGCACTTGGGATGCATGGAATGTCATCAGGACAGTATGTAAATACAGCAATAGGCTTTTCATAGGTAAGAGCCGGATCACACATTCGTTCCAATCACTTTGTCTTCTACCTTTGAAGATCTTCTTCCTTGTGCTTCTGACACGGGTCCTTCTTGCACCGAAGCTTAAGATACAATTGGGATGAAGATGTCTGATGAGATGTTAGTTCCCTTGTAGCTCCTTATACTTCAAGATGGGAAACTTAAGGACGCTGCTGATTAATGTTGCGGTAGCCTTGTCCATACCACGTCTACTTCCACCGCTAAGTGTTCAATCCAGGTGGCACTCTGAACCTCTTCGCATATTGCAGATCACCAAGAAGACCTTCGAGGGGAATCGCAGGGGCTACCCGTCCATCAGCAAGTACCACCAGGCACTGCTAACCCGGTATATGCGCATTCGACAACCTCCATGGCTCCTACTTGGCGACGTTGGCCCAATCCCTGGAGTAGAAGCCCCTGACATACCACCTATGGTCGGTACCTCTATGATCGGAGAAGACAGTTTGGCCGATGCTGAAGATCCTCCTCCACCAACACCTGCTGAGGCATCTGACATCCGGCGCAGACCTCGCCAGAAATCGAAAGATCCGACACCTCAACTGAGCTACCTACGGGATTTCCAACATCGCCAACCACCACGTACAACCCTGGAGAGATTCGGCGCTGGCTACCAAGATTACCTTCAAGCTCCTCTACAGCCATTGACCGACAACCTCGAGAGCATCACCTACGAAGTCTTCGAAAAGGATCCGATCAAATACAACCAGTACCTTCTAGCCATTCAGCGAGCGCTCCAGGACTGGCACGATCAAGGCAAGCCAGCCTCGGGAACGGACGGCCGAGTTGTGGTGGCGGTGGTGGGAGCTGGTAGAGGCCCATTAGTGACTCGCGCTCTGGAAGCCAGCGACTCCACCGGCATCCCCATCGAGATGTGGGCGTTGGAGAAGAACCCGAACGCATTCGTGCTGCTCCAACGGCACAACGAAGAAACCTGGGGCGGTCGCGTCAACCTCGTAAAGTCAGACATGCGCTCTTGGAAAGGCCCAACACTACAACCAGCGCCGACACCAATCCACACATCAACCTACACAGGCTCATGGCCACTCCAAACCCCCGAAGATCCCCAAAATGACCCTTTCAACCCTGCCCAAACGCTTCCAACATCCCAACCTCAACCCCACACCCCTGAACCTCAAACCCACATCCCAATCGACATCCTCATCTCCGAACTCCTCGGCTCCTTCGCCGACAACGAGCTCTCCCCCGAATGCCTCGACGGCATCCTCCCCCTCCTCAACCCGACCCACGGCCTCTCAATCCCAACCTCCTACACCGCCCACCTAACCCCCATCGCCGCCCCCAAACTCCACGCCGACATCGCCGCCCGCGCCGCCACCGACCCCGCAGCCCCGGACACACCTTACGTTGTCATGCTGCACGCCGTCGACTATCTCTCCACCACCTCCCCCCGAGCCCCTTCCTCATCAACAACAACAACAACTACCGAATCGCCCTCTCATCCCCCATCCACATCCACATCCATTTCCATCCCCCAACCCGTCCCCAACGTCCAACAAGCCTGGTCCTTCTCCCACGGCCCCATGCCCCCGCTCCCCGCCGATTCGAGAAACAAACACAACGAGCGCCACGCGCGTCTCCATTTCAACCTGAGAGATAGAGCCGTCTGTCACGGCCTCGCTGGATATTTCGAAGCGGTCCTCTATCCGGGCGTGGAGCTGAGCACCAATCCGCTGACGATGGAGGGGAAGAGTAAGGGGATGATGAGTTGGTTTCCGATATTTTTCCCGTTGAAGGTGGGGATTTTTCTTTTGATATTTACTCCTTTTTTCCCTCTTGCTGTTTTTGCTTGTGGAGGGATGGCTGACGTACGCGCGTATGAGGACAGACACCCCTCTACGCCCCCGACGCCTCTACGCTTACGGTGTCCATCTTCCGCGTCACGGATAATCGGAAGGTGTGGTATGAGTGGGTTGTGGAAGCTTGGTCGCATTTGATGATTGGGGGTGGGGAGGGGAGAAGGGTCAGGCTGGGGGTCAGTGAGGTGGGGTGTTCGAAGGGAGGGGGGTGTTTGATGTGATTTGTTGGGGAGGGGGTCGGAGGGTATGGGATGGATGGAGGTGGAGGTTGGGGTTTGGGGTTTGGGGATTTTTATCGAATGGCTGATGATGATGGAGGGGGTAATGAATTAATTGAGGTGTATGGGGATGTCCGAGGTGGGATTATATGAGAGTGAAAGGTTCTTCGATAGTCATGCATATTGGTATCACGACAGTGAGTCACGATACGACGAGCTAGGATCAAAGAGACTTTTTCTTCTTCTAAAAGTGGGTTGTTGCATGTAGTGTAGTGTCAAAACCGTCCACCCCTGGGTATTTGTAAATGATAGTATCCCTCCCGCGCTCTATAGTTTAGCTCTTGCTGCTGTTGAGCGGATAGACGTGTATATGTGTAAGGTGCCGCGGAGTAAGGCAAGCATAGCACGAAGAGTGTACTATGTACTTGATTGCCGTGTGTAAGTCTTTCAGCACGCGAGCCAAGATGCAATGAAAGGATTAATTTCATTGGCTTTCGTGTCCCGTCAGCCCCTTTCGAATGGCAAGTACGCTGTCCACAATCACCGCATCGATACCCTCCTTGACTTGCAGCTAATATATACCGTCAGCATATCCATTCCTTTCCCCCTGAGTACATTCTTACCTTCACTTTCTCAGGATCATTATTCAACGCTCCATAGCTGACGCAAACCAATCCCGATTCCTTCACCACCCTGACAAGCCGCGGGCTTATCACCAAAGGCTCTGCAGCGGCCACAACGCCAAGGAGGTTCCATCGGGACGCAAAGCGGATGGCCTCTTGGAGACTACTGGCCCGAATGTCGCCGACGGGGGAAGTGCCTGCGTCTGTGAGGAAGAGGATGGGTATCGAGGGCTGCTTGAAGGAGAGGAGAAGGCAGATGTCCGGATTGAAGCTCGAGAAGATAACATTGCGCTTCTTGCCCAGGTCGTACACCTTTGTGAGGACGGTATCGACAAAGGAGTTCAGTTCGACGGCGTAGGTGTCCATCTCTTCGGCCTCGCTTTCGTGGAGCATGGGGTATTTCATTTCAATGTTGAAGCCAATGCTTTCGGGGAGCTTCTTGAACATTTCCTCCAATGTGGTGAAGGGGGCTTGGATGAAGTTGCCGCGACTGTTGCCTTTGAAGCCTTTGGACTTGAAGTCGCGTGTATGCTTCATGCGTTCTCGCATGTCTTCTGAGGTGTCGTCGCTTGTTAGGTCTCCCAATGACATGGAGCGAATTTTCCGTGGATCCGCACCGTTGATGGCTTTCGCAACAGCTTCGTTGTCCAGGACTGGAGACCCTGGCCGTGACTGGCGGGGATTACGGCCGTTGTTGACGTGAAGGAATTGCTCGAGTGTGAGAGTGTGCACTGGAGCATCGATGCCTGTCTCACTCACGAGAAAGTCGTGATATATCACGGGTATGTGGTCCTTTGTCAATTGGACATCGAATTCAACATACGAGGCTCCTAGATTAGCGGCTGCAATGAACGATTGTATAGTGTTTTCGCCAAGCTGCAGCGAGTTTCGAGCAGCGACGTTCTTGCCTAAGCCTCGGTGTCCTATCACCATGGTGGAGGTCATACTCTTCCAGTAGGTCAGGTCCTCCGCAATAGTCATGTTTGGATGAGTGAAAGGCGTGATAATGAGGAAATTGAAGTTGACCGTGCCGATAACCTCAAGGGTGTTGGCTGCTACAATTGGTACAGCAACATCTCCCTGCAGCGAGATCCGCTTGGAGCCAACATTGGGTTTGACCGTTGAGAGAAGTGCAACCCCGCGGCCAACGATCTGGTCGTTAGACCCGGCATATGTTGGAACAATGTCAAAGTACATCTTTACCTTTGTGACATCGGGTGCGAAGAATGCGAATGGCTCTGTGCTAATATTATCCTGGACTGGCAAGTCGATGATCGATTCCTCACCGCGCGCTCCGATAGCAGAAAGGACGACTGATAAGGCAGTGTCAAGCTGCGTGGAATGAGCATCTGCCAAAGGGATACGATCAAGATTGACTGCCTCGACAGCTTTTCGGCTATCCATTGATCCGAGACTGACAAGTATCATGGCATCCTTTGTGAGGTATCTATGGCCGTAAGTCTTGATAGGCTCCATACTCTTCATAGCACCGCTGCCATTGGGGGTACCGTTTTGCTTCCTGCTTTCATACGGTTTGCTAGTTTGAGAGGGATGAGCTGAGGGCGAGTCAGAATCGGAAGAGGGTGGGGATGCTGTGACTTCGGTCAGAAGTCTTGCGACATCGATATGTCCTCTCAAGACCGCGTGTTCTGTGGCTGTCCACCCAGAAGTGTCGGGCTTCTCCAGGACGGCTCCTGACTTGATTAGAACATTGACGATACCGATGCGGCCCTCAACGCATGCTATGAAAACTGGGGTCCATCCGTAGGTATTTTCTGCAATCTCCGTGTTGGCCTTTTGGCTTCCAATACCATCGAGTAGAATGGAGGCACACTCTACGTGGCCGGAACGAGCGGCGGCGTAGAGAGCTGTCTCGCCTTGATTGTCCTGATAGTCAAGATCAACTCCCGCCTCTGCCAACAGCCGTACGATGGCCGTAAAGTTGGCTTCGACAGCCAGGGAGAGGACTTCGCCAGACTTGGACATGTTCTTGCGAATCGCAGCTTTGCAATCGCTCGTTCCTCTCCAATCTTCTGCTTCAAGTAAGGTTTTCGTAGTAAGCGGATGCCCGCCAATGACACTCAGATGCAGAGGAGCATATCCATCGACGTCTTGCCAAAAGGGAGCATCTATCCCGTCGCTGACTTCGAACTGACCCCAGGCTTGCATTCTTGTGATAACGATCTGACAGATAACCACGAATCCATATTGAGCTGCGTAATGTAGTGGCATTCGTCCATACACATCTCTTGCAAATAAGGCTTCGCGCTGCTGTGGGCGTAGCTTGTCTAGTATGTACTCCAGGAGTACAACAGCTCTGTCTTCTCTTCCCAAGCGACTATAGCCATCAAGCTCTTTCGTGGAACATGTTGCAGGTGCAAGGACTGGGGCCGCTGCTGGTTTAATGTAGTTGGCCGTATCCACATTCGTGTCCTCCGATTTACTGTCAGTGGCTTCTCCATCACCTGAAGTCTTGGATCGTCCAAGGCTAATTATGAGACGGTGTATGACATTCCGCTTGTTGATATCATCTCCTTCGTTGAGCGATTCGATTTCTTGCAAGAGCTGGTCAATGCAAGACTTAGCTCTACAGGCAATGGCTCTTTGCAAGAGATTGAGAGCCATGATAGGTGGTATTCTGTCTGCCGAGTCTTCTGTGTATGGGTTGGATTGAGATAATAGATCACCCATTCTCACCGCGTTGTCCATACGGATGGCCGAGTCCACGGCATCCAGTACTCCAGCCGGTAGGCTCAACATCGCCTTCGAGGATGCGCGCTTCAGAGAATGTGAGGAATGGGTGGAACTATCATCGTCGCGAACCTTGACATCGCCGAGCTTCGAGAGCCAGTCATTGACGAGTTTCATAGTCTCCAACAAATCGACATTGGTAGCAAATTGCTTGGTGTCAACCTTTGATTCCAGGTATCGCCGCTGCGTCGAGGCTTGTCGCAGCTTCTTGTCTAACTTCTTTGTGATCTTGACGAACCCCCTCCTGTTGACCTCTCCATACCATTGTAGCTTCCTCAATTGACCGCGTAATTCTAAGAGAGCACCCATGATGTCTTCCACCTCATCTTGGTCGATGCCACCATCAGTCTCGAGGGACCGCCCATAGCGATCCTGCAGCAACTTGAGCCGACGAGCTGCATCGGCAAACTTCTTGTTGTAGAACGAGTCAACATCCTCCAGATTGCGATCCAAGGAGAACAAGAACTCTGCAGCTTAATTAGCATGCGATCCAAGAGGCCCCCATGTGAGCAGCATGCCAGCCGTATCAGCCACATCTCCCTGCTTGACATCCGCAGCGGCTGACTTGATGAGCTTCTTCAACGGCTTGTACTTGATGTATGAGGTTGCCCACTCAGGCACCTGGTTGCGAGGGAGGTTGCGACCAAATTTCATGTTGGCAGGATTGTAGTACTGCGGCTCTCGTGAGCTAGCAAAAGAGGGTGAGTCTCAATTGAGGTGAACGTAATGAGTTAAGAACATGAGGATGGGCGCAATCTGATCCTGCAGAAAGCGAACAGGGAGAGTGCAGATGCCGTGGACTGGAAAGCCATTGATGTTGTAGTCGCTTATCCCCGTTACAATCAGAGGTAATTAGAGATAATTTGGATGCATGAAGTGGACTGGGGAGGGTTGAGGGCGGGTCTTGACACAAAATGCTTCCTTTTGTGCGTGCTTGTTTAGAGGCGTTTGGTTGGCTGTCGGGAGTAGCCACGGAGAGTGTAGGAATGCAAGAATAGGATAGGGGAGGTCCTCGCAGACGACAGGGTAGGCGTCGTGAAGTCAACAACAATGCATATGTGTCGAACGAGAATAGATGGAGGGTAATATCGTTTGAACCCAATAAGTTACGGAGAAGCTCATGCAACGCTAATCTCCGAGACATACGTATAGTATCTCCGCCACACCTGCAAAGCGTGTTGTACTCGATGCTGCGAGGACGAAACGGCATATCACAGGACTGCATTGGTATCTGAAGCTATCCTATGCTACAACCGTCGACTTGAATATCTACATCGCTCAACTGGTTCGTTTCCTCTGGTTTCCCCGCCGTATTGATAGTATTATATTGGCTCATCTCCTCCCTTCCTTCGATGTTGTGATATGCTATGCTTTATCGAAGAATGGCAGGGTACTGGTAAAGAAAATGTGTATATCTGGCATACTTACCGGTGATGCGAGGCGTAGCAATGAAGAAAAGCCTCGACTTCAGACATAACTCCAACCAGTCCACCAGTGCGAAAAATGCTATACCATGTATCGAGTTGCGAGCCGATTGAAAGAAACCGAAAAAGGTCTCATTATGTCGACACGCGCTGGATGAGTCGTAATGACTATCACGGAGTTCTGCGTATCGGACTTATTAGGATGTGCGGGTCCCAGTGGCAGAAGACTGCGGTGTCAACGCAATCTCCCGACGCTCGTTTGCCGCTATCTCTTGGAAAAAATCCTCGACTGCGCCACGGTGCCATTCGTTATCGGGCGATTCACGCTGGATCTCGTAGTCGGCTGCTGTGACACCCTTGTAATCGAAGTCCGGATGACTCTGCGAAGCTGTCTTCGAGGCATCATCGTTGCCGGAGGGTTTTGCGTCGGAGCCGCCGTCATAGCCATAAGTCATTGGCGCAAGATAGGCGGCTGCTAGATTGTTCGTGCTCGGATTCTTGTGGTCCTGGCATGCCGAGGGAGTGGCAATAATCTGTGTTGCGGCATATGCGGTAGATGATGGTAGGTTTACACGCACTTGCTTTGAAACAGTCTCGTTGCCTCGATGTTGACTAACAGAAGCGGTATGAGCCTTTCCAGCCCCGTCGGATTGAGGTAGGTAACCATGAGCTTGGTAAAAGGAAGAAGCTAAGGACGAATGGGCTTTGCTGACCGAAGCGTCTGGCTCCGATTTGAAGAGTGCAAGGGAGTCGGACTGCTCCCTGGCTTTAAAAGCGAACTTAGTTTTTGCGTCTCGCACTTTCTCAACTGATGATGCGTATTCCTTATTGGCACCACGGGCTGACCCACCGCCGCCTCCTCTGAGAAGACTGTTCAAGCGATCAGCAATGCCATAGCCGGTGCTTAATATAGATTTCGAAGACTGCGTTGAAGAGTATGTTGGATTCTTGAGCATCTTCCGGAGGAATTGATGGGAGTTAGCCTCGAAACTTGATTATGCGTTAGCTGAATTCGATATCGCTAGTGTGAGAAGTGAATGACTCGCCTCGAAACATTGATCGACTTAACGTCGAATGCATCGCAGCTGCTAGCAGCCACAGTATGATCGTTCATACCAATCGGGATATTTACTTTGGCTACCATGTCTGCCCCTTGAGCTTTGAGGTCTGCGATCATGTCCGGGGAAAATGGGACAGAGCCGCACTCCTCGTCTGGTCCCCATGAACTCCTAGTTTCTGCGGATAACTCATAAAGACCTACTGTTGTTCCTGTGTTCTTGCACAACCTTGATGAATTCTTCTTTTCGTATATCGGATGTTGGCCAGCCGAAACCGAAACCAACTCAGGGGTTATCTCCAATGTTTTAGAGGTGTTCTCAAGGTCTTCCACAGGCTTTTGCTCAAGCGCCTCGATCAATTCTGGTAAAAAGTTGGACTTCGAGCCCGAAAACTGTTTTGCAAGGGTACTCGTCGAGGTTATACCGGGACTTGTGCTCCTCACCTCGATTGAACCCGAGGAACGTGCCGCAGGCGCCTCGAGGCAGTCCTCAACGTGTTTTTGCCGAGGTTCGGCTACATCTCTCGACTTTCTCGACTTGGCCATGGTGTCTTTCTCCACAGTTGCTGCATGTATTATTCGAGAACCACTGACAATGGGATTTGACGAATTGGGCGCTTGCATTTGTCGAGGCATATCAAGTGTCGAACGCGGCACAGCGTCTCCCTCTGTCAAGTTCATCTTTCTACTGCTTCTGAAGCGAGAGTCTATGTGCTGATTGTTGATCTTGTTGATGTCCAAGGGTCGAAGACTCTTTGCAGAATCAAGTCCATGGTGCCACTTCACGGCCTCATTGTTGGTCACACGTGGGAGAACCGAAACAGCTGACTTTGGACTACTGGAGGAAGTATTCTTATCGTTGACGCGAGCTTGAAAGCGACCATGGTCTAAAGTATGTGGATCTCCCACTTCTACCTTGGCCCCCGCAACATCGTAGGCCCATGTCCGAAAAGGTGTGTTCGGTAATTGGCCCTTGAATGCATAGTACGACCGAGTGACGTCCATCCTATCTTTCATGCTCTCGGTGGTGATTGGATCCCAGCCTGAGAGTCTTGGTGAATTGCGTGCGTTGTCGACCGTAAGTGGGGAGAGTGGTGCATCTTTGCGACGGAAGTTGAAAGCACTATTCTCCCAGTCCCATGGACGTGGGTTGGTAACATGATCCGGGATCTCTGTAGGTAATGGGATGGGGTCTCGATCACAGATGGCCCACCAAATGTCTTGCTCCGCATCGTAAGCTGGATCTTTGCTCGAACCGCCAAAGCATCCATAGCGACGGGCTTGATCGCGGACTCTCCAGATAGCCTCCTGAAACTCGGCAACAGTCGTACAGTAGGTTTTCTTATCTAGGCCCCAATTGTAAAGATATCTGCTAGCATATTCAACATCTTCATATTCGACGACACGCATTGCCGGGTCCGAAGGATTCAAATAGCTGGACGAAGAACCTTGTCGATGCGAGGTTACCTGGGTACTTCCACTTAGATCGTTCGTGTTCTGAGCTTTTCGCGCGATGGCAGCGTTGACCATATCTTTGACATTGAAATTGGACTCATGGCAAGTATATGGCTTGCTCACGTTGGTGTGTCCAATTGGAGTATTCTGGTCACTGCAAACGCGCTGTCCAGGGATCCCGCAAGGGCCACTAGAGGTCATGTTTGGTACGAAAGGCAATGCAGCTGGTGAAAGAGCTTTGCTAGTCGGATTGCTCTGGGTATCAGCACCACGTACGTCCGCCTTTTGATCAACTGAAGGTTTGGCGGGTGGAGTGATGGGAAGACCTGTATGTGGTGCGATGATGGGTATTTTGCGATTGTCCCTTTCTTTGCTGACGCGAATCTTGTCAAGAGATTCAACGAGGTACCTTCGTTGTGCTACCAACTCGGTGCGCTCTGCGGCCGTTATCTCAAAATGGTATAGGGCCAGGTGCTTGTCGATGTTCGTAAGCTCCTGCTTGAATGCTGCTTCCTTGGCACCAGTGTGCTGAGTAAGTAGAGAACCAGATGTCTTGCGATTACTGGATGCCCGAGACCCGTTCAGGGTATTTTTAGAGGGGCCTGGCGCATTAAGAGCTTGTGCGGGCAGTGTAAACGGCGGGACATTTGAGGGCGTTTGCTGAGCGCCTAAAAAGCCCTGCTGCTCCGATGGCTGATGCAAATACTGCAGTGGCTCCATTATTGTGCTGACTCCATTCCAGTACGTACGATAATGCAGACCACTGCAAGATACAAGTGTGCTGCCATCTGGGAAGACTGCAAGAGGCACCATGGCTACTGGTGTTTGCACCGCAGGAGACATGAGAGGCTGGTAGCCGTACTGAGTACACTCGTAAGGAGCGGCGTGCATGGAATTTGCCGGGAAACCAGACTGGCCAGCGAAGGTGTCAATTTGGCCTGAGGAATAGCCACCAAGTTTGTCGGGGACCATTAAAGGCGTTTCTTGTGCCTGTATGCTCTGCTGCTTGAGAGCTGAAAGGACCGACCGCCCTTCCGCCTGGGCAGTATCTACATTCGCCAGCCGTCCTCGAACGAGATCGTTCAGCGAGCTAAAATCAAGCATCGGTGGTGGCGATGTCGGGCCAGCTGGAACGATCCGACCACCTGCGGTCACTCTATGGTGTGGAGGCGACGCATGCTGTTGGAGAAAGCGTACGAAACCATCGTGACGCTGTAATGGCGGCGGTATGCCTATGGGAGGTGGAGGTTGACGGTTCAATCTGGGGATGGCCATGAACTTTGATCCGATGGATGGGCGATAATCGATGTTATTAGAGGTGATGCTGCCGCGGGAAACATTTGATATATCGGAAAGGCCACGAGAGCGAGAGGGAAGCCGACGTGTGTTAGCCGCTCCCATGGACTGGAAGATGTTCTCTGCAACAATTTGATCAGTCTCTGCAAAAGAAAGCGAGAGCAATGGAGGACGGGCAAATCGTTTCACTCACCTGCGATGGCTTCTGGCTTCACGCGCAACATGATGAAGACTGCACCTTGCATGTATCTCATGCCTAGTAGAGTTGGAATGGTATAAACAAGCTTCGAGCGATTGAGGTCTACAGATGGAGCAGCGCGGTGTGGCACGGCATCGCCGTCATGATTTGTGCAGCTCATGCTTCGAGGAGGGGGCGTCACAGGTTGAGTACAGTGAGCTACGACTTCGGGAATAGTTGTCTGGTCTTGGGTCGACTGCTCTTGTACCCAGTCCGAGGTTCGTGCCATAGTTGGTATCGGGACTGGCTGGCTGATGTGACTAGTATCGACGCTTGAATGGACTGGCGAGTTTGCGAATGATTCTAGGCCCGAGTTAACACTCTTCACCGCAAGGACTCGGACATCGGCCCAGCTGTCAGAGGAGTCTAGCAAGGAAGACATGATGATGGGGAAGAACTCTCTACAGGCTCATAGCTGCCTCGGAATTGTGACTTGATAGAACGTGTGCCTTGGGGTGGGTGGGGCAACGCAACGTCCGGCTTGTGATCTTGGAAGAATAGAGGACAGCTGCAAGATGACCCACCTTGAGCCAAAGGAGGTTGAGCTTCCCTAAGCTATGAGCTCGTGGGCTTCGCCGATACTCCAAAACGAAAGCGAATGTTGGGGTGATGGTGGTGATCGAAAGGTTGTTGGCGTTGAGGAGTGAAGGAGTTTGTTCTACATCACACGAGATTTCGCTAGCGTGATTGAAGTAGCACTTAGTAGTAAGTCTTGCATCTTCTAGAGCAAGCGCGACTTGCAATCGTATCTTAAGTCATTGTGATGCGTACCTGCCTTCTCATATTGCTATACTATGTGGGACTTGATCGAAGCTGCGTCCCAGGAACACTGTTGCAAGGATTATCAGTCTTCCCCATTTCTTATGCTGAAGAGGTTATGAGCGAACAGCAAGCATGACTGCATTAGCAGACGCAAAAGTACTCAGGCTCAGATAGTATGTCTGGTTTGTCCTTCCTTGCTAGCAATAGCTGAGGGGGGACATAGTTGGGTGGGTGCTTGCTACTCCCTGCCAAAGTGAGCAATGCTTTCTGACAGCAGCAGCAGCAGCAGAATTCTCGCTCCACTAGGCGGGCTGTTCCACTATAGGATGAAGCCTTGCTACGGACACTGGCTCCTGATGGGATATCGAATTGGCTGTTGCGGAAGAGCTCGTGTCGTACCTTGCGAAGGGTGCGACATGACTCAAACATAGCATGCAATGCTAACGCAGTTGACATGCTGAATCTGTGAGACTCCATGAGTTCGCTAGAAGTCCACCAAGTGATTACCATGGAGTAGAGATTAGTGTTTGTGATGCATATGCGCTCAGGATTGGTAGTTCAGTCTCTCGCTGCTGTGAATACAGAGATGTTTACCAAGTAAGTGTAGCGCGTGTGAGCTGTAGTGTAGCGGTACGCCTCGTGAGGATTGGTATATAATTCACAAGTCCTTCCCAAAGGACTGGAGATACATAGGCACCTTGCATAGTAAGGTAGCTCGCGGTGGACAAAAAAACCTAGAAATTCCAAGCCAAGCCAGTAGCGGGGAACACCACCAGAATTTGTATGCGTATCTCCCATTTCTATATAAATCTAGTAACCAGTCATTACGCCGTCCCCAGCGATGACTGCTCGTAATCTATCGGGCATAGTATATACACGTTCATTAATAAACGTTTATAAAATACCCTCCCAGGCGTCATTTATAATCACCCGCATCGATTGATCGTCCCAATGTGGTACCTTTCGTAACGCCTGTTTTAGTGCCTGCCATAGATTCTTAATAGGAGCTAGATCCGGAGAACCAGGGCAATTAAAGTAGTGTTTCAGGCCTGTTTCTGCCTTCCATCTCCGTACTGGATTCGTAGCTGTCCCACCTCCATGGCCTGAGTCACCGTCTTCTTCTAAAATAAACGGATCAATACGTCCAGCTCGGACGTCTAGGATCCAAGGTTTTACGACCGGCTCGAGTATCGAATCGATATATACTCGGTGCGTCATCTTCCCGTTTTAATTACCTGGGACGTTGTAGTACATAAGGTCTGATTTATGTTCGAAACCAGCGCTAGCCCATGTATGCTGTCGTTTTTGATCTGATTTCCTCTTACCACCCCCCTTTGGATCGCCCTCTTATATATAGTCCTGATAGTATCGTTCGCCCAGCTTTCGTATGATACGAAGCGTACCTTAAGGCCCGAAACCGTAGTGGCATTCGTCACTAAATCGTATTGGATTCTAATCGTCCGGCTGCTCGTATCGGGTCAACCAGTATTCAGCGTATTCCTTCCGTCGTTTTTTACTCTTCTTATTTACCCAGCCTTTTCGACAGGCTAGGCATTTATGGTATTCCATTATTCCCATTGCCCGGCGTATTATTTTGCCAGAAACGTCCAAATTTACCTCGTATCCTAATTGCTCCCAGGTCAGGGCCCGCGCGCAGAAACCATCCTCTTCTAGTATCTTTTCTATTTGTCGTATATCTTTCGATGTAACCTTTGATTTCCGGCCGCGTGTTTCTATTGTTTTGATGTAATTGACGCCTCGTCTTGATATTGGGGCATGGCAAATTGTTGATACCGTAGGTACTGGAATACTACGTGTATTACTGATAGCTTCGTATGTTATAGCGTGGTCGAAACGATCGCTGCGTATCTTTGCTCGTATTGGAGTAGGCCATTCATGCTGAGCCTCGTGTGGGACTGGCGACGACGGTGGCATTGTTAAAAGTGTAGTTTAGGCAGTAGAATGGGAGATGCGCATACAAATTTTGGTGGGGATCTCCGCTTTTAGCGCCCGAATTTCTAGGTTTTTTTGTCCACCGCGAGGGTAGCACGGTAGGAAGTGAAGTCGTCCAAGAGGATCCTCCGTGAAGGTAGATTCTCTAGCCAATCGGATGCGCTGCCCGGGTCGATCATCCTAGCGTTTAGGGCACTCATCCAGGGCTTGTCTTCGAGTATCGTTCATACATTCGACACCCCCAAGACCCCCATCAACTGCGACCTTACCCTGCCTCATAATGTCCGTTCGGGCGACCCGAGGCCAGAGAGCCGTCGCAAAGCAAGCTCCAGCTATGGCAACCTTCTCTGGCGAGTCACAAGAACAAATAAGTGAGTACACGCATTTACTTGAAGTGCTAACCAAAGCCCAGCTGTGGCCCCTTCTCATCCATCCGTGCTTCCATATATTTGTGTTTACTAATGTCTTGCCCTTGGGCTTCTGAGCAGGCGACGAATCCAAAACCAGATCTATCAACGAAACACCCTCTGTTGGCACAACAGAGACAATCGGGAGTAGGCTACGCAAAAGACGTCGCGCAGACTCTCCGCCTGCCGAAGATCCATCTCCTGCACCCAAACGTGTGCAGTCAGAGAAGGCTGGATCAGGGATTCGCCAACTTAGTGAAGCCAATCATGCGGCGCACAATTCTATGAACGCAGCAGCACCAAACATACCAGACCAAGCTATGGACTCAGTGGACACCAATGTTACGGAATCGGTTGAGGGCACCAGTCTTGGAATTCAACCGCAAGCAACACCAGGGCACCTTCCTACTCAGAGTGCTGGTGACGCGGACTTCAATACTGTGATTGCCGACATTATCAACCATGGGGAGACAGTGGACAATCATTACGCTTCTCGTGGATACAATACAATAGGACTGGTACACAATGGCTACCTGGGAGCAAGCTTCAATCTAAAGATTCAAAGCCTACCAGTCCTCGAGAACCTGGTAGGCTTGTATGGAAAAGTGGGTGAATGTGAATACTAATGCTTCCAGGCTACTCAAATCTTGGACATCATGGCCAAGTCAACGTATCATGAGATCCTCACGATCGCCATGAAACCCGATACCGACCCTGGACAAGCATACGCGACGTTGAAATCTCTGTTCGACCATACCAAGAAAGTCTACTCGGTCCAAGAACCCTTTTTAAATCCGTACGAGCTGGGACTGGTGGACAACGGCCAAGTCGAGATTATCAGAAAGGCTAATATGGCGACGTTCGTGTCTAGTGTCTTTGGTAGTCAAGATGTTGGGTTCTACCATCTTAATGAGAACTTTGTCGATACTTTTGTTGCAGACGCAGGCCGTCTTCTGAAAAACCAGGCTCAATTGTTCTTAGATCTGAAGACGCAAGCATACATATCTGCTGTCCAGAACACAGATCGCAGTAGGGTAGAGATACTGGATGACCTATTCCCGAACAATCTCGAGGACCACTTACTGAGACGAAGACCTGGCGCCAAACAGCTTGCACCGAGCGAGGCGGAATTTGTTCAGCGTGCTGGTAATCGGCGAAAGGCGTTGTTAGAAGAGGCATCTGATCATGTTGCGTTCAAGAAATTACCCGAAAGGTACGTGTGGGAGGATTTCTTACGAGATGTCAGTGCCTATGTGAGCAAGAACTTCGAGGCTATAGCCGGTGTGGCCGTGAGTTCACTGTCATCCATTCAATGAGTATTTGCTGAAACCTGAGACAAGGTTCCGAAATTCGCTCGTTCCCAACAACCCCAAATGCGTGGCCAACAGCGGCTTTCTCAACGAAGCACCGTCCAGCAGCCTCCATCCATACAGCATTCCGTTATGTATAATAGCATACTACCCACTACGCAGCCTCCAGTGCCCCAGATCTCCGCTCCGGCCACCAGTCGAGACAGCATCGCCGAGAAGGCAACCCAGGCAGCCCATTATGCTATGCAAGACATCACCACCGATCAGGCTACTGCAATGCCAAATCAATATCAGCAGGAGAACCAGCCACCAATCGAGAGCCAGGGTACGGGGCCTTCGCCACAGGCTATGCAGAATACTCTCCAAGTTCAGTACCACTTCGAGCACCCTCTTCATCCCAACGTCCCCGCGCCTCCACCGCCTTACTTCCAGAACATTTCATACCAGGATGCGCAGCAACAGTGGAATGGCCACCTGCCAAGCTCAGGCCAGCTTCATCCTGCCTTTGGTGACCAGATCATCCCGTATCCAACGCAATCAGCCCCAACCCAAGTCCTTTACGAGCGAGCCCGCATGGCCGCCACAGCAAAGGCGTCGCTTAGTAATCGACGGGCTGGGCATCCCAGCCAACGTCGGCCATGGACGACAGAAGAAGAAAGTTGTCTGATGGCAGGACTCGATCGTGTCAAAGGACCTCATTGGAGCCAGATCCTCGCAATGTTCGGTCCAGGCGGTACAATCAGCGAGGTGCTCAAGGACCGCAACCAAGTCCAGCTCAAAGACAAAGCCCGAAATCTCAAGCTCTTCTTCCTCAAGAGCGGGATCGAAGTCCCCTACTACCTGCAATTCGTCACCGGCGAGCTCAAGACGCGAGCACCGGCACAGGCTGCCAAGAACGAGGCAAAGGGAAAGGCCAACACCGATGAAGATCGTGCTCACGTTGAAGGTCTCATGGCGCTTGCTGGGGGCTCTTCGCACGAAATGGAACAGCCGGCGACCTTTTTGGGGAATGTCAATGTTCCTATGGCGGATATGGGTGTTGGCTTGCATAATGATGCTATGAATGGTAACGGAGTACTCATCGACCCCGAGGTCACCAGCGGTGTCCCTGCCGAAGATCGGAATCATTTGGACGTGACGGACGCATCGGTCGATGGTATTGAATAGGCTATAACGTCCATGACCGACCAATTGCATCAGAATCAGGCTAGTGGAGGTGTCTGAGTGTGACACACATCCCATCACAGTACCGAGTCATCCCTTGTTTCTACGCCACATACCAATCCACTTCATCAGGTACTCTGGGTTCCAAACTTACTTTAGCGTCGACTGGTTTTCCGGGGCTTATATTCCCCACTTGGGTTTGGCGGTTAGCACTTGCCAGCTTCTCTTGTTCTCATTAGATATCCCATATGCGCAATCGATACGAATTACGTTACGGTTAGCGTGTTTGCTGTTTCGATGGCATGGCTTAAAATGCTGATGCAATGGATAAGAATCGTTGTACGATCTCCTGTGATGCTCACTGGCTTATGCCATTGATAGTCTGGCGTGAGGCTGGAGCTTCCTCTAATCTGAGATACATCCCCGAATCCCCTGGCATGCCAAAACAGGACTTTCTCCAGCGGCTCATTGGAAGAAGTGGCAGTGGAAATCGTGATGTAGCCTGGAAGGATATGAACCGAACGATGGGTACATTCTGAAGGTCGTCGTCTTGACTCGAGTGGCCAGCTATGAACCAGCTTTGGCGCTCAGGATGACAGCTCGTCCTGATGGGCTGATAATATTGACGCTGCAGGGATACAAGACTGGGGACTTGTTCCGAATGGATGGCTTGGAATACGACGAATGACCAACAGTCACAGATCTGACCATGAAGCTGCTTCTATATTGTAACCAATGCGACCTTACATGCATATACCGATTGCACATTCCGCATAAACATTGCCTGATATCGCAAGAGCCCAAAGCTCTTCCTAGCGCCCATAGATGCAATCCCCCTAAACGCCTTCACGCACACCACACCACACCACGCCCCACCTACCCACCTCACCGATAAAACTCCCCCCTCTTAACATTAACCCCATACTCACCAACCGCACACCCCAAATCCTCCATCGTCAGCACCGCCCGCCCCGCCTGCCCACCCCCCCCACCCCCACCTCCATACCCCGCCCTCTGCACCCCCAACACATGCGCCCCTCCCTTCCCCTTATCCTCTTTCCCACCGCCCTTCCCACCCGCTTGGGCCTCGACGGGCTGTGTGGCTGCGGCTGCAGCGGCGGATGCGGAGGGCTGACCGGCGCCGGTGGCGGAGGTGCGCATGCGGCTGTATTGGTAGGCGTCGGCTGCTATGTCTGCGATGAATTTTTGGGTTGCGAGGGCGAGGAGGCGGGCGAGGGGGAGGGGGGTGGTGGTTGGGGGGAGGCCGGCGAGGAGGAGGTGGTGATGCGTTACTGCGTCGGGGATCTGTGGGCGGGAGGGGGGTGGTTAGTGGGGGGGGCTTTGGGTTTTGGGTATGGGGTTATGGTAGGGCTGGAGGGGGAAAGGGTAAGGGAGAACGGACTATAGGAGCGTAGTCGTCCATTTTGCCGAGGAACTCTCGCAGCGAGATGTCTTTTCGTGTGGGCTCCCTCGTCTCGGGCAGTGGGGCTTCGAGGTCTGGGTTCTCGGGCTCTGGAGGGGCTGGGTCGATGACCATGTCGAGGTCAGGGTCGAGCTCTTGATCCATCGCGTCGGTTGGTTGAGAGGTTGGAGGGGCAAATGGGCTGGATGAGGGGTTTGAGTCTGCCATGGTAGCGGTAGGAAGAGTACGGGTCTTCTGTGTGAGACTTCACTTCATCGTATGTCAATTGATATTGCAGATGGAATTATCACGGGCTCTCGGCGTTTCTTCGGGCCGAGAATGCCAAGACGTCCTAGGCCTCCGGACCTGAGTCCTATTTCTCTGTAGGCCATCGCTCAGTTGCTCATGACACAAGGCGAGGTGTTGCTGCTGCACGGTCGCCATTGAGACTAAGTCGTCGTGAGATGGCTGCCATGGTCTCTCACAGCACAATCGATGTGGTCTGGCAGCTACAGATTGCACCCTTCGCTGAAAATATGAATCCCGGACCACGGAAAAAAGCAATCCTTAGGCTTCTCTAGCGTTCGGCATGTTGCTTCTAGCTTCCCCACGGCGATTGCTAGCGCCCTCTAGCGTCCGGCTTCGATACCGGGCCGCTCATCCATTTCTCCATTGGTATACCTCGTGCTTTGGTCTAACCTCTTACAACTGATCTATCCCCAATGCAGTGGTTCACCCACTCTCCGAAAACGTGGCTATCTCCCACATGGCTTCATCTAAGGCAGACCGTAACGATGAAAATCAACGGCTCCCCCCCCCTCCTCTCCCCTCTCATCTGCCCATCTCTCTCTCTATTCTCTTGTACTACTACAAAGCGTCGATCATTTCCCATATCCTAGATTGAGCCTGTGTGCCCCACCCAGTGCCAGCACATCGATTACGCATGTCACACATGTTTGATATTCTCCCTAAACAGCCCGCCGAACATGTCATACGCAAACTCGAGAAACGGCAGAGCTATCTCGCCAAAGCCCCATATCAGCAGAACAAGTTGGAGAGAAAGTCAAGGAGAAAAGCTCTCAATGACTATATCATGAAGCTCTGTCCAACTACTTGGGTCGCCCCTGCAGTCATCAAAGCTCATGACCGATGGGAATATGACAGAGACAGGAAATACGTCCATCAGGTACATGTGCATTATCAGGAGACGAGGAAGAAGGATCCGATCTCGACACGAAACTCGATAGGCAAACTCATCGATATTCAACCTGCCGCTTTGGAGATACCTCCGACTGACGGGGACGAGATGTCGGCGGATCCCTGGAAGCTGCCACCTATCGAAGACTTTGTTCAAGTCGAGTCCACACCTGCTCAGCCTCAAATCTATATATTCCTCGATCCCCAGATCCAGCAATACAGACCAGACTCCACATTCCTCGTGCCGTGACTCAACGAATCACCAGCCACATACAGCAACAGCAGCCTATCAGCCGAAGCTAGCTCTCGCTACGGTCTCGTCCAGCAATGTATCGATGCTTCAACTGCCGCCGCAGAATTCATATACGCACGACTACTTAGCAGACCAGCATGGGATGGAATATCTTGCAGGTCGCGTCGTACTTGGATACCCCACCGACTACCGCCCGGCAAGACCGTTGTGGCAATTACTATGGGTTTGAGGAAGGATGTCAGTGTCACTCGATGCCGTTTTTTGGGTCATCGTCTTATCCTGCTTGCAGCACAGCCTCACCACCTCGGGCACTCGGCTTTCGACGTTGAATCCTCAATGGATACAACCCAGGTCTGTACTACGACATGGGACTAAGCCAGACCAGCCACACCCCGCCAACCTTTGCTTCGTCCATGCACTGTGGACATATGAAACAAGCTTCTACACATTCCAGCAACAGGCTGCTATTGTCGCACTCGGCTTAGATGCTTTAGGAGTAGTCATTGCCATAATCGAAGGATGAGGATCCTCGGTCTTGCTCTTTTTGACTTATTCTTAAGCACCCAATAAGCAAGACTTTCGACAATCGACGGTCAGGATAGCATTGACACAGTCAGTCAACCAAGTGAGTAGGTACTCTGGTTGAAGAACATACGTGATCTTTACTAACCTGATAGGCCTAATCAGTCTCTTGCTACGAGTATTACTAGCGCCATCGTCCCATTGCCAACAGACGGGTTTATGATCCGAGCGTGAGGAGACGCATTGTATCGATGTGCCATCGCTCGCGGCGAGCAATCAGTGAATCCAGAACCTATTACCGGACACTCCGCGACTGCCTGTCTTCTCAAGTACCGCGGTCACGGATAGAGGCCTCCATTCAAAGTACTCAATAATATTCGCTGAGGCCACTGTCGAGACTCTTTCCTGATGTTTACCTTCTCCAATGATATTTATTCGTATCATGGCCAGTTGTACCTGCATGTTGTGAACTTGGACAAAACAAATGATATGGTAACTTGTACGCAGACAGGATCAGTATTCGCAGTGTATAGCATGTTGATAGAGGATGGGAATTGCCACGGTTGGGAATCAAGCTGTCCGACTTTATCCTTCATGAAATTGATTGAGACTTGGCCACTGCCGATTGGCACCGTCTCCGCAGGATATTCCGTAAATTGTGACTACGTGTGTTATGGGGCGTGGGGACTTAGATGTATGGGGCAAGAGGTCTAAGTAACGGTAAATATTCATTCCCTCATATCAATGATATTAAAACATTTCGAGAGCTTTGCGATCGTCTCCAGCGTGATGTCTGGAAGTAATGATATACGAGTTTGCCACTATGACTATCTCCAGGTGGCGAAAGGCATAAAGCTTCGCAAGCTCTCATTCCAGAATCACCTCATACCAGGGTGTTCGCCATAATGTCTCAAGGCGGTGAGCATCCTGGGCTGAGATAGATAAACTTACGAAAGTTGTGCTACAGCAGCAAGAGCCCTGCTAATATTATTCGACCAACTTGCATCTACGCCCTGACGATTTTGAGGCGTGCCTTTGGGCGACGGAGAATCATTTGCTAGCTTCGGTGTCGCTCAAGTTTTCCAAGCGCACAACAGCCTATGATTTGTAAAGTGGTGTCACGGAAGAAGCCCTGTATCGAGGCGGAGAAGTGTATTCGCCGGCAGCAGCTATTCGCTGTCTGAACACCGGGTGCTGGGTGAATACCATTCAACGCACGTATCGGTAACTCCAAGGGCAGAGTGGCAATGCCAATACAAACTTTACCTGACTCGATGCCCTACTGAACAGGGCGACCGATCGTGGTGTCACACGCAACAGATATCGAAAGAATGCGCAACGTGAAGCAAACAGTTGGCAACCATACAGCACATCTTTGATTTCCTTCTTTCTCTGACTAGCTCCCCATACTTTCCCAGCTTTTTTGCCAACAATTGTTTTTCATCAAACGAGCTACCACAGACGGGAAGCTGTCTTGTCGGTGTGGCGATTGTACTGGAAACAATTCCACCACAATGCCGCAACGTCGCACCCCCCGGCAAGTAACACACTATAGCTACCGAAAGATCAAGATCCTTGGACGAGGTGGCGAAGGCATCTGCTGGCTTTGCGAACGTGAAAGCGATAAGAAGTGGATCGTGATGAAAACATACGACCGATGGATAGAGCACGATGGCCGACCTTTGGAACCTTTTATCCTTCTATACATCATCCCAAATCATCCCAGGATCAACTATTGCGACGGCTGGGCTGTGCTTCCTGACAAGCGATTGGAAGTGTATTATGACTACTGCAAAGGGGGAGATCTGTCGAGTTTCATGGTGAGACACGAGCGATGTCATGAAAGTTTCACCTGGCATGTTTTCATGCAGATCGCCGATGCTCTTGCCCTCCTCCGTGAGTCGAGTCTCTCTACATTTGTGCGCACTGATCTTATCAAGAAATTTGCAGACTATGGCTACAGGCGCGACCACCCAAACCTCATTGGTCCCCACTGGCAACGCGTTGTTCATCGAGATGTCAAGCCCCCTAATATCTTCCTCATCACAAAATACGTGTCAGGTGGCGCGTTTCCCTCCCTCGTCCTGGGCGATTTCGGCATTGCTACATTACAATCAACTTCCAGCAGTGGGACGGGTACACCCTCCTGGCAAGGTCCGGAATGGCCTACTATAACCGCAAAGACTGATATATGGGGACTTGGCGCGATCATACATGCCCTAGCCCATGGTCATTCTCCTCAGAGGCCAGTTCCACGCGGAGAAGGGAGACGTGCGTGGGAGCGGAACCCAAGGTCAAAAAATCCGCAACCACTGACTTCAACATACTCGCGAGAGCTGAGCCACGTTATGATGCGCTGTTTGGCGTTGCGACCAGACGATCGCATCAATAGCAAAGATTTGGTTACGAGACTGGTGAGGGACAGAGCAATATGGAATGGTCGACATCGTGGAAGGCATTGATATTATAGTAAGTAGATCGTTTGGACAAGTCTTGCCGGTGATCGAAGACGCATCAGAAGAACTGGTGTTCTGCTATAGATGTCGTCGATTCGAGAAGGTCATTGTCTTACATCAAGTTCTGACGTGATCTGATTCCTACCGATTGCCACAGGGAGGAAAAGATATTACTGACCTAAAATATTGTGTAATCAATACCATTGAAGAATTAGCGTATCCTGCTCGTGGCGCATCAAACGCATTGGGTCAGAAGACTAGAGAATGATCGCTACTTCCGAGCAGGCAAAGGATTCCTGTAAATAACGGGCCAATCGGCAGTCTCCCAATTCGCTACACACATGGGTATGAACAAAGGATTTGCCACGAATAGTGACGACCCAAGACCTTGGTAACAGCACCAAGTCCCGAAACGTGTAAGGGTAAGCAGCCCCGTGTGACAGCAACGATAAAGCCGGGTATTGCACTGGCTCTCAGCCCTCCCAAATTTCCCCTGGAATTGCAAATGTTCTCTGATATGGCACGTAATTGGCACGGACCCATACCCACAGAGCTTCGGATATTGGCACATAGCCTCGTTGGGGAAGGCTGTCCCAAAATCTACGTTGTACAATGCCCAAGGCCTCCATAACGTCCGTAGCGTTCTTCCAGAACGACACAGCCCTTTCCGAACCCTTGTCTATATAAGACACCATCTCTCCTCTGCTGTGCATTGCATTCAGTTCCCTTGTTCAGTTCACCTTATCGATCATAATATCAAGATCCGAAAAATCTCTTAAGCACATTCAGAACCTACACAGTGTCGGACCCGAGCTCTACACCTCAGGAGAAGTCCGTTACGATCCACCAGATCCTGAGAAGGTTACAATGGCGGACAATCAGAAGATGGAGGCCCTTCGCCCGACAGATAGGAGCCACGAGCAGAAGACCGCTGGCCTCGAAACCATGTCCAAACAATATCACGAAATCGAGCTCCTCTATCATAGGAATCACGTGGAAATCTAGCACATGAAGCGATGCGATGATGGTTCGGACTTAGTAGTCAAAAAGTACACAAAAGAAGGAGCTCACTGGCATGGAAATGTGCCTATGCAATACTATATCCTGAAGACCGTCTTGCCACCTCACCATCGCATTATCGATTGTCAGAGCTTTCTGGGTATTCCTGGTGGCCAAGTAGAGCTGGGCTTCGAACTTTGCTATGGTGGAAACTTAACACGATTCGTTGATGACAAAGACGGTGTTGGACGATCCGAGCCTTTCCTTTGGAATGTGTTCATTCAGATCGCTGATGCTTTGGCACTTCTCCGTAAGTATTATCATTCCGATCATTTGATTTCTTTGATCTTCCCAATTCGATGCTGCCGTCCTTAATGCTGGAAAAGGTGCTAATTTCAATGGTCTTCGAAGATTTCGGTCCCGACCGCATGCAAAAAGACGTTGGCGGTCACAAATGGCAAGAAGTCATTCATGCTAATGTAAATCCCACGAACATCTTCATCCGAGAATACGAAGTCGAGGTTGGCAAGCTCCATTCTCTAGTCCTCGGCGACTTTAGGTCCGCTTTCTTGGGCCCAGGTTACGATCGTGGGGGTGGAATGCCCAATTTTCACGGACCGGAATGGCCATATGTGAGCGCAAAAACCGACGTATGGGGACTCGGTGCCATCATCCGTGAAATTGCTCATGGATGGGATCCATTGGAGTCATTCCCTGAGCCTGCAAATAAGGAGTCGAAGCAAGCCAAGCCATTGGATAGCAAGGATTACTCGGAGGAGCTGACATTTTGTACGATGCAGTGCATGGAACCAGACGTGGATGCTCGTATTGATAGTCAAGACCTTGTCAGATTGCTATCAAAGAAAAGAGCGATCTGGAGAGAAACCAAAAAAGGGGGAGAGCAGCGGGAGAAGAAAGAGGCTCGAGAGCATCAACAAGGGAAGAGTGGACCTTCCAAAGGCAAAGGGAAAGGAAAGCAATCGTCATGAAATCATTCGGCCCCAGGCATGGCTAGGAGACAATAGTAAGGCATGGCACGCTAGAAGAAGCGCTGTACGAGTGTTATCAGACACACAACATAGAACATAGAGATTGAACAGAATCGAGCCCGTCTTCCACTTCAAGCGATGAATGTACCATTGCTATTTTCTCTTGTTCTCCATTATGTCCACGACTCCACTTCTTGTGGATGTTTTCCGAACTACATAGTCGCCAAGCGGAATTATCAGTATGTTTCTGCGAGAGGCATGGAGTATGCAGATCCAGAAAGACTTGGAGGAAATATCCTTATTGCGACAGTCTGCTAATATGGATTACTATCTCCTTTGTACCTCTTCTCCCGACTTATGAATGAACTGATGATGGTTAAGGCACGTTGCTCTCTTCTTCCTTTCTATCTCCCTCACTATGATGGTCCTCAATTTCAACTGATTAGTAATTTGTTAACGTTCACCATGCCAGATGTGGAACTGATTATCGCTTTTGGAGTGTCTTGAACGAATCCTAATCTCCTTGTTTCGCCATCAATGGTTCAACGACAAACACTTGTCCAACAAGACAATTGACTGCGATATTATCTCGTCATTGTTCTTCCACGTCTCTTAGCCAACAATGGTACACGCATGGGACAATGCGTGTTCAGATCTCGAATTCTTAAGAATCGGCTTTATGCCAACGCTTTCCAGCAAAACTGATCGATTGGACTCGGAGCAAGCCCGTCAAGTCATTCTCATATTCACATAACACAAGTAGTGATCGTTTCAAGCATCTGAGGTAAGTCACTTTCTCTCCGCACCGAAGTCTTGCTAGCTGTCACTCAGCATGTTCCAAACAAGACAAGACCGGGAAGCCATCCGCCGAGAAGCAAGCCAACTCCCTCGTTGCAATGACTCCAAACGACAGCAATCCACAAACAAACATCCCAGCCCCAAAACAACCGACTCAAACGGCTTCCACCTACTAAAAACAATAGGCCAAGGCACCCAAGGTAAATGCGAACTCCTCCAACGAGCCGGCGACGGCGTAATAATGGTACGCAAAAGAACTCACCCCCGCCAAAAGTCCATCAAGATGGAAGGTAATACCCCCCGAGAGGTAAAGATATTGCAAGACACACTCCGCCCACACCCTCGAATCATCAACCTGATCTCCTATAACGTGGGCAAAAGTGGCGAATTAGATACCTACTACGACTACCACGCCGGCGGCGACCTCCAACACCACCTCCAACCCCAGACCGGCGCGAGCGAAGGTTTCATCTGGCACGTCTTCCGAGAAATGGCCGAAGCCTTAGCCTACCTGCATTGCGGATACGTCCGCAGCGATCCGAACAAAAGTGGGAAAATGCCACACAAATGGCGCCCCATCGTCCACTGCGATCTCAAACCCGACAATATCTTCCTAAGCGCGCCTCCCACGACCGAAAACCCAACGCCAGACATAATCCTCGGCGATTTCGGCCTCGCAGTCTTCGACCAGGAAATCTCAGGGCACGGAGCGCCAGACTACCAGCCTCCTGAATACCCGCACAACACACCCGCAGCCGACGTGTGGGCTCTAGGCGCGACGATCCATCAGATGGCGCACGGGCACGTGCCGGTCAATTATGTGATGCCGGAGGGGTATCGGGGGACGAGGAGGGAGTGGGTGACGGATCCGTATTCGAAGCGGGTGGAGCCGTTGCCGGGGGGGTATTCGGAGGCGCTGAATCGGAATATGATGGATTGTTTGAGGATCAGGGCGGATGAGAGGGTGGCGGCTTATGATCTGCTGAGACATATTCGGCGGGATGGGCCGAGGGGGGGATGATTTGGATAAAGTTTTCGTTGGTAGGTTGTTGGGTGTTAAGGTAGAGTAACGGAACTGTATAGTATAGTCTGTAATTGATGTGTATAAAGTAGCAGGGAAATGTATATAACGTTAACGACATGAGTGCATAAAACACTATCGCGTAAGGAGAGGATCGTAGTGGACAGTCTGTAGGATCATTGCGACTAAAACCGGTGAAGGATCAGATGGACTTATAATACAATGTAGTCAGGACCATCAACGGACAGTCTGGTCGAGTATGTAGGTATGAGGTCAGTGCAAAGATGAGGAACAATGTATGAGTTCAGGGAAAACAAAAACGCCGTTACCGTTCCTAACATTGTGGATTGAAAAAGCATCCGTCGAGAAGTCGTAAGGAAGGCGCAGGCTTAGATATGAATGTGGACCTGATCGGCACCGTCCATGTCACCTTGAAGGCCTTGATTCAAACAATATCCACCCCGCCAACGCTGTCGGTGAAAGCAATGTCAGCATCAGATGTCAGTTGATCACTCTACATTACCTTTCATGCCCTTGGCTCTTTGACATCAGCCCCTCACAGACTCAAACAACTTAATCGTATGCTCCCAGATCTTCGGCCCTGCGTCCTTGTCCCGCAACGCTTTCAGCACCTTCTCATTGGCTCTGAACTCTCCATCCGAGCCGATAAGATAAGCACCACTGTATTCATGGCCATCACTCCCTTTCATAACCATATTCCCACTGGAATCATCATGGACAAGCACACCTCCTTCTTCTTTGCTCCTAGCAGCATACCTCCCACTAGTCGCAGCATACAAATGCCTCTCCCCACTCTCGTCAAAAGGCACCATCCATCTCGACCCAATCGTCATGCCCAGATCAAACAAATTCCTGACCAAAAACCCCGCATCTTTGTTAAAGCCCGTTTTGACTCCGCCAGGAAAGGCATGCACGAACGAGATTGTCGGATTGGCTTTTGCCAGTTCCTCAAAAGCGAAGCCGGTCATGGTGATGGCGTGGTTTTTGGCATTTGTGATTGAGAAGTTGGTTTTCAGGTCGAGGTTGTCGAAGTTGATGGAAGCGGATTCGGAGCCTGGGGCGAGGACTGATACTACTCGGGAGAGCGATGGGGAGGCGGCGTGGAGGAGGGGTAGGAGTTGCTGGGTGAGTCGTAGTCGGGAGTAGTAGTTTGTCATCATCTTTCTGTCCATTCCTTCGGAGGTTTCTGGGAAGCAGCGTTTCAGCAGGCCATCTCGCAACGTACGGTTTGAAGCTGTGAAGTTTACCGTCTCGGCCCTTCATGGATAAAGTTCCTTGCGTCATGAATAGAAGATTGAGTCTTTTCTCCTTCCCCTTTATCTCGTCGCAGACTTCGTCCACATTCTTGAGAAGTGTAAGATCCTTCTTGATGAAATTCATCTGTATCTCCGGCTGAGTAGCTTTGACCTCCGACATAATCCTGTCAGCGGCATCTTGGCTCCTACGTATGCAAAATATCAGAACACAATTAAATATCACCCAGCAGATTTGTCCTTGGATGCTGCACCTCCCTACAAAGTAAACACTAGGTTTGATAGTTTGGCGGCAAAACTGCTTGAAAGTCGATTCGCCGATACCGCTCGTTGCTCCAGCTTGATTCTATGAGTCTACGAACATGTCATAGTATTGGAAGACTGGCATACTGAAGACCGCAACTAGTCCTGTTGGAAGATTACGCAGCTGGGCATTCGAAGCCCGAACAATGTCGAGCGCGACCATACTTGATCTCTTTGTGGATTACTGACAGTGATTTTCCAACGGTCTTGCGCCTGAGTGGGACATCTCAACGAAAAGCTGGTGCCTTGAGTGTTCTGATAGTAATATCGGGTATATCGAATCTATCTCCGTCCGATCTAGATCAGTCCTAGCCTGGATTTTGGTACCACGCGTTCCGAACCTAAAAGCGCCTCTTTCGCTGCTTTGAGCGTGAGATCGACATTCCTTTCTCAAACAGGTCAGCAGGTACTGTTTACGCGCTTGCGCAATCATCACCATAAGACAACAGCGCTCTGTCAATGCGCACCAAAGGCTACTGATCTGTCTCAAGCTCTCTGTCTCTCGCACACAACCCAGCGTGCTCGGCCTGCCGACCTCGACTCTAGCTCTATGCGATCCTGACACATGCCCATGAAGCGAAGGGCGTTCGCAGCTTCACCATGACGCTCTGCACCAATAGACCAGAAGGCTTCGTCCGTACCTCGATGCAAATGACCAGAACACCTCGCTAATGCGCATTAGGGCCCTCGATCTCACCTCTACAGCCACATCCTCACCTCCTGCTTCCTCGATACCGTCCTCATTCCCCTCTGTACCTGGCTTTACCTGCTGGTCATAGTCGCACTCGTCGCTCTATACTCGCGACGTCCACGCAATGTCACGAATTACACATCGAGCGTCTTCAGCAGAAGGCGTTTCGGCTCTAGCAAGCACAGCACCGATGTGGAGGTGGATACGCTGTCAGACGGAGATCAGAGACGGCGGCGGCACACCAAAACACATACAATATTATCAATACTATACCTACTCCTTGTCCTCGCGCAGATCTTGATGTGCGTGCTGGAGATCGTACGGCTCGCCCTTGCACATCTCGGTATTGGGCTGCTGCCATTCACCTTCGTCGCTCTCATTACAGCATGTACCCTGCGTCTGACTCGGGGCTTCGGAGACAGGATACATGGTTGGCGGTGGACGAATCTGGCGTTATGGGTTGCCCTTGCTGTCACCAACGGTGTTAAGATTGCGGAGGAAGTCAAGGAAGGAACAGGTGCGAGGAAGGGGAGCAAGTACCCGGTGGCGGATGAGATTACGGATGTCGCGGTTATGATTGGAGTGTATGCTGCGCTGGCTATTTTGGAGGTTTTCGTGGCACCTTGAATAGGGTGAGTGGGGTAGGCTTTCTGATTTGGTGTTGCGTTTTTCTGTTATTCTGCATAGCCGATGGACCTCGTTTTGCAGTTGGAGGATTCGTGATATTGGACACCGGTGTGCCCTCTGCGATTAAGTCTCATGTACCAACAAATATTGACTCATCATTGCCGCGGCCACATTCGAAGTATGGCCGCCCACGATCGTCGTGACGGCTCATCGACTGACATCTGGTCTTTCGGATTTCCAACTATGCTATAACCTCAATGAAACAGTATTGGAGCTACGATTGAAGGTATACCATGTCCTCGCAAACCGTGATCTGGTTAACTTGATACGAACCTCGGATGAAATGGTTGGGAATTGGATAGCTTTTGGTTAGATAGGATGTCGTTAACGACCTGTTCGATTGTCTCCATATCTCGATACATATATACATCACAGGCCCTGCCTCCAAATTCCCCAGCGCTGCTGCAAGCGGACCATCCTGTAGCTCAAAGACCTATGACAGTATCCTTCCAATGTTGCGGAAGGACTCACAGTGGAAGCGAACCCCAAGTCCAGGTTTCGAGTGGAAATGTGCGATGGTGCTGATGAGAATAAAGCTTTGACTATGCGTGCTTACCACGATAATTTCCATCAACGTTCGCACTGTTTGTAGTCTCCAGTACGTGTCGCTGTTCAATCCATGATCGAGCAAAACAAATCGATTAATATACCAGAGGACAGTGGGTGAGGCTTCAACCCTATGTTGATATCCGAGAGATAACCAAGAGAGTGGCGAATAACTCGCCGAGGGATCATCGCATGAACTCAGCTATCAAGCCAGAAAAGCAGAGGCTTTCATGCGGGCTTCGCGGCTCATATCAGCATCGATTTGGACAGCTCGATTGTCAAGAGAGATTGATAGATGAGGGTAGTTGTGGCCTCTTTTAACACGATTCCAACGAGCCATATGGCTGAAGCTCTTAGCGGTACTGATTTTCTGTTGAACAAAAACATGTAAGAAGCACGCTGGTTCGGTAATTCAATCGAGGGCACTTGGGTCGCCGTGCGTATAGAGGTCCATCTCCGTCTTTCTCATGTCACAACACTCGATGGTGTGGCGCTTGTCAATATGCTGACACTGAAATGTTCTTAGGTGTCCAACTTTTCTGATGAAGTGTATTCAGTTCACACGTTGCACAAATTGAGGGGAATCCTCAACGCCTCAAAGTCGTGGGTTTAGAGTGATACCTCGATGTTTCCCCGCCCTGAAATAAGGCAACAGATCAAGTAGTTCGGAGAAGCCTTGTACGAGTGATAGTACCTTACGGTCGAGAGAGTGATTCCATCCATTTACCCATGTCAACAGAAGCACAGGCACTGCTAATGCTGACGCTTGACATGTGGCCTTACATTGTGCCATATGCAGCCTGATCATGGTTGGTCTGATCGTGAGTGATCAGTGAAGGCGCTCCGAGAAGCAAGGGCCGACTGAGTGCGACGCACATATGTCGATACATGTCGACCATCGGACGGTCGCATGGACGAAGCAATGACATGAGCGTCAGAGTGATGAGTCTGTCTGCTCTGCATACATCGGATGAAGAGGAGAAAGAGAATGTCTTGGTCCGATATCGTAATCCTAGTCTGTTTTAGTCCTAGTCTGGAGCAGCACGGAAGAAACGGAAGCGGTAGCGGAAGCTGAGCGTCATCCCGCCCGAAGCGAAAAGACAAAGCGGCTAAGCTGTCCCAAAGAAGAAGGACTATCCCAAGCCGGCTAACGCTTGGTCGATCGCCCCCCAATGCATCTCATCATGTACTCTAATCAGACAATCCACCAGCATGGCTGAAGATTCGACGTCCAACCACAGTCGTCCCATTTCCCCGGATTCAATTTGTCATGTCGATCACGGCTAGACCTTGTGGGTTGACCGAGTGGCACACAGGACAGGAACAGATCTCGGCGTTCGAGAGATATTCTATACCCAAAAGCTTCACTCATGATGACGTGAACAGGGCAAAGGTGAAGAAGAGTAGGGTGTTAGTGGAGATGCTACTCGAGGTAGTGAAGCTCTTGTCAAACCTTCGATCTGTACAACTAGCATATCTTCTTTCTTTTCTATGGTTCAATCTCCATCTCTCTGCCAAATTTTTCAACTCGGGCATCGATCCCCTTCTGCAATTTTTGGTTTTGACGAATCGAACATGTTTACCTCCGTGTCCATATTGGCCGTGCTCGTTGCTCCAGTAATTGCCCGTAATTGTGTCAATTTGACTGTTCCCGTCGACATTTCGTCGCGTAACGCCGTCTTCAACATTGATGTGCCTCAGACCAACCTAGACGCGACAACATTCATCCAGAACAGCACCCAGCAAGGTCGCAACTTCACGGACGTTGCATTGTCGGGTTACGCCACCGTGTCTGGCTCGTACAAGATCAGCGCCCAATTTTGTGTGCCCAGCGAGGCGCAAACTGCCTCCACCTCCACAGTCCAGATACTAACGCACGGTATCGGCTTCGACAAGACGTGAGTGTTCTAATGGACAGATCTCGAGCGGCATCCTAATCTTTTCGTAGTTATTGGGATAGCAGCTATAACAACTTCAATTATAGCTATGTCGCCGTTGCTACCGACACCTATAAATTTTGCACATTTGCTTACGACCGCTTGGGAATCGGAAACTCGTCGCACGGCGAACCCCTAAACGAAATCCAGTCGTTCCTCGAGGTCGCTGCTTTGGCAAAGTTGACGATGATGCTACGTAACGGTACCATGCCCGGTGTCAGTCAAAAGTTCAACAAGGTCACCCATGTCGGGTAAGCGAGGCGCCTAATCTTCAGCAATATAATGCTAATCTTCTCCAAGTCATTCCTTTGGCTCCGCACAAACTTATGCCCTTGTCGACCGGTATCCTGGTATCTCAGATGGCATAGTGCTAACCGGGTTCTCCTTGAACGCTTCCTTCTTGCCTTTCTTCGCCGCAGGAGCTGGCTTTGTACAAGCAAATCTTAACCAGCCGTTTCGCTTTGGTAACGCATCTGTTGGTGGCGGAACCCTCGTTCCTGCGCTTAGTGCGAGTGGTGTCAATTTGTCCAGCAAAGCCGTCCAAGACATGGTGAACGCATATGGTCTCACAGATTATGCTGCCGGCATAAGCCCGCGCCAACAGGTGCCCTACGTCAATGGCTATCTGGCAAACAAGGATGACGCATCTCAGCAATATCTCTTCTTCCAACCTAAACGCTTCGACACCGGTATCTTGTACGCTGGGGAGCAATCGAAGCAGCCGGTCGCGGTGGGCGAGCTGTTGACGCTGGGAAGTATCCCAATGGTCAATAACTATGCGGGGCCAGTCTTGATTGTCACAGGATGTAAGCATGATTGCGACTTCTCCCTTGATAATGTTTGCTGAAAACCCTCACAGCAAGCGACCTACCATTCTGCGGAGGCAATTGCTTGGCCACCGGCAACCCCGATCTCCCCTCCATCCCAGCGGCCGCGGTAAAGAGCTTCCCCAAAGTCGCCGCTAGCGATTTTGAGGCGTATATCCAGCCACAGACAGGTCATGGTCTCAATTTCCACTACAACCAAACAGGCGGATACAATGTCATCAACAACTTCCTATGCTCGAGGGGTCTATGAGGTTTGGAAAGAATTGTATAACGAAAAGCGTGCATGCATAATCTACCGAAAAGTGTGCATCCTTGCAAGATTTGTTCGATGATAGTGTGCTCAGGATATATCACGGCTGGGGTAATAGAGAGGGTGGCGCGATCGATCGTACATACAATATACTACTACATATAGCGTGCAAATGATTCATTCCCATGTCCTGCCGACTTTGGCGCCCATCTTGGCTGTACTTCGATAGAGATCTGTGAGAAGAATTCTTGCAAGTACGGGATCATTGATCTTTGGATTCTTGCTAAAGAAACGAGAATCGTTGTATGATGATAATATGCCAAGGACGCCACGGCTTCATACATGCGTGCAATGTTTGTTTGTCGATAATGTGCTGAGGAAACAATGATCTGCAAAGTAAAGAGGTTGGCGCAATCGTATATACAACAAATTACTCTACTTAGCGTGCGCAAAGTCCATCAATAATCTTTCTCAGTTCGTGTAATACAAGGAGTCACGATGCACACTTCCTTCTTGGAGGGCAAGGTGCTCAGTATAGAACGGCATTTATACGTGATTACATCATAGCATGTAGTACGAGGCTTTACCATGCACAATTCGTTCGAGAAGAATGTACTAGGAACACAGCGGCCTCTGATCTAGATAGATTAGTGCGGCTATTTGTATATATAACATACTACTTCATATACGGCGTGCAGAATCTATGACTGATCTTTCCAAAGAGGGTAGTACAAGGAGTTATAGTAATGTGAACCTCGGCTTTGGAGGGCAAACCTTGTTGAGAATAGATAATTGATCGTATATATAACATACTACTACTCTTTGTGTGTGGAGAATATTAGTTGAGGAGCGGAATTCGTGTTCATGGTGAATGGTTAAATTATGTATTTGGGGATGTATAGATGCAATGTGGCGAGGCGGTATGTTATGCTGACTGCGTGTGTTGCGACTGCATGCTAGCTGCAGGATGACTGTAAGATGACACCGTCGGATGATACTGCGTGCTCGGTAGGGTCGGTGTGGATTGGAAACAAAGCTTGCTACATCCCATTTATGTATGCGATTAGGGATTTCCGTGAAGCTGCTATATTACTTTGAATCCGTAAATCTTTTGCGTGTTGTGATTTGTATCAAGGCTAGTCGCTTTTTTACTATGTGCAACTGATAGTCTCTGTGGATCAGTTGTACTTGCTTCAGGTCCGTAATATCTTGAGTTTCGTGTACGTTGTACGACCTGAGCTATCAATAGATTATGTGGTTTGTAATGATTCGTATTCTTGACTCACTTTATTCTGGGAGCGAGGCGCAAGTGTTCCATGTACGAGTGTTGAAATCTGACTTCTCACGCTGTAAAGGGTCTCGAGATTTACAGCATTGCTTTTAAGGCCAATTCCCATTTCCGGCATGTTAATAGTGTGTAGTAGCTAAAGTTGCTGTCGTGTCACCCATGGAAGATCTATATGAGACTCTCGATCTTGCGTGTATGTCCGTAGGTAGTACGCTGAAGTCTACTAGATGCCTTAGTCAGTTTTTCAAGTACGACTTGAGGAGTAGTAGGAATCTAACGTACGTAGTTATGTAGAAGGCGTGCCTCTTTACTCGTAACGGGCGACCTCTTGATATTTTTGCATCGATGTTCTTGATATGTCTAGTCTCGATCCTTCCAGGCAATGGGAAAGCTCCAGTATTTTTACAGTAGCAGTAAGAGGACATAGTATCGTTGGTCTGTGTGACCGAGATTCGTGGCGTTATAATCACATTTGGGCTAAGGATAGGATAAGTCCTATCATCGTGATTCCCCCAAGTCCGGACTTCGTTGGCCCCGCGTTAGGGTGCATTAATAGTCGTTTCATTCATGATAATAGGGATCGAGGGCTTGGCAATTTCCGTTCCAGTCAAAATGATCGAGGGATCAGTCGAGAATTGAATAGGAAACTGTCCCACGTCGAACTTTGTAGGTTGTACGGGTCATGTTCTTTCTTGTTTGAATTTGGTGTCAAGATTCTTCCCACAATAGTAACGGGAACTATTTACTGCGTCAGCCCTCTTGTACGTGCCACGGTTACGTGGGACATGCACCTCCACTCTGCAATTTTTGCCATTGAACCGTATTGATCGATGTACCATCATGTTTCAGCATTGCTATCTCTGGAAACCTTTGCATGTACCACCCTACAAAAAGATATTTGATCAGCTCGCAAGTATGCTCTCCTTCTGCAGCAAGACAAAGAACCATCAATCGATATCCTCCTCAGTCTTCAACCTGATTACTAGACTGCATCAGATCTTCCAGCAGCGTACACCGCAACTAATCATTTGGCCCAAGCATATTGCAGTGGACATTACCTCGTCAGCTCCTATAGCGATTGAAACTCATCTTCAAGACAGTGCCGATAGTGGGTGATTGTCGATCCAAGACAGCTCCTAGGCGATCAATTGGGCTCTATTCTGTCGATATGTCATCATCCAAGAGTAAAGGAAAGTCTAAGGCCCCATCCGGCTCCTCGAAACAAGATGTCCCCTCCCAGGCCAAAGACGTAGCCAAGACGCCAGCCGCCCCTTACAAGATTGTCGGTGACCTGGCTACCAAAGAAATATGGCATCCTCACGGCGAAAATCTAATTGCAGATCCGTTTGACCTCTGGTACAACCCGGACTGGATCACGCCAATTGAAAATCGGAAGGAGTTTGAGATCGAGTACCACCATTATCGAGGACTCTGGAAGGATGAACGTTGCGATGAGCTCTTGGAACGGACCTTTGGCGGAATACGCCAAGATCTTTCCTTGAACCAATGCATCAGTATCGGACTTGGCAACTTCGCTCCAAAGACTATAGTGCCTGTCAAAGGACAGGTACTGGGTAACGAAAAGAAGCCACGTGGACCACGCGACCATGTCCGACAATTGAGCCCAACGATGCACCAGTTGATGTTCTTGTGGCGGCTTGTGGGGTTTCTGAATATTCCAAGAGATAAAGTCTTTTTCCAGGATCCTATATTCACGGACTTCGAAAAAGAATACTTGCAGCACTGTTTCCATTCCGGGTGTATCCTCGATCCGCATGTAGGAGAAGATTGTCCCTCTGGTGCTCAAGCCCAGTTGACAGCAACGACGTTTCTTATGGCACCTATGGTATCCGAGGTACTCTCGGAGGTCTTACAGCCTGTCGATAAAGCTCCTGGACTCTACGTCGGGACTCAAATGTTGAGGATGATCAAAGCTCGGTATCCACACTTGAAACAAGAAGGACTCTCCGCACTGAAAACACCATTCACTAAATATCGTGTTCGTACTTCCTCAAAGCGAATGCCGCGATTCATTGAAGCCTTCGACTGGCCTGATAATTGTGAGATCCGATACTTGAAGCCGGAAAAGTGATAAGGAAACCGCGGTGCAGGCGATTTGAGAATTCAGTATGTTATCTGTCAGAATCAAGTGGAGGACATATCGATAGTATTCTCAAGGGAGGTTTTTGACATGGCGAAGACCCTGCAATTGTATTCTGGAAGCTTGCGACTCTTCTTATCTTTAGAAACCATACTGTTTCTCTATTATGAGTGTGATGATATTGACTTCGAATGCGACACCTTGTCGAGGCGAGAGGATGCTATAGATTTTTTAGTATCATGCGACATTCTAAGACATTCTTTGGGGAAGTGGCTTGAGGAAATATACGGTATCGTGACATATTCTCAATCATATTTGCTGAGTGAATCATGGGAAAGCAAGCAAGATCTGGAACGAATGACGTGCGGTCTTTGTCGTCCTGGACGAACTTCTCATCCAATGAGAGTATGCTCAGTAGCAATCCGATGAGGGCGCTACGACCACGCCATAGGTCTCACACACTTCAAGCTGCTAATCGCCAAGACTAGACAACCCTTGCTGTATACTCGAACGTTCTGGCACGACGGACTTTGACCGCGGAACTGGAGGTGGGTATCCTGGCAAGGCATGCTCTTATCCATCTTTTCTGGGGTCAAGTTATAAAGTCAACATACTTGTAAGTATTAGAATGAGAAGATGTTTGGATAGAGTCGGCGGATGTACAGGCTGAGCCTGATTGTTTTTCTTGATGAGCACAGACCACAATCAATCCAAGCCAGGCCGAGTCTAGCCTAATTTGGCCTAGGATAACGCCAGCCAAAGCTAGAAAACTTCACCAATTGAGTCCGTACCTCAGTTGTCTTGCGCTGTTGGTGGTTGCATGATTCAATACATCCTCAGCTGCCTCAGGAGTCATGTGACAGTGCCTCACACCGTCCACGTTACACTTCGCGATGGTTGTTGACGGGTCTTCCCCGTCCATCCAAGCATCTCCAACCGATGTTGATGGTCCCGCTATAAAGCGTGTCTTTTTCAGACTCCGAAGCCATGGTAATGATCTGAGTATCGTGGAACTCGCCAACGCGTACCTCCAGCAAGCCGGCTTGCCCCCTAATCAAAGAGCTTGCCATCCTCACTTCATTCATGAACAGCCGCAAGAGTACAAAGTCTACCACGTCGTCCTCGATATCAATCCTACGGCAGCACCTCCCGACATCAAGATTCAAAACATACCGCATGAACTTTATCGGGTGCACTTCAGAACAAGTAGACGTGTTCCGTTAGTCTGCGTCAGTTCTCTTGGGTCCTACTATACTAAGTATCACTAGTACCTTTGAGCGGCTGGAAGGTCAGTGGTTGAGGTCGACAATGCAGCATTCGAACGGGATGTGGTGGGGGGAGAGCAAGGTTGGGACGGCGCCGTGATATGCGTCAGTGTCACTAGGCTGAAGGTGTTGCCGAATCGATACGCCGATATAGTTATATATGAGACAAGCCTCTGCGTATACCCACTACTGTTGGAACATTGCTCGTCAAGAGCCTCTATACGTAAAAGGCTATGGCGACTTCATCATCACACAGTCGCTCATGGTATGCTTTGAGATATCTTTCTTCAGCAGATGTCTATACCCTGCAGCCACAGCAAATTTCGCATGCAAGATTTAGAACTGAGAACCTTGGGAGCTATGAGGGGTATGTCCATTGCACGGAGGGCATCTCCCTGGCTTATCCCGGTCCTGAATGTCTAATACTTGGGCCAAGTCTCGCTGATTTCCAGATGGTGGTACGCAAGGCTCCAGATTGGGCCGCGCGAGGGCAGTGCGACACTTTAGGTACTGGTAAAACACCTGGTGTCCGCATCCCGCATAGTGGTGCATTTGCTTGTCGCACATCTAGCAAGTCGTAACAGTAAGTATACTTTTAAGCTACCTTGAGGTTTGGATACATACAGATTCGATAGGCGGCTGAGACGGGAAAGATCACCTTGTTGAACTTTCTTTGTGAATTAGTATACTATTAATATACGCTTAACTCTCTATTTATAGGATCCTTAATATAATCTAGTAAGAAGTTTATAATCTAGTAAGAAGTTTATAAAGACTTTCTAACTTAATATTTCTAAGAGATAAGAATATAAATAAGTCGCTTAAAGTTATTCTAAGTTACTCTTAAGTACTAGTATTATAAATAGAATATATAATATCTATATAGTAAAATTAAATAGAGTTTATAAGAAAGATATATTATATTATTATATCTAGTCTTAATACTTATAAATATTCTTACTATAATAATTAGAAATAGAGGTTAGCTTTAATATACTTTAAATAGGAATAGAATACTTCTTAATCTTACTATATATATACTTCTAACTTATAGTACTATTACTATAAAGAGAAATCTATTCCCTTAATTCTAAGGTAGTAATATCTACTTTAACTTCTTTAAGTTACTAAATTTATAATAACTCTTCTTACTTATATCTTACTTATATAAAGTATTCTATTATAAGGGGAATACTTCCTTTATAATTTACTAAATCTCCTTTAAAGGTATTTTTAGTACTATAATTAATTTTTACCTTTAATATAGCTTTCCTATTTCCTTTCTTATAGTTAAGATTATTATTAATAGTATATTACTTATAATTCTATATTACAACCCGTTTATCCCGAGGGTTAATAGGTCTAGGTTAATCTTATAGAGTAGAGTATTAAGGACTAGATAAGTAGGCTTTATACTAAACTAGTCTAATATAAATATTATATTATATTTAGTATCTAGGAGATTACTAAGTTAATAATATAAGTTAAGTATAAAGCTCCTATCTAGATAGAAATCCACGCTATTTATATAGTTATAAGAAATCCTACTAAGAGGTATAGTTTATATAAATTACTTTATAATCTATCTAATCTATAAGTAGCTTAGGTAGATCTATTAACTAATCTACTTAATTATAATAAGAAGTACTCTTACTAAGCGTATTATAAGGACTATTAGATTTACTTATAATATTAAGTCTACCCCTTATTAGTTTTTATCCTAAAAGCTTATTATCTTTTATTATACTATTTAATAGATATTATCTTCTTTTAATATACCGTTATTATTAGTTAGCTAGTTCTATTAAATCCCTTATACCCGTAATATATATATACTGTAACTATTTAAAAATTAATTATCCTAAGAAATATAAGGTAGGCGGTTCTTCTAACCGCTATATAGAGTACGCCTGTCTAGGATACGCTTATAACCTTACCCCGTTTTCTCTTATAAAATAGGCTTATATTAAATAGTAGCGCGTGTCTAAGTCTAGAGAACTTAGAGAGACTCTAGTAAGAGTAACTTATCTTTATATTAAGGTAGAAGTACTAGAATAAAAGAAGTTAGAGATAGTAGAAGGAGAGTTAAAGAATATTAAGGAAGTAGAAGCGGATAAGAAGGTATAAGGCCTTAACCCTAACGACTTCCTTTTTAATATATCTTCTAAATAAGTTAAAATTCCTACGGACTTTAACTAGTCTAGTCTTATTATTATTAATAGAATTAATATAAAAGGTTCTAGTAGTTCTTAAGGTTCTTAACTAGTTTCTAGGTACTCTTAAAATCCTTATAACCTTTCTACTTAATAAGATAGGTCTAATCTCTTTACGCTAGGATTTTCTTAGCCTTAAACTTATCCTCTTCTTCTACTTTAAAGTAGAAGGTTTTTTATAAGGATATACTTAGATCTACTAGTTTTAACTTAGAGATATAGAATACTAGGTATACTTTAATATTAGGTAGAAGGTTTAACTTATAATTAACTAATCCCTTTATCTTTTAAATAGAAAATAGTCTAACCTTAATATAATCTAGTTTCTTACTTAGTTTCTTTATTTTAAAATCTTTTATAAGGAGGTAGACTTTATCCCCCTCTTTTAATTAAGGATATAATTTCCTTTTCCTATTAATATACCTTACTATTTAATTATTTACTTATTAGATTATACTTTATATATCCTTATATAGTCGCTTTATTTCTAATATAAGGACTATTACTTTATTTATATCTAGGCTAGGCCTTAGGTCTAGGAATATATTTACTTATTATCTATAATTTATAAAGAATAAAGATAGCTTTATTATATCTAACTATTTATTATTAAATACTAACTATACTATAAGTAGTAATAATACCTAATTATTTTATTTAGTATTAATATAATATCTAAGGTATATTTCTATTATTTAGTTAGTCTATTCTATTTATCTATCTATTTATAAGTAGTAAGCTATTAATATTTATAGCTTTATCCTAATTATTAATATTAATATCTTTTAATAATTTAATATAAAAAGCTTATTTCTATTAGATATAATAGACTTAGGTATACTATAATCTCTTATAAGCCTATTAAGGAGAATAAACCCTAACTATTTAATAGTATAAGTCTCCTTAAATAGTATTATAATTATATACTTTATTAGTTTATTTATAATAACTATTATTAAGTTATAGACCTCCTTTATAATTAGGTCTCCTAACTTAGGTAGTTTTATTACGAAGTCTATTATAATATCTTTTTATAATAACTCTAATACTAGTATAAACTAAATTTACCTATATTTTATATAGCGTACTAATTTATTCTATTAGTACTAGATATACTCCTTAATATATCCTTTAACTTTTACTTATAACCCTAATATAGCGTATATTCTTCTAATAAGTTTAACTATCTTAGTAACTCCTAGGTATCCTTATAGTAGGTTATTATAATAATCTTATACTACCTCTTTAATATATAATTCCGGTAAGTAAAGCTTATCCTTATACTTTAGGAATTTATCTCCTAGTTACTAACTCCTTAATTTCTTTACTAAGCTATTAGTCTAGTATCCCTTTTAAATACTAGTTAAAACTCCTAGGACTTAGATATATATAGTTACTACTAATATTTATATTAATACTAATAATCTATTATCCTTTATATTTAGGATTAATTTTATTATTATATTCTTAGTTTCTATATAGTTTAACCTCTAACTAAGAGTATCTACTTAACTATTATCTTTTCTAGGTATATATACTATCTTAAATTTATACTATCTAAGTAATTCTAACTAATAAACTTACTATTAATTTAACTCTTTTATTATAGTAAAGTTAACTAGATTCTTATAATCTATTATAGTAGTTAAGTTTAAATAACTTTTAATATATACTCGTTAATATTATAATATATATATTATAATAAGTAGCTCCTTATTATATATATTATAGTTCTATTCTACTAGTATTATTTTCCTAGAGAAATAGGCTATTAGATACTATTTCTCTTCTATTATTTAATATAAGTAAGCTCTAATTACTAGATCTAAGGCGTTAGTCTCTATCCGTACCGGTTTATTAGCTTAGAAGGTTCTAAGTACTAGTAGGTTTATATAAGATTACTTTAAGATCTTAAATACTTTCTTTTAAGCTATATCCTACTTAAACCTTATATCCTTTTTTATAATATTAGTTAAAGGGATAGCTTTCTTAGAATAGTCTTAAATAAATCTATAATTAAAGTTTATAAATCTAAGGAAACTTTAAACTTCTTTAATATTTATAGGTACTAGCTATTTAAGTATTACCTTAACCTTCTTAGAGCTTATTTAAATACCTTTTATACTAATTATAAATCCTAGGAATTCTACTAATTCCTTATAAAATTTATATTTATCTAGATTAAGGAATAGTTTAGTATTTATAAAGTATAATAAAACTTCTTATATATACTAGATATAAGTATCCTCTTCCTTAGAGTATATTAGTATATTATTAAGGTAAGTAATTATTATTTAATTTAAGTATACCCTTAATATATTATTAATTAATACTTAATAGGTTACTAGTATATTAGTAAGTTTAAATAGTATTACTAGATACTTATAATAACTATAACATATTTAAAATACTATCTTTTATTCTTTACCTTCTTTTATCTAAATTAAATTATAAGCTCCTTAAAGGTCTAGCTTAGTAAATACTTTTACCTTACTAAGTTAATCTTATAACTTATTAATATTTAGTAAAGGATACCTATTCTTAATTATAATATTATTTAACTTCTAAAAGTTAATATATAATCTTAGCTTTCTATTCTTCTTTAACGTAAAGAGGATTAGATATCCTACTAGTAATTTAGATATTTAAATAAATCCTTTTTTAAGGTTCTCTTTAATATACCTGCGAAGTACTAAGAGTTCCTTTTCTAAAAGTATATATATTAGTCTAAATGTTAGCTCCTTACTAAGTTTAAGTTTAATCTTATAATCTTATAATTAATACCTAGGTAATACCTTTACTATTATCTCTTCCTTAAAAAGCTACTTCTACTTTTTATATTAATAAGGGATTATAAAAGGTTTATCTTTTCTATTAATTTCTCTAACTTATTTACCCTACTAACCTTTACTAGTATATATTAAGTTAGACCCTTTCTTTTAAAGGTTATCCTTTTTCTTTAAAGTTAAGGTTATATACACCTTAACTAGTTTATAGTTCTACTTCTTATCTATTATTATCTACTATTAACGTATAATTTAGATCCTAGTAATATCTCTAGTTTATTAAAATATAAATACTCCTTCTTACTAATTTATAATAGGATTATATTCCTTTAACTAAGGTATTCTTAAAATAATATAATACGTAGCTATTATAATAATATTAAAGGAAAGCTCCTTATAGTAGTATTAAATAATAATAGGTAGTAAGGTTATCTCCTTATCTACTCTCTCTAATAGTTTTAATAGTATAACTCCTTATAAGTTATACTAATACTTCTTTTTATAAGTAGGTAGGCCCGTTAACTATACTATTTCTTAAGAGATAAAGTTTCTAGTTACTCTAGAATCTATTATTATAATAGTCCTCTAACTATTAATATTTACTAGTATATTTATATATATATTATACTAAGATATATATAAGTACTATATAGGGGTTAATATATTTATCTCCTTATACTTCCCCTTAATATAAGGGATTACTCTTTTCCTAATAATAGGAGGAATCTTATAAGCTTTTTCTATTATATATACTTCTTATATATATTATAAAAGTATATATACTATTCTATTAAGTAATACTCTCTAGTATTTTTATTATACTTAAGATACGTATAAAGTATATTATACTACCTCTAGTTATAACCTAAGAACTACTTTTAATATTATTTAGTCCTAAGGTACTAATAGTAACCTATTACTTTATAATATTTCTAGACTTTATACTTATATATAGGAACTACTACTATATTACCTAGCTATATCTTTATTATATAATAATACTAGTAATAGTATTCTATATATACTATTTAATATATAATACTATATTCTAGATAGTTTAGATTATTATAATACTTATTCTTTAGTAATATATTATTATACTTTATTCTATACTCTTTAAGCTTAATTTTCCTTTTAAGTTTTTTTATATTTCTTCTTCTTAATCCTTAGATACTAAGGTATAAGGTTTAGATTTATCTAGAGATTTAACTAATTCGTTGTTATTAACTACTAAATTACTCTATCCTAAATTATCTATCTCTATTCCTTATCCTTACTTATACTTTTCCTTATAAGCCTTATAATTATCTTCTACCTTAAGTTTTTATATTCTACTTTAAATTTCTTTAAGACGTCTATTAATTTATTTAATATTCTAGGTTCTCTCTATAACTTCTTTTTAAAGCTTATAATAGTATTATTAAGTCTCCTAGATATTTACTTATAATAGATTAAAATAGTTAAGTAAATCTATTATAATTATATTAATCTCTCTATTATTAAACTCCGATTTAAGTAGATCTCCTATAGGTCTATTATTCTTAATAGGTACCTTTTCTAGTATATTAAGCTGCGGTTATTATACTATATTTTTTAACTTATACTCTCTAGCTATATAGCCCGGCTTATTATAGCTATAATAAGTAATTACTTTCTTACCCCTACTTTACTACTTCTTACCTCTAAATACCCCCTTCTTTACTTTCTTTATAAAGTTAAGCTCTATTAGTATAGGTTTATAAGGATCTCTCTCCTTATAAGTTAGCCGGTAGGGTTTTATAAAATACCTTAATTATCTAAATCCTCTAATACCTCTATTATACCGTTTCTCTATTATTTATTTAAATAACTTATTATTAATATTAATAGCTTCCTTTATAAGGTTATCTAGGGTATTTAGGACTAATCTAGTCCTTATAAGCTTATCTTTAATATTATCCTTTAATCCTTAATAATATATTATTATAAGAGTATTATTATCCTATCTATTTATACTAAGTACTATTAAAACTAAGTAGAGTACTTTATAACTAACTTCTTTTATATTAGATATTAAATAATATATATTACTACTTTATTCTTATTTAATAGTTGAAATACTTTTTAAATCTCTACCTTAAACCTAGTAAAGCTTTTAAACTATATTTTAATATTATCATTATTATTATTATTATCTTTATACTTCTTCTAGAATAGTCTAATCTATTTCTATATACATCCTTATATATAAGTAATTATAAAGGTAGTTTATTTTTTAACTAGAAGTTCTATTTCCTAGAAGGTAATATATAACTTAAGTTATATAAGCTAATCTTTAAGTTTATCTCTATCCCCGTAATAGAGGTCTAGTTATATAACTTTAACTAATCTTTTATTTGTATTATCTATTATTAAACGTCGTTAGCTAACTTAGCTTAGGGTAGGTTCTTATCCTAAGGTACTTATCTTAAGGGTACTTAAAGTATTACAACCCGTTCGTCCTAAGGGTTAATAAGTCTAGGTTAATCTCGTAGAGTAGAGTATTAAGGACTAGATAAGTAGGCTTTATACTAAACTAGTCTAATATAAATATTATATTATATTTAGTATCTAGGAGATTACTAAATTAATAATATAAGTTAAGTACGAAGCTCCTATCTAAATAGAAATCTACGCTATTTATATAGTTATAGGAAATCCTACTAAGAGGTATAATTTATATAGATTACTCTATAATCTATCTAATCTATAAGTAGCTTAGGTAGATCTATTAACTAATCTACTTAATTATAACGAGAAGTACTCTCGCTAAGCGTATTATAAGGACCGTTAGGTTCGCTTATAATATTCTACTAGAATAAGTTATATTAACTATAGTTAATAATAGATTACTACCTTTAAATAAGTAGAAGAATTAGAATTATTAGAATTACTAATTATAAGAGTTATATAATAATATAGAATTAGTCTAATATTATAGTAAGACCAATTTCTAAGAAATCTAAGAGTTATTTTATAAGAGATTAATAAGCCTTATATATTATTTCCCCTTATAAGTTAATATAAGGATGTAATATATACTAAGTATATATTATATATACTCTATTTAAATAGTTATAATAATAAGAAAATAATAATAGCTTTTAAATAAAGTATATTAAGAGGGTTATAAGTTATAAGTTATAACTTTACTTCCTATTTTTTAGTAGAGGAGCTCTTATAATATATAGTCTACTAGAGTTAGAATAATTTATTTCTAAACTTAGGGTTATAATCTATCTTAAAGTAGAAAGAATTACTATCTATTAAGAAGAAGTATATTTATCTTGATATATATAGTACTATGTATATAAAGGTTTATAATATATACTACGAGATCTAACTACCTGTAGAGCTATATCAGTCTGAGTAGTAGGAGGAGTGTCAACTAGCCCTTCTCAGCGTAGACAAGTCTACGACTTGGATGTAGACGTGATGAGTAAGTGAGGCGATATAATCTGAATCGGCCTTGTTGGAGAGAAATCAAAAGCAAGCGAAGTCCGCTTTGTATTTCAATTCAATTAATGTCCTTTCTGTCTTATTCACGAGTCGCGCTTATTCTTCCTAGACATGATATGGTTGTGTCTGTTGCTAAGCGATTCTGAACCATCATAACACACAATAGTGCTGAGGGGATTCCCCATCTTAGGGAGTTTCCTGAGTCCATGGGGTATCTCAACTCCCTTTCGCTCAGCCAAACGCGCATACCATAGTTGAAGAGTGTCATGACGCAACTGCCACTTTACAAGGCATGCCATCAGCCGGACGCATAGTACCATCAAGGACTTGATACGCCCTCTCTCCATTTACTGTCCTGCATCCTGTTCTACCCTTCATCTGATCCCATTCCTCATAGCACGCTTCAATGTTGAATTCTCGTAAAGTCATCAGCATAACAATTTTGAGTTCAGACATCACCAATTCCTGGCCGATGCAATTACGCGGTCCGACTTCGAATGGGCGCCAGGCTCCCCGGACAGGATACAAAGGGTCGTCTTTCGAAACAAGCCATCGTTCGGGTAGAAAGGTATCTGGCTGGGGCCAATATAGTAGATCGCGATGCATGGCTTGATGTAAGGACCAACAGGTACAGCCGTCCGTAGGGAATAGCTGACCATTCGCTGCCAGTGAGAGTTCTGGAATACCATATCGAGTGGAACTAGCGGGTGGGAATAGTCGTAATACCTCTTTGATGATAGCAACCGTGAAGGGTAACTGGTTGAGTAGATATGGGGCTGCCATGATTGCCGAACTTGTTAGACTGATATCAGACCCGAAGACCTCGTTGTGCTCTGCTCGAGCCTTCTCCCGAGCCTGAGGGTTGCGAGCTAATAGACAGAAGATGTAGCAAAGCGTGGAACTCGTAGTGTCATGGCCAGCGAGGACGAACACTTTCATCTGACTGATCGCAAATTTTTTAAACTCGAGATCCATAACAGGTAAGGTAGGTTCGGGCTGCGTTTCCAAATACTTGTCCAGAGCAAGGTCCATGATTGTTGTTGGTTGCTTTCCGGTCTTCTTGTAGGCTGCAAAACGAACGTCAAGCTCATGGTCAATGAATCGATCCATGATCATGGTGTAGTACCAGTGGATGAGAGGACGGAAGGGATTGTATCTGTCGAAAGGATTCATCTCGGTCCCAGAAGCGTACCACGGTATCAAGGCTCGGAATGCCGACACGAACTTATGAGTCGACTTTTGCGCGTTGAACTGTGTGCCCCTGTAAAATTAGAATCTGGATCTAGACCGCCATGCGCGAGTAGCTCACATGACTACTCGTCCAATAACATCCATGGTCAGATTTACTGTTGCTTCTTCTAGCTGAAAAACAATTCCAACTTTTGCTCGATCCCGTAGATTGTCGCAAAAGTTCTCCACCTCTGCGACAATCTGGGGAATAAGATGCATCAAATGGCTGGCGCTGAAACCTGGGTTAAAGACACTGCGCCACTGTTTCCATAAATTACCCTCCATGCTTACTAAATCTCTATTGTCTGCCAAGGGTCTGATCCATTTAGTGAGCACGGGGGATTTTGGAAGAGAGAATTCTTGGGTGAATTGACTTGCGACCGATGGAGATGTCACGGCGAGTAGCGGTATCGTAACCGGCCACATATCTAGATAAAAGACCGGGCCAATGTCAGGAGCCGCCCTTCTGATCAGCCAAGGCAAATAAGAAGGGTGAGCATCGTGAGGGAGTCGAGACAGAAGGTCCTTGGCCAGGAGTAGATGACCGAACAGCGGATGGTGAGGTGGCATAGGCTATGATGAGTTGTTAAAAGATTGACTGGCTATAGTCACCTACTGAAACTGCGATTGTATTCTTACCAGTCCTTGTCTTTTCAGCTTGATGAATCGCCGGCGGGCCTTGTACAGATTGTAGAGGAAGACAGTGGACAAAGTTATGCATAGTAGGAGTAGTGTAAACCGAAGGTGCTGAGAGTTGACCGCTTGGATTTTATCGGCCATATTTGTATATCAAAGACACAATTCTTAAGATAGATCTTAGCAGTGAGATGGAAATGTTAGGACACAGTGACTTTGCGGGAGTCTTATCTGGATCGAAGGAAGAATCAAGGAATCGGATGATGGGTGGTCAGGCGTTGGTTGACTTCGACACTGGTACGTACATCAAATGATCGGCACAGGGAGTAATACATCAAACGCCTCACTCTTTATGATATCATTACGCAGCAGGCAGTGCTTAATACATTGCCAAGTTCTGGTCTCATGTGCGGTGGAAATTTCAATTTGCGGAGATACCTCTTCATGTGTCCTTGCGATGTAGCACCACGTCTCCCAATTATCCTAACGCCCGAATTCTTGATGTTCCACTAGTAATGCTGCCTCGCTGCATGCACTTCTATGGGGCGTATTCATGAGTTTGTCGCATGTTTGCCTGACATGCATAGCAAGAGAGTGTATGACACCTGCCAAATACGTTTTAGGAGTAACACCATACAGTATGCCCGCATATGGTGCGGCTCTTGATCAAACTTTGACAGCGGGCTTTCGGCACATCGACTGCTATTTCTGCATGCTTGTTTCACACCTGCATGAGCTGGGTATGCATGGTGATTTGTGAGCCATACACGTTTTTGGGGTTTTGGCTCTTTCTGAGCTAGCTAGGAATTAGTTTCGATTTCACGGTCAGGAGTTGCTGCTAAAAGTCGTTTCCAGCTCAGCTGGACTCTTGAAAGCGGAACTTATTGAATTCGGTATCATGTACCGAGAATGAGCGTCACAAGTCGTCCATTCAGCTTAGGCGTCAACCCCGCTGCTAGACTGGCCCTTTCATGCTAAGCGACACGCTCTGGCGTTAGGTCTACGTCTACACACCTTTGTTGGTGAGATGGAAAGATCGAAGCCGATATCCTCGTAAGACCTCTGAGACAAGTATTCATTGAACATGCGAGTATGAGAAGCTGTAGAAATCTCAAACTCCTGGCCACCATCAGCCCCTCGCTCCAAGGGAAGGATCGTCATCAGCTGCTGCATTTGATGTAACTGATGGTGTACTGCTGCGGCGAGGCAGGCCAACAAAAGCAGGTGCCAGACTGTCGGGACCATGCCTAAACACAATGCTAATCTAAGTGGACCTCCGGCGTTTGCGGCAGGTTTTGGTACCGGAGTTAGAATATTCTAGGCTGAATTGGGGGCTAGGCGAGCCCGCCTCGCTAGAGCTCTCGAAAATCGCCCACACTGCAAATCATTCTTTTGTTCTTGTCATGGGGAGCCCGCTTCCTCTGCTTTCTAAATACCTGCTATTAACACCTGTATTGCACACATTGCTAGCTATCGCTATTCACTAAGCACTCTTCGAGCAAGCCTTGTCACGTCATTCTCTACATGAATGGGAGAGCTGGACAAAGTTCAAGGCAACCATCTTGCTGCGCCGGGATTCTATTTTGTGATCTTCCAGAGCTACAACGCTCTTTCGTCTACAGCTGCATTGTTTATCCTCGACTCCGACCTTGCTAGCGCTCCTATCAAGCGACTTGCCACAGCACCTTCATCGCTTGACCGTTGGAGTACGGCGCGAGATTGTTCATTTTAGATAATAATGTTGCACCATTGACAGCTGCATGTCATGACTGACCTCTCCTAAAATCCATTGCGGCTGAAATATGGTAAGCAGTGTGCTGCGCGCTATGGTACGTCTCAGGACACATGTAGCGAACGACGCACCGCTGGAGTAGGTTTGTCTACCTTCTGCTCATGTTTCTACGAGTACTCCTGCGTCTTTGGATGGCGTATGGGATGGCGTACAGGATGGCGGGCAATCTGAGGAGCCTCGTTCGGCCGATCGGTATATCTATTGAATTGCATTCATAAACTGCTTATAGCCGCTTGACAAGGATTTCTTTGATTTCCTGGGAACAGCTTAGAGCTTTCTCTCTATTCATTTCTTTGAAACATAATTTGAGGTGTGTATTGATAGAATCATGGCGACCACACTAGCAGATTTGTCAGCCTTAAAGGACCTTCCCTTTGAGATGCCTCCCACGGGGCAATCATCGAATTTCATCAACCCAGAAAATCGAGGACCAGCCGTTGTCGTCGTCTGTTATATTAGTATTGCGCTTATGTGGCCAATCTACCTTCTGAGACTCTATTCGAAAGCGTTCGTTGTCCGGAGAATCGGATGGGATGACCGTGAGGCATTGATTCTATTGCCAAGAAAGTTGCTAAATTGTGATAATAGTTTCTGCCATACTTGCTGCGGTATGCTCCCATTGATCCAAATTGAAGGCAACGGAGGAGCTCATCAAACGAAGATAGGCAGCACCGCATTCGTAGCGGAGACGATCTGGTCCGTTGAGAAACACATCGCAGGACCACATGCCTGGGACGTACGAGCAATCAACTATATGAATGTTGCGGTGATCAAGGTAAGCAGCGCGTTGCAAGTACATATCCGCTACGACAAGCGTTGACATAGATCCACAGGTGGTCTCAACGCAAGCGGTGGTCTATTCTCTCACAATACTTTTTGCCAAGCTTGCTCTTTTCATCCTCTACCATCGCTTGTTCGCTGTAAGCGGAAATACCAGGATTGCCATCTATCTCGGCGCGGGTGTGAACACCATCTTCTATGTCACATCTGCTGTTGTTCTTCTGGTATATTGTACTCCCAGGCGAGGTGAAAGCTATCTATCAACCAAATTTGCCAGTCGTTGTAAGTCACCCACTCAGCTGGGTTTAGCCCAGGGTGCGTTTGGCCTGATATCGGATCTTTATATCTATATTTTGCCTCTTCCAGTACTATGGCGACTGCAAATGGCCTTCAGGAAGAAATTAGGAGTCATGGCCATCTTTCTCACAGGTTCGATGTGAGTCCTCTCTTCCTTGCCTATGATATGGATTTCTACAATCTGCTGATCGAAGCTACAGAGCGATTATTGCCAGCTCTCTTGGCTTATACTATCGTGTTCTCGAATCGTCTGGTAAAGATTTTACTTGGCTTGAGTGTCCAGCTGCCGGACTAGCGTAAGAGTCCCTAGATTCATGATGGAAAACAGTCGATTTTCTGACTCTCGTTTGGATATCTTTTAGTGTAGTCGAAGTCGCCGTAGGCGTCATCTGTGGGTCTATACCACATCTGCCAGCCTTATTCCGCCAGCATGCGTCCCAAGTCTCACGCGTCACTCGCTTCATCCATGGAGTCCTCCCTATCCGACGGTACAGGCCTACAAACAGTTCTGGCTTACCTTTTAATAAGAATAACCCCGCGAACCCTGAACGACGAATGGCGCAAGAGCCGCGACTTGAGACGCAAGTCCTGGGGTCAATTCAAGGGTATGTCTACCGTTTAGAAATCCATCGATCGTGCTCATCAGCTGCTTTGTAAACGACAAGTATACTAATAAGAGGCCAGACAAGGGCGATTCATCCAGACCGATCGCATGCCCGCGGAATGCACAGATCAATCTCTGACCATTTCTCAAGATGGCGTTGCTATGACCAATGACCCGAGCTCAGCACAACGTGGTTTCTCTGAGATATCCGTGAGCAGGGATCCTTCTGATGAAATATTTCATGCTGCTATGCTAGGTACTGAGGCCTCAGAGAAAACCACCAATGAAAGCCTCCTCGGTGCCCGGCCCGCAGCTTCTCGGAAGGGATACTGGGACATTATGAGCATTTTTCGGTCTGGAAATGCCAAATCAAGCGCTCAATCCGAATCGAATCCGAGATCTCAGCCTGATCACATTTGATTCCGAACCGCATCATACAACAAGGCTGCCATATTATTCTATGTAATAGGCTTTCTTAGAAAGAGTAACGCGGCTATTAATTAAGCGAGTACTATACTATTATATAAGTTTTATATAGTAGTCTTAATAATTATAAAGAAAATTATACTAACTAACCTAGCTTATATACTAAAATATCTTATATATCTTACTCTTTTATTCTAACTATATTAGTCTTAATTAAGTAATTTTAATCTAGATATAATAAGTCTTTAATATTATATAGTTTATAATAATATCTAGATTCATTAATTAATTAATTTATATATCTATTCTAGTATTTATTTATACTAATTAAAGAGTATTAGTAAACTAGGAACTTATATAGAAAATCTAAACTATTAAATCTATTAAAAGTAATATTATAAGGTAAAATACTAGTAATAAATAGGAAAATTTCTAGTCTTAGTTATTCTAGCTTAAAAATTCTAAATATAGAAAATCTAGATTTAAAGCCTTAAATCTATAATTTTCCTCTAGTACTAGAAAGAAATAAGAAGCTTATTAGAGTTATAATAGCTATATTATTAATACTAGTATAATATAGGTTTTAAATATAGTTAATTTATATAATTTATATATATATAAAGTACCTCCTTCTAGCCTAGCCTTATATTTTATAACTATATTATATCTACTATTAATTCTCTTACTAAGTACTAGTACTATTAATTATTAATAAGACTTAGTTACTTATTAGAATTACCTAGTTAGTACTAGCTTTATATAATTATATTATAGTTAATTAGTAGGACTTATATTCTATTAGTTCTATTACTTAGTATTTCTAAAAGTTATCTAAGGAAGATATAAATACTATTAAACTAGAAGTTATTAAATTTAATCTATTTATCTTATAAATTAATAAGTAAAGAATTATATATTATAAGGATTTAAAGGAGTTAAAAGATATATAAGACCTAGATATTATAAATACTTATATTAAGTTTATATAATAGTATATTAATATATTTAATATAAAAGACTATATTATACCTAACCTTATATAAAGGAATAAAGATAAGAAGGATATCTTAATTAAAATTAGTATTAATAAGAAAGAAATTAAATATACTACTAAGGAGGATAAAGAAGAAGATAGGAAATATAAGTTAGAAGATACTAGTAAGACTAATAGTAATAGTAAGGATTATAATATTAAAGAAGAAGATAGTAAAAGAGAAAAGATTATAAATATAAGATTATAAAGATATTTAACTAGATAATTACACTATCTATTAAAGACTATTAAATAATTATATTACCTTTTTATATTACTAGAAAGTATTCTTAATATTATAGTCTTAATAAAATACTATAAATAAAACTAAAGTCTTAGTAATTTAAGTTAATACTTTAGTACTAATACTTAGTTAGACTAGCCGTCAAGTCGGGATTTAGTACTAAGAATTAGTACCGACCGAATACTTAGTACTAGCTCTAGGTACTAACTGAAATGCTCGGTACTAGCTATTAGTATTAACTCGTTAAGGCCTTAATACCTTGATAAATCGGGTTGACCCGACTTGAATCGCTAAGGTATCGCTAAGACGCTAAGCCCCTAATAAAATAGTAAGGAATCCTAAAAAATTTCTAGAATTACCCCTATACTAAAATTAGATTTTTTTTTAATTAGAATTTTAATACCCCCGTTAATTCCCTAGGGATATGCATTACCTTTTTACATTACCTTAAAAGAATTACCTAGGTTAGGCTAGGTAATAATAATAATAACACTTAGTAATATAGTAGTAAATTATAGATATAATAGTAAATACTACTATAAATAGATAATGTTATTAATATTATAGTTATTATTTCTATAGGAATAGCTATTATCTTTCTTATTACCTTATTTACTATTAAGAATTGCTTAGGTAATAATAATAGTAATACTTAGTAATATAGTAATAAATTATTTATATAATAGTAAATACTACTATAAGAAGAAAATATTACTAATATTATAGTCGTAGTTTTCCTAGGGATATATATTACCTTTTTATATTACCTTATTTACTTTTAAGAATTCCCTAGGTAATAATAATAATAATAATTAGAAAAAAATATAGAAAATATAGTAAGAAATACTACTAAAAATAGAAATATTACTAGAGAAAAAAGTCTTAGCGATTCGAGTTAATACTTTAGTACTAATACTTAGTACCTACCTAGGTACTAACTTAAGGTACTCGGTACCTACCTTAGTATTAACTCGAGGTACTTAGTACTAGATTTTAGTATCGAATCACTAAGACTCGAGTCGGGTACCTGACTTAAGTTCGAAGTACTAACTCGACGCGGTTAGTTTATACTTAGTATCTATCTAGGTACTAACCTAAATACTTAGTACTAACTATTAGTACTAACTTAAATACTTAGTACTAGAATTTAGTATTAAATTACTAAGACTTAAGTTAGATACTTAACTTAAGTTTAAAGTATTAACTTAATATAATTAGTCTATCTTTTCCTAATAATAGTATACTTAATTATACTCTATTAATTCTAAATAGTAATATTATAATAGAGTTATAATATAATATAAGTAAGGCTAATAACTATTTATTAATACTTTAATACTAGGTAACTATTATAAATAATCTTTTAGATTTAAAATTAATATTCTTTAATAATATTTACCTTATAACTCTTATAATACTTAAAGAGGGTCTTAATATCTATAAAAGTTTATATATATATATCTATTATATTTAGACTTAGAATTTACCTTAGAATTACTATTACTTATTAAGGAATAAAAGAATTATACTTTTAAGTATACTTTTTCTATATAAGAATCTAATTTTTTTATAAGTATTTTCTAGTAAGGTATAAGTTCTACTAATTAGAGATAATATAATATAAAGCTAGTTATTACAAGTCTATTATCTAGAGTATAGTATATATAAATTCTTAGCTATCTAGAATAGAAAATCTATAATATCTATTAGTTTACTTAGTTTATAAAGTCTAACTAGATTAGAAGTAGTATATCTAAGGATAAATATTAAAATTAAGATATAACTATATAGGAAAATCTTATACTTATAATACTAATACTATTAGGTAATTCTAATAACTTAGACTTATTAAGTAATATCTTACTTAGTACTTAGTAGTAGAAAGTATAATTAATAGTAGGTATTATATAACTATAAAATATAGGATTAATTTAAGATAGTACTTTATATATATATAGATTAATTAAATTAATTAGATTTAAAATATATATTATATTAGTATTAATAATATCTTATATCTTAGTAAGGCTAGTATCTACCTTAGTTATACCTTAGTAAAAACCCTTAAGATAGATACTATACTAGGATATAAGATAGCTTTTATAACTCTAGTAAACTCTCTTATAACTTCTTAGTACTAAAGGAAAATTATAGATTTAAGGCCTTATATTAGAATTTTCTATATTTAGAGTTTTTAAGTTAAAATTTTTTTTACTAGAGTTTTTCTATTTATCTCTAGTATTTTACTTATAAATATAATATTTAATAGATTTAATAGTTCTAGATTTTCTATATAAGTTTCTAGTTTACTAATATACTTATAATATATTAATAGTATTTCTTATAATAAGTTAATAGCTTAACCTAGGATTTACTAGTTATAATACTCTTTATATAGTATAATATTCTACCTTATATAATTCTAGTCTTATTATTTATATTTAGTAAGTATAATATTTATTCGCTATATAAGTCTAGACTTACCTTAGCGAGACTAGTAGTAGATAGTATAATAGTAGGAGGTAAGTACTAGAAAGAGACTAAGGTAATTAAGTTAAGTAAGATAAGTTATAATACTATAAAGTAGTAGAACTTATAGTATTAGATAATTAATAGAGTTATATTAAATAAGGAGGAGAAATATAACTTTAATAGAGTCTATCTATTAACTTAATTAGCTTTCTCCTAGTAGGGATTTTTAATAGTAATTACTTTACTATAAGAGTACTATGTAATAATATAGCTATTAAGTACTATAAATAGTATATATATATATAGAACTCTCTATTCTTATTAATAGTAAGACTAATTACTACCCTTCTCTTTAAAGGGAATTCCCTCCTCTATATACTATAAGTAAAGGGGTAGCGTAGTACTATTATATACTATAAATACTATATTAATAGTAGTATTATATTCCTAACTAGTCCTTATAATTATCTCCCTATCTAGGCTCTTAGGCTTTAAGAGTATAAAAGGTTATAATTTATAAAAGATACTCCCTTAATAATAGAATATACCTCTAATAAGAGTATAATAATATAATTAATTAATAAGGCCCTTAAGCTAAGCCTTAAGAAATATATAGTTTTATTAAATTATAATAATTATAGATAATACTCCTATATATAATCCTTATATTATAATATATTCCTATTATATTTCCTATTATTCTTTATTAATTTATTATAGAAGTAGTTAGAAGTCTTAGTATTTTAAAGTAAATAGGAAGTTATTACTATTAAGGGTTTATTAAGTACTTAAAGCGTACCTCTTTTATATAACTTTAATATTATTCTTTTAATTATAATATCTTTATTTTTTATTAATTATATTAAGTCCTTTTTAATTCTTATTTATATTATTACCCCTTTTATACCTTATTATACCTCCTTATAATTCTACTAGTTACTTTATAAGTAATCCTTAATAATTAACTTATCCTCTACTAATTAAAGAAGGCTCCTACTATCCCCCCTTATAATAGTACTTAACCTCCTTTATTAAGTTACTTATAGCCTATTTTTATATTATCTTATATAATATACTTTTAATATACTATATTTTAAAGTAAAGAGTTATAAGTCTAATATTTTTAGTTAAGGCTTTACTTACCCCTTTAATAGTATACTTTATATACGCGCCTTTTCTAACTTAATAAGATATAACTATTATAAAGACCTTAATATAAAATATAAATAGGAAATCCCTACCCTTACTTACTACTTCTACTTATACCTCTTATAAGCCTCTAATATTATAACTACCTCTAATACTAGCTCTAATCTTTATTATCTTACTAGATATTAATAAACCTTTAATAGGCGTATCTATTAATACTACTACTACCTCTACTACGCCTCCTCTACCCCCTCTACTACTACTACTTCTACTAGGGTAGACCCCGCTATTACTATCTATATTATAAATACCCTTAAAGGTATTCTTAATATCCTCTACTAGTATATATATATTACTCTATCTCCCCTTCTAAAACCTTATTAAAGCTTTACTAATATATTATAAAAGCGCCTTCCTCCTATTATAAAGGATAAGGATAAGAATAAGTAGGAGGATCCTATTAATAGTAGTAGTAATAATAATAGGCTAAGTACTACTACTAGTATAATATAATAGCCCTCTCTTATAACGCCCTTAATAGTATAGTTATATTAAGGTCTTTTCTTTTTTATTAATAATAATAGAAATTATTTCCCCTCTTATATAATATAAATATTATACCTTAAGGTAATCTTACTTAAAAATCTTTCTAATATATCTAGTATATTAACTAAGTCCTACTTATATAGCTATTAATTATAATTATAAGACTAATCCTTCTACTTTACTAAATACTAAGGTTTATTATAAGAGATTTTATAATTAAGAATAGTTTTAACTTCCTATTTATCTTTATTATTTATAAGCTCTACTTATATAACTTTTATAATACTCTTACTATTACCTTTATATAGCTTTATAAGTAAGATATAAAATATATTATATATATAAAAGGTATTAAGTAGTTATAACTTATATACCTAACTACTAATATAATTAAAGACCTTAAAAGGCCTTAGATAATATTATAATAATATTTTAATTAATTATATTAATCTAATATACTTTATATTTAATAAGATATAATTACTTATATTATATTATCTTTACTTTTACTATTTATTTATATACTCTACTTATATAACTTATACTTAATATAAGTACTACTTTAAACCTTCCCTTTATTTTTAAAGTAATTTAACCCTTTCTTATATTAATAGGACTTCTCCTAATAATAGCTTTAAAAGCTTTATATCTAGCTTAGGTAAGTAGTTATAAAGCGCCTTATATAAAGGTAATCTAGTACTAGTATACTTTATATAATTATATATAAACTCTACTAGATAAAGTAACTCTACCTAGTTATCTTATCTCTAGGTAGAATAGTAGTATAGATACTACTTAAGTATACTATTCTATCTCTCTATTTAATTATCTATTTAGGGATAGAAAGTAGTATTAAGCTTTCTTTTTATATTAATATAATAATAAATAGCTACTTAGAAGCTACTTATAAATACTATCCCTTAATTATTAATAATACCCTCTAGCTAACTAAACTTTAAGAAGATTTTATAATATAATAGGTTAGTAATACTAATAGTATTAACTATCTTTATAATAAGTAAATACCTAGCTACCTTAATATAGTAGTTTATAACTATTAAGATTATATTATAAATACTACCCTTCTATTTACTTAAAGGGAGATTTATAATAAAATCTATTATAATTTCTTAAAAAGGTCTTATAAGTATTAGTAATAGTAATAGTATATTATAAATAGTATATCTATATAGCTTTATTAATTAATAGGTTAAGTATTCTTATATATAATTATAAATATTTTATCTTATAACTTTTTAATAGAACTTCTACTTAATAAGCTCTTATATATACTTCTATAAGTAGTAGCTAATATAAGGGTTATTATAATAAAGCCTTAAAATTTCTTATTTAATTACTTTATTACTAGGTATAAAAACTACGCCGCCCTTATAAAGAACCTCTATCTTATCTATTAATAAAGATATATTAGTAGCCTTTTTATAGCCCTAGGACTTTAATAATTATTTCTTATTATAAATATTCTTATCTCCCTCTTAGAGATATTAGAATATCTTTAATATTAAGTTATTATACTTATTTTATACGCGCTCTATTATTAATATAGTTATAATATACCTTCTAAGTACTATTTAATTAATATTAAACTATCTTATAATAGGATTTAAGCTATTACTTATACTATTTTATATCCTTAAGAGTATATTACTCTCCTCTATCTTTAGGGTATAAGGCTTTTTAAGCCCTATCTCTAATATTTTATACTATTTATAATTATAAGCCTTACTATCTTATAAACCCTTATAAACGCTATATATATAATACTTATTAAAAGAAATATACTTAATATTCTTTAATTTATTTTATAATATTAGTAGATAAGTATCTTCTTTATATATTATTAATATATAATCTAGTTACCTTAATAGAGTAATAGTAAGGTTCTTAATATTTATATAATAGTATATCTTAAAGTTATATATTATAAGCTTTATTAATTAATTTACTTATCTCCTTATTAATAATAATATTATCTAGAAATACCTTAAGTTATTATAATTAGTAATTATTATAATTAGATATAAGCTACCTTCTAAGAAGTACTATTATACCTAGTAATTCCTAATTATAAGTTTTATATCTAGTTTCTACTAAATATAACTTATAGGAATAGAAAGTAACTAGATACTATTCTACCTCTACCCCTTTATTATTAATTAAGAACTTTTATAATAAAATAGTTATAATAGCTAGTATTAAAGTATTAGTCTCTAATTATATTTCTCTTATAAGGTTAAAATATATAAGTAATAGTACCTCTTTAAATAGTTACTTTAACTACTTAAATACTACTCTTATAATATTACTTAATATTAACTTCTTATTTTTTATATATAAATAATTATTTTTTAGATAGTCTATTAATATTATAATTATAGATAAATAGTACTTAATAAAATAATAGTAGAAATTAGTAAATCTTAAAAAGATTTAAATATCCTTAATACTCCTAGGTTCTAGCTATTTAATTATAATATCTACTTTATATAGATTTATATATACGCTATTATAACTAATAATAAAGCTAAGGAATTCTACTTCTACTATTATAAATTTATATTTCTTTAAGTTAATATAAAGTTTAAATTTATAAAGATATTATAATACTACTTTTATAACTCTAATATAAGACTTTTTATTCTAGAAGTAAATAAGAATATTATCTAGATAAATAATATATATAATATTAAGTAATTCTACTAGGGCCTTGTTAATATATACTTAGAATAAGGTAGGTATATTAATAAGTTTAAAAGGTATAATTATATATTTAAAATAGTTATACTTTATATAAAATATAATCTTCTATTTATTACCCTTTCTTATTTATAAGTAATAATATATATTCTTAAGATCTAACTTAATTAAGTATTTAATACTAATTAATCTTATTAATATTTTATTAATTAATAGAAGTAGATAGTAATTCTTAATTATAATCTTATTAAATACCTTATAATTAATATATAAATATAATATTCTATCCTTTTTTAATATAAAAAGAATTAATATACCTATTAAACTTATAAAATAATAAATCTACCCCTTTTTTAAAGCCTACTTAAAGTACTCCTTTAATATATATAACTCTTTCTCTAATAGATTATAAAGTAAGTTAAAGAGAGGTTCCTTATTCTCCTTTATATTAATTATATAATTATAATATATATAAGCTAGTAATACTCTAATATTCTTAATTAAAAAGATATCTTAGAATTCTTAAAATTTTAAAGGGAGTTTAACTTTAAGTAGTAGGCTTTTATTACCTACTTCTAAGTATATTATAATAAATATAATATTATTAAACTACTCTTTTAAGGCTTTAATAGTATTAAAGTACTCTTTAATATTACTTTTCTTAATAAGGAATTACTAGTTTTATATAAGCTAATCTACTTAGGGATTTTATTCTTCTAATTATAAATACTTAAAGTAGAAGTTATAATTAAGGTTTATTATTATATAAAAGGTATCCTTATAATATTATATAATATTATTAGAATTAATAAGTTTAATTTTTCTTATATAAGAACCTAGTAATAATATTAGGTTCTTAACTCTATTATATAAGGTATTACTAGAGCTAGGGTCTATTTCTTAATCCTACTCCTTTATTAAGTATATATTAATATAATTAATATCTACTTTAAAGTTAATTAATATAATAAATTCTCTTTATAAGCTCTTAAACTCTATTTATATTATAATAATAGATATAATTATAATACTTAAGGGTTTTTTAAATTTAAGGCTTTTTTAGCTAGCTTATTATTAGATATCTTATTAGTTATAAGCTTATTAATTATAGTACTTATAACTATTAATTTTATACTCTAGTAATTCTTAATTATATATCCCTTCTTTTAATAATTATAATACTTAGTAGTAGAAAGGTTAGGCTTAAGCCTTTAAAGAAGGTATAATAATATATTAATAATATCCTACCCTTCTTACTTTATATATAAGCTATTATCTCTTTATCCTTAGAAATTTCCTCTTCCTCTTTAAGGATATTAATTCCTAGTAGGAGTATTATCCCTTTAATCTTTATATATAAGTAGTATTATATAAGGCTCTAGTTAAATTACTAATATAATAAGAGTATCCCTTATCTCTAAGATATTAGATTATATTATAAATTAATTATAGAGATCCTTATATAACTTATTTAGAAGGTTATTATAAAGTATATACTCTATTAATATATACTCTATTAATAGCTTAAATTATCTTTCTAACCTAGTAAGGTAATTTATAAAGTTTATAATCTTTTAATATTCCTTTTACTTAGCTTCTAAATAGTACTTATTAATTATAAGATATTAATTTTAAAGATCTTTTATTTAATTTATTAAGAAACTATTAAAGTATTTCTAGGACTATTTATCCTTTAATATATCCTTTATATACTTATATTATATAGTCTTAGAGTCTAGAACTATATATTATAACGCGTATTAGATTTTTATAGAGTTATTAGGAAAATAGGTTATACTTATTTTAATTATATTAATTATATTATTAAATTATTCTTAATATTCTTATACTAACTTCCTATTATATATATATAAGTCTTATAACTTAAGAATATAGGTTTTATATTAAGGACGCTTTAATTCTAATTCTTCTATTAATAATAAGTAATAGTAATAATCTACTTAAGTAGTATTATTAATATATATTTCCTACTCTAACTCTTATAAATATTATTATAAATCTTATATTTATTACCTCTTAAAGACTTCTTCTTTAAGTTCTTATATTCTTTATAATAGTACTTCTTAGGTTTTAGGTAGTAGAGACTAGGTTTATACGCCTAGTAGCTACTTCTAAATAGTTAGTTATAATTATAATATATCTATTATTAATTTATTAATTAATTCTTAAGACTTACTTTCTTTATAAGCTTAGTCCCTTATATTTAGGCGGGTTATCTATACTAGTTAACTAACCTTTTTACCTTATACTTATAATAACCCTTCTCTACTTATCTTACTAATAGTTAGGCTACTACCTTTAAATAGGATAGAGTAATTAGAATATAAGGGTACTATATAATAATATAGCTATTAAGTACTATAAATAGTATATATATATATATATATATATATATAGAACTCTCTATTCTTATTAATAGTAAGACTAATTACTACCCTTCTCTTTAAGGGGAATTCCCTCTTCTATATACTATAAGTAAAGGGGTAGTATAGTATAACTATATACTATAGATACTACGTTAATAGTAGTACTATATTCCTAACTAGTCCTTATATTTACTCTATCTTTACTAGCCTAATCTTACTTAGTAGTTTTTATAAAGGCGCTCTAATATACGCGTAGATTATTTCTATTACTTCTAGCTATTATTACTAGTAAGGTATATCCTTCTAATAGATAATCTTAACTATAATTACAAGTTATAAAAAGATAAGGCTTTAATATTATTTAAGTATTAGTAATACTATTCTAGAGATTAATAGGTAGAAATTACTATATATATATCTTATTACTACTTTAAGTTAACTTTATTTTCTTATTCTTTATCTCTTTAGTTTTAATATATAGCTTTTTTTAAACTTATAATAAAAGAAAAGGATATATATAATATAAAATTAGAATTTTACTCTCTTAAGACAATAGTAATAGATTTAAATTATACTAATACTCTTATATATATTCTCTATTACTCCTTATATCTATATAATTTAAATATACTTATAATAAGATAGAGAACTTATAAGTAACTTTAAAACCTTAGGGTAAGTACTAGTAAAAAAACTTAAAAGTATACTAAGTTAAATTATATAAAACTCTTTTATTAATAGTCTTCTATTTAAGGACTTTTAATATTTAGTACTATTCTAAGCTATATTTTTTAAGAGGAAGTTAAAAGGACTTTAATCTATTAAAAGTTTTATATATTTAAAGATAAACTATATTTTAAAAGTCTATACTAAAAAATTACTAGAGAAGTATATTTATAATCTTTTATACCTCTTACTTAAAGTAATTTATTTTATTAAAGTCTAAAAAATCTTAATTTATAATAAGTATATTAGCTTATTATAAGTACTTAAAAGTAATATTATAAGTTTTTTCTATTAAACTTATTAAAATTAATTATTAGTACTTTAAGTAAGATAAGTATTTTTATAAATATACTACTCTTCTAGTAAATTATTAGAACTAGCTTAGAGATAAGTTATAAATAGACTAACTATTTTTTTAGTACTTAGAGGTTATTTTTAGTATTAACTTAAATTACTAAACTACTTACAGCTAGCTTATACCCTATATAGGTTTAGTATTATATAACTTTATAAATTCGATTTTAAATTTAATTCCTCGCGGTTAGTCTAGTTATAAAGGTATATTAAGTAAGATAACTATCTCTAGTATAATATATATAATATTTAAGGGGCTTAAACCTCTCTTCTCCTTATTACCTATATATGCGTTAGGCTTTAGCGTACTACATGGATATAGTATAGACTCTTGGATCACGGTGTCTTAAGTATATGCAGCGTTGTCAAAGATGAAGCTCTCTACTCGCTGCCCCCTTTTATAGCTACCATAACATTCAATGATCTATTATCATCGTCACAATGCCGACTCCCATCTTGTGGTACTGGAGTACCTTGCACCACAGAACGAGAGTCGAGACAGCTCTTCACGAGGGGCAAGTAGTGCCGCTATCTGATCTCCGCGGAGCCCTTGGCCTGGACTGCTGAGGACGGCGTTGAGAGGCCGGTGCCGAAGCGATCGTGTGGAGAATTGCTCGTCTGCATGCATCCCTTCCTTACTTTCACCGAAGTTCGGATGTTGGGGCCCTTTCAGGTGATCCGGAGGTCGATCGGTGGATTAAGGTCCTCGCCATGTACCATTACAACATAATCCTCCGTCCAACCCACCGTCCTCCGTTCTCCGATCGCGATATCCCGCTCACCGCACCGGATGGGACACAACAACGAGAGGCGAAGACACCAGAGTAGGAGAATGCCAAGCACTCAACTGCTACATCCGTAGTGTATGATCGGGATCCAATCAAGTCATGGCAAACATAACCTTGCCCCTGAGCACTCAACGGTACTTAGAACAAGATACGCAACCTTTAGAGTTCGTAGCTTGTGTGGGACCAGACAAGACCTCGAGCTTCCGTTGCCTGTTGCGCCCAACAGCCTGCAAAGGCACCTCAACGCTGCAAACGTAATGTCGACTTCTAAAATCGCAGTCCTGGGTAGTAAGATTCAGTACCTCACAGCCGACATTCAACACTCGCTCGAGAACAAGAAAGCCAATTCCGACTCCCAAGATGAACTTCTAGACACCATCGAGGATCTCCAAGTCGAACTTGTTGGACCTATGAAATGGACAGACAGCTTCCTAGCTCCTCCCGACTTCTCCGTAATGCAGGTAGCGTTCCAACGCAACATCTTCCAACGTGTGCCCATCAAGTCTTTGGGAGACGGAAAGGGAGGAGAAGAAGAAGAAGAAGAAGGAACAACGCCTTCCATCTCAATCAAGGAACTAGCCGCCTTGGTGAAAATGGACGAAGGCTACCTTCTTCGCATCATGCGTTTGCTTGCCGCGAACAAGATCTTCACCGAAGTGGAAGAGAAAATCTTCGCACACACGACTCTTTCTGCCGGCATGGCGGAAGAGAATGTGGCGGCGCATTTGGGAGGTCTCCTCAATGACGTGTACAAGGCTTCGACGGGTCTAGCGGATGCGATACAAGGAGGCTATCCGAGTGCCTGGGAGGCGAGGTTCGGAACGCCCATGTATGAGTACTTTGAGAAGAATCTGAGTCAAGAGCGGGTACGGATGGCCAAGTCGATGGTTGAGTCCTCAAGGAAGGAGTTGAAGGAGCTTGCGAGGATTTTTCGATGGAAGAATTTTTCTAAGTTGGTTGATATTGGTGGTGGGGCTGGACATCTTGCAGCGTACCTGGCCCAGGTGAGAACGGGACTTTTTCATCATTCGAAATCAAAATGAGAATCCTTTCCCCAAGCGTTTTTGATAGGTATGCTAACAATCAAGACAGCAATATCCCCACTTACACACCGTCAACCAAGATCTCCCCCTAGTCATCAAGGACGCTTCGCAAGACATCTCAAACCTCCCCGAGCTCGAAACAACCGGCTACGACAGGGTCGAACTTCAGGTTCACAACTACTACGAGCCTCAATCGCGTAAAGACGCCGACGTCTTCACGCTGCGCCGCTGCTTACACAACAACGCGAATGCCGAACGCGTCCGTATCTTGAAAGCCGTGGTGCCGGGTGTGGAGGCTAGTGGACCGTATGCTAGACTCTTGATCATTGAGAAGTTGCTGCCGGCCTGGAACGCGTATTCGACGAGACGCAAGACGAAGTGGTTGAGACGTGAGGATATTGTCATAATGATTTCAGTGGGCGGCAAGGAGGGGTCACTGGAGGAGTTTGGGGAGTTATTGAAGAGGGCTGATGAACGATTTGAGGTGTGTATTTTTCCTTTCTTCTTCTGCGCCACTTCCCTCTTCGCTTTGTCTTGTCTTGTGTGGAGACAATGAAGCCGGGCAATACTGATGTCTTGAACAGATCGATCAGGTATGCCCCGGGCGTGATCATTTTGGGGTGGTGTCGGCCAAGCTTGTTACTTCGTAGCGCACCACTCGTGCGGCAGACAGGTCGAGTTCAGCGTCCGTCAAGATTCGGCGCGGTTCATCGCTATGGTCAAGACGTAGTTGCCGGACGTTCAATATATCTCTATACTACGGCACCATTTTCACTTGATGTTAGGCTTCAGCAGGTGCAATTAAGGGTTGAGCTTGGAGTAAACGTGTGCGCTGTTGGTACAATGCGGAAAGTACTGTTGGTGTTTCGGTGGTGTTAGAGCACATTATCATATATACTCTATCTATTACAGTCTACCTTTGGTAAGTGAGGAGCGAGGGAAAACTGTTGAGAAAAACCAGAAGAAAAACCTAACCCTAATCGGCGCCCCACCCCTAGTCGCTATCGCTCCTAGGGGTTCCCACCTAAACGTCGTATTTACCCTAACATCAGATTTTTTATATTTATTATTAACCTATCTCTACCTACTCCCTATTAACTATATTATATCTATAGCTTATAAGGATTAAGAGGTATATATATAAAAGGCTTATAATATATTTATTAAAGGCGACTTTCCTAGTATTACTATTATATTTAGATATTTTACTATTAAGGAAAGACGCGTATAAAGATATATTATAAGGAAGGCCTTAATAAGTAGTTAACTACCTAGTTATATATAACTTATACTAGTTAAAAAGTAGTTAATATATAATTATATACTACGCCTTAATAATATAATATACTTAACTTATATCTAGTATATTTATAATATTATAGAATTTATCCTAAGAAAGAGGCCTAGCTACTATTAAAAACTTAGTAAATCCTAGGTTATATACTTCTTTAAGAGATATCTAGAGTTTTATAAATATAAGTAGATACCCCTAGTAGCTATTTAAAAGAATACCTATAGTATAAAAGATATACTAGTACTTTATAATAAATTTAAGAAGGGGAAAGATAAGCTAGGGATATAAGACTATAATATCTAGAATATAAATAAGATAGGCCTTTAAATTAGTTATAAAATTACTTATTATATTATAATACTTAATAAGAGTAAGTCTTTATAACTAGTTAATATAAATAATTAAGACTATATTATATTAATAAAGTATATTAATAGAGTTAGTAATAATATCCTACTATTTCTAATATTAAAAGGAGAAAATATCCTATATAAATAGGTAGTAAATAACCTCTTATTTAATTATATACTAGCCTATTTACCTTCTAGCTATTTAGATAATAAGCTAGCTCTTAGATAGCTACTCTATTTTAATAAGTTCTTATATTACTATTAATATAGAAGGTACTAAGTATTAATTCTTAATAGATTTAACTCCTAATATACCTATAAATTTTATATAATAGTAAAGACTCTTAATATAAAATTATTTATTTTAAAGCTATATTTAATATATCTTACTTAGCTATTTAATATTAATCTATTCTAGCTATTTAAGTATTATTATAATAAGTCTATTAATAAGATTATATAAGTAGGAAATATAGATTTTAATTACCTAGACTTCTCAAGTATATTTAAATAGATAAGAAGTAAGATATTTATAATTTAAAATATTAAATTAGCTTTTAAAAAGACTAGATTTATTCTATTTAATTCTAAGATAAAATTATAAAGATATAAGTTATAAAACTAGAAGATATCTATCCTAATACTCCTCTCCTACTATTAGTAGTACTAGGATATATACTATATACTATTAATAATATTATTATATATATAAAATATATCTAGAAGATAGTAAGAGAGTTTTAAGTAGTATAACTAGCCTTTTAATAGTTAATAGATTATACTTTAAAGGGTTTTATTATAAATACTTATTCTTAGCTATTAGTTAAATAGGACCTTAAGGTAGTTTATAAGGCTATTATAATAAAGAAAGAATAAAAGTTACTTAAAGGTATTATTATTAAGAAGGGAGGCTAGATAACTATTAATTAGGTATAAGTATTAGCTTAATTAAGGGTAGAGTAACTAGTTAAAAGGGATAAGAAGACGCTAGCCTAAGAAAAATATACTAAGGAAATTAGGGTAGAAAAGGCTAATATAATAATAAAAGTAGTTCTTTACTAGTAGGATTATTAGTATTAAAAGGTAATTTATACTTCTAAAAGGTACTTTTATAATTAGCTAGTTATAGGGCGAGAAGTATATACTTTTAGAATAAAATATTAAAAAATCTAACGTTTAGGTAAATGCGACGTTTAGGTAGGAACCCCTAGGAGCGACAGCGACTAGGGGTGGGGCGCCGATTAGATAAGAGTTTTCGTGATGTCATTCATTCCCCCTGGCACTTTCACCTCCGTCAACTCCCACCGACTTCTCCTCCCAACCCTACTACCCTACTACCCTTTTACCCTACTCAGATCTCTCACTCAACTTCATCTGTAGGGCTTTCGGTTCAAACACAAGATATGCTCGCTGATTCATCCATGTCGAGTCGTCTCTATGACCCAACGCCATCTCGAAATTATACACCATCTTGGAAAGTATTACTCTCGCCTCTGCCAGAAATACTCTGCACAATCACAAACGACTGTCAGCATACGTAGCAAGCAACTCCTCGCAAGTGTCAGACTTACTTTCCCCCCATACAATTACGTGGGCCAATGGCAAAGGGTTGAAAGGCCTGTTTGTCATCCATGTCGAATCGCGCATCGTATCGAGCATCGCTTTTGGGCAGGAACCTCTCCGGGTGGAAAACCCGCGGTTCGACCCAAATCTCAGGGGAGTTCTGGATGTTTTGGAGATTTATGCCGATGACACTCTGAGGAATGTGAGTAGCAGGTCTCTAAGACGAGTCGGGCACATGGTTGGGGTCAGGAGGGAGTAATCTACACTTACGCCTCCAGGAATCCAGTCCTCATGGACCATTTGCCCACCTGGCAAAACGTTTCTAGGGAGATTGATGGGCGTAGGATGGTGGATCCGCAAAGTCTCGTCGATGACTGCCGCGAGGTATGGCAGGCCCTGCGTGCTCGCGACGGTGATGTCTACATCGCTTTCGAATCTTGAGCGAATCTCATGTGTCAAGTGCTTCAGTGTCTCCGGATATTGACAGAGAAGATACGTGGAAGTAGCAAGTGCGACAGTGGTCAGTTAACATCCAGCGATGACGACCGCTAGACCGTTTGTGTTCAATTCTTTCCTCGTGATACTCGTCTTCTTCTCAACATCGACATTTCCAATTACAGGGGTTATGAAGTCCGATCTTTCGGATCCCAGGTCCCTCATGTTCAACCGACGTGTGATCTTCTCCGTTGCAACTCGCCAGCTCGTCGCTCTGTTCTTTGCAGTTAATCTGAGAAAGCACCAACCAAAGACTCTGTCGAGGGGGTAGAAGCGGCTTAAGCTGTTTCTCACGGAACCAAATTTTGCGCCAAGGAAGAAACCCAAGATCCACGAATGTTCATTGTTACCTTCCAAGCCGTAGAAGGATTCTCCAAATGTCAGGTCCGCAATTATGTCCAAAGTGGCATATCCATAATATTTTGCCATGTCAATCTCGCCTCCCCGTCTCTTTGTCATCTCCCGACGCAGCCGGAGAATCAAAAGTTTGGCGTAAGACTCAATGATAGGCGACTGGTCTCTCAATGCTTTATCGGAAAAGGCATTAATGAAGGACTTCCGCAAGCGTGTATGCGTGTCTCCAGCAGCGGTGAATAGCGAGTCTGCTCCATTCATTGGCGGTGTCTGGCTGAATGGGTCTTTTGCGAGGAAAGGACGAGTGGTGTAGATGTCTTTCCACGCAGCCGATTTTGTGGTAATCAGCTCATCTGGCGCAATCCGAACAACAGATCCATATTGAGCGTGGAGCTTGTCGTAAACTTCCCAATTGTTACCCAAAATCGAAGCTTTCACGACTCCCAGTCGTGAAAAGGCCATAACCTTCGGTCCTGGGAATTTCGCCAACGGGTGGAAGTAAATGTAGTAAATGGCAGTCACTACATAGTACTAACATGCAGGTCAGCTAAGCTGTTGGGCTTGTGGGGCGCAGAGCATTGCATACAAGGAAGGAAAAACAGCTCCCAGCTATTAGCAACTTCGAAAGAGTTAGTGGCAAAGCGGGCGCCATCATTTCGGTAGGTGTCATCGTGAAGATGCTGTCGTCGACTGAGCCTGGGTTCGAGATGATGGACTGTGTAATCTGCTGGCTCGAGCACAGAGTGGCGAGTCACTGTGTATGAAGACTTCTCCTTTTCGCAGAACGAGCGACGGTTGTAAAATCACAGCTCCTGGAACCGCCGCACACGAGAAGGACAATGATCTGTGAGCGCATGAAGATCCGAATCGGAGGATCTGCCAATCCCACCTCCGAAGTTCGCGGCAATACCCCTTCAAGGGAATAACCGGAAATGCGAATGCACTTCCGGGATTCTAGGGACCTCCGTCTCAGTATTCGGAGGCCGTGTGCGGGTACGCATGCAAAACATTGGTGCCGAGAATAAGGAAGCGCTGACTGAGCTCCACGCCCGGCAAATCAGCCTTCATGCAAAGCGATGCAACACTTCCGAATCCGAGATCGCTCGTCGTGCGAAGGCCCCTATTTTCCGCAACTTGGGTTATAGCGGTACTGGAAGAGTCTGTCTTGAATATAAGGGTAGGGAAAGTAGGATATTTTTTGGTGTGGGTCAGGCCGATTTTCTCCTATTCTAGGAATGCCAAGACCGCCGCATGAAACTTGTACGACGGTATGACAGACAGATTGAGCGGCCTTCTTTTTTTTCGTCAACCCTATCCCCAGACTTCAACAATCAGTGATACCATGACGGTATTCAACACCAGTGTCACTGCCAGTCAGATGGCTTCCGTTGCACTCTTTTGTCCGCAGAGCAAAGCGCCTGAAGATAGCTACCTCGATCACTTACACTCTTTTCTTACGTGTCACGAATACATGGAGCCATTTCGACAGGAAATCATCAACCTCAAAGATTTCTGGCCAATATTGGCACACGGAAGAAATGACATCGCCGCTCTGGCCCAAGGACCCCGATATCTGCAGAGTCTGTCCGACTGGATCACAACTGGGAACTCCAAACTGGTCAGTGGTGTAATGTCGGGAATATTGTCTCTTCCATTGCTGGTCATCATCCAAATAGGCCAGTATTTCGAATATCTCGAGATCCTGGGGATCAAGCACGCCGACTTTCTGGCTCAGCTTCGGAAAGGAGGCGGTGTGCAGGGCTACTGCGGCGGCTTACCGCCTGCAATAGCAGTTGCCTGCTCGAACGATGAAAGGGAACTCCTAAAGAACGCTGGAGTAGCATTGCGCATTGGATTAGCGATAGGCGCTTATGGCGAACTCGGAGACGACGAGACAATCCCTGGAGCAACCACTATCGTCGTTCGTCTGAAAAGAGTCGGCCAAGGGGAGGAGCTAGTGACTAGATTTCCTGGTGTAAGTCACCAGTTCCCGCCAACGAATCAGCCTGGGTATTGAAACGTGTATATAGGCATACATATCCGCAGTGACAGATCCCAAGACACTCAGCATCGTCGGTCCCGTTCCCGTACTTTCTCAACTTCGGTCCTACGCACGTGGCCAGGGTTTCCTTGTCCAAGATATGTATATTCGGGGCAAAGTGCATAATCCAGAAAACGCAGATCTTGCAAAGGAGCTTTGCGATGTGTGTGATAAGACTCCATCACTTTAATTCCCAAGCATGCGCAGCTTGCAAGCGCTAGTTCGATCCAACAGGACTGGCGAGTTGCTTACTGAGGGTTCTCTGACCCATGAGGTTGTCAACGTAATTCTCGCCACACGATGTGAATGGTACACACTCTTGACCGAGCTCGCAAAAGACCTCGACCTCAGCGGGCGTCGATCACACACATTTGCGACGTTCGGCATTGGAGACTGCACTCCATTGCTACCGTTTCATAAACTCCAGCTGCATATTACCAAGCTGGATGTGCTGTCTTTTATCCAGCACCACTTGCCGCCGATCCGACAGCTAAGTCAGGAGAACGACTATTCTTTCCCCCAAGATGCGGTGGCGGTGATTGGCGCCTCATGCCGTCTTCCTGGTGCTAATAGCTTGGACGATCTGTGGAACCTCGTTTCTAAAGGTATCTCGCGGCACAAGGAAGTCCCTACAGATCGCTTCGATATGCATGCTAGTTTTCGAGCATCGCAAGACTGGAAGTTTGCAGGGAAACGAAAATTCTACGGTAATTTTATAGACGACGCGGATAAGTACGACCACGCATTCTTTCGAAGCAATCCCAAAGAAGCACTGAACATGGACCCTCAGCAGCGTATCCTGCTCGAACTTGCGTACCAAGCAATGGAGTCAAGCGGCTATCTGCGCACGCACCGGCACGAATCTGGTGACCCAGTTGGATGTTTCATTGGAGCTAGTTTTGTCGAGTATCTCGATAACACTAATGCCTACCCTCCAACAGCATACACCTCGACAGGGACCTTCAGGGCCTTCCTGAGTGGTAGAATCAGTTACTACTTTGGATGGACTGGTCCTTCCGAGGTCCTCGATACGGCTTGCTCATCGTCTTTGGTGGCAATCAACCGAGCATGCAAAGCGATTCAGGCAGGCGAATGTGCAATGGCTCTGGCAGGTGGAGTCAATGTCATGACGGGGATCAACAACTTTCTGGATTTGGCCAAAGCAGGATTTCTTAGTCCTACAGGGCAATGCAAGCCATTTGACGAATCTGCAGACGACTATTGTCGCTCAGAAGGCGGAGGGTTGGTTGTTCTAAAGCTGCTCAGCCAAGCAGTCGCAGATGGAAATCACATCTTGGGAGTCATCCCTGGGGTGGCGACCAACCAGGGAGGGTTGTCATCTTCAATTACCATTCCTCACTCACCTGCACAGGAGAAGTTGTACCAGACCGTCTTGCATCAAGCTGGTATGAAGGCAAGCCAGGTCTCATATGTAGAGGCGCACGGAACTGGCACTCAGGCTGGCGATCCGCTGGAAATAGCTAGTATCCGCAAGGTGTTTGCAGGGCCAGACCGATCAAATCTTCTCAATGTTGGCTCTCTCAAAGGCAACATTGGCCATGCCGAGACAGCTGCCGGGATTGCAGGCTTGCTCAAGGTCCTTGCGATGATCAAACATGGCAGCATTCCGCCTCAAGCCAGTCACAAGGCCCTGAACCCAAAGATTCCTGAATTGGGACCAGACAAGATGTGTATTGCTAAGAAGGCTGACATTTGGAACGCACCTCCTTTGGCGGCTTGCGTAAATAGCTATGGAGCTGCTGGAAGCAACTGTGCGCTACTCTGCTGTGAGGGTCCCCAGCAAACCAACGAAGGAAGTATGGGATCCATTGACATCACGGACCATTCAGTGTATCCGATCATTATCAGCGCAGCGTCAAAGGAGACCTTATATAGAAATATGGAATCTTTAGGCCAGCACCTCGAAAGATCTGTCCCAAGGCCAAGCCTAGGAGATTTGGCTTTCACCTTGAGCGAGCGACGGAAGTACGATCGGTATTGCTTTACTACGACCGCTTCTGAAGTAATCGACTTGACAGAGTCTCTGAAGTTGGCGAGAAATGATGCTAGCGCCGCTGTCGAAGTTCCCTTGAAACCGAAGCGAGTTGTGCTGGCTTTTGGTGGTCAAAGCAAGCAGAACGTCGGGTTCGAGAAGGGACTCTACCAATCTTGTCCGCGCCTCCGGAGCTATATCGATAACTGCAACGACATCGTCACGAGTCTGGGTTTCTCTCCCATTCTACCCGCTGTGTTTCAGTCAGAACCAATCCAAGACGTGGTGACGTTACAGTGTGGCACTTTCGCTATGCAGTTTGCGTGCGCGATGTGTTGGATTGATGGCGGCCTTGAAGTGAGTGCAGTGGTTGGTCATAGCTTCGGTGAATTGACTGCCCTGGTGATCTCAGGAGTCTTATCACTGCGTGACGGCCTGAAGCTGATCGCAGGTCGGGCTTCTCTTATGAAATTGCACTGGGGCCCGGAGAAGGGCACCATGCTTGCCGTTTTCAGCAATGTTGAGACTGTTGGGGCTATCATCAATGACATCCATTCAGACTCGCAAGAACCAAATGTTGAAGTGGCATGCTACAATTCTCCTGCAAGTCATGTCCTTGTCGGCAGCTCCTCGGCTATCAGTCGAGTTGAGAATTTATTGAAAGAAGACCAACGCTTTCAAGGGATCCGATGTCAGCGTCTCGACGTCACTCATGGCTTCCACTCCAAATTTACAATTCCCATACTAAGCGGCCTGGAGGAGACATCCCACTCTTTGGCCTTCAGAGAACCAGAGATTCCTGTGGAGACCTGCACCGCAATGCGACTAGATCAGGTTCGATCCGACAGACCCCACAGTCACGCCAGAGATCCTGTACATTTCTGGGCCGCCATTCGAAGAATAGAAGAGCGACTTGGCCCTTCTGTTTGGTTGGAGGCTGGTATGAACTCCCCAATCATTCCCATGATCAAACAAACTGTCGCAACCCCAAGCGACCATGTTTACTTGGGCATGAAGGTGCAGGAAACTGAATCGTCAACAAAGGTCTTGTCTAACGTAGTGATAAACCTCTGGCAACAGGGGCTCCCAATTTCGCACTGGAACTTCATCTCATCAAAGGCGCAAGGCTACAAACAGATTTGGCTTCCGCCATATCAATTTCAACCAACATCACACTGGCTCGCCAACGTCGACAGGGTGATCGAGGCACAACAAAAGACACCGGAGCCTGTCAAAATGGAAGAGTGGCAACCGAAGAACAGGCCGAAGTTAGTAACGCAAAGGGATTCGGGCCAATTCCGGGTCCATCCAGAGACCAAGCGCTTCACGACGATCGTATCAGGTCACGCAGTCCGGCAGAGACCACTGTGTCCAGCTGCAATGTACATGGAGTCAGCGGCAATGGCGGTTCAAATATTGCGGGGAGGCTCTGAAGCGGACTCGCTCTACTTCAGGGATCTCTCCTTTCAGGCGCCCCTGGGGGTCGACTTGGGCCGTGATATTCATTTGGCCCTCGAACCGGCCGACGAGAGTCGTTCTTGGAACTTTGTTGTTCAAAGCGCATCGAAGACTGACCCGAAGTCGAGATTTATAACCCATGCCAAGGGCAGAGTCGGACTGACTACTGAGCCTAAATTCCAAACCTACGAGAGACTGATTTCAGACAGCATCGATGAAGTAAAGATAAGCGGCAGCACCGAAAAGCTGATGTCCAAGCGAGCTTACGGGTTGTTCTCTCAAGTTGTCCACTACGCCGATTTTCTTCAGGGTATCACGAATATTTACTTGAACAGAACGCAAGCAGTGGCTGAAGTCGACATCCCTCTGGCTGATCTTGGAGGAGATGAGACTACCGCTACACGAGCCTGCGATACCGTGGCATTGGACGTCTTCATTCAGGTCGTGGGCTTGCTGATCAATAGTAGCGAGCTGGTGACTAAAGAGGAAGTTTTCGTAGCCACTGGAGTGGAAAACACGTCGATGTCATCCATATGTGATCTCAACAGTTCCAAATCGTGGACTGTGTACACCAAATTCAAAGCTTTCAGTGATGACCAAGCAGCAGGCGACATCTTTGTTCTGACACGTGCTGGAAGATTGGTGATGACCATCACTGGCGTTCAGTTCACAAAGATCCTGATCTCGAGACTGGAGAAGATTCTCGATTCGGCCAATCCGGGAGCCTCTCAGGCTACCCCGGTGAAGGAAACACTTGTACCGAACCTTTTGCCAGCGTCATCTTCTTCGGAGATAAGCTCTATGGGAGGATCACCGACCGGCCTTAGCAGTCAAACATTAATCACAAGTGACGGTGTGTCAGAGATGGCTAGTAATCCTGGCGCAGAGAACCTGGGAGATATCATTTCCGAGTACACAGGGCTTTCAAGATTGGATATCAGCGATGACGCCAACATCGGTGATCTGGGTGTGGATTCCCTTGCGGCTGTTGAACTTGCTGAAGAGTTGCAGTCACGTTTTGGAAAACATATTGCATCGGAAGACCTCATGGCGAGCAGCTACGGAGAACTTGCCAAAATTTGTCAGGTTTCAACGTCCACCAAGCCAATGCCCACCGAGAAGAAAGTGACTCTGCCTACTGATAGAACTAGCAATGTGATCGCGGCAGCAGGAGTTGTTCCGAGAGCAAAGACCACGAAAGGCATGCAAGATTTGTTGAGACTACTCTCGGAGACTTCTGGAGCGTTAGTGTCCTCAATCCAAGAAAGCGCAAGTCTCATGGAAATTGGCATCGACTCCCTATCCGCCGTCGAGTTGAGAGATGACCTCGAGGATACTTTCTCGGTCACGATTGAAGACGACAGGTTCACGTTGGATTCAACCGTCAAAGAAATCATAGATTTCCTAGGATTTGACGCATTGGAAGCGTCCGTCTCCAATGTGGACGCTGCACCAAATGCTTCACATCCCACGAACCAAATGGTATCTTTACCCAATCCTATCGAAGCCTTGGCGCAATGCGAGGCGTCTTTCGCTGATGCAGCTAGCAAACACGGCTTCTTGAACTATTGGACCGACATCGCTCCAAGACAGGACGAGCTGCTCCTAGCATACATCTGCGAAGCGTTCCAATCGCTCGGCACAGGTCTTTCTAATGTCTTCCGGGGTAGAGTGATACCAATGTTTCAATATTTGCCGAAGCATGAACAGGTCATGCAACGGCTACTTCAAATCCTTGAAAAGCACAATATCGTTATGAAGCAAGGATCGTGCTTCGTCCGACAATCCGATGCGGTACCGAGTCAGTCTTCGCGAAAGTTGCATGAGGATTTCGTAACACAGTTCCCACAGTATGCCGGCGAGGCACAAGTCATGGAATTGACAGGTCCTAAGCTTGCTGATTGTTTGAGTGGAAACGCTGATGCTGTCTCATTAATGTTCAGAGTTCCGGCAGCCCAACAGATCATGGAAGCTTACTACCGCAAATCTCCGATGTTTGCGACATTGACCGAGCAGCTAGCCACCTTTCTAAGCGCAGTCGTTGCCAAGACTGAGACTAGTGCTAATGCACCAATTCGAATCCTGGAAGTCGGCGCCGGCACTGGCGGGACTACAGCAAGGCTTGCGGAAGTTCTTTTGGCCAGCGGATTGCCGGTAGAGTATACATTCACTGACATAGCTCCGTCGATGGTAAAGGCGGCGAAGCTCAAGTTTGCCAAGTATGACTGGATGAAATTCGAGACCTTCAATCTGGAAAAGGAACCGCCAGCTTCGCTAAGAGAACAGTTTGACGTTGTCATAGGTACCAACTGTGTACATGCAACAACAAGCAGGACGGCTTCGATCGGGCGATTGGGGCAAGTCTTGAGAAAAGACGGATTCATTGTTCTCTCGGAAGTGACTCAACCAGTCGATTGGTACGACATTGTGTTTGGACTACTGGATGGCTGGTGGCTAGCGAAAGATGGATCAACATATCCACTTCAACCTGCCGAAGTATGGATGAAATCCTTTAGGGAGGCGGGATTCAGGAATGTCTCGTACTCGGAAGGCTCATCGCCCGAGTTAAATACACAACGACTCCTTGTTGCGTCAAAAACAGAGGTGAGACCAATACCTGTTCGCCCTGGACTCATATATCCCACAAGCAAAAGCGATCACATTGTGGAAACGCTCGTCTACAAGGAAGTAGATGGGACAAGGATACTGGCGGATGTGTACTTGCCGAAAACGGCTTATGGTCAAGCCATGCCTGTTGGTACATCTGCAATTTGACATTCGACGGGTGTTGTAGAAGGAAAGCTGACTCTTACCTTCTTTAGCATTGATGATCCACGGCGGCGGGCATATGACCTTATCCAAAAAAGCCGTACGCCCTGCCCAAACCTCCTTCCTTCTCGCCAACGGCATCCTTCCCGTCAGCCTAGACTATCGTCTGTGCCCGGAAGTCAATCTCATCGATGGACCTATGGCCGACGTTCGCGACGCCTATGCATGGGCACAATCGCCTTCGCGGACAGGCCTCCAGAGCATTCTTCACAGCAAGGGCAATATGGTTGAGGTTGATAGGACGAAGGTTGTGGTTATTGGGTGGTCGACAGGCGGTCACTTGGCCATGACGACTGCATGGACAACCAAAGAGGCTGGGCTGCCACCGCCATCCGCCATATTGAGCTTCTATAGTCCGACTGATTTCGAATCAGGCGGTAAGTTATCTAACCTCTACTGCAACTGTGTTGATGCGTGTCAATGTTCGCTGTGTTGTCCGTGTTGCATTGTGACGTTCCGTATGCAGTCTTGGGAGGTGTTTCACGAAGGCTGATTGCTTGACCACTGCGACAGACTTGGAAGGACGGCGGGCTGAGATGTATCCGGAGCGGCGCATATCGATCGAGAAGATTATCAGATCTCTGCCTACGCGTCCGGTAGATGACCCTCGCCACAAATCACATAGACCCATGGCTGACGTGAAGACAGATAACCAGCTACGACAGCGACACCGTCGACACGACTGGACTGGGTTGGGTGCGCCCTGGCGATCCGCGCTCTGAACTCGTCCTTTCCTTATTCAAAGAAGGTACAGGCCTCTCCCTAATGCTCAACGGGCTTTCGCCCGACTTTCTCAACACGCCGCCTAGCCCTGAGCGCGTCGCCGCTATCAGCCCAATGGCACAGCTTCGCGCGGGCAGGTTCACGACCCCAACTTTTCTTGTTCACGGCGAGAAGGATGAAATCGTTCCCTTCCATACAGCTGTCAAATTTGCGGATGCGTTGAAAGGCTACGGGGTCAAGGGTGGATTGCTCGCTGTGAAGGGGGCCAAGCACATTCATGACCTGTCACTGAGACCCGGAACGGAACGGTGGCAACAAGAAGTGGCTCCAGGATATGATTTTCTATTTAGTACGTTAGACGAGAGAACATAGAGTTACAAATATCAGTTTGGTATGCTGCGCGAGAGGGCATAAGTTTCAGGAGCTAGTATCCCGTGGGCCCTTCATCGTCTCAGCACCTATTCTACTTTCTACTAACTCTAGGGATAGAGGTATCTTGAAACATGATATTTTGCTTTTCCTTCTCTAAAACAAAACGTCAAGGATCGATTACGCCCTTCAAAATCTGCCTCAAGCGCCCAAGATGGTCTCTAATACTAGTGAATTTATCCTCTGTCCCTAAACCCCACTTCCCCTCCTCCCTCATCGTCATCTCTATGAACTGCATCGAAACCATACCCTTGAAGATCCCGTGTCTATCCTTCTTGCTAATTCGATATTCATCCGGCAAGCCTAACGCTATCTCAATCTCCCCAAGGGTATGTGTGCTGATCTGAATTAGTAGCTTGACCTGAAATCTGGCGAAACTGTCTAATGATACGCTGCCGGCTTGCCAGCTAGGGAATAGGGGCGGCAGGTATACCCCTTTCCGTAAAAGAGAGGTAAGGAAATCGGAGAGTCGAGAGTAGAAGAGGAAGTGAAGGTGGAGGAGGCGGATATAGCATGTGAGTAGCGCAAATACTTCTGTCATATCTACCGGCTGTGGAATTGATTCGTTTCCGCTGTTGTTGCCGATTCTTGATGAGCTGGAGCGCTTTCGTTGCTGTTGACTGCCTTGCGATTTCGGGTTCCTGCTTGGGGTATCTTCATCGGTGGAGCTGGGATGATCATTCGTGATCGAGAAGGGGGGTGGTCGTAATGGGTATAGTGATATGAGGAGGTTTTGAAACTTGAGGGAATTTTCTAAAACCTTGACTGCGATATTGTTTGGTTGGTTGAGCGCTAGAGGGTTGGCTTCGCCTTGAGAAGTGTTGTCTTTGATTTGTGAGTGGAAGATCAGGCCTAGCTCTGAGAGTTCCTGTATTCGACGATATTGGATGTCCTGGGTGGTCGAAGGGGAAAGTGCAGCAGGTAGAGATTCCTGGGCTATATCTGGGGTCTCACAAGACGCGGACTTTGGGGTTATGGGATCAAATGCTGTTTTAGCTCGAGAGCTTGCCTGCAGATGCCCAAACCCTCCTGTGGCCCCTGCCCCATCATCACTATTTGGCTGCCTGCTTTTGCGCCTTTGTTTTGTTGCCATACGAGACGCTTCAACCATCCGGACCTCTAAGGGTGTAAGTACTGTCGGCGTCGAGTTCTCTTCAACGCTAGTATCTTAGCTGTAGATCGTTTCGTATATAGATAAGTAGACGGGATTATCTAGGTCCTAATTATAGTTAGGAATGTAATACTTAAGATCTATAAGATATAAGTTATTAGTAGGATTTAGACTATTCTATAACTAGGAATAGATTAGTAATTTAGCTTAGTAATTATTATTTTACTACTTAAATTAACTTTTAATTTAGTAATCTATTCTAAAAAACTAATCTAATAAGAAGAGCTATTTCTAAACTAAAATATAAAATAGATTAGCTAATATAATATATATTATAACCTTAGTATATAAGGTTTTAATTATAGTAAATAGTTTATAACCTTTAAAAAGGTAAATATAGTAAATACTTATTATAAAAGAGTATAGTAGTAGTCTTATATCTTATCTAGAATATATAGTATTATTATTATAATAGTCTTAATTTATAAATAGAAGGAGTAGCTAATAGCTTTAACTACTTATATTAGCCCTAATATATATATCTTAATTTATAAGAATTAATAATAATATAATCTAATATAATATACCTTAGATAAGCTAATAATATAAAACTATTAAATTAATTCTTTCTAATAAAAGCCTAGCTTATAATTTTATTAATTAGGGCTTAAGAACTTATAATATCTAAGATATAGTATAATATAAACCTACTTAAGAAATAGCTAGTATACTATCCTTATTACTTATATATTAAGGAGATTATAACTTTAAAGGTCTAGATACTATTAGTTCTAAGATAGCTTAATAACTATTTAATTAAATAGCTATCCTTAAGATTAAAGTAGTAGAGTTCTAATATAATACTATTAATATAATCTTATAAAAGGGAAGAGGCCTAATAGATTTATTAGGACTTATTATAAGGTATAATATAGCTCCTTCTATATATATACCTCTAATAGGAGTTATAATAATAGTAATTTAAAGGGAAAAGGAGAAGAGAGAAGAGAGTTATAAAGACTCTAGTAGAGGAGAAGTAACCCTAGGTAAGGGGAATCCTCTAGGTAGTAGTAGGGGGAAGGGATATAGAGATAGTAGCTTAAAGCCTTAAAGATAAGGGAATTATAAAGGGAGATAATCTTACCCTTAAAAAAATTAAGAGGTAGATAAAGGAGAAGTAGAAAGAGAGGTAGTAGGGATATTAAGGGGGTATCTCTAATTATATAAAGATAGTAGTATAAAGGAGAGGAATTTAAGAGATAAGAATTAATCTTTATATAAGGCTTTTTAAGGCTAAGAGCTTTATAAGTATCTAGTTATATATAAAGAAGATAGGACTATATACCTTCTTATATAAAAGGAGAGTATTAAGAGTTAATAGTATTAGTTATAAATATAAATAAAGGTATTAAGATATTAAGTATATATTTATATTCTACTTTAATTATATAAAAGGGAGGAGGCTAATATTTTAAAGAATAAAATTAAGTAACTTTTACTAGATAATATTAATTTTAAAGGAGTTAAAAGTAGTAATTAAATAAGTTATTTAATAAAGTATACTTAGCTAGTTTATATTAATAAAGGAATAACTCTTTAAAGTTATATAAAAGTAGGAAGGCTTTAATTAAAAGATAAAGAGGTAGATAACTCTAATAAAAAAAGGGAATAATATAATGTAAAGAATTTAAAATAGAATAATATATAATATTTAAAGATCTAGAAATATAATAATAAATAAGATAGGAAATAAGGTTTTCTTTTATAAATTATAGTTTCTTCTAATAAGCTAGATATAAACTACTTTTATTAGTTCTAAGTAGCTAGATAATAGAGTATAAAATATAAATATAAATATAAAAAATAGTAATAATAATAAATTAAGATTATAAGAGAGTAAAATATAATAAACTTCTAATATTTACTAGCCCTCTAATAGATATTTATTTATAAATTATTAATTATAATAACTTCTTTAACTTATAAATTATTAATAGCTCTAATACTTAAGTATTTATAATATATACCTATCTTAGACTTAAAATTAGAATAAGGATATAACTTATAAGACTATTAAGCTTCTAAGAAACCTTTAAAGACTAGAATAAGTTATAAGTATAACTATTAGAGAATTACTTTATAAGAGATATTAGATTAAATATAAAGTTAAAAATAGACTATATATATAAGAAATAGAGAGTTAATATAAAACTTTATTAATAGATTTAAGACCCTAGTAATAGATCTATTATAGAATAATTTAGTAATTTATTATATCTTTAAGAAAAAGCTATTAGTTAAAATTCTAGATTGTATCTACTAGTTATAATAGTAACTACTAGATATATTTATAAGATTTAAGATTATAATATAATAAGTTAAAAATTATATTAAAGTTAGAAATTAGACTTTAAAAGATTATAAGGAGGTAGAATAAGGTTAATAAAAAAGGGTATAATTTACTAATAACTATCTATTATAACCCGTTTATCTTCTAACTAGAAGTCTTTAGGGTCTAGGTAGATCTTATAAAGGGGAGTATTAAGGACTAGGGTAAATAGGCTTCGTACTAAACTAGTCTAATATAGGTGTAGTATTATATTTAGTATCTAGGAGATTAGTCTAGTAGATAATATAAGTTAAGTACGAAGCTCCTATCTAGAGAAGAAAGCACGCTCTTTATATAGATATAGGAAAGCCTACTAAGAGGTGTATTTAATCTACTTAATAACTAATTAACCTAATTATACTCTATCTATTTAGTAACTAATCGATCTAATTACTTCTAATTAGTTATCTTAGTAACTAATTATTCTCGCTTCTTCTCTCTATATATATATTATAAGGACTATAAGTCCTAGTTATAATAAGTCCTCTTAACTATTTAAATACCTATCTAATATTACCTAGTAATACGTCTATCTATAAATAAATTATACTATTTATATATTAGTATACTTAGAATCTACTAATACTATAATTATAGAATTACTAATCTACCTATTATATCTTATATACCTACTTTCCTACCTGAAATCTCGTATATTACAAGGCCTATCTATATAAATAATAGCTTGAATATTAGTTATATTAATCCTTAATTCTAATATATTAATAGTTATAATTATAGGGTATATAAGCTAGATTAAATAATTTATTACCTACGCTTTAGAAATACGCCTTGTAATCTAAGATTTTAACTAATACCTTAACCTAGGTTATACGAGTACTATATAAAATAAACTTCCCTTCTAGATATTATTATTATAACCCTATTATAACCCCTTTAACTACTTTATTATCTTAACTATCTTACTATATTATATAATACTAAATATTAGGCTAACTAGTAGGGGTATAAAACTATTAGATTATCTCTTAAGGTGTTTTTATAATCTAATAAAACTAGGCTTTATTTTTAAGTAGTAATATAGCTATTAATATTATAATTTAATATTCTACTACTTATAATTTACTTAACTATTATAATTTAAGCTAGAAATCCTAATATATATACTATAAAGGCGTTTACTAAATACTAATAGTAAGCTTATATAAGTTTAGCGCCGCGCTTATATATAAGGGAGTTAATAGTAATAGTAATAGGAGTTAATACTAATAGTTAATAACCTATTAACTACGCTAGGGAAAAAGATATAAAGTTATTAGACTATGAAATTAACCTTAAAGAATCCGCTTATTAAATTAGAATAATTAAATTCTAATTAGTAGAGAAGTCGTAATAAATATACTAGGTAGAACTAAATTTTAATATTTAGTAATTAATATTAGTAGCGGGAGGTTATTTACCCTAGTTACCCTATTAAAATTAGATAATAGGACTGTAATATCTATAGATAGAGACCTTTAAACTAGGTAGGATATTATATAAGTTAGGCCGAATATAAAGGTAGATAAGGATTTAAGTTAGGACGAGTTTAAGCCTAAAGTTTATAGTATTAGTAGAGTAATTCCTATACTAAGTAGATAGCTTTAGAACTTATAATAAACGCGTCCCTAAGTCGTATTACCCGTCTAGTTTATTACTATAATAAGCTTAATACCTATCTTATAACTAACCTACTATAGAGCTATTAATTTATTTACCTATATATTAAGTAATTATTTATTTAGATTTATCGTACTAATACGCCGTATTACCTAGTAATATTAATACCTATTTATATATATAATATCGAGTTTTAATAGGGAAATAACGGGATATTATTAGCTATATTCTATCTATCCTAAACTTAATTATTAATAAGGAGTATTTAAGGGTAATCTACCGGAATCTACAGCCTAATTAGGTCCCCGTTCCCTAGTTACTAATATATTTAGATAGATTAGGATATTTATATCTATTATACCTATTTATTTACTAGTTATAAAGATATATAGTTAACTATTATAATAAGGAGTATTAATAGATTAACTTATAGAAAAGAGGCGGTTTATTATAAAGTCGTTAGGCTAAGATAGACTTATAGTAAATAGGGGTCTATTACTAATACTTATTTACCTGTAGTATTTAGTAGGAGTATTTCAAGGTTAGCCTAGTATTAGGGGGTAACTTAAACTTACCTATTATACCTAAGTCTAGTATAATAGAGAAGTACTAGTAAGAGTTAGAATGGATTACTACGTAATAGGAGGTAATTACTAGTTAATAAGTAGTAGCCTAACTTAAATAGATATCTAATACTAATCTATAGTTAAAACAGGTGGAATAGGCCTATTATTTAGCGGGTTTTTTATTTAAAGAGATAATTTAATAGGCGGAATTACTCTAAGATAATAAGATTATATTATAATAGATATATAATAGTTTTAGCTAGATAATTAATATAGCCTAGTAGTTAATATTTAGCTAGTAATATATATTTTTTACGCGGTTTAAAATCTATTAAAAGGAGAAGGAGAAGATATTATAGCGGCTATTTTAAGCTTAAATAGGGGATAATATAAAGAAGTAATATAGGTAGGTATAGTAGTAGATAATTTATTATATATACTAGACCTATTAGATAGAGAATCGACTATAGTATTAATTAATATCTAATTAGGTATAAGAGTTAGAAGGGTTAATTTATTTAGTTAAAGAAGCTAAAGATAAGGAAGCTATTAGGTCTAATATTAAGGATAGACTAGATAAGAATAATAATAACTATAATAGGTATAATAAGCCCTAGGATCTACTTAAATTAACCCCTATTTAATAATAATATTTACGATTTTATATATTATTATTAGACTATTAAGTTTATAGTAGCTATTACTATAACGCTATTATTAGTATATTAGCTATATTAGAGGTTAATATAGAATATTTAATATAGTTACTAGCTAAGAATTATACCCCTAAGTTATTTACTATTATTAAATTAGTATAAATAATAGTAATATTAAAGACGTATAATAGTATCTAGGATTTTAAGGAGACAGCTATAATTAAGATAGTAGGTTAAGAGATAGAGCGGTATATAATAATAATAAAACCTACCCTAATAAAGTAGATCTTTATAACTAAAATATATAGTATAAAGATTTAGTATAATACTACCGCGCTAGGAATAGTATAATAGTATTAAGGTAATTGTATTTAATATTAAGGTACTATATTTAGTGTAGTATAGTTATAATTATAGATATATAGATTAGGGGAAGAATATTAATAGTTAATAGCATATAGTTTATTAATATTTAAGGCGAATAGTAAGGATTAGATACCCTAGATTCTATAAGAGATATTATATAATAACCCTAGTATTTACAAGCTAGGGTATAATTTCATTTATAATAAGTAGAATATATTTCCCGTAGATAGGAGCTAATAGTTATTCTAGCGGGTAATAGATTAGAAAGAGATTCAAGCCGATTTTATTTATAATAGCGGGGAAGATCTATTAAGATAGAAGCGAGCCTAGATTAGCTAGTATATAAAAGCTATTTAATAGTTTAAGGAGAAGGTAGTTATATTAATTTAGATTAGTACTAGTTAGCTTATATAAGGCTCTAAGTTATTAAGTATCTAATATTATAATACCTAATAACTAGAGATAAATAATTTCGGCGCGGAAATTATTTATATACTACTAAGGATTTAGGTAAGAATTATTTAAAATCTTTAGCTAAATAATTTCCGGGTTAAATTTAGTCTAATCTTTTTTTTAAAAAGTATATTTTAAAGCGGACTATAAGCCCTATAAAAGGAGGGTCTAACCTTCTTTATTAGGCTTAGTCTCGACTTTCTAGAATTTTTAAAAGTTAGCTAAATTTTTAATATTCTACTAGGGCCGGGTAATCCGTAGCTAGTATAACCTTATTAGTTCTTACTCGTTCCTTACAAGATATAATAAATATGATTTCTAGAAAATAATATCGTTATAAAGAGCTCGCTTAGAGCTTTTTAACAAGCTATTTTTAGTAAGAAACTATAGAGAACTTATTAAGGTATTAAGAGTTCTATTTATCTATCTATTAAGTACTCTAGTAGTAATATATATAGTTAGAATCTACTAAAACTTTATATAAGGTATTTATAGAGTAGAGTCTTATTAAAAATTAATTGAAGAGTTTATATAATTTAGATAAGTATTAAGAAAGTTATTAATAATAAAAGAAAACCTAATATATTTTCTTTAAAGTCCTCTAGCTAATTAAATTTAACTTAGTATATATATAGGAATATCTCTTAGAATATATTTCTATATATATATTAAAATAATCTAGATAGTTCTTTATCTACCCTTAAAGAAAGTATAAAATTATCCCTTATTAATAAAAAGTTATTAAGATAGAAAGTAAAGATTAGTAGTTAGTACTAGGTAACTACTCGCCTATATAAATATTAAGGTTTAAGGTTTAGGACGGCTTAGGAGTATCTCTAGTAAGCGCTAAACGTCTATAACTATATATCTCCTTCTATTCTCTTTCTTCCTTCCTTAATATTCTACTAAATATCTATCCTATCTACTAGGGATAAATGAAATCCGCGCGGATTTCATTTGCACTCTACTAGTATTTTAGGCGGATTTCATTTAATTTTCTATTTCTAAATGAAATCCCCAATTTTTTCTAATAGATTTAGAAGATTAGAGCAGCGTTTTAAAGAGGAGACTCAGCCCTATAAGACGAACCTACTCTAGCCTTAATCGGACTTAAGGGTATTTTTATAGAATTTTCTAAACCTTGGGTTTTTTTAATATTTAAACCTTAAGCGGGATATCCGCCGCTAGTATAATCTTATTCTTTCACCTCGTTCCCTATATATAATAGTCGCCAACTTTTTTTATATACTATATATATATAATCAGCTCGCTTAGACCTATCTAGCGTACTAATTTTTATTAAAAAAGGACTAGGTTTAGCTAGGATATTAGAGTTTATACTACTTATATATTAGGGTGTAAGGTATATACTAGATAATATATCTTAATATACTAAAATTTTAGGGCTAAATTAGAGGATAAAAAATAAGGAAAAATTAGATACTATTTATAGCTTATATAGATAAGTATAAGGAAAGTTATATATAAATCCTTTATAGTTCCTTAAGAAAAGTTCGTAAGGCTCGCTTAGAGACTACGCCTATCCTACTTAGGATTAGAATCTTCCTAGTAACTAGTAGCCGACCCGAGCTGACCCGAACCTTATATAAACGAACTATCTCTTTTACTACTTCTTCTTAGTATTCTTTCTTTCTTTCTTACTATTCCTACTAAACCTAGTAGGTTTCTTATACTTTAGATCCTACCTAGGAAACTCTTAGGGCTCTTTCTTATTATATAGAGCTTATTTCAATTCTCGGAGATACCGGCTTTCTAGCTTGTAAGGAATGTAAATTTACTATACTACCTTCTAGTATAGAGAATTACTTCCTTAAGAGTCCCCATCGACTTCCTTAGGATAGTCAGGCTTAAATAGCTTTAGAGGTAGCTAACTACCCTAGTCTACTTTATAATAGGCAGGCTATTAAGGGTAGGGTGATACCGAGTTTATTTCCTTACTACTTTCCCGATCTTTCTCTCTATTAAGACGGGCTAGGGTATCTAGATTATTTATACTATACTCGAAATAGGGTTAGTATAAAAGCATATTTTATCTCTATCTATAGCTAGGAGAATCCCTTAGGAAAGGGTCGAGTCTCTAAGACTTCTAATAGAGATGTTCTTTAGATATTAGGAATTCCTATTCAACAATTCTTTCGAAGTATACTAGGGCAATAATACTTTAGGGTCAACCCTAAAAAGCCTTTTCAGGGGGTCATCAAGCCTAGAGCGGCTAGCTCGGGGGTAGGGAGAGAGAGTAGTAGAGAGGAGGAAGAGAACGTATCGAGAAGATCTCAGGATAGTTCTATATAAAGCCAAGGTTATTATATCCTTAAAATAAGTGTTACTCTATACTAATTTATATATAGACCCCCTGGATTAGGACCTTAAATGGTCGACCCTCGATTTAAAACTTGAGGATTTTCGAAAAGAAGAAATTCAACGAATTAAATCAAATCAATTCGATGACCCTAGCCTATAACTAGAAAGAACTCGGTGGGCTAGCTATCTAAGTGGTCTAGATAGGCTAGACCTACTAGAGTTAATAGGGGACCCTGATACTCCTCTACTAAGAATTATCTAGGCTCTTTTTAATAAATTAGCCTAAAAATCACAGGAAGCCCTATTAGCTATAGGGTTTTTCGGCCGCTTTAAAATAGTTTGAACTAAAAAAGATTAATTCCGAGCTAAGCCGTTTCGGGCTTACTAAAGATCCGGGCGAATTTCAACTTATTTAAGGCCTTAGAAACAAATCCTTAGCTTTTTCATTCGAACTCAAGAAAATCCCAGCCTAGGAAAATATCTGGAGTATCATTTTTCCGAACTATAATACTTCCTATTCCTTCGGCTTATTCGATTAGCCTCTAGGGTAGAAAATCTAGAAGATCTAGAAGAGGTTCAAGAGGTTCCTCCTTCTAGAATTTCTACACCTAGTTCTAGCTAAGAAAGCACTAGTTCAGATAATTTAGAAGACGAAGAAGAAGAAGAAAATACCCGAATCTCAATTAAAAAGCCTAGGGTTATAAGGAGTCTAACTAGGCTAGAAGAAGCCTTATTAGACTTCTTAATCTCCCTACTCGATTAGGCTAGCCTAGAAGATAAATACGAGCTCCCTCTAGTAAACGCTTTCGCGGTTTTAGGGGTTAAGAAAGGAGGATTTAGGGGGGTAGATTCCTATCCCTCTATCCTTTCCTCTATTCTAAAACTTAGCCGTTTTTTTGTTCTTCGGTACTCTTTTCAGACCTCTTCTTCCTTTACTACTCTACCTAGGAGAGAGATAGCCGAGGATTCCGAGTCAAGTACTTCTAGTACTACGGGCCGACTTTTCTCCGGCCTAGATCTAGGGGATAGTCCCTTAATCAGGCTAAAAACTCTAGTCGACCGGTTTCTTATACGAGGTACTAGAACTCCTATTTACTAGCTACTAGATCTACGGGCCTACGGCCTAAGTATAGCTCGGAAAACTACTGGTTTAGGCTAGTTAGGATGGGAAGGAGAGACCCTTACCTATAGAAGTCTAAATTCTTTCTCGATATCTGATTTTCGAAGCTTTATCTATAGGCTTACTTCAGCTACTAGGGCTATACTATATAAGGATATACTATTTGAAAATAGTAATTCTAATAGTAGTAGCCCTATTTAGAAGATTCTAGCTATACCTTAGGACCGGATTTTTAATAATCCTCTAGATTCATCCTCTTTTTTCAATTTTCTATCCGATAACCGGACTTCCCTCGGCCTAGAAAATCTAGAAAAATTCCTATTCACCCGAATTCAAACTAGCTCCGATTTAGCTAGCCGGTTCCTACTTCCAGGGCGAGACCTCTCCTAGAATACCCGAAAACTCCGTGATTGGATTTTTAGTATTAGAGCTTTCCTCGAAAAGCTACTAGTACTAATTCACGTGACTGCCGGACAGCTAGCAAGGTTTTCAGAGCTAGTCTCTATTCGAATTTCAAATTCTATAGAGACTAGGCTACGGAATATCTTCGGAGAGAATAAAGCTCTTTTTCTAGTTACTTATTACTATAAGGGCTATTCTACCTCGAACTCTACTAAGATAATTCACCGATATCTACCTTAAGAAGTCGGTGAATTACTAGTATACTACTTATAGCTAGTAGTACCCTTCCTTAGCAGGATTTCTTTAAAGGTTTTTCGTAAACCTTTATCTTAATATCTCTTCGAGGATCCTACTAAAAAGAGAGCTAGGGAGGCTAAGAAATTTAGCTTAGAGTAATTTCGAGCTATCTTTTAAAAGGAAACCCTAACCGGTTTAGGCCTAGCTATTAATTTAAGCGCGTATTAATATATTACTATAGGGATCTTACGTCGTTATCTCTTAAAGAACCTTATATTTCAGAGTAAAGAAGAGGCTGCTTTAGACGATGAGAATGACCCTGACTATTCTAATAACGTTATTAACTTATAAGCTAGTTACAGGAGTAATACAGCTAGTTTAGTCTATGCTAGAGGTCTTTTAGAACTTATAAGAGAGATAGAAAGCCTAAAGAATAGGTTTAAAGAGGCTAGCCTCGTAAGTAATATCTTTCTTTATATTAAAGTTTATTTTTCTTTTTTCTATACTTTAAAACGACTTATCTCTCTATTTTTATTTAATCTTCCTACTCTAAGTATCTTTAAAAGAGAAAGAAAATAGCTACTACTAGTTACTAAGCCTAGGATTCCTTTTATAATCTTACTAAAGTTACTTTATATTAAATATAATTAAAGTTATCTTTCTACTATTTATCTACCTACCTAGGCTTATAGTACTATCTTTACTAATACCTTCTATAGAGCTAGTACCATCTACTAGGGTTTACTAGTTCTACTAAAGAGTTTACTCTTAATAGAATAGAAAAACCTAGTTTTAAGGCTACTTTTTAAAACCAACGACTTATTTAACTAGACTCCCTAAGGAAGGTTAATTTAAATTAAACCCTTCAGGCTTTTTTTTAATAGCCTTCTACCTTTCAACCCTTTTAATAGGAGATCCTAGAGGATATACTTAATAGGGCTAGCCCTATTTTAGCTATACTTCCTACGAGTAGTAGAAAGAGCCTTCTTTTTCAGCTCCTAGCTACTATTAGTTCTTAAGGGGTTACTATTATTATAGAACCCCTTATCTCCCTCCTTTAAGACTAGCATTTTAGGGCTAAGAAATTCGGTATCTCTTCAGCTATTTTCAATGCTAGATTACCTCCAGATTCGGCTAGGCTAGTATTTACTACGCCTGAGACCTTTATCTCTTCCGATTTTTAAAATTTCATTAATCGACTTTAAATAACCTATTAACTAGATCGGATTATTATTAATAAGTATCACGTGATACTTAATTTAAAACAAACCTTTTAAAGAGACCTAGCTTATTTAGGAGAGGTAGTTAATTTAAAATCTTAGCTTATCCTTCTAACCGCTACTCTTCTAAAAAGATATAAGACGGATCTCTTAAAGACCTTATACTTAGATTATTCCGGGCTGAAAATCTACCGAGGTTCTACTAAGAGGCTAAATATCCGGTATACTATTTAAAGAGGTTATTTTATAAAAGAAGCTCTTTCTTTTATAAGGAAATAAGATAAGGAAATCTTACTAGATTAAATCCTTATCTATACCTAAACTAGAGAGCAAGCTAGGGAGTTTAGTACAAGACTAAACTACTCGGTTTACTACTTAGATAGCCCTAGGAAAGAAAAGATTCTTCGAGAGTTTCTAGAAGGAAGAATCCTATCTTATAGGGATAAATAAACTGTGACCGCATTTTATTTAAATAGTACTAAAAATTTAATCGTATTTCATTTAATTTTCTATTTCTAAATGAAATGCGGCTCGAACCCTAACCGATTTCTAAGAAAAGTATACCGTTAGAAAGCCCTTACTTAGCCCTATAAATAAACCTACTTACCTACCTTACTAGGCTTAGTCTCGACTTTATATAATTTTCGGAATACTAGGATTTTCTTAATATTCCGGCCTCGACGGGTAATCTACTACTAGTACGAGCTTATTTTCTCTCGCTCGTTCCTTTAACTATATATAGAAGTGAAATATATAAAAAGTATATAGGGATATAGAGCTAAGCTTAGGCTATCTAGCGAGCTAATTTTTAGCTAGAACGGATAGAGTTAGCTTAGATCTCTATAATAAAAACTAATAATTATCTAAATTACTAGAGATACTATATAAGATTACTAGATTTAAGTTAGATACTATATATAAATTAGATAGAAAAAAAAATTAGAAAAAATTAGAAGAAAAAAGTAGCTATATCGGGTAATATATAAGAAAGTTATTAAGTAAATACTATCTAGTAGAGATTCTTCTAGTACTTCCTTAGTATACTATCCTTAGACGTAGGATAACTAGGATATCTACGCTAAATATAGCTATATATATATATAGTTAGATTCTCTAAAGACTTAAATATATCCTAGAGCTAAAATATCTATAGAATTTCTATAGGAAAAAATTATATTAGGACTATAAGATTAAGGTAAGAGCTAGACGTAGGAATATCTTAGCTAGCCTTCTACCCGCGTAGGAGGGTTAGTTAGCCGCGAGAACCTTAATATAACCGCCTAAACCGCCTACTTCTAATATCTCTCGACCTCCTTTCTTCCTCCTTCCTAGATTATCTATTAGAAAATCAACCTTTCTATCTAGGGCTGAAACCTATATAGGAAATTAACTCGTCTCTTTCTAATAAGATAGACTATATCGCGATTCTCGGAGATAGCGGCTTTCTAGCTTACCGAGAGTATAAATACTCTATTCTTCCCTTAAGTCTTAACTATTACTTTCGTCGTACCCCGTATAGTCTTTCTACTAATATCTGAGAGGAGATTCTTTCCGAGGCTAGAAAATACCCTAGTCTTATTTAGGAAGCCTCCGGTATTAAAGACTCCGAAATTCCTAGCTCTTTTCCTTTTTTCTTTTATAATCTAGCTCTCTACTTAGATAGGTTAGCGTGCTAAGACTGCCCCTATATAGCTAGATCTACTCGAGGTATTTCAAAGCACTATAGGGAGTCTCACGAATAGGAAAATCCTAGGGGGAAGGGTCGAATTACAAAGACTTCCTTAGTTGAGGTCCCTTAGGAATCTAGCGTTTACTACCAGCAATTCTTCCGGTTAATACCAGGTCATTCCTACTTTAGGGTAAACCCTAAACGACCTCTTTTAGGGCGAGAAACTAGGCCTAGGGAGGCTAGTTTACCTGAAGACGTTAAGGATAGAAGAGAGGTTAAAATTCGCTCCGAGAGTTCTAGGCCTTCTTCTAGAAATTCCTAAGGTATTTAGACTTTATTTCTATATGAAATGCTTTAACTAATAGTATATATAGACCCCTCGAAATAGGACCTAGAATGGACTACACTAGACTCGAAAGTTCTAGCGTATCGAAATACCTAGATACGAAAAATTCAATAAAACCTATTCGACGACCCGAGTCCCTAGCTAGAAAGGACTTGATGGGGCTATTATCTAGAAGGTCTAGATAGGCTCGAGTTACTAGAGCTAATAGGGGAGCCGAATACTCCCCTATTAAAAGTCGTCTGGCTAGCTTTCAACGAACTAGCCTGAAAGTCTCAAGAAACCCTATTAAATATAGGTATTTTCGCACGTTTCGAGATAGTTCGGACTAAAAAAAATTAGTCCCGAGCTAAACCCTTTCGAGCCTATTAGGATCCGAGTCGAATTTCGACTTATTCTCGCGGGTAGAAGCAGGTTTTCAGCTTTTTTATTAGAACCTAAGAGGATCCGAGCTCTAATAAATTTCCGAGGTATTCTTTTACCCCTACTTAATAACTTACCTACTAAAAGTTTATCCGGATCGCCTCCGATATCGACGATATCGAAAAATTCGAAGAAACTATTTAAAAAACTAAGTCCTCGAGAAACGAGGATTCTTCTAGCGAGTCTAACCAAATCGAGACTAGCGAAGAAGAAGAAGACGAATTCGATATCGAAGAAAATACTCGAATCCGGCCTAGAAATACTAGTAAGCTTTCTAGTTTATCTAAGCTAGAAAAGTCTTTACTAGATTTCTCGATTTCTCTTCTCGACTATTCTACTTCAGAAGACGAATACGAGCTCCCCCTAGTCGACGTACTAGCCGTTCTAGGACTAGATAAACGTGGGTTTAGGGGTCTAGATAGCTACCCCTCGATTCTATCGTCTTTTCTAAAAATTAGCCGTTTTCTCGTTCTTCGACTTGCTTTCGAAAATTCTTCCTATATCGAGGATGACCCTAACGACTTAGATTCGACTTCTAGTACTTTTAGTACTCCGGATCAATATTTTTCCGAGGCCGAACTTGCGGCAGGCCCTCTACTACGACTAAAAACTCTCGTGGATCGATTTCTCGTTCGGGGTTCTCATACTCCTTTCGAATGGATGCTAGACCTCCGGAGCTACGGAATAAAGATTACCCGGACTTCGACTTCCTTAGGAAAAGTCGATTAGGAAGGGGACTCGATTTCTTTAGGGGGTTCTTCTTTCTCGATTTCGGATTTTCAAGGATTTATTCACGGCCTTACTTCTTCGACTCGGGCTATCCTTTTTCGGGATATACTATTCGAAAATAGTATTTCTACGCGGAAAAGTCCTATCCGAAAAATCCCCGAGATTTCTTAGTAGAAACTATATGATAATCCGATTAATTTAACCCCGTTTTCGAATTTCTTATCGGATTCTCGTACAGATCTTAGGCTAGAAAATCTGGAAAAATTCCTATTCGACCGAATAGCTACTAGTCCCGATCTAGTTAGTCTATTCTCTATCCCTAGACCTCAGCTTACCTGGAATACCTGAAAGCTTTCCGATTAGATTTCAGTTATTCTTCTCTTTCTTAAAAAACTTCTCGTCCTAGTTCACGTAACCGGGGGTCAACCGGCTAGGGCTCCGGAACTACTATCCCTCCGGTATACGAATTCTATAAAGACTGGGACCCGGAATATCTTTCTTAAAAACGGACTTCTCTTTTTTATTACTTTCTACTATAAAGGATATTCGATCTCAGGGTCTACGAAAATTATTTATCGATATCTACCTCGAGAAATAGGTAAATTACTAGTCTATTATCTATAGCTAATAGTCTCTTTCCTAGAGCGGATAATAATGAAAGTCTTTCGGAAACCTCTTTTTAAATATCTTTTCGAGAATCTATCGGGGAAGAAGGGTTCTAAATCTTCTAGAATTACTTCTAAGCGTTTCCGAACCATTTTCTAAAGGGAGACGCTAGCTGGTTTAGGGTTAACCCTAAACCCTAGCGAGTATTAATATCTTACTATCGGAATCTCTCGTCGTTTTCTCTCGAAAACGTATCACTTTCAACCCGAGGAATTACCGGATCTAGACGACGAAAATGACCTAGATCTAGAAGATAATATTCTAGATTTACAGGCCGGTTATAGCTCTCAGGTAGCTGGAACGGTTTACGCGAGAGGTCTTTTCAAAACCGCGGGGGAAATCCAGAGCGTTAAACAACGATTTCGAGAAGCTAGTATAGTAAGTATTCTATTTTTCTATTATGTATTTCCTATAAGTTACTACTAGCGTCTTATTTTTACCCCTAGTATTTTATTTCCAATTAATACTAATTAACTTTCTATAGAACTAGTATTATCTCCTCGGTTTTACGAGTTCTAGTCAAGAATTCGTAAGGGATCGACTCGAAAAACCACTTTTCGAAAAAGATTTCGAAATCCAACGTCTTACCCGACTAGACTCCCTGCGGAATATTAATCTCGAGAAAAAACTTCGAGAGCTTTTTCGAAAATCTACTATTCGATTCCGATTCTCTTAACGAGAAATCCTAGGGGATATACTAGATAGGGTTAGCCCTATACTAGCTATATTACCTACCGGGTCCGGGAAAAGTCTCCTTTTTCAACTACCTTCTTTTCTTAGTTCTTTTAGGGTTTCTATTATTATAGAGCCTCTCGTTTCTCTACTACAGGATCAGCATTCTAGGGCTAAAACGCTCGGGATTTCTTCGGCTATTTTCGACGCTAGGAACCCCCCGGACTCGGCTAGTCTAGTCTTTACTACGCCGGAACCGTTCCTTTCTTCGGATTTTCGAAATTTTGTAAATCGGCTACGAATTATATATCGACTCGACTAGGTCTATATTAACGAAGTTCAAGTCGTTCTAAACTTGAAATAATCCTTCCGGAGGGAACTTAGTCGCCTAGGGGAAGTAGTTAATTTAAAAACTCAGCTAGTTCTACTTACCGCGACGTTACCCCTGAAATACGAAAAAGATCTTCTTTAAACCCTTAGCCTAGAGTCTAGTAGGCCGAAGATCTACCGAAATACGACTTAGAGAGATAATATTCGATACTCGGTTTACTTGAAAATCCTGAGGGAAAAAGCTCTATTAATTATTCGAGAAAAAGATAATAAGTTTCCTAGCGATAGGATTCTTATTTATACTCGAATAATTAATACCGCTAGGGAGCTAAGTAGAGTATTAAATTACTCCATTTATTACTCTAATAGCCTAGGAAAAGAACGAGTCCTTTCTAATTTTCTCGAGGGGAAAATTCGAACTCTAGTTTCTACTAGCTCTCTAAGCTATAGGATCGACGTCCCGAATATCCGGGCTATTTTTCATATCGACCTACCTTATTATTTATACGATTACGCCTAGGAGACGGGGCGTACGGGTAGAGACGGAAAGAAAAGTGAGGCGATATTACTACTTCCCCCTTTTTTAACTTCTTCTTTTCTTTCGACTCAACTAGGACCCCGGCCTAGTACGATAGAAGTCTTCGAAAATAACGTTATTTAACGTTATATTTCAGATACTTGTCGTCGAGCTATTTTTAATAGCTATCTCGATAGAAAACCGGAGGAAAGATACGAGTCTCCCGCGATTCCTTGTAATTTTTACCTAGAAAATAAGGAGGGTAAGTCTCCTAAATTTAGGGTCTTACTTTTCTAATAATTTATAGATATTCCGAGCTTTACCCGAGGCGAAAGTACTAACGAGAACCTCTACGACTCGGAAACTAATAAAAACGAAAATCAAGAGGATCGCATACTAAGTCCTAGCCCGGAGCTAATCGGTATACTATTTTTTCTATATTATTTTTCTATAAGAAACTAATATCGCTATAGATATCGATAAGATTCGGGCGAAGGAGACCGCTATTTCGTCGATTTCCGGTAAGAAATAAAAGAAAACCTAATGAGAAGCACTTAATTTCAAAGAGTTAAAAGCTTTTATCTAGGCTAGTTATAATAAATACCCTTATTACTTATTAAATAGCTCGAATAGGGGTATTTCTTACTCCCTACTAGCCTGTACTTAGGAGGAAAGTCGTCGTTCTAGGACGCTTCTCGGGGGATTTCAGGAATTCCTTAGGACTAGGAAG